>Ga0315336_1000078_pt1 | contig 496192 bp, 445 predicted proteins | sample ASW5metaG_FD_204512 | JGI IMG/M metagenome (GOLD analysis project Ga0315336, IMG submission 204512) | Ammonia-oxidizing marine archaeal communities from Monterey Bay, California, United States - ASW #5 | ecosystem: Environmental > Aquatic > Marine > Intertidal zone | place: USA: California...
ACGGCATAGGCCTGCGCTATCAGCAGCCCATAACCAAAGCCTGGATCATCCGCTCGGACGCCATGTACGGCAACCGCGATGAGCAGGAAGATCTGTTTGGCGTGCGCTTCGAAGTCAGACGCAAGTTCTAGACCCGGCGGACAAGCGGCTGGAAGCTTGCGAAATATTGCCTGACGATTGAACCGTCCGGCTTTTCACGCCGATACCATCCAGTACCCCATTAACCTTCCTTTTATTTTTATGCCGTTAAGGTAGCTATAACGACATCAAAAATTGCTACGGAATCAACAATTTGCGGCGTGAACTAAAAGTAATACATCTGATTTGATTCACGCCTGGCTGATGTCAAACACCATTTTACGGAAAAAATCCGTCTAGCCCTTGCATAAGGGGGGCAGGTCATTGAAGAAAGGAAATGTAATGGTTGAATATCTCGAGAATACAATTGGTTGGCGCGGAATTTCTTGCGCTTTTGTCGTCGTTTTGATCGGTTTACCGACGGTTTTCACAATTATTTCAGCATAAGCCGAATATTTTTGTAGAATCTTAGTAAATCGTCTGGATACGATGCGTAAAAGAAGAACTTGTCGTCAATATACACGAGTGGGCACTTAGCCACATTTACAGTTATCTATGCCCTTCATCGGGATATAGCTGTAAATGCTTTTGAACAACGTCATGGATCAACTTGCGTCACCGGGTATTTAGGAGCAAATTGAGGGCTCCAATGCCTGTCATAACGGGGGACACAAGGTTTTGTGGCGAATTTCCAGCCCTTTCGCTTATGCAAGCCACCGTCGCCGCATGACAGCTGGCGCCAGGTCTTCAGAAAACCGTTTATCCCGTATCCATCGGTTCGACGCGAATGGGTGCCGGAATGACTGATGCAGGCGAAATAACCGTAAAAGGTCTCGATGATGAGCCGACGACAGGACCGTCGGAATCCGAGGTCGAAATTCCACAGGCCATCGGGCGCTATCATATTTTATCGCTGATCGGCGTCGGTGGCATGGGCCGCGTCTATAAAGGTTTCGACGACGTCATCGAGCGTGTCGTTGCCATTAAAACACTGCATCACCAACAACCCGAAAATGACGGCGACGTCGATCCGCTGGAGAGCTTTAAATTTGAAGCGAAGGCACTCGGCCGGATTTACCATCCCGGCATCGTAAATATCTACGAATACGGCACGGACGGCGACGACGATTTTATCGCCCTGGAATACGTCGAGGGATCGCCGGTCTCCTACGATGCCTCGACACCGCAATTTGTTCGAATACAAACTATCCTGAAGTTTCTCGATGCGCTGGATTATGCCCACCAATGTGGTGTCGTTCACCGCGACCTCAAGCCTACCAACGTACTGGTGACAAATCTCGGAGAGGTGAAGATCACCGATTTCGGTATTTCTGTGATTGAAGGAGCGCTGCGAGACGGCGACAACAAATTCTTCGGCACACCGCAGTATATGGCACCGGAACAAATCCGGACCAAAACGGTCAACGTTCAGACAGATGTTTTTTCCGCAGGTGCCCTGGCCTATTTTCTTTTGTCGGGCGAGAGGCCGTTTGATGCGGCCACGCCACGGGAGATCGTCGCCCGCGTCCTGAATGAAGAGCCAACGCCCCTGACCGGGCTGAGTTCGGACATCACCGACGACCTGGATGCGGTTATTAGGTGCGCACTGGCCAAAAACCCGGCGGAAAGATATCAATCCGCTGCTGATTTTGCCCGGGCGCTGGAAGCCCTGAATATTGAACGCCCTGCCCGCCGCGGAGATAAAGATCAACTGCAGAGCCGTACGTTCAGGGATGGCGAGGTCATATTTGAGGAAGGTGATGCCGGCGGAGAAGCCTACATTGTCGATCAGGGATCCGTCGATATCGTTAAATTGGCAGACGGCCAGTCATTTGTTATCGGCACCATTGGTCTGAAGGGAATGTTTGGCGAAATGTCGTTGCTGGACGGGGTCCCGCGGATGGCTTCGGCTGTCGCACGGGGCGATGTCCATCTCTCGGTCATCAAGGTCGAGGATTTATTCGATACACTTGATGGCGCCGATCATGTCCTGAACTCCATGCTGGCCGCCCTGGTTTCCAATTTGCGCACGGCTTCGGACAGGTTGGTATATGAGCGCAGTAAAAACAGGTTCGGCAACAAGAATTGAAAATGTTAATCCAAGACTCCGGTAAAACTTGTACTATAGTATCAGTGTCGTAAAGGCGAATTGCCATTATGGGGCGTCTTCGTTCGAAGGCAGCGACCTGGCGGAAACAAGTTCAGGAGTTGGAATATTGTCAGAACCACGCAAGGACGATTTGGCAGTTCTGTTCGCCGACATAACGCGTAGCGTCGATTTGTACCAGGCCCACGGCGACGAAAAAGCCTATCAGATTGTTGTGCAAAGCATCGAAATGCTGGTCGAGCACACGCAAAATTTTGGCGGCACCGTCGTCAAGACGATCGGCGACGAGATCATGGCTTTTTTTCCCAACGTCGATCAGGCGGCCAAAGCTGCGATTGAAATGCAGCAATCCATGATCAACTCGCCAACCGGCATCAAAGTCGGATTCCATGCCGGGCCGGTTATTTTTTCAGATTCAGGAGACGACATATTCGGTGACGCCGTAAATATTGCCGCGCGTGTTGTCGGCAAGGCCGAAAGTGGCCAGATCGTGACGCTGTCCGAAGATGTCGACAAATTGTCAGCCAGCCTGCGACCAAATGCCCGGAAAGTCCGGACCGACTGGATCAAGGGCGTCGAGGATACGGTAACTTTCTTCGAGTTTGTCTGGTGGGACGAAGATTCCGAATCAATGACGATCGTTGACGTTGGAACAGAAACGTTCGACATGACTGCTGCCGGTGGCCGCACCACCATGACCATTACGTTTGGCGATCAGGTTATTGAGATGGGCTCAAATCTGAAGTCGCTGACGATCGGACGCAACAAGTCAAATGATCTTGTCATTGATGAAAAGTACGTTTCCAAAGAGCATGCCAAAATCGCCTTTTCACAAAACAAATTCACGCTGAAAGACAGCAGTTCAAATGGAACTTTTGTTGTGCCGGACGATGGCGAAGGCAATCGCATCAGACTGAGGAAATGGGACTTGAAGGAGTTGACAGGCGGCGGGATCATTGCGCTGGGGAAAAATCCCGACGAGGGGTGCGACTGGCTCATTAAATATGACGTTCACGAAGAGTGAGCGCGACACGCGCGAATTGCCGAAATATTCTGAAATATTGTTCCCTTTCGGGAACGTTTATACTGCCATCACTGGCGCGGACACCCGAGGTCGAGACACCGGCGGGTTATGGAGGGACGAAGGATGATTGTTAGTTATATTGCCTTGGCTGGCGTTATTCTCATTGTCGCGATCGGCGCATTCTCCTTTTTCCGCAAGAGTTCCGGCCAGGGTATCGGTTCGCGCGTTGACGTCGTTCTCCGGGATCGCATCGGCGTTCTGGAACGCCGTCTGGAAGAATTTGAAGAAAGTACAGACAAGCGAATTCAGGCGATGAAAGCGCTGATCGAAAATGCTAATACGGCGACACCGCCTGCATTGGAAGCGGCGCCAGCGTCAGAGCCAGATACCGCGTCCGAGGATATAACCGACCCGACACTCACACCGGAACCTGAGCCTGAGCCTGAGCCTGAGCCTGAGCCAGAACCGGAGCCAGAACCGGAGCCTGAGCCCGAACCGGAGCCCGAACCCGAGCCTGAGCCCGAACCGGAGCCTGAACCAGAGCCCGAACCGGAGCCTGAGCCCGAACCGGAGCCCGAGCCTGAACCAGAGCCCGAACCGGAGCCTGAGCCCGAACCAGAGCCTGAGCCCGACCCGATCGATGATGATGCGACATTAATGTTCGCGCCAGGCGAGGGGCCGGCGGCTGCCCAGTATGCGGCTTGTTTCCCGCAATTGTCGGTTCGGACCGGAGCCCAGGCCAATGATGTGATCCCGATGGCATTTGCCGCAGCGACGATTGGCAGGGGCCAGAACGCAGATATCGTTCTGGATGAAAAAACGGCATCGCGTATCCACGCCGAATTCTCTTTTGATGGCAAAAGATTAATGGTTCGGGATTCCGGCAGTACAAACGGCACGCTGGTTAACGACGAGATCATCGAAGAGACCGAAATTCAGTTCGGCGACGTCATTACGATTGGCGAAACCGAACTGGTCTTTAATTACGAGGGCTTTGGCGACGCGGCGGACAACGCCTTTGATGTCGAGGCAACGCTGAAAGGGATGCTTGTTTCAGCACCCGATTTTCTGCCCGCCCTGGAAGCATTGGCCGGATTGCTGGCAAACGATCCCGCCCGTGGCAAGGAAGTAGAATCGCTTCGCGCGAAGATCGACAATCTGAAGGATTGATTACCTGAGCCCCTCAGACCGCTCGAAACAGGACTTATAAGGGCTGCCGGGAGGTCTGAAGGGGATCGGGTATTGTGCCGATCCCGGCACATAAGTTCTGCGCCCAAATACACCAGGCAGACTAAAAAGTATTCCACCTGATCGATTGCATCATCGGATCAGTATTGGATGCCCTTCTCAAAATAATGCTGAATCAATATTTGTGCTGGAAATAATGACGGCAACTATATGTTGACATGATGTCCATATATTGATAACGCTTAAAATAACCCCCTATATAGAGTGTGGTGAAAGCTGAAATGATTGCTAACTTATCAAGGAGTCCTTCCAAGATGTCCAAATTAACCTTTCCTCTCGTGCTCGGATTGGCCGTCAGTTTAGTGACATTAATTGGTCAGCCCGCGGCCTCCGCAAGTTCCGGCAACGCAATTGCAGAATATAATCGCGGTCAATACGACATTGCCCACGAAATGATGAAGCAATCGGCCGAAGTTGGCGATGTTGACGCCCATTTCTACATGGGCTTGATGTCTCATCAGGGCCGGGGTACGCCGATCAACTATCGCCAGGCGATTAAATGGTATCGACTTGCCGCCGACGCCGGCGACGCAAGGTCACGCAATAACCTGGGCGTTATGCATCGCGACGGTCTCGGCACCATCGCCAATGAAGTTCTGGCTTATATGTGGTTCAGCCTGGCTGCAGGAAACCAGAGTGCGGAAGCGAAGCGAAATCTCCAGGAGCTTGTTCGGGTCCTGGAAAGGGGTGACATTCTCCAGGGCCAGCAGTTGACTGAAGAGTATCTGGCACGCCTGGAACGCTCACAGCTTAAATCGACTGCGAGCAGTGCAAGCGGCACGTCAACCACAGCCGTCGGTCCTGTCGCCGCGAAAGAACCGGTCAAACTCATTGTCCTGGCAGACGCAGACGACCTTGCCCAGGCTATCGAAGTGCCAAAAAAGGCAGTGGTTGTACAGGCTGAGGCCCCGGCCCCGTCCGAGCCCGCCAGGAAGCTGGATCAGTTAAAGACGGCCAAGGTCGAACCAGCGCCTGTGAAACAGGCGGAGGCTGCCAAGCCCATCGTCGTCGCAAGCGCGCCTGCCGCACCGTCAGCGCCAGTCGTGGTGTCGAAACCCGAGACGGTCAAGATCAAGCCTGAGGCGCCGAAAAACATCCAGCTGCAATCAGGTTACGTTGTTCAGCTCGGACTGTTCTCCAAAATTTCGAACGTGCAGAACATCGAAAAAAAGCTTGGAAAACACGGTATCGCCTTGTTGCAGAAGCAAGTTCAGGTTCGCACCAACAAGTATCACCGTCTGCGGGTCGGCCCCTTTGCCTCGATAAAGGAAGCCAGGCAGAAATCCAGATTCATGGATCGGATGTTCAGGATCAAATCCCGTGTCTTTACGATTGACGGCTGAATAACCCGAAGAACATACCGGCGATTTATCGCCATTTGCAGAAACCCCCGTCAAATTTGACGGGGGTTTTTGTCTGTCCGGGATCAGGGGCCGAGGTCATGTTAAAACCGTGTCCCGTCAAATTGGCTCCAACCGAATCTCCATTCGCGACCAGTTTCCTTCTTTTTTACATGTAAAACTTGTGTGCCAGAACATGGACTTTTGGGCGTAATAGTATTTTCAATTCCGGATTTTTGTTATAGGTTACTGCTAGTTGTGACGAAAATAACAAGATGACTCACAAGTCGTCGGGAATTATATGGCGGGCCAGACTGCATAAATGCGGTCAATTTTTTTTGGGGAACAAAATGTTTGAGAGCGGCAAACGTAATCTCGGGTTTATTTGCGCGGCGCTGATCGTCGCCCTGATGTTGAGCATCGGCAGCAATCCGGCTGCGGCGCAAGCGGGTGGCAAAATACCATGGGGCCCGGGAACAATTTCCATTTTCAATGACGGCGACATCAAGGATGCCCTGAAAGACATTCTGCGTTCGCAGCAGTTACTGGCGATCTTCAACGGTGGTGTTGCCGGCAGCGTCGATATCGATGCCGAAAATGTTCCGCCGGCCGGCCTGTTTAACCAGTTGATGTCTGAGCACGGCCTCAAATACGCCTTCAATGCAGCGACCAAAACCGTAACGATTTCCCCGATTGTTTCGGCTGCGGTTAAAGTCGGCCCGGTCATCGCACAGGAATTTGCCCAGCTTACCAGTATCGAATGGCCGGTTCTAAAAAGTACCCTGGAAAAATTTGGCCTGGGTTCCAGCGGCGTCATTTATGACGACCGGACGGGTCTCGTCAGCATCAAGGGCGAAAAGGGTCGTGTCACCGAAATCAAGAAGCTGATCGATGACGCGAACAAGAGCGAAACTGACCGCAAGGAACGTGCGATCAAGATCGAACGCGAAGAAAAAATTCTCGAGGTTCAGCGCGAGCGCGCCAAATTCGAAAAAGAAGTCTACAAGGACGTTCAGGAATCGACGGTCAAGGTTATCCGGCTGCAGTATGCCAGCGTTGTCTCAACGACCAAGACTTTCCAGGGTCAGTCCGTCACAGTGCCCGGCATTGAAGAAACCCTGCAATCCATTCTCGGCGTTCGCACGGATAGTGCCAGTGGAACAGCGACCGGCAGCGGTGGCGCGTTGCCACAAATCAGTCAAAACGCGACTGAGGATGAAATCGCGGCGCAACAGACCGCCAGTGCTATACGTTTGCAGGATTTGAGAAAGCCGCGGGTGTCAGTAGACGCACGGACAAATTCCGTCATCGTGCGGGGCAGCCCGAGAGCTATCGACGAAGTCGAATCGATAATCAAGGACCTCGACGTTAAACTGCGCATGGTCCAGATCGACATGGTTGTCGTGACAGCGGACAGGAGTTTGACTGAAAAACTGGGGATCGATCTGGCGGGGCAGGTGACAGGTGGACCAAACCCGTCCAGTGGTTTTTCGACGGCCCCCTCTACGACAGCGCCGACAGTAGGTGACAATTCGCTGGCTATATTGCCGGCACTGGGGTCCATCGCGGGTGGACTTTCCGGTGCCTTTGTCCTGGGCGGCGCTACAAATTTCGCTCAGGTAAAAATAGCAGCCTTCATTAACGATACGCGAACCCAGACTCTAGCCTCACCGAAGATCGTCACGCTTGATAATGTTGTGGGTACTATTTCCAGTACCGACAATCTTACCTTCACTGTGTCGTCCCTGGATGAAAGTAATTCGGCCCAACAAACAGTAGAGGCCGGCCTGGCGATATCGGTGTTGCCGTCTATTATTCAGGCCTCTCAGGGCACGGCAGGTGTTGACGATGTCATTCGCCTGTCCTTTGAAGCGACAAACACGGAACCCAAATTGGACGGCACTAATGTCACTACAAAGGGGCAGGAAATTCAGACTGAAGTATTGATCCCGGATGGGGCAACCTACATCCTTGGTGGTCTGTTCACGGATACCAGGACGGAGACGGAGGGTGGTATTCCGTTCTTTAAGGATATCCCGGTGTTCGGCGCACTCTTTAAAACCGATATCTCGGTAGATACGGCAAAAGAAACAATCTTCTTCATCACTCCAACGATCATTGACAGTGATGCACTGGCCGCACGCGATATTGCGACCCGAGTGGGGACACGCGAATACATGAAGCGGCAACGTCAACGTCTTGGCGCAATGTCGGGGAATCTGGAAGACGCCACTGCCAAGGGTTATTTCCCGAACGCGATCAGGTCAATTGTGGAGGACGAATAAGGCGTCGGTCAGAGGCGAAGGTATTTCAGGGGGAATTGAACAGCCATGATCAGAATGGTGACCTCTCTCAACTGGGTTCTGGGTTTTGTCGCCCTGATCATTGCCATCGTCGGCCCTGCGGCTTACGACAACCTGATTGTCAAGCGCGAGCGGGATGCGGTTCATATTGCCCTGCGGGCGATAATCGAAGCTGAAAACGCCTATTTCCAGACCAAGCGCCAATACTATCTTTTTGACAGCTCCCAGCAGGCTGCCGCCTTTCAGTTGTTAAGGGTCAAGTTAAACCTGAGTGACACAGATTATCTCTATGACGTATCCCAGCTTCCAAAAGGTGATCTGGTCGTTCGGGCGATGACGCGCCCTGAATTGTTCAGGGACAAGGTGATGTTTTTACCCCCCGCCACGCCACCCGGTATTTACCGCCGGATCATACCCGTCAGAACCAGCCTTGATCAAATCCCGACACCCGTTGTCCAGGATGTCAAACTTTCGAATAAAAGCCGTGGCTTCCAGTTTTTCTAGCATTCGCTTCAATATGTCCCGGGATTACAAATTATGATCCGGCGCCGCCTGGACAAAAGCTTCGTCGTTCGGTTCGCATTGTGCCTGTGCGTCGGTTTTCTGGCGTCTTGCGCCTCCGGTGACGATGAAACCGACAAAAGAATGTTGCCGCCCACGGGTTCCGGTGCATCCGCCGCCACGACAGCGGGACAGGCTCCTGCCAAAACGAAACTGGCGGCGGTCTCGGCACCACCGTGGTCGGTCGGCAGCTACTGGGAATGGAGCGACGGGTATGCGCTGGAAGTTACTGCCGTCAGTCGCAATTTGACTGTTTTCAGTCGCGTTGATGCCAAGGGACAATGGTTCTCACGCCGTGGATTTCTGCGTGAAGAGGCACAAGGGTCGAAGTCCTTCAGAAAAACAATTTACCGCTCTATTCCACGCGATTCCGGTATGAGGCTGACAGCGACAAAACCGCTGTCGTTTACCCGGGAATACCTGACCGACGGCAAACAGCGCGTTCACACGACGTCCTGGGTGCTTGAAGGCCGGGAAAAGATTTCGGTTCCGGCAGGGGTTTTCGATTGCTGGGTCGTCGTCATGCGCACCAGGAGCCAGAAAACTGACTGGACGGGTTTTGAGCGCTGGTGGTACAGTGATGAGGTACAAAACTATGTTCGGATGGAATACCGATACGGAAATACGCCTGAAGGCTCTCGCGTATTGATGGACTTCGAACTGGCAACGCCAGGCGCGAAAAAGAGTTCTGCGTTGCCAGTAAATATTATGTCTTTGGCGATGAAGTCGAAATCGCCGTTGACGGATGTCGAAATCCAATAATAAAAGAACGGCCACAAAGGCTTGCTGTCGGGACAGAGTTTTGAAAGAATTGTTGTTTCTGAAGACCAGATTCAAAAATAGATCAAATGGGGAATCGAAAATGTTTGGAATGTCATCGATACAAATATTGAAACACCGGTGTCGTCGTCGTCTGCAAAAAGCGCGGCGTGGTTTTACACTGGTCGAATTGATGGTGGTCGTGGCAATTATCGGCATCTTGGCGGCGATCGGTGTGCCACAACTGTTTGCCTATGTGCGTGCCGCGGAAGCCAGTGAAGCCGAACGCATGGCGGCCAAAATCGGCGAAGGTGTCAACGGTTACGCCCAGTCCCGTGGTCAAACTGTTGCCGCGACTGTGACTGCGTTGGGTGCCGGGACAGGTGTGACTTTAACGGCCGCCGGTGCGGGAACCCTGCTGGCAGTGATACCAACGCTGAAGCTGGCAACTGATGCAAAATTTGATTACACCATCAAATCTGCTGAAGTCAGCAGCACGCTGCATTTTTGCGTTATGGCGTTGGGAACGTCGAACGCAGGTTTCGAAAATGGAAAAGTTTTCTACTCTTCCACTACAGCGACGGGCGCTTCCTGGAACGGTCATATGAACAGCACGCACTATATTACGGAAGGAACGGCCAGTTTCAGCGCCACTACTTCAGAAAATGGTGCATGTTTGGATGATACCGGCGCGGCGCAGTAGACGCGAAACGACGAAGCTTGTACGCGAGGCTCTGATAACTGACGCAGGACTCGCCATTGTAGTCTGCTGTATCGAGAAAGCTGTTTATCGCCGATGATGTCGGCCTGAGGGGGGAATTCATCGGATGAGCGAGGCCGGTCGCGCGGAAAGATATACTGACTGGCGCCGTATCGGTGAAGGCGGCATGGCCGTCGTCTACATGGTGCGCGATACCGAGCTCGGGCTTGATGTCGCCATCAAGGTCATCAACGAGGAATTTCGTAAAAATACCAAGCTGGTCGACAGCCTGCGCGGTGAGGTGTTGATTTCGCGCATGTTGCGCCACCCTTCGATTTGCCCGATCCATGAAATTTATGAAGGGTCCGGCGGATTTGGCATCGTGATGGACCTGCTGCGCGGCTCGGATTTGAAAGACTGGCTGAAGGAGCATAACCGCAATCTGCTGGAAACCCTGCCCGAGCGCGTCAACCTGTTGATCAAGGTGCTCGAGGGTCTGGACGTCGCCCACAAGATTATCATCCACCGGGATTTGAAGCCGAGCAATATCTGGCTCAAGGAAGGTAATGTCGGTGATCCGCTTATTCTCGATTTCGGTATTTCGCAAACCCATACAAATTCGCTGAACAGTGATCTGTTTGGTGATCAGGAAATACTGGCAGCGGGCACGCTGCAATACATGCCGCCCGAACAGTTGCTGAAACCTGAAGTCGTCGACAACAGATCGGACCTGTTCTCCTTTGGCATCATGGCCTACGAGATCATGACCGGCGGACGCATTCCGCCCTGCAGCCTTCGGACCTACGCCCGTGACAGGACGGTGCCGCGCATCAATATCAAGGCCATCCCGCCGCCCAGCACCTATTGCGCCGCCATCCCCGCCTCGCTGGATCAGATCATATTGCAGTCCCTGGCATATCACCGGCTGGATCGCCCGCAGCAGGCGAATGACATAGCCGAAGTCCTGAGGGCCTCGCTTGGTGAACTGGGCTCGGACCCGACGGCGACGCTGACGCAAATCGATACGAACCTGAACCGCCCGGATTGCGTCGACGTGCCCGCGGGTTCCTACTTTATCGGTTCGCTGCCGAATTCGGATTCCCACAACGAGATGCCAATGCGACGTTTATCGATGTCTGCCTTCCAGATCAGCAAGACGCCGGTAACAAACCTGCAGTTCCGGCAGTATCTCGATGCGACCGGTGCCAACTGGCCCGAATTAATCGACGATGCTGTTTTTGGTGCCGATGATAATCCGGTCGTTGGCCTGTCCTGGCATCAGGCGCGCGAGTATGCCAAATGGGCAGGCGGCGACCTGCCGACGGAGGCACAGTGGGAAGTCGCCGCCAAGGCCGGTGTCGACCGACTGGAGTATCCCTGGGGCGATGAAGAACCCGGCCCCGGCAAGGCGAACATCGACAGTGCCGTCGGCGAAACAACCTCCGTACACGCATTTCCACAAGCCAATAATGCCTGGGGGATTTCCGATATGTGTGGCAACGTATGGGAATGGTGCCGGGATAAATGGGACGAAAATTACTACCGATCGTTAACCAACGGAGACGAAGACCCGGTATGCAAGACGCTTGGCGATCAGCGTTCCATTCGTGGCGGCAGTTTCGAGAGTTTCCCCGACATGGGTAGATGCTCCTTTCGCCATTCTGCGGATATGGAACGGCGGGGGCCCGACCTGGGGTTCAGAATAGTTATCGATGACAACAATTGAGTCGGGTGCTGAAGTGAGGTCAATTCTATGATGATAACCGGAATTCGCATGCTCCTCTCGGTGAGTGGCGGCGAAACTTCATCGGTTGAGTTGCCGGGCCATTTTACTCATTACACCATCGGCAGAGGGCCAGTGAGTGAAGCGGTCAAAAAATCCTTTTTTGCCGTAAAAGACCGGCGCGTTTCTCGCCGTCATTGCAGTTTGCAACGACTGGACGACGGACGCTGGATACTTCAGGACTTTGGCAGCACCAACGGGACCTATTGCGATGGAAAGTTAGTCGAAAGCCAGGAATATGTCGACACGGACACCGAAATATCAATTGGTGATTCCACAATAAAGTTTGAATTCGATGTCGAATTCGGCGGCTCTGACGGTGAAGAACTCGAAACCGTCGTTATCCCGTCGAGAGAACAGGAAGATGACGACCGCACGGTTGTCCTGCCGAAAACACCTGCCGGCGAAATCGATAATAACGCCACTATCGATATTTCCAGTTTGATACCGCCGGACGGGGAAGACGACGGCGATGCGACAGTTGTACTGGGTGGTGATCAACAGGGCAGCGTGTCTGGAGAAGAGGACGACGATGCGACAGTTGTCTTTGACGCCGGGTCGTCATCCGGATCAGATCCCGCAGATGACGCAACCGTCGTTATCGGTGGCGACGATGATACGGAGATCGTCGACAGAGGCACGGATGCGACCGCTTTCGCCCATTCAGTCGCCCGCGCTGTCATGGACGCCGATGATGATACTGTTCTCAATGACGACACAGCCCTGAACGACGACACGGTCCTGGGTGACGATACGGTTCTGGGCGACGACACAGTCCTGGGCGACGATACGGTCCTGGGTGACGATGAGACCCCGGGCGACGACGATACGGTCGTGGCTGGTGGAACGGCTGCAACGAAAGACGCCGACACGGCCTTGATTACCGACGATGTCGCGACGGTAACAGATGATCAAGCTGCGAAAAAAGACAAACCGGCCGGCGATGGCGCGGAAGCACCGCTGACGGGCATTGTCGCCGAATTGCTCGACGTCGAATTACTGGATGCGTCGAAAGTGCAGGTTATCAAAAAATACGTGTCCCAGACGGGTGGGACGGTGTTTGGCGCTATTCGTGCCGAATTGAGCTCGATCGATAATATTGGCGATATTTATTCCTGGGCAGCAACAAAGAGCAGCACGCGCTATATGGAATCGGCCGGCGACTATCGCAACCAGATCAGCAAGGCAGAATGGTTACCGCGTCACGCCGCTGAGCGCTTCGGCGTGATCGAGGTATTGCCGTCGGAAGGAGATGACAAAATGCTGTATTGCGTTGTCGATCCCTTCGATATCCTGATTGACGACATGGTCCGGCGGCACAATCCAAATGACTGGGAAAAAGTTCTGGTCAAACCGGCGACCTTCGAAGAATTGCTGGAAGGATACAATGCCTCTGACGGCGGCGAAAACGGCGACGATTTTGTTCTGGCGATCGATTTTAACCAGAATGAAATGACGTCCGTAAGTCGCAATATTTCGGGCGAAGACATTCCGGTGATCGTAAATTATCTGCTGTTCCGTGCCTATGATCAGGGGGCATCGGACATTCACGTTGAGCCGACCGAAGCGGGCCTGGTGGTTCGAAACCGGATTGACGGCATTCTGCACGAGGAAAGTCACCTGCCACTTGATTACCATCCGGAGATATCGTCGCGCATCAAGATTTTGAGCGAAATGGATGTGGCCGAGAAACGCCGCCCGCAGGACGGACGAATATCCACGCGAATCAAGGAAAAGATGATCGATGTGCGTGTCTCGACGTACCCCACGGTGTTTGGCGAAAAAATCGTGATGCGTCTGCTGGATCGCTCGGCCTTGCGTCCCTCGCCCGAGAGCCTGGGCCTCAATGATTACGATCTTGTCGCCCTCAAGGACAATATTAACGCACCGTTCGGGCTGATCATGTTGTGTGGGCCGACGGGTTCGGGAAAAACAACGACGCTTTATTCCTGCCTTGGTGCCATCGACAAGACCAAGCGGAATGTCATGACAGTGGAAGATCCGGTCGAATATCGTCTCAAGGGTGTTCACCAGATGAATGTGAACCACAAGATCGGTTTGACCTTCGCCAGCGGGCTGCGGACGATGTTGCGCCAGGATCCCGATGTGATCATGGTCGGCGAGTGTCGCGATCAGGAGACGGCCAGCATGGCGATCGAGTCGTCGCTCACCGGCCACATCGTCTTTTCGACCATTCATACAAACGATTCGGTCGGCGTTGTGTCCCGTCTTATCGATATGGGAATCGATCCTTATCTTGTCTCTACGGCCTTGTCAGTGACCGTCGCACAACGACTGGTTCGAACAGCCTGCCCGCACTGCAAGACCCTCACCCGCGGCAGTGATATTCTGCAGAGCCTGATCGACGAAGGTGTGTCGAAAGACCGGATCCGTGACCTGAACATCGAAATCGAAGATGACATGCAATATATCAGGGCGGTCGGTTGCGGCTTTTGCCGTAACACCGGCTACACCGGACGCCAGGCCGTCTTCGAACTATTCGAAATGACTTCCGAGGGACGGAACGAAGTGGTGTCGCCAAATTTCAACGTTGATCGACTGCGTGAAATTGCCGCCGACAACGGCATGTCGACGCTGGTTCAAAACGGTCTTCGGCTGGTTGAAGAAGGGCGAACCACCCATGCCGAAGTTATTCGGGTATTGGGCGAGGCAACTTGATGGCGGGAGTGAAGACCACCCATCTGCTTATTTTCACCAAACAGTTCGCCTCGATGCTGGCGAGCAAACTGCAGTTGATAAGTGTGCTGGACAACCTGGCGCAGGAAACGCCGCAAAAGACCCTCAAGGCGGCGCTGGAAGATGTCGTCGAAGAGGTGAGCCGCGGCGTCGATCTGGCCGATGCCATGCAGGCATATCCCAAAATATTCAGCGATATCTATATCAATCTGGTTCGTGCCGGCATGATGTCGGGGCGCCTGGCGGATTCCCTGACCCAGATGTCAGGCTACCTTGAACGCAACGACATCGTGCGGCGCAAAGTGCGTGGCGCGATATCCTATCCGATGTTTATGTTGCTGGCCTTTTTCGCTGTCTTCAACGGCATGGTGTTTTTTATTCTGCCGCGCTTCGCCAAAATGTTTTCGAGCTTTGGTTCAGAATTACCCGGACCAACCCAGATGATGATGGATATTGGCGATTTCTATCAGAATAACTGGCCCTATATCCTGGGAATGATCGGCCTGGTGGTCGTCGCTGTTATCGTCTGGCTGTCGACAGAAGACGGGCGGCGAATTTGGGACGAGTATAAACTCAGAATTCCTATCGTCGGGCCGATCTGGCGCATGGGTGCGTTGGCGCGCTTCCTGCGCACACTGGCTGTGCAAATCTCGAATAACGTTCAACTGCTTGATGCGCTTCGATTATCAGCTGCCGCATCGGGCAACATTTATATCGAAGAAGTCATTCTGGGGATCGCCCGGGATGTCGAGCACGGCATTGGCATATCCGCCGCATTCCGCGAGCATGATGTCTTTTCCGGCATCGTCCTGCAGATGGTGTCGTCGGGCGAGGAAGCCGGCATGCTGCATGAATTGATGTTGTCCGCTGCCGATTATTATGACCAGTTGCTGAATGAGCGGATCGACGATGTGGTCTCGCTGATAAACCCGATCCTGACAGTTTTTATCGGTCTTGGTATCGCCAGTATGATGGTCGCGGCATTTTTGCCCGTGCTTAATCCGCCAACTATCAAATAGGCGTATTCACAAACAATCCAGTCAGTTATGCCGGACAAGAATGACGGTGACGTTGTCTGTGCCACCGTTTTCATTCGCTGCGTCGATCAGACTCTGGCAGCCTGCCTCAACCTCTCCCGGTTTCACTTCTGCCAGTAATTCCGCAATGGTGGGGTCATCCAGCATACCGTTGAGGCCGTCGGAACAAATCAGAAGCTGGTCACCCGGCAGTATGTCGGTCGAGGCGATATCGACCTCAACTTCTTCCGCGACACCCAATGCACGCAAGATGACGTTCTTCTGCGGCGGCGTGCCCTGTCGCCCCGATTCAATCCATTCCTGATAGGGCGAATGATCACTTGTCAGACAGTCAAGTACCGAGTTGCGGTAGCGGTACACACGGCTGTCACCGACATGAAACAGATTGATGGTGTTTTTGGCATCGTCGTATTGCAGGCCGGCGACGGTTGTTCCCATGCTGCTTTCACCACGGGAAAGCATTTTCTGGGTTTCCAGATATATTCGGCGATTGGCCTTGTTTACCGCCGAGCGCAAGACAAACGTCAGGTAGTTTTGCGCCTTGCCGCTTTCAATGTCTTCGCGGTTCAAGGTGCCGTCGAATTCGAAGAGAAAATCAACGATTGATTCCAGCGCCATCTGGCTGGCGATTTCGCCGGCCGAATGTCCACCCATGCCGTCGGCCACGGCAACGATGCCGACCGAGCGATCAATGACGAAATTATCCTCGTTGTGGTCCCGGACGCGACCGGGATCCGTCAACGCTGCGATTTCCAGTTCTTCTGAAAACAAGTCCGTCATTGGAAAGTCAACCATTGCATCTTTCAGTCGTCTTCGGTGAGCTTCGAAAATACCACTCTAATGAACAAACATAGCTCTTAATGATTACCAAAATTCGCCACCAACATAAAGAATCTAGTTTTGCCAAAGGTTAACAAATATCGGAATGAAATGTGGCAGCACGATGTCGCGAACCGGTCTAGCGCCCGAAAACATACTGGACATAGAGGCCGACAATCTGTTCGTGCCACATCAAGTCAACCCAGGCCCCGAAGGCCAGAAACGGGCCGAACGGCAAAGCCGAACCTGTGCTGGCCCGTTGAAAGGCGATCAAACCGACACCCACGATGCTGCCCGAGACAAAGGCAGTCGCGAAGACCGGCAGCAAGGCATCAAGTCCCAGCCAGGCCCCTATGACGGCGGCCAGCAGGAAATCGCCCTCGCCAAGACCGTCCCTGCCTCTCATCGTCCGGTAGAGCCAGAATATTGCAAACAGGACGCCGTAGCCGACAACAGCGCCCAGGATGGCGCGTTCGGGCGTCACGAACAAACCAAATGCATTAAGCAACAATCCCGCCCACAACAGGGGCTGGACAATGATGTCAAATATGACGCCGTGGTCGAGGTCGATCACGCTGACGCAGATCAGCGCCAGAAGCAGGGCCATCGCCGGCAGCGTGCGGGCATCGATACCGTACGACCAGACGAGCCCGACACATCCCAGGGCACAAAGGGCTTCAATAACCGGATAGCGCCAGGAAATCGGCGCACTGCAACCGGCGCAGCGCCCCTTGAGGACGATAAAACCCAGCAGCGGTACGTTTTCGTGCCAGGCCAGGGGACGCAGGCACTGCGGACAAAAGGAACGCGGTCGAACGATCCCCATGCTCGGGCTTGTCGTTGTTTCGCTGTCTTCACCGCCTGTACCATCGTTCAGGGACATGCGCGGCAGCCGATACGCGACAACATTTACGAAACTGCCAAAAATCAGGCCGATCAGCACAGCACCCGCCAATGCCAGCGCGGGATAGAACTCCAGCACGTAGACAAGTTTGGCCAAAAAGAGGTCGAGACCTGAAAACATTTCGCGTCTTTCGTCCGGCGCCTGTACATATGCATCGCGCCAAGGTGATGCTGGTTGTGCACCAAATACCGTGATATTATAGGACGTTGTATCAAAGCCGGGTAATCCGATTGACGGCAAACAGGTTGAGGGCAGCCAGATCATGAATGTTGGCGGGGGCAAACATTGACCACAAGCATCTCAAGTTCGTTCAAACGATGCCGAAAGGCGTTTACGCTCATTGAGCTCCTGGTTGTTGTGGCCATTGTCGGCGTGCTGGCCGCCATCGCCTTGCCGCAATTTTCCGTTTACATGGTTCAGGGCAACCTGACCACGGCGCATGCGTACATGGCGGAAATCGCCGCGAAAAACCGCATGCGGTTCAACGAACGCGGCACCTATCTGGGATCGAAGAACGAGGACAATATCGAAACTGAACTCGGTATTGATTTGTCGAGCACCGGTGATTTCTGTTTCATCATTAAATGCCTCAACACCACAGTGTGTGCTGTCTCAACTGTAACGCCGCTCGAAACGCTGGACACGGCCTTTGTCAGTACAGCCGGTGGCAGTGACCAGGCAATCCAGTTTGAAGTCTGGGCGATCCTGCGCAATGCCACGGACAATCCCGTCGGCACGATAATGTCGTCATCCAATCCGACATGCACGGCGCACACCGATAAACCGGCCTCGTCGGGATGGGTCGGCACAAGTGGCAGTGGGCCCGGCAGCGAAGGTCAGGCCGTGGTGCTCCGTTTCCCCTCCCCGGTCAACGGCCAGGGCAATGCGGGCAACGGCATTACATTCGATTGGGTCGCCGGCGTCAGTAACTCGGATGCGCTGCAGGATTGACGATGCGTCAAGGGCAACAGCAGAAGATTGAACCCCGCACAGGTTTCGGCAGGCGTGCGGTTTTGCGGCGGCGGGGGTTTTCACTGATCGAGGTGATGATCGGAACAGTGCTGACCGCCATCCTGGTCATCGGCATGGCCAGTATGTGGTCCGAGGTCGACAAGGGATTTTTGTATCTCACGGTCCGGCAAAAAGCCATTTTTGTCCTGAACGGTGAGATGGAGAGACTGACAGCGCTCTACCGATTTACCGATCTTGATACCACCGACCCCTCGACCGAGACCGACCAGTACACCATCCCGGCCGGCGAGGACGACTTCGCAACGTCAAACCCGACGCGACTGATCTATTCCAATCCCAGCGACAGCAGTGTGATCGATGAAATGGTTGTCAATACAAGCGCTGTGTCGGCAACTTCGACACTGTTCGACTGTGTCAGCGGCACCGAAATACACGATACCAGTTGCGCCGGCCGGATATTTTTTGATGACAACAGCAACGATACGCTGGACCGGAATTTTGTCTGGATCGATCAGTTTCGCAAAATTGTCGGTCGTCTGAGCTGGTCGGAAGACACCACTATTGATGCCGATTGCTTCCCGGTCGGCGGGGCCTCGTCCTGCAAACAGATAACCCTGTTTCTGCAGTATCCCTTTCGTTACCTCGATCACGATACACCGGACGGCGATATCGCGATCGGCAAGCGTGAAACGCTTAGTTTGATGACGATCGTGGGGAGGCGCTGACCGGTGAACAGGATTGATCGAAAACGCCTGCTCAGACACCCGTCAAGGCCCGCCTTCACACTGGTCGAGCTTCTGGTGGCGTCGTCGCTCGCGGTTATCCTTTTGACCGTGGTCACGGGCGTGCTGTATCAAAGCATCGAATTTGCCGAAAAAGTCCAGACCCGCCCGCTGCTTAATGCCAAGGCACGTGAAATGCTGGACATGCTGGGGGACGGCGGTTTTGATAATTCAGACACCGGAAATCCGCTGGAGGTCACAGGGCTGCATGGTCATGATGCCGATCCACCTGGTACTTTTCGGGTCAATGAAGCCCTGACTTTGACCGGACTGGCCCCGGATCCCGAAGCTGATAATGACGCAACGCCGCCGGCCACGACCCAGGGGACGATCACAAGTTCGACGGTGGGCACGACTGTTGTGCGCTGTAATGCTGTTGACGACCCCATTCCCGATTGTACGGCGGCGGGCGCGACGGTGACGGTCGATGGCTATCTGGCCGATGACCCGGCGTTTTATGTCACTGACCGGCGGGTGCGTGATTCTGATCGCGGCGCAACTTTTGACCGGACCGTTGAAGTGACGATTTCGGTCATGCATCCCCTGCGCGCCAACCGCACCGGATTTACCAAGACCGACGTCGCGGATAGTTTCCGCACAATCTTTACGTTGAACCGGGCAGAATGAGACGCCAGCGTTACAGAGGGCGCAGCGCCACGCAACGAACACGCAAGGCCAGCGTGCTGATCACCGTGACGATCGTCTCGATGTTTTCGATGCTGCTGGGCGTCAGTCTGGTCACCCACTATGCCGTCGAGGAAGCCAAACAGGTCGACGAGAGCCTGGCCAAGGTCCGTATTTACTGGGCCCACATGGGCCATGTCGATTACGTTCTCAGCAAGGCCAGACAGATCGGCACGATTAACGGAGGGATGTGTTACGGCTCGCTCGACTCTTCGGTGTTCGCTTTTGATGACACCGGTGCAGGAGCCTACGACGCGACCGATAATGATTGTGTGGCCAATGCCTCGCCCGACCTCAATCCACAGCGTATCGGTGCACTCTGGGATATTATTTCCGAACTTGATAATTCGACGGCAGAACTGAACGGCGTACCGGCGCGCCGGCGCTGGGACTATGGCAACAATTACGTTCTTGAATTTGACCTCGCCGCTCTCGAACTGCAGGTTGACCCGCGCACCGGGAAAGTTCGAATAATCTCCGATTATGTCACCCCGGACATCGCGGCGGTTCCGCCTGTCATTGATGGGCTGCCCGGTCGTGTTCGCGATTATGAAGTAAACGTCTGCTTTGTCGCGTCCGCAGATCTGACGAACCCGACGGCGACCAGTTGCACCGCAGCACAGGATATTCCGGGTGCAAACCACAACGACGGGACGTCCCGGATCGTCGCTGCCAAACGTTGCTTTTTCTCGCCGACCGATACTATCGTCGACACTGACGTCTGCGACGAGACGCCCTGACGTTCCTGGTTTCTGAAATACCGGACCCGCGTTATTTGCGTTTTCGCTTGCGGCCTTTTTTTGACTTGCGCTGGAAGCCGATAAAATATTTTTGCACGCCGTCCTTGGTTTTTTTGAGCATCTCGACCTTGCGGCCACTGATCTGGGATACCTTCAATTCACCCTCGACGCTGCTGAAAATCGAGTCGACCTTGTAGTCATTGCCGTCAATGGTGGCGACGGGCTGCCCGGCGATGCGGCTGACCAGGCCAAGCCGATGCACCCAGGTCAAGTCAATGGCGAACTGCGGCTTGCCGTCTTTTTTGGGATACGGTGCGAAGCGCTGGAAGGGATTGCGCTTGTCCTTTTCCGTGACCATTTTCCGCAATCGCGAAAGCCGGTTTCCGGCCAGACTTTCAGCATCGTTTTTCGGCGTGATGGAAAACGTAATAAAATGGACCGGCGGTGTTTTGGCAGCGTTGAAGGGCCGGACTTCCAGATCATGAATGTTGACGTTGAGCGTTTCCAGGCGCGAAGCAAATCTGAGGAACGAATAATAATCGACAAAAATCTCGATATTGTATTTCAGCTTGTCTTCGGTGTCGGGCACCAGTTTGCGGATGATGACCGTGGTATCCTGGGCAATCCGGTTAATGCGGCGCAGGAAATCCGGGATGGAGCGAATGGCGATGTCCGTTTCTTCATCACTGCTTTCCTGGTCCTTTATCTTGGCTTCAGTCGTTTTGGAATCTTCGCTGACAAAGGCACTGGCCGCCGCGAGATCGGCTGATTGCGCGATCAATCCCGTATAGCCGAGAGAATACATCAGGACGGCAATACCGAACGCCAGGAAGAACGTCGAGAAGACGAACGATTTGTTTTCTTGAAAAAAGGCATCCATTACGTGCGCTTCCCTATAACGAATTTGCTTTTCAGCTATTTTTTACTGGCGGCACCGGCAGGCAGGAACTGCTGATCACGTTTGTCTTTTTCGGCGATGGCCTCATTCATTTCGAGCAGGCCACCCTGTTTTTGTTCGCCGTCGTCTTCGCCCGACTGGTTCTTTTGCTTGCCGACGCGTTTTGCCCCGTCGTATACGGCATCAATCTGGAAAATGACGATTTCATCGTGCTGGCCCTGGTTAAGCGTCGCACCCTCAAAAGTGACATCGCTGAAATCGCTCATGAAAAGATCGTATTTGTCGTTCAGCAGACGTCTTATGTAATTTGATATTTCAAGAATATGACCATCTGTCGAGGGCAACACCGCGCCCTCGATGCTCAACACCTTGTTGACAATTTCGCCGCCGCTGATCGTGCGTTTGTCGGACGTCAGATAGACGTCGGTGATCCACATGCGTTCATTCATGTATCGAGCCAGGCCCAGCATCTTTTCAGTCCACAGGACCTTGTCTTCATCGCGCGCCACGGCGGCTGCACTTTCGCCGCCGGCGTCGCTGTTTATCTTCGACCACAAGCTGCTGGTTGTCCGGTTGTGCTCGACAACAGCGGCATACTGGCGCGCCTTGGCTTCATAGGCCTTGACCTTCTTTTCGTAACCGTAGGTGTAGGCGACACCCAGGAAACCGATCGCCATGGCAAAAACGGCCAGGGCATAAATCGGGGCTTTGGACGTCTCCCCCTTTGTTTCCTGGTCGCTGTCGCCGCCGCCCATCAAACCGCTGACGTCGATGCCGAAAAACAGTGTTTTTGCCTTCGACTCGCCCCGTCGTCTGCCCGCTCTGTCCTTGCCACGTCCCTGGCCTTGCTTGCTGCCTTTGTCGGATTTCATGGAATCGCCGCCTGTTTTTTTCAAGCCTTTCGTGTCGGTTCGCGCCTGGAAACCCTCCGTTTCGGAATAGCGGAGAGCGGCACTGCCGATCTGAATGGAACTGCCGGAAGAACCCTTCAAAAGGTTCATCATTCTCACAGGCAACATCTCGCGGGAGATGTCGACGCTGGAGCGTTCATGTTTGCTCAGTGGCAGCCCGATATCTTTTTCAATCCATTGGCCAAGTCCGGTAATGCGCTCGAAAGGACCGAAACCGTGGATTTCCTTGATCTCGCCACCCATGCGGTGCGAGGAGAAATATTCGATGGAGGCGGAAATGCCGTCGGCAAGTTCGGTCAACAAGGGCCCGAGCTTGCGAGCCAGCTCACCCATCCGTTTGCTTTGCGGACTATCTTCGCCCTCCCAACGCGGGATGGTCGACAGGCGGTCCCTGGATGTCAGATTGTTCAGGGCGTTGGAGATCGACACCGAATTGGCCTCCGCGACGGCCTTCACCAGCGTCATCAGGCCGATCGGTATGACCCGCGTGACGACAACGCCGCCAAGGTTGCCAACGAAAGTGACAACCGTCGCCGTTCCCATAATCGTCACAGCGCATCTGGCTTCACCCTCTTCGATTTCATCGACCATCCATCCGGCCAGGATGCTGGGACCCGGCACAACACGCTGGACGCGCAAAATCAGCTCTTCGACCTGGTTCAGCTGGTTAGCCAGATTCTTCAAATCGAGGAAGCCATACAGGGCATTCTCGTGCTTGACTGTTTTGCCCTTGGGCACAATCGGCACGACACCGAAGCCGACGTCCTTGGCATCGAGCAGGCTTCCGCCCAGCCACCGCACTTCGGACTGCCTGTCGTGTGAAAACTGTTTGGACGGGTCGTCGATCATGATCGCCTGCGGGTCATCAAGCACCAGCGTGACGGCAGAAATGTCCTTACGCCTTGATTTGCTGATCGACTTCACAGCGGCTCTTATCGTCTTTTCGAGAGGATCGTCGCCCTTGGATTTGTCGTTAAGAATGTCGCCGTTCGAGATGACAGGTTTATCAGCGCTTTTGGCCTCGGTCAGAATTGTCTGCCATTCGATGTCGGAAGCATAAACGAAAAGCGAATTTCCGGCCTCAGCCGCCAGCGCTTTTGATTTGGGTTTGAACCATGAAAACAGGGACTTGCCGCCGCTGCCCCCAAGTCCCAGAAATCCCGACGTTGTCGCGCCGTCTTTCACCGTATCTGTCATTGTCGTTCACCCGCTCCCCACTGCTAACGACACTTGAGCCAATTGACGTTCTCAGGCGTAGATTAATATGCAGTCAATTCAGCTCTTTGTTTGCCAATGCATCCCGAATGTCATGCATTGGCGGTAAATATTACGCGAAAGTCACAACCCTTCAAGCGTATTAGACCCGTCATCCACCACTGTACGGCCACATTATTACACAGACGGGGTTCCAGTCGGAAAAATTCCTAACTCTTCTTTTTCTTCCTTTTGGAGCGCCGACGGAATTTGATGACGAACTTCTTTGCCCCCGATGCAGTTTGTTGTTCGAGGTTAACGCTCCGACTGCCAATTCCAACGACCATCAAGGTACCGACCTTGCTCTGCAGCGGAAATCCGACAGCGTATTCCTCGCCATCGATTGTTGCGTAATATTTGCCTTCGGCCTGTACGACGAAGGACAATCTGTGCGCCTCGGATAGATCGACAACTTCGTCAACACTTTCAGCTGCAGGGGCTACGGTCACTGCGGGTGCAGCCGGTGCTGCGGGCGCCACGGCAACCGGCGCCGGTTTGCTCGGCTGGATAACAATTTTCTTCGTTGGCTCGGGTGCGGTCGGCGGCTCGGGTGCGCGCGGCGGCTCTGGCGTGGCCGGTAGTACTGGATCGGGCGCCTTTTTGGCGATGACAACAGGCGCTTTTTCAACTTTTGGCGCAGCGACAGGTTTGACCGGTTCAGGTGTTCGCTGAACCGGTGTCGTTACTTTTTCCTCAACCTTGGCGACTTTCAGGGGCGGCTTGAATTTGGGCAGTATCGCCACTTTCTTCGGTTTGACGACCGTTGGCCTGGCTGCAGGTTTGGCCGCAGGTTTGGCCAAAGCCCTTGCAGCGGTCTGGGCGACAGCGGGCCTCGCGCGGGGCGATCTTTTGCTGCCCGGGAAAACGACGGCTTCCAGCGGCACAACGCGGACCAGTTTCTGGTCCGGATCGTAAAGATAGGTCATTTCGTATTCGTTCAGCAGCATGTTGAAGGCACCGGCCATCGGCATTTGCCGGAAGTTAAAATTGAGACGGCCGCCGACGTCGTGCCGGAAGGCGGCCTGCATGCCATTGGCGCGTAAAATGGCGGCCAGAACATGACGAACGTCGCGTCCCTCAACGTTGAAATTCAGTCGCAGGTTTGCCTTCCAGGGCAAGGCCGGCGGTTCTTTTTCGTCGTCGAGAACCCGGCCTCCTGCTGCCTTTACAATCCATTTTGCGTTGTCGGAAATAAAGAAGAGCGCTTCGGCCGCCGCCTCACGAACTTCGCCGTCCGCCCAGGCTTTCGACGGCAGGAATCTGCTGGCGGGGCGCGTGTCCTCGAGGGCTCGCTTGAGGACGGCCTTGGTTTTCGGCCCAACCGGCTCCAGCAGACCCAAAGCGTAGGCCGCCCGAAATGAAACCAGAGCGGATCCATTTCGTAACTGATCGAACAGGGCCTTTGTCACAACCGGTGCCCCGACACCAATATTGCCAAGGGCCTCAATGATTGCTTCCTTCAAGGGTTCGTCTTCGGTCTGCAATCCTTCAACGAGAGCCGGTAAAGCCGCACTGGCACCCGGTCCGATATATCCGAGCGTCCGGGCGGTCGCGACAGCCAGGGATTGATATTCCAGAGTGTTGTCAGTTGACGACAAAATGATGAAAGCGGGATCGTCGAGCAATTCGGCCAACGACAATGAGGCGACACTTGCTACCGGTCCGATAATTCCGAGCGCCTGAACAGCGGTAAGGCGTACCTCGTTATTCCGGTCCGCCAGGACTGTGATGATCTCGGGCACGCCGGCCTCTGCCTCGTCACCATAACCGGCAATATCCAGCAGGGCCTGTATCCGAACGGCGGCATCCTGATGCCCGAGATTGGCCAGTTCCGCCTCGTAGGGCAGGTCGGTCTCCGACTGTGCCGTTGCCACCAACGGGAAAAGGCCACAGGTTGCGGCAATTCCAATTGCAATAGTGGTCCTGGCTTTCGCTTTCAAGAGGCGGGCAATTTTCATGATCGCTGGCTCATGTTCCGGTTTATTATGTCTACCACGCTTCCATCCGTACCACCTGGTCAGCACACTACCGAGTAAACTTAATGGAAAATCAAACATAACACATTACATTGCGATTTGCGTTTGCATTCCCGGGGTCAACATCAAGTCGATTATGTGCTAAACAGTTTTGGTCGCGTGAATATTAAAGTCGGACCGGGTTTCTGTGGGGAGGAATACTGGGTAATTCGATCTCAATACTGAAATAGACAACAATACTGAATATAAAAACAGGTGATAGCGCTTGATAATCGCGAACAGGTACTTGAGAGGGAAGTGCTAAAATGGAAGCTGGAAGGCTCGCCTACAAAAACGGTGACTTCAAAACCGCCTATCAGGAGTTTCTGAAGGAGGCCGAACAAGGTCGCCCGGCGGCGTTGAATATGCTCGGCGATATGCATCGCGAAGCACTGGGCGTGGAGCAGGACTACGAAGAAGCCATCAAATGGTACCGTCGAGCTGCCGGCAAAGGCCACTTTGTCGCTCAACAGAGCCTTGGTCAGATGTACAAGAACGGCTGGGGGGTCAAGAAGGATCTGGCGGAAGCCGCCAAGTGGTACGGCAAATCCGCAAAACAGGGTTCGGCCAAGGCACAGTATGTCCTCGGCAGGCTGTATGACCACGGAGAAGGTGTTCAGCAAAACAGTATTGAGGCGGAAAAGTGGTTCCACAAGTCAGCCGAGCAAGGATACAAAAGAGCACAATATGAACTCGGCGTTATGCATAACCTCGGTCAGGGCATCGAACAGGATGTCGCGGCCGCGATAGAGTGGTTCACGAAAGCCGGGGATCAGGGTCACCTGGACGCCCAGATTGATCTGGCTCATATCTATGAAAATGGCGACGGCGTTCCGCAGGATCTCGAAGAAGCCTTCAGATGGTATCTCGAAGCTGCCAAAGCCGGGGCGGCCGAAGCCCAGCTCATTCTGGGTGACAAATATCTGTCGGCCACCGGCGTTGAGCGCAACGTCAGGGAAGCGGCCCGCTGGTATGGTATGGCGGCAGCACAGGGCGAAGTTGAAGCACAGTTCAAGTATGCCGGACATTGCCTCAGCGGTGATGGCGTGCCGTCGGATGAGGAAGAAGCCATCAAGTGGTACGGCCTGGCTGCCGGGCATGGTCACGTTGAAGCAAAAAAACGCCTGGACGAATTACACGGTGTGACCCCGGAAGAAGCACCGGTTGCTGTTGAACGCACCGACGCACCACCCGCCGTCCCGCCGACCGTTCAGGAAACCGAAACCGTCGCGCCCGCAGATGACGCCCGACGACGCGCGGCCGAAGAGCGCGCTCGGCGTGATGAAGAGGCAAGGGTCGCCAGAGAGAAGGCAGGCGCCGAAGCACTCCGGCAGGCGGAAGAAAAACGCGCACAACGTAACGAAGAAGCACGGATTGCACGGGAACTTGCCGGGGCCGAAGCCAGGCGACAAGCCGAAGAAGACCGTGCCAGGCGCGACACTGAGGCACGCGTCGCGCGCGAACAGGCTGCAGCCGATGCCAAACAACAGGCTGAAGAGGGGCGGCTCCGGCGCGAGGAAGAAACCCGTATCGCACGTGAAATCGCCGAGGCCGACGCCAAACAGCAGGCCGAGGAAGACCGTCTCCGGCGCGAGGAAGAAGCGCGTATCGCACGAGAGATTGCCGAAGCCGATGCCAAACAACAAGCCGAAGAAGAGCGGCTCCGGCGCGAGGAAGAAGCGCGTATCGCCCGTGAAATTGCCGAGGCCGACGCCAAGCAACAGGCCGAAGAAGAGCGACTCAGGCACGAAGAGGAAGCCCGCATCGCCCGCGAGATCGCCGAGGCCGACGCCAAACAGCAGGCTGAGGAAGAACGGCTCCGGCGTGAGGAAGAAGCCCGTATCGCGCGCGAGATCGCCGAGGCCGACGCCAAACAGCAGGCTGAGGAAGAACGTCTCAGGCGCGAGGAGGAAGCGCGTATCGCCCGCGAGATCGCCGAGGCTGATGCCAAACAAAAAGCCGAGGAAGAACGGCTTCGGCTTGAGGAAGAAGCCCGTATTGCACGTGAGATCGCCGAGGCTGACGCCAAACAGCAAGCTGAGGAAGAGCGCCTCAGGCGCGAGGAGGAAGCGCGCATCGCGCGCGAGATCGCCGAGGCTGACGCCAAACAGCAGGCCGAGGAAGAACGGCTCCGGCGCGAGGAAGAAGCGCGTATCGCCCGTGAAATTGCCGAGGCTGACGCAAAACAGCAGGCTGAGGAAAAGCGCCTCAGGCGCGAAGAGGAAGCACGAATCGCACGTGAGATCGCGGAGGCTGACGCAAAACAGCAGGCCGAGGAAGAGCTTCTCAGGCGCGAGGAGGAAGCGCGCATCGCGCGCGAGATCGCCGAGGCTGACGCCAAACAGCAGGCCGAGGAAGAACGGCTCCGGCGCGAGGAAGAAGCGCGTATCGCCCGTGAAATTGCCGAGGCTGACGCAAAACAGCAGGCTGAGGAAGAGCGCCTCAGGCGCGAAGAGGAAGCACGAATCGCACGTGAGATCGCGGAGGCTGACGCAAAACAGCAGGCCGAGGAAGAGCTTCTCAGGCGCGAGGAAGAAGCGCGTATCGCACGTGAAATCGCCGAGGCTGACGCCAAACAACAAGCCGAGGAAGAACGGCTCCGGCTCGAGGAAGAAGCGCGTATTGCACATGAGATCGCCGAGGCCGACGCCAGACAAAAAGCCGAGGAAGAACGGCTTCGGATCGAAGAAGAAGCCCGTATCGCCCGTGAAATCGCCGTGGCCGACGCCAGACAAAAAGCAAATGCCGAGCGTCTCAGGCGCGAAGACGAAGCGCGTACCGCACGTGAAATTGCCTGGGCAGAGGAAAATCGACAGGCTGACGAAGAAAGTCGCGCCGGCGCCTTGCAGATACAGGCGGAACGAGCGGAAATCGCTGCTGCGGCTGAAGCGGACACCCTGCCCGCACCGACCGATAATTCGATACAGCCGGCAGCGGTCATACCCTTCTACCATGCTGCCGAACAAGGAAATGCGCCGGCCCAACAGGTCATGGGTTACCTGTGTCGTGTGGGCCAGGGCGTCGACCTTGATCTTGCCGAAGCTCTCGCCTGGTACCGCAAGGCAGCCGAGCAGGGCGTGGCAAATGCACAGTTTAATCTCGGCTTGATGTACGCCAAGGGCATCGGCGTTGAACGCGATGACGAAGAGGCGGTCAAATGGTACAGAAGCGCCGCCGATCAAGACCTGATCGAAGCCCAGCTGAATTTGGGTTTCTTGCGCTCAAAAGATGTCGGCGGCGAAGGAGGGCCCGAAGAAGCGGTCAGATGGTATCTGCGTGCCGCGAAAACGGGCCACACCCTGGCCCAGTCCAATCTGGCTAGTATGTATGAAGAAGGTCGCGGGGTTGAAGCTGACCATCAGCAAGCCGTGTCATGGTATCGGAAAGCCGCCGCGCAGGGCGATGCGTTTGCCCAGTTCAGGCTTGGCGAGAAATACGCTCAGGGCATCGGCATGGATCAAAACCTTGAAAATGCTGCCCAATGGTATCGGCTGTCTGCCAATCAAGGCGTGTTACGTGCCAAGATCAACCTTGCATCAATTGAACGGACGACCGGTGCTGCGGACAGCGGTCAGGACAACGAAGCGCCAAAGTTGACACCGATGCAAAAATCCCAGTCGGGTCTTGAGGAAAAATACCAGACCGGGGTGGACTCACTGCACGATTTTGTCGCCCCCTGATCGATCCGGACGAAGTCCGGCGTCACCCTGCCTTCGGCCAGGTGACGAACTGAAACGCAAATTGATCGCAACGCATTTACCTGCTGACAAAACCAAGCCAATGCCTTGAGAATCGGTTACACTCGGCCAGAATTTCCCGGGTAATATCCCGGCGGGGGAGCACCATGGACGCATTACTGGACCTGCAGATAATTCAGGCGACATTACAGGACACCAAAACCTGGGTTGTCGGTAACGTTCTGGTCATCGGAAACCTGGTTCAGGTCATTATTATCGTCACGGCCTATTTCGCAGCGCGTCGGCTGGATAGCCGACTGCTCAAGCTGTTGAGCAGGATCAAGGATCAGGAGTGGTTCGATTCCCGCTTCAAGCCGGTCGTCAGTCATGCGGAATTGCTCGTCCTGCCGTTGACCTGGCTGATCCTGCAATGGTTTCTGACCCTGGTGGCAAGCGGCATCGGATGGCCGCACCACATCATGACCATTGTTGTCAGCCTGCTGACAGCCTGGATCGTGATCCGCGTCACCTCGGGTCTGGTGCGTGACCCGGTCTGGTCAAAGGTCATTGCGCTGACGGCCTGGACGATCGCCGCACTGAATATGATAAACATGCTCGATCCGACGATTGAGTTTCTCGACAGTCAACATGTTGTTCTGGGCGAGCTCAGATTGTCCGCCCTGACGGTGATCGAGGGCATCATCACCCTCGCGGTATTCCTGTGGGTCGCATTGACCATCTCGAACATCCTCGACGGTCGCATTCGGGCATCGACCAACCTGTCGCCCTCGATCAAGGTTCTGTTCGGTAAATCCCTGAAAATCATTTTGATGACCATTGCCGTGCTGGCGGCGCTGACGAATGTCGGTATCGACATGACAGCGTTCGCGGTGTTTGGCGGCGCTATCGGCGTCGGCATCGGTTTTGGCCTGCAGAAAGTGGTCTCCAATCTGATCAGCGGATTGTTGTTGCTGTTGGATAAGTCAGTGAAACCGGGGGACGTGATTGCCATTGGCCAAACCTATGGATCGATCAACACGCTGGGAGCTCGCTACGTCTCGGTCCTGACCCTGGATGGCACTGAACATCTGATTCCAAATGAAGAACTTATTACCCAGCGCGTGGAAAACTGGTCTCATTCCCATAGTCGGCTGAGAATAAAAATTCCAGTGGGTATCGCCTACGATTCGGATGTCCGCCGGGCGATCGAACTTTGCAAGGAATCAGCGAACGACGTTGAACGCGTTCTTGATACACCGCCGCCTGCCTGCAATTTGATGGGGTTCGGCGACAATTCGGTTGATCTGGAGGTGCGTTGCTGGATCAACGATCCACAGCTCGGCATTGCCAATGTCAAAAGCAAGGTGTTGCTGGGTATATGGGACCGGTTTCAGGAAAACGGCATTGAAATTCCCTTCCCCCAACGTGATATTCACGTCAAGGGAGCGCTGGCCGATTTCCTTTCCGAACAAAAAAAATCTGTGTCGTCGACTGAAAGCTGACAGGACTTGGGACCCGTCGTCTTTGGATGAGACGCGAAGATAATTGCGCCTGTCGCTGACTTATTCGTCGACGCAAACGAACCTGTAGATTTTTTCGTCAAAGCTTTCCAGTTTGGCAAATTTGTTGTGAGCAACGCAGTGTTCTTCCGCCATCTTGCCCGCGGCTTCTTCAGATTCGGTCAGCAATCCTGATTTGGCCGACATCGAGATATGGGTCGGCGACCTGGAGACGATATTTGTGCCAGACAGGCAACCTGTCAAAATCAGGGCGCTCGTTGAAATCACCAGACCAGTGGACATAAATTTACGCATTTTGATTCTCCCCCGTTGACGTTCGAATTCAGAATAACCTTACCCAAATCCCGCCTGAATAAGAACTGTAATGTGAATTCGGGTGATTATCGCAGCGTCGGCAGAATGAGCGGATCGAAAATCCGGAACGGCAAATCCAGTAGCCCGCCGGAGCCTGTGCCGAGTGCCTTGCCGAACTCCACATTCAGTTCCGGATCACTCAGACTTCCCTGAATGACCACAGGTACGGAGAGCAGATCACCGTAACTGGCCTCCAGGGTATAGTCGATTGTGTCTTCCGAGATATGGAAGCGCCCCCGCCCCCGCGCGCTGAATTCCGGTCCGGTCATACGAAGATCATTGTTTTTGAACTCCCCGTTACGAATTGCGAAGCGACCGGTACATTGTTGTATGTCCAGTTTGATTGGATCGCCGTCACCACTGCGCTCCTGTGAAACGACAGCGTTTGCCAGTTTGAAGGCGGCGCGACCGGTCAGGGAACGTTTGAAACTGTTGATGGAATCGCCCTCGACCTTGCCGCGAAACCTGGCGTCAAGCCTGCCCCTTGCCAGCTTCGGTTCCTGCCCGGCAAGCTCAAGCAGCTGGTCAATTTTCCAGCGCTTGAAGGTGAAGTCGGCGCTGACTTGTCGGTCGTCCGGGTCGAGGTTCGCAGCCATACTGCCGTCGATTGAGCCGCCAAAAATTTTTGTCGCGAATCGATCAACGCTCAGTTTTCGTCGATCCAGGTTCGAACGAAATACGAAGTCATTTACCGTGTAGTCCCGCCACGTGATCCGGTCAAATACAATGCCGCTTTTTACCCTGTATTTGTCGAGTGGAAGCTTGTCCAGTTCTTCGAAAAGGTTCGCATTGTTAAATTCTGCATCCTGTTCCCGGGTATCGGAATTTTCGGATTCCGGAGGCGCAGGCTCAGGCTCAGGTGGGACAGGAAGGTATTGATTGAGATCAATCTGACTGCCCTTCAAATCAAATGACAAACTGGATACGTCCCCGGGTTCAAGTTCGATCGAGCCTGCCAGCCTGCTTTCGTCGAGCGATAAACTTTCAATGTTCGCCAAAACAATTTCCGGTCCAGTTTCGAATTCCAGCTTCGTGGAAATGACGGGAATACGTATCAACGGGGAAAGATCAGGCGGGGGAAGGTCAACAAAGCGCACGAGATCCGGAACTTTCATTCCGGTAATATTCAGTTTCCCATCTACATGCGGCATATCCGCGAAAATTTCACGGATGGTTCCGTCAAATTTCAGGCTTTGATCATCGATCGACAGGTCAAGTCTGCTGATATCAATCGTGTTTTGCTCCAGGTCCAGTTGAAAGCCGATATCGAGACCAAGCATCTGAGCCTGTTCTTCAGTCGCACCGCGAAAAAATGCAGCCCGAACTTCAACGGGGCCGAGGTCAGGCAACCCGTCAGAAGTCGATCCGAACCGGACGGGTGCCTCAAATGTACCGACGAAAGACGCTCCCTGAGCGGTGTCGATCAAGCGCGCCCGTGTTTCAATTCTGTGTTGAACCAACGTCTCGCCATCATCGGTTCTCGCTACATCGAGGCGGAAACTGGCCTGGTTGGGTCGCAGATTCTGCAACACCGGACTGGATGCCAGTGAAACGAGGCCTGCCTCACGCCTGACCGTAAGGTCGGCAAAACCTGAGGCGCCTCGCAGCATTTGGGCAGGTGTGGAACCACTGGCGACGATGGAGCCCCGAAATCCTGCGAGGCCAAAATCGTCTGCTGTTCCCAATTCGAGCTGCGTGGTGTCAATATTGTCGAGCCGGGTCGACAGGCTCACAGAGAGATCTTTTGATGATCGTTGTCTCATGGCGTTGAGATCCAGCCGGGCACTGCCGCCGGCCACGCTGGAAATATCCAGGTATCCCCCGGCTATGCCGCCACCGACCTGAAGGCTGGCTTCAATCCCGCCAAGTTTCGCTTCCGGCAAAATCAATTCGTCCAGCACGACCCTGCCGTTGACCCTTCCCCACGACAACAGCTCCTCAACCGCAGCCAAAGCCTCGGCGACCGGCTCCAGTCCATTCTCCAGTATCGTTACAATATGTGCGATCTGCCCGGGCGGCGACATTTCACTCTCGATGACCTCTGGCGTCGGCGCTGCATCAGGTATTTGTATTGCCTCAACCAGTCCCAGCGATTTCACGTCCTCGAGCAAATTATGCAAATCGATGGAGCTGCCCTTCAGATCGAAGTTGACGAAAGGCCGGTCGCCGATATTGGCTTCCAGAAATACGGTCACGGGTCTGCCGTCCAGTAGAAATTCCAGTTGATCAAACTGTATTTGATCCTGGGATACGGCAAACGACCCCGAGGCAGAAGCAGGGTAGCGCCGCTGATGTTCGCGGCTATCGGTCAATGCCGACAAAAAGTCTGTCGACGAGACTTTCACATCTCCCTGAACTTCGGGAAATGTTGTTGGATTTCGCACCATGACGTCGCCGGATGCCGCCACGTTCCCTGAACTGAAGGTAAATTTTTGCAGGCTGACGATTGACGATAGATCGTCATAATTGACGAAGCCGACAAATTCAGGGTTTTCGAAAGCGGGCGGAATACCCGGACCGGACGCGACGACCCTGACGGCGACACCGGAAACCGAATAACTCGACGCCGCAAGGTCGAGCTGAATTTGTCCCGCAGCGTTCGCTGAGCCATTGATGCCCAGTCGGTCCAGATCAAATTCCAGCTCGGTTTTGAAAGTGATGGGCGAGTCCAGTCTGAGGTCTTTTGTCTCCAGTTCGAGGCCATCCAGATCGGCGCTCAGATCGGTCACATCATCACGTAAACTTAATTCGGCATTGCGGATAAACAGATGCTCGATCTGCAATGCGACGTCGAAAGCGCCAAATGACAACACTTCGTCTTCCGATGCGACCGGCGTATCGACCTGTTTTTCCTGTAGCGCCTCGAGAACAACTTCCCAGTTTGCACTGCCGGACTTGAGACGGCTCAGGTTGATTTTCAGACCGCTGACAAAAGCCTTGCGAATGACCAGTCGATTGGTGAGCAAGGCGACGGGCTGCATGCTGACCAGAAGTTCGTCGACAGCAGCAATCGGTTCATCCCAGTCGCCCGGAACCTGCAAACTGATACGACCGGTCCTGATGCCGAAATCAGGGAAAAAAGATACCGAGAAACTGCTCTCAAACTGGACGGCGAGGCCGAGGTTTTCGCGAATTTGAAGCTCAGCTTCACGACGGAGGGACTCAAGGTCGAGGAAGGATGTCAGGGCAATTGATGCCAGGGCGATTGCGACAAACGGTACCAGAAAAATCAGGCCGATAAGGATCTTGTAGTTACCTGGTCGTGATCGCGCCCTGCATTTCAAGCGAGCCATCAGGGCGCAGCCTTGTCCTTCTGTCTGGTCACCGAATTTTGCAACATTGGTTCAATGTCAATCTTGCCTTTCAGGCGAGCGCTCGCGCTTTTGGTAATCCCCCACCAGTTGCCCGGCAGGGATATCGAAAAATTATCCTCGAGGTTTCGGGCATCCCATTCGCCGTTATCCAGTATGTCGTTGTCGCGCACGTTCAAATTCGAACCCTGGAACTGAACGCCGCCCCCTTCGTTTTCAAAAATGCGTACGCCCGCGATATCCAGTTCCGCATTTTTCGCCGAAAGTCCGACTTTTTTGGACAGGCGTATCGATCCGCCCCGCATTTTCATCGAGCCACCGTCAACGACCAGGCCCCAGCGGTTGCCAATGAACTCCACCTGTTCAATTTCAATCGTGGATGCCCGCACCTTCAAACCGTTTTCAGCGTCGGCGATGATGGCGTTACGGATGCGGCTGGCTGATTTTGCCTTATCAATCAAAATACCTTTCCAGTGTTCGCTGGCATTCCCGGACAGCCTGACGGGGGCTTTACGACTCCCCTGTACGTCGAGCACACCCCGGACGATGATGCCGCCACTTTCGGTCCACAGGTTTGTGCCCGGCCCGATCGTCAGCGTGACGCCGTCCGGAATAACCAGGAACCGGCGTATGATAAAGGGACCCTCGGCTGCGGTCAGGGTCCGGTCCCGTTCGATGAACGCCGGCATGTCCTGTGACGACCCGAAGTTCACACCATCGGTGACGTCAATCCATCTTGCTGTAGATCCTTTTTTCGAGGTCAGGAACCCGATCGGGTGGCCGTTGACGACCTTGTCCGAACCAAGAACGGTATAGGCGCCGATGTACATACCGGGCGATTGTTCGACAAGCGGCAAATCATCAATGTCCTTGGTCGGTCTCCAGCTGGCGTCAAGGCCAGGATCTCCAACCAGCACCATTCTCAGTTCATCCCCCGGACTGATGAACTTTCCACTGCCGTTATGCAGCATCATTTGAATGCGCGGCGGCGGCTCGGCGACTTCAAGCGGATTGGGAATTGTCGAGACAATTTTCATGCTGAGTTCGGACGCCGTATTCAGAATATTTGCATTGGCGTGACTGACCAGATTTTTGACAATGCCCAGTGCAATGCCGACGACGTCGAAAGAAACTGCAACGTCTCGTTCAAGGACCGTCTCTTCGTTTTTCCAAAAGACCTTGCCGCTGGTGCAGTGGATCATTTCTGCCTTCAGCGTGACTTGCCTGTGGCCATAAAGCACGGCGAACATTTTACCGTAGGCTGTGACGTCTCCCAGCACAATTGCATCTGCGCCGACAGCCTGGCAGAGGTCATTGTACGACGCTTCACCCGCCCTCACGGCATCGACCAGACCGGCCTTTGTCAAGGTCCGGTCAACAACAAACAACTCGACATCGCTGTAGTTCAACGAACTGAAAAAATTGAAAAACAACCGCCGGACCGTATCGCCGGCCTGAGGAGCCGGCGTGCCGTTGACGAACGGCATTACGGCAACAGTCCGCGGGTTTTCGACGTCAATATCAAGGCTTGCTTCTTCCTTGACGCTTGCGGTCACAAGCGTGTCGCGCGACGGATTGTTTGTGGTCTGAACGCAACCCGCCAGGATCAACATCCCGAAGCTTGCCAAACTGATCCGCCTCGCCCAACCGAGACCCCCGGTATTCCGGCTAGTCGGAATCGTCAAACGGGGACTCCTTTTTGGCGGGCTGGTTTTTCGGCTTTTGACCTTTGCCAAGAAATTCCAGAACGTAATCCGGGTCAAATCCGAGCGCTTTCAAACGAGCGCGTTCACGATCAAGCCGGCTTGTCGTCGCATCAACCGGTTTGTCGGCGGCATCCTTGCCGGATGATACCGACTTGACGGCACTTGCCTTGGCCACGGCAAGGCGGTTCATGATATCCGTCGACGACGGGTCAATCAGCAAATAGCGGCGATAAAAGTCAGCTGCCTTTTCAAACTCGCCTTTCGACATGAGCCTGCCCGCACCCTTGACGTAAAAGTCCTTGATACTATCGATCCGGTTTAATGCGATTGAGTTCCTGGGGTCGCGTTCGAGGACCAGGCTGTAGTAGCCATAGGCGTTGCCGGACGCCGGCGTGAGGTACTGCTTCTTCTGAAAATGCAAATCGGCTTTGCGCAAGAATTCGGAAATGTCGCTGGTATCTTTTTTGACCGGCGCGATCTTCTTCTTTTGAAAATCAAGCCAGATTGTACTCGTCAGTTTCATTGCGTCGGCGTGATGTTCGGAACCGGAGCGGATGGCAGATAATTCCTGGATAGCCGCCAGGGCGTTCCCTTTGCGGCGCAGACTGTTGCCGAGACGAAAATGGTAGTCATCCAGCAGTTTGCGCAACGGTTCGGCATCATCCCAGGCACCAAATCGATCGAGAAACCCCTGAACGTGGTCCCGGGCGGTCGTGAACTCCTTGTTCTCCTCGAACTTTTTGATTTGCAGCAATTCCAGTCTCACCCATTGCGCCCGGCCGCGCGGTGGCACCTGAAAGGGTGTCAGATTCCGGGAAATGGAATTGAGCGCATTTTCAGCCTTGTCCGTATTTCCATCGGCGAGCCAAATCTCGACGGCATCGAATTCCCGGTTTTGCTGCCACGGGACGAGATAGTTTGTGTAGCCGAAATACCCCAGACCACCGAGGATCAGCAGCGTGAAGAAAAACCATTTGCCGCCGCCCGATTTTTTTTCCGGTGGGTAGGGCGGGTAAGGATAGGGATGCTGGGGCGCTTGTTGAGCCGTGTCGTCCGCTGATGATCCGGCCTGACGAATGTCTTCCTCCCGGTTGGAAAGAAAAATCAGGTTCGAACTGCCAATCTGGATTTGATCGCCGCTATAAAGCCGGGCCTCGCTGTTTTTTTCGCCATTGATCAGTGTCGGGTTGGCATCGGCATAAGCCTGCAATTGATAGTTGCCATCCTTTAGCTCGATCAGAAGTTGTTGACGGGATACTGCCGGGTCATCGACCTGAAGATCGCATTCTTCCGCGCGTCCGACAGATATCGAGCGGGTCGTGATGTCGAAAGGTATATTTTCGCTGCCCTGCGCGGACAACAGGAGTCGGGGGCCGGTCGGCTCGGATGGTGATGCCGGCAATGGCAGAATGGTTCTGTCGTCGGCTTCGACTGATGAGGCACTTTTTTCATCGGGCCTGACAGACGTTTTGTCGCCGGCATTTTCTTCCGCGCCACGAAACAGGGTCGCTTCGACATCGACCTGTGGCTGGTCCAGTTTACGAACGGATCGAAAAACAAGAATGTTCTCATCTATCTTGATGGAATCGCCGTCATAAAGCCGGGCCCTTTTAACGACCTCCCCGCGCACTTCAATCGAACCGGTCTCGGACTTGTTGCTGATGCGGCAATTTCTATCGCCGAGGGTGATTTCAGCATGATGGTTGGAGACATAGGCATCATCGAGCCGAATTTCGGCATCGCTTGCGCGGCCGATCATGTTCTGACCATCGACCAGGGGATATTCTTTCCCGGACGCCTCGAGCACAAGCCAGACCTCCGGCCCATCGGTCGCGGCAGAAATTTCAGGCGTTGCACTTTCCGGCCTGGGCGCATCATTTTTTGCCGGCGACACCGATGCCGGCGGCTCTGCCCTGGCGACAGCCACCGGTTTGGTACCAATGCGCAGGGTGAAAGGATCGAGACCAATTGTGTCGCCGTTGTCGAGTGTCGCCGTTTCAACCGGGTCGCCATTGACGAACAGTGGCCGGGATGTTGACAGCCGTTTGATGGAAAGCCCGTTGCCGTCAAAATTCAGTTCGGCGTGATTGCGCGAAATCACGGCATCGTTGAGGCAAATGTCACAATTGCTGCTGCGGCCAATGGTGATCCGGCGGTCTGCGACAGTGTGTTGCAGGACAAGATCGTCCCCATTGTAAATTTCAACTTCGAATTCCCGCGACCCGGATTCCGAGAACATGGTCGGATCTGTGCCGGCCTCGCCGAAAATTGTCGGAGAGGTAATGACGACCGGACTGACAGCGGCAATTTTTCTGTCGATCGACCGGGACGATCTGAATGTGAAGGTATAGGGGGAAAGCGCGATGACGTTACCGTCATACAACCGTGCTTCGGAAACTTCTTCATGATCGACAAGAATGGTTTTACGGGAAGATAAAACCCGAAGACCGGCGCCACCTTCAGTCAGCATTATTTCAAAGTGTCGGCCCGATATCGATTGGTCCGACAACTGGAGGTCAGCACTGGAGCTGCGACCGACCAGTGTTTGCGTCTGCAAAATGTGCGAAGTGCCGGACTCCGCACCTCCATCGACTTGCAAAACAGCACGGTCCGAACCGTCGTCAATATCAAATGTTGACATGCCACCCCTGAGTTCGACAATTGAGCCCTCACGCCGAATATTCTCCCTGCAAACCTAACATCGACAGACAAATATCACGACCAGAATTTGGCGGAAATTAACGCTGAGGTGTGGTATTTGTTGAAACAGGGTCTATTCGCACAGGGGAACACCATGAAATCGATGTCAAAAATCACTTCGGCCGCAGCCTTCTTTTTGAGTGCTGTTATCGGCGGCAGTATTCTTTTTGGAATTCAGGCACGGGCAGAAACCAAAGAACTCATTGGCGAATTTCGCCCGCCCCCGCTCGGCACGTATTACGAATATAACAATTTCACCTCCAGAGTTTCGACGATTTCAGATGATTATTTCATCCATATGCGCGATTCCTCCAAAAAGAAGGGCATGAAAAAATTTACCTCGATGCTGGTCGATATACCGATTGGCGGCAGCCGGATTCGCGAACATGAAGTCCTGCACTCCCAGTTCTGGCCGATGAAAGTTGGCAACAAGGTCGAAGTCGAAGTCGATATGGGGCAGCACATTTTGTACGTCGAAATGGAAGTTGCCTCGACCGAAAGCATCATCGTCCCGGCAGGAGAATTTTTCACATACAAGGTCGTTCAGAAACACGTCATCGCCGGCAATAACTATCAGGCGATCCGCACTTATTGGTATTCACCGAAACTGTCGGTGCCTGTCAAATCGACGTTTCGCGTGACCGAAGGCAAAAATTACGGGCTTACCGATGATTACAACCTGAAAAAGGTAACTTACCGCTCACCGAGAATTGGAAATTTCCACGAGGAAGGCGCCAAAATGGTCGGTGGCAGCAGTACCGCCAAGGCGACGCCCAAATCTTCGGGCATGAGGGCAAGGCTTGTCGAACTGAAAAAACTGTTCGATGACGGCCTGATGTCAGCCGACGATTACAATGCCAAAAAGAAGGAAGTGCTGGACAAATTCTAGGAGGGAAACGACCAACCGATATTTCCTCAATTGTCAGTCAGGCATTTATTGCAGCGGGGTTTTCCCGGTCGCCGACGAAAGACTGCCGCAAGGGGCGCTAACCGGTCACCATATGATCTTAACCGGACACGGGTTTTGATTTTGGTGATCGACCCTTGAGGCCGGATTTGCCCGGACGGCAGATACTTTATTGAACCGGCAGCTTTTCAATAAGTTCATTTTTTTTCACCTTGCCCAGTCCGGTTTTCGGAAGTTCTTCTATAAAGAAAATACCTTTGGGAACCTTGTATGGCGCGAGGTGTTCCTTGCAATGAGCTTCGAGCATCTCCTCATCAACAGGTTCATGAAGCACCACAAACACGGCCACGTCTTCCCCGCGTGCGGGGTGGGGCCAGGCAACAGCAACAGCATCGGTCACGGCTGAATGGCGTAGCAGAACCTGCTCGACCTCGGCGGGATAAATATTGACCCCGCCGCGAATGATCACGTCTTTGGACCGGCCGACGAGATACAACAATCCTTCCTCATCCAGCTTGCCGATGTCGCCCGGGTAAAACCAGCCATCCCGAAAGGCCTCGGCGCTGGCTTCCGCGTCCCTGTAGAAACTGTCGGAGACACCTTGACTGCGATATCTGATCAGGCCCGGTTCACCGGTCGGCAGGGTTTTGCCGTTGTCATCCACTACTTCGATTTGTGTCTGGTAAATGGCCTCGCCAACCGAGCTGGCGGCATTGCCCTGATGTTTGGGCAGCAACACCGAGGTGCCACCACCTTCTGTCGAGCCGTAATAGTTGATGAATTCCGGATTGAGCGTTTTCATGACCGCCGCGCGTTCGTCCGGCTGCAGAATGGCACCCGTCGAAAGCAGTCGATTGAGACCGCCGAGCAGTGGACGGTCCTCCCCCAAAGACTTCTGTGGCAACTGCAACAGTTGCCGCAACAACGTGGGCACCAGCAACAAGGTTGTCGCTCTGTAATCCGCCACAGCCTTGATCAATTCTTCCGGCTTGTAGGGTGGCGCAAACATGATGACGGTTGATCCCGTGAACAGGCAGCCCATGGTAAAACTTCGACCACCACCGAAATAGATTGGTGTCGCGCTGAGATAACGATCATGTTGATTGAAACCAAGGGTCACCCACTGCATCACGAAACGCGCCGTGAACTGATCATGGGTCAGCATCGGTCCTTTGGGCCGTCCCGTTGTCCCGGATGAAAGTGACAAAACCACGGGTCGCGAGCCGCCGCTGGCACACGGCATTTCACCTGGCTGTTCGTTGACGCCGGCATGCCAGGCATCATCAAGTTCGATGCAGGATACATTTTCGACCGCTGCACCGGCGTCGACGATGACCGTTCCGACTTCGAAAAAATCAACGATGTTTTGCTTTTCCACATCGGTCCAGCGCCAGTCCAGTGGCAATATGACCGCACCCAGACGGGCAACCGCGAACAGCAGAACCAGGTGCTCTGCCGTGTCCCTGAGACAGACCCCGACGATGGTGTCTCCCGCGGAATTATCCGCTGCGCCACAGGCCTTCAGGTAATCTGCGGTTTTCCGTACGCGACGATCCAGTTCAGCATATGTAATTGTTTTGCCGTCTTCGATAATCGCCGGGTGAAGGCCCCGGCGGCTTGCATTGTCTTCAATCGCACGGGCAATATTCCGGCCTTCAAACACAGCGTAACCTTTTAGAAAACATAGTTTTTATCGGGGTTCGTTATCATTGCGATCCATGGCTTATGATGGCATGTTGAAGCAGTTTGAACAACACGGTGGCAGGGTATTGCGATGTCCAATTCGACTTTTCCCGTCAAGGCGATTGATGCGGTCGTCAACATCCAGACGGCTGAGGCATTAAGTTATCGCCCCTCGGACCGGCGAGAATTCTACGTCGGCAAGATCGGCGTTGATGACACGACCTTTACCGGCATTTCACTGGACGACATGCTGCGACGAATGGATGATGCCGGCATTGAACAGGCGTTTTTGATTGCGGCAAAAATCGGCCGTGAAGGATTGCCGGGTTCCTGGCACTTGCCCTATGAACTGGTCGCCGATGCCGTCAAGGCTCACCCTGACCGGTTTTATGGCCTCGCGGGTATTGATCCGTTCGAGGGAATGAAAGGCGTTCGAGCCCTGGAGCAGGCTGTTACCGAGACCGGGTTCATCGGTGCGCATGTATATCCACACTGGTTCGAACTGGCACCGGACCACGCCAAATATTATCCCTTCTATGCCAAATGTGTTGAGCTCGACATTCCCATTCAGTTGCAGGTCGGACAGTCTCTGGTCTATTCGCCGGAAAACCCAAAACGCAGCGTTGGCCAGCCCATTACACTGGATACCGTCGCCTGTGACTTTCCCGAGCTCAAAATCATCGGCATTCATATCGGCATTCCGTGGCATGACGAAATGATTGCCATGGCCTGGAAGCACAAAAATGTTTTCATCGGCTGTGATGCCCATGCACCGAAATACTGGCCGGAAAGTTTTGTGCGATACACAAACTCCTACGGTCAGGACAAGGTCATATTCGGGACAGATTTTCCGGTCATTGAATTTGACCGGGCCCTGAATGAGATCGCCGAACTGGCTTTCAAACCCGAAGTTCTGGCGAAGCTTCTGCGCACCAATGTCGAACGAATTTACGGACTGGAAAGCTGAGGGAATACTGAAGCAAATACCGCCGACGGGTATCGATGCCGCCGCTTACATCAAACCCCAGGCTCTGGGCAACCACAGCGCCGTCACCGGAAAAGAAAGAACGATCGCCAGCCGGAACAAGTCTGTCACAAAAAAGGGCAGGATACCGGTATAGATCGTTTTCAGGTTCAGGTTCTTGGCCATGCCATTCAGGACAAAAACATTGATGCCAATGGGCGGCGTAATCATACCGATCTCCATAATCATCACGTTAACCACACCCCACCAAATGGGGTTGTAACCCAGATCCATGACGACCGGATAGACAAACGGCAATGTGATCACCATTGCGGCAACGGTATCAAATATGCTGCCGAGAATCAGATACATCAGCATCAACATCAACAGAATGACAAATTCGTTTGCCTCGAGACTCTGGATAAATGTGACGGACGCATCGGGCAATCCGGACAGGGTGACGAAGTAGCTGAAGATATGCGCACCCATGATAATGACGAAAATCATACCGGTGTTTGTCGCCGTCGACGTCAGGCATTCCAGAAAACCGTCAAGCTTCATGCCATTCAAAAGGGCAAAAATGAAAGCCAGGCTGGCGCCGACAGACGCCGCCTCGGTAATCGTGAAAATGCCGGAGTAAATACCGCCCGACACAACGATGGCGACCACCAGAAAACGCCAGGACTGAATAAGGATTGACAGTTTTTCGTTCCACGGAATCCTGTCGCCGGCGGGACCGGCATCCGGTTTAATCCGGACATAGATGGCAATCGTAACGCAATACAATACAGCGGCGATTGCCCCTGGGAAGATCGCCGCCGCGAACAAGGCGATGATGCTCTCTTCGGTCAGAATGCCATAGATGATCATGACAACCGAGGGCGGGACCAGCATGCCCAGCGTGCCGCCTGCGGCAATGCTGCCACTGGCCAGTGTCTGTTTATAGTTTCGCTGAAGCATTTCCGGCAGCGCTATTCGCGCCATGGTCGCTGTGGTGGCGATGGAAGATCCACAGATGGCACCAAATCCGGCACACCCGCCGATCGTTGCCATGGCCAGACCACCTCTGAAATGGCCAATCATGGCATAGGCAAGTCGGTACATGTCGCCAGATATGCCGGCTTCTGACGCAAAGGCACCCATGAGCAGAAACAGCGCTACAACGGCCAGACCTTCATTCTCAATCGCAGCGGAAGGTTCCGTACCAAGCAGCGAAAGCGCCGGTTCCCAACCGATGATAAACCCCACCGATACCACGCCCGAAATCCCCATGGCGACACCAATGGGGACATGCAGGATGATCAGAAGGAACATGGCACCGATACCCAGCGCACCCAGCAAAAGCGGATCCATCAGACGCCGCCTCCTTCTTCCTTGGGCAGACGCGTGGGGATATTAAAGATCGCACTGATCAGGCTGTCGATGACTACAAGGATCTGGACGGGCACCGTGATTGTCATGATGAGGGAGACGATCCACCACCAGATGGCAATCGGAAATTCCAGTGTTGGTGACGTCCGGTTGTTGGCCTGAAGGTCGATTGTTATCAGGTAGAACTGCCAGACCAGAATCGAGAAAAAAGCAAGCGTCATCAGATTGCCGAAGACTTCCAGCCAGTAGTTAGTTCGGCCTTTTACAGCCTTGCCAAAAAATCTGATGACAACATTCTGGTCGCGCATCAGCAGCGACGGAAAGCAGGACGCAATCACGATGGCATAGGATATTTGTGCGATGTCGCCGAAGCCGGGAATACGGGGCAATTCAAGCCAGCGACCGACGCCGTCGGCCATGGTCAGCAAGGCAACAAGAACCAGGCCCGTAAAACCGATGCAGGCGACCAGTCGCAAAAAGCCACTGAGTCGCCTGCTGTTTGTTTCAAACTGATCCAAGGTGGAATCCTGACCGGATTCGATCAACCACCTTTGCGAATGTCAGCCAAAATTTCCAGAGTCTTGTCGTAGATCGCCTGACCATTTTCGGTCTTGTTGATCCACCAGTTATGGACAGAACTTTTGGCTTCGCCGACGATTTTTGCCAGTTCGGCGTCATTTGGCCGCACAATCGTCAGTTTCTGCGCCTGCTTGTTGCTGTCTACGATGCTTTTCGTCGCCCTGACGTAGGCCGCGCCGCCATCACGGGCGATCGTTTCTCCACCGGCCTTCATAAAGGCGTCCTGCACATCTTTCGGCAAGCTGTCCCACTTTTTCCGGTTCATGCCGAGGAAGAAAGGAATGGTGCCCAGTGGCAAATCCATTGCATGTGTGACAAGTCCCAGCGATTTGAATGTCCGCATACCGGTCCAGCCCTGCTGCGCGCCGTCGATAGTTTTGCGGTTCAGCGCAATCGTCATTTTCGGCGCACTCATGGTCTGGGGTACGGCTCCGATCTTGCCCAGCCAATACCCGCCGACAGCACCGGCATTTCTGATCTTCATGTTTTTGAGATCAGCCAGTGTCTTGACCGGCTTGCGCATGAACAAAAGGTTGGGCTCGGTCGTCCACGCCCCGATCAGCTTGATATGCTCAAAGCCGGTCTTGAAACCGGCGTCGTGCAGGCGCTGGATCGTCAGGGACGCTTCCATGCCGTTGTTGAACAAAAACGGCAGCTCGGCGATCTGCATTTCAGGAAACTGTCCCGATGTATAACCCGGCAGGATCCAGGCGAGATCGGCAACGCCATTTTTCACAAGTTCATATTGTTTCACCGGGCTTTTGCCCAGAGTGCCGCCCCAAAACCCTTTCAGGATGACCTTGTCACCGATCTCTGCTCTTACCCGTTCCATCCAGGGCTTGATAACTTCACGAACACCGGAACTTTTCGGCGAAACAAAGGAAGCAACCTTGATCGTTTCGGTCGCTTCGACGACGCTAGTTTGAACCAGTGTCAAACCAACTGCGGCCAACAGAGCCTTCTTGAACATTATTATCTCCCTGAATATGCAAATTTTTGTTTGTATGCCAATAATATACTAATGATATTTCATTATATCAATTGGCAGCTCTGACCGGGGAGACCAGTGATCTCGAAACTTCAGGACGCGGCTCAGATATATCCGGTGTCATCAAGGAATAGTGGTGCCGCAGGGAGGAATTGAACCCCCGACCTACTGATTACGAATCAGTAGTCACTTGATACGCTGTAGTGCGCTTGTGCGCTCGAAAATACGTATTTTTCTATATACAACAGAGGTTTATCGAGATATCGTCTACGCTAATCTACGCTATTGATCTTCTTGATTTGCGACCCACTGCGACCCATCTGCGACCCAGGCACAATAACAACAGAGTTAGGCATGGCAGTAAAGCTCACCAAAACGGTCATCGACAAAGCGGACATTCGCGACAATCGATACGCAATCAAAGACACTGAATTGAAAGGCTTCGAATGCAGGGTAAAGCCGAACGGGCGCAAAACGTACTATCTCTTTTACCGCACTCAATCCGGCACGCAACGCCGCCCTAAGATCGGCGACCACGGCGCAGTCACCTGCGACGAAGCCCGCGGAATCGCGAGAAACTGGCTTTCTGATGTCGCCAAGGGCGGAGATCCTTCCCGTGACAAACAGCTTCATCGCAAATCGCCGACTGTCGCCGAGCTCTGTGATCGATTCTTAGCAGAACACGTCGAGGTGCGACTAAAGCCGAAAAGCATCTATGAAAACCGCCGCCTGATCGAGCGGCACATCAAGCTACGACTAGGATCAAACAAGGTAGAGTCCGTCGACCGCAGCGACATCAGCAAACTGCACCACGCACTTCGCGAAACGCCACATCAAGCAAATCGGGTCATCGCCTTAATCTCAAAGATGTTTAACCTGGCTGAACGATGGGGGCTTCGCCCCGATGGCACGAACCCCTGCCGTCATATCGACAAATTCAAAGAGAAGCCGAAGGAACGCCGGTTAAGCGTTGACGAAATCGAACGCCTCGGCGATGTCCTGGTTGAATGCGAACACTTGGGCATAGAGACGCCTCAAAGCATCGCCGCGATACGTCTTCTGTTTCATACTGGCTGTCGTATGAGTGAGATACTGACGTTGGAGTGGGCTCACGTCGACGCGAAAAAATCCATCTTTGATCTACCTGATTCGAAGACTGGCCGTAAGGTAGTGCATTTTGCTCCGGCGGCGGGGGAGCTCCTGGAATCAATCAAACCGGTCGAAGACAATCCGTACGTGATCGTCGGACGCAAACGAGGCGGCCATCTGACAGACCTCGAAAAGCCCTGGCAACGCATTCGGCAACTTGCGGGTATCGAAGATGTGCGTCTACACGACCTTCGGCACAACTTCGCCAGCATGAGCGCTGAGGCGGGGGTTCCCGAGGTCGTACTCGCCAAAATGATGGGGCATAAAGACGTCCGTACCACGCGACGTTATACGCACATATCAGACGATCCTGTCAAAGACGCGATAGCAGCCGTCGGATCAAAACTGGAGGCCGCTTTGAAGGGGAAACGTGAAGCGGAGCAGACGCCATGACAGGCCGCCATGGAGCTGTTATCGCGCCGCGTTCGTCATCGATCTCGTTGGGCTTACGCAGCAAGGAAATCGCTGCAACCCTAAAAATCAAAGATGACGTTATAAAGCGGCAGGCTCTTGAGCTCCTAGAGGAAGAGCTTTCGATCTACCTGCAAATGACCGCCAACAAGCCCAACGGTAATTGGCGGAATGAAGCGCGTGGCGAGGTAAGGAAAGCCGCCATAGTACTGAAAAATGCCAGCGATTCACTTCGGCGCCTTGGCGAATATGAAAGGCTTCTACTCCTTGATCATGGCAATCAATTTGAAGTGGATGGCCCATCGATCATCAACTCAATAGAATCGCTGCTTGTTCCTTTTGAACTGGCTTCGCAACAGCGCATTAAGCGGGGTAACCCTCGCAATGAGGCCATGTTGAGCCTCGTCAGAAGACTAATCATCATCTTCACACACTATCGAGCGCTCAAGCCTCGATTCTGGTGGAATCAACACGAAGAACACTGGGATGGCGAGCTGCAGTCGTTCATCTCCCTAATCACCAAGGAGGTGAGCCAGAAATCCAACAGGTCCTTGTCAGGATATATCCGAGAAGCGCTCGCCGATCTGGACGGGAATCTCACGCCCTTAGTACGTAAGTTCGCCGAACGACTAGCTCCTGAATAACGGCGGCGAATTGATCTTGTCGCAATTAGCCAGGGAAATGCCAAATTAGCGCATGACGCTGTTTGACCATGTTCCTCCTACGTTTGTTTTCAGACACAACAAACACAGGAGAAATTATGACTCATCAACATCAAAAACATACTGAGCGAAATCCAGCGTCCATCAGCGCAGATTTTCCGCTGATGGACTGCAAAGCCGTTGCCAATCTAATAGGCCTTAGCCCTAGGACGCTGGAGGGTTTCCGTGTCCGTGGCGGTGGACCGAAGTTCGTCAAAATATCTGGTCGTACGATTCGGTATCGTATGGCCGACGTCCGCACATGGGTGGAACAGCGCATCGTTGCGAACACTTCGGAAGAGCTGTGATGCCGGTTGTCACACCCTTTCCGAAGAAACCAAACCGCCGCTATCATGCATACAAGAGTTACGACGAAGAGCTAGGCAAGACACCTGGGTTGATCTATGCGCCACACTGCCCAAAGACCGCAGAAATCATAGATCGCCTTGAGCTCGCACGCTGTTTGAAGAAGCAGCGCCATGAAGATGTAGCTGGCCTGATAGTAGCTGCTTATCAACACCTGAAGCCTTCAATCTCATTGTCAAGACAGGGAGGAAGGAAGTTCGAGTACAAAGTCAAATACCCTCAGTGGGATCGTCTTCCTCAAGAGGCCAAGGCGTTGATGTATGCCGTCACGTCAGAAGAGATGAGATTTCACTTCACCCACATGGCTACTGTTCATTTAGACAATTTCGAAATCATGATCGCTCAGGGACGTCGAGAAGGTCCGGCAAGAATCGTGGGCGGCTTGATCAATAAATATCTAGAGCCAATTTACCGTCGGGCCGGGCACAAGCTGAGCTATCTTTATGTCGTCGAAGTCGCGCCGTTACGCCTCGAAGACGAAAACGCCAATCTATTGCATGAACGATCCGAGCTCGACAGCTTTCATGTCAGCTTAGCTCTTCGCATTCCCGAAGACATAGTCGATCCAGTTGCGAAGGCTCTATGTCGAGCATTTAAAACGCCTCGGCGTGATCTGTTCCGATACCATTCTGGCCAGGCTGCGCATGTAGCTACTATCAGCGATGAGCGAGCATTTACTAAGGGTGGCGATCAAAGTGGCCGTAACGGCCTTGTAGGGCGTGTAGACTACGCCTGCAAAGGCTTACGCCGACTACATACGACAAAATCGTTCTACGACCAGTTCAGCCTTGATCCACTTCCGCTCGGCAGGTGGGCCAGCGCGTCAAATGACGTCCGTGGTGCTGCGCGTAAGCAGTATGACGAACTTCGCAAAATGCTGATGACGCCGCTTACCGATGCTGTACAGGCAGCGCTAAACGGCAATAGATTTGAAAGAGAGGCAGAATTTAAGAAATTCGCGGCGTCAAGTTGCGCCGTTGACGAAACTCTCCAGCGCATCGCGGCATGCGACCCGATTCTGTCAAGAATTCATGACAACATCTGGTTTTTAGATCAGGCTTCGTCGCTGGCCAGGCGCTTAGGATGATAGGCATGAAAAATCGCCCGACGAAGTGACTTGGCTACGACAGGCTCCGGATAGAGGCAGTCTCAGAGAGTTTCAGCGCACTCACGCCACTATTTCCACATCTGGATCACCTGCGGCCAACGCGTTCATATAGGCAAGACAAAGATCGCGGGATCGATAATTACCGTAGGCCTCAACCTCTTTGCGCTCAACGATAGGAAACGTGGAGTAAATATAGCGTACGTCGTCACGATCAGTGATGCCGTAAAGATGAAAATAGACGGCGTCGAGCTTAGCCCGCAAATGCAGGCGGCGTTCCTCGTCCCATAAGAACGGTGGCATTACATCGCCGCTCGCATCAAAATGACCCAAGTCTTTCGCAAACGGCGCCATGTCATGCGCAGTATAGGTCAGCTCCAATACCACCTCACGAACGATCTCAGCGGCCGTCTTGAGACCGAACAAGATGGCATCGTAGGTCGCTGGTGGCACAACAGGTAGCTGTTCGACAATGTACCAGTTAACGGCGGTGCTATGTATTTTTGATCTAGCCACGAAATCGAACACGAGCGCGTTTAGATTGCCGATGGCTAGCGGAGCGAATTGGCGATAAGCGGCAACATCTGTCGGAAACATCAATGGTAGTTTATTTCCGAATCCAGCTTTCGGAACACAAGCAGCAATCATCGTTCTTACGTCAGTCGCCCGCGCGATATCTCGAAAGGCGATCGACCATTCGATGCCAACGGGAAAATCAACTTCGGCAAGTGGCACCCAGTATTGCGGCGTTGGCACAAAATCAGGATCGATTTTCTGCTCCAGAAAAATGTCTCCGCTAAGTGCCGCATTGTGGATGTTCTCTGGATTGACTTCTACCGAAGCCGCCCGGTGATCAAACTGATGAATCATTCGCCCGACATAAAGCGGCACCCATTCCCCCAACGGACTGCCGAACCTGTTGCCGCCGATCGAGTAGGCGCCTTCCTGATCCTCAAGCTCCTGGCGAGTCCGAAACAGGACAGAATCGTTTGTCATATGAAACATGGTCGCGTATCTCACCGGCCAAGCCTTCACCTCTTCGCCTGTGGATCGGTCGATCAGAACCGGCATTCGTCCATAGATCGCCGTCGTCAATTCTGCGTCACGGCGCGATCGAAAAATCGGCGCGGTGCCAGTGTTGGGATTGACTGCAGCAAAATCGTCTGACGACAACGGAAAGCATCTCTCCGGATCATGGATCTCGGCTATATTATGGATGTAAAAGGCGCACTTGGCCGGCATGTCGGTCGGCTGGCGTCTTGCAACAAAGATACAGAATTTGAACGATGCGTGGACGTCAGGGAAGAAAGTCTTCTTATTTTCAAAGTCATAAAGCGCCTTCAGTTTTCCTCCCGTTGACACCCCCTTGAAGAATCGTGCTGCCGTCTTGTCCGAAGCAATGCCGGACGGCGTCAGAAGTCCGACCATTCCGTCAGGCTTCACGATTGTCAAGGCACGTTCGACGAACAGCGAATAGAGGTTGAGGTCACCGCCCGATAGCAAAGGATAGTCGCTAGAGGCACGGGCCACGCGGGTCGCCGATTCGGCACGCTTGCTGGCCTTGACAAAGTCCTCTGCAAGAGGATCTCCAGCCTGCACCAATTCGGCAATCATCCGCTTACGGTCGGCTGCGCGCGGCGCCAGGGCAATCTCGCGACGCCGAGCAGAGAACCACTCGACCTGTTGCATCTTCATCCGATCCCAGGGCGGGTTGCCGATGACCGCATCGAAACCGCCGTGTAATTCAGCACTTTCCCAATCCGACCACACACCAGGAAACATCACCTGCCAGTTGAGAAATCGCTCTTCTGTTACGAGCTGTCGTGCTGCCTCGAACAACTCGACAAATCGGGCAGCCTCCGGTCGGCCAATGCGAATTTCGGTAGTGTCCTGAGCGATGTCGATAGGATCGCCGAACTGGCCGTCGAAAAAAGCATGAAGAGCAGCTCTATCTTCGCGCCCTCGGATATTCAACCAGTCGAACGCGTGGACCAAAGAGAGGAAAGCATCAAGCGGTGCGGTCATCTCCCGCACTTCGTCGAAGACGTCGGCGGAACGGTGGGCCTCGGCAATTTCGACGTCTGTTAACCCTTCGATGATCTGCATCGAGGTTGCCGCACGAGTAGCACGGGTCATCGGGCCATGCAACAAAAGTGGGCTTCCCTGTTCTGCCGCTTTGTCAACGCCACCCCTTACCCATGAACCGAATAAGCTGTCGCCGCAGCGCAGGTGGTGGTCGAGGAAGCTCAGCGGTGCGCCGACGGTAAACGTGTGTAGCCAAAGAGCGACTTTTGCGAGTTCCACGGCCATCGGGTTCTTATCGACGCCATAAACGCAGCGCTTCAGCACCATGCGTCGGATGATGTGGCGATCATCCAGTTGGTCTGAATCGATGGTCCAGCCTCGGTCCTCCGCATTGGCCATGATCGTATTGCGGATGGCATCGATGCGGTCGGACAGCGGTGAGATGTAGTCCTCTACCGTAGCCTCTACCTCGGCCATGGCCGTGATGACCTGATCAGAAAGATAATCCACGAGACTGACTAAGAAATGACCGGAACCCATCGCCGGGTCGCAGATTTTTAGCTCCAGTAACTTCTCGGCTGGATCGAACGCCTTTAACCTGCCGATCTTGCGTTCCTCCGGCAATCTGCTTGTCTCGAGTTCTGCGATTTTATCAGTGAAGGCGTCTACGCGGATCTGGATCAATGGGTCGATCGTCTCGGCGATGATCAGGCCCACCAAATCGTCAGGCGTGTAGTAGCTGCCCGAACTCTTGCGCGCAAAGATGTTCGGGCGAACGACAATTTCATCCTCGTCGCGGGTAATTTCATGTTCGAGCAGACGCTCATATATAGACCCTAGTTGCTGAACGCTCAAATCGCGGTAATTGATATACCGCCGTCCACCGGGAGTCTGTTCGAAGGAAAGCGCGTCGATCACGTCTGCCATAACTTGATCGCCGAGCCGAATGCTGGCGAGTAGTGGCGTGCGTTCCCGATCCAAAAGGCCACCGTTATAAGGCGGAAGACCGATTGAGGCATCGCCTTCATCGATAGCCCGACAAAGATCGTCAACGATCGACCAATACCGGGCGGCGGTATCTGAAAAGGTGTCATTGAGATCTTTTCGTCTCCCAATGTCGCCGCGCACCTTTTCGCGCAGCCCGTAGTCATCATAGCGAGGATCACGGACGGGGAGCAGGTCTCGATCCTCCGCATAGAGAATGAACAACAGCCGGTAGAGAAGTATCAGAGCGCCATCTCGAACCTCCTGCTGCGACGCCTCCGGCGCAGCGTTGGAAATAGCGCGGGCTAGGTCAGGAAATACTTGGCCGAAAACCAGATCTGAGAGATTGGCCGCAACACGTTCTTCATAAAAATGACCTTCTTCGAGAGCCCGCTGGTGAAAAGTACGTGGATCAGCCGGCGCGGAAATAAATGCATCGCGGCTGAAAATAAGGGCGAACACCTTCAAGAGGTGGCGGCGATCATCATCGGAAAGAGCGAATAAACCCTCATTGTAACCAGGAAGATCAAGAACTGCGGCGAGATCAATTTCGAAAAACTGCTCCGCAACCGATCGAGCACCTTGATAGTAAAGTCGCCACCGAGCCCCATTCGTGAGAATGCCCCATCGGAGCTCTCCGGAGGTCAGGTCATCTACTCGGCGAAGATAGCGAAGCATCTGGGTTGAGGGCGCAGATTCCTCTCCACGACGTCCAGACCGTCGGTCGAGTGGTCGCAGCCACCGTTTGGATTCAACGACGACGAGGCCGACTTCATATCGCCTCCATTCCTCAGGAAAACCGTTAGCATGATCTTTGGCCGCGGCATCGGAAAACAGCAATCCGTCAGGCACATCTTCACGCCCGCGAGGACTTAAGTTCTGTTGACGCAGGCTCGATACCCAACCCAAGCTCTCTAATACAGGCCAGATCAAATCGTCTTCAGTCTGGCTTTCATTTGGTGTCTGGTCTGTTGGGAACCGCTCGAAGACTGCTCTAAGGGCAGACTCGACGGCGTCGAGCGATTGATCATCGTAGGACTGCCAATCGTCTAGGCCAACGATTGATTCCCGCAAGAAATCGCTTGAGAAAAGGCTACCTTGAAGTGCGTCATCCATGGGCGCGAGCGTACCCGGAGACACTTTCGAATCAAACAGAGAATTTCTCGTTACGGTTAGCACATGCAAACAATTTCCTCACATTGCGCTATTAGCTCTATCAGGATCTCCATTGCGGACCGATTCGACCCCTGGCACCGTATCAATGTGAAAACCAACGTCACTTTTGTATACGGACAGGGGCAGATCATGAATGAACGGCGTTACGTAGCATACTATCGCGTGTCGACAGTACGGCAGGGCCAGAGCGGGCTAGGCCTCGAAGCTCAGCAAACGGCTGTGCAGTCATTCCTCGGCAATGACGCTGATCTGATAGAAGAGCTCGTTGAGATCGAGAGCGGCAAGAAGGCCAATCGGCCTCAGCTGCTTGCTGCGCTCGATGCCTGCAAGCGCTATGGCGCGACACTAATCATCGCCAAGCTCGATCGCCTGGCTCGCAATGTCGCCTTCGTATCGAGCCTGATGGAAGCAGGTATCGAATTTGTCGCCGTCGACAACCCGCACGCCTCGAAGCTCACCATCCATATTCTCTGCGCCGTAGCAGAGCACGAGCGTGAGATGATCTCTGAGCGTACAAAGGCTGCTCTGGCTGCTGCTAAGGCCCGTGGCGTACGCCTTGGCAACCTGGGCGGCAATCCGAGTGGCTTGAAAGAGGCGAGAGAAAAAATGCAGCGGAGGGCCGTTGATCGCGCTTCGATGATCCTGCCGATCATCAGCGAGATCCAACGAGCTGGCCTCAAGAGTTATCGTGAGATCGCCCAGGCGCTGAACGCTCGCGGCGTCTCGACGGCCCGTGGAGGCCGCTGGCATCCTGGAACTGTTCGAAATGTCATGATTAGAACGCCTGTTTAGTCATTCCCAGGGCACTCTTCACAACAAGGCCCAGCTGATTTGCAGGCAGCTTTTGCAATATCCATCATTTCGTCGACGGAAATATCGAACCATTCAGTTCCGCCAGGATGTCTGCTAGATTCAAGCGACGATTTAATTGCCTTCTCAACGTCATTAGCTTTCTTACAACGCCACGATTTTGCACAAGTTATTTTTTTTGGGTTTCCCGTTTGAACTGTCGAAAGCCTGCTTTTTACGGAATTGGATGTAATACCTATTTTTCGACCATTATCATCGTCAAAGATGTAGATGTTCGTCCATGACGCTTCTTCAAGCAGTACCATAAGTTCAGATGTTTCCAAGTTGTAGTGTTTTTGAGTTGAAGAAAGAATCCGACGATATTCCATCAGATCATCCTTTTTTAGCACGCTAAGATCCAACAACACTTGGGCGGCGGCTTTATCAAATTCAGCGTCGCCAAGCTCGGAATTTGGCAAGGCTTGTTTAATCGAACCGGAGATGAAATCCACGGCCTTCTTCAACTGATCTCTGTCGAACTCCCAATTTCCCATTCCACCTCTGCTATTCTAAAAGAATTCAAAACTCAGTTTATTGTATCAACCAATTGCAGTTAAATCATTGCCTGTAATCCGAGCGGCAATCCCCGTCATATGACGAAAGCAAGGGAAGTCATGCAGGAGAGAGCCGTTGATCGTGTCTTGATGATATTGCCGATCATCAGCGAGATTCAACGTGCTGGCCTCATGAGCTATAGCGATATTGCCAGGGCGCTCAATGCTCGCGGCATCTCGACGGCCCGTGGAGGCCGCTGGCATCCGGCATCAGTACGCAACATCATGCTGAGAACACCTGCCTAGTCACATACAACAAGTCGTCATGATTGACACCATCATCGGCCCTTTTTAAGTAGCCCTCGGCGTCGCTCAGAGGCGCGCACAGCACTTCTAGAATCGACGGCCTCAAATGATGGCTTTATTCATCCAACGCGCGTGAGACGGAATCGTGCGCCTTCGATCCAGTTCACGAGTGATCATCTAGAGCACAGCGTCTTCGTGATTGCGTTGACGGCCTGTTGAGATGATCCGACCATGAAGAAAAAAAAGAGGCCGCCCCCTATCCACGGCACCCCGATGCTTTCATTTCTCGTAGGTATTTTTTGGCCCCTTTGACCGTTAGGCGTCTAGGGCAGCGCTGTAGAAAGTGCATGAGCATCCATTTTCCACGGTCGATTTCGCATAAATATGCGCTTTGCATGAATAATTATGCACGGAACCAAATTGCAATTCGGCACTAAACAGCCGGTTTTCCGGGGAAACGCTTATGTTCCGCATAATTATTCAAGGATTACATATTCCAGTGAATATCCATGAATAATTATTTAAAATCAATTACTTAAGGCTTTGTCTGCATGAAAACGCATATTTTTCGGCACTTTTGACTTTTTGGTTATCAAGCTTCGAGCTTCAAGGCTCTCGGAAAGCCTGTCGACAGTACTATTTCGCAGCAAGATCGAAGATATCCGCTCTTGAAGAAAAAAATCGGCTGCCCTGTCCAAGACACCTCGACGCTGTCATTTCACGTTGGTCTTTCCAGGCCCCTTTTCTGCCGATCAATTCTCGACCAAGTGGTAAATATCTGAATCAAACTGAATTTCTATACAGAGCATTTTCGTGGGCGTGTTATGTGATCTGTGGCCAACGCAAAATAGCAAATGCACTTTAGGGAGAATTAATATATAGTTTAACTCGTAAACGTCGGTCGCATAGGATCAGTTAGGTAAGGCGAACTATCTATACGAGGCGGCGACTAGGGGACAAAAATAGGGCTTCAACAATGACGGCGGACGAATATCTTAGGGCCATCCTAAAGCGCGAAAGAGTAGATACAGGAATTCTCTCGCCCGTTCGAATCGTCCACAGCAGACTAAAGCCGTCTATAGATAAGTGGGCGGGGCAATCCCTAGTCAGCATGGCGGCAAGTGGCTCGTTCGCAAAAGGAACAGCCGTTACAAGCGGCACTGACATTGATTTGTTCTTGTCGCTATCATCATCCACCCCGGAAACACTCAAAGTCATATACAACACGCTCCACAACCGCCTTAAGGAAGACGGGTATTTTCCACGATTGCAGAATGTCTCAATTGGAGTGAAGGTCGGCGGCTATGACGTAGACCTCGTACCTGCGAAGCGGCAAGATCAGTACTCACACAGCCACAGCCTTTACCGTCGTCGGGCGGATACATGGACCAAGACAAACATCACAACCCACATAAATACAGTGCAACAATCAAACCGTCTCGAGGAGATCATGATACTCAAGACTTGGCGCAACCAGATGGGCCTTGAATTCCCTTCTTTCTATCTCGAACTCGTGGCCATCCGGGCTTGTCATGGGAGGACGATCGGAAACCTTGCCGCCAACGTCTCTCATACTTTTGAATATATCCGCGATAACATCGAGACTGCGGTTTTTATAGACCCTGCAAATGCCAATAACCGAATATCAAGCGATCTGAACGCCACAGAAAAGAGGTCCTTGAAGCTCGCGGCAATTAATGCTCGTACAGCTCAAACATGGGGGAAAATCGTAGTATGAACGGGGAATGGTCGCTTCCTGCGCTGCTTGAGTCACTGAATGGCCAAGTCGAAGAAGATCTAGCCCGAGCTCGAAAAGCGATCGCCCACCCCGGAGACAAAGGCGACGCAAGTGAAGCCGTCTGGCTTGAGCTACTTTCACAGTATCTTCCCAAGCGCTATGAAGTTTGCTCAGCGCATGTTGTTGACCACAACGGTAACTTCAGCGAGCAAATGGATGTTGTCATTCACGACCGCCAATACTCCCCGTTTGTCTTCAATTTCAAAGATAAATACGTGATCCCGATAGAGAGCGTCTATGCCGTCTTTGAAGCGAAGCAGGATATGACGGCCGAGTATACTGAATATGCTCAGTCCAAAGTCGCGAGTGTCCGAAAACTCACTCCGACCAGCCTGCCCGTTCCGACTATTTCAGGAGAGAAAGAGGCCAAAAGACCTCACCACATCATTGGCGGCATGCTCACCCTAGACTGTACGTGGAAACCTCCCTTTGGCGATACTATGCTCAGACACCTTGAGAATGATCTGGGCGATGGGCGACTTGATATCGGCTGTGTGGCTAAATCAGGAATCTTTACATTCGATAACACGACTGGATTCGCACTCAACGAATTGAATAAGCCGGCAACAGCCTTCCTCTTGGAGTTGATCGCCAGGCTTCAGGCGATTGGGACTGTGCCTATGATTGACGTCCGGGCTTACGCCGCTCAACTTGAGTAGCGCAGTGTTCACGTCGATCTTGTTTCTTATGACGCCAGCAAGGCCAAGCGACTCTTAGCCGCTCGCCAAACGCGGTCGCGGGGAATGGAGCAATACCGCAACAATTTGTGCAAGCATCCAATCTGTCAGGCTTAGCGTCCAAAAAAGCGGTGCTTCTTCAAAGGCTTAAAGAACTGCATCCAATCTGTCAGGCCTAGCATCCAAAAAAACCGAGCCTATTCATATGCCTAAAGAGCAAGCATCATATCTGTCAGGCTTCCAAAAAAGTTTATCAACGCAACCTACTGTGCGACCCATTTGCGACCCATTTGCGACCCATTTGCGACCCATCAAAAATAAACCTAGAGTCGATATTTTATAAACTATTGTTTCTATTAAACAAAAATGGTGCCGCAGGGAGGAATTGAACCCCCGACCTACTGATTACGAATCAGTTGCTCTACCCCTGAGCTACTGCGGCATGGTTTCGGGCCGGATGGTGTTTGGGGCCTGAAAGCGGCGCGAAGTTACTCTCAGGCGGGGCTCGCGTCAATCATCTCGTTCACATGGCTGGCGGCGCAGGATGCGTCAGGTGGCGGCATCGTTCGCCCGGCGCACCAGGTTGCGGAAATCGGCCAGGCGCCAGTCCAGCATATCGAGTGCGCCACACGAGGTGCAATGCGCCTGCCATGTGGAATGTATTTCACCACAATCGGTGCAAACCCAGGCTGGATCCGGGGCGGCTTCGCCAAGGCGCAGCAACCAGTTGCGGGCCGCAGCGCCCTGCCCGGCCTCGCCTTCCTCGAGCGCTGCCATCAAGCGGCAAACCCGGCGTGACGCGTCCCCGTCGTTCAACGGGGCGAGTTGTGCCCGGGCATCTTCAAAGCGCAGGGCCTCGATCAGCAATCCGGCGAGATAAATCCGGCTTTCTTCGTGACCCGGATTGGCGGCATCGAGGCGGTGCGCCTTGTTGAGGCGGCGGGCCAGATCATCACCCGGCCAGATCGTGGCATAAATATCGGCCAGATGCGGATGCGGGCGCTGGCGCCAGCAGGCCTCGACGATATCAGCGGCCCGGCGGGCCTTGCCGGCGGCGGCCTGCAATCGCGCGGCATCAGCGGCGACCTGGACCAGACCGGGCGCGAAGCCTTGCGCCTGATCAGCCAGCTTCTGTGCCTTGCGCCGGTCGCCAGTGGCCTCGGCCTGCATCGCCTGGGCGTGCAGGGTGATGGCCTTGCGCCGACGGCTGGTCTCGAGATCGATCGATTTGCGTTTGGTCGCGTCGTCCAGCGTGACCTGGGCCTGGCTCCACTGGCCGACCCGGGCCTGCAGCAAAAAGAGCGCATCCGAGGCCCACGCCGCGTCGGGGCGCGCGCGGTGGGCCCGGCTGGCATAATCCAGCGCCTTGTCGGTCTGGCCGTTGCGCATGGCCTGCGACAGCAAACCGCGCAGGGCGAGAAATTCGGTTTGCGGGCGCTCGAGCATGGCATCGAAATAGCGCACCGCCGCCACTTCATCGCCATCGAGCTGGGCCGCCTGGGCCGAGAGCAATTGTGTCAGCGGTGGTGATTCGAGCAGGGCCTCTGCCTGGCGCGCCAGCTTGCGGGCTTCACCGGCATCGCCTGCCGCCACCGCCACCAGGCCTTGGGTCAGGGCATCATAGCCCCGGCGTTCGCGGGCCCGGTTGCGACTGTCGGCAAGCGCCGCCGGTCCGCGCACCAGCCAGAGCCAGAAACGATAGCCAAGTGCGACCACGACAATCAGGGCGATCAGGGCAAGACCGGCGACCGACAACGACGTCTCGATCTGCCAGCCGCCCCAGTTGACGGCGACGTCACCGGGATGATCGGCGAACCACGCCGCTGCTGCCGCCGTGGCGAACAGCAGGATGAGAAGACCTAGCGCCTTGATCATTGAGAGGATGTCCCCTGCGCCATGCCCGCCATGGCATAACGCGACAACTCGCCAAGGGCAGCCTCAACCGCGAGACGTGCGCGGGCCTGGCTGAGCCAGCCGGCAACCGTGGTTTGGGCGGGCCCGGTCAGGTTTGATGCCTCATCAACCGCTGCCGCCAGATCACCGGCGGACAGGCGGGCCTCGGCACGGGCGACGCGGGCTTCGTCGCTCTGGCCGGCGACTTCACCGGTGCGGCGCACACTGACCAAAGCGGTAACCCGGGCCCACGCCCTGGCAATCCAGTCGGCTTTTTGTGGCGCGGCCTGGACCAGTGATCCTGCCTGGTCGCGGAAGGACCGTGTCAGGGTTTCAAGTGTGGCAACCCCTGAGGCGGCATGAGGGCGTAAATCAGCCAGCAATTTTTTGACGTCCGGGTTGGCCGGGTCAGTCAGCGCCGTGACGGCGCCGAGCTCGGCGGTGAAGGCCCCGCCGCGTTCCGCCCGGATGCGCAACTGGCCGGTGGCGGCGACCAGCACGGCGGCAGAATTGTTGCCACCCGACGCGGTGCGGGCGAGCACAAGATCGGCCTCGGCCTTGTCGAGCCGGGCCTTCAGCGCTAGATTGTCCGCCTTCAACAGCCCGAGCGTGGCGGAGAGTTTGCCGACCGTCTCAGACAAGGCAGCGAAATTTATAGGCAGTGCTTCCAGCGCGGCCAGGCGGTCCGCCAGATCGTCCGGCAGTTCGTCAGGCTGTTCTGTGGCCACGGTAGACGCCCCGGTAACTGCAGCAGGACGCGCCACAAGTCTGGCGACGGCGGCCTTGTTTGTCTGGCTGATCCCGGCGAGGTCATCCAGGCGCTGGTCAGTCTCGGCCATCCGGCTGTCGAGGTCGCCCGGCACGATGGCGCGGGCCTGCAGGTCGGCGATCTGGCCCAACGCCTTTTCGAGCTGGCCGCGCAGGGTCTGGACGGCTTCGAGATTTTCAGCGTTTTGCGCAAGCGTGGATTCGCTTTGCGCGAGGCGGGCGACGAGTTCATCGAGGGCACCGGCAATTTCATCAACCCGCTGGTTGGCGAGGTCCCGGCCCGGCCGCCAGGCCTCCGGCAGGTAACTTTCAATCTGACTGCCGTATTTCGGCCAGACGGCAACGCCACCAAGAAATGCCGCCACCAGAAGCGCGACGATCAGCCAGAGACGCCAATTGCTTTTGGTGGCCGGTTTCGGCGCGGCAGGTTTTTCATCCACGCCTGCCGGTTCCTCCGGCATGTCGATGATGACGTCATCGGCAATGATCTCGGCGACGGGTTCCGCAGCTTTTTTTGCTTTCGCTTTTGCCTTGCTGGCAGGCTTTTTTGCCGGCGTGTCTTTTTTATCGGGCATCTAGTTTTGGGCCTCGTCAATCAGGCGAAGGAGGGCGTCCTGGTCAGGACGCGCGGCAACATAAACGCTGCGCCAGTTCAATACGTCGGCGGCTTCGGCAACGGTGGCGCTGAGACAAAAGACATCGGCACTGGCCACCGCCGTTTCAAGTCCAGCGTCCCTCAGCAGGTTAACAAATTGACGCACCGTGCGGGGAGAGAAAAACATCACGCCATCGATCATACCGTCGTTCAGACCGGCCAACACCATGTCGGGTAGTTCTTGCGCGGTCTCGGCGCGATACAGAACGGCACGGCACACTTCAAAACCTGCCGCCTCCAGCCTGCCCGCAAGATCACCGGCGATCCGCGTGCCCGCGACGTGCAACAGGGCACCCGCCGCCGGATCACAATGTTCGATGACGAGGCCCGCCAGCGTCTCGACATCGCCCGCCGCCGAGTGGACCTGATCGAAGCCGGCGTCGGTGGCAGTACGTGCCGTGGCATCGCCGACGGCATAAAGCGGCAGGTCGCGCCGGGTGCTGGACCTGGCGAAGGCGCGCACGCCGTTGGCGCTGGTTGCCAACAGCCCGGCGACGCCCGCCAGATCAAGTGTCGCGTTGGCAACAAATTGAATGTCGAGCAAGGGCGACGCTGTCACGCGGTGACCGCGCGCCTCCAGGGCGTGCGTCAGGGAGGCCGCATCTTCTGCCGGGCGCGTATTGAGAAGATGCCGGGACATGGTTATTCGCCGGTAATGAAGCCAGGGCCGGCGCGGCTTTTCAACTCGGTTCCGGCGTCGGCACCCATTGCTCGGGCGTCGGTGACGGGGCCTGTGCGCGTGGTCTCCAGCATTTCAGAACCATCCGGGCGCAACACACGACCGCGCAAATGCAATTCATCCCCGTCCAGCGTGGCGAGGGCCGCGATGGGTGTGCGGCAGGAGCCATCAAGGGCGGCGAGCATGGCGCGCTCCGCCGTCACCCGCGACAAGGTTTCGCTGCAACTGATGGCAGCCAGCAGATCGTTCATCCGGGCGTCATCATTACGGCTTTCAATGCCGATGGCCCCCTGGGCGACGGCGGGCAGCATGATGTCGGGGTCCATGATGTCAGTCGCCACATCGGCCCGATCAAGCCGGTTCAGGCCGGCCAGCGCCAGCAAGGTCGCATCAACTTCACCGGCTTCCAGTTTGCGCAAGCGGCTTTGCACGTTGCCGCGAAAGGTGATGACGCTGAGATCGGGGCGGCGCTGCAGGATCTGGGCCTGGCGGCGCAGGGAGGCCGAGCCGACGACGGCCCCGTGGGGCAAGTCGTCCAGCGTTTTGGCGCGCGGTGAGATGAAGGCATCGCGCACGTCCTCGCGCGGCAACAGGCAGGGAATATCAAGGCCGGGCGGCAATTCGGTCGGCATGTCCTTCATCGAATGCACGGCGATATCGATATCGCCCGAACTCAGTCGGGCCTCGATTTCCTCGGTGAACAAACCCTTGCCACCGATTTCCGACAGGGCGCGATCAAGGATTTCATCGCCTTTGGTCGAGATGACGACGATTTCGATATCGTCTTCCGCGAGACCGTCGTGCGCCATCACGAGACGGGCATGTACCTCGTGTGCCTGGGCAAGGGCCAGCGGGCTGCCGCGGGTGCCGATACGGACGGCGGCGTGTGACTGTTTCTGATCGCTCATATCTTGTCGTGTTCCCGTGCCAGTGCTTTATATATGGTGCCTTATATATATAAGCGTTGCTAAAGCCCGGATGGCAAAAGCGCAAGGCTTTTGAAATTGTAGATCAAGACCCCCGTAGACGTACATCATGACGCACATTGTTTTAGGTATCGAATCGAGTTGTGACGAAACCGCCGCTGCCGTGGTCGACGACCAGCGGCGCGTGCGCGGCAATGTCGTGCTGTCGCAGATCGCCGATCACGCGCCCTATGGCGGTGTAGTGCCGGAAATTGCGGCCCGGGCACATATCGAGCACCTCGACAGCATTATCGCCGAAGCCTTGCAGCAAGCGGAAATCAGGTTTGAAGATATCGATGCCGTGGCGGCAACGGCGGGACCGGGGCTGATCGGCGGCGTCATGGTTGGCCTGGTGACGGCCAAAGCGATCTGCGCGGCGCGCGCACTCCCCCTGATCGCGGTTAATCATCTCGAAGGCCATGCGCTGACGGCGCGGCTGACGGACGATGTCGCTTATCCTTATTTATTGCTGCTGGTCTCGGGCGGGCATTGTCAGTTGATCGCTGTTTCGGGCGTCGGGGCCTATCAACGCCTTGGCACAACCATTGACGACGCGGTCGGCGAGGCCTTCGACAAGGCGGCCAAAATGATGGAGCTGGGCTATCCCGGCGGGCCGATCATCGAGACCACGGCGCGCAACGGGGACGCCGTTCGTTTTGACCTGCCGCGACCGATGCGGGGCCGACCGGCCTGTGATTTTTCGTTTTCCGGATTGAAGACGGCGGTGCGCCGGGCCCTCGAACTGGTCGAGCCAGACATCAATGCGCAAGACAAAGCTGACCTCGCGGCATCATTTCAGGCAGCCGTCGCCGATACGCTGGCCGACCGCACTGCCAATGCCATGAAAATATTTGCCGACAAAAATCCGGGTCCTCACCGGTTGGTGGTGGCGGGCGGCGTGGCGGCCAATCAGGCGATCAAACAACGCCTGACGATACTTGCCGACAAAAAGGGCTTTGAACTTGTGGTGCCGCCTCCCCACTTATGTACAGACAATGCGGCCATGATCGCGTGGGCTGGCGTCGAGCGACTGGCGCTTGGCCTGACAGACGATTTGACCGTGTCGCCGCGCGCCCGCTGGCCACTGGATGCCGGCGCACCGGCGCGCCCGTTTGCCGGTGCCAAAGCATAACACCAGGGCCTGAAAAACAGGAAAGCACATGAGTGTCGACACAGATGAAATGGTCATGTCGCCCGCCGAAATCGACGGCTATCAGATCAATATTGAAGCCGCCGGAGGTCGTATTGCCGCCCTCGTTGACGGTGTTGTGATTGCCGAGAGCGACGCGGCCCAGGTTCTGCGTGAGACATTCTTGAAACCCAGCGTTTATTTCCCGCGCGAGGACGTCAATCAGCGCCTGCTGCAGCGCAGTGAATTTCGCACCTTCTGCCCCTTCAAGGGCACAGCCAGTCACTGGTCGATCAAACGCCCGGACGGCAGCCTGGCAGAAAACACGGCATGGAGTTACGAGCGCCCGCTCAGCATCGGTATCCCACTGGGTGATCACTTCGGCTTTTATGACATTGCCATTGATGAGTGGCGCGGCGATGACAGCATGCTGGCCCTGCTGGACGAGGAGCCGGTCAACCACCCCGGCAGCTTTGCCCTTGCCAACTGGGTCATCACCGAAGCCTGGACAGCAACGGACGCGGCTGATCTGACGGAACGCCTGGCCGAAAAGCTGCTGTCGTCGGGCATGCCCCTGATGCGCATGAATATCGGCATCTGGACCTTGCACCCGCAGTTGATCAATGCAGGTTACAACTGGCATCGGGATCGCGACGGCATCGCCAAGACAAATTCACCGCGCGGCCTTTTGCAGTCGGAAGCCTATCTCAAAAGCCCGGTACGCTACGTCACCGAAGGCCTCGGCGGCGCACGCCAGCGCCTTGATGTCGCCAATCCGGAATTCCCCTTTCCCATCATGGCGGACCTGCGCGATCAGGGCATGACGGATTATGTCGCCATGCCGCTCGGGTTTTCCGACGGGCAGATTAATTCACTGACCATGGCGACCGATCACCCCGACGGATTTAATGTCGCCAACCTCGGGCAATTTTATCTCGCCCTGCCGATGCTGAGCCGTTTGTACGAAGTCTTCACGCTGCGCGACGACACCTCGGCGCTGCTGGAAACATATCTCGGCGAGCGCACGGGTAATCGCGTCCTCAACGGTCTGACACAGCGCGGCGATGGCGAAAGTATTCATGCCGTCATCTGGTTTTGCGATTTGCGCGGCTCGTCGGCGCTTGCCGACAGCCTGCCACGCGATGAATTTCTCGAGGATCTAAATCAGTTTTTTGATGCCATGGCGGGTTCCGTGCTGGATCACGGCGGCGAGGTTTTGCGCTTTATAGGCGATGCTGTGCTGGCGATTTTTCCGACCGCCGAGGAAGGCGTCGACAGACTGCCGCCCGGACCCGCCAACCATACCGCCGGTACAATTGCCCGCACCTGTTATACGGCCCTTGATGCGGTGCGCGAGGCCCAACGCCGCATGGCCGATTTCAACCGGACCCGCGAAGCCGAAGGCAAGCAGGCACTGGGTTACGGCATCGGCCTGCACCTCGGCGAATTGACCTACGGCAACATCGGCACGCCGGAGCGCCTGGAATTTACCGTCATCGGGGCTGCCGCCAATGAAGCGGCCCGCATCGAGGATCTATGCAAGGAACTGAATACACCTGTATTGATATCCGCGACCTTTGCCGATGCCTTCCCGGAACAGCTTGTCTCAAAAGGCAGCCACCCCTTGCGCGGGGTCGATCAACCAATGGATGTTTATACCCTGCAAGACTGAACCAATTACTCCTGGCAACGTGTCGGGATCACCCCAGGTCAAGCAACATCGACGTCGACAGGCCGCATAAATCCGGCGATGATCGACGAGTTCGAGGAGTTGGGGGTTCCTGAATCAAATGAATTATTATGCGTTTCTTGACGCCAGTTTTCTGACCTTTCTCGGTGTCACCGCGATACCGGTGTTGCTGTATCTGCGCCGGGGCAGAATGGCGCGCGTTGATCGCGGGTTCGTGCTTCTGGTGGCCGGCATTTCGCTCGTCGCGGTGGCGACATTTATCGATTACGGAATTGTCGTCGTTGAGCGACTGGACATTCGCAACATTATCGAGAGCCCGCTCTGGCAGAACATCGGCACGATCATGGCCTTGCTGTTTTACTTCCCGGGCACAGTTATGGCGGCCTTCGGGCTTTCAAGCTGGCTGCCGGCCCTGCAGCGCCTTGATGGCGAAATCAGCCAGCGCCGCAAGGCCGAGGCCGAACTGATCAAGGCCAACGAACAGCTCGAGCTGCTGGCGGTCAAGGCCGAATCTGCCAGTCAGGCCAAATCTGATTTCCTCGCCAACATGAGCCATGAATTTCGCACACCACTTAATGCCGTCATCGGCTTTTCGCAAATCCTCGAGGGTGGCAAACGTGGCTCCCTGAACGAGGATCAAAAGTCGTTTGTCGGTGAAATCAGGGAAGCCGCATCGCTTCTGCTGAAAATTGTCGGCGACATTCTCGACATCTCAAAGATCGAGGCCGGCAAACTGGAACCGAAGTTTGAGGAAATGGATGTACCGCGCGCCATCGAGAGTTCGGCAAACATGATTGCCCCGCGCGCTGGCGAGGCGAATATCGAGCTGACAACGGACATCCCGCCTGAGACGCCCAATCTCCATGCCGATGAGCGCCTGGTCAAACAGATGGTGATTAATTTATTGTCAAACGCTGTGAAATTTACGCCGGCCGGTGGCCGTATTTCGGTTTCCGTGGCGACGCATCCCGATGACGGTCTGAAAATCGCGGTACGGGATAGCGGTATTGGCATGGCGAAGAGTGATATTCCAAAGGCGCTGTCGACATTTGGGCAAATCAACAACCCGGACGCCCGCCAGGATGTCGGCACCGGCCTCGGGCTGCCCCTGGTCAATTCGTTTATGGAGATGCATGACGGCACGCTTGAAATTGAAAGTGAAGTTGGCACAGGCACCGAAGTGCGGTTAACATTCCCGGCACAGCGAATTCGCCAACGTTAGTCGATTAAAACAGGAATAATATAATGCCGTTCTACGGTGTGCCCGACGAAAACGATTTGCAAGCGATCCGGGCCCACACCCAGGCGATCTTCGATATCTACACCCGGAACAATCAGCCGATACTGAACGCCGATAATATGTTGCTGGCCATGCGCTCGACCAACTTCATGTCGGACCCGGATTTCAATGACGCGATCCAGCAGCAATGCCGGGACGACGACGGCGAGGTCATCAACAACAATATCGTCAAGTTCTGGCGGATCCACGTCTTCACCTGGTGTTGTACCCAGGCCCTGCGTTTGTCCGGCGATTTTGTCGAATGCGGCGTTCATATGGGTTTGTATTCGCTGACCATGATGCAGGCGCTCGAATTCGCCAGCTTGAATCGGGAGATGTATCTCTACGACACCTTTGAAGGATTGTCGGCCGAACAATCGACAATCCGTGAGATCATTCAGGTCGAGGGTGTCTATGATATCCCGCAGTGGGAAGAAGAGGTGCGCCGGAGTTTTGAGCCATATCCGAACGCCCGTGTTATCCGCGGTCGAGTGCCCGATGTTCTGCAAGAGACGGCGCCTGAGCGCGTTGCCTTTCTGCATCTGGATATGAATTCGGCCGAAGCCGAACGCACGGCGTTTGATTTTTTCCGGCCTCTTTTGGTCCCGGGCGCCCTGATCCTGATGGACGATTTTGGTCGCTCGGAAAATATGGAGATCGGCCTTGCTCACGATAAAGCCTTTGCCGGTCTGGGGCGGCGCATTCTGGAACTGCCGACCGGTCAGGGTCTGGTGATCTGGAACTGAGACGCCCGCGATGAACGAGGCTTTCAGGCAACAAATTGACGCCGTACTGGCGCCGGTAAAACTGCCTGCCGGGATGGAGATATCCTTCAAGCCGGTGTTTGGTGCGGTGGCGGCCTATGCCGATGGTGAGATTTTCATGACCTGCGGCAGATTTGGTCTTGGCCTGAAGCTTGATGATCAAACTTGCGAACACCTGCTGCAATCCGCGGAAGGACAGCCGCTCAAATATTTCGACAAGGGCCATGTCAAACGCAACTACGTCGTGCTGGCTGATGAAGTGCTGGAAGACGCCGGACGGCTGAAGAACCTGGTCGATAAAAGCCTCGACTTCGTGCGCGGGACCTGAGGAGTGACCGTGGAGATTTCACTTGTCCGCTCAGGGGTGCAGGCCGACGAAGTTCGCACCCTTGCGTGGGAATTCGTTGACTGGTTACGCTCGCGCTACCCGGAGGACCTGGCGACCATTGATGAGTACCTGTTCAATCAGAAATTTGCCGAACAACTGGCGAATTTACTCGAACACTTCACGCCGCCGGACGGTGAATGTCTGCTGGCCGGGGTCGACGGTGCCTCCGCCGGTATCGTCATGCTGAAGCCGGCTGGTCCCGGCACCTGCGAGATGAACCGGATGTTTGTAAGGCCTGAAGCCCGGCGGCGCGGTGTCGGGCGGGCGCTCTGTCTGCGGCTGATGGAGCGCGCCCGGGAACTTGGTTACCGCACCATGGTCCTCTCGGCCCTCGACCAGCACCATGAGGCCCTGCCGCTTTATCACGCGCTCGGCTTTCACGAAGACGCCCGCGCCAGCGACACCGAAGCCGGCAAGGACCATGAAGTGCAGATGAAGATTGAGTTGTGAGGCGCTTCGAACTGGAAACCCGACATCCCGATCATCTTCAGCCGTCACTCCGGGTCAAGCCCGGAGTGACGCCGCGTATTAATTTCAGGCAGCGGCTTTGACTTCCACCTCCCCGACCGGCATTTCTTCCCGATAGCTCTCCAGCGTCGCCGCAATCGCCGTCTCAAGTGGCGTGGCCTTGAAGTCCGGCAGCAGTTCTGCAAAACGCGGGCCTTCGATCAGGACGGGCGTGTCCCAGATGTAGCGCATCTCGACGACTTCGCGGATCAGGGGTGAGAACAGGCCGACGAGGTCGAGCAGCCACCAGGGTGCCCGGCGGGTCTTGTCGGGCGATCCGGCCTGGCGGGCGACTTCGCTAAAGAACTCACGCTGTGGGCGGGCAATGTGACCATCGAAGTGGATGACCTCGTACGCCTGTAAATCCCCGGCGCGATCCAGCAAGTCACACGTAGCGCGGGCGAGGTCCGGCACGTAAGCCCACTGGTGGGCGATTGCCATGTTGCCGAGCACCATCATCGGCTTGCCGTTTGTGGCATTTTCAAACGCCGGATCAACCAGACCGTTGCGCACCGTCGGGCCATAATAATCGCCGCCGCGCATGATCAGCACGCGCCCGCCTTCCTCCGCATAAGCGCTGAGGCTTTCTTCCATCCACTGACGCAGCTTGCCCTTTTTGGTGGTCGGCGCATGGCCTGCGGTTTCGGGATGGGGCTGCTCACCCGGGGCACCCAGGCTGTAGATATTACCGGGGAAGACGATCAGGGCGTTTTCGCGGCGCGCGGCGGTGAGGATATTTTCCGTCGCCGTCTCCATGTGCGGGAACCATTTATCGTATTTGTAATTGACGCCGTGCACGATGACCCTGCAGCCTTCCGCCGCACGGGCGAGGTCTTCGGGGTTTTGCACATCGCCGATCATGACTTCGAGATTGGCGGGCGTACCAAAGCGCAGAGCCAGCTTCGCCGCATCGCGCACCAGGGCACGGACCCGAAGGCCGCGCGCCAATAACTCCGCCGCTACAGCACCGCCATAGCTGCCGGTTGCACCCAGCACGAGGATCGGGTCGTTGGTTAAAGTGTTGGTCATGTAATTTCTCCTTTTGATGATTAATGAATACTCGACAGAATATTCACTTTCTGTTCAAAAAATTTTCAGGCGCGATTGAGGCCTGAAACAAAAAGCCGGATGACGCTGCGGGCTTCACGCTCCAGCGCCGGCAGGGACAAAAAACTCCAGAGTTGCGGATACCGAAACTTGAGCGTTGCGGCCTGGATCATTTCGGCGGCAAAATTCGGGTCATCGATGTCGAACTCGCCGCTGGCCGCGCCGTCGGCGAGAACACCGGCATAAACGGCGCGGGTTTCTTTCAGGCCCTTGTTGATGATCGCGACGCGGCGTTCCATCACGACGCGGCCCATCTCGGCGATGGTCGGGCGGTTCTCCATCACGTCATGGGTGTCGCGCAACTCGGCAATGGTCAGGGCTTCGAGACGGGCGGCGGCGGATTTGTACTTACGCGTTGCAGCTTTGCGCAATGTCACCACAGCCTCGGCCGACGAGCGGTCGACGATTTCGGCTGCAAGATCAAGCTTGCCGGGAAAGAAGCGATAGAGATTGCCGACCGACATGTCACAGTCGGCGGCGATTTCGGCCATTGTGGATTTGCCATAGCCGAAACGCGTAAAGCGAATGGCGGCGGCATCGACGATCAGATTGCGGTTTTCTTCCGGCGTTTTCATGAGATTGATATAACGACTGAATAATGAATAATCAAGTAAATATTCATTATTTCTGAATTGGCAGCTCGTGCATGTGGCATTTAATCCCTGAATGCGCCTGCCCGGACTTGTTCCCCGCCGTCAAATTGCGCAAGATGCCGCCATGAATACAGCAATCAGTTCCTGTCAGCGTATAGGCGTGGTCGGCGGCGGTGCCTGGGGTACGGCGCTGGCTGTGGCGGCACGCCGCGCCGGGCGCGACGTGATTATGTGGGCGCGCGAATCAGCGGTCGTCAGTGCCATCAATGGCGAAAACCGTAATACCATGTTCCTCGCAGATATCGCCCTTGATCCGGCGATCACGGCGACGGCGGATTATGCCGCGGTCTGCGATGTCGATGCCTTGCTGCTGGTCGTACCGGCGCAGTTTCTGCGCGATGCCTGTAGCGAACTGAACGCCCATCTGAAACCGGAAGTGCCTGTGGTGATTTGCGCCAAGGGTATCGAGCAGGGCTCGGGCGCGCTGATGAGCGACATTGTCGCCGACGCCCTGCCGCGCGCGACCATGGCTGCCCTGTCGGGCCCGACCTTCGCCATCGAGGTGGCACGCGGTCAGCCGACCGCCGTCACCCTGGCCTGTGACGATCAGGAAATTGGCGAGACCCTGGTCGCAGCACTCGGGACCAGCGAATTCCGGCCTTACCTTTCTGACGACGTTATCGGCGCCGAAGTTGGCGGTGCGATCAAGAATGTGCTGGCGATCGCCTGCGGTGTGGTGAGCGGGCGCAACCTCGGCGAAAATGCCCGGGCTGCCCTGATCACACGCGGGCTTGCCGAAATGATCCGGCTCGGCCGCGCACTGGGGGCGAGGCCGGAAACCCTGATGGGGCTGTCGGGGCTCGGAGATCTGGTGCTGACGTGTTCGTCCGAACAATCGCGCAACATGAGCCTGGGCTCGGCGCTCGGTCGCGGTGAGCGGCTTGCCGATATTCTCAGTCAGCGGCGCTCGGTCGCCGAAGGCGTCGCTAGCGCGCCCGCCGTGGTGGCGCTGGCGGCGCGTCTCGGCGTTGATATGCCGATCGCCACCGCCATCAACGCGCTTTTGCAGGGCGAGGCCAGCGTCGAGGACATCATTGCAGGTCTGATGGCCCGGCCTTTCCGCCATGAAACGGCCTGAGCCGAAGCGAGGCGCGCGATGAACGGTCCACGCCCGAGCGAGACGCCTGAGATCGAGCACCCGCCGGCCGGCACTTTCGTCTGCCGGCTTGACGAGCTGAAAACCGTTGGCAGCAAAGGCATTTCATTTGGTGAAGGGCGCTTCGCCTTTTCGATGTTTGTCGTGCGGCGCAACGATGAGGTTTATGCCTACGTCAACGACTGCCCGCACACCAAGGGGCCACTGGAATGGGTGCCGGATAAATTTCTCGACGTCGAGCTCACCCACATTCTCTGTTCACGCCACGGTGCGCTGTTTCGTTTCGAAGACGGATTATGTGTCTCGACGCCCTGCCCCGGTGCTTACCTGACACCGGTCGGGATCGAGATTAAAGACGGCGATATCCTGATCGCCGATAATTAATCTAGCCTGCGAAACTTTCGAAATCCTTTGCCCAGTGCGCCACGGTGGCTTCAAAGATCTCCTTGCCCTGTTCGGGTGTGGCGAGGGCGGGGTTTGAACTCATGCGGCCATCGGGATAACGGCTGCGGTATTCCTCGGCGCTGCCGATCTGTGGCTTTTGCCGGGGAGCCGGTTCCATTTCGACCGGCTTGATATGGTCGGGGAAAAGATGCTGTGTCACGGCGACCTCGGACGGCGTGGCGTGGTGGCCCTCCTGCTCGCCATAATATTTTTCCGACAAGGCCTTTGCCGCGTCGTGGGCCCACCAGTTGCGCAGCACACAGGTCAGAGCGCCCTTGCCGCCCGGTACTTCCCGGTCGGCAGCAATTTGCTCGAAGGCCTTGTTGATGGTCGAGATGTTGCCGCCGTGGCCGTTGAGAAAATAAAACCGCCGGAAGCCGTGTTGAGCCAGTGAGATCACGATATCGCGGATCACGAGGATCAGGGTTTCCGGCTGCAGCGTCATCGAACCGGCAAAGGCCATGTGGTGGCGCGCCATGCCGATGGAAATGACCGGGGCGACGAGGGCACCGGTACGCTCACCGATCTCGAGGCACATCGCCTCAGCCGTGACGGCGTCGGTGCCGATCAGGCCGTTGGGGCCATGCTGTTCGGTTGAGCCGATCGGAATGATAATGGCGTCTGAGAACGCGACGGCGTTTTCAGCCTCGGCCCAGGTCAACATCTGTAATCGCATGAAAAATCCGTCATAGAGGGAAGAATTGTGAATGTTCTGCACGAAGTGTGGCGTTTTGTCCAACGGGCACGCTTGAAGCAGCCGGGCATATTGGAGATAATCGCCGGGCATAAAAACAAATTTCAGGCGCTGGAACACCAGCCGCCAGCCAGACAGGGAGCGATCAGACATGTCGGAACAGTTAACTTTTCCGGTTCCGGAGGAATGGGCCAATTCATCATGGTGCGACAATGATCGCTACCTTGAGCTTTACCAGCAATCCGTAGATGACCCGGACGCCTTCTGGGGCGAACAGGGCAAACGCATCGACTGGATCAAACCCTATACAAAGGTCAAGGACGTCGATTACACAGGCGACGTCAGCATCAAGTGGTATGAAGACGCTACGCTGAATGCTTCGGCCAATTGCCTCGATCGTCATCTGGCGACACGCGGCGATCAGACGGCGATCATCTGGGAGGGCGACGATCCCGGCGACAGCAAGATCATTACGTATGCGGAACTACATGAAATGGTCTGCCGCCTCGCCAATGGCCTGAAAAAGATCGGCGCCAAAAAAGGCGACCGCATCACGATTTACATGCCGATGATCCCCGAGGCTGCCGTCGCCATGCTGGCCTGCACGCGCATCGGTGCCATCCATTCCGTGGTCTTTGGCGGCTTTTCGCCCGAGGCCCTGTCGGGTCGGATAGTTGATTGCGATTCCAATATAATTATTACCGCCGACGAAGGTGTGCGCGGTGGCAAACCCATTCCGCTCAAGGCCAACACCGATGCCGCTGTCGCCAAGGCGGATTGCGTCGAGAAAGTCGTTGTCGTCAAACGCACCGGCGGGGCCATTGACTGGGACGACAGTCGCGACGTCTGGTATCACGAATTGTGTGAAAGCGTTGAAGCCGACTGCCCGCCTGAGGAAATGAACGCTGAAGATCCGATGTTCATTCTCTATACCTCGGGCTCGACCGGCAAACCCAAAGGCGTGTTGCACACCACGGGTGGCTATATGGTCTACGCCTCGATGACGCATCAATACGTCTTTGATTATCAGGAAGGCGATATTTACTGGTGCACGGCGGACGTCGGCTGGGTCACCGGGCACAGCTATATTGTCTACGGTCCGCTGGCCAATGGCGCGGTTACGCTGATGTTCGAGGGCGTACCGAATTATCCTGATTCATCAAGATTTTGGCAGGTTTGCGACAAACACCAGGTCAATATTTTTTATACCGCACCGACGGCCCTGCGCGCGCTGATGCGCGAAGGGGATGATCCGGTCAAAAAGACCAGCCGTTCTTCTTTGCGCTTGTTGGGCACAGTTGGTGAGCCGATCAACCCCGAGGCCTGGATGTGGTATCACAAGGTCGTCGGCGACGAACGTTGCCCGATCGTCGATACGTGGTGGCAAACCGAAACCGGTGGCATTCTGATCACGCCGCTGCCGGGGGCCACGGCGCTTAAGCCGGGTTCTGCCACACGACCGTTCTTTGGTATCCGGCCGATGATTGTTGATGCGGACGGCAACGAACAGGACGGCGCCTGTGAAGGCAATCTCTGCATTGCCGATTCGTGGCCCGGCCAGATGCGCACGGTCTACCGCGATCACGAGCGTTTCATCCAGACGTACTTTTCGACCTATCCCGGGCGTTACTTCACCGGCGACGGCTGCCGGCGCGATGAAGACGGCTACTACTGGATCACCGGGCGGGTCGATGACGTCATAAACGTTTCCGGTCATCGCATGGGTACGGCGGAAGTCGAAAGTGCATTGGTCGCGCACCACGATGTGGCCGAGGCCGCCGTCGTCGGCTATCCGCACGACATCAAGGGCCAGGGCATTTACGCCTATGTCACGCTTAATCTCGGCATCGATCCGACAGATGAGCTGCGTAAGGAGTTGGTGCAGTGGGTGCGCAAGGAAATCGGCCCCATCGCCCAGCCTGACTTGCTGCAATGGGCGCCGGGACTGCCAAAAACCCGTTCGGGCAAGATTATGCGTCGAATTTTGCGCAAAATTGCCGAGGATGATTTTGGCACGCTCGGTGACACTTCAACCCTTGCCGATCCCGCCGTTGTCGACGATTTGATCGAAAACCGCCAAAACCGTTCCACATAGACAATGTTGTAAACCGGCCATAGTTTACATATTTATTTAAGGGGATGCGCGGGCATCCCTTTATTTATTGCGTTTTTGCCCTATATATGAGCATGGTTCAGTCGAACGTACGTTCATTTTTGCGGAGGCCTCTATGGCGAAGGGTGACGAGACGCGGAATGCCATTTTGCGCACCGCCATCGGTGTGGCCAGCGTCAACGGCCTCGACGGCCTGACAATTGGTGGTCTTGCCAAGGATATGGGCCTGTCCAAAAGTGGTCTGATCGCCCATTTCGGCACCAAGGAAGCCCTGCAGCTTGCTGTTCTGCAGGCAGCGGCAGCCATGTTCGGCAACCGTGTTGTTTTACCGGCCCGTCGGTCGGCGGAAGGCATCGGGCAGTTCCGGGCGCTGTTTGAAAACTGGATCAAATGGACGCGTTCGCCAGAGCTACCGGGCGGTTGCGTGTTTATTGCCGCCGTCGTCGACCTTGATGACAAGCCGGGCATTTGCCGCTATTACCTGAACAAGATGCAGAAAGAATGGGTCGCAGCGATTGAAGGCGCGGCCTCGGATGCCGTGCGCGTCGGCGAATTTCGCGAAAACCTCGATCCGGCCCAGGTGGCTTTCGGGGCAATGTCGATCCAGCAGGGCTTTCATCAGTACGAACGGTTGTTTAGGGATCGCAACGCGGAAGTGCGCGCTCGTGCGGCTTTTGAGTCGCTGATCGTCCGCGCGCGCCATCCTGACTCGTTTGACGATGCCGAAGCTGCGGATGACGTGCCTCCGACAGAAGACAACACAGCCTGAAATAACACGGTCGATAACCCGACTGGCAGAGCCTGAATAGTGCGTCGGGACTTTTTCACAATAGCATCAAAAAATTATCCCGAAGCCGGTGATGAATGCGGGGCCGGATTTTCTCCAGAACGTCCGTAAGATAAATGGCGAAATCGAACAAAAGTCACATCGTTCGAAACCGCCAATTGTCCAGGCGTACTTTTCTGATTTGGCCCTTCAAACCGGAAAATCGAACGCTTTATCTGATATTATGGACCTGCCCGAATAGCTGACTTTAAATACGTACGTCTGGTATATTATCCCTCAATACACCTGAAAATAGGCCTAAAAGATCGAACGTTGGAACTATTAACCGCCCTTTTTCCCGAGTTGAGCCTTTGGTATCTGATGGCGGCTGTCTGCCTTGCAGGAATGGTACGAGGGTTCACCGGGTTCGGTTCTGCCATGGTAATGGCGCCGATTTTTGTGATTTATTTTTCACCAGCCGAATCTGTGGCGATCGTACTATTACTTGAACTGGCGGTTTCAGTACAACTGATTCCAGGTGCATTTAAAGACGTCAACTGGCGCCAGATTGCACCCTTGAGTCTGGCATCGTGGACGTGCATGCCGCTGGGTTTGTGGCTAGTTCTCTATGCCGATCAGCAGCTCATCAAACAGCTCATGGCGGCCACTGTACTTACGTTCGTTTTTATTATGGCACGAGGTTGGCGCTTCAGAGGACGACCGAACGTGTTTATATCCCTTATGGTCGGCGGTCTTAGCGGTATGGCGTCGGCATCCACCAGCATGGGCGGACCCCCGGTGATCCTCTATTTACTGTCCGGGACGCAGAACGCCCGTACAGTTCGGGCGACAATCATCATCTATTTCGTTTTCTCGGTGATCCCGGTTGTGACCGGCCTGGCCCTGGCGCAATCAATAGGTATTGATACCGTGTGGCGCGCAAGTATCCTCGCACCCGCTTTTTTGGCGACGGCGTGGATTAGCAGCAAATTCGTTCATTACGCTAATGAAACGTTATTCAGGCGCGTGACGTTCGCCCTTCTGACGATTATTGCCCTGTCGGTTTTGTTTCTGTGATGAACCAATTCCACTTGCCACACCGGGCGGCTCAGAAGTCGCTGAGGATGCCCTTGTTTTCCCAATCACCATAGCGGGTGGGGTCGGGGCCGTCGCGGCCACCAACTTCTTCAACTACTTCTTCTGCGACTTGCGCAGGTTTTTCTGTCGCAGCGGGTTTTTTGTCGTCGGGTTTTTTATCTGTGTTCATGGCGCCAATCTGGCGTCGATTGGCAGCACTTGCAAGTCTGCCGGTCAACTATTTCACCTGCGGCTCGAAAATATTCAGGACAGGGGGTGCGCATTGATCTAAACCCTGCCTCCATGAATAAACGCCCAGACAACAAGCGCCGGGCAAATTCCGGCAAACCCAAACCCGTCGCCCCGGCCCCGGATTCCCGATCCGCCGCGCTGCTGATCCTCGATCGCGTACTGTTCAAGCGCCAGGCGCTGGATGAAGTGCTGAAGCAGGAGATCGCCAAAGACGGCGTCCTGGTCGGCCTGTCATCGCGTGACCGGGCCTTCACCCGGCTGCTGGTCGCGACGACCTTGCGACGGCTTGGCCAGATTGACGATGTCTTGCAGAAGTGCCTCGCCCATCCGCTGGAAGACACCAAGCCCCGGCTGAAAAATATTCTACGGCTGGGGGTGACGCAGCTTGTGTTTCTAAAGACACCCGAACATGCCGCCGTCGATGCCACGGTGCGGCTGGCGGGCCGCGAATCATCCTCGCGCGGGCTGATCAATGCCGTGCTGCGCCGCCTGATTCGCGAGGCCGATGCCATGGCGCCCGGCGATGACACCGCACATCTGAATACGCCTGAATGGTTGTTCAAGTCGTGGCGCGATGCCTTTGGCGAGGACCAGGCGCTGGCCATCGCCCGTGCGCATTTGCAAGAGCCGCCGCTCGACCTGACGTTCGCCTCAATGCAGGCGCTCGACAATTGGCAGCAGGAACTGGACGCCGATATTATCCTCAACGGATCGTTGCGACGAGTAACCGGCGGGCGCATCGAGGACATCGCCGGCTATGACGCCGGCGACTGGTGGGTGCAGGATGCCGCCGCCACCCTGCCCGCACGCCTGCTGTTTTCAGCACTGGGCGAGACGGCTGGCAGGAACATCATTGATCTCTGTGCCGCCCCCGGCGGCAAGACGCTGCAACTTTGTTCAAGCGGTGCGAACGTGACGGCCGTTGATCGCTCGGCCAAACGGCTGGAGCTGGTCGCCCGCAATCTGCAACGGGCAAATCAATCTGCCGAGCTGATCACTGCCGATGCCGCCAAATGGCAGCCGGACGAGGCGGCAGACGCCGTACTGCTCGATGCGCCCTGCACGGCGACGGGCACCTTCCGCCGCCACCCCGATGCGGCGTATCTCAAATCCGCCGCCGACGTCGGGCGCATGGCCAGCGTGCAATCCGGACTTATCGATGCCGCCATCAACATGGTCAAGCCGGGCGGCGTGCTGGTGTATTGCACCTGTTCGCTGCAAACCGCCGAAGGTGAAGCGCATGCGATGCGCCTTGCCGATCACGAAGCTCTTGAACATCTGCCAGTGCAGGCCGCTGAAATCGGTGGCCTGGCCGAGGCGATTGATGCGTCCGGCAACCTCAGAACGTTACCCTCACATCTTGCTGAAAAAGGCGGGCTCGACGGGTTTTTTGCCGCCCGTTATCGGCGCCGCCAGACTTAATACCGGCTTAATGCCGGGCGGGGCCTCTGCATGCTTGCCGAGGTCGCGCGAAGCTGGTACGAAAAGCCATGCAGCAAAGCACCCGTATCGCCCCGTCCATCCTGTCCGCCGATTTTGCCAAACTTGGTGAGGAAGTTCGCCTGATATCGCAGGCCGGTGCCGATTACATCCACATCGATGTCATGGACGGTCATTTCGTTCCCAATATCACCATCGGGCCGGATGTCGTCAAAGCGCTGCGACCGCACAGTAAACAAACCTTCGACGTGCATTTGATGATCACGCCGGTTGATCCCTATGTCGAGGCTTTCGCCGAGGCGGGCGCCGAGATCATTACGGCGCATGTCGAGGCCGGTCCGCACCTGCATCGCACCTTGCAATTAATCAAGAGCCTCGGCGTCAAGGCGGGTGTGTCGCTGAACCCGTCGACGCCGGTCGAGACTATCGAAAACGTCATGGATGATGTTGATCTGATCCTGGTGATGAGCGTCAATCCGGGCTTTGGCGGGCAGTCCTTTATCCCGAGCCAGTTCGACAAGATCCGGCGATTGCGCCAGATGATCGACGCCACCGGGCGGCTAATCGACCTTGAGGTCGATGGCGGCATCAATGCCGACAACGCGGGGTCCGTGGTTGAGGCGGGGGCTGATGTGCTGGTTGCCGGCAGCGCCACCTTCAAGGGCGGCCCGGCCGCCTACGCCGATAATATCGCGCGCCTGCGCGGCGGGGCCTGACAGACGAATGGCGAAGCAAGCCAGTGGACCCGGCACCGCCGGTCGCAGACTGAAAGGCGCGGTCGCCCGCAGCCTGTTCAAGACAAAACTTTATGATGCGACGCTGGGCGGACCAGCACCGACGGCCTTTGTCGGCCATGTCGAGGATCCGTGGCCCGGCAGTCCCGAAACCGCCAACATAATGTTTCAGGGGCGATACAACTTTTTTGGCGAACAGCATGTCGCCCTGAACGAGCCGCCATGGGATCTCGATGCCAGCGAAACCTGGCAGGGCGAGCTGCACGGCTTTGCCTGGCTACGGCATTTTCGCGCTGCCGGCGGGGAGGCTGCACGGCTTGGCGGGCGCGAGCTGATCCGCACGTGGATTGAGTTGCACAACAAATGGTCGCCCCTGGTCTGGCGCGGTGATGTGCTGGGCCGACGTCTCGCCGCCTGGGCGGCACATGCCGGGTTTTTGATGGAGGGGGCCGAGCCGACATTCCGCCAGCGCTTCCTGACGAGCTTCGCCAAACAGTCCAAACATCTATTTCGTTCCGTTGCCGAAACGCCTGAGGGCGGGGCTTATGTTTCGGCCATTCTCGGCATGGTCGCCTCGGCCCTGGCACTTGGCGGCGGCGGTGCACAACTGACAAAAGCCTTGCAGCATCTCGAACAGGCGCTGAGCCAGCAAATCCTCGCCGACGGCATGCATGTCTCACGCAATCCGGCAAGCCACGTGCGTGTGCTGCAGGACCTGGTTTTCATGCGCGCAGCCCTGCTGGCCGGCGGAGCCGAAGTGCCGGACGCGCTGGACAAGGCCATCGGCCACATGGTGCCGATGGTGCGCTTCTTCCGCCACGGCGATGGTGCGCTGGCGTTATTCAATGGCAGTGGTGAGATGTCGGCCAAGGACATTGATGCCATGCTGGTGCTGATCGGCGACAAGACCAAAGCCCCTGCCAGTGCGGTGCAGGGCGGATATGAACGGATGTCGGCGGGATCATCGCTGATCATATTCGATGCCGGCGGCCCGCCGCCACCGTTGTTCGCCAGCCTCGCCCACGCCGGGCCGCTGGCCTTCGAGATGAGCATCGGCCGCGAACGCATGATCGTCAATTGTGGCAGCCATTTGCATCCGGACTGGCAGGCAGCGGGGCGCTCAACCGCCGCCCATTCGACGTTGACACTTGCTGATACCAATGCGGTCGAACTGGAAGAGCCCGGCGGCATCGGCAAGCGGCGCTGTACCGTGGCCTGCATGCGCAACGAAGACGACGGCAATATCTGGATCGAAAGCGCCCACGATGGCTATGCCTCGTTCGGCGTCGTGCATGCCCGCCGGCTTTATCTCGGTGCCAACGGCGGTCTGAAGGGCGAGGATTCGCTGTCATGGCAGGGCGCTAGCCGCCAGAAAGGCCACCCCTTTCAGGTGCGCTTCCATCTCCACCCCGGCGTCCAAACCTCGCTGGTGCGCGATGGTGAGGCCGTGATGTTGCGCCTGCCCAAAGGCGGCGGTTTTCGTTTCCATGCCGGTGGCGCCCGCCTCGGCATCGAGGAAAGCGTCTATCTCGGCAGCGGCGATGTCCGCCGGGCCGAACAAATCGTACTCTCCGGCGACCTCGGCCCCGATGGCTCCATCGTCAAGTGGGCCCTCGTGCCCATCGAGGGATAATTCCCGGAAATTTGGGAATTGGTAACCATTCCGCTATAGTTACGGTATCGAGACGGCGAGTTTTGTCTGCAATCTGGAGCACGACCGGCACATGGATGTCACCGGCAGCAAAAAACTGAAAAATTCCCTGGCCCTGGTCAGAGGGGCCGAGGAAGCCCTGACGCGCGATGATTTGCCGCCGTCTGTGCGCGCCCGTATGGAAAAAGCCAAGGCCATCGGTGAAGCGGGCCTGCGCAAGCAGCTTGAAGACGTCGACGAGCCTGCCGGTCACGCCTGAGCAAATTCTTCTAGCGAATTTTCCACGTTACGGCCCGGGTAATCGGGGCGTCTGACACACCACATATATCCAGCGTTGAAGGTACGGGCGGTAGTTTGTCGGTCGGGATGATGACCCAGCGCGCCGCACTGGCCCCCACGGCGTGAGCGCTGATCAATACAAAGGGTGCGGCCTGCGCTTTCAGGGCGCGATGCAATCTGGTGCCAGCCTCGACGATGCCGCCGCGAAAATCGCTGAGCCGGACGCGCGGCGTGCGCGTGACGCCGAGTAACTCGTCGGCCAGCACCTGAACATAACTGCCGGGCAACAGCCGGGCGGTAATCGCGGTCTCGCCTGTCGCGCAAGTGGCGACCGATTTAGTGGCAGGGCGATAGCTTGAAGACAAGCCGATACCCGTGGCCAGCAGGCCCAGCACCAACGCGCCCATTGCCAGCGGCGCACCCACAATCATTGACTGCGGATTTTCGCCCCCAATGGAGGTTGTCCGACCGGCGCGGGCGACGATGTAAGTGACAATGGCGCTGGCACCGACGGCGGCCACAAAGGCGGTCAGGCCCTGGGTCGCGGCATAAACGCGGGGACCGCCATCGGCCAGTGCTGGGATCGAGGCGAACAACCCGGCCAGTGCGGCAAACAGGAAACCTTCCTGCCAGTCGCGGCGACGTTTGAAGATCACCCACAGGGCGACGAGGGCGGAAAGTTGCACGATGCCGCGCACCGCCTTGTTGTCGATGAACTTGTGCCAGCCGCTGTTGATAAAAAATTCGTTGTACTGATGCAGGATGCCGAGCACGAAGTTGAAGGGATTGTCGAGAATGGCGGCCTGGATCAGGCGGTAGATCTCGGCGATGCGCTCGGCTTGCGGCAAATCGGCGACGTAGGGATGATCGACCAGCACCTGTGTCCAGCCCTTGCCACCGACGGCGATGCCGTAAAGTGTCCACGGGAAATTGGAGAAGACGACATGATCGTTGGGGGCAAAAATCATCAACATCGACTTGTTGAAAGCAAAGGCGGCGAGGATGGCGAGCACGCCGGCGATGATTACTTTCCACGATAAATTCCGGTACCACGGCCCGTCGGTTTTTTGATCATTGAAATGCAAGCCTGCCCAGATCAGCAGCGCCGGCAAAACAAAAAACGCGCCCGCCCGAGCCAGCAGGCCCAGCGTCATGATCATCAACCCGAGCACAAAGACCGACAACAACTTGCGCCCGGCCCCGACCCAGGCCAGCGCCAGCCCGGTACAGCCGAGCGTCATGCCGGCGCTTTCCGAAAGCGTCGTACCGACATAAGTGTCGATATAACTGTAGAGCACGGCGGCGAACACCAGCGCCGCAGCCCAGCCATACCGCCAGGCGATGGCCCGGGCCAGCACGAGGCAGGCCGTGGTCGTCAGGGCGACCAGCAAGGCAATGGCGAATTGCAGGTTGAGACCGCTCAATCCGAGCAGGGCAGCCAGCACGATGGAGGAGATCGGCCGCCGTCCGACATTCATTTCCTTCAGGCGGCCATTTTCGAGGAAATAGCGCGCTTCGTCGTAATAACCTGTGGCGTCGTTGTAGGGCAGCAGGCCGCCGATGGCGTATTCATTGCCACCGCCCGCCGACCACAGGGTCGCCAGTTTGACGGCAAACAGGGCCAGCACGACAACAAAGACGGCCGGGCCAAAAAGACCCGTCGTCCGGCTGGCGTCATCAAGGCGGACAAGGCCGCTGGCAGCCAGAACGATGAAAGCGAAGCCAAGGAACCAGGTCTCCAGAGTGCGGGCCGAAGCCACGGGCACTTCAGGCACGAGGTTGCCGAGCCCGGCAAAAATCAGGAGAATCAGCAGGCCGCCCACAAACGGCAGCGCGCGAAATATCGGGGACTTCAACATGGTCAACAGGTCAATATCAGCCGGAATTGGCCGGACCCTACCAGAACCGGTGCAGAGCGGATACATCAGAAACCGTAAAAGGTTCCCAAGTCCGCGGATATGCTCTAAAAACTCGGCCAGTGGGCGACCGGGCGCGATCCGGTTGCAGCGCCAGTTATCGCGACGTTACTCATTCTCGGTATTAACCAAATCAGGGCGGGCCAGGTGAACGACAAAACAGCCTTTATTACCGGTGTCACCGGACAGGACGGGGCCTGGCTTTCGGAGCTTTTGCTCGACAAGGGATACGAGGTTCATGGCACCAAGCGCCGGTCGTCGTCGTTGAACACCGACCGCGTCGATCACCTGATCAAGGATGAGCACGAAAAAGACGTGCATTTCCATTTGCACTACGGCGACATGACGGACGCCACCAACCTGATCCGTCTGCTGCAACAAATCAGACCGACCGAGATCTATAACCTCGCGGCCCAGAGCCACGTTCAGGTCAGCTTCGAGACACCGGAATATACGGCCAACGCCGACGGCCTCGGCACCTTGAGATTGCTCGAAGCCATCCGCATTCTCGATCTTGGCGACACCACACGGTTCTATCAGGCCTCGACGTCGGAGTTGTTCGGCAACGCCGCCGAGATACCGCAATCCGAGACCACGCCGTTTGCGCCGCGCAGTCCCTACGCCGCCGCCAAGCTCTACGCCTACTGGATCACGGTGAATTATCGCGAGGCCTACGGCTATTACGCCTCGAACGGCATCCTGTTTAATCATGAAGGGCCGGGGCGCGGCGAAACTTTTGTGACGCGCAAGATCACCCGCGCGGTGGCCGCCATTCAGGCGGGCCAACAGGACAGTATTTATCTCGGCAATCTGGACGCCAAACGCGACTGGGGTCATGCCCGGGATTACGTCGAGGGCATGTGGCGCATCCTGCAACACGATGAGCCCGATGACTTTGTCCTTGCCACCGGCGAGACCCATTCAGTGCGCGAGTTCGTCGAACTTGCCTTTGGCGAGATCGGACGCGAGATCGAATGGCGTGGCAAAGGCACGAATGAAAAAGGCGTCGATCGTGCGTCGGGCGACATCCTGGTTCATATCGATCCCGTCTATTATCGCCCGACCGAAGTTGATTTATTGCTGGGGGACCCCTCGAAAGCGAGACGCCTGCTGGGCTGGCAACACACCACCGGGTTCGCAGACCTGGTCAAGGAAATGGTTCTCTCTGATATCGCGCTGGTGAAAAATGCCTGACGCGACTTATGATCTGGGCGGCAAGCGTGTCTGGGTTGCCGGTCACACCGGTATGGTGGGTTCTGCCCTGGTCCGGCGGCTTGGCGTTGAAGACTGCGAGGTCCTGACGGTTGGCCGTGATCAGGTCGACCTCAGACGCCAGGAAGCGGTCGAGGCCTGGATGGCCCAAAATAGCCCCGATGTTGTGCTGATCGCCGCGGCAACGGTCGGCGGCCTGATGGCCAACAACACGTACCCGGCCCTGTTCCTCTATGAGAACCTGGCGATTGAAAGCAATATCATCCACGCCTCACACCTCAATGGCGTCGAGAAGTTGCTGTTTATGGGCTCGTCCTGCATTTATCCCAAACTGGCCGACCAGCCGATGGCCGAAGAGGCGTTGTTGACGGGCGCACTGGAGCCGACCAACGAATGGTATGCCGTGGCCAAAATCGCCGGCATCAAATTGTGCCAGGCCTATCGACAGGAACACGGTCACGATTTTATCTCCGCCATGCCGACAAGTTTGTACGGACCCGGTGATAATTTTGACGCGACAAGCGGGCACGTCATTCCGGCCCTGATGGGCAAGGCCCACAAGGCAAAAATAAACGGCGACGCCGGCATCGAGATCTGGGGCACGGGTACGCCGTTGCGTGAATTTCTTTATGTCGAGGATGCGGCGGACGGCATGGTGCACTTGCTGAAAAATTATTCCGACGCTGCGCACATCAACATCGGCGCCGGGTTGGAAATTTCAATCGCTGATCTGGCGCGTCTGGTCTGCGAGGCCGTCGGCTTTGAAGGTGCTCTCAATCTGTCGCCCGACAAGCCCGACGGCACGCCGCGAAAATTACTCGATTGCCAGCGCATGACATCGTTGGGCTGGTCACCGAAGACAGGCTTGCGCGATGGCCTTGCACGTAGTTATGCGTGGTACCTCGAACAGATCGCCGGTACAGCCGCCGCATGAAAAAACGCTGGTGGTTTTTATTCGGACTTGGTCTCGCAGTCAGTGCTGTTTTTCTCTACCTGGCCTTTCGCGAAGTTGACTGGACGGAGCTTGGCCGCACGCTGACGACAATCACGCCGGGCTATGTCGTGATGTCGTGTTTGTTTGTCGCCCTGAGCATATCGCTGCGTGCCCTGCGATGGATGTACATCAGCGACGGCAATGCCCGTCGCTACAAGGCCTACTGGTCGGCGGCGGCTCTCGGTTATTTCGGCAACACGGTCTACCCTTTGCGGGCCGGCGAAACCCTTCGCGTGCTGGCGATCAAAAAACTGGCAAACGTGCCCATCGGCCACGGCACAACAAGTGCGGTCATCGACCGGCTGGCCGATGGCCTGGCGCTGGGATTCATGCTGTTGATTGTCGGCTTGATCCATGGCGAGAACGTGCTCGGCAAAAATGCCGTCGAAGCCTTGCGCTATACTTTCATTGCGGGCGCAGCATTTCTGGTCGCCTTCGGTTTGTGGGGCAAACGCTGGCGGGGATTTTTTGAAAAACTGTTTTCAATCTTTCCGCAACGGGCGGCTGATCTGTTGTTGTCGTGGTACGATCAGGCTGTGGCCTTGATTGTCGAGGTCGGCAAGCCTGCGGCACTGTTGCGCATCGTCGTCATTACGATTTGTGCCTTTGTTATGGATCTAATGATTACCTGGTCGATTTTTCAGGCCTTTGGCTGGGACTTGCCGGTGGCCGCCGCTTTCACCACTGAAACTTTCCTCGCGGCCGGCAGCGCCTTGCCCTCGGCCCCGGCCTTCGTCGGCATTTTCCAGATTGCCAGCGTATTGGCACTCGGCCTCTATGGCATAAAAGCGACCAGTGCCGTTGCCTTTTCAATCGTGTTGCAGGTAGTACTGTTGATCGTAATCGTCAGCCAGGGCCTGGGTGTTATCGCCCGCTTCGGCAAAGGTCTCGTCAGCCAGGCACCGCAGGGTGCCGGGGCGCAAACCGGAACAGAATGAGATATGGAAAACATTGAACATGACAGCGAGTTGCTTGCCATTATCCGCCGCGACAGCGACTGGCCCGAGGGCCTGAGTTTTTGTACGCCGGACGAGTTGTTCATTCAGGCCGGCACGTGGCAATACGACGCCGGAAAAGACCTCGCGGCCCATCGCCACAAGATCCATGAACGCAGTGTGACGAAGACCCAGGAAGTGGCTTACGTCAAACGTGGTCGCATGAAAGTCAATGTCTATACCGACGCCGGCGAGCTGATCGCCGAGCCTGAACTGGGCGCAGGTGATTTTATCATCCTTGCCGCCGGCGGCCACGGCTACGAAATCCTTGAAGACGGCACTCAGGTGCTGGAAGTCAAGAACGGCCCCTTCATCGACGTCTCGGTCGACAAGGAAGCGCTGGCGGTGGACTGAGCCATGCAGCCGATCCCGCAAATGGAACCCTGGTTCGGCCAGGAAGAAGCCGATGCCTTGCGCGACTACATGATGGCCGGCGGCTGGGTGACAGAGTTTCGCCAGACCCAGGCGTTCGAGGCAAGCCTCGCCGACTTTACCGGGGCGAAACACTGCATTGCCACGAACAACGGCACCATCAGTCTGTCGCTGGCTCTGATGGCGGTCGGCGTTAAGGCCGGTAACGACGTCATGGTGCCGGACATGACGATGATCGCCACACCCAATTCCGCCAGACTGATCGGGGCCAATCCTGTTTTTGTCGACGTCGAGCCCGACACGCTGAATATGGATATTGATCAGGCGATTGCCGCCATCACGCCCGGTACGGCGGCGGTGGTCCATGTTTCGTTCAATGGCCGCTGCAACAATATCGAGCGCTTGCGGGACGCCTGTAACGAACGGGGTGTGCCGCTGATCGAGGATTCAGCCCAGTCGCTGGGCTCGTACCACAAGGGTCGACACCTCGGCACCTTTGGTGATATCGGCAGCTTTTCCTTCAGCGCGCCCAAAGTGATTTCGACCGGGCAGGGCGGGGCCCTGATCACAGACGACGACACGCTGGCGGCAAAGCTTCGCAAGTTGAAAGACTTTGGCCGCATGGGCGGCGGCAACGATATTCACGACGATATCGGATTCAATTTCAAGTTCACCGATCTGCAGGCCGTCGTCGGCATCGAACAAATGAAAAAACTGCCGTGGCGCGTGAGCCGCAAGAAAGAAATTTTCCAGCGTTATGTGGAGGGTCTGGCTGATCTTGAGGCTGTCGATATGCTGCCGACCGATCTCGACGCCACCTCGCCGTGGTTTATTGAGGTTTTTGTCGATGATCGCGACGGATTACAGGCCCATCTGAAGGATAATGACATCGGCTCGCGCCCGATCTATCCGCCGATCCATGCCCAGCAAGCCTATGGCCTGAACGAGTTGTCGTTCCCGGTAACCGAACGGGCTGCCGCGCGCGGATTGTGGCTTCCGTCGTCGTCTAAGCTGTCGGATACCGACATTGACCGGGTCTGCAGCGCCATCGCCGGTTTTTTCGAGGCGGCGCGATAAATGCCGGTGAATGTTCATCTGGGATGCGGACAGCGCGTGCTGCCGGGCTTTATAAATGTCGATCTAGCCGACTTTGATCACATCGATCATCGCCACGATATCGCCGACCTGCCGTTCTTTGACGATGGCAGCGTCGATCTGATTTACGCCTCGCACTGTCTCGAATATTTTGACCGCACCGAAGTTGTGGCGGTACTGGCCGAATGGCGTCGTGTGCTGAAAGTTGGCGGCACCTTGCGTCTCGGCGTGCCTGACTTTGAAGCCATGGCGGCGGTTTATGGTGAGACCGGCGATCTGGGACTGATCCTTGGCCCACTTTATGGCCGCATGACTTCGGGCGCCGCGGATGATCCGCTCGTGATTTATCACAAGACGGTTTATGATCTCGGCTCGCTCTCCGGCGTGCTGGCAACGGCGGGATTTGAAAACACCCGGCGCTTTGACTGGCGCGAGACCATCCACAAGGACCATGACGATCATTCGCAGGCCTACATCCCGCATATGGACAAGCAAAATGGCCGCCTGATCAGTCTGAATGTTGAAACCGACAAGGCTGCTATTGGCCCCGAGGAGTCTCCCTGAACGTGTCTGAAGATTTGAAGCTGACAATCATTGTCCCGGCCCGCAACGAGTGTGAGTGCCTGCCGCGAATGCTGCAGGAACTGCCGACAGACGTGCATGAAGTGATCGTGGTCGACGGTCATTCGACCGATGGCACGCCTGATATTGTGCGCGGCCTCGGCTTTCGCTGTGAAACCCAGGAAGGCCGGGGCTATGGCATGGCGGTGCAGACCGGCATCAAGCTGGCGACTGGCGATGTCATCACCTGCATGGACGCCGATGGCTCGTACAATCCGGAAGCCCTGACGCGTTTGATGGCCGGTATTCAGGACGGCAACGATGGCGTGTTTTGTTCACGTTATCTGCCGGAATCCGGCAGCGACGACGACACACCGATCCGCTGGCTCGGCAACATGGTGTTTACCATCATGCTGCGGGTGCTGCACGGGGTGAAACTGTCGGATTCGCTGTTCTATTATGCCCTGATCAAACGCGACGTCTTGCAGGCGCTGCCACTGGTCTCGGAAGATTTTTCCATGTGCATCGAAATCCCCATCCTGATGCACCGCATGGGCTATCGCTACGCCGAAATCCCCTCGTTCGAACGCGAGCGTCTGGCCGGCATCTCCAAGGTCAACGCCTTCACCGACGGGTTTTTGATTCTTTGGTCGATGATCAAGTTCAAATTCAGCCGTCGTCCGGTCGCCCGGACCTGATCAAAGCTGCCAGCGCACCAGGTTGGCGGGAAGCTCGAGATCGCGCCACATGCCCTTGATGTCGGCAATCACGCCGCCATCTGTGACCAGGGCCGCCAGATCGTTCGCGCTTAATTTTTTGTAATCGTCGTGCGGTACGGCACCGATGACGCAGGCGTAGCCGTTGGCGTCGAGATCGGATCTCAAAGTGATGCCATAAAACTGTTCTGCCTCGGCCGGATCGGCGCAGGCGTCGTGCACATCAACCTGCAAGCCCCGCTCTTTCAGACGCGCAATCACATCAACGACTTTGGTGTTGCGTAAATCCGGCACATTTTCCTTGAAGGTCAGTCCGAGCATCAGCACCGGGCCCGACGCACCCGCCTGTTCGATTTTGTCGACGATGGTGTCGGCGACAAATCGGCCCATGCCGTCGTTGATCCGGCGACCGGCCAGGATGACATTGGGGTCGTGACCGACCTGGGCGGCGCGGAAGGCGAGATAATAGGGGTCGACACCGATACAATGACCACCGACGAGGCCGGGCTCAAACGGCAGGAAATTCCATTTGGTCCGTGCCGCTTCGAGGACGTCGTGAGCCGAGATATCAAGCTTCTGAAAGATTGTTGCCACTTCGTTGATGAAAGCGATGTTGATATCGCGCTGGGCGTTTTCGATGACCTTGGCCGCTTCCGCGGTCTTGATGTTGGCAGCAACAAAGGTGCCCGCCGTAATTACCGCGCCATACATGGCCGCCAGGCGTTCGGCGATTTCCGGTGTCTGGCCGGCCACGACTTTGGTGATCTTGTCGACGGTGTGCTCGGTGTCGCCGGGGTTTATGCGTTCCGGGCTGTAGCCGAGAAAAAAGTCTTTGCCGCAGACGAGGCTTGAGGTTTGTTCGAGAGCCGGGCCGCAGATCTCCTCGGTGACGCCTGGATAAACCGTGCTTTCAAAAACCACGATCGTGCCTGGCTTCATCACACTGCCCACGGTCTGGCAGGCGGCCAGCACGGGGCTGAGGTCCGGCTCGTTGTTGTCATCGACCGGGGTCGGCACGGTGACGACAAAGATTTCCGTCGCCCTGGTTTCCTCGATGTCAGTGGTTAGTTTGAGTGAATTGGCGGCGAGGCGTTCAGCGGAAATCTCGCCCGTGCGATCATGGCCGGCGTTCAGTTCATCAATGCGCGCCTGATTGACGTCAAAGCCGGTAACGTCGAACTTTACGCTGAGTGCGATGGCCAGCGGCAAGCCAACATATCCCAATCCGACGACGCATAGTCTGGACATGCGCCGGACTAGTCCTCTTGCTTCTGGCCACCGGCCCACTTGACGCGCGGCATAAACATCTCGCGATTGACCGTCGAATTGTTGGCCCGGGCAATTGCCAGCATATTGTCGACAACCTCATCCGTCAGCAGATTGGGTTTCAGGCCCATGTCCTCGAACTTCGAATGTTTGGCGTTGTAGTAGTGATTTTCCTGCTCGACGCGCGGGTTTTCGACCGAAGAGATTTTGGTGTCGAGACCGGCGCGGACACCCGCCGCCTGAACGATCTCGGCCAGCTGCAGAACCGAAAACTGTTCGGTGAACTGGTTGAAGACGCGGAACTCACCTTCGTCTGCCGGATTGCGCGTGGCGATTTCGACACAGGCCAGGGTGTCCCGGATATTGAGGAAGCCGCGCGTTTGCGAGCCTGAGCCATAGACCGTCAGCGGATAGTCCAGCGAGGCCTGAACGATAAAACGGTTGAGCACGGTACCAAAGACATCATCGTAGTGAAACGACGTGCGCAGTTCCGGATCCATCACCGTCTGATCGGTATCAATGCCATAAACCACGCCCTGGTTCAGATCGGTCGCCCGCAAGCCCCAGACCCGGCAGGCAAAGTAGATGTTGTTGGTGTCGTGCACCTTGCTCAGGTGATAAAAGCTGTGCGGCTTTTTCGGATACAGCACGGTGTCGCTGCGCCCGTTGTGCGTAATGTCGAGGTAGCCTTCCTCGATATCGATGTTGGGTGTGCCGTATTCGCCCATGGTGCCAAGCTTGACCAGATGCGCGTCGGGGCAGTGTTTTTGCATGGCGAACATGACGTTCAGATTGCCGACGACATTATTTTGCTGCGTGTAAACGGCGGCTTCTCGGCCCTGCATCGAATACGGTGCCGAGGGTTGCTCGGCGTAGTGAATGATGACGTCGGGTTTGATGTCGCGAAACATGTTGTAGACGAAGCGGTGATTACACAGATCGCCAACGCGCAAATGAACCTTGTTGTCGGTCATTTCGTTCCAGCGCGCCACGCGGCGGTGCAGTGTCGGGACACTGAGCAAGGGCTCGATACCCTCTTCCAGCTCCCACTGGCGCTTGGCGAAATTGTCGGCAACCCAGACTTCGTCACCGGCGGCGGAAAAATGCATGGCCGTGGGCCAGCCCAGGTATCCATCACCGCCGAGAATAATAATGCGCATCTAACTCTCCGAAATTAACGCTTCACTCCAGACTGCCCCCGGGGCAGTCGGCCTTGTGTCTCTATGATATGCCGGTTGATTGCAACAACTTATTTCTACTCGGGCAGATGCGGCAGATCGAGCAGTCCGCCGTCCAGCATCAGCTCGCCCAATGAGAAGTCATCGGGGCCATCGGCGTCGAAGCCAAAAACCTCCGGTATTTCGACAGCCCGCGAGGGCAGGGCGAAAACCGCCGACTGTTCCAGTGCCGCTTCTGTACGAAAGACCACGATGTTACCAAAGAGGTAATGCACAGGCTTGGTCTGCTTGTTGTAAGCCGCCTTGCGCTCGTCGGCAAAAATGAAATCGGTATAACCGTCCTTGAGACTGCGCTGATTGAAGGCGTGGTGATTGTGCGGGCAGGCAATAACGGTCTGGGCCGAGCCGGCCGCCGTATCATCGGCCAGGGCTTCAATCGCCTGATCGATGTGATCGGGCAACAGAAAAGGCGAGGTTGGCTGCACCAGTGCAATCATTTCGGCGACCCCGCCGGTATTATCCGACATATCGCGGGCGAAGTGATCGATCACGTCCATCACCGGTGTCTCGTCGCCCCCGAGAGACACCGGCCGGGTATGAACCGTCACACCGAGGTCTTCGCAGCGTTCACTGATTTCGGGCGAATCGGTACTGCAGATAATGCGCGAAACGCGGGACGCCACCTGTGCCGCATGAACGCCGTAGTCAATCAACGGGCGTCCGGCAAAGCGGGCAATATTCTTCAGCGGAATGCTTTTTGATCCCCCGCGCGCCGGTAAAAGCGCCCAGCACACGCCGGGAAGAATGTTCATGTCTTTGCCCCTTGCGAAAAATAATCAAGTGCCAGCTCGACGACGCGGGCCTGGGTTTCCGACCACGCATCGTGTGTCGAGCCGCCGATATGCGGTGTGATGATCAGATTGTCGTGCGCCGAGGCATATTGCACAAGGGGGTGTGTCAGGGGATCGAAGGCAGGCGCATATTCGCCCTTCAAAACATCTACTGCCGCCCCGGCCAGGCGCCCGTCAACCAGGGCCGCCAACAAAGCCGCTTCGTCGACAAGTTCAGCCCGGGCTGTGTTGATAAACACCGCATGGGGGCGAAAATGCGCCATGACGTCGGCATTGATCAAATCCGCCGTTTCCTCGTTGGCCGGGGCATGCAGGGTGACGACGTCGGACGCGGTCACCAGTTCGGCCAGCGACGTATAGCGCGCCGGGCCGTCGGCAGGCGCGTCGACATATGGGTCATAATAATTGACCGTCATGCCGAAGGCCCCGGCATAGCGCGCGACCTTGCGACCGAGACGCCCGAGACCAATAATCCCGAGCGACAGGCGCGATAGCATGGCTCGGCCGCCGTGGTCGAAGCGGTTCCAGGTTCCCGCCTTCACAGCATCAAAGCCCTGCGGCAGATTGCGCGTCAAAGCCAACATCAGGCCGAAAGCGTGCTCGGCAGTCGGCGTGATGGTATCGAGGAAAGCCTGTTCGTCCTTCAGGGAAAAGACCTGCACGCCGCGCTCGGCTGCCGCCGCCATATCGACATGCGGCACACCGGTCGTATTGGTCAGGATGGCCTTCAATTTGGGACAGCGATCCATCCTGGCGGCATCAAAGGTAAACCCGAGCGGGGCAAAACAGGCTTCGATGTCTGCAAGTGTTTGATTGTCGTCATGATCGGGGTCCTGCCGCTCGATGACCTCGAAATTATCCTCCAGCAGGGCGCGTGCCGCCAGCTGGTATGAAAGCAGCGAATAATAAAGGATGCGCGGTTTAGGCATGATCAATACGTCATGCGCTTGTCGAGCAGATCAGCGTCGAGTTCGACCGAGGCCAGAACCTCGACGATTTTTTGGTACGCCGTGCCATCACCATAAGGCGGCGTGGCATTGTTGAGTTGTTGCCGAAACGCAACGTCATGCAAGGCCTTGTCGATGCCGGCGGCGATGGCCCTCCGGTCGTAATCGACGTCGATGGTATTACCGGCCCGCTCCCGCCCCGTCTGACGCTCGCCGACATTGATGGCGGGCAGGCCGAAATAGGGCGCTTCGATAATGCCGGCGGATGAATTCCCGACCAGCGCCGTGGCCATTTTTTGCAGGCCGATGAAATCAGGTGCCGGGATATTGCGGTGGGCCGTCATAACCGTGCCATCGTTCGCTTTTTTGATCTCGTCGATAATGCCCTCAAACCCTTGATCAGAGCAGGGATAGACCAAAAGCGCCCGCAAGCCCGAAGCTTTGACGGCCGCGGTGGTTTCGGCCATTTGCCGGGGGCTCTGATCGGCCACGGTTGAATCAGAGTGTTGCAAGACCAAAACGAACGGTGCGTCTTTTTCGAGATTATATCTCTCAATCAGCGTCTCTGGCGGGGTGACGTCGCCGAGAATGATTTGATCGACATGAGTGTCGCCGACGGCGTGGACGCGCCAGTCCTGCTCGCCGAGCCGCCGGATGCGTTCGGCCGCACCTTCCGTCGAGGGAAAGTGAATGTGAGCCAGTTTGGTGATGGCGTGGCGCACGGGTTCATCCAGGCTGCCCGAAATATCACCGCCCTGGACATGGGCAATGGGGATGCGCAAATTGTGAGCCGCAATGCAGGCGGCAAAAACCTCGCCCCGGTCGCCGATGACCAGCAGGATATCGGGATCAATCTCCGACAAGACTTCGATCGATCTTGTCAGACAGACGCCGATGGCCTGGCCGCGATCAGCATTGCTGTCGCCGACCTGGCCCATATCGATAGCGGCAGTGACGGGGAAGCGGCTTTCGACTTCTTCTATTGTCTTTCCGAAACGATTGTAGAGATGCTGGTCGGTGACAACGATGGCCAGCTCAAGATCTGGATGGTCCTGGATCAGCGCCATGGTCGGGGCCATCGCACCGAAGCCGCCGCGCTTGCCCGACCAGACACATATTTTACGGGTTGCCATGTTCAGGCCTCTGCCAGCGCATCAAGCGTGACAAAATCGTCCGCCGCAACGTCGCGGCGCAAGGTCCGGCCGAGAACTTCGTCAACCCGGTTGGGCGAGAGACCGCTGCCCGGCCGCTTGTAGGCGAGGTCTGCCTCGGCAATGACGTGGCCGGCGGACAAATCGTGCGCGGCGACAATGGATTTGAGCGCCCACGCCTCGCCGGCTTCTTCCGACGGTGCGCGTTCCTTGCGGCCATGGCCCAACATGACCTCAACCCGGCGAATATCAGCGATCAACTGCGGCAGGTTTTCAGGCCCGGCGGCGACTTTCCAGTCTTGGGCGTTGGGAATGTCGCGATCAATTGTAATGTGTTTTTCGATGACACTGGCGCCGCGGGCAACAGCCGCCAGAACGGCCAGCGTATCCGGCGTGTGATCGGAAAAGCCGACCGGACCGTCAAAAATTTCCGACAATCGCTCCATGGCCGTCAGATTTACGTCCTCATCCGGCGTCGGGTAGGCCGTCACGCAGTGCAAAAGGGCGGCTTCCCGGCACCCTGCCTCGCCAATCGCCTGCAAGGCCTCGATGACGTCCGTTTGGGTGTACATGCCGGTCGAGACGATCATCGGTTTGCCAAGCTCGGCGAGCTGGCGCAAAAAGGCTGGATTGTTGCGCTCGCCGGATCCGACTTTTATGGCCGGAACGTCAAGCTCGGCCAGCCACGGAATGCGGGTGGCGTCATGGGCGGTCGACATGAAGGCAATGCCGAGTTTGTCGCAGTAGGCCTTTAGTTCGGCGAATTGTTCCAGGCTCAGATTGCGCGGACGCAGGCGGTCGCGCCAATCCTGGGCAGAGGCCGCGATCATGGCCTCGACATCAAAAAACTGGGTCTTGAAGACGTCGGCGCCTGAGTCCACCGCGAGGTCGATCAGGCGGTATGCCATGTCCATGTCTCCGAAGTGGGCGACACCGGCCTCGGCAATGAACAGCACAGGGGCACCGGGGCCCACCGTTCTTTCGCCGATCTGAAAGGTTTTTTTGAATTCCTGGACTTGCATAACAGTATATCAAATCTACTTTTTGCATCTAATTCAACATCTTGCCGACTTGACGTTCACGCCATGAACGGCCTATGTTCATGGCGTGAACAGCAATGCGTTCCAACAATGTGCACAAATAGATACGCGAATCAAGGGTGGGGAACCTGGCATTGAGCAACAACTCGACCATATCGCCGGAAAACTCGGACGCCGAAGCGCGTATCACGCTGGGCCTGTTGAACGCTGTGCAGGAAAATGCGAGCGTCTCGCAGCGCTCACTGGCTGGCGAGCTCGGTATCGCGCTTGGGTTAACGAACGCCTATCTCAAACGCTGTGTCCGCAAGGGTCTGGTCAAGGTCGCCCACGTTCCGGCCAATCGCTACGCCTATTATCTGACGCCCAAGGGATTTAGTGAAAAAAGCCGCCTGACGGCAGGTTATCTCAAACGATCATTCGATTTTTACCGCGAAGCCCGCACCCAATGCGACGAGGCCCTGGCGATATGTGCGGCGCAAGGCTGGTCGAGGCTGGCGCTTGCCGGAGCCGGTGAGCTGGCCGAGATCGCCATGCTTTGCGCCTTGCAGCAGGATGTCGAGATCGTCGGCGTCATCGACCCAGGGGCCGAGGGCGACAAAATCCTGAACGTACCGCTGGTCGGGAAGTATACCGACCTTGAAGCTATTGACGCCGTTTTGCTGACAGATTCGGCGCACCCACAAAAGACCTTTGACGACATGTCGGGTGTTTTGCCGGCGGAACAGTTTCTGGTCCCGACCCTTCTGGGCGTGACGCGGCCCCGCGATGCAGGGGACGACCAGTGAAAAGGTGGTACGCCATTTATACCAAGGTTCAGGAAGAAGTCTGGGCTGCGAATAATCTGCGTGAGCGCGGCCTCGAAGTCTACCTGCCACGGTATTCCAGACGGCGCAGTCATGCCCGCCGTGTCGATTTCGTCAAGGCACCGCTGTTCCCGCGTTATCTGTTTGCCCGGGCCGATGTTGAAATCGGTGAACGCCCGGCCATGGCCTATGCGCAAGGCGTCGAATATGTCGTCGGCTTTGGCGGCAGGCTCAGCGTCGTGCACGATCAGATTATTGACGAACTGAGAGCCCGCGAGGACCAGAGCGGTCTGATTTCGATGGCCGCACACCCTGAATTCACACCCGGTCAAAAGGTCCGGGTTCGCGATGGATCTCTGCTCGACAATACCGGCATTTTTCAATCCGTCGGTGATGATCAGCGCGTTTTCATCCTGCTCGACATTCTCGGCGGGCAGGTTCGCGCCCGCCTGCCGGTGTCGGCGATTGTCGACAACAGCTGATCTCCGGTTTCGGCAGCACTTGACCCGACCGCCACAATAACTGGCACAAACAAACATGGCGTCTGACAAAACAAAACTGCAATTCGGCGTGGCCCAGGCCAAGGTACGGGCCCTGATGGCCGGGCATGGACTTTTTGCCACCGTCTTGCTGCTGATCATGTTTGGTGCGGCCCTGACTGAAAGCCTCGGGTTATCGCTGGTCCTGCCGCTGATTGGGCGGGTGCTCGGGCTCGACATCGGGGCTGGCGGAGAACAGGGTGGCGAGATGGCCGCCATGGTCGATCGCATTACGGGCTTCCTGCCCGTCACCGCGACGCTTGAGGGTTTGCTGATCCTGCTGTTCTTTGCCTTCCTCGCCAAGGGTGTGTTGCTGGTCGTGGCACGCTCGATGGGGACCTATTTCGCATTGCGCTTGCGGGAAGAATGGGCCAGCCGGATTTTTGGTCACTATCTCAATGCGCGCGACAGTTATCTGGCGGGACAGCGCGACGGTCGCATGATCCACAATGTAGCGACCGAAACACATCACGCCTCGCGCGGCATCGTTAAAATTCTCAATTTCGCCAACAAGCTGATCTTGGCGATTGTGCTGTTTTCGATCATGTTGCTGGCCCACTGGCAGGCCACGCTGGCCATCACAACGCTGGCCGTGCTGGTGGTATTTGCCCTGCGCGCCAGTACGGCACGCTATTCCCTGAGTTATGGCCAGCGTCGGCTCGATCTCGGCCAGGACATCTCCGAACTCGCTGCCGAAGGCCTGCAAAACGTACGCGCTGTCAAATTAAGCGCCAGCCAGAAACGCCTGCGCTTTGGCTTGCTGGTCAAGTTACGCGGCTATACCCGAACAGATGCTCTATTTCAGTTGGTCAGTGAAATTCCCCTTCAGATGACCGAAGTAATGATGATCGCGCTGATCTCGGCTACCTTGCTTTTGCTCAACTATGTGCTCGACGTCGACTTGAAGGAAACCACGGCCCTGCTCGGATTTTTTGTCATCCTGTTTCAGCGCCTGATGACCTACGTCACCTATCTGATGTCGCAGCGCATGAAAATCACCGGCGACATGCCCGCCCTGATGCTGGTCCATGATCTGGTTGCCAACGCCCCGGCGCGCGAAGTGCTGGACGACGGCGAAGACTTTGAAGGACTTGCCGGCGACATTGTCTATCGAGGCGTCGCCTTCAGCTACGAGGACGCAACCCCGGTGCTTGATGGCCTCGACCTGACAATCGAGCGTGGCAAAACCACCGCCGTGATCGGGCCGTCCGGCGTTGGCAAATCAACACTTGCCGATCTGTTGCTGGGTTTCCAGTCGGTGAAGTCCGGCCAGATCGAGATCAACGGCAAATCGCTCGATAAATTTGCCATGCACTCAATCCGCCGGCACATCGGCTATGTCACCCAGGACGCGCAGATCTTCAACGCCAGCATTCGCGATAACATCGCCATGGGTCACGAGCTGAGTGATGCAGAAATCGCCGACGCCGCCCGCAAGGCCCATGCGGATGAGTTTGTCGACAAACTGGCCGAGGGCTACAACACAGTCGTCGGCAATCGTGGCGTCAGTCTGTCAGGCGGCCAGCGCCAGCGCCTGGCTATTGCCCGGGTGATTGCCACCAAACCCGATCTTTATATTTTCGACGAGGCGACGAGCTCGCTCGACAGTCAGTCCGAGCGCTTCATCCAGCAATCGATGGCGGAACTGGCCGAAGGGGCCAGCGTGTTGATTATTGCCCATCGATTGTCGACTATTGAACATGCCGACACAATCTACGCCCTTGATCGCGGGCGGGCACGAAAAGTGACTTTTGGCGAAATTTCCGATCGCGCCGCCGGATCTGCCGGATGACAAGACCCGCCCCCGTTTTCATTCTCGGTTGTCCGCGCTCGGGCACGCTTTTGATGTCACGTATTCTCGGCCTGCCCGACGGGCATTATCTAATTACCGAACACAAGAACAAGGACGTCTGCCGCGAGGATCGCTCAGGCATCAACGACTCAAAACTCTGGTGGAATACCTTTGAGTTCGAAGGCTGGAATGAGGCGCGTGATCGCCCGGCCATCGAGGAGCCGATTTATGACGCCGGTAACCTTCAACGTCTCAAATCAATCTATGAAAATCTCGCCGGCAACAATCGCTTGATCGTCAAGAACCCGAGCAATCTGGCGCGCATACCGCTTATCCGGGAAATGTTTCCCGACGCCATATTCCTGTTTTGCATCCGCAATCCGTGGCAAACCATAACGTCAATTGCCCACAGGGGGGTCAGTGGTGAAACGGCGCACGACTCCTTTCATCTGAGAACAAAATCACTCGCCGGCCTGGCCAATGACTTTCTGTTGCGCGCCGTGCATTCGTGGGCCGAATCGCTTGGGATGTATCTTAGATACCGCGATGATCACTGGCTCTCGGTGCGCTATGAGGACATCGTCGCGAACCCGGAGGCGGAGATCGGCAGGCTCTATGCCGAACTGGGTATCGACGATCCGGCCTCGTTGCGCAAGGCCGTCGCCTTCCCGCGCCACGGTGCCAAGAGTTGTTACGCCATCAACCAGACCTATCTTGCCTCACCGCACCGCCAGAAGATCAATGAGCTGTTAGCGGAAAATACATCTGCCTTTGGCTATGCCGGTGATTTCAGTTCACTGAACATCAGTCGTTTCAGTTTTTACCGCGAAAAATTCAACCGCAGGCAAATCAAGAGATATCTCATCAGCCTGGCGGGTGATGTGGTTGACCGCCTCAGGAAAGCGACGGCTGGCTGACACAGGAAAACGCTCATTTGTCACGATGTTCAACCCTGAAAAAAGCATATTTCCTTACCCTGCAGGCCTCTGTTTCCGCTATAAAACGAGCAATCCGGCCCGCAACCCAAATAAAAGAACGTGACCGATACCATTCGCGCCATACCCTATCTCAATACGCAGCCCTATCGTTACCGGCGCAAGTTCGCCGAGATCGCCTGCGGCTTTTGCACGGTTCTGGCCCGCTGGAATTTGCCGGGGCTGACGGCCTTTGTCATTGCCCGGTTGATGATCCCGCTGCAAAAGGCCGGGCCCGGCCAGCGCGAAACGCGCAGTATTGTCGTGCTGGTCAAGGCAGGCCTGACGGAAGACGTCGTCGCCAGCATTGGCGGCGAACCCGATTTCAGTGTGATCGCCATGGACCGCACCATCACCAAGGCCGTGACGGCAGCGTTCCTGCCCCACATACGTGACGACAACAGTTACCTTTCAAACGTCGAGGCCGACGCCCCGGCCAAGGCAGCTTTACGCGTGTTTTGGCAAGCCGTTCTCAATCACCTCGTGAAAACTCACCGAATTGACGGTTTCATCACCGGCAATTTCAGTTATCACGCCGAGCAGGAACTGGCGGGCGCGGCCACCGCGTTGGGTGTGCCGTTCATCGCCCTGCACAAGGAGTGCCGCAAGACAATTCGCCTGGCCGAATTTTATGAAGACGTATATCGCACGCGCAAGGGACCGTTCCAGGGCAGCAATGTGCTGAGCCACAACCGGATTGAAGCCGAAATCCAGACTGCCGCTGGCGTGTCGCCAGCCGGGATAATTGAAATCACCGGCATGCCGCGCATGGATGCCGTCCACCAGCGACGGCGTGTTGTCGCCGGGAGCTGGTCAGACCAGCCCGTTGGAAGACGCCCGACGATCCTGTTTTTTTCGGTCTTCGAAAAATACGGCCTGCCCTTCATTCGTCGTTATGTCGACGGCAATCGCTTTGACGAACCAATGCCGGCGGAGCTGGAAGCCCTGAACTGGTCGTCGCTGATATCGACGTTGCACCATTCGATGATCGATCTGGCCGCGGCGCATCCCGATATCGATGTGGTGATAAAGACCAAGGGCGATCCGGTGGCCGATCAAACCCTGCGCCAGATGTTTGGCGAAGTGTTGCAGTTGCCGGCCAATGTGCGTCTGGTATCGGGAGGAGACCCGCTCGACCTGATTTTTGCCTGCGATGCGGTTTGTGGCTTTAACACCACGGCGCTGGTCGAAGCGATTGCTGCCGATGTGCCCGTTGTTGTTCCGCACTTCGCCGAAGCCATCGACCCGGCGCTGGAAGGCTACGTCATGGATATCGGCAATGCCGCCATCCAGGCGACCAGTGTCGAGAACATGATCGGCAGTCTGGTCGATCTTGCCCGGCGCGGTCGTGAAAAACCGGTCCATGACCTTGGGCCCGAAGCGCAGGAAATACTGGACCACTGGGTCGGCAATGCCGATGGTGAGGCCGGGACCCGGGTGCGCGATGCCTTGTTGAAATTTACGGCACCGGTCGCCTGACGCAATGACTGGATTGACACTGTTCCTGCCGGTCGAGATCAAGAAACGCGAGCTGTTGGGCAAGGCGCTACTGGCTTCGGTCGCGGCGGAAGCCGGGCATACCAGTTATCTCGGCGAACAAAATGAACTGTTCGACCGGCTCGACCGCCTGCCCGCCGGAATTTATCTCGAAAAGGTTTTCACCCGCGCCCAGGCCCGCCGCCTGCGGCGCTATGCTGATCTGGGTTTGTATATCGCGGGCTGGGATGAAGAGGGATTGCTGTATCGCAACGCCGAGGTCTATCTCAACGATCGCATCGCGCCCGAAGCCTTCACGCTGCTTGATCAGTTTTTTGCCTGGGGCAACGTGCAACGCGATGACGTGAACGATAACTTCAAGGGCACACCACCGCCGATTACCGCGACCGGCAATCCGCGCTTCGATTTGCTGCGCCCGGAATTTCGTGCGTTTTTTACCGGGGAGGCAAAGGCCCTGCAGGTGCGCCACGGCAATTACATTCTGGTCAACACCAACTTCGGTCGTATCAATCATGTCGAGGGTTTTGAGTATGCCGTTAAATTACGGGAGGCGCGCGGCACTGTGGGCACACCCGAAAGCCAGGCCAGGGCCTTGCGGCTTGATGACTACGTGCGGCAAAACCTCGACGGTTTGCTGGCGGCGTTGCCGGCCATCGAGGTGGCCTTCCCCGATCATACGGTGATCGTCCGCCCGCATCCGTCGGAGAACGTGGCGACATGGCAAGACGCGGCGGCCGGCCTTCAGCGCACGCATGTGCTGTCCGAAGACAACGCCATCCCGTGGATACTCGGCGCCGACGCCATCGTGCACAACAGTTGCACGACGTCGGTCGAGGCTTTCATGCTGGACGTGCCACGTGTCGCCTACAATCCGTTCAGCACGCCGGAATTTGATGTCGAGCTGGTCAACCTGATCAGCGCGGTCGCCCATGATCCTGATAGCCTGGTCGCCGCCCTGAAGTCGGTCATCGCCGACGGCCACGCAGCCCTGGACGACGACGCGGCGGCTATCGTCGAGCGCTACATCTCGGCCCGCGAGGGTGCGCTGGCCTGCGATAATATTCTCAGCGCCCTCGCCCCCGTCACACCGCCGCATCGAAGCACTGGCCAGGCCCTGGTCAATCGCCTGAGTGGTCTGGCGATCCGGGCGAGCCGCCCCTTGCGCTGGGCGCTGAACCCGACGGCCCAGAGCGAGACGTACTCGAAACAAAAATTTGATCACCTGACGCTTGATGAATTGACCGGCATTGTCGATCAGTTTCGCGCAGCATCCGGACGCTTCGCAGGCGTCGAGGTAAATCCGGTGGCGGGCAGCACAACATGCTATCGTTTCAGCCAAAGGGCGGGGTGAGCGGCGCATGTGTGGCATCAGCGGATTTTTGAACCCGGCGCGCGATAAGGGCGAAAAATCATTGCGCGCCACGGCGGCAGCCATGGCCGCCGCCATCGCCCATCGCGGCCCCGATGCATCTGATACGTGGGCCGATGCCGAAGCTGGTCTCGCTTTCGGTCATCGGCGTTTGTCGATCATTGATCTCTCTGCAGCCGGGGCCCAGCCCATGACGTCGGCGGACGGGCGTTATGTGCTGTCCTACAATGGCGAGGTCTATAATTTTCCGGCCCTTCGTGCCGAACTGGAAGGCAAGGGCCACGCCTTTCGCGGCCACTCCGACACCGAAGTCGTGCTGGCCGGCATTGTTGAGTGGGGCCTGGAAGCCGCCCTTGGGCGCTGCGTCGGCATGTTCGCGATTTCCCTGTGGGATCGCCAGTCCCGGACCCTGTCGCTGGTGCGCGACCGGCTCGGTATCAAGCCGTTGTATTACGGCTGGTCGGGCGGGGTCTTTATGTTCGGCTCGGAACTGGCAGCTCTGAAAGCGCACCCTGCCTTTCGTGCCGGCATCGACCGCGATGTCCTGGCGCTTTATATGATGCGCAATTGTGTACCCGCGCCGCACAGCATTCATCACGGCATCAACAAGCTGATGCCCGGCACGATCCTGACCCTGTCGGTCGACACGGCCCCTGGCACAGAGCCTGCGCTGAAAAGCTTCTGGTCGCTGAGTGAGGTGGCGGCACGCGGGGCGGCGGACCCGTTTACCGGCAGCGAGGCTGAAGCGACGGATCAGGCCGAGGCGCTGCTGCGCGAAGCCGTCAGGGATCGCATGGTAGCGGATCGCCCCTTGGGCGTTTTTCTCTCGGGCGGGGTGGATTCGTCGACCGTCGCCGCCTTGATGCAGGACTTAAGCGAGACGCCGGTCAAAACATTTTCCATCGGTTTCAACGACGCCGGTTACAACGAGGCCGAGGACGCCAAAGCCGTGGCCGCGCACCTCGGTACCGAGCACACCGAATTGTATGTCGATGCGGCGAAGGCGCTCGACGTCGTGCCGAACCTTGCGCGTTTGTTTGACGAGCCCTTCGCCGATTCATCGCAAGTGCCGACCTACCTGGTGTCGGAGATGGCCCGGCGCGATGTCGTGGTTTGCCTGTCGGGTGATGGCGGTGATGAAATGTTTGGCGGTTATAACCGCTATCTCTGGGTCGATGGTATTGCCCGGCGCAGCCGCGCCCTGCCCGGACCATTGCGCGGTCTGGCGGCGGCGGCGATGACGTCGCTGGCCCCCGACACGTGGGACGGTTTGTTCAAGACACTGGACCCGGTGTTGCCGGACAAATTGCGCCAACGCAATCCCGGCGACAAGCTGCACAAGATGGCGGGTATTTTCAACGCCTTTGATCCGCATCAGATCTATCAGGGCCTGGTCGGCCACTGGCAGCCCGGCGACCGGATCGTGCGCGAGGCCACCGCGCCTGCGACCCTTGTCGAGCGCCCCGGCGACTGGCCTGCGCTGCCGGGTTTCACCGAACAAATGATGCATCTCGATGGTGCGACCTATATGGCGGATGACATTTTGACCAAGGTTGATCGCGCCAGTATGGCCGTCAGTCTCGAAGCCCGTGTACCGTTGCTCGATCACCGCGTTGTCGAGTTCGCCTGGCGTCTGCCGCTGGCCCTGAAAACAGGCGGCGGGGTCGGCAAGCGCGTGCTGCGCAACGTGCTCTACCGCCATGTGCCCAAAGTGCTGATCGAGCGGCCCAAGATGGGTTTTGCCCTGCCGATCCATGACTGGCTGCGCGGACCGTTGCGCGACTGGGCCGAGGCCTTGCTGGACGAAAAACGCCTGCGCGAACAAGGTTTTTTTGACCCCGAACCGGTGCGCGAGAAGTGGCGGCAACATTTGTCGGGCCAGCGCAACTGGCAGCATCATCTGTGGGATGTGCTGATGTTCCAGGCCTGGCTCGAGGCGCAGGGTTGCCCATGAGCACAAAAAAGGGCTGCCTGCTTTTCCTGTTGAACGACGCACCGTTTTTTGTCACCCATCGGCTCAGCGTGGCGACGGCGGCGCGCGACGCGGGCTGGGAAGTGCACATCGCCGTGCCCTATGACGAGGGCGCGGTCAAAACCATAACGGCTGTGGGAATTACCCATCATGATGCGCCGCTGGCCCGGGGCGGCACCAACCCGTTGGCGGAACTCAAACTAATGCGGGCCTACTGGTCGCTGATGCGCCGGATCAAGCCTGATCTGGTGCACGCCGTGACCATGAAGCCCGGGGCCTATGGCGGGGCCGTGGCGCGATTGCTGGGGGTTCCGGCGCTGGTCATTGCCGTAACGGGGCTCGGCTTTTTGTTTCTGCGTGATACGGCCAAGACCCGGATCCTGCGCTGGATCGTGCTGACGCTGTACGGCTTTGGTCTCGGTCACAAAAATTGCCGGGCGATCTTTCAAAACCCCGATGACCGGGCCTTGTTTGAGCAGCACAATCTGATCGGCCAGACGCCGGTGAGCATGATACGTGGCTGTGGCGTTGATCTCGAGACCTTCGCGCCGACGCCGGAGCCCGATGGCGTACCGGTCGTCGTCTTCCCGGCCCGGCTGATCGACGACAAGGGCATTCATGAATTTCTGGCCGCTGCCCGGCTGGCGAGGCTTCGTGGAATTACCGCGCGCTTCCGTCTCGTCGGGCGTACCGACGCCGACAATCCGACCGACGTTGGCGAGGCCATGATCCGGCGCTGGGAGGCCGGCGGGCTGGTCGAGTGGCAGGGCTTTTCCAATGACATGCCGGCGATGTTCAGCCAGTGCAATATCGTCTGCCTGCCATCGTATCGTGAAGGCCTGCCGCGCACCCTGATCGAGGCGGCGGCCTGCGGGCGCGCCATCGTCACCACCGACGTGCCGGGCTGCCGCGAAGTCGTGCGCGATGGGGATAATGGCTTGCTGGTGCCGGCCCGCGATGGCGGGGCCACGGCGGAAGCCGTCTTCCGCCTGGTCGAGGATGCCGATCTGCGCCGGTCCATGGCAGCACGCGGCCGGGCCATCGCCGAAGTCGAATTTTCGGTTGAGCTGTTTGTCGAACAATCGCTGCGGGTTTATGACGAGGTGGCACCATGACAGAACCGCTGAGCCCCCGCCTCAACACCTGGGCCCTCGCCGCCGTGGCCTTCCTGATCGTGCCGGTCGGCGTACTGGCGCAAAAGGGCGAGATCATATTGCTCGGCCTCGCCGGTGCCGTGCTGCTGGTTCAGGCGGCGTCTGCCGGAACCTGGCGTCAGGCTTTTCGCACGCCGACGGCAGCGATCTTTATTGTCTTGCTGATCTGGTCGCTGGCAACAGCGGCGTGGGCAATTTCAACGACGGATGCGCTGGAACTCTGGAAATCGCTGGCCCTGATTTTTGCCGCCATCCTGATCCTGCTAAACGCCGCCCGGGGTTTATCGGCCCAGGCCCGTATCGACGTGGCGACGTGGGCCGCATTTGGTTTGTGCCTTGGTCTTGCTCTGCTCGCCATTGAGATCGCATTTGATCTGCCGATCACGCAGCAACTGCAGAGCAAGGGCCCGGCACCGCGTTTGTCGACGCTGAATGCCGGCATCAGTATTGCGCTTGCCGTCGTCTGGCCCGTGGCCGCCGGATTGTGGCGGCAAGGCCAGCCCATCGTCGCCATCGGCCTGACGGTCGCCGTGGCGCTGGTCATCGGCTTCAGTGACGCGACCTCGGCCAAGATCGCTTATGTCGCGGCGACCGGTGCCTTTGCCATCGTCTGGGTCACCAGGCGGCGCAGCATTGAAGTGATGTGTTTGATCGTGGCCCTGGCGATCCTTGCCGCCCCGGCTGCCATGCGCACCGTCGTGCCGGCCCCGCAAACCTTTGATCAGCAAGTGCGCGGCGCGGCGCGCTCGGCCCTGCACCGGCTTTATATCTGGGACTTTGTCACCGAACGCGTGATCGAGAAGCCGTTTGTCGGCTGGGGCCTCGATGGATCGCGCAGCATCCCCGGCAGCCAGCGCCGGGTGCTGGGGGATGCGCCAGTGATTTCGTTGCATCCGCACAACGCCGCCCTGCAAATCTGGCTCGAGCTCGGCGCTGCCGGTGCGGCGCTGGCCGCATTGCTGGTCATGATCATCGGCGCTGGTCTCGCCCACTTGCCACGCCTCGGCAGGGCGACCAGTGCGGCGACACTGTTTGGCACCCTGGCCATCGCCAGTCTTTCCTTTGGCATCTGGCAAAACTGGTGGATGGCGGCGCTCGGCCTGATCGCCGTGTTAAGCTCGGCACTCCGCCCCCCGCGCAGTGATATACCCTCGAGCAAGTCCGATGATTGAAACGTATGTCCTGATCGCCGCCTTCGCGGCGTTCGCGGTCGCCTTCATCGGCAGCGGCATTCTGCAGCGGACGCTGCGGGCACGGGCCATCATGGACCAGCCCAATGCGCGCTCCAGCCATCTGGCACCGACCCCGCGTGGCGGCGGCATCGCCGTGGTCGCCGGGCTGCTGGCGGCGGGCGGAGCCATCGCCTTTCGCCACGCCGACGGTGGCCTCGTCGGCGTACTGGCATTGGCCACCGTTCTGGCGGCGGTCTCGTGGATCGATGATTTGCACACTCTGTCCGCCCTGCCGCGCCTCGCCTTGCATATCGTCGCGGTCTGCCTCGGCCTGACGGCACTGCCCGATGAAGGACTGGTATTTCAGGGCTTGTTGCCGCTCTGGCTCGATCTGACGCTGAGCGCGCTTGCGTGGATCTGGTTTCTCAACCTTTTTAATTTCATGGACGGCATCGACGGTATTACGGGCACAGAGACCATCGCCATCGGGCTGGGGCTCGCATTATTTGCTGGTGGAACCGGCGGGGCCATGGGCGTCGTCGCCAGCGGTGTAATGATCGGCTTCCTTAGCTGGAACAAACCCCCTGCGCGCCTGTTTCTCGGCGATGTCGGCAGTGTGCCGCTGGGTTTCATTCTCGGCTGGCTGTTGCTCAGTCTGGCGGCCAGCGGCCAGTGGGCCATTGCGCTTTTATTGCCGCTCTATTATCTCGCCGACGCCACGATCACGCTGATCCGCAGATTGATACGCGGCGAAAAAATCTGGCAGGCCCACCGCCAGCATTTCTACCAGCAAGCCGTGCGTGTGATGGAAGGTGAGGACGAACAATCCCGGGCCCGGGCGCATTGGAAAATCAACGGGGCTATCTGGCTTTGTAATCTGATGCTGCTGGCTGCCGCGTGGGCGGTTTTCAGCGATCCGGCGCGGACTTTGGTGGCCCTGGTGATTGGTGCTCTAGCCGTGGCCGGTCTATTGTGGTATTTCGCCTCTCGTTCCTGAATTTCTGCCGGAGATTCCGCTGTTGTATCTAAATCGTCGCATCGCCACCGTTGCCTTGCACGACATTTTTATGGCGGCGGCGGCGTTCGAAATTTCGGTGATGCTGCGTTATTACACTTATGGCGCGCCGCAATCCATCGGCTACATCTGGCCGGCGACCGTGGTCTTCACGCTTGTCAGCCTGATTACCTTCTGGCGCGTCGGGCTTTATCGCGGCATCTGGTATTACGCCTCGTTCAATGACCTCGTGGCCATCGTCAAGGGCGTCAGCCTCGCCAGCCTGATCTTCCTCGCCATTATGTTCGTGGCAACCCGGCTTGAGGATTTCCCGCGCACCGCCTTGCTGATCAACTGGCCCTTGCTGATTTTCATGCTGGCCGGACCGCGCTTTTTGTACCGCGCCCTGAAAGACGGCAACTGGCAGGCGGCTTTTGAGCGCGATGCCGCCACCCGCGTGCCGGTGCTGCTGGTTGGCGCTGATGATGCCGCCGAGATGTTCATCCGCGATTCCGATCGCTCGCGCGCCTCGGGCTACCGCGTCGTCGGCATTGTCGATGACAAGCCCAATCGCGTCGGGCGTGATATTCGCGGCGTGCGGGTCATGGGCACGCTGGACGACGTCGGGCATGTGATTGCCGACCTCGATAAAAAAGGCCGCCGCCCGCACCGCCTGATTGTCGCCAGCGATAAAATCGAAGGCAACCGCATGGCCGAGCTGTTCGATCAGGCCGAAACCTTCGGCATGACGCTGGCGCGCCTTCCACGCCTGACGGAGTTCAAGGCGGAAGGTGGTGCCGGGACCCCGGCACTTGAGAACGGCGGATCACTGCAGGCCATCGATATCGCTGATTTGCTGGGCCGGCCGCGCAAGGTTCTGGACCGCGCCGCCATGGCAGCTTTCATTGCCGGGCGGCGGGTGTTGATTACGGGTGCAGGCGGCACGATCGGGTCGGAACTGGTGCGCCAGGTCGCAGAATTTGGCCCGGCCCATATCGCGTTGTTTGATAATGGCGAATTCAATCTCTACCAGATCGATATGGAGATGGCGGAGACGAAGCCTGATCTTGCGCGCTCGGCTATCCTCGGCGACGTGCGCGATGCCGTGCGCCTGGCCCAGGTCTTCGGCCAGGAAAAACCCGATATCGTTTTTCACGCCGCTGCTTTCAAGCATGTGCCTCTGACCGAACAGAACCCCAACGAAGCCGCCCTGACCAATGCCATCGGCACGGCGGAAGTCGCCGAGGCCTGCCGGGCCAGTGGCGTTGACGCCATGGTGCTGGTCTCGACCGACAAGGCGGTCAACCCGACCAATGTCATGGGTGCCACCAAACGCATCGCCGAGATGGTCTGCCAGAGCCTGAATATGGCGCGCACAGAGGGCGAGACGCGTTTTGTTACCGTGCGCTTTGGCAATGTGCTGGGCTCGACCGGCTCGGTGGTGCCGTTGTTCCAGCGCCAGCTTGCGGCAGGTGGGCCGCTGACCGTGACCCATCCCGAAATCACCCGCTATTTCATGACCACGGGCGAAGCCGTTGAGTTGATCCTGCAGGCCGCGACCATGCCGCTGGTTGAGGGCGGGGCGCTGTTTGTGCTGGATATGGGGGAGCCCGTGCGTATTCAGGACCTGGCCCGTCAGATGATCCGCTTGTCGGGACATCAGCCGGACAAGGACATCGCCATCGAATTCACGGGTCTTCGGCCCGGCGAAAAACTGTTCGAGGAATTGTTCCATGATGCCGAGGCGCTGGTCGATACGGCCATCGATGGCATTCACCTGGCGACGCCCCGGGCGCTGGACTACCTTGAGCTAAAATCGACACTCGAGCGACTGGCCACCGCCGCCACAGCGCGCGACACGAAGGCCACGTTGGGCGAAATAAAAACACTGGTGCCGGAGTTTGAAGGCAATGGCGGCTGACATTTATTTCAGGAGAAAAATTGACGATGACGACCATCAAACGTGCTTTGGTATCGGTATCCGACAAAACCGGCCTAGTTGAACTGGGCCAGGCCCTGGCTGGCCACGGCGTCGAAATTCTCTCGACCGGCGGTTCGGCCAAAATGCTGGAAGAGGCCGGCGTGCCGGTACGCGAAGTCGCCGACTACACGGGCTTCCCCGAGATGATGGATGGCCGGGTCAAGACCCTGCACCCCAAGGTCCACGGCGGCATTCTGGCGCTACGCGACAAGGACACGCACAGGCAAGCCATGTCGGAGCACGACATCGGCCAGATCGATCTGGTGGTGGTGAATTTGTATCCGTTTGAGGAAACCGTGGCCAAGGGCGCGGCCTTTGATGACTGCATCGAAAACATTGATATCGGTGGTCCGGCGATGATCCGCTCGGCGGCCAAGAACCATGCCTTTGTCACCATCGTGGTTGACCCCGGCGATTACGACGACGTAATTGCCGCCATGGCCGACAACGACGGCGCGACTACGGCGGATCAGCGCAGGGCGCTCGCCGCCAAAGCCTATGCCCGCACCGGATCGTACGATGCGGCGATTGCCGGCTGGTTTGCCGGCCAGCAGGGCGAGACCTTCCCCGAACGCCTGGTCGTCGCGGGCCAGCGCAAGGAAGTCCTGCGTTACGGCGAAAACCCGCACCAGGAAGCAGCGTTCTATACAAATTCAGCCGCCCGCCCCGGTGTCGCCACGGCAGCGCAGTTTCAGGGCAAGGCTCTGTCCTACAATAATCTCAACGACACTGATGCGGCGTTTGAGCTGGTGGCGGAATTCGACGGCCCGGCGGTTGCCATTATCAAACACGCCAACCCCTGTGGTGTGGCGGTTGGAACCAATCTGCGCGAAGCCTACCTGAACGCCCTTGCCTGTGATCCCGTCAGTGCCTTTGGCGGCGTCATCGCCCTGAACCGTACGCTGGATGACGAAACCGCCGAGGAAATTGCCAAAATATTTACCGAAGTCATTATTGCCCCCGAGGCCGATTACGACGCACGCGAGGTCTTGGCGGAAAAGAAAAACCTGCGCCTGCTGTTAACCGGTGACATGCCGGATCCGGCGGCCCCGGGTATGACGATGAAGTCGCTGGCCGGGGGGTATTTGTTGCAAACCCGTGACGCCGGACGCGTGGCCGATCTTGACCTGAAGGTCGTGACCAAACGCGCGCCCAGTGAAGCCGAACTGGCTGACCTCAAATTTGCCTTCACCGTCGCCAAGCACGTCAAGTCGAACACCATCGCCTACGCCAAAGACGGCGCCACTGTCGGTGTCGGTGCCGGCCAGATGAGCCGCGTCGATGCCGCCCGCATTGCCATGCGCAAAGCCGAAGACGCCGCCGCCGATGCAGGCCTGGCCGAACCGTTGACCCGGGGCTGTGTCGCCGCGTCGGACGCTTTCTTCCCGTTTGCCGACGGATTGCTGACCACAGCGGAAGCCGGTGCCACCGCCGTCATCCAGCCCGGCGGCTCGATGCGCGACGACGAAGTGATCGCCGCCGCCGACGACGCTGGTCTCGCCATGGTCTTCACCGGCATGCGCCACTTCCGGCACTAGATTTTATCAGAGGACACCATCATGTTGATCTCAACCACACCGGCGCTCGAGGGCCATAAAGTCGAGGAATATTTTGGCGTCGTTTCGGGCGAGGCCATCATGGGTGCCAATTTCGTGCGGGATTTCTTCGCCAAGGTGCGCGATATCGTCGGCGGTCAGGCCGGCGGTTACGAAAAGGTCCTGAAAGACGCCCGCGATGCGGCACTTGAAGAAATGACCCGCGAGGCCGAGGGGCTGGGTGCCAACGCCATCATCGGCGTCGACGTCGATTACCAGACCGTCGGCGAGACCGGCTCGATGCTGATGGTCGCCGTCAGCGGCACGGCGGTGCGCACGCGGACGGCTTAGTCTGCAATCACCAATCCGTCCTGTAGCGGATTATGGCGGCGCCCGGGGTCATCGCCCTGGACGATCCGAGCTTGCATCTTTTTGCTTTCAGGCGGCGAGACCAGCGGGCGTAGTCGAGCACCTGGGCTGCGCGCATCACACAGCGCGGATTACCGAAGGGGTGCGAGAGGTGCAGCAGCAAGTGGCCAATTTCGTGGGCAACATATTCCCCGGCGATGCGGATGGCGAGCGCCCGGTTCGGCATGCCGCCCATGCCCTGGGGGATAGAATCAGGCTCAATGAACGGGAAGGTGCTGAGGAAGGACCAGGCCCGCAACGGGCCCGAACGGGAATAACTGGTGGCGCCTGTGGTAACACCGCCACGCAGGCTGGCGCTTAGATCGGCGTCCTGATATTCAGCACTGACCACGAGCTGATTAGTGATGACCAGATCATAGCGCAGTTCGCCATAGCCCATCAGGTCCCAGGCGAGATATTCATTGGCAGGGGTAGCGTCAATTACCGCCTCACCCCGCCCGGTCTTGAGATTTTTCCAATGTACCAGGCGTTCGAGATGGGTGCTGATCGCGGCGTCGGCAAGGCCCTTGATTGAATGATCCTCGAGCGGTGTCGTCAGGTAAGGCCGCGCATATTTGATCGTGTCGGCGAGATACTTCTCGAACAGCGTCAGTGCCTTGACCATGCCGGCGACCAGCAGGTCGCGGTCGCCACCACCGGATTTGAAGTCATAAATTTCCCTGCGCTGTAGGGCCCACGGTTTGGCCGGCACGAGGGCCAGCAAATTTGCGACCGTAGTGTCCGGCTGCATGTCGAACTTCAGATCGATGTTGAAATTTGTTTTGACCGTGCGCCGCGTTTCCGCCAGCAGGGTTTGCAGCTCATTGTCGGTTATCCGGTTCAGGCGCGGATTGACGGCATGCACGACGCGCAGCGTTACTGGACCTGCGCCGAGTTCAGGCAGCGGGATGAAAGCGATCTTTTCCTGCCCACCCGAACCAGTGAGGGCGAGGATCAGCACAAAAGCTGTCAGCAGGGATCGCATGCAGTCTATCCGGTTTTTTCCTCGCGCACGGAGAGCAGGAGCAACAGGCCGATGGCAAAGAAAGCGATGACGACAGCGAGGCCCCAGCGCTGGCTTTGCGTGGCGGCAGTGACGACGGCGACGAGGGCCGGGCCGATGAAGGCGGTGGCCTTGCCGGTCAGGGCGTAGAGACCGAAAAATTCGGTGGTTTTGTCGACCGGGGAAAGCCTTGCCATCAGCGAGCGGCTGGCGGCCTGGGCCGGGCCAACAAAAATACCGAGCGCCGATCCCCAGATCCAGAACCACATGACTTCACTGACCATGACGGCGCCGAGGGCACAGATCACGAGGCCGATCAGGGCAATGACGATGGTTTTTTTCGAACCGATCCAGTCGTCGATCCAGGCGAAACAGATGGCCCCAACGCCCGAGGTAACGTTGAGCACGATGCCGAAGGTAATAACCTCCGCCAGTTCCATGCCGAAAGTGCCGGCGGCATAAATCCCGCCGAAGGCAAACAGCGTGACGAGGCCATCGGCGTAGATCATACGAGCGATCAGGAAGCGGACGATGTTGCCGTGCTGGCGCACTTCACGCAAGGTGCGTCCGAGCGAGGCAAAGCCTTGGCTGACCTTGGCACTGAACGACATCGGGGCCTTGATCCGGTCGGGCGTCCACAGAAACATTGGCCACGAAAAGGCGACAATCCAGATCGCCGCCAGCGGGCCGACCATGCGCACGTGTTCGGCACCGTCCTTGCTGAGGCCAAACAGCGGCACCTCGGCCTGGACGAAGCCGAGAAGCGCAAAGACCATGGCGGCGAGACCGCCGAAGTAGCCGAGCCCCCAGGCCCAGCCCGACCAGCGCCCCAGGCGGCTTTCCGGTACGAGGTCTGGCAGCATGGCGTTGTTGAAGACAATACCGAATTCGAAGCCGACGGTGGCGATCACCACCCAGACCATCGCCCACGTCGTGAAGTCGGCGTTGGGTTCGGCGTACCACAGCATCCACGAGCCGACGGCACAGGTTGCGGTGAAGGCCAGTAGCCAGGGCTTGCGCGGCCCCCCGGCATCGGCAATCGCACCGAAGACCGGACTGCCGAGCGCGATGATCAGACCGGCGATACTGGCGGTATAGCCCCAGAGCTCCTGACCCTCGATCTTGTCCCCGACGATGCCTTGGGAAAAATAGGCGGCAAAGACGAAGGTGATGATCAGCGTCGTGTAGGGCGAATTGGCCCAGTCATACAGCGCCCAGCCGATCAGGCCCTTGCGCGGTGTGCTGGTGTTATCAGTTCCTGAATCCGTCATGTTTCCCCATCACTAATTTGACGTCATTCCCGCCAAAGCGGGAATCCATTCCGGTGAGTATTCATCCAATGCCGAAACTTGCAGAAATGCTCAGGCATGGATTCCCGCTGTCATGTGCCACATGCAAAGCATGATCCGGGAATGACAGAAAAACTTACCCCACAATCATCGATCTGACCTGGCGGTTGGCGAGTGCCAGCTGGGACATGTCGACGGTGCCGCTGGAACGGAATTCAGCGATCATTTTGGCACCGCGCTCGACCGCGCCATCGTTTTGTCCGGCCCAGACCTGCACGGCATCCTTGCCGATTTTCTTGCGCCCGGCAGCGGCGATGACTTTCATGGTCAGGGCTTGTTGCTGGCCATAGAGATCCTCGACAATGACCGAAACGGCCATGCGTTCCCAGTGACTGTCGGGCTCGATCCGTTCTGCCGCGACACGCAACCAGTCGAGGCCAAGATGGGCACCGGTATGGAAGTAAATCCGGGCGACCTCGAACACACCAAGACCCGTCGAGTTGGCGGCCTGGACAATGTGACAGGCCGAGCGCATGGCTTCGAGCCCGGCCACACGCGTAGCCAGCGCCGCCGGTACACTGGCAGCAGTCAGACTTGCAACGGTGTCGGCAATGCCCGCTGCTTCCAGCTCGCCAACGAGGTCATCGACGCCGTCGGAAATTTCGCGCAAGCCCGGCGAATAGGTCTTGATGCTCTCGGCGATGTTCATGGGTTGCGGCACATTGGTCAGGAACCACATCGTCATGTTGCCGATCAGGGCTTCCGTGGCAATATTCATTTGCGTTTGCACATCGGCGGAGACCTTGTTGTCGAGGGCATTGATGTCTTCCCACAGACTGCGGAAGCCAAAGGCCCCGCGCGCCACGGCGTAGGCCCGGGCAATGTCGGCCACACTGGCCCCGGTTTCTTCCGCCACGTCATTGACAAAAGTTGCACCGGCCCGATTGATCATCGAGTTGGCCAGCAAGGTTGCGACGATCTCGGCGCGCAGGCTGTGACCGGTAATGGCCGGCGGGAACTTCCTCCTGAGAAGTTTGGGGAAATAGGTAATCAGATCATCGGCGAAATAGTCATCGCGCGGCAGATCGCTGGCCAGCAAATCCTCGTACAAGGTCATCTTGGCGTAGGACTGGACGACGGCGAATTCAGGGCGCGTCAGACCAAGACCGGCGCCGAGGCGATCCTGCAGGTCTTCGTCGCTGGGCAGGAATTCAATTTCACGGTCGAGACGATCCTGGCGTTCAAGCGCGCGCATGAACCGGCCCTGGCCTTCCAGCGCCGCAACACCGCGTGATTCGGTCGTCGTCATGGCCTGGGTCTGGACATAGTTGGTGCGCAAGACCAGCAGGCCGACCTCGTCGGTCATCTGGGCCAATACACGATTGCGCTGCTTGACGGTCAGCTCGCCATCGGTGACGACGGAATCGACGAGGATCTTGATGTTGACCTCGTGATCCGAGCAATCGACACCGGCGGAATTGTCGATGGCGTCGGTATTGACCCGCCCGCCTGAGAGCGCATATTCGATGCGCCCGCGCTGGGTCATGCCGAGGTTGCCGCCCTCGCCAATGACCTTGCAATTCAGTTCGCGACCATCGACGCGCAAGGCGTCATTGGCCCGGTCGCCGACCTCGCCGTCGCGTTCGCTCGACGCCTTGACGTAGGTGCCGATGCCGCCGTTCCACAAGAGATCGACATCCGACAACAGCATGGCTTTCATCAACTCGTTCGGCGTCAGACTGTCGCGGCGAATGTTAAAACATTCCTTCATCTGCAGAGATATCGGGATCGACTTGGCCTTGCGCTCAAAGATACCGCCGCCCTTCGAAATCAGTTTGGTGTTGTAGTCGGTCCACGCTGTGCGCGGGGTGTCGAACAGGCGTTTGCGTTCGGGCCACGATTTGGCGGCGTTGGGGTTGGGATCGACAAAGATGTGCAGGTGGTTGAAGGCACCGAGCAGACGGATGTGTTTGCTGAGCAACATGCCGTTGCCAAAAACATCGCCCGCCATATCACCGATGCCGACGACGGTGAAGTCCTCGGATTGCGAATCGACACCAATTTCGCGGAAGTGCCGCTTGACCGATTCCCAGGCCCCGCGCGCCGTGATGCCCATGCCCTTGTGGTCGTAGCCGACCGAGCCACCCGAGGCAAAGGCATCACCGAGCCAGAAGCCGTAGTCGATGGCCACACCGTTGGCGATATCGGAGAACGTCGCCGTGCCCTTGTCGGCGGCGACCACGAGGTAGGTATCGTCTTCATCGTAGCGCACGACGTCGGGCGGGTTGACGACACCGCCCGGTGTCTGGTTGTCGGTGATGTCGAGCAGGCCGCTGATGAAGGTTTTGTAGCAGGCTACGACCTCGTCCATGACGTCGGCCCGGCTGCCGCTTTCGGGCAGGCGTTTGGTAACAAAGCCACCCTTGGCACCGACAGGCACGATGACGGCGTTCTTGACCATCTGGGCTTTCATCAGGCCGAGCACTTCGGTGCGGAAATCCTCGCGCCGGTCGGACCAGCGCAAGCCACCACGGGCAACGCGGCCGCCGCGCAAATGCACAGCCTCGACGCGGGCCGAATAGACCCAGATTTCAACGTGCGGCCTTGGCAGCGGCAACTCGTCAATTTCCTGGCTGTTCAGCTTGAACGACACACTGGGTTTGTGACTGCCGTCTGCGTTTAGTTGATAATAATTCGTGCGCAGCGTGACCTGGATCAGATTGAGGAAGCGGCGCAGGATACGGTCTTCATCGAGATTGACGACCTTGTCGAGCAGGCCGCCAATGCGATCGACAATGCGTTTGCAGGCCGACGTCCGGTTTTTGTCGAAGGCCGGATCAAACCGGGCGACAAACAAATCCACCAGCAACCGGGCAATGCCCGGATTATCGGCAAGTGTCGTTTCCATATATTCGCGGCTGAAAGCGATACCGGCCTGGCGCAGGTATTTGCTGTAGGCCCGGACGATGACAATTTCACGCCAGCTCAAGCCGGCCCGAACGACAAGGCGGTTGAAACCGTCGTTGTCGATGTCGCCGGCCCAGACCCGGGCGAAGGTTTCCTGAAACTGTTCCTTGTTGGCGCTGATATCGAAGGCGTCGCCCTGAGATTCCTCGAGACCAAAATCGTGGATCCACAAATCCTCATCAGTGTCGGATCGATCGATCAGGTGCGGCTGTTCGTCGATGGCGAGGACGCCCATGTTCTCGAGGATGGGCAGGCAATCCGACAACGGGATCGGTTTCCCGGCATGGAAGATCTTGAAGCGCATGGTGTGGGCGGCATCTTCGACGGGCCGATAAAGATTAAGCTCAAGCGAGCCGGTATCCCCCAGTGCCTCCATCTTGTCGATGTCGGACATGGCCTCGGCGGCGGCAAAAATGTCGCGATAGCCCGCCGGGAAGGCTTCGTTGTAAGTTTCCCAGCGCGCCGTGCCCTTCTCTTCGCCGACATGGTCGAGCAAGGCATCTTTCAGATCATCGCTCCATGATCGCGCGGCATCGCGCAGCGATTGTTCGAGATTGTCGGGCTCGGCGCCAAGCGGCTGTTCGCCATTGGCCCCGACAATAAAGTGAATGCGCGCCAGCGGCGTCTCGCCGACATGCGTGTGGAAGGCCGAGATATGCCCATCGAAGGCCTCGGCAATCATCTCGCCAAACAGTTTGCGCAGTTCCGTGGTGTGTTGTTCGCGGGGCACATAAACCAGGCAGGAGACAAAACGGCCAAAGGGATCGCGCCGCGAGAACGAGCGAATGCGCGGGCGTTCCTGCAGTTCGAGCACGCCAAAGGAAATCGAGAACAAATCTTCCTCGGTGATCTGGAACAGCTCATCGCGCGGAAAGGTTTCGAGAATATTGGTCAGCGCCTTGCCGTCGTGACTGGAATGACTGACGCCTGCGTTCTCGACCGCCTGGCTGACCTTGCGGCGCAGCAGGGGGATGACCAGCGGGCTCTGGTTATAGGCGGCGGAGGTAAACAGGCCGACAAAACGACGCTCGCCGATGACCCGGCCGCGTTTGTCGAAATGCTTGAAGCCGATGTAGTCCATGTGGACGTTGCGGTGCACCGTCGAGCGCACGTTGGCCTTGGTGACAAAAAGCGGCGTCGGCTGGCGCATCAGATGGCGGACTTCGTCGGTCATCGCCGCACCGCTGCGGGTGGCCCGGGTTTGAAGGACATGGGCCCCCGGATTACGCAGGATGCCGAGGCCCGACCCCTTAACGAGGCGCATTTCGTCCTTGCCCTTGTTGCTCAGGTAATCGTACTCGCGCACGCCGAGCAGAGTGAAGTGATTGTCGGCCAGCCACTCGAGGAACGCGGTGGCTTCCTCGACTTCGGCCTGATCGAGCGGCGGCGGAGTCAGCTTGATCGACGTGATCGTCTCATGCAGCTTGGCCAGCATCGGCTTCCAGTCGTCGACCGCGGCGCGCACGTCATCGAGAATTTTGTGCAGGGTCTTGTCTATTTCCTTAAGCACTGCCGCATCGGTTTGCGTGGCGATCTCGACATGCATCCAGCTTTCGTTTGCATATCCTTCCAGCGGTGTCAGGCTGGTCGCCAGTTCGGAGAGCTTGCCGCCGGGTGAGCGCTTGACCCGGACGATGGGGTGGACAGCAAGCAGCACGGTATAGCCCGCGCGGTTGAGGCCTTGCGTGATGGAATCGACCAGAAACGGCATGTCGTCGTTGGCAATTTCAATGACGGTGTGGCCGGTCTGCCAGCCCTGGGCGGCGACGGCAGGATTGAAGACACGGATTTTGGGCGCGCCGGCCTTGCGCTGGCCGGCGAATCCCAGCAGGCTCATGGCCGCGCCATAAAGGTTTTCGATGGGAACCTGATTGATGTCTTCCGGGGCAACGCGTTCAAAGTAGAGCCGGATGAAATCATCGGCGTTGCCGGCTTTCTTCTTGCCGACCCGGTCAAAAAGATGGGCCACGACTTTTTTAATGCGATCCGCTTTTTGTTTACGCGCCTTGGTCAACATATCTGGCCCCTGTCACTATTTTTTGCCGATCCGTATCTTGTCGCCGTCATCTCGTGTTTGTAACCGCTATCACCTTGTTTTTAACGCGAATAACCCGAACTTCTTGCATCACAAAAAGCAGCATGCCTGCAACAAATCGTGCTGACAAGACACCGTTTGCGTCATCAAGTTTCAATTTCGGGGGTGTCAGTCGGTCCTGTTCAATTTATAACGCTTGCCTATCGACGTAGGGGAGTTGTCATAAATTGCAATATTTTGGATTATTGGTGCGCCGGATGGGCCTGTCCGCCGGGCTGGCCGGTTGCCTGATAGCCGGGATTTGGGACCACGCTGCGGCGCAAGCGACAAACGAAACAAAACCATTGTGGGAGGTTGGCGTTGTCGGCGGTCTGGGCTGGATACCGGATTATCCGGCAGCGGGGCAAAATCATCTGCAATGGGTCGGTTTGCCGTATCTGGTCTATCGCGGTGATGTTCTTCGCGCCGGGGACAAGGGCATCGTACGCAGCCGCCTGTTCCATAACGACCGCGTCGAATTTGATATCTCGGTGTCGGGCTCGTTCCCGTCTGAATCCGAATATAACGATGCGCGCGCCGGTATGACCGATCTCGACTGGCTGGGCGAAGTCGGCCCCCGTTTGCAATTCACGCTGGCCCGCGCCGCCCGTCACGCCAAAATCGATTTTGAGTTACCGGTGCGGGCGGTTTTTTCGACCGATTTTTCCAGTTTTGGTCATGAAGGCTACGTCTTCGCCCCCGAACTGGCCTATCAGAACGAACGTTTCGGCGGCCGCGAGATTGACCTCAAACTCAGTCTGTCGGCCAAATTCGCCAACCAGGACCTCGCCGAATACTTCTACGGCGTGCCCGCCGCCTTCGCCAATTCGACGCGCAGTGCCTATACGGCCAAGGCCGGCTACATCGGCTCGCGCCTGCAATTGCGCTTTGTCGAGACCATGTCGAGCCGCTGGAAAACCTTCGCCGGCGTCAGCACCGATTTCCACCAGGGCAGCGCCAACGACAAAAGCCCGTTGTTCAGGAAATCCACCAACTTCAGCGTCGGCGCCGGCATCATCTGGTCCTTCTGGCAGTCAGAACGCCAGGTGAACGACAACTGATCGCTATCCGCGTAATGACGAAGGCCTCGACAGGGGGCATAATCGTTTTACTTCATTCTTCGGGAAGGAGAACGGTATGAGCGATGTGACAGCGGGGAATATCGGCAACGCCAATGGATTGACGCAAGTTGATCGTGTTTTCGAACAGTTGCCGGAAAACATCCGGTCCAGTCTGACAGATGGACAGCGCGGGGCGCTGCAGGAGGCGTGGCAAAAGGTCGGCTGGCAACGCGATCACGCCGTCAATATTCGCTTTTCCCTGCCGTTCTTTTTTCGCCGCCTGTTCGTCACAGTTGTCGCCGGCGTCGAAAAGCGCACACCACAGCGCGTGTCGCAGGACAACGAGAGCCATCCTTTTCGCACGATCGGGAATTTTATTTTTCTCGGTGCCATGGCGATCTCGATCTATCTGATCGCCCTCGCCGGTGTGCTGGCCTATTCGTCGATTATCGAATTCTAGAAGTCACTCAATAATCAGGAACAGGCTGCCGAGACGGGCAGCGAGATCTTCGGGCGTTATCGGCTTCATAAAGAAATAGGTCGCACCACTGCGTTTGGCATCGTTGAAGGCCTTCACATCATTTTTGGCCGTCAGCATGACAAAGGGTGTGCCGGGGAAGAGAGCACGAAAGCGCTCAAGCAGGGTGATGCCGTCCATAACGGGCATCTGCCAGTCGCTGATCACCAGATCAAACGGCGGGCCGCCGTCCTCGACGATCTTCAGCGCCTGTTCGCCATCCATAGCCGTGGCGACATCGAGAATGCCCATCGAATTCAACACGCTCCGCACCAGCGTGATCATCGGTTGTTCGTCATCGACGACGAGAACGCGAAGGCTTTTTTGACTGGGATTGTCTGACATTTATTACCACCTGATCACTGAACGAAAACCATCGCCGTCTGAAAGACCGGTCGTCACGCTACACCGAAACGCAGGGCCCCGAAACATCGAAGGCCCGGTCGTAAAAAACGACCGGACCCCCGATTGAAATCTGGAGCGGGCGATGAGATTCGAACTCACGACCCTAACCTTGGCAAGGTTATGCTCTACCCCTGAGCTACGCCCGCATATGCTCCGAAGGGCGGGATAATACGCATCGCGCGCCGGTTTGCAAGCCCCATCGACGAATCTGGCGTGATTTGGACCCTGATCGGCCAAAAACAGTGTTGCCTCGATGAATAAGCTGTTGAAAATACTGGCAAACGACAAATATAACTGGTTCCTGATCTGCCCGTCTTTGAAAGCATCCAAAATGCCTGCGACCCCTGCAAGCGAACAAGACCTGATGACGCGTCTGGCCGAGTTGGGCATCGAGACAACGACACTGCGTCATGCCGCCATGCGCACGGTCGAAGAGAGCAGGGAAATCCGGGGTGATCTGCCGGGCGGGCACTGCAAAAGCCTGTTCCTGAAAGACAAAAAGAAACAAATCTGGCTGGTCGTGGCGCTGGAAGATCGCCAGATCGATTTGAAGGAACTGCCCAGACGGATCGGTTCCGGCCGGCTGTCGTTCGGCAAGCCCGAATTGTTGCTCGAGGTTCTGGGTGTGCACCCGGGATCGGTGACACCCTTCGCCCTGATCAATGATCCCGGTCATCAGGTCAATGTTGTGTTGGATGCAGACATGCTACAACATGAACCGCTCAATTATCACCCGCTGCACAATGAAGCGACGACGGCGATTTCCGCCGCCGACCTGAAACGATTTATCGAGGCGACCGGACACACCTGTAACGAGGTTGATCTGGACGCCCCGCTCGACGATATAAACTGATTAATCGAAAGAGACGAAATGGAAGAATTGTTATCCCCCGCACCCGCCGGTCCAGGCGCCGGCCTGATCAGCGAATCATCTGACGCGACGTTTGTCGAGGACGTCATCCAGGCCTCCGATCACGTGCCGGTCATTGTTGATTTCTGGGCTCCGTGGTGCGGCCCCTGCAAACAACTGGGTCCGGCCATCGAGAAGGTCGTCACGGCAGCCGCCGGTGCGGTCAAGCTGGTCAAGATCAACATTGACGAAAACCCGGCGATTGCCCAGCAACTGCGCATTCAGTCGATCCCGGCGGTCTACGCCTTCAAGGGCGGCCAGCCGGTCGATGGTTTTGTCGGTGCCTTGCCCGAAAGCAAGATCAAGGAATTTGTCGAGAAACTGGCCGGTGAAATCGCCCCCACTGAGGCCGAGCATTTTATCGAACAGGCAGCGCTTGCCTATGAGGCCGGTGATTTTGCCGCGGCCGCTGGATTGTATGGCGAGGTGCTGCGGCACGAGACTTCGAACGTCTCGGCCATGGCGGGCCTCGCGCAATGTTATATCGGCGGCGGCGATCTTGAACGCGCAGCGCAGACCCTGGACATGATTGCCCCCGACGACGACAACGACCCCTCTGTGATCAGTGCGCGCGCGGCGTTGGCTCTGGCGCAGCAGGCCGGCGACGCCGGTGACATCGAGCCGCTGCTGGCGGCGGTCGCGGCCAATGAAAAGGATCACCAGGCGCGCTATGATCTGGCCCTGGCCTTGATCGGGGCGGGGCGCAACATGGAAGGCGTTGAGCAATTGCTCGAAATCGTACGCCGCGACCGGGCATGGGACGACGACGGTGCCCGCAAACAGCTTTTGCAATTGTTCGAGGCTTTCGGTGCCGACGACGAAGCGACGCTGGAAGGCCGCCGTCAACTGTCGCTGATTCTGTTTTCTTGAGAAGGAGCATGAACGCGCGTGACTGAGGGACGTCAGGATGTCGGTTTTGACCAGCTTTCACGCACGATTGCCGTGTTCCCGCTGGCCGGGGCGTTGTTGTTGCCACGCGGGCAATTGCCGCTGAACATCTTTGAGCCGCGCTATATCGAGATGGTGCGCGACGCCATGAACGAGACCCATCTGATCGGCATGGTCCAGCCAACCGACCCGCAAACGGCCGAGCCGGAGCCGGAAGTCTATCGTATGGGCTGCCTCGGCCGGATCGATGCTTTTGAGGAAACTGACGACGGGCGTTTTCTGATCACGCTGACGGGATTGTGCCGCTTCCAGGTCGTCGATGAACTGCCGATGACCGAGTCCTACCGGCGAATGTTGGTGAGTTATGCGCGCTACCGCAGTGACCTCGAAGCCGATTTGCTGGTCAAGTATGATCGCGAGGGATTGTTCAACGCGTTGCGCAGATATCTAAACGTTCAGGAGCTTGACGCCGACTGGAAAGCGCTTGAGCGTATTTCAGATGAATCGCTGATTTCCTCGCTGGCCATGATGTGCCCGTTTGAGCCCAGCGAAAAGCAGGCGCTGCTCGAAGCCTCAGGCCTTGCCGAACGGGCCGACGTGCTGACCACGCTGATGAACTTCGCCAATCCGCTGGCCATCGGCGGTGGGCCTGATGTAATGCAATAGTGTAATTTGCCCCTCCAGATTCTAACCCCGGATAAAGTGACATGGCCGAAACCCAAACACCCGTCGACCCCAAATTGCTCGAAATTCTCGTCTGCCCCGTGACCAAGGGTCCCTTGACCTATGACCGCGAGGCGCAGGAGTTGATCTCAGAGAAAGCCGGCGTCGCCTACCCCATCCGCGACGGCATCCCGATCATGCTGATCGATGAAGCCCGTCAGCTCGAAACATAATCAAGGCAAACCCGACATGACATCACAGGACGAACCGCAAGCCGTTCCCGCGCCAACTGAAATCCGCCTCAAATCCGAGGAAAAAGTGCTCGAGGTCGATTTCCCCGGCGGCGTCACCTACCGCTTCCCGGCCGAGATTTTGCGCGTCGAAAGCCCGTCCGCCGAAGTCCAGGGCCACGGCCCCGGCCAGAAAAAAACCCTGCCCGGCCGCGCCCACGTCGGCATCATGGCCGTCGAGCCCGTCGGCCACTACGGCGTCAAACTGGTGTTCGACGACCTGCACGACACCGGCATTTTCACCTGGGAATACTTCTACGAAATGGGCCCCCGCCTCGACGACGTCTGGAAAACCTACCTCGCCGCGCTGGATAAAGAAGGCCTCAGCCGCGAGCCTTGAGGACGCCGGACGTTTCGTAATAATCCAATGACAAGTACAAGCCGTCATTCCCGCGAAAGCGGGAATCCATGCCTGAGCAATTATTGAAATTGCGACATCAGCCGAACACTCACCGGAATGGACCCCGGATCAAGTCCGGGGTGACGGGTGGTTTTATATTTGAGGCCGAACAGAATTGGGGACGTGCAGCGCCCTTTCCTGAATTTAGATCCCGATGCCTGACAGCAGCTTCGGCAGTTTGCCGACGGTGCCACGGGCGTGGCTCATGAAGAGTTTTTTCAAGCTGGGGATCTGGTCGACGGCGGCGAGGCCGGCCTGGCGGGCGGAGGCGAGGGGGGCGATGTCGTTGGAAAAGAGGCGGTTCAATACATCGGTGACGGCGAGCAAAGTGACGTTGTCAAAACGCCGCCAGCGCTGGTAGCGCTCCAGCACATCGGGCGCACCGATGTCGAGGCCGAGGCGGGCGGCGTCAACGATGACTTCAGCGAACGCGGCGACATCGCGCAGGCCCACGTTGAGACCCTGACCGGCGATGGGGTGCATCCCATGAGCGGCGTCGCCGACAAGGGCGAGGCGTTGATCGATGTAGCGCTCGGCGATCTGCAGTGACAGGGGGTAGGACCAGCGCGGGCCCTCGATCTCGATTTCACCGAGATAATCACCAAAGCGTTTTGCCACTTCGGCGCGGAACGCATCATCGTCGAGCCCCATCATGTGCGGGCCCAGGTCTTCGCGCTCGGTCCAGACAAGCGATGACCGGTTGCCCTTGAGCGGCAGGATAGCGAAGGGGCCCGAGGGCAAGAAACGTTCCTGGGCAATGCCGTCGTGCGGGCGTTCATGGCGCACGGTGCAGACGATGCCGACCTGATGATAGCTCCAGCCGCTGACGTTGATGCCGGCGGCCGCGCGTGTCGGAGAATTGCGGCCCTCGGCGCCGACCAGCAGCCGTGCGCGCAGGCGTCGCCCGTTCTCAAGCTCTGCCGTCACACCCCAGGCGTCGCGTTCAAATCCTTCCGCCGTCATGGGCGCGATCAGCTCCAGCAAGGGGATGTCCCGCGCACGGGCGTGCAGGGCCTGGCGCATATGGCGGTTCTCGACCATGAAGCCGAAGGGCTGGTCGTCGAGTTCGCGGTGATCAAAATGCAGGTATTGCGTCGAAGCCCCCGAACTTACCGTACCGTCGGTGACACGAATATCGAGCATGGCCTGGGGCGCATCACCGAGGTGTTCCCAGATGCCAAGGGTTTCAAGCGCCTGCTGGCTGGCGTGGGCAATGGCCGAGGACCGCCCGTCGTAGGGTGCCGCCATGACCGTGGCCGGATCATCACGGTCGACGACGACGGTGCGCAGGCCCTGAGCCGCCGTGGCGATGCCGGTCGCAAGCCCCACCAAGCCGCCACCGTTGATCAGTAGATCGCAGGTATCCGAATAATCCTCAGTCATGGCCGTACCTTCGCGCCACCACACAAACTTGTCCAGTGCCCGTTGCGCAAACCGGGGCATATGATTAGGCTCCGCCCATGACTGACAAATATCAAAGCATGACGGCGCTCAAGCTCGGCGCCGCGATTGGCGAGGGCGAAATCGACCCCGTTGATCTGACCGAATATTTCCTCACACGTATCGAACAGCTCGATCCGGACAATATTGTTTTTATCACCGTGACGGCGGCCCGCGCCCGGGCCGAGGCCATGGCTGCGCGCGAACGCGCCAGCACCGGCATGCGCCGCGGCCCGCTCGATGGTGTGCCGATTTCGTGGAAGGACCTGGTCGACAGCGCCGGGATCGCCACCACCGGAGCGTCGGATTTGTTCCGCGACCGAGTACCGACACGCGATGCCCTGATTCTCGCCCGCGCCACCCGGGCCGGCATGATCTGTCTTGGCAAAACCAATCTCTCCGAATTCGCTTTTTCCGGCCTCGGCATCAATCCGGCTTACGATACGCCGGTCAATCCTTATGATGTCGAGACGCCGCGCTGTCCGGGCGGCTCGTCGGCCGGCTCCGCCGTCTCGGTCGCCAGCGGCATGGCCCCGATCACCATCGGTACCGATACCGGCGGCAGCGTGCGTATACCGGCGGCGTGGAATAATCTCGTCGGCCTCAAGACCACGGCAGGCGTGGTGCCGTTGAAAGGCGTGCTGCCCTTGTCGCGCCAGTACGATACGGCCGGCCCACTTGCCCAGGATGTGGCCGACGCCGCCGCGTTGTTTGCAATAATATGTGCCGCAAAACCCGCCGATCTGACGGGTGCCAGTCTGAAAGGCCGGCGTTTTCTGGTCGCTGAAAATTGCGTCTGGGACGGGGCCGAGCCCGCATTGAAGGCCCAGGTCGAAAAAGCCATCCATGCGCTGGAACTGGCAGGCGCGGAAATCCACCACGGCGACGTGCCAGAATTTGATTCCGTAACCGATCTTTGCAATACGCTTGGCAATATTTTCAGCCCCGAGGCCTATGCCGAATGGCGCACCGAGATCGACACGCAAGGTGACAAGATCCATCACGAGGTCATGCGCCGCTTCAAGATTGCCGACAACATGAGCGCCCTCGACACGGCGGAAGCCTTCCACAAATTGCGTGCATTTCGCGGCAGTTATCTCAATCGCGTCGCCGGATACGACGGTGTGCTGATGCCCTCAACCCCGATCTTCCCGCCGCCGATTGCCCCGCTGGAAAACGACACCGCAGCCTACGCCGCCGCAAACTTAAGCGCTCTGCATAACACCCGGCTCGGCAACCTGCTGGCCCTGTCAGCAATTACCCTGCCGGCGGGCCTCGTCGAACATGAAGGTGCGAAACTCCCCACCAGCCTGATGATCTACGCCGCGCCCCGCCGCGAACATGCGTTATTGCGGGTCGCCAAAGCGGCGGAACGAGCGATCGCCAACGGGTGATCGGGGCTTTCCTGGTTTCACTAAACACCAGCCTTGCACTCAGCCGTCACCCTCGCGAAGGCGGGGGTCCATACTGATACTGACAGCGAACCGCCAATGGCACACTGGATTCCCGCCTGCGCGGGAATGACGGCTGGTTGTTTGTCTAATATTTAGGCAATTTCTGAACACTCGAATATTATGCCTGTTTTTTAATCATCACTTGTATGATGAATCTGCACAAGATTCACCCGCCGTCCTGAATAGCTCCACAATATCAGCATCTTACCTTTTTTCGTCCAACCTGGCACGGCGCTTGTAATGGAGGGTCTGAGTTATTTATGTCCGGCGGCCTGATGCGGCCGGGCGACTTGGATGAGAAAAAAGGAAAGTACAATGAAACTCGTCATGGCGGTGATCAAGCCGTTCAAACTGGACGAGGTGCGTGAAGCCCTCATGGATTTAGGTGTCCAGGGCCTGACGGCCATCGAAGTCAAGGGCTTCGGTCGCCAGAAGGGTCATACCGAAATTTATCGCGGTGCTGAATATGCCGTGAACTTCGTCCCCAAAATCAAGGTTGAGGTGGCCGTGACGGCTGACCTCGTCGATCGCGTCGTCGAGACAATCCAGACCGCGGCCAATACCGGCCAGATCGGTGATGGAAAAATCTTCGTCTACGACCTGACCAAAGTTGTCCGCATTCGCACCGGCGAAGCCGACGCAGAAGCGCTTTAGGAGTTATTATGAAAACGCTATCCCGATTGGGCCTGATGGCTGCGGCTGGTACCGCGGCGATCTTCGTGGCGGAACCTGCCCTGGCTGAAGACGCCAAGGTCAGTGAAACCGCCTACATTCTCAACAGTTTTTCCTTCCTCGTTCACGGCGTGCTGGTCATGCTGATGGCGGCTGGCTTTGCCATGCTGGAAGCCGGCATGGTGCGCAGCAAAAACGTCGCCACCATTTGCCTGAAAAACATCTCGCTCTATTCCGTCGCCGGGATCATGTTCTACCTCGTCGGCTATAACCTGATGTATGACGGCGTCGACGCCGGCTGGATGGGCTCGTTCACCATGTGGAGCGCCGATGACAGCGCCATGGCCAAGGGCGACTTCAGCAGCGGCTATTCCGCGTCTTCCGACTGGTTCTTCCAGATGGTCTTCGTGGCAACGGCCGCTTCCATCGTGTCGGGTACCATTGCCGAGCGCATTAAATTGTGGCCGTTCCTGATCTTTGTTGTCGTGCTGACCGGTGTGATCTATCCCATCGAAGGTGCGTGGCAGTGGGGCGGCGGCTGGCTCGCTGAAATGGGCTTTGCCGACTTCGCCGGCTCAACGATTGTGCATTCAACGGGCGGCTGGGCTGCTCTGACAGGTGCCATCATCCTCGGTGCCCGCAAAGGCAAATACAGCAAGACCGGTGCCGTGCAGCCGATCCCGGCTTCATCCTTGCCGCTGGCCACACTGGGTACGTTCATCCTGTGGTTCGGCTGGTTCGGCTTCAATGGTGGCTCGCAGCTCGCGCTGGGCAGTGCCGCTGATGCCGCCGCGATTGCCAACATCTACATCAACACCAACATCGCCGCAGCAGGTGGTGTGGTCACGGCCATGGTGCTGACACAGTTGATCTACAAAAAGGTCGATCTGACGATGGCCCTGAACGGTGCCCTCGCCGGTCTGGTCAGCATCACAGCAGGACCCGACACCCCGACCATGGGCTCGGCCCTGCTGATCGGTGCTGTCGGCGGCCTGATCGTGGTCTTCGCCATTCCGCTGCTGGACAAGCTTAAAATCGATGACGTCGTCGGTGCCATCCCGGTTCACCTGCTGGCTGGCATCTGGGGCACCATGGCGGTGCCGCTGACCAACGACGGCGCAAGCTTTGTCACACAGGCCACAGGCGTCGTTGCTATCGGTGCCTTTGTCACCGTGGCCAGCGCCATCACCTGGTTTATCATCAAGGCGGTGATCGGTATCCGCCTGAGTGATGAGGCCGAAGCGCTGGGATCGGATCGCTCCGAACTTGGCCTCGAGGCCTATCCGGAATTCGGTCAGGGCGCACGCTAGTCCCTTACCGATAGCAAGACGAAGGGGTGGGATGGCGGCATCGCACCCCTTCGGATTGCGCAAAAATTAATCACTTGCAATGGCTCTGCCCAATAAATGGGCGGAGTTTTGCTCGTTTGTTGGGCCTTGTAAGTCGTTCCGCTTCGTAAACGATCCTGCTTTTAACCCCCGAATCAAACACTTGGCCTTAAATTCCAGCCAAAGCCCGAGTTGGCATGCGCCTTGTAATAGTCAGTTCAAACGACTGGTCGTATGAACGGCCGGCGCGGTCGAGGCGTGATTATTTATGGCTGTCGTGTAGCCATCATTCAGGGGAACAGTTTCATGGAAGATTTCAAATCGGGCGCGGACGTCTTTTTCGTGCTGATCGGTGCCATTCTGGTTTTGGCGATGCACGCGGGCTTTGCCTTTCTCGAGGTTGGCACGGTGCGCAAAAAGAACCAGGTCAACGCCCTGGTCAAGATCATGGTCGATTTCGCCGCCTCGACAATGGCCTACTTCTTTATCGGTTATGCCGTGGCCTATGGCGTCGACTTCTTCGCCAACGCCAACGTGCTGAGCGGCAATACCGAAGGCAGCCCGTTCGCCAAATCGGGCTTTGATCTCGTCAAGTTCTTCTTCCTGCTGACGTTTGCCGCTGCGGTGCCCGCGATTATCTCAGGCGGTATCGCCGAGCGCGCCCGCTTCTGGCCCCAGGTCGCCGCCACGGTGATCCTGGTCGCCGTGATTTATCCCGCCTTCGAAGGCATGGTCTGGGGCAGCCGCTTCGGCTACCAGGACTGGATGGCCGCGACGTTTGGTGTCGGGTTCCATGATTTCGCGGGCTCGGTCGTCGTCCACGCCATGGGTGGCTGGCTGGCGCTGGCCGCCGTCATCATGCTGGGTGCCCGCCAGGGCCGCTATCGCAAGGACGGCAGCGTCATCGGCATCCCGCCCTCGAATATCCCCTTCCTCGCCCTCGGCTCGTGGATCCTCTCCGTCGGCTGGTTTGGCTTTAATGTCATGAGCGCCCAGAGCGTTGAAGGCATCACCGGCCTGGTGGCGATGAATTCGCTGATGGCCATGGGCGGCGGCATTCTGGCCGCCCTGGTGGTTGGCCGCAATGATCCGGGCTTTGTTCACAATGGCGCGCTGGCTGGTCTTGTGGCCGTCTGTGCCGGCTCGGACATCATGCACCCGATCGGCTCGCTGATTGTCGGCGGCGCTGCCGGGGCGATGTTCGTCTGGGCCTTCACCGCCTGTCAGAACAAATGGAAAATCGATGACGTGCTCGGCGTCTGGCCGTTGCATGGTCTGTGTGGTGCCATGGGCGGCATCCTCGCCGGTGTGTTCGGTCAGGAAGCGCTCGGCGGTCTCGGCGGCGTTTCCCTGGCGGCGCAAGTCGTCGGCACGGCGTCCGGCGTTGTCATCGCCCTGGTCTGCGGCTTCATCGTCTACGGCGGCCTCAAAGCCACCATCGGCATCCGCCTGACCGAGGAAGACGAATACGCCGGTGCGGATTTGTCGATCCACAAAATCTCGGCCTACCCGGAGGATGATGTTCCGGTTCGGTAAGGGCGACAGGTATTCCGCGAACGCGACCTCTTCTCAAACCGTCATTCCCGCGAAAGCGGGAATCCATTCCGGTGAGTATTCTGGTAGTGCCGCAATTGAATAGTAAGCTCAGGCATGGATTCCCGCGTCCGCGAGAATGACGAAAGAGAGGGTGTGATGACGAGGGAGAATAACTGGCGCGAACGCGACCCGACCTAAACCGTCATTCCGGCCTGGCGGCACTGGTTATATTTGCAATTTTTACGTGAATTGCTAAGGTAATTGTTCTGCTGATCAGGATTTTAGGGAGCCGCTATGAACGACATCACGCCGCCTCCTGCGGGGATAAGGGCGCGGGTTTGGGGGTTTTTTAAGAAACGCTACTCTGGTCCCTATAGTGTCTTATTCTTGATACTGGATATCCCTTTTATTCTCGTTGTGATTATTTCGATTTTCTTCTTTCCAGGCTCTTGAGCAGGTATGACGGCTTAAGCGCGCTGCTCACTTAATCACCGTTTCGGGTGCCGCGCAGGGCGCGCAGCGTTGAGGTGTAGAACTGTTTGCTCGACAGGCCCCAGCCGCCGAGCGGCAGATAGGTGGCCTTGGATTTGACGCTGCGGTTGCGCCGGAACATGCGCCAGACGACGAAGAGCGCCAGGCCCCCGGTAACGGTGGCGATAAAGAAGAACATGCCGCGCGGGCCAAATTCGCCCATGAGCTGGCTGGCGATGATCGGGCCGCACACCGCCCCGGTGCCGTAGGCGATCAGCAGCCCCGACGAGATTTGCGCGAGCTTGGCGGGATCGGCGAGGTCGTTGATTTGCGCCGCTGCCAGCGGATAGATCGTAAAGCAGAACGACCCGAACACGGCCCCGCCGGCAATCAGCCAGTAGACTTCGCGCCCCCCGGCCTGAAGAATGGCCCCGGCGGCCAGAGCCGACCCGGTCGCCATGATCAACAATACCGAACGCCGGTCCCAGCGGTCGGACCAGCGCCCGACCGGGAACTGCAGGACCATGCCGCCCATGATGGCGGCGGCCATGAAAGTTGAAATCTCGGCCAGCCGCAAGCCGGATTCCGCAGCGAATACCGGGCCCATACTGTTCATGGTGGCGTTGACCATACCGGCACACATAGTCCCGATAACGCCGAGCGGTGAAATACCGTAGAGCTCGCGGAAGGACATGCGCTGGGGCGAGACCGGTCTCGGTGCACTGGCACCGGTCATCAGCACCGGCACCAGGGCGAGCGAGAAAATGATCGAGGCGATGACGAACAACTGAAATTCCGCCGGGTCGGCGATGGTCAGGACAAATTGCCCAAGCCCGCCGCCAAAATAGTTGATCATCATATAAAGCGAAAATATCTGGCCGCGCGTGTTGTTTTCAGCCCGTTCATTGAGCCAGCTTTCGCAGACCATGACCATGCCGGCCATGCAAAAACCCGAGACGATGCGCAGGGCAAACCAGACCACGGGGTTGATGACCAGAATGTGGGTCAGCACGGCGACCGAGAGGATCGAGGCGAAGGTGCCAAAAGCCCGGATATGGCCGACGCCGCGCACGACTTTCAGGGCGTAGATCGCCCCGATCAGCAAACCGACAAACTGTCCGGCCATGATGAAACCGATGGTCTCGGTCGAAAAACCTTCAAGCTTGCCGCGAATACTCAGCAGCGTGAAAAACATGCCGTTGGCGATGATTAGCAGGCCGAAACTCATCAGCAGGGAGGCGACGGATCGAACGGCATTCCACATTAAGCGGTATCCTGATAGCGCTGAGGTTATTGACCTTTAACGTACATGGCGAAACAGTGGGGTATGTCTCGACGAAGCGCAACGCTCAACCGGAAATTTATCGCCCCATGGATCGACAAACACAAATCGACCTGACCAGACGCGTCTTTGTCCACATCGACGCGAAGACCACAGATACCTCGGCCGCGATCATGCAAAATCCGGCGGCGGCCTACACGTCGCCCGAACGCCTCGCCGCCGAGCAGAAGCTCTTTCAACGCGAGCCCCTGTTGATGGCGATGTCCGGTCAACTCGCCAGGCCCGGTGATTTTGTCACCGACGACAATACCGACGTGCCGGTCCTGATTGTGCGGGGCGACGACGGAAAGGCCCGGGCCTTTGTCAATGCCTGCCGCCATCGCGGTACGCGCCTTGCGGAAGGGACGGGCCGGGTGCGCAAACATCTGATCTGTCCCTATCACGCGTGGTCGTTCGACACGACGGGTCAATTTGTTCATGCGCCGTCGAAGGAAAACTTCGAGGGCTTTGATTTTGAGAATTGTCAACTGAAGCCACTGGCGCTGGCCGAGCGCGATGGCCTGGTCTGGGTGCGCACCCACGGCGATGCGCCCATCGACATCGATGAACATCTCAGCGGACTGGCGCCTGAGTTCGCGAGTTACGGGTTCGGGAATTATCACCACTACGAAAGCCGCGAGATCAACTGCGCGATGAACTGGAAAACCATCATCGACACCTTCCTCGAGCCCTATCATTTTGCCGCCTTGCACAAGACAACTGTCGGGCCGTTGCTGATCGGCAACCTCTGCCTGATGGATGCCTTCGGGCGAAACCTGCGCGAGACCCTGCCGCGAAAATCCATCGCCGAGCTGCGCGACCAGCCGGAGGCCGACTGGGACCTGGTGTTCCACACGGCGATCGTCTACGTGCTGTTCCCCAACACGGTGTTTGTCGTGCAGCGCGATCACGCCGAAGTCTGGCGCTGCTTCCCGGTTGACAACGATCCGGGCAAAAGCCGGGTCCTGCTGGAGTTCCACATCCCCGAACCCGCCACCAGCCAGAAGGCCCGAGACTACTGGGACCGCAACATGGACCTGACCATACGCACCGTGCTGGAGGAAGATTTCCCCGTCGGCGAAGGCGCCCAGCGCTGCCTCGCCGCCGGCGCGCTCGAGACCGTCACCTACGGCAAAAACGAACCGGCGTTGGCGCATTTCCAGCGTATGATTGCAGAAGCCTTGGAGCAGACATAGATGTGGAATGACCGACTTGAGAAGCTGGGGGCCGGGCCTTTTGACCGGTTGCGGAGTCTGTTGACGCCGATTGAGCCGCCGGCAGGTGTTGAGCCGATTGTCATGTCCATCGGCGAGCCAGCCCATCCGTACCCTGAGTTTGTCGGCGAGGTGATGCATGCCAACCGGCATCTTTATGACAAATACCCGCCCATCCTCGGCACGGCGGAATACCGCCTCGCAGTGGCAGACTGGCTGACCCGGCGCTACGACTTACCCGCCGGGATGATCGAGCCCGACCGTCATATCGTGCCGCTGGCCGGCACGCGAGAAGGGCTTTTCCTGATGGCCTCGGTCGTGGTGCCCGAAACCACCAGCGTCGGCGGGCGCAATATGAAACCCGCTGTCCTGCTGCCCAATCCGATGTACCAGGTTTATCTCGGCGCGGCGGTTTTTTCAGGGGCCGATCCGGTTTACGTGCCGTGCACCAGGGAGACGGGTTTCCTGCCTGACTTGTCACAAGTGCCCGAAGGGGATCTCGAACGCGCCGCAATGGTTTTTGTCTGCACACCATCCAACCCGCAAGGCGCCATCGCCGATATCGATCAGATTTGTGAGATGATCCATCTCGCCCGCAAACATGATTTCCTGCTGGTCGTCGATGAATGTTACGCCGAGGTCTATGACACCGCGCCGCCGCCGGGTGCGCTGGAAGCCTGCCTGAAAATCGGTGGCGCACCGGATGAGATCATGCGCAACGTGGCGATTTTTCATTCGCTCTCCAAGCGCTCGAGCGTGCCGGGATTACGCGTCGGATTTGCCGCCGGTGATCCCGAGATCATGGCGAAGTACGCCATGGTCAGGGCCTATTCCTCGGCCCAGGTGCCGCTGCCGGTCTATGCTGCCGGTGCGGCGTTGTGGCGCGATGAAGAACACGTCGTCACCAACCGCAAACTTTACCGCGAGAAGTTCGACATTGCCGAGCGTGTGCTGGGCGGGCGCTTCGATTTTTACCGGCCCGAAGGCGGCTTCTTCCTGTGGCTCAATGTCGGCGACGGCGAAGAAGCGACGCTCAGACTATGGCGCGATGCCGGATTGCGCGTGGCACCCGGCGGCTACCTCAGCCGCACCGATGCCAACGGCGTCAATCCGGGTGATGCCTACATTCGTGTCGCCCTGGTGCTCGACGCGGCAAAAACCGAAATCGCCCTGCAACGCATCGCTGATACTCTGGGCAGATAAGCTCGATCAGATCGAGATCAAGCCACCGGAATATGGATTGTGAAAGTTGAGCCCTCGCCTGGCGTACTTTTGACTGAGATGCTTCCGTCCATCGCTTCGATAAGTTTGTCAACAATCGCCAGACCGATACCGGTGCCCTCGATCGCGCTGTCTTCATGACCCAGACGGTTGAACGGCTCAAACAATTCACCGAAACGTTCCCGTGCAATTCCGATCCCGTTATCGGAAACGCTGATCGAGATCATGGCATCGGAAGTTTTCCCGGCTTCAATCTCGGCCTGTCCGCCCGGCTGATTATATTTGATGCCATTGGTCAACAAATTGAGCACGGACTGCGTCAGGCGCTGGTGATCGGCCCGAACCACAAGATCGGTTGATGACGTCAGAGTCACGCTGACATCGGCCTCGGTCGCCTGGGCTTCAACCAGCTCAATGCATTGTCCGAGCAGCGTTTGCAGATCACAATCTTCCATGTTCAGGCCGAGCGTCCCGGCCTCGATTTTGGAGAGATCCAGCACTTCGTTGATCAGGGCCAGCAGATGGCTGCCGGCCTTGTTGATGTGTTCAACACTGTTGAGCTGATCTTCGCTGAGCGGCTGGTCGACATCGTCTTTCAGAATATGGCTGAAACCGATGACGGAATTGAGCGGTGTGCGCAACTCGTGGCTCATGTTCGACAAGAAATCTGATTTGGCCTTGTTGGCAAATTCGGCTTCGTCGCGCGATTTGAGAATATCGGCCTGGGCCTGCTTCATATCATGCGCCTGGCGCCGGGCGATCAGCCAGAGATAGATCAGTCCGCCGAAGATCAGGGAAATGCCGAGCATGATCACTTCGTCGAGGTCCCAGTCTTCGTGGCTGCGGGTAAATTCGAAAATGCCCTCGAAGGCTTCGAAAGTTATCAGCAGAGCGGCCAGTATGCCGAAGCACAAGCCGCCGATCTGGAGTTCGACAAATCGCATTAATAAATCCGCATGGCTTTGAGGCGGAAAAAAATCCGGCCCGACATATGTAAATACAATGGTCTGACTGCAGAACACAGTCAAATGCTGCTGCGCAATTTCACAAGGTCAAAAATTACTGGTACGCCCGCTGTCGTGCACACGATATGATCCGCCAACGACACTTTCCAGGACAGGGACGCCCGCATGACAGACGCTGCAAAAAATTCACCGCTCGCCGCCTACGACCTGGCCGTTGTCGGCGGGGACGGGATTGGACCCGAGGTCTGCCAGGCGGCCTTGACGGTGGTCAGGGCCGCGGTTGGAAGTGCGCGCACGCTGAATTGCACAGAACTTGAGGCCGGTGCCGATTGTTATAGCCGCACCGGCGATGCCTTCCCGGCGGAGACGCTGGCCGCCTGCCGCGAGGCCGATGCGATTTTGCATGGTGCCGCCGGGTTGCCCGGCGTGGTCTATCCCGATGGCACCGAGGCCGGTCAGGATTTTACCCTGCAACTACGCTTCGCCCTCGATTTGTACGCCAACGTACGACCGATCAAACTGTATGACGGTGTACCCTCGGTGCTGAAAGACCGGGGCCCCGCTGACATCGATTACGTCATCGTGCGCGAAAACACGGAAGGGCTTTATGCCTCGCGTGGTGGTGGCGTCGTGCTGGGTGACGATGTGGCGACCGATTTACTGGTCGTCACGCGAAAAGGCATCGAGCGTATCGTGCGCTATGCCTGTGAACTGGCGCGTACCCGTAATGGTGCGCCGCGCGATGGAGTGCGCCGGGTGACCATCGTCGATAAATCGAACGTGCTGCGCAGCTTCGCTTTCTTTCGCAAAGTGGCCGACGAAGTGATGGCGGACTATCCCGACATTGAAGTTGATTACGCCCTGACCGATGCAATGGCGGTCTACATGCTGGAGCGCCCCGATTCTTTTGATGTCGTGGTGACTGAGAACTTTGTCGGTGATCTGTTGTCTGATCTGGGTGCCGGCACCATCGGCGGCATGGGGATGTCGGCGGCGGCGGAGATCGGCGACCGCTACGGCTACTTCCAGGCCTCGCACGGCACCGCCCCCGATATCGCCGGCCAGGGCATCGCCAATCCGATTGCAACGATATTGTCCGGTGCCTGGATGCTCGAATGGCTCGGCCAGAAACACGGCGATGAATTGTTAATCGGGGCAGCGGAGCGCATCCGGGTCGCGACATCGGCTGCGATTATTTCAGGCTCTGCCCGCACCATCGACATCGGCGGCACCGCCCGCACCGACGACTGCGCCGAGGCGATCTGTAAAGCGCTTTAAAGTGGTTTCGATTTAGAAAGAAAACGTCCGTCACCTGAAATCCAAATTCGTGGTCATTCCCGCGAAAGCGGGAAACCATTCCGGTGAGTGTTCGGTTGATGCTGAAATTTGCAGAACTGCTCAGGCATGGATCCCGGATCAAGTCCGGGATGACGGTTTGAGTAAAAGGAGGGGGCAGATGAATTTCGGATCCGTCGGCTTATCCCGCGACGTTCAGCTTGCCTGAAACGCCGTGGCGGTCGATCAACTCTGCGACCAGGCCGGTTGATTTGGCATCGGCGATGAAATCGGCGATGACGGGGATCAGGGCGGTGTTGGCGGGTCGGGTGCCGAAGGCTTGCTGGACAGAGGTATAGCGGCCGTCGAGCACGCGCGATCCATCCAGATTGGCGGCGTTGCGTTTCAGGGCGGGGGCGAGACCGGCGAGGGCATCAAGCTTGTCGGCGACAAAAACCTCGAAGGCGTTGGGGCGACCCTTGACGCGGCGCAACTCGGCATGCTGCAGGGTGCGCGTGAGGTACAAATCATAAGCGGCGCGATCCACGGTGGCGATGGTGACGCCGGGTCGGTCAACGTCTTCGACCGTCTGAAAGGGCGAGTCCCCGGGCACCAGATAGGTCGCATCGATCTCGACATAGGCCGCGCTGAAAGTGATTTTTTCGGCGCGTTTGGGCTCGACCGCGATCAGACCGATATCCCATTCATCGCGATCCCCGGCATCGGCCACTTCACCGGGCGTGGCGAAGGTGACGTATTGAACGGCCACCCCGAGATGATCGGCCAGCGCCGCCGCCATGTCCGGCGCGACACCTTGCGGATCGCCATTATCGGCGGTGCCGGTCACCAGCAATGAATTGCCGAGATTGATGCCGACACGCAGGGTGCCGGGCACAGAGAGATCCTTGAGCGCCGCGTCGGTCATGGTCGGACTTTCAGGTTAGCGGTTTGTTTCACGTTTAAGCCGCTGCAGGGCGGTATCGAGGATGGGGCGCGGGCAGGCGAGGTTGATGCGCTCGAAGCCTTCGCTTTCGGCCCCGAAAATGTGGCCCTCATCGAACAATACCTTGGCCCGCACCTGGGTCAGGTCTTCCAGGGCGGATCGATCAAGATCGAGGCCGCGAAAATCCATCCAGTTCAAATACGTGCCTTGCAGGTCGTGCACCCGGATGGCCGGAATGTTCTCGGCCATGAAAGATTTCAGGTGCTGGTGGTTGGCATGGATGTAGCACAACACCTGTTCAAGCCAGTCCTCACCACCGTTGTAGCCCGCCTCTAGCGCCGTCGTCGCCATCGGGTTGAGGCCGCCTGCGACACCTGTCTTGGTGAGATACGCGTCGTAGGCTTTTTTGAGCTTTTTGTTGGGGATGATGATGTTGGAGAGGTGCATGCCGGCGAGGCTGAATGTTTTCGACGGTGCCGTGCAGACCAGGGTATTTTGCGCGAATTCCTCCCCCAGCAAGGCATAGGGTGCGAAGGTCTGGCCCGGCATCATCAGATCGCAATGCACTTCGTCAGCGATGACAATAACGTTGTGGCGATTGCAGATCTCTCCGTAGCGGCGCAGCTCATCGGCGGTCCAGACCCGGCCCACCGGATTGTGTGGACTGCAGAGGATGGCGAGCTTGACGGCGGGATCGGCGCATTTGACCTCGAGATCGTCGTAGTCCATCTCGTAGCCTGCGTCGGTCTCGATCAGCGAGGCGGAGACGATTTCGCAATCGCCGTTGGTGATGGAGCGAAAGAAGGGATAGTACACGGGGCGCTGGATCAGCACCTTGTCGCCGGGATCACAATACGTCTTTACGGCAAAATGAATGGCCGGGACAATACCGGGCGCCGTGGTGATCCAGTCTTTCGATATATCCCAGTTGTGGCGCCGGCCAAACCAGTTGATGACCGAATTGTAGTAGCTGTCGGTGGCGATGGTGTAGCCGTACAGGCCGTGCTGCGCCCGCGCCACCAGGGCGTCGATGATCGGCTGCGGCGAGGGGAAATCCATATCGGCCACCCACATCGGGATGGCACCATCGTCGTCCAGTGTCGAGGCGATGGCAGTGATCGGCCCGGCGTGACTGCCGCCGTGATAATTGTCCCACTTGGCGGAACCGGTGCCACTGCGATCATGAACGCGGTCGAGGTCGTACTTCATATTAACTCCGGGAAAAAGGTGTGCGGGTCAGGTCCAGACGATAATGCCCTGGCCCGTCGGCAGTTCGAGAATAGTGCGCCCGGCCCGATCAAACCAGCCCTTGTGCGCCTCGCCGATCGCGGCGTTTTCTGAACGGCCATAATCATCAAGCAAAACAATGGCGCCCGGCATCAGACGGGGTTTGAAAAAGTCCAATGCCGCGACCTCGGCCTGCGCCGCATTCATGTCGATATGCAGGAAGGAGACGGTGTCAGGGGCTGTGTCCTGCAGGACGCCCGGCACCTCGCCCTTGATGACGTGGGCGTTGTCATAGATTGAGAAGCTTTGCAGCACCTGTTGCTCCCAGTCCGGGATATCGTAAACACCTTCGACCAGGTGTTTTTCATCCGAACTTGAATAACCCTCCGCCAGGCCTTCAAAGGTATCGTAGAGAAACATTTGTTTGTCCGACGCGCCGAAGTTCAGGGTGCGCATCATGACAAGCGAATACAGCCCCATGTGCACGCCGCATTCAACCAGATCGCCCGCCAGACGCAGACCTTGCGCGGCACACCAGGTATAAACATGCAGCCGCCAGACCTTGGTCAGGTTGTTGGGGAGTTGCTCCTCCCCGTCGTAACAGTACTGCTGGATGGCGGCATCAAAATCGGCGTCCCGACAGAAGTGCATCGCGCGCAGGGCGAGCAGCATGTTGTCGATGTTGATAATGGAGCGGTCGTGCTTGCGATAGAGATCGGCAATGGCCTTTGTATGCGCCATGACCTCGGCGCGATCCGCCTCGGGTAGTCCGTAAAAAGCCATGCGCCCCTCATTCAGCCGGTTGTACGTGCCCGATGTTAGACAAAGTTTGGCGATTGTTCAAAGCGGCTATAAATTAGCCGCCCTGACCGTGGAGGAGGACCAGATGGCAAAGCGCATTGATGTCTCGGAACTGCCGACGGATATCGGCACGTTGTATCCGCCGCCTTTCGATGAGCCCTGTCTGCAGCGCGGCCGAACGAAACTTGGCGATGCGGCAGGCCTGACGCAGTTCGGCGTCAATCTGTTGCGCCTGCCGCCAGGCGCTTGGTCGAGCCAGCGCCACTGGCATGTCGACGGCGACGAATTTGTCTACATTCTGAGCGGTGAGGTTGTTCTGGTGACCGATGGCGGGGAGGAAATATTGCAGGGTGGCGACGCGGCAGGCTTCCAGGCGAACGATGGCGATGGCCATTGTCTGCAAAACAGATCGGACGGCGATGTAATAGCACTTGAAATCGGCACGCGCATTGCCGACGATACAGCATATTATTCCGACATCGATATGGTGGCCCACGCCGACGCCGTGCCGGCAAGATACACTCGAACTGACGGCACGCCGTATCCCGACAATGAACGCAGCAGCCTGAAAGACGCCTGACCGAGTGACACATAAATGAAACCAGCGCCATTTGAGTACCACCGCGCCAGTGATCTGGCCGACGCCTTGCGTCTGCTGGATGCGGGCAGTGACGAGGTCGAGCACAAGGTGATTGCCGGCGGCCAGACCCTGGTGCCACTGATGGCCATGCGCCTGACCCGGCCCGCCCTGTTGATTGATCTCAATCGGGTGACGGAACTGAACGGCATCGGGCACGAGGGCGATTGTCTACGCATCGGGGCGATGACGCGCCAGGGCCACGTCGAGGCATCGGACCTGGTGCGGGAAAACCTGCCACTGATGGCAAAGGCGCTGGCCCACGTCGGCCACGTCCAGACACGCAATCGCGGCACTGTCGGCGGATCGCTGGTGCATGGCGATGCCAGCGCCGAAATCCCGCTGGTCGCCGTCGTACTGGGAGCAAGACTGAACATCGCGGCGCATGAGGTTAGCCGCGTGATTGAGGCCGGGGATTTTTACGAGGGACCGATGATGACGGCGATCGAGGAAATTGAAATTTTGACCTCCGTCGATTTCCCGCAAGTCCAGGGGCGCATCGGCACGTCGTTTCAGGAGGTCGCGCCACGCCACGGCGACTTTGCGCTTGTGAGTGCGGCGGTGCAGGTCGTGCTGGATGACAACGGGAAATGTACCACGGCCAGGATCGGTGTCGGTGGTTGTGGTCTGACGCCACTGCGCCTGGCCGACAGTGAGGCTGCTTTGGTGGCCGGGAAAATCGATGCCGCCGTCGCGGCGGTGGACGCGGCGATTGATCCCGAAGATACGCCCCAGGCCAGTGCCGCCTACCGCCGCCGCATCGCGCCGGAGCTGGTGCGCCGGGCCCTTGAGGACGCGATTGCCGAGGCGACCATATGAGCCGGACCGAGGTTACCTTCACCGTCAACGGCAAGGAGCGTAGCGCACACGTGCCGCCGCGCATGACGCTGGTCGATTGCCTGCGCGACGAGATGGGCCTGACCGGCACGCACATCGGTTGCGAACAGGGGGCCTGTGGGGCCTGTAGTATATTGCTCGATGGCGAGCCCGTGCGTTCGTGCCTGATATTCGCCGTCCAGGTCGAGGGCCAGGAGATTACAACGGTCGAGGGACTTGCGGCGGACGATGGAAGCTTGAGCCCGCTGCAGGAAGCGTTCTGGGATCATCATGGCCTGCAGTGCGGCTATTGCACGCCGGGCATTTTGATCGCGGCGACGGCCTTGCTGGCACATAATCCGGCGCCGGATGAAGCTCAGATCCGCGAGGCGATTGACGGCAATCTCTGCCGTTGCACGGGCTATCAGCAAATTGTCGAAGCCGTTGCCGATGCCGCGACCCGCGCCAGGGGCCAGGGCAATGACTGATAGCGTTTCGGAATACCGCTACATCGGCCAGCCGCGACGGACCAAGGAGGATGGCCGCTTCATCACCGGGCGCGGCAACTTTGTCCAGGACGTGCAACTGCCGGGCATGAAGCATGTGGCAATGCTGTTGAGCCCGTATCCGCGTGCCAATCTGGGCCGCATTGATATCGAGGCGGCACTGGCAGCGCCCGGTGTGATCGACGTGCTGACGGGGGCCGAGATCGCCGAACATATCGCGCCCCTGCTGCAAGGGATCGTGGCACCGGGTGTGCGACATCTGCCGCTGGCGCACGAGATGGTGCGCTACGTCGGCGAGTGGGTCGCCGTGGTTGTGGCCGATACGCGCTACATGGCCGAGGATGCGGTTGAACTGATCGAGGTCGACTATGAAGACCTGCCCGCCGCTGTCGATCCGGAAGCGGCCCTTGCCGACGATGCGCCGCTGGTCCATCCCGATCACGGCACAAATTTACTGCTGCACAAAAATTATTCCTGGGGTCCGGTGGCGGAAGACTTTGCTGCCGCCGATCATGAGCTGACCTATCGGGTGCACTGGGGACGATCCTCCGGTGTGCCGATTGAAACCTACGGCGTGGTGGCGCGCTGGGACGCGGCCAACGACATTCTTGAATACTGGGCTTCGATCCAGATGCCGCAGTTCCAGGAGCAGATCGCCACGGCACTTGATTTGCCGATGAACGCCTTGCGCATTCACAACGACGTCGATGTCGGCGGCAGCTACGGTACCAAGCGCGGCATCAAACAAACCATTGTCGCAGGCTACCTCGCACGCAAACTGAAATGCCCGATCCGCCTGATCGAGGATCGTCTGGAATATATGAGCGGCGGCGACGCCCACGGCCCCGACCGGATATTTGATATCACGCTGGCCTACGCAGATGATGGCGTGGTGACGTCGATGAAGATGCGCGCGCTCGATGATGTCGGTGCCTACCCGAGCCGCGCCGTGCAGCAACTGGGCAAACCGATGACCGCATTGTGCGGAGCGTACCGGATGAACTCCATGGCCTATGAGGCAATGGCGGTAGCAACCAACAAAACGGCCCAGGTGCCGGTGCGGGGCTTCGGTCAGGCACCGACCAACTATGCCGTCGAGACCGGCATTGATCATATCGCCCGGAAGCTTGGTCTGGATGCCGTCGAGGTGCGGCGGCGCAACCTGATCCGGGCGGAGGATTTCCCGTGGCGTATTCCCAACGGCACGGAATACGATTCGGGCGATTACCACACCGTGCTCGACATGGCGCTCGACCTCGCCGACTGGGAGGGCCTGGTGCGCTGGCGTGATGAACAACGCGAAGCCGGCAAAATTGTCGGTCTCGGTCTGGCGACCTGTTTGGAGCCCGGCGGCGGCAACAACATTTTCGAGCACATGCTGAACGAAAAAATTCAGGTGACGACGTTTGTAGAGTCGGTGCTGGTCAAGGTCGATGCGCAAGGCAGCGTGACGGCGGCGATCTCGACCCATACCGCGGGCCAAGGCCACCAAACCCTGATCGCCACCATCGCCGGCGAGGAATTGCAGCGCGACCCGGACAGCATCCGAGTGGTGCATACCGATAGTATCGAGGCCCTGCCCAATCGCGGCCCCGTCGCCAGCCGCATGGCGATTATTGCCGGTACCGCAGCGGCAAAGGCGGCACAGCGTTTGCTGACCAACATGGTGCGGATCGCGGCGCATAACCTGGGCGTCACGTCGGGCGATATCGAGTACAACGACGGCGTGTTCAGTGTGGCGGGGGGCGTGGGCGCGGGGGATAAACAAATCGGCTGGGATGAAATCGCCTTCATCGCCCATCGCCAATTGCACCGCATGCCGCCTGATCTTGAAGCCGGATTGCAGGTCTTCCATGTCGAGGCCGTGCCGGGCGGTGGCAAGCTGCCGAACGACAAGGGCGAGGTGCAGATCTATCCCTGTTATGCCTTCCAGGCGCATATCTGCGTGGTCGAGATCGACTGTGTTACCGGCCTTGTGAAGTTGCTCGATTACGTCATCGCCCACGATGTCGGCACCATGATCAATCCGGCCATCGTGCGCGGCATGATCATCGGCGGTATCGGCCACGGCGTCGGCGCGGCGTTGTATGAAAAGTTCGACTACGACGACACGGGGCAATTATTGTCGGGCACCTTGTTCGATTACCTGCTGCCGTCATCGCGCGAGATGCCGGCGGTGCGCGACGTCCACCACTGCACGCCTTCACCATTGACCTCGCACGGCCAGAAGGGCTCGGGCGAGGGCGGGTATCTCGGTGCGACTGCCGCCGTGGCCAATGGCGTCAACGACGCCCTGGCACCCCTGGGTATTCACCTTGATGTTTTGCCGATGAGCCCGGCAGCCATCGAAGCCGCCTTGCACGATAAAACAGAAAATTATTCCCCGGAGACTGCCTCGTGATTGTCGATATCCACGCTCATTTCGCGCCGCAAAAAATGCTCGATGCCCTCGTCAGCGGGGCCGCCAGTTTCGCCAATGTTGAACTGCTGCATGAGGGAGATAATTATAAGCTCGCCTTCGCCGGACGTCCGCCGACCCGGCCTGTGAATGCCAAACTGCGCGAGACCGATTTGCGCCAGGCGTGGATGGCGGAAAACAAAATCGACGCCCAGGTCTGCGGCGGCTGGCTCGACAGTTTTGGTTATGAATTGCCCGCCGATGAGGGGGCGGCGTGGAGCCGCTTTCTCAATGATCACCTGGCCGAGGTCGTGGCACAAACACCCGTCCTCGCGCCGCTCGGCACCGTGCCGCTGCAGGATGGTCAGCTTGCCGCGACAATCCTCGATGAAGTGCTTGATGCCGGTATGAAAGGCGTGATGATCGGCACCCAGCCGTTTGGTCAGTCCGGCGTGCTCGATGACCCGGCACTTGATCCGTTCTGGCAGCGTGCCTCGGAGCGCGGGGCGGTGATCTACATCCACCCGATGTTCGGCTGCGGCGATGAACGGCTCAACGATTTTGACATGATGAATGCCGTCGGGCGCGGCCTCGACACGACCACCGCCGTGGCGCGGCTGCTGTTCAGCGGGCATTTATCAAAATACAAGGACATGACAGTGATCCTGTCGCACGGCGGCGGTGCGCTGCCCTTTATGCTCGGACGCCTCAAACGCAACATCGAAATCCACCCCGGTAACTACGCCGACCCGGCGGAAGGCTATGCCGAACTGTATTTTGATTCGATCCTGTTCGAGCCCGACGCGCTCAACTTTCTGATCAACCAGGTCGGTGCTGCCCGCGTAATGATGGGCTCGGATTACCCCTTCCCCATCGGCGACCACACCCCCTGCCGCGTCGTGCATGCGGCCAAATTATCCGAGGTTGATACCCGGGCGATCCTGGGCGAGACAGCAGCAAAGGTGTTTGAGCTGGGCTAGATACCAATCAGGGGCCAGGCGATACCCGGCAAGGTCCGGCATCAGTCCTGCAAGGCGAGCCGGATGGCCTGTTTTATTTCGGAGATTTCGAAGGGCTTGGTGAGGTAGCGCTGGAAACCGGCGGCCATGCCGTTTTCAATGTCGTCCCTGGTCGCGGCGGCGCTCAGGGCGAATATCGGCGTGTCCCTGAACGCATCCATTTGACGCAAATGATGCAGCACTTCATCACCATTTATGCCCGGCAGATTGATGTCGAGGAAAATGATATCGGGCGCCTCGGCCTTCGCCAGTTCGATGCCTTGCTCGCCGGTTTGCGCCGAGATCATGCTCAGCCCTTCGACGGTGGCAATAATTTTTCCCATCAGGGCAAGGTTACCAGGATTGTCCTCGACATACAGGAGCGTCCTGCCCGCAGCGCCGGGAATAACAGTTTCGGGCGCTGCGACATCCCGGCTTGATTTATCGTCCCCGGCCTGATGCCGGCTTGCGCCAGGCAATTCAAACCAGAACGTCGAACCCCGGCCAGGTTCGCTTTCGACCCCGATTTCGCCCTGCATCAGCTCGATCAGGTTTTTGCAAACCACAAGGCCGATGCCGGTACCTGCGACGCCTGAATCCCCGGCGCAAAGACGGCTGAAGGGTTTGAACAATTCGCCCTGTTCATCGTCCGGAATGCCTGCGCCTGTGTCAGTCACCTTGAGACGAACCATCTGCCCGCTGGCCGGTTCGGCGCGCACCTCGACCGTATCATAACCCCGATACTGTCGCCGACCCAGCAGGTCCACCACGTCAGGGGTGCGGCCGACAACGATATGACACCGGCTGCCAGCAGGGTGGCGCTGCCCCATGTCGCGTTCAGCAGGCACGATACCGGCGCGCCGAACAGCAGAAATCTGAAGATGTCGCGATCCTCATCAAGGCGGGACGGAAAGCCGACATAGCGCCGGATGAGAAAGGCCGCAGCCAGGGCTTGCAAGGACGCGCCTGCACCGATGCTGGCAGCCATCACCAGATCAGGCAGATGAAATATTACGCCGGTGTTGGCGTAGGCTTCCGAGATATTAACCAGCAGGGATCCGAGAAAAATACCCGGCCACAAACGGTTGCCATAGATCAGCAAACAGCCGAGCGCGATGCCCGACGCCGGCCAGACAGCGGTGGCGAATCCCGGCGGAATGGCCAGGAACAATTCAATTCTGCCGAAGATAAAATAAACGCCGGCCAGGCCAATGATCTGACCAATCGTTTGAATGCCCCCGGTCGTTGAAAATTTTCCATTGTCAAATCTGACGAAAAAATAAAGTGAATTTCCGACAGCCTGAAAAATAACCGGCTGCCCGCCCCCATGACGTTCTGTACAGGTCTACAGGAAAACTATGTCTATTTTTCCGTTTGGCAAGCAGCGCTCGACATACGCGAATATGTTGTCGCAAAAACAAACAGTGATCGGGGGACGTGGGAGGGACCGACAATCGCCAGGGCGCAACAGACCGGTGAGCAAACCTTGATTTCGGACTTCGCCGACAAGTGCCGATTGGGTCCGGCAGACCGGTATCAGGCCTCATTTTGCCATTTGACGTGCGTCATAACCGGAGTAGAGTCCGGGGTTTATTATCGTGGCAAGCGCAGGCACGATTACCGGCGAGGCCGAGACGTTGATGATGGGGTAGACGCGGGCATGCGTCTTTTTTCGGGGGCAATCAGGTTGCGCCAATTTGCTCAACGCAACAAATTTGAACACGGGCGGATGTCCTTTTTGCGGATGCGATGGCTTTCAGTTTCCCTGGCCGGCGCCCTGACTTGTTTTGCCGTGCCAAACACTGCCTTCGCCAGCCAGCACGAAGACGGGCAGGAAACAATCTCCTATGGCGAACCACACCAGCGCGAAGCCGCCAACTATGAAGGCGTCTGGAAAGGCGAAATGGTCTGCGATTCGGCGTTTACCCTGGTCAGGGATGTCGGCTTTGTCATTTCAGACGGCGTCGTCACCAGCTCTTCCGGTCTGGGTGACGACATGCAAGGCAAGGATACCGACGGCGAACTGGTGATGAGACGGGGCGTGGTGGTTTTTACAGGTTCCTACCGGGACTTCGGGCAGCGCGTCCGGCATTTCGAACTGGAGGGCAGCTTCACCAGCAAACGGCTGGATCAAATTGAATTGAAAGGTCATCGGGCCGACATCGATTGCACTGTCAAGGTGGCGCGGGGGATTTCGCTGAACACCCCGAAGTCCGCCTCCGGTGCGTTGGTGCCGAATTCAGGCAACAATCTGTGGATCGGTCATTTGTTCTGTGGCGACGGCATCATCGGCAAGCTGGAGCTTGAGGAAAAAAACGGCGATATCGTTGAGTATCGAGCCCACAATGCCGACGCCAACGGGGTCGAGAAAAGAGTGGAGGCCGATCTGTGGGGCAGTCTGTCAGGGAGCGACGGACTGCAGCTTGACGGTCGCATTATGGGTGAGCGTATTTTCCTGCGCGGCACAGCATTGGCGGTCAATGAAAATTATATCGGTGCCCGCGGCCAGTGGGAAAACCACGGCTGCAGCATTTCCCTGAACCTGGAAGACACCACGACCGCGATTGCGGCGGCGCAAAACGATGAAACGCCCCATGATCAACCAGCCATTGTCAAAGACGCCATCGTCGAAGGCCGGGCCATCGAACATCTGTTGGGTGCCGAAGGCAAATCGATGGTCCAGATCGGCTTGACAATGAAGGGCCTGTTTTCAGGTGAGATCAACGGCAAATTCGAGACTGCCACGCGCGATGCCCTGAAGGTCTATCAGCGGGATAACGGGTACACGGTCACCGGCTACCTCTCGGTTGACGGCGCAGTTGAGCTGATGGAACTGGGCGTAAAATCCAAATTGCTGGTTGCCGCCGAAGCCGAGCGTATCAAGGCCGACGCCGCGCGCAAGGCCGAGGAAGCGCGTGTCGCGGCAGAGGCTGCAGAGAAGGAGCGGCTGGAAGCGGCGCAACTGGCGGCAGAGGCGACCCGTAAACGAAAGGCCGAGGAAGCCCGTGTCGCGGCAGCAAGGCAAAAGCAACTCGTGGCCGACCGGAAAGCAGCCGAGGCAGAGCGCGATCGCAAGATCGAGGAAGCCCGTGTCGCGGCAGCAGCTGCGGAGAAAGAGCGGCTGGAGGCGGTGCGTGTGGCGGCGGAAGCGACCCGCAAACGCAAGGCCGAGGAAGCTCGTGTCGCGGCAGCGGCTGAGAAAGAGCGGCTGGAGGCAGCGCGCTTGGCAGCCGAGGAGGAGCGCAAACGCAAGGTAGAGGAAGCCCGGGTTGCGGCAGCGGCTGCGGAGAAAGAGCAGCAGGAAACCGCGCGCTTAGCGGCAGAAGCGGAGCGCAAACGCAAGGCCGAGGAAGCCCGCGTTGCGGCAGCGGCTGCGGAGAAAGAGCGGCTGGAGGCAGCGCGCTTGGCGGCAGAAGCGGAGCGCAAACGCAAGGCCGAGGAAGCCCGGGTTGCGGCGGCGGCGGCGGAGAAAGAGCAGCAGGAAACCGCGCGCTTAGCGGCAGAAGCAGAGCGCAAACGCAAGGCCGAGGAAGTCCGGGTTGCAGCAGCGGCGGCGGAGAAAGAGCAGCTGGAGGCGGCGAGCGTGGCAGCCGAGGCAGAGCGCAAACGCAAGGCCGAGGAAGTCCGTGTCGCGGCAGCGGCGGCAGAGAAGAAGCGGCTGGAAGCGGCGCGCGTGGCGGCCGAAGCGGAGCGCAAACGCAAGGCCGAAGAAGCTCGTGTCGCGGCCGCAAGGCAAAAGCAGCTTGAGGCCGAACAACAGGCAGCCGAAGCGGAGCGCAATCGCAAGACCGAGGAAGCCCGGGTTGCGGCAGCAGCCGAGGAAAAGAAGCGGCTGGAAGCAGCGCGCATGGCGGCAGAAGCGGAGCGCAAACGCAAGGCCGAAGAAGCCCGTGTCGCGGCGGCGGCTGAAGAGAAGAAGCGGCTGAAGGCGGCGCGCGTGGCGGCAGAAGCGACCCGCAAACGTGAAGCAGAGGAAGCGCGTGTGGCGACGGCGGCAGAGGCGACCCGTAAACGTATTGCCGAGGAAGCCCGCGTTGCGGCGGCGGCTGCGACGAAAAAACGTGATGCCGAGGCAGCGCGTGTTGTGAAAGAGCAAAAAGCTCGACTGGCGGAAGAAACCCGGGTCAATGTGGCCAGGATTTCGGAAATTATCAGCCGAAAAATCAGCGTGATTAATTACGAAAACGATACGGCGGATTTAGGTGAGGAACTGGAAATCCTGCTGTTGTTCAAGGATATTGCCATCGATCAGAAAACGGCAAGGATATCGCACCGCTGCAGCAGCATCACGGCCCTTCTGGTTGAGAATTACGCCCGCAATTTCAGCGAAAAGAATGTCAGGGGCATGCAGTCCATGATGCAGATGGACGCCGTTCATTCCGCCGCACTTTCGGTTTCAGAGAAGCAGGGCAATTATTCGCTGAAACTGAAGGGAGAGATACAAAAGCTGATCGATCCGATGACGCGAACAATGGTTGAGGACCCGGCTTTTGCCCGAAGTTCGACTTTCCAGAAAATCTGGAGCGAGTGCCAGAGCACGAAAAACGATCTGCGCGACAAATTGTTTGAATAAACCTCGTTCCTGGCCCTTGTTCTTAAAATAATTTTCGCTTCGGCGAATCCTTTTGCAGGTTGCGGTCGTCTTATTAGTAACGACAACCGCAACACAAAGGATTGAACCATGACACTGGATTATCAAAAGGCCCTTATTATTGGCGGCAGCAGTGGCGTCGGGCGTGAGCTGGCTCTGGATCTCGCGGCAAAAGGCGTGGCGACAACCGTGGTCGGGCGCAACGCCGAACGACTTGCCGATCTCGCAGCAGCAAACGCCGACATCAAGACCATCGCCTGTGATGCGGCGGCCGACGGGGCAGCGGCCAGACTGATCACCGATACGGCACCTGACTTGCTGGTGCTGGTCGGCGGTACGCAGCCCAAAATGGCGGCCCTTCACGAAATGGACTGGAACGAATTCAGCGCCACCTGGAACAATGATACGAGGATCGCTTGGGAGTTCACCAGGGCCGCGATCACACTGCCGCTGGCCGCCGGCAGTACTTTCGTCAGTTTTTCAAGCGGCGCGGCGCTGGGCGGATCCCCCTTGTCCGGCGGCTACGCCGGGGCCAAACGCATGCAACATTTCCTCGTCAATTATGGCCAGCGCGAGGCCGACCGGGCCGGGCTTGATCTGCGGTTTATGTGCATCATCCCCAAGCAGTTGATGGCCGGCACCGACATCGGCGGCGAGGCCTCGGCGGCCTATGCCGAAGCCGCCGGCATTCCCCTGGAGAAATTCATGGGCCAGTGGGAGAAACCACTGACGGCCAAAGTCGCCAGCACACATCTGATTGATCTTTTTGACGCCGGACCGGAAGATAGCATCGCGGCTTTTGCCCTCACCGGTGTGGGTGTCGAGGCCATGCCCTGAGCGACATCAAGGAGACGTCTGTGAGCAATACCGAAATCGGCCCAGACAGCAATATCGTCAGCCCGGCAATGTTTGAAGAAGCCTTGCCGGGCTTGCGCCCCGACCTTCATCGCTATTGCAGCCGCATGACGGGTTCGGTGATCGAGGGCGAAGACGTTTTGCAGAACGCCCTGATGAAAGCCTTCGAGGCGCTGACCCGGAGTGATCGCGTCGATAATCTGCGCGCCTGGCTTTTTCGCATCGCCCACAACACAGCCCTTGATGCGCTGCGCGCCCGTAAACGCGAGACTGCCATGATCGACCATGACACACCGCCCGAAGATACTCGGGCCCCGATGCCCGAACGCAGCGAAGTGACGGACCGGCTGCGGCCCTTCCTCGCCCTGTCGCCGGGCCAGCGCAGCAGCGTCATCCTGCGCGATGTATTTGGCTACAGTACGGCCGAGGTCGCTGGAATGACAAACGGCACCATTGCCTCCGTCAAGGCTGCCCTGCATCGCGGGCGGGCGGCCCTGAAACAGGCCAGCGAGACGGAGACGGAATTCCCGGCAGCACCACTCTCCGAAAGCCAGACGACACAATTGACGCTGTACGCCCGATTGTTCAATGAACGGAACTTTGACCAGCTGCGCGACATGCTGTCCGCCGAAGTACGCCTCGATCTCGTCAGCCGCACCCGACTGAATGGCAAGCAGGAGGTCGGCACCTACTTTGGCAACTATGACAAGGTCTCTGACTGGCTGATGATGCCGGGCCGGGTCGAGGGTCGCGCCGCCCTGCTGGCCTTTGATCCTGACGACACTGCTGCCGGGCCGATCTATTTTGTTTTGCTTGATTTTGAAAACGCTGGCCTCGCCGCGATCCAGGATTTCCGCTACGCCCGCTACGCCATGGCCGACGCCGAATGGGAACTGCACACCTGACCAGACGCAAAAAACCCGCACCTTCCTGACTGACAGGAGGGTGCGGGCTTTGCGCTGGCGAAGTTTCCTCAGGCGGCCTTGATGCCGGCGAGGAAGTTTTCAACTTCGGTTTTCAGGCCACCGAATTTTTCAGACAATTCCTGAGACGCCGTCAAAACTTCGTTTGACGAGGTCTCTGTCTTTTCAGAGCCTGTGCGAACTTCGGATATATTTTCCGAAACTTCGCGGGTTCCTTCGGCTGCTTCCTGAACGTTGCGGCTGATCTCGCTGGTTGCCGCACCCTGTTCTTCAACGGCGGAGGCGATGGCGGTGGCGATTTCGTTCATCTCGCCGATGGTCGAGCCAATGCCCTCAATTGCCGTGACCGCTTCCTTGGTCGTGGACTGAATGGCACCGATCTGCTGACCGATGTCTTCGGTTGCCTGCGCCGTCTGGCTGGCGAGGTTCTTGACTTCCGAGGCAACAACCGCAAATCCCTTGCCGGCTTCACCGGCGCGGGCGGCTTCGATGGTTGCATTCAGGGCCAGCAGGTTGGTCTGGTTGGCGATGTCGTTGATCAGATCAACAACTTCACCGATGCGCTGGGCAGCTTCGGCCAGTTCACGAATGGTCTGGTTGGTGCCTTCGGCAGCCGACACGGCTTCACCGGAGATCTGTGCCGAATGCGTAACCTGGCGACTGATTTCATCAACCGACGCCGTCAGCTCTTCGGCTGCAGACGCCACCGTCTGAACGCTGGCTGTCGCCTGCTCAGCCGCTGTTGACACGGTATCGCTCTGGTTGCGAGTGGTTTCGGCAACGCCGCTCATCGACTGGGCAGTGCTTTCCATCTGCGTCGCCTGGCTGGCGACCATGCCGAGAATGTTCTCGACCGTGTCGCTGAAGCCACCTGTCAGGCCATCCATCGTTTCCTGACGTTTGGCACGTGTGGCATTTTCCTCGGCTTCACGCTTGCGATCTTCCTCGGCGCGCTGCTCACGTTCGGCGCGATTGTGCTCGGCTTCTTCCTGAAGGCGTTTGGCTTCAACCGCAGACTTCTGGAAGACCTCGACGGAGCGGGTCATTTCACCGACTTCATCACGGGACGCGACACCATCGATTGAGACCTCGAGGTTACCCGCTGCCAGTTCAAGCATGGCACCGTTCAAACCTTCGATCGGGCGGCGAATACTGCGACCGACAACCCAGAACGACACGGCAACCAGCAGGAAGACGATGAGGGCAACGATACCGACATTCGTGACAACACTATTCTGGGCCGCCTTCTGGGCATGGGCCGATTCAACCAGGCCAGCCTCGGCGATCTCAAACAACTTGTTAAGATGCGGTTCCATCTCGGCGTAGATACCGCTCAGTTTCTTGACTTCGCCGGCCATCTGGATGTCAACCGCGGCAAAGGCATTGAAGTCCTTGTGATAGGTTTCCATCGATTCCATCAGGTGCTTTTTGGCTGCCGGATCAATGTCCGTGGCGCTGAGCATGGCGTTAAACTCGGCTTTGCGCTTGACCATGCGACCGACGTACTTCTGTGCCTTGCGCATGATGAAATCTTTTTCGTGCCGGCGCATCATCAGCATGGAAACCGTCAGGTTATCTTGCTTGAATTTTTTGAGCTCGACCTCGACCGCATGTACGGATTTGCGCAGTTTGCCCTGAAGGCCTTCTTTTTCATTGAAGCCCAGGCTCTTTTGCGCGTCGAATACGGCTTGGAACTGCGCCACGTATTTGGGCAGCAAGCCATTGAGGCTGGCGATTTCCGCATCGGCCTCGTTAATTTCAAGGGCTTTGGCATCGGCAAGTACGGTAGCCATCTTGCCGGAAGCCTTCTGGTTTTTGCCAAGATACTTGGGCAGTTTACGGATCATGAAATCCTTTTCACTGCGGCGCATCTGCAAACCATCGATATTGGCGTCGCGTGAATACTCGGCAAGCTTGACATGATCGACGTAGACGACTTCCGCTTCATTGCGGACTTCCATGCCAAAGAATATGACGGCGGCGCAGACAACGAAGCCCAGCGCGACAATGGCTGTCAGGATGTGCATGCGAAAGCCAACGCCAACACGGCGCATGAAATCCATGTTCATGGAAAATGATTTTGAACTCAATTTATCTGCGATCGACATAGTTTGACCCCTTTGTTCCAGAATTGAGCGGAAACTACGGGTCTCAGGTATCGGACTCATTTCAGATTCGGAAAACTTTGTATCCGAACGGCATGATTTGTTTCAGAAACCGGAATTCCTGTTACATATCACCTGCAAATTGAAACGCATTTGCATACAATTAACGGTGGGCGATTAGATCAGCCGCACCCGCATGCCGCAGAGCATAAAGGTGTTATCGCCCGTCGCGAGGCCGCGGCGCTCGGCTTCGGCCATAATGGCGGGGCGGTTCTGCGGGGCGAGGGTCATGCCGCCGACACCGGGGCCACGCCCGTCCTTGTCCTCGACAAATCGCAGCATGGCATTATCAAGCGTTATGCGCGGGCTGTGACCGCCGGTCACCGGGCGGTCAAAGACCATCGACCAGACGGCGGCCATGCCATCGGGGTCAGCCGATTGCATATCGAGACAGACAAGTGCGCGGGTGACGTCGGTCTTTATATGCGCCGCCCATTCCGGTCCGGCCCACGTCCAGTCGGCCATCTCATTATGATAGTCAAGGCCCGACGTCGAATTATCCATCGAATCAATTGAAATGATGGTGCCGCCGACGTCGGCAGGATGGAAATGCGTGGCGAAAGCCTCGGGGCCGTCGTGACGCCAGACATCGCGAATGCCGTGGCCGGTGATGCGTGTGCGCTCCGCAAGGGCGTCATCACAATGCACGATCACCATATAGCCGCCGTTGCCGCCCCGGCGCTGCAGATAACGCCCGGCAGAAGTGCCGTCTTCCGTCGGCGCGACGACTTCGAGGAAGTTGCCGCCGATCGGCAGCAGGGCGTTCTCCAGCCCGAAGGCACCGACACCGGGATCCTGGTAACAAACCTCGAGACCGAGCACGGCGGAGATCTCCTCGACCGCCGGCTCCAGTTTTTCAGCCACAAATACAAACTGCCGCAAGCGCATGAAATTTCCTCACCCGGTTGATTGTCATTCGCGATAGCATAGCCGCTTGATATCAAATGTTGAGAGGTAAATGCCGTGAGCCCTGATGCAGACAATGAGACATACGACACCGGCGCAGCCAACCTGCAGGCGCTGGCGGCGGAACTGATCGAGACCCTGCGCATTCGCACCATCCCCGTCGGCATGAAGCTGTATGACGACGCGGAAGAGATGCAGTCGATCAAGGGACTGCGCTCACCCACCGAGGGCTTCCAGTTCACCATGTGCCAGATGGTCGGCCAGTCGCGCACCGCAGGCTTCACGCTGGGCATCGCGCACGAGAACACGCGCATGCACAGCAATTGCGGCGGCATCGTTGGCCTCAATGCGCCCGGAGAAAGTTATCTGAGCGGCGAGCAGATGGACGGTGTCTGGTTTGGCAATCGCGAGGCGGCCAAGGCCCATCAGGACGAAATGATCCGGGTCGAGCCGAAGTATCAGGGCCTGTGTGTCTCGCCTCTGCGTTCGGCCCGGCTTGATCCGCCGGACATTGTGGTGTTTTTCGCCAACCCGGCCCAGACGATTTTGTTCGTCAACGGCCTGCAGCATAAGCGCTACAAGCGCTACGACATGACCATCACCGGCGAAAGCGCCTGTTCGGATTTGTGGGGCCGGGCCCTGGCGACGCGCGAGACTTCGATTTCAATCCCCTGTTTTGCCGAGCGGCGCTATGGCGGTGTGGCCGATGATGAAATGGCGCTGGCCATGCCACCCGATGAATTTGTCCGCGGCATGGAAGGTTTGAGGGCGCTGAGCAAGGTCGGCCTGCGCTATCCCATCCCGCCTTATGGCGCGCAAATGGACCCGGCCCACGGCATGGCGGCGAGTTATCCCGGCGCGAAATAAGCGCTTGTCGCACCATACAGAAGCCTGAGCGAAATCAGCGTCAGGAGAATTTTCAGACCGGTGCGGAAAACCTTTTCCGGCAGGCGGTGCAGTACGTGTTTGCCGGTCCAGGTGCCGGCAAAGCCAAATACCAGAAGTGCCACCAACAGCGGTAAATACGTCACAAAGGCAAATCCAAGGACGCCGAAGGTGATGACCTTGAAGCCGTGCTGGATGGCCATCAGCGTGGCATGTGTGGCGACGACATTTTGACGCTTGCCGCAGGCGGCCGCGATGAAGGGTGCCATCAAGGGTCCGGTTGCGCCAAAAAACATGGTGCCGATAGTGCCGATCAAGCCAATGCTGAAGAAAGTTTTTTTGCCGGGGTTCGAGGCACCGATTTTTGGTGCCCAGGTCGAATACAAAATGAAGAGTGCCAGCGCAAACTGCAAAACCGGGAGCGGCAGGGCGATGACCAGGTTGCCGCCGATCAGTGCCCCGATCACGGTGCCGAGCAAAAACGCCGGCACAATCGAGAGCACGACATGGCGCGCCATCAGCGCCACCCGGCCCATATTGGAGCCCAGTTGAACAAAGCCGTGCAGCGGGATCAATACGGGCGGCGGCAGGAACAATGCCATCGTCGCCAGCACCAGCGCCCCGCCGCCGATCCCCATCGAGGCGGTAATAAAGCTGCCCATGTACGAGACGCCGCAGAGCAGCAGCACGACCGGCGCGTCCAGTCCTGTTCCCGCCAGCAAAGGGGCAAGCAGGGCGTCCAGATTCACGGATTAAGTCCGACGACCGGTGAGGGCGGCGTTGACGCCGAGCCCGATATAGAGGCTGCCGACGACATAACGTGGCAGCGGTCCCTGCATCAGCGCGCCGACAATACCGCGCCTGCCGAGCGACTGCCCGACAGTTCCGGCCAACAGGGCGTACGCACCGTCGGTTATCAGCGCGAGGCCGACGTAAATCAGGCCGAGCAGCCAGATCTGTTGGGCGGCTGATCCCGCCGCGGGATCAATGAACTGCGGCAGGAAGGCCAGAAAAAACACGGCGATTTTGGGATTGAACACACTGATGATGAAGCCGTCCATCATCAGGCGCCAGGCCGGCAAGGCGGTGGGTGCGTCGGGCTTCAACGTCGGGCGGCGGGCCCTGAGCATCTGGATGCCGAGGTAAATCAGGTAGCCCGCGCCCAGCCACTTGACGATACTGAAGGCCGTCGCCGAGGCAAGCAGAATGGCCGACAGGCCAATCGCCGCCGCCGCGACATGCACATAAGCCCCCGCCGCCAGACCGACGACGGAAGCGAGACCGGCACGGCGTCCCTGACCAAGGCTGCGGGCCACGATGTACAGCACACCGGGCCCGGGGATGACGAGCACGACCAGGGCAGCGGCAATAAATCCGATCAACAGCGGACTACTCGGCATTCAATTCTCCTCGTGATTAATAAGGCCGGTCGCCGGTGATGGTGACGCGATAACCGGACCGGACCTCGGGGAAATAATCCCAGATGGCAAAGTGCTGCACGGCCCGGTTATCCCAGAAGGCCACACTGCCCGGACGCCAGCGAAAACGAACCTGAAATTCCGGCGTCTCGATGTGTTTAAAAAGATAATCCAGCAAGGTGCCACTTTCGCCCGCCGTCAGGCCATTGATGTGCGTGGTGAAAATGCGATTGACGAACAGGCTTTTGCGCTTTGTCACGGGGTGCGTGCGCACGACCGGGTGATCGTTTTCCGGATAGGACAAGTCCATGTCATTAACACCTCGATAAGCGTAGCGCCCGCGATAGGCCGTCTCCCCGCTGTGGCGCGCCGTCAATCCGCCGAGCATCTGTTGCATCGGGGCTGACAAGGCGTCGTACGCCGCGTACATGCTGGCAAACAGGGTATCGCCACCGGCCTGTGGCACGGTTTGCATGTGCAACAGGGAGCCCATCGGCGGCGCGTCGTCGCACGAAACATCGGAATGCCACTCCTCCCCGGCGATGTGGGTCGAGGTCGCGTCCGCATGAATGGCGATCACCTCGGGGTGCCCTTCGGGCCCCGGGATGCCGGGATGAATGTGTAAATCGCCGAAATGCCGTGCGAAGGCTTTCTGTTGCGCCAGCGTCATTTGCTGATCACGAAAAAACAGCACCTGATGCGTCATCAACGCCTGGTGAATTTGATCAAACCCGTCCGCGTCGAGGTTGGCCGAGACATCAAACCCCTGCACTTCGGCACCGATGACAGGCGTCAGGGCTTTGAGTTGAATTTTTTCGCGGGTTTCTGGCATGCCGGACCGAGACTAGCCAGCTTTGGCAGCGATTGAAACCAATCTCCGCGTCACTCCGGCCCCCGAGCCGGAGTCTATACGGATACCGATGGCGCACTGACAATAGCTCTATGGACTCCGGCTCGGGGGCCAGAGTGACGGCGCAATTGAAATCCACCTCAGCTTCAACCCTCACAATCGAGTCCAGGAATAGTCGGCAAACCCTTTGTTTTGTTAACTTTTCGTTTGCAGGTTTGGGTCATGATTTATTGGTTAAGGGTGTGCTAACGTCCGCCCGGCTGGCTGAATTGGGGCCGGGGGTCGTGATTTTGACGTATTTGAATGATTTAACGAGGCGATGATGGCTCAGAATGCAGCCGGGAAAATGACAATTTTACCTGCGGGAACAACACTTTACGTGCAACGCCGGGCGTTTGAGCTGGCGGGCGCGGCCCTGGCACTAGCCGCCCTGGTGCTGGCGCTGGCGCTGGTGTCGTATTCTGCCGAGGACCCGAGCTTCAATAACGCCACGCAAGGCATTGCCCGCAATTTGCTGGGCCTGCCCGGGGCCTATGTCGCTGATATTGTGCTGCAAACCATCGGCACGGCCGGTGGCGTGCTGTGTCTGGTGCTGGTGACCTGGGGCTGGCGCGTGTTGTCGCATCGCGGGCTGCCGTGGATCTGGCTTAACCTCGCGGCTCTGCCGGTGGCTCTGACGGCGGTTGCCGTTGTGCTGGCCGCTATTGCCGCCCCGCAAAACTGGCCGTTGGCCGGGGGCCTGGGCGGCTGGATCGGCGATACCCTGTTCCGATTGCTGGCCAGTTTCGGCCAGAGCCAGGGGCTGATTATCGAGCCCTTGTATTACCTGTTTGGCCTGGTTCCGCTGGCCTTGCTGGCACTGGGCGCCACGGTCGGTCTGGATCGTCACGAATGGCAGGCGCTTGCCGCCGGCAGCTTCGGTTTTGTCGCGCGCAGCTGGCGGCTGGTCTGGGGCCTCGGCCATGCCGGTGAATTTATCGAAAATCAGAAAACAAAACGGGCCGAACGCGTGGCCGAACGCACTGCGAAACGCGCGGCGGCCAAGCTGGCGAGCACGGGGACCGCCGGTGGTGGCCTCAAACAACGTCTGGAGCCGACCCTGACCGGTGCACCCTCCGCCCGCGCTTACGACGACGACACATCAGGCGAGGCGATTGACGTCAAGGCCCCTGCCGTCTCGGTGCGTGCTGCAACTAAACGCGTCGCCAAGGCCGCCAAAAAACTGCGGTCGTCAAAACGTGCCGATGCCGAAAAACAACCGGCGCTCGATTTGGGCCTGCCCGGCGAGAACGGGAATTACCAGTTGCCGCCGCTCTCCCTGCTGGCCGAAGCCAAGGGTAAAAGCCACAGCGATATTGTCAGCGAGGACGCGCTGGAACAAAACGCCCGCTTGCTCGAATCCGTGCTGTCTGATTTTGGTGTGCACGGCGATATCACCAAGGTCCGTCCGGGTCCGGTGGTGACACTCTATGAGCTCGAACCGGCACCGGGCACCAAGACGTCGCGGGTGATTGGTCTCGCCAATGATATCGCCCGCTCGATGAGTGCGCGCTCAGTGCGTGTCGCCGTCGTGCCGGGGCGCAACGCCATCGGCATCGAGATGCCCAACGCCGAACAGGAGACCGTCTATTTACGCGAATTGCTGGGCAGCGAGGATTATGAAAGCACCGTGGCCAAGCTGACTCTGGCGCTGGGCAAGGACATCGGCGGCGATCCGGTGATTGCCGATCTGGCGCGCATGCCGCATCTGTTGATTGCCGGCACCACGGGTTCGGGCAAGTCGGTCGGGGTCAATTCGATGATCCTGTCGTTGTTGTATCGTCTGCCGCCCGAACAGTGCCGCCTGATCCTGATCGATCCGAAAATGCTCGAATTGTCGGTCTACAACGATATCCCGCACCTGTTGACGCCGGTGGTCACCGAACCCGGCAAGGCCGTCGTCGCCCTGAAATGGGCGGTGCGCGAGATGGAAAACCGCTACCGCGCCATGTCGCAGCTCGGCGTGCGCAACGTCATGGGCTACAACCAGCGTCTGGCGGAAGCCGCCGCCGCAGGCGAGGAAATCAAACGCACCGTGCAAACCGGTTTCGATCCCGAAACGGGTGAGCCGGTCTATGAAGACCAGTCGCTCGATCTGAGCCCGCTGCCGTTTATTGTCATCGTCGTTGATGAAATGGCGGATCTGATGATGGTGGCCGGCAAGGATATCGAAGCCAGCGTCCAGCGCCTGGCGCAAATGGCGCGCGCCGCGGGTATTCATTTGATCATGGCGACGCAGCGGCCCTCGGTCGATGTCATCACCGGCACGATCAAGGCCAACTTCCCGACGCGTATCGCCTTCCAGGTGACGTCCAAGATCGACAGCCGCACCATCCTCGGCGAACAGGGGGCCGAGCAGTTGCTGGGCTCGGGTGACATGCTGTTCATGGAAGGTGGCGGGCGCATCAAACGTGTGCACGGGCCTTTTGTCTCGGACCGTGAAGTCGAGAAGATCGTCAAGGCGCTGAAAAAGCAGGGCCGGCCCGACTACCTCGACGGCATCACCGACGAAGTCGAAGGCGGGGGCGGCATGTCCGGCGTGCCGGGTATGACCGGCGGAAGTGGTGGCGGCGGTGAAGAACTCTACGACCAGGCCGTTGCCCTGGTCTGTCGCGAGCAACGCGCCTCGACAAGTTTCGTGCAACGTCACTTGCAAATCGGGTACAACCGGGCGGCCCGTATTATTGAACAAATGGAACGCGAAGGCGTCATCAGTGCCGCCAACCGCGTCGGAAAACGAGATGTGCTTGCCCGTGATATCGATGCCATGGAATAAACTGCCAAATCTTCCGGTATCGCGCCTGCGCCCTCTGGTTCTGTTTTTTGCCCTGCTCATCCTGCCCGCGACCGCGCAGGCCCTGGTGCTGTCGGAGACCGACAAGACCGACGTCGCCCGCATTGAAAAATATCTCAATTCAATCTCGACGCTGAAATCCCGCTTCGTCCAGGTCTCGCCCAACGGGGCCCTGTCGAGCGGGGGCTTCTGGCTCAAGCGGCCGGGCTGGATGCGCTTTGAATATGATCCGCCGGTGCCCTACCTCGTGCTGGCGAGCCAGACCTGGCTGATCTTTATCGACGCGGAGCTTGGCCAGCCCCAGCATTGGCCGATCAACGAGACGCCCTTCAGCGTGCTGGTCGCAGACACCATCAGCCTGAGCCACAATACCAACATCGAAACCATAAAACGCGGTCCGGGCCGGATCGACGTCACCCTGCGCCACAAGACGCGCCCCGACGACGGCACCATCAGCCTGGTCTTCAGCGACCAACCGCTGATCCTGCGCCAGTGGCGCATCATCGACACGCAAGGCTTGCTGACGACGGTGACCCTGGATCAGATCGAACGCGGGCTGGATTTACCGATTGATCTTTTCGTGCCGCCCAAGGAATTCCGCCCGGAGATGCAGCGCTAGACCCGCAAAACCGGGTTCCCGGCCATGCGTACCAGGCTTTAACGCTTGCTCGCAAAGCTGGTGCCACGCCGTTTTAAAGCGCTTGATGGCTACTTGTATAAACTGTAACTTTTTAAGTCTGAGCTTATCTCTGATGCCGCTGAGCGAAGTAAATGTCGAACGGCAGACCTTCGAAAACAAGCGGACGCAATAATAACAAAGCGTATTTTTCGTTTGAAACGGGAGGAATGTTTGATGCTCAAGATCATGATCGCGACAATTGTTACCGGCGTTGCCCTTGTGTCGGCAGGTATGACACAGGCAGCGGACTGGAAGCCGTCCGGTGTGTTGAAAGTGCAAATCGGATTTGGTGCCGGCGGTTCAACGGACACAATGGGGCGTGTTCTGGTAAAGGTTATCAAGGAACAAACCGGCTGGAATGTTATCGCTGAAAACAAACCCGGTGGTGGTGGTGTTGCCATGTTCACGGGCATTGCAAACATGCCTGCAAAAGGGAATGTCGTCGGCATCGGTGTGAACATGCCCATTCTGGTCAATCTCGTGCGCCGGGGAGACAAGCTCAAATTCAATCTTGATAGCTTCGACTATCTTGGCACGATCTCAAAAGCGGAAATGGCACTTGTCGCCCGCAAGGACGCACCGTTCAGTGATCTGGCCGGCCTAATCGCGCATGCCAAGTCAAAAGGGACGCTGGCAATTGCTTTCGGTGCACCACCGCAGAAACTTCTTATGAAAGTGGCGGAACGCACGACCGGTGCGAAGTTCAATATGGTGACCACCAAGGGTGGCGCTGAAACCATGAAACTTCTGCTGGGCGGACAGGTCCTCGCCGGTTTCAGTTCCGGCGAACATTTCCCCTATGCGAAATCCGGCGACATGAAAGTTATTGCCGGTGCCAACAATGTCCGATTGAGCTACGCGCCCGGTGTCAAAACTTTCGTTGAAACCGGCATCAAGGCATATGTTGACCCCTATTTCTTCCTTGCCACGACCAAGGGGACAGCACCGGAAGCGGTGAAAGCAATCGCAGCCGCAATTGATAACGCCATGAAGTCGGATGAAATGGCTGTCATCGTCAAGAACGCGACTAACAGCGTGCCGCTTAACCTTGGCACTGACGGGACAAAAAAGATGTTGGTCGATGGTGTCGACAACGTCAAAGTGCTGTTCTCAAAATAATTCCTCTGGCCCGCCAACGCTGGTTGGCGGGCGCTGCGGGGCGCAAATCTACTTTTTCTGAAAACGCGAAATGAATATTTCAGTTGACCGGATGACAGGGACATTTTTCTTCCTGTTCGGCCTGGCCATGTATTTTGCGGTAATTCCCTGGCAAGTTGAAACCGGCGAAAGTGGCCACCTTGCGCCTGATACCATTCCCAATGCAGTGGCAATCACAGTTTCACTGTGTGGCATGCTTTTGATGATCCGGACCACGGATCAAGTGTCCCGTACGCCGGCAAATTTTCTGCGTACAGTATTCTATGTCGCGGTCCTGGCCGGTAGCCACTACGCCATGTCGCTGTTCGGCTTCATGTATGTCTCTCCGGTGTTGGCACTTGTCCTGATGCTTATGATCGGAGAACGCAGACCCGTCTGGATAATTGCCGGGGCGATCGGCATGCCTGCCCTGATCTGGTTTTTTGTCGCGCAGGTATTGGAAAGAGGGTTGCCCTGACGGGCCGGCAGATGGTTGACTTTCCAACAATCATGGCCGGATTTGGCGACGCGTTCTCGCTGGTCAACCTGGCGTTCGTCCTGTTCGGCGTTGTCGTCGGCCAGTTTGTCGGCGCGGTTCCGGGAATTGGCCCCGTCATGGCCATGGCGATCGCCATCCCGTTCACTTTCGGCCTCGACCCGTTACCGGCCATCGCCTTTCTGGTCGGGGTCAATAAAGGCGGGCTGGTCGGCGGTGCCGTTCCGGCTGTCCTGATGAACACACCGGGAACGCCTGATGCGGCGGCGACTGCCCTTGATGGTTACCCCCTGGCCCAACAGGGCAAACCTCTCAAGGCAACCAAGATGGCGTTGTTTGCGTCAATAACCGGGGATACATTTAGCGATATTGTTTTGATTACGGTCTCTGCACCATTGGCGGTCCTGGCATTGACCATGGGGCCGGTGGAAATTGTCGCGCTGATGATTTTCACCTTTTCCGTTCTCACGGGGCTGATGGGTCGATCCTTGCTCAAGGGTGTCATCTCCGCGGCATTGGGATTGTTATTTGCAGCCATTGGCGTCGACCCCGAAAATTCCACGCCCCGCCTGCTGTTCGGTATGTGGGATCTGTATGACGGACTGCCGCTTGTTTCAGTTGCGATCGGCATGCTGGCGATATCGGAAATTCTGCGCAGATTGTCCAGATCGAAAGGCGTTGTAAAACCGGCTGTTGAAATTGATGCGACGGGCAAGCCTGAAGACAGCCGGGTGAGCTTCGCTGAGTACTGGTCGTGCCGCTTTACGATGCTGCGTGGCGCAGCCATAGGAACAGTTTTGGGCGCCATTCCGGGAATTGGCTCCACCGCAGCCGCTTTCATGTCCTATGCATTTGCGAAAGCATCCTCAAAAAATCCGGAAAGTTTCGGCAAGGGAAATATCAAGGGAATTGCCGCCGCTGAATCTGCCAACTCGGCGGTCGTCGGGGCCAATCTAATTCCTCTGCTCACGCTGGGCATTCCCGGCAGCGTTGGCGCCGCCTTGATCATCAGCGCGTTCATGATCCATGGATTGCAACCTGGCCCGCTCCTGTTCCAGGAGCAAGGCAGACTTGTTTACGGACTTTTTGGCGCGATGGTTCTGGCGAACGTCATAAACCTCTGCGTGGGACAACTGGGCCTGAGGCTGTGGGTAAAGGTTGTCTCAGCACCTGAATCCGTCATCTTTTCCTCCGCTTTGTTGCTGTGCATTGTCGGTGTTTCCATGGCAACAGGCGGCTTGTTTGGCGTCGGCGTTATGCTGGTATTCGCCGTGATCGGATACCTCATGTCGAGTTTTGGCTATTCCGTTATCATTTTCATCATCGCCTTTTTTCTCGGGCCGCGTTTCGAAATTTCAATTTCCCAGATGCTGGCCTTGACGAACAGCGAACCGCCGCAAATCGTCAATTATCCGGTAGCCCTTGCACTTCTTTTATTGTCGCTGCTTTCATTCATCTGGTTCTGGTTTCGCAACAAAAAGGCAGAGGCGGAGCTTAAAGATTAATACTGGACTGGATCGGCATAGGGGTCTGCGACGTTGGGCCAGAACGGTGCTTTCATTTTTTTGAATGGAATGGAACCGAAGTCGACATTCAGGCTGCCGGGACTGGTGGCGTAGATCACGTCGCTGGCGATCGGCGCGAAGCCGGCATAAAAGTGCTGGGACGATTTGGCGATGACGATCTTCAGGGCCGACAATTCGATCCCGAATTGCGTGAAGGCATCGGGGTTGAAGGTCTGGCCACGGATTGTGCCGAGCACCAGATTGACGTTGCCCGTGGCGCGCAACCAGACAGCATCGCCCATGTCCGCCTTGACTGAGCCGAAAGATTGGCTGGCATTTTCGATGATGCCCTCGACCCGGACATTGAGGTCAACCGGCGTGCCTGATTCAGGGCAGACTTTGCCGCCGATCCGCAAATCCAGATTTGCCCCTTTCCCTGCTTCCTTGCACAGTCGGACGGCCATCGGATCCCAGTAAATGCCGCTGATATTGTCGGTCAATCCCCGGTCGAGAATTTCGCGCAACAAAAAGGTCGAATCTGATGGCGCACCGCCGCCCGGATTGTCGGCGACGTCGGCGATGACCACCGGCCCCGTTTCGGCAGCCTCGGCTTTGGCCAGGGCTTCCTTGTAAGGCGTCATTTCGCCCGCAGTGTGATCGCGAAGGTCCCAGATTTCCTGGCCCAGCCGACGCGCAAGAGCCTCGGCTTTGTCGGTCTCGCCGTCAGCGATTACCAACATCCTTGCCGCCGCATACGGGACATCCCCCCAGGGGAAACCATGGGCGAAGGACACCGAAAGAATACCGTCCTCGCCCTCCAGTTTCTGCATGCGGGCGACAAAAGATTTCATGGGCTCGACCGGTGTGCGCCACGTTCCGACCATGCGAAGATCATGGCTCGCCATGACCGGACTGATCTTTCCGGCAAGAGTATCGCGGCAAATCGCATAAAGTTCTTCGGCACGTTCTTCAGGATCGGTATGGGGGTATTCCTTGAATGTTATCAACACATTTGCGGCTGCCATCATTGCCGGTGTAACGCTGCAATGAAGGTCAAGTTCGCCACCGATTACAGCTTGCGCGCCGGTGATCTCGCGGCAGCGGCTCAGCAAATCACCTTCACAGTCGTCATACCCGTCGGCGACCATGGCACCGTGCAGGTTGATCAGAACCAGATCGACCGGCATGGCAGACTGCAGGTCGGTCAGCAACTCATCGCGCAGGCTTTCATAGACGCTGCGAACCGTAGGTCCGGCGGGTTCTGCGAAGGCCGCCAGACTTTCGACGACGGTCGCCCCATCGGCCTCGGCTCTGGCCCGCCAGACATGCAGCGGTGCCGAAAAGAGATTGGCCGGGTGCCGGGTGGCGTCGCCGCGATACAACATGGTTTCGCAGAAGGAATCGTATCCCGTCGGGATCGGTGAAAAAGTATTGGTTTCGGTGCCGAGGCAGGCAATAAAGACTTTCATGGACAGTTTTCTTCCTGTGACGTCTCGACGCCGGATCAATTGCCGCCCAGCCGGGCCGCCGGATCAAGAATAATCACGGCAGCTTACTCCTGATCTGTAGAAAATCTTCGGAGTTTGTTATCAGCATTCACCCGGAAACGACAGAGGTAACACTAGGTCGTGGTGACCTCTCATTTTGACCCGGAACGGACACCAGCTCGAGTGGTGCTGCAGAACTTCATGGCTTTGTCAGCACAAGCCCCCTTGGGGTTCTTTCGCAAATATATGCCGATGCACGCAGCAGTGTTGTTGATGGATTTGTGATTGGATTTGCACAGCGGGTATTGCGCCGGATCTTTTGCCATCGCGGTCGGAGCCAGAAACAAACCACACACCATTACCACCAGAAATACGCGCATCACTATCTTGCCCGTCGAGGCCGGGTGACTTGCGTTTTGTATGGCCGATGTTGACGGCGATCAGGGCGAAGCTGTAGTTGAATCGATTTCCGATCCAGCGGCACCTTCCGGGAAATACTCCTTCAAAACGCGCTTCAGGTCGTCCATATCAATCGGCTTGGCGAGACAGTCGTCCATGCCGACAGACTTGCACCTGGAGATTTCTGCATCTGTCAGTGAGCCGGTGATGGCTATGATGGGCAATCTGGCGGTCCCGCCATTTTCCATTTCCCGAATGCGCGTCGCCAGTTCATAACCGTCTACCTCCGGCATGCTGAGGTCGGTCAACAGCATGCGATAGCTTCGGTTTGCCATAAGCTCAAGCGCGACCTTGCCATCTATCGCCATTTCACTTTCGTACCCGACGAGGGAAAGCTGGCGACCGATGATCTTCTGATTAATTACGCTGTCCTCTGCAACCAATATCAAGCCGGTGTCATTCACGGGTTGGTCCATCCTGTTTTCACCCCCGGAGATGACCGACTGGTCTTCCGTTTTCGCCACATCCGGAAACGCGTGCCTGATTATCTGAATGGATGTTTCAAGTTCGCGCGCGAAACGGCCCCGGCTTTCATCTATCGGACCCCTGTGGCCCGCCCGGATGGCCGTTTCCAGGTCTCCGGAGGCCCTGAACAAGGTATCCATTCCAAGATTTGCGGCAACGCCTTTGACCGTATGTGCCTCTCGTTCAGCAAGGACTTGGTCGTCAGCTGACAATGCCTTCAAAATCGCCTTGTCCGAGGCAGCCTGTTGCCGGACGAAGCCTTCCAGCAGACTGATGTAGAGTTCTGTGTTGCCGCCCAGCCGCTCCAGGGCTGTAGTTGTATCGAAGCTGGGGAGGTCAGGCAGAGAAGGTATCGGTTCCACGTCTGTAACAGTCTCTTCCACGTAACTGCCCCGTCTGTCATCCGGAACAGTTACCCATCGTCCCATAACTTCAAACAGGGTTCGCACTTCAATCGGTTTGGCGACATGATCGACCATACCGACTTCAAGGGCATGCTCCCGATCTGATGAAAAAGCGTTTGCTGTCATCGCAATGACGGGTACGCCGGTCAACCTTTCATCGTTTCGAATTTCCCTTGTCGCACCGTAGCCATCCAGAACCGGCATCTGAATATCCATCAGAATACAATCATAATAGTCAGGTCGTTCCTGCGCTGCCTTCACGCCTTCGCGGCCATCAACGGCCAGCGTCACTTCGCAACCGGCTTTTTCGAGTATTTCGGTTGCCACTTGCTGGTTGATATCATTGTCCTCGACCAGCAATACCCTGGCGCCAAGACAATGGATCGGCAGACTATGTGATTTCCGGCGCTCCCGAATACCCAAGTCTTTGCCAAAGGCCCCAAGGATGCCATCAAGTAATGATGACTGCGACACCGGCTTCAACAGAACACCTTCATACTTCGTTCCGGAGGCTTCTTCTTCCAGTTGCTCCCTGTCGTAGGCGGTCACCATCATCACCGCGGGAACAGTCGCCAGTTTGTCATCCGCCTTGATTCGGCGCGTAGCCTCAAGCCCGTCCATAATCGGCATCTTCCAGTCCATCAGAACGAGGTCAAACTGAGCGTTTTCCGGTGCCGTTTCCAATATGCCGATGGCTTCTTCGCCACTGGCAGCCTTTGCAACTTCATATTCAAATGCCAGAAGATAGCGAGACAGTATTGTGCGTGCAGTCGGATTGTCATCAACCACCAGCACTTTTAAATCCTTCAAATCGGCATCAAGCTGACGACGATCCCTGACATCTTCTTCGGAGGCGCGTCCGAAGCGGGCCGTGAACCAGAATGTAGATCCTTTGCCCGCCTCACTCTCGACACCGATATCACCGTCCATCAACTCGACCAGGCTTTTCGAGATCGTCAGTCCCAGACCTGTACCACCAAACTTGCGGGTCGTCGTAGAATCAGCCTGCGAAAACGCCTGGAACAAACTGTCCGTTTGATCCTGCGTCATACCAATGCCGGTATCCCGAACTTCAACGCGGAGTAATACCTGGTCGTCGTCCTGACCGGATACCTTTATCGCAAGGGTGATTTCTCCCTGTTCGGTGAACTTGATGGCGTTGTTGCCGAGATTGATGAGCACCTGTCCCAGACGCAAAGGGTCTCCGATCAATGCCGTCGGAAGATCGTCATCAAAGTCATAAAGAAGCTCAAGCCCCTGTTCGGCGGCCTTCATGCCAATCACGCCGGACAGGTTTTCCAGGACATCGGAATGCAGGTCAAAGGCGATTTCTTCCATCGTCAGCTTGCCGGCTTCGATTTTGGAAAAATCCAGAATGTCGTTGATGATGCCGAGCAAAGCCTTGCCTGAGCTCTCGATCTTTGTCAGGTAGTCTTTCAGCTTGTCGGATAGTTCGGTCTCGAGGGCCAGATTGGAAAGGCCGATGATGGCGTTCATGGGTGTGCGAATTTCATGGCTCATATTTGCAAGAAATTCGGACTTGGCCTGCGTCGCAGCTTCGGCATTTTGAATGGCCTCGCCCAATTCAATTGTACGTTCTTTGACAAGCGCCTCGAGCCTCCCCTGATGGGCGTCGAGGCTGGTACTTGTTCTGTACAAAAAGAAGACGAACAAGACAAACCCGGCAGTCGCACCCCCTAATACCAAACCCAGTTTTCCAATTTGCTGGGAAAATTGAACGGAATATTTGTAACCTGCGATCAGATTCAGGGGAAAGGGAGCAATTGTACTCGAAGAAAAACTAAGCTGCGTACCGGTCGTTTTTTCCTTGTCGGCGATCACAGTCCGGAAATCGACTTTTGACTTCGCCAAAACGTCGTTCAACTCATTCTGAAAACTAACGTCTCCATCACTCAGCCTGGATTTTCCAGGTGCCAAAATTCTTCCGGCGTTATCGACCAGCGCGGCAATCAGGATATTCTCGCTCATTGATCCACGAATAAGTTCGCGCACTTTCCCGGAATTCAGGAAAACGACGGCAAAGAACTTGTGGCCATCAAAAACGATTCTTTGTGTCAGGGGTAAAACCTCGACAATACTTTTTTTCGTGGTGATCGGCTTGTGGACAACCAGACGCGCAGCAAACAACGATTTTTGTTTGCCTAGCGATATGACCGTCTCTTCTTCGATGTCGTCGAGTTGAAAACCCGTTCGCATCACCAGTTTTCCGGACTCCACAAGCGCAAATCCGTAGAGCTCAGGAACATTTATAAGAAAGGACTCAAAGTTACTTTCACCCCGGTTGGGAGTGGCTTCGCCTTTTTGCTTTAGAGCCCGGGCCTGAAGTTTGGTGATGACTTCAGTATAAATGATCAGATTCCGGATCTGGTTATTCAGGATGAGCAGGCTGGATTTTACTTGCTCATCGTTGCGAAGGTTCTCCGACTGAATATCCTTGTAGAGCGAATTGCCGTACAAACCCACTGTCGCGTACAAGGCGAGCGCAACAACCACTGTGACTAGGTAAAACGTTCTGCGATTGGTGTTTTTGACCGCCGATTTCGCCATTGCGAATTATAGAATCCTAATTTTGCACAATTTCCGCGATCGACAATATATCCGGCGATATCTTGACGCCAAGTGCGTTGACCACTGACATGTTTATCACAACGCCAAATTCTTCAGGCTCATCGATAGACAAATCAGCAGGTCGGGTGCCCTGAAGGATTTTTTCAGCCAGCACCGCCGCGCGTTTACCGGTCTGGCGATAGGAAACACCAAGCCCGACAGCGGCCTTGCCATGCCGCACGGGATTTTGCCCCGAGGAAAATATCGGTAACTTCAAATCAAGTGCTGTTTGAGTAAACACATCGGAATGAGCATTAAGCAACGAACTCGGTGTGAAGTATATGACCTCGGCCCCTCTTGATTTCAGTTTTTGCAACGCCGTTTTAAACCGGGCCTTCATGACAGCAGCTTCCTTGCTTGATTCGACGTCTTCGACCAGCACTTGAATACCCGCGGTATCGGCAGCCTTTCGCATGGCCTTGATTGAATTCACAACATTGATTTCATCGACGTTTTCAAGCATGCCAAACTTCGTGAAGGCCATGCTTTCCATGGCAACGCCCAGCTGCTGCTCTTCGGTCAAGACATAACGAACACCGGCAATGTTTCTTCCCGAAGACTGGTAATTTTCCACCAGCTTGCTGCGCTGCGGATTGGAAGGAAACATGAAGACGGCCGGGATATCCGTTATATGCTTTTCCGGATTTACATCGTCATACTTTCCGAGAATTCCTACGCTCACCGAGGTTCCCCAGGTCACGACGAGATCAGGTTTGGTGCGCCGTATTTCCTCAACAAACGCGGGAAGTGTTTTCTTGTCCCGGTTCGCGTCCCGATGAACAAGTTTGTACTTCAGTCCCCTGGTATCCAGATATTCCTTGAAACCCTCGCAGCCTTCTTCAAATCCGCGCCAGGTCACAAGATAGATATTCTTTTCATCATCTGCGGCCTGAACTGTTGGTCCAGACAGGATGACCAGGAAGAAAAGAACCGCTGCCGAAATAAATGCACAACATTTTTTCATGGTTGAATTCCTTCTGGGTAAACGGCTGGAAGCGGTACGTAATCTCCCAATTTTTGTCACATACGTCTACTCTTTGGACAGCGAGGGGCGTTAATTGAGATTAATGACTGTCACGCCGCCTCTCCCAGGCGCTTCGGAATTATTTTCCTCAGGCAACCGTCTAGTCGATCAGCTTGCCAAACGTCGAGCCCGGGATGGCGATGCTGTAGCCGTCGAAGCCGGGCGCGCGGCTTTTGGTATGGCCGATGTTGACGGCGATCAGCGCGAAGCTGTTGTTGAACCGGGCGAGGATCGGACCGCCGGAATCGCCCGACACGATTTTGCATTTGTGCAGCAGAACCTTGCGCACGGGATCGATCTTGCCAAGATCGCAATCATGATCAACCGTCAGGGCATGGGCCTGGCCCCGGCGATACCCCGCCTGGATAAACCCGGCATTTTGTTTGGTCAGGGCCAGGAGCCCGGCGGCATCCAGCGCCATCACCGGCACCGGCGCGACCGCGTCCGACAAATCCCGATCGAGCGTCAACAGGGCCCAGTCGTTGCCGGGGATCCTGTCGGCAGACGAGTGATCGCCAGTGCCGTCGGTCGTGGCTGCGGGTGTGACGACGCCAACGACACGACCGTGCGCCAGATGCTCGCCGCGCTGATAGCCAGCGACAAAATGCAGGCGTTGCAGCGCGGCCCGCTGGTTGGTGCGTTTGTCGCGCAAACAATGCGCAGCGGTCAGCACGGTGCGCGGGGCGACAAGCGTCCCGGTACAATAGCCACCATTGGCCATGTTAACCCGGCCAATCGCCTGCCACGGCCAGTCCGACTGGGTGACCAGTTTGCGACTGTCGGCGCCCGCCATCTTCGCGCCGGACAACAGCACAAGAAGTGCTATCGCGGCGATAAATACCGCGCCGGCCGGTCGGCGTAACAGGCCTTTAAATCTTGCCATGGCGTATCAGTCCTCGACCCTGATCCAGTTTTGTTCGGCATCAACTGGAAATTGTGCCGGGTTGCACCCAGATTGTCTATGACGGCCTGTTAAACTGGACGATCACAGGTTTCGCTTTTATAGGTAGGGCATGGGTAGCAAACACATTCTGGCGATTGATGACGACCAGCCGATCCTGCAGCTTTTGCGCAGTGTCGGCGAGGCGTGCGGCGTATCTGTGACGGCGACGTCCGACCCGGAAAAGTTCCTGCGCGAGCTTAGGGACCATCCACCCGATCTGTTGTTTCTTGATCTGGTGATGCCGCAATTTGACGGTATTGAAGTCCTGCGCACCCTGGCGGCCGATGAAGTCGAAGCCAAAATCATCCTGATCAGCGGGGCCGAAAACGATTTGCTCGAACGCGCCCAGGCCCTCGCCGTTGCCTGGGGTCTGAATGTGATCGGCGCCGTGGCGAAACCGCTCGACGCGATGGATATCCAGCAGCGCGTGCTTGAGGCGACAAAGGAAGCAGAGCCGATTTAGGTCGGTTCCGATCTTGACGGAAACGCTTTAACTCTGGTTGCTTTCCTCGAGACGCCGCAGGTAGTCGATCAGCGTGGCGGTCTCTTCATCATTCAGAACTTCGCCCGCCCGCCGGTCATGTGCCTGCACCAGGGGCACCAGGGTTTTGAGCAAGTCCTCGCCTTTTTCACTGAGCCTGAGCGCATAGGAGCGGCGGTCCTTCGGCGAGGGATCGCGCACCACCATGTCACGTTTTTCAAGCCGGTCGATAACCGCGACAACGGTCGAGCGATCGACCCCCATGGCGAGACCGAGCTCACTCTGATTGAGACCGGGGTTGGCGTTGATGATTTCGAGCACGCCGAACTGGCCCGGTGTCACGTCATGTCGGCCGACGGTCCGGGCGAAATCCTGAAAGATCCTGATTTGCGTGCGGCGCAGGTTGAAACCGATCAGATCAGGCAGCACGCCATAATTGACCCCGACGGTTGCCGTGCCGTCTTTTTTCCCCGATTTCGAACTCTGGTCTGTCACAGTCCCGCCCGCCGTTAACTAATCCTTGCGATACATATAATAACGCCCCGGTGCGACACTTTCAGGGATATTTACATCGCACCAGCCTGCCACGCTGAGGCGCTGGTCCGAGAGCACGAGGGCGCCCGGTACCAACAGCGGGTCGACGGCAGGCCCGAGCCAGGCGGCCTGCGCGCGGGTTGCCTCGCTGTCGCCGCTACCGGTATCGCAATGGGCCAGCGCCGTCTCCTGGCCAAGACGCCGGAAAGTCGCCGGCAGGGTCTCGGAAAAATCACCGAGAATGGCGTGGTCGTCGTCGGGGATGCAGTCGGGGTGTGCGGCGATCTTGCGATCGAAGGCAAAAATCTCGCGGCCCGGCAAAAGTGCGCGTAAATGATCGTAGGTCCGACCGTTGCCGAGACCAAGTTCAAGCACGTTGCCGATGAGGGTATCCATGAGTTCGGCGGCAAAAGCGAGGCAATCGCGCTGCGCCTCAAGACGCCTTATCGCGCTGTCGAGACGGCTCACAGGCCGCCGCTCGACGCCTTCATCAACTGATCCGTTGTACGGTCGAGACGCAGCGCCAGTTCGCGCATGATCTCGACGGCCATCTGGGGAAACTCGCCGACCATGCGGAAGAAAAGATCCTTGGAGATTTTCAGGACTTCGACATCGCCCTTGGCCTTGACCGTCGCCGTCCGGGGCACATCACAGAGAATGGCGATTTCGCCGACGATGTCGTTGCGCTTGAATGTGGCAACCAGAATATCGCCGCCGTCTGTCGACAGGATAACGTCGGCCTCGCCCCCGATGATGATGTAGGCCGCATCTCCGACGTCGCCCTGATGAAACAGTTCATCGTCCGAGCGAAAAGTCAGACGCTCGCTGGTAAAGGCCAGCAGCTTGAGCTTGGAAGGCTCAATCTTGGCGAACAGCGGAATTTGCTGCAGCAGTTCAACTTCTTCGTTGATGCTCACCAGGGGCATCCTTTTTCAAATTGCGTCAAAAAACCTTTTACCAAAATGTATTTGCCAGCCGGCGATCTATGCGTCATTTGCCAGCTCCGTAAACAATGTGCCTTCCTTGTCGAGACTGGCGACATCGCCCTGCTCGACAATGGCACCGTTATCAACCACCAGCACATGATCGAACGAGCGTGCCAGATCGGCCCGATGCAGGATCCAGATCAGGGTCCGGCCTTCAAACTCGGCCAGAATGTTCTCCATGATCGTCGTCTGCGAAGGCGAATCGAGTGCGCCCGTTGCCTCGGACAGGATCAGGACATCCGGGTGCTTGATCAGACAGCGCGCAATTCCGAGCTTCTGACGTTGTGCGCCCGACAGCCTGGAACCGGCGATCCCGACATCGTAGTTCATCCCTACTTCGGCAACCGTATCGTATAATTCAAGCGATTTTATGACATCCGAGATCAATTCGCCGATACGTTCCGCCGCGCGCGGCACGCCATATGCCACTTTGCCGAACAGGATATTGTCCTGCAAATTGGAGGCGCTGTTGTATTGATCGGCGTCAAAGAACTCGAGTGATCCGGCCAGTTCTTCGGGCAGACCTTGCGAAAACGCTACGCGTGCCTCGAGAATTTTGCCCTGCACCTCGTCATCAATCAAACCGAGACGATGGCGCGCCACGACCAGTTTGAAGGGTAGCGACATCAGGCGTTCGCGATCTTCCTGGCGCGCCTCGCCAAGCTTGTCCCGATCAACCCGCGTCAGCAGCGACTGGAACTCGACCAGTTCCTCGGCGCTGATAAAGGCGAACTGCTGGAACAGTTCATGATCAGCCGGCACGTCGGCAAAAATTTCGGCCATCACCGAGGCCCCGGCAAAACCGATTTCGAGGATCTTGTCCGTCAGGCCGGTCTTTTCGAGCACTTCGTTGACGTAGGTATTGGCACCGAGCTGTTCCATGTTGAAAACATCGCCGACGACGTTACCGAAGATCAGGTTCTCGCCCATGGTCGCATTGAGATTGTATTTTTCGCGATCAAAGGTTTCGACCAGGCCTTCGATGTCCGGCGCTTCGAGACGGTGGCGCAACTCGGCCCGGGCCTGGAGGATCTTCTCCGCAAGATCAGCATTCTCGCGCGGATCAATCGCGCCGCGCAGACCAAACTGGTATACGTCGCCATCAAGCCCGACCTGTTTCAGGGCATGCAGGCCGAGGTGCAAAAGATCTGACGCGTCAGTGGCTTTCGCGGCGGCGTAATCTGTCCAGTCGGCTTCAAGGTCAAAGGAGACATTACCGGACTCGACGGCCTCATTGGCAAACTCGGCCTTCACGGCGGCTTCCTCGGCATCATATTCTTTTGCGATCAGCGGGCGATGCCTCAGGCCATAAAACAGATTGTCATTCAGCGTGGCGTTAAAGATGAAACTTTGCGGACCAACATAGGACATGCGACGGCCCGTCACAGATTCGGGCATGTCAGCAATATCGCGATCATCAAACGAGATGCTGCCCTTGTCCGGATCGATCAGCCGGGCGAGCAACTGTGCAATCTCTTCCTTGCCGCTGGAGGCCCGGCCAACCACGGCCAGTCTGCCCGGCAAGTCGAGGGTCGCCGAAATGCCGTTGACGATGGGCTCGCCATGATCGTTGTTCAGCGTCAGATTGCCGAGCGAGAGCGACTTGGCGAAGCTTTCATCGCCCGTCGGATCGTCGGATTGTGATTCAGGCCCGCGCATACCCGGCGGGGCAAACTGGGCAATCACCGAATCATATTTGATGCGGGCGTCTTCGCGGCGCTGGTAAAAGCCCAGCAATTCTTTCCACGGCGCACCGAGATCCTTGTGCGCTGAAATCGCCGCCACCAGGGTGCCGATTTCAAGCGAGCCGGTAATCGCCAGATAGCCACCGATGGAGTAGAAGAAAAACGGACCGAGCTGCTGGATGAAGTTATTGAGAAACTTGATGAAAAATTTCTGCCGGTAAATCTTGTAGCGCACATCGAAGATGATACCGAGGCGGGTCGAGAAATCGGCCAGTTCAAGCTGGGCCGTATCGTGGGCATGGATTTCGACAACGCCCTGGACATTCTCGCCGATGCGGTCGGAGAGTTTGCGCACCAGGCGAACACGTTCCTTGCCCAGCAGATTCACTTTCATCTGCAGGCGCGGAATGATGTAAAGCTGCAAGGGATAGAGCGCCACGGCGGCAACCGCCATCATCCAGTTCTGGGCAAACAGGAAGCCAAGGATCACCAGCAGCGTTCCGCCCTGAAAAGCCGGCAACGAAAAGGCCTCGCCGACAAAGCCGCCGAGCGGCTCAACTTCCGCTGTCACCATGGGAATGATTTCGCCCTGCGACATATTCTTGAAAGTCGGCTGGGGAAAGCGTAGGACGCGGCTGAACAAATCGAAGCGCAGACGACGCAACATGCGCTCGCCGGTCAGGCCGCGATAGACATTGATATAGTATTTGAAACCCTGGTTGACGATCACCAGAACCAGAAAACCAACGCAGAGGGCCATAAGATAAGGCACGTGATCGAGCTCAAAAAGGCCAAATCCGCCGATGTCGCGCGGGAAATCCCCGGGCTCACCCTGGATGGCCTTGTTGATGATCATTTTCGGCAGTTCGTAATAAATATACAGAAACGGAAACGACAAGGCTGCCATGATGGTCAACCAAATCTGCTGGTTACGACTGTACCGCAGAATATATTTGTAGATCGTCGGTTCCATTATTTTCCCATTGATCGCGATTTGACGTTGACCGCCTCTCAACCGCGAATAATCCCCGCCGCAAATTCAGGGGTCAAACGTGCCGGAAAACTACCCTGCTAGGCAACAGTTAAAATATTAATTTATGCAAATTTCGCTTTTACGTTAATGACATGGTGTGCCATATTCCGGCCATGCTTAGGGAAGTGGAGGGAGTCGCAGGGGGCGCGGAGTCCGGTCGCGGAGCCAGGGTGTTGATTTACAGCCATGACACCTTCGGGCTGGGACATCTTCGTCGCGCGTTGACAATCGCGCATTCTCTTGTGGAATCCCATAAACAAATGTCAGTCCTGATTCTGTCGGGCTCGCCGATTATCGGCAGCTTCGATTTCAGGGCACGGGTGGATTTTGTCCGCGTGCCCGGCGTCATCAAGTTGCGCAACGGCGAATACACCGCCCTGAATTTGCTGATTGATCTCGACGAGACACTTTCCATCCGCTCGTCGATCATTGAGCACACCGCCGAAATTTTCGATCCCGACGTCTTTATCGTCGACAAGGAACCCTCGGGCTTGCGCGGTGAAGTCCTGCCGACACTGGAAATGCTGAAAAAACGCGGCACCCGGCTGGTCCTCGGCCTGCGCGATGTGCTGGATGAGCCCGCAGCGCTGGTGCCGGAATGGGAGCGCAAGAACGTGCTGCCGGCGCTGGAAAACTATTACGACGAAATCTGGGTCTACGGCCTGCCGCAGATCTGTGAGCCGATTGCCGAAATAGACCTGCCCGAAAGCGTCGCCCGCAAAGTCACCTACACCGGTTATTTGCCACGCCGGGTGCCGGAAAATTCACCGACGACGCCCCCACCTGAAATCACCAAAAATCCTTATCTGCTGGTCACCACCGGCGGCGGCGGGGATGGCGAGGGGCTGATCGAGTGGGTGCTCAGAGCCTACGAGAGCGACGGTATGCTGCCCTATCCCGCACTTTTGGTGCTGGGCCCCTTCATGCAGCCGGAGCGCCAGGCCGAATTCCTTGCTCGCGCCGCCGAACTCGACCGGGTCGAGGCCATCACCTTCGATCCGCACATGGAAGCGCTGGAAGACAATGCCGTCGGCGTCGTGGCAATGGGCGGCTACAATACATTCTGTGAAATTCTCTCGCTCGACAAGCGGGCGATCATCGTGCCACGCACCGTACCGCGCCTTGAGCAATATATCCGGGCCTCAAAGGCCGAGGAACTGGGCCTGGTGCGCATGCTGGAAGACGACGGCACTTACGATGCCGGTGTCATGTGCAAGGCCCTGCGCGCCATGCCGCGACAAAACAAACCCTCCGATGTCGTGGTGCCGGGCCTGCTGGAAGGCCTGGTCAATGTCGGCCGCCTGATTGAACCGTGGCTTGATCGCCACGCCAAATCATCGGATGGCAAAACGGATACGACCGTCAGTTCGATCGGCACACGATCCTAGTGTCGGCCGTCATCAGACGTGGGTGTGATGCCTAAAGTCGCCTTCATTCTTAAAGGCTACCCGAGACTTTCCGAAACTTTCATTGCCCAGGAAATACTGGCGCTGGAACAACGTGGTCTCGACGTCGTTTTGTATAGCCTGCGATTTCCTACCGATCCCGCGACGCACGAGATCAATGACCGGATCAAGGCTCCTGTGGCCTATTTGCCGGAATATCTCTTCCAGGAACCGATGCGCCTGTTTCGCGCCTTTTACGCGGTCTGGCGTCAACCCGGTTTCAGGCCGGCGTGGCAGGCCTTCCATCGCGATTTGATCCGCGACCCGACGCCCAACCGCGTCCGCCGTTTTGGCCAGGCCATGGTTCTGGCGTACGAGCTGGTCGACAACGTCGATCAACTGCATGCGCACTTCATCCATACGCCGGGCTCTGTGGCGCGCTATGCCGCTTTGATCCGGGGTCTGCCGTGGAGTGTATCGGCCCACGCCAAGGATATCTGGACGCTGCCGGAGTGGGAGAAGCGTGAAAAACTGGCGGCCTGCGCCTGGGCCGTGACCTGTACCGCAACCAACCGTGATCATCTGGCAGCACTTGCCCCGGTAGACGAGGCGGACAAGATCGACCTGGCCTATCACGGCCTCGATTTCGAACGGTTTCCCAAATCTGATCGCCCCGACAGATCGAATATTAACGGGCGCGATGCGCAAACCCCGGTCCACATTGTCTCGGTCGGGCGGGCCGTGACCAAAAAGGGCTATGACGGGCTGTTGCAGACCCTGGCCGCCCTGCCCGACGACCTCGCCTGGCGCTTCAGCCATATCGGCGGTGGACCGTTGCGCGATGGCTTGATGAAGCAGGCAGAGAAACTCGGCATTGCAGATCGCATGGACTGGCGCGGTGCGCTGGTTCAGACGGACGTGCTGGCGGCACTTCAATCGGCGGACATTTTTGTGCTCGCCAGCAAAATCGCCGCCGATGGTGATCGTGACGGCCTGCCCAACGTGCTGATGGAAGCCCAGAGCCAGGGCGTGGCCTGCCTGAGTACGGCGGTTTCCGCCATTCCTGAGCTGATTGAAGACGGTGTCGGTGGATTACTGGTGCCGCCCGACGATGTCACAGCGCTTGGCAGCGCCCTGCAGGAACTGATCACAGACCCGGCGCTTCGTCAGCGGTTGGGTGCTGCCGGACAGGATCGAGTGCGAAACGATTTTTCGATGGACGGCGGCATTGATCGGTTGATGGCCAGATTTGACGCCATCGCCGGGGCCTGAGGCGCATCAACATGCGTGTCGCCTTTTATGCCCCGCTGAAACCACCAACGCACGAGACACCGTCGGGCGACCGGCGCATGGCGAGATTATTGATCGCCGCCCTCGAAGCCGGCCGCCATCAGGTCGCGCTCGCCTCGGAATTTCGCAGTTTTGAGGGGCAGGGACGGCCCGAACTGCAGCAGGCCATGGCGTCCGCGGGCAAGGTCGAGGCCGAGCATATTCTCGAGACGTACCTCGCCGCCGCACCCGAAGCGCGGCCGGAAATCTGGTTCACTTACCATCTTTATTACAAGGCACCGGATTTCCTCGGGCCACTGATCAGCCGCCGTCTGAACATCCCCTATGTCGTCGCCGAGCCCAGTTATGCGCCGAAAAGGGCGGGTGGGCCGTGGGATCAGGGCCATGAAAGTGTCGGGCAAACGTTAAGGCAGGCCGATGCCGTGCTCTGTTTGACGGCACATGATATGGCTTGTGTCGCACCCCTGATCGACAAAAAAGAACGCTTGCACCATTTACCGCCTTTCCTGGAGGCCGAGCCTTACAACAATGCGAGCACGGAGCGCGCCGAAGCCCGTGCCGGGCTGGCGAAACGTTTCGATATCGATCCTGATTTGACCTGGCTGATCGCCGTCGGCATGATGCGGTCCGGTGATAAGCTTGAATCCTATCGTCGCCTGGCAACAGCACTGGAGGCGCTGGAGGGCGCTGACTGGTGCCTGTTGACCGTGGGCGATGGCGAAGCCCGGGCCGAGGTCCACGCAGCGCTGGCGGTTCTGTCGCCGCAACAGATCGTCCATCTCGGCGCAATTGAGGCGGATCAGATGCCAAAAACGCTGGCCGCCGCCGATCTCTTTGTCTGGCCTGCCGCCGGTGAAGCCTATGGCATGGCCATGCTGGAGGCCCAGGCCAGTGGTTTGCCCGTGATAGCCGGTGATCTGCGCGGCGTGCCGGAGGTCGTCAAACACGACCGGACCGGCTTGCTTGTGCCGGAAAATGAGCCGGTTCTCTTCGCCCGGGCCGTGCGACAATTGATTGATGACGATGCGTTGCGCGCCAAAATGGCTGTTGCCGCCAGCGAATTCGTCACAAATGAACGCTCGGTGGCGAAAGCCGCCGATATACTGAATTCCGCCCTCAAATGACCATGATCAGAAGTGCACTATGACCCGACTGGCTTTTATTCGACACGGACACACGGACTGGAATGCCGAGGGCCGCATGCAAGGTCATACCGACACGCACCTGTCGGCTCAGGGACATGCCGACATCAAGGCGCGCGGCGAGATCGGCCTGAACCCGGTACTGGCCGGATTTAGCTGGCAGGCCAGCCCGCTGCGCCGGGCCCGGTTGACGGCAACCATGCTGTGCGGTTTCGCCCCGCCGCTGGAGCCCCGCCTGATCGAGATGGACTGGGGCGAATGGGAAGGACGCATCCTCGACGAGGTCCGGGCGGAAATCGGCCAGGCGCTGCAGGACAATGAAGACCGGGGGCTCGATTTCTGTCCGCCCGGCGGTGAAAGCCCGCGCGACATCCAGAACCGCCTCAAACCGTGGCTGGTCGAAATCGCCGCACTGCGGCCTGCCGTGGTCGCGGTCAGCCACAAAGGCGTCATCCGTGCCGCCATGGCCCAGGCTTATGGCTGGGACATGATGGGCAAGGCCCCGGTCAAACTGGACTGGAACTGCGCACATATTTTCCACGTCGCCGCCAACGGCACCCTGACGCCGGAAGAGATGAACGTCTCCGTCAGTGATCCGGGCAAAACCCCGACCGACGATCCATGAGCACATCTGGCCGCCTGCGCGTGATGTTCTATGTCCAGCACCTGCTGGGCATTGGTCATCTGCGCCGGGCGGCGACGCTGGTGCAGGCGCTGGATGCCGCCGGGCTGGAGGTTTGTCTGGTTTCCGGCGGCAGCGTGGTGCCGGGCTTGGAGATCAGCGGCGCATCGTTTGTCCAGTTGCCCCCGGTTCGGGCGGTTGATCTTTTTTTCAAGGAGCTGGTCGATGAACACGACCAACCGGTGGACGATGCGTGGAAAGCCCGGCGCGCCGATGCCCTGATGCAGGCGTGGCGCAATTTTGCGCCGCAGGCCGTGCTGTTCGAGCTATTCCCCTTTGGCCGCCGACAGATGCGTTTTGAGTTGCTGCCCTTGCTGGAGGCGGCAAAACAATCGCCCGAGCGGCCCCTGATCGCCTGTTCAGTGCGCGATATTCTGGTCGGCCAGAACAAGCCCGGACGCAACGACGAGATGCTGGCACTGGTCGAGCAGTACTTTGATCATGTGCTGATCCACGGTGATCCCAATCTGATTTCCTTCGACAAAACCTTCCCCCACGCCGAAAAACTGGGGGAGGCAGCGCATTACACGGGGTATGTGGTCGATACGGCGCAAGTCCCGGTCGGGCCGGACTGTCCGGGGCACGACGAGGTTATCGTTTCCGCCGGTGGCGGTGCCGTCGGCGAGGATTTGTTGAAAACGGCCATGGCGGCGCGGGCAAAAACCGCGGCCGCCGACGCCACCTGGCGCATACTGGTGGGCTATACGGTGCCGGCGGAGAATTTTCAGAGTATTGCTGGCGCGGCGGCCGGATTCGGTGACGGCATTATTGTTGAGCGCGCGCGGCCCGACTTCACGACGCTGCTGGCCAATTGTCGCCTGTCGATCAGCCAAGGCGGTTATAATACCGTGATGGAAACCCTGCACGCCAAAGCCCGCGCGGTTGTTGTGCCCTACGCCGGCGGGATCGAGACCGAACAAACCCTGCGCGCCCGCCTGTTGTCGGAAAAAGGTGTGCTGCAGATCGCCGACGAAGCGACACTGACGCCCGAGACCCTGGCCGTGACCGTCAATCAGGCGCTGGCCGGACCCGGCGCGCAATCGCTGATCGATACCGGCGGCGGACCGCGCACGGCGAGTTATCTGCTGGACTGGCTGGCACCATGGCCACCGACATGACAACTGATTGCTGGCAAGCGTTGCACGACGAGCTCGACCAATGGCAAGGCACCGGGCGGGTCGCCACGTTGTGGTGGCGCGATGACGATGCGGTCGAGGCGAGCGATCAACTGTCACGCCTGCTGGAAATCGCCGGGAAAGCCGGTGTCCCGCTCTGCCTCGCCGTGATCCCGGCCGGTTGCCAGGCCTCGCTGGTCGAGGCTGTCGAAGAAAGCGGGGCAGATATCAGCGTCGCGGTGCACGGCTGGTCGCACATCAACCATGCCGGGGCCGATGAGAAAAAATCGGAATTCCCGGAAAGCCGCCCGCTTGAAGCGATGTCAACCGAGGCGGTTCAGGGCTTGAGACATATTAACGAGGCCTTTGGCGCGCGGGCACTTGAGCTCTTTGTGCCGCCATGGAACCGCATCAGTGATACTTTTGCCGAGGCGTTGCCAGCGGCGGGGTATCACGGTTTGTCGACCTACAAGGCACGACCCGCCAGCGCCAAAGTTGTCGATTTAGCGCAAATCAACACGCATGCAGATATCATCAACTGGCCGGACGGCAAGAGGTTCGCCGGGGACGACGTCGTGCTCGACCTGATCGTCGGCCATCTGGCGGCCAGGCGTCGGGGTGACGTCGCGGCGGATGAGCCCACAGGTCTGCTGACACACCATCTGGTACAGCAAAACGACGCTTTTGGCTTTATCGCCCGGTATGTCCGCGAAACGGCGGCGCATCCCGCCGTGAGCTGGCTTGGCGGCGGGCAGGTTTTTGATGGATAAAGTCCTGTCGCGCCACCAATATCCGCCGCGCGCCCTGGCCGCGGATTTCACCCGATCCGCAATAGGTTTGATTCTGACGACAGGACCGCTATTCTTCGGTGACTTGTTAATTGCCGTTCGGATTATTTTAATCGTGCTTTCCCTTGTTTTTCTGATTTACGGCCTACGTACGTTTATGCGTCGCGCCGTGACGATAGAGCTTTGTGATCAGGGCGTCCGCGCCACAGGTCCTGTCGCCGCATCCATTGCCTGGCGTGATCTGAAAGACGTGCGTCTAAATTATTTTTCGACCCGCAAGGATCGCGAAAAAGGTTGGATGCAGCTTCACCTTTCCGGTAATGATCACAAGTTGCGGATTGATGACAGCATTACCGGCTTTGATCAGATCGTCAGCAGTGCCATCACGGGGGCAGTGGCACATGGAATTGGTTTGGGAGCATCTACTTTGGAAAACCTCGACGCCCTCGGTATCAGACCTGCCGGTATGGAAAATGTACAGGCGGCAACTGATATATGAGCAACGTCCTTCTCGTTCGTGATCTGAAGATTGAATTCCGCGTACCCGAAGGCGTGGTCAAGGCGGTCGATGGCGTGTCGTTCCGTGTGCCCAAAGCCAAAACCGTCGCTATCGTCGGCGAGTCCGGTTCCGGCAAGACGGTGATCAGTCAGGCGATTATGGGCATCCTGCCCAAGCCCGCCCACATCACCAACGGCGAGATCGTCTTTTTCGATCCGGAAAAGCCCGGCAACTTTGTTGACATCGCCAAGCTGAAACCCGACGGCGGCATCATGCGTGGCTTGCGCGGCGGTCGCATCTCGATCATCTTCCAGGAACCGATGACTTCGCTGTCGCCGCTGCACACAATCGGAGATCAGATCGGCGAGGCCTGCCGTTTGCACACGGGCTGCAGCACCCCCGAGGCGCTGAAAAAATCAGCCGAAATCCTCGACCTCGTCGGCTTCCCCGAACCGCAGCAGGCAGTCTACAAATATCCTTTTGAATTGTCTGGCGGTCTGCGCCAGCGCGCCATGATTGCCATGGCCCTGATTTGTAGCCCGGCCATATTGATAGCGGATGAGCCGACCACGGCGCTCGACGTCACCATCCAGGCGCAGATCCTCAAATTGATGAACGACCTGCGCGACAAGCTCGGCATGGCCGTGGTGATGATCACGCATGATCTGGGTGTAGTCGCCAACATGGCCGACGAGATCGTCGTCATGTACCACGGCAAGGTGATGGAGAGCGGCACGCTCGATCATATTTTCCGCCAGCCCGAGCATCCTTATTTGCAGGCCCTTCTGCGGGCCGTGCCACGCTTCGGCATGAAGCCCGGCGAACGCCTGGTGCCGATCCGCGAGATCAAAACCGAAGGTGCGCATCTGCTGGCCGAACGTCGCGCCGTGCCCGAAACGCAAGGCGACATACCCTTGCTTAAAGTCGATGGACTGTCGAAAACCTTCGGCACGCGCAAGACCTCGATCTTCGGCTCCAAACCCGGCGGATCGCATCTCGCGGTTGACGATGTCAGTTTTCATATCGAGCGCGGCGAATGTCTCGGCCTGGTCGGCGAAAGCGGTTGCGGCAAAACCACGGCCAGCAAGATGGTCATGCGCGCAGTCACGGCGGACGAAGGTGAAATCACCTTTAATGATCGCGGCGAGGCCTTTGATGTGCGTGGCCTGAGCGGGGCCGACATGCTGGCCTACCGGCGCAAGGTTCAATACATTTTCCAGGATCCGTTTGGCTCGCTCAATCCGCGCATGACGGTGTTTGATATCATCAGCGAACCGCTGGTCATTCACAATATCGGTACGGTGGAAGAACGTTATGAGCAGGTCAAGGAACTGGTCCAGCTCGTCGGCCTCAACGTCAGTTTCATGCGGCGCTATCCGCACAGTTTCTCTGGTGGCCAGCGCCAGCGTATCGGCATCGCCCGCGCCCTGGCACTACGTCCCTCCCTGCTGATTTGTGATGAGCCGGTCTCGGCGCTGGATGTCTCGATCCAGGCCCAGGTTCTGAATTTACTGAAAGACCTGCAGGCCAAACTTGGTCTGACGTATCTCTTTATTTCGCACAATCTGGCGGTGGTCGATTACATCGCGGATCGCATTGCCGTGATGTGCGCCGGGCGTCTGGTTGAAATGGCGCCGCGCGCCGAGTTGTTTTCCAACCCGATCCATCCCTACACCAGAGCCCTGCTTTCCGCCGTACCCAAGACCGATCCGGATGCCCGCCTTGACCTCACCGCCCTGATGGCGGGCAAGGCGAGCGACCCCGCCGCGTGGGAGGCACCGTACACAACAACGGGCGATCTCAAGCCCCACCTCGTCGAAGTGCGGCAGGGACATTTTGTCCGCGCCGCCATCGATGACGCAAATGCCAAGGAGCTTTTGTCATGAAGTCTGGCCCCCTCAAAACCGGTCTGTTGACAGGAGCCCTGGCGCTGCTGCTGGCCGGCATCACACCGGCGAAGGCTGTTGATCTGGTTGAAACACCCTATTTCGCCAAGATGATCAAGAAGGGCAAGGTTCCGACCGTCGACAAGCGCGTGCCGGCTGAACCCTTCATCGTCAAATTCGAGGGCGATCGCGAGATCGGCAAACATGGCGGCAGCATCCGCACCCTGATCGGCCGGGCCAAGGACGTACGCTACCTCGTGGTCTGGGGCTATGCCCGTCTGATGGGTTACAACGCGGACTTCACGCTCGAGGCCGATATCCTCAAATCCTACACCGTCGAGGAAGGGCGCAAATTTACCTTCGTTTTACGCAAGGGCCACAAGTGGTCGAACGGTGACGCCTTTACCTCGGAAGATTTCCGCTACTGGTGGGAGGACGTTGCCAACAACCGCGACCTCGCCCCTTCAGGTCCGCCGCGCATCATGCTGGTCGACGGCAAGCCGCCGATGGTCGAGATCATTGACGAAGTCACGGTGCGCTACACCTGGGACGCACCGAACCCGTTTTTCCTGCCGCGAATTGCCGGGGCCTCGCCGTTGTTCCTGTATCGTCCGAGCAAATACCTGAAAAAATTCCACGGCAAATACGGCAATGCCGAAGAGCTTGCCAAAATGGCCAAGGCGGAAGGTCAGCGCAACTGGGCATCGCTGCATAACCGCAAAGACAACCTGTACAAGTTCGACAATCCGGACCAGCCGACGCTGCAGCCGTGGGTCAATATTACCCGCCCCCCGGCAACACGTTTTACCGGACGGCGCAATCCCTTCTATCACCGTATTGACGCCAAGGGACGCCAGCTTCCCTACATCGACAAAATTGTCATGAACCAGTCCGATGGCAAGCTGATCCCGGCCAAGGCCGGCGCCGGTGAAGTTGATCTGCAAGCCCGCAACCTGGCTTTCAAGGACATCACGTTTCTGAAGGAATCCGAAGAACGCTCAGGCTATCGCACAGGATTGTGGCGCACGGCCAAGGGAGCGCACCTGGCTCTCTATCCCAATCTCAACGTCGACGACCCGGAATGGCGCAAGCTGACACGGAATGCCAAATTCCGCCAGGCCCTGTCGCTCAGTATTGACCGCACGCTGATCAACGAATCGCTCTATTTCGGGCTGGCGCTGGAGCATAACAACACCGTGCTGCCGCAGAGCTCGCTCTTTACCGACGAATATGGCCGCATCAATACCGAATACAACATCAAGAAGGCCAACCGTCTTCTTGATGAACTGGGCCTGACCAAACGCGATGACGATGACCTCCGCCTGTTGCCCGATGGCCGGCCGATGAACATCATTGTCGAGACGGCCGGCGAGGACACGGAACAGACCGACGTGCTCGAACTGGTGCACGACGGCTGGGCCGAAGTCGGCATCAAGCTCTATACCAAGCCCTCGCAGCGCGAGGTCTTCCGCAACCGGATTTTTTCCGGCGAGACCCTGATTTCAATCTGGTTCGGATTTGAAAACGGCATGCCGACGGCGGACATGAGCCCGGCCGAGCTTGCACCCACCAGTCAGCAAAGTTATCAATGGCCGAAATGGGGCCAGTACTATGAAACCAACGGCCAGTCCGGTGAGGCCCCCGATATCCCGGCGGCACAGGAACTGGCAAAGCTGAACGACGCCTGGCTCAAGGCCACCGAAACCGGCGAGCGCGCCGCCATCTGGCATAAGATGTTGCGCATCCATGCAAAAGAAATGTTCACCATCGGAATTGTTTCGGGCGTCCTGCAGCCGGTAGTGATTTCCCACAAGCTACAAAATTTGCCGGAAGAAGGCGTTTACAATTGGGACCCGGGTGCGATGTTTGGTATTTACCGGCCCGATACCTTCTGGTTCAAGAAATAAAAGGGGCCAGCAGATATGCTGACTTATACGGTTCACCGCGTGCTGATTATGATCCCGACGTTGCTGGCGATCAGCGTGCTGGTGTTCATCATCATTCAGTTGCCGCCGGGTGATTACCTCTCGAACCTGATCGAGGAGTTGAAGAGACAGGGCGAAACGGCGGCGCTGGAAAAAGCGCTGTTCCTGCGCGAACTGTACGGCCTTGACCGGCCGATGGTCGAACAGTATGCCGCCTGGGTCGGCATCTGGCCCGGCAACACCGGTTTTGACGGTTTGCTGCAGGGCAACCTCGGCCATTCTTTCGAATACGATCTGCCGGTCTCGGAAATCGTCGGTGATCGTTTACTGTTGTCGTTTATCGTCTCTTTCGCCACCATCGTCTTTACCTGGGTGGTTTCGTTCCCGATAGGTGTTTATTCGGCGACGCACCAATACAGTGTCGGCGATTATTCCGTGTCGTTCCTCGGCTTCCTCGGGCTGGCGACGCCAAACTTCCTGCTTGCCCTCGTGCTGCTCTATTTTGCCAACGTCACGTTCGGCACCTCCATCGGCGGTCTGATGGATCCAGAATATCTCGAACAAGGCTGGTCGATCGCCAAGTTCGTCTCGGTGCTGGAGCATCTCTGGATACCAGTTCTCGTCATTGGCACTTCCGGTACGGCGGGTATGATCCGCCGGCTGCGCGCCAACCTGCTGGATGAGTTGCAAAAACAATATGTCGTCACGGGGAGGGCCAAGGGCCTGCACCCCTTCAAGGTTCTGATAAAGTATCCCCTGCGCATGGCACTTAACCCGTTCATCGCCGACATTGGCAATCTGTTGCCGCAGGTGATTTCGGGTGCGGCAATTGTCTCGGTCGTGCTGTCGCTGCCGACAACGGGTCCAATGCTGATCTCGGCCTTGCAGTCACAGGACCTTTATCTCGCCGGATCGTTCCTGATGTTCCTTTCCATGCTGACGGTGATCGGCATGTTCCTGTCCGATCTGGCACTCGCCGTGCTTGATCCCCGCATCCGGCTGGGTGAGGGAACCTCAAGATGAGCGATACCACGCACAACAAGGACGAGCGCCCGCTGGAGCATTATGTCAGCCGAGAGCCGTTTGATCCCTATTCCGTCGAGAAGCTGACGCCCGAGCAGGAACGCTATTACATGGCGTCGCAGTGGACCATGATGTGGTGGAAGTTCCGCCGCCACCGGATCGCTGTGATCTCCGGCATTATTCTCGCCCTGATGTATTTCTCGGCGATTATCAGTGAAGTGATCGCGCCCTATGGGCTGACGGCGCGCGACACCAAACATATCTACGCGCCGCCTCAGGGCATTCACATGTTCCACGAGGGTGAGTTCGTCGGGCCGTTTGTTTACGGCTACAAAACAAAGCTGAACCTGAAGACCTTCAAGCGCGAATACACCGCCAATCCACGCAAGGTTCAGCCTTTGCGTTTCTTCTGCAGTAACGAAAAAAACGGCACCTATGAATTCTGGGGACTGTTCGAAAGTTCGTTCCATCTGGTTTGCCCGGCCAAACGCGGCACGTTCTTCCTGTTCGGCACGGACAGGCTGGGGCGCGATATGTTCAGCCGCATTGTCTATGGCACGCGCATATCCCTGACCGTCGGCCTGATCGGCATTACGGTAAGCTTTATTCTCGGCATTCTGATTGGTGGCTTTGCCGGGTATTACGGTGGCTGGTTTGACACCCTGGCCCAGCGCCTGATCGAAATCATCCGCTCGTTTCCGGAATTGCCGTTATGGATGGCGCTCTCTGCCGCGCTGCCGGTGACGTGGTCGCCGGTGCTGATTTATTTCGGCATCACGATTATTCTCGGCCTGCTGGACTGGACGGGCCTGGCGCGTGCTGTGCGCGGCAAGTTCCTTGCCTTGCGCGAAGAAGATTTCGCCACTGCCGCCGAACTGATGGGGGCCAAACCGGGCCGCATTATCGGTCGTCATTTGCTGCCCTCGTTCATGAGCCACCTGATCGCCTCGGCCACGTTGTCGATACCCTCAATGATCCTCGGTGAAACCGCCCTGAGTTTTCTGGGCCTTGGTTTGCGCCCGCCGATTACAAGTTGGGGTGTGCTTCTCAACGAAGCCCAGAACATCAACGTCGTGGCGCTTTATCCGTGGCTGATGTTGCCAGTGGCCCCTGTGATCCTGATCGTGCTCGCCTTCAACTTCTTCGGCGACGGATTAAGGGACGCGGCGGATCCGTACAAGTAGCCCCTAGGGCACCAGCACGACCAGGTCGACCGGTGTGCTGAGGCCGCCGATGGTGCAGGCCGGGCGGAACTGTTTTTCCAGCTTTGGCTGATAGCCCTGCGCGACAGCAAGGTCGTATGTCAGCTTGGTCGTCAGGCCGTGCACGGCTTCGTCGCGGGTGTGTTTTTCAAGCTTCGCCGCAACGTTGCCGGCGTCACCGATGACCGTGTATTCGAGCCGGGTGTCATCACCGACGGCACCGAATAACACAGGCCCTGCCTCAACTGAAAAGACGACGTCGATGGGTGTCTTGCCGGCCTCTATTCGTTCATCTGCCCAGGCTTTCGCTTCAAGCGCCATGTCATCGACACAACGCAGGGCATCGGCTGCGTAGGACGGTGATTTCCTGACGGTGTTGAACATCACCATGATGCCGTCGCCCGGGAACTTGTCGACGACGCCGCCGTGACGGTTGATGATGGCGACCATGCGGGCCTGATAGTCGTTGAGCAGGGCCATGATTTCCTGGGGCGGGGCGGCCATCGAAAATTTTGTAAAGTCGCGCAGATCGCAGGTCAATATGGCGCAATCCGTCAGTTCGCCTTCGCCGGCCTGGACACTGCTTTCTGACGCCGTGATTTGCTGCGCCAGTTCACTGGGCAGGAAGCGCGACAGGTCCTTGGCCGCTTCGTGCTCGACGGCCGAGCGGATCAGCAAGCGCCGGGCCCGCACGATGGCCACGGCCAGCACACCGGTGACGACGAGGATCGACATGGCCTTGTCGAATTCGGCACCGAGCAACAAACTGGCCGAGGTCATGTATTCGACATAGTCGCGGGTGATGGCGTCCATGCCATCGATATGTACGACGTAGCCGACCAGGCCCATCCAGCCGAGTGCGGCGACAAAGCCGGCGAGCAGGACAAAGGCCGCTTCGAAGCGGAGCGCCCGCAGGGCGATAAATATAAAGACATAGAGAATGGTCGGGGCTTTGAGGAAGAAGGCCGGCGGCTGTTCGTATTGCAGATGGAAGCTCCAGATCAGGCCCATCAGCAGCGTCATATCCATCACCACCGAGAGGGCGAGGAACCAGCGCGGCAACTTGTCGGCGTAGGCAAGGCCGAGACGTAAAACAGTAAACCCGGCATACATCGAAAGCGCCCACGGCACCGGCGCGAACATGGCATCGGAAAAAGTTTTGGGCGCGGCGGCATAGAGCGTGCCGAAAGCAATTACGACAACAAGCTGGACCCAACCGATGAGAATTTCGCTCTGGTATTGCTGGCGGGCGATGGCGACGCGCACGCGCTCGGGCGGATTTTCCTGGGGCGCTTCGCCAAACAGAAATCCACTGAACCGGCGCCACAAACCACCGCGATCCGTTGTCACTTTATTTTCCTGAGCCACAAACTTGTTTCATGCGCACCTTCCGGCAGCGGCAGTTCCCCCAGAACCGAGGCCTGCACCTTATCGCCCATGCGGCTCACGGCGTAATAACTTGAAAACACAATTTCGTAGCCACCGCCCGAAAGCAGGGGCAGGACCGCCGATTGTTCGTTGTAACCGCGCCATGCCCACTGGAGAGGATAGTCGTCAGGCAGGAAAATATCGTGAATGTGCACCAGCACGCCGACGGGCAGGGTGGGCAAAATCCGGTTGAGCAAATCATCGACGTCGCTGCCTGGCATCATGATGTGGCTCGAATCGATGAACAGGATATCGCCCGAGCCAAGATCAGCGAAGGGGGCAGTGCCGGCCTGGGCCACGGTCTTGCGAATGACCTCGAGCCCGAGATTATCAATGGCGGCACGCGGCGCCGGGTCGATGGCGGTGATCGCAGTCGTGCCCTGGCCATCGCGCACCGCCCTGGCCATGAAGCGCGTCGAGTGGCCTGAACCCGTCTCGACAATGCGCCGGGGTTTCGTCTCACGCACCAGAGCATAGGCCACCGCCGCATCAAGGCGCGGGAACCAGTCCTGTTGCCAGCGCGGTTGCGGTGCGGCTTCATCGCCAATGGCCAACAAGTCATCGGCATAGCTGTCGATGGTCCGGATGAGTGCGGCGAAGTTATCTTCGCAAGCCCGCAGGTCTTCAAGGATCGGCTGATAAGTCGCGACATCCCCTGCCGCGGGCAGGGTATCGGCATAACGATAGGGAATAAAAAAACCGCGACGGCGCAACCTGAGCACAGTTTGCAGGCCCATCATGATGGATCGCATCGACATGAAGAGGTCCGTCGCCTAGGGCGAGAGCACGAGGCCTTCCCGGGTGACAACGGAGCCCGGGCGGATCTTTTCCAGTTCCTCGCCGATGGCATCAAGCGCGTCGTCATTGCGATCAGGTTCGTGGTGGAACAGGGCGTAGCGTTTGACGTTGGCGGCGTCACACATGCGCAAGCCTTCCTGCCACGTTGAATGACCCCAGGTCACGCGGGCCGGGAATTCGTCGTCGTTATACATGCCGTCGTAGATCAGCAGGTCGGTGCCTTCGACCAGACCCTTGACGTTTTCGTCAAGCTTGCCCGGCGTATGTTCGGTATCGGTGACATAACAGATCGAGCGCCCGTCGTATTCGATGCGATAGCCCGTCGCCTTGTTGGGATGATTGAGCGGGGCCGTGCGCATGGTAATACCGTCGCCGAGATCAAGTGTGTCGCCGGCCATGAAATCGTGGAAGCTGATGTCGGAACCAAAGATCTCCAGTGGCACCGGGAACAACGGTGCCATCATCATTTCGCTGAGCACATGGCGTACATCGTAATCGGGCAGCAGATGACCGGCCGAAATACGAAACTTGCTGGCGGGATTGAAAAACGGCGTAAAAAACGGCAAGCCGCAAATATGATCAAAATGCGTGTGGGTCAGGAAGATATCGACGTCGAGCACGCCCTCGGTGACCATATTGGCCCCGGCGTAGCGCATCCCTGAGCCGGCATCGAGCAAAATGATCCGGTCACCACAGCGAACTTCGAGCGCGGAGGTGTTGCCGCCATAGCGCTGGGTTTCCGGGCCCGAGCAGGCAATGCTGCCGCGCACGCCCCAAAAGCGTACAAAAAAGTCGTCGGTGTCGGTCAAACGGGCCCCCGTATTGCGCGTTACGATTTGACTACTCGCGCATATTGCCCTGGCAATCCGATGGGCGAAAGCGCAAAAGCCCTTGAAACAGCGCTATTTTGCCGAGAAGTTGAGAATTATTCTGAATTAATGAAACGATCTCATCAATTTACGGAATAAGGCGGTAACCGCCGGGTTCGGTGACCAGGATCACAGCTTCGGACGGACTGTCCTCGATTTTTTGCCGCAGGCGGTAAATATGGGTTTCCAGCGTATGCGTCGTGACACCGGCGTTATAACCCCAGACTTCCGCCAAAAGAACGTCCCGGCCAACAACTTTGGGCCCGGCGCGGTAGAGATATTTGAGAATGGCGGTTTCTTTTTCGGTCAGACGGACTTTCTTTTCCGTCTCATTTTCGATCAACATCTTGTTGGCCGGACGGAAACTGTAGGGGCCAATAACAAATATCGCGTCTTCGCTTTGCTCGTGCTGGCGTAATTGCGAGCGCATACGGGCGACCAGCACGCCCAGCCGGAACGGTTTAGTGACATAATCGTTAGCCCCGGATTCAAGGCCGAGGATGGTATCGCTATCAGAATCAGCCCCGGTCAGCATAATGATCGGCGTCTTGACCGCCGCCCGGCGCATCAGCTTGCAGACTTCACGGCCATCAAGGTCGGGCAGCCCGACATCAAGCAGAATGAGATCGAAAACCGTGGCCTTGACCTGCTCGAGCGCATCGGCACCCGACGTCGATTCGACGACTGAAAACTCCTCGTGCAGGCCGAGCTGCTCCGACAAGGTCTGGCGCAATGTGTCGTCGTCATCGACGAGAAGTACTGACTTGCCTGGCGTCATAGTCCCTTGCGCCCCCTGCTTTCGAGAATTTCCGGTCTCACAAACTTACCTGCGCAGGATGCAACAGATTTGCCCGTTCGACAACAATGGCGTGAGACCTTTTAGTCAAGGCCCATGAGGCGGCAGGCCACGTCGGTCAATTCGCCGTCGGGCTGGCCGAGCTGGTCGACAATGGAAAAATGGTGCAGGCCCGCAGGTGTCAGACCTTCGGCCTCGGTACCGCGGGCTTTCAGTGCCGCCACATAGTCAGCGGACTGGCGCAGGAATTCGTCAGTTTCCTCGCCGCCCACCGTGACGACCTGGCGCACGCCGACAGGTGGCGACAACAGCGTCGGGCTGATATCGAGGGCATCCGCCGGCGACATACCGAGCACGTCGTTGAGATAACAAAGCTGGATCGGTTCCATCTCGAACAGGCCACTGATGCAAAGGCCGCTTTTGACCAGATCGGCGGGCAGGCCGTCTTCGAACGCGGGCCAGTCTGTCGACGCCATCATCGCCGTCAAATGACCGCCGGCGGAATGTCCCGAGACATGAATGCTCGACGGATCGCCACCAAAATCGGCGATGTTGCGCCACGTCCAGGCGAGCGCCGCGCGGTTCTGGCGCACGATCTCGGCGACGGAGACGTCGGGGGCAAGCGTGTAATTGACAACGACCGTCACCGCACCACGCGGCACCAGGCCGTTGGCGACAAAATCATGGGTCGCCTTGTCATGCGACTGCCAGTAGCCCCCGTGAATAAAGACGTGCACCGGCGCACCGGCAGCACCGTCGGGGGCGAAGATATCAAGCTTTTCGCCATCCTGCGGGCCGTAAGCAAGGTCGAGTGAGGCGCCCGGCATTTCCCTGGCCGTCGCACTTTGTGCAGCATAGCTGTCAAAATATTCCTGAAAATCGGGCACCAGCGGGCGCAGGTTATACTGGGCATCCAGGCTCTCTTTATCGTAGCCGCGATAGATAACGTCGCTCATGTTCACCTCTGATTTGTGTTTTGATTACAATACCGTTCTGACGCTCCAGAGTTCAGGAAAAAAGCTGTGATCGAGCGCTTTTTTCAAAAACGACACGCCGGAGGTGCCGCCGGTCCCGGTTTTATTGCCGATAATGCGCTCGACAGTTTTCATGTGCCGGAAACGCCATTGCTGAAACCAGTCTTCAACATCGATCAGCTTTTCGGCCAGTTGATAGAGTTCCCAGTATTTTGTCGACTGGCGATAGACCTCGACCCAGGCCGCCTCGACACTGGCGTTGGCGACATGCGGCAGGGACCCGTCGCGCGTCAGAACGTCTGCGTCGATGGCAAATCCCGCCGCCGCCAGCAGCTTGATCGACTGGTCGTAAACCGTCGGGCTTTCCAGAGCGTCGGTGAGCAGCGCCGTGGTCGCGGCGTCATGTTTGTGGGGCCGGATCATGGCCCGGCTTTTGTTACCCAGCATGAATTCGAGCTGGCGATACTGATATGACTGGAAGCCCGACGAATGGCCGAGCTCATCACGGAACGTCAGATAGTCCGCCGGCGTCATGGTCGACAGCACATCCCACGACTGAATGATCTGGGCCTGAACCCGGCTGACGCGGGCCAGCATCTTGAAGGCGGTTTGCAGGTCGCTCGCGCCCAACGCACTTGTCGCACCGCCGAGTTCATGGATCATCAGCTTGAGCCATAACTCGGTCGCCTGATGCAGGATGATGAAAAGCATTTCATCGTGCTGGTCGGACACCGGTTTTTGCGCCGCCAGCATGGGCTCGAGCTGCAGATAGTCGCTATATGACATGTCTTTGGAGAAATCGGTGTGAATGCCCTTTTCCCAGCGATCGCCAGCGGGCTTGTCACCCGACTGGTCATCCTTTTGGTCTTTCGGCCTGTTTTCCGCCATCCTGTCCGTTCTCCTGCCGCTTGTGCCTGATCCCGTTAACGGGTAATTGTGACGGCTCAAATCCCTGGCGGCAAGCCGTCTCCTGTCCTGAAGCACATGAACGAACCTGTTAATTCCGAAACGTCATCGCTACGCGCCATTGGCCGTGCCGCCGCCGATCTGAGACGCGGCCTGGCCGTCGGCGTGCGCGATGCGGCGGGACATACGGCGGTGGGCTTTGCCGCCGAAAATCTGAGTGATGCAAGTCTGGAACAAATGCAGGCATTGTCGGCGAGTGCCACACTGGATGCCCGCCTGGCCTTGACGGCGCAGCGCGCGCGGGTGCTGAAAATTGCCGCCCGCGCCCCGGTGATCACGCTTGCACTGGATGCCCGGTTTGATGCCGCCGCCCTTGCGACACTGGCGGACCCGTCCGCCGATCTCGACAACCCGATGCGCGGACCTTTTGAGGTCGATTATGAAGCGCCATCGGCTGCGGCCCGGGCTCTGGTTGGCTTGTGCAAACTGGCGCGGCTGCTGCCCGCCGCCGTGATTGTTGCCGCCGGTCCGGCAGAGGCAGATGCGCTTGCGAGCTGGGCGGATGCGGAAGACGTTTTGTGGTCGGACGCCGCCGCGATCGAGGCTTTTCCGGCGGAAGAAGCCGCCGCCCTGAGTATCGTCACTTCGGCCCGGGTGCCGCTGGCTGATGCTGAAAATTGTCAGATCGTCGCCTTCCGTCCGGCAGATGGCGGGGTTGAACATCTCGCCATTATCGTCGGCGATCCGTCGCGGCACGAGCCCGTTCTCACCCGCCTGCATTCCGAATGTTTTACCGGTGATCTGCTGGGCTCGCTGAAGTGCGATTGCGGCGATCAATTGCGCGGGGCCATCGCCGAAATGGCGGCAGCGGGAAGCGGTGTTCTTTGTTATCTCGCCCAGGAAGGGCGCGGCATCGGCCTGATCAACAAGCTGCGCGCCTATGGTCTGCAGGCGCAGGGGTTCGATACCGTCGATGCCAACGAACGCCTCGGGTTCGAGCCGGACGAGCGCATATTTCAACCTGCCGCAGAGATGCTGAGATTGCTCGGATTTTCCAGTGTGCGACTGATGACCAACAACCCGGAAAAGGTCGCGGGCCTGAGCGAAAACGGTATTGAGGTGATCGAACGCGTCAGCCATAAATTTCCCGCCAACGCACACAACGAACACTACCTCGCCACCAAACGTCAGCGCAGCGGCCACCTGCTTTAATCTGGACGCACGCAGAGGGAATCTGCCGGGCCTTTCGGCCAGGGCGGCAATATCTACCGCATGGCCGGTTTTTGCGCCGATGTTTGATTCATCAAGCATTTGAAATTAAACAATTAAATGTGCCACGGTAGTTGGCCCGGGGATTGCGTATCTATTGCTTCGAGGGGTGAAATAAATCACCCGTATTGGAGAAATCATGAGCGCGCCCGTCTCTCTACCTGCTGATCTGACCCCGGATGACATCTGGCACATGAAGCCCGGTGCCCGGTCGGGCAGCAGTATTTCAGCGATCAGTCACCCGCCAGCCGGGAACCTTGCAAACGATGCGGGCAACCTGGAGAGCGCCTGGGGCGCCGATGGTTTTACCTTCGCCGACTTGCTTGATGTGATCAATCCGCTGCAACACATTCCCGTGGTCTCGACGCTCTATCGCGAAGCGACAGGCGATGAAATTGCTCCCGCCGCCAAATTTATCGGCTCTACTTTGCTGGGCGGCGTGCCGGGTCTTGCAGTGGCGACACTCAATTCCGTCCTTGAAGACACCACCGGCATGGATCTCGGTGAAATGGCGCTGGCCGCCCTGACCGGCGACAACGGCGCAACGGCAACAACCGCGATCGCGTCGGCGGCAGAGAAGCCATCCGCCAAACTGGCCTTTGCCGCGCAAACACCTGTAACACCCCAAAATGCCGGCGCGACCGCCGGTAGTGAAAGCGCCGTCGCCACAGCGCAAATGATGGATTACTTCACGCCGAAACCCGGTGGCGGTGTCGCTCAGATTCCGGGTCCGGGTGCCATCCAGAATAAACTCTTCCGTCCGCAGGCGAACTTGCAAATGGCCGCCCTGCAGAGCGCGGCTGCGACCGCCACCGCACCGGCCGCGGCAAACGCAACGCCAGCCGTACCGGAACAACGCGCCGCAATCAGACCACCGCTCGCCCCGTCAAGCGCTTCGGACACAATGTCTGCCGAAGATGCCCAACGCGTGGCGGCCAATCGCGCCGCGCTGATGTCGCTGGCTCAGGATCTGCGTGGCATGATCCAGGGCAAGGACGCCGACAAGGCTCAGGCCGGCGGCGTCCTCAAACCCAAACAATAGCGGGCTATTCTTTCTCCGCCAGGACCTCGATCCGCATCATCACTTTCGGACTAATGAAAGGTGCAGCGAACTTCATACCGAAGGCCGTTCGATCCAGCATGCCAGTGGCCGAAAACCCGGCGTAGGTTTTTTTGTTACGCGGATGCACCCCCATCTTGTTGAAGGTCACATCGAGCATTACCGGTCTGGTCACGCCGAGCATCGTCAGATTTCCGGTCATCTTGCCGGTATTGGCACCGGTCTTTTCGATCTTCGTGCTGGCGAATGTCATCTCCGGAAATTCCTTGACGTTGAAAAAAGACGGTGAACGCAGATGTTTGTCGCGGGCTTCAAAGCCGCTGTCGATACTCGACGTCATCACCGTAGCCTTGACGACGGAGTTGGCGACATTGTCCGGATCAAACACGACGCTGCCGTCAAATTTGCGAAACCAGCCGCTGATATTGGAAAAGCCGGCCCGCAGAATGGAGAAACCGATCTGGGTATGCGCTTTATCGAAGACAAATTTATCGGCGGCCTGCGCCGTTGCGTTAACCAGTGTCATCGGTAAAACGATTGCTGCCAACAGCACGCAGGTTCTTGAAAACTTCATTTACCACCCCTTCGAGATTTTGTTGTTTTATTGTCCGCTACGAGATTAAGGCGACAGCGACGGCGAGAGCAACCGGAAGAAGCGTCACGCCGCCGACGGCCAGCGACTGAAGGGCGGGTTTGCCGGCCAGCGGTTTGAAAGCGAGCACCGAAGGCGCCAGGAAAACCGCCAGGATCAACCCCATCGCCAGTCGGTCGGCATCCGTGTAGAGCGCGATGGTGGTGGCAATTGCCGTCAGGGCGGTCGCCGCGGCGAAGACGGCGGCCTGTCCAAACACGAAGCGAGGTGTTGGCCAGTTCCACACTAAAAACCCGCCAGCCGCCGCGGCCAGCAGACCGGCAAGCTGGGCCTGGGAAGCAGCAGATCCGATGAAGGCAATGGCGGAAATGCCGACAGATGCCGCCAGCACAAGGACAGCGCCGACAGCGGCGTTCCGGTTTTGCCCGACATCCTGCAGCCTGACAAATACAAACCTGCCCGCCAGCCAGAGGACCGCCAATATCATCAGGCCTTCGACATCGAACGACGTGATCTCGCGCCAGCCAATCCAGCCGAAGATGATGGCGGGCAATAAAACCGGGGCAAGGCGACCGGTGATTTCGGGCGGTCGTTTATCGAGCCAGTCAAGCACCCCGCCGGCGACAAGACCGATCAGGACGAGGTAGCCGACTTTCTGACTGGCACTGCGGGGGGGCCACGTCGGCCAGTCGAACAGGTTGATGTAGGCCACGAGGAAGGCAACGCCGATCGCAAGACCGGCCAGCCGGGCCCCCGTGTCATAGCCCGCGCCAAAGCGGATCGCGCCGCACAGCAGGACGGACACAAGCAGCGCAACGCCGATGCCGCTCAGCAAAAATTCGTAAACCAGTTCTTCCATTTCGGCCCGCAGTATAGCCTGGTTCCGGGCCCGGCCTTCAAGGGTGCTGGTCCGGCAGGGTATGGCGCGATATGCTGCCAGACATGACTGATCTGGTTGTCGTCGACAAAAATCTGTTGCGCTTTGACAGGCGTGACTACGCGTGTGCTGTCGGGCGCGGCGGGATCGTTGCTGACAAATGTGAAGGCGATGGCGCAACGCCGATCGGGCTCTGGCCGCTGCGCCGTGTGCTCTATCGCGCCGATCGCCTGAGCGAACCGGTCTGCTATCTCGAGCGCCAGAAGCTGATGCCTGAGGACGGCTGGTGTGATGATCCGGGACATACCGATTATAATCGCCAGGTCGTATTGCCTCATGCCGCTTCTTGCGAGAATCTGTGGCGGGACGATGCGGTCTACGACATCATTGTCGTGTTGGGCCATAACGACGACCCGGTTGTCGCCGGTCTGGGCAGCGCCATTTTTTTACATATTGCCCGGAATGATTATGCGCCGACAGAAGGTTGTGTCGCACTCGCACGTGACGATCTGATATCTGTCTTGACCCAGGTGGAGCCCGGCGCGAGCGTCGAAGTTATCGGCTGAACAAAATAATTTATGCTCAGTCTGGCCGAGGCCGTCGCGGGCCGAAGATCGCCGTGCCGACCCGGACGAGAGTAGCACCAAAATCGATGGCCGTTTCATAATCGGCGCTCATGCCCATGCTGATTTCAGCCAGGTCGTTGCGGGCGGCGATCTTTGCCAGTAGTGCGAAGTAGGGGGCGGGCTCGGCGCCATTTGGCGGAATACACATCAGCCCAATAACAGGCAACGCGAGATCATCGCGGCACAGGGCGATAAAGGCATCGGCGTCCTCGGGCGCGATACCGGCCTTTTGATCCTCCTCGCCGACATTGATTTCGACATAACAGTCGACCTCCTTGCCGGATCTAGCGATCTCGGTGGCAAGGGCTTTGGCAAGTTTGGGGCGGTCGAGTGTCTGGATGGCATCGAACAATGCCACGGCCTGCTTGACCTTGTTGGTTTGCAGCGGGCCTATGAGATGAACCCGGGCGTCGGGAAATTCAGCCTTCAGCTCCGGCCATTTGGCCTGGGCTTCCTGAACGCGGTTTTCACCATAAAGTCGGTGGCCGGCGACCAGGGCCGGACGGATCGCATCGATGGGCTGTGTTTTGGAAACCGCTACCAGTTTGGCAGCGTTGGCCGCACGTTCGGCCGCCTGTTCCGCCTGCCTGATCTGGCCGCGAACCAGGTCGAGGTTTGCTGCAACGTCAACGTCGTCTGTCACCGGCAATTCCCTCACTTCCTGTCAGGCAAAGAACCTTGCTTCCCGTCAGGCAAAAAGCCCCTCTTTCCGTCAGGCAAAAAGAAAGGGCGGACCGAAGTCCGCCCTTTCCAAAGCATAACGCTTAAACCAGCTTAGAAGCTGAGCGCTGTACCGATAAAGGCAACGTTCGACTTGTTCTCGTCAGCCGCAACATTACCACCATCCTGGTAGTCATGAGTCTGGATACCAGCAGCCAGGGTCACACCCGGGCCCCAGCTGTAAGCTGCAGACATCATCATCATGGTGACTTCGTCGGCAACACCGCCGCCGCCGTTTTCGTCTTCACCGCTACCATACTGGACAGCAACTTTCCACGGACCGGTCGAGTAAGCAGCACCAATCGTGTACTGTTTCTCGTTGGAGTCTGTGGTGACGCCTTCGTCATCAGTCATGTAACCAAAGCCGACTGTGAACGCGCCCATGCTAACGTCCATTCCAACGGCCCAACCGGTGCGATCGTCAGCGCCGTTTGTCTGGGTTTCCTGCTTGGCTTTGACGTAGTTGAGGTTGGCACCGAGGCTACCGCCACCGATTTTGGTTTTCAGCTCGATCGAAGCTTCGTAAGCCGAACCGTGATCGTTACCAGTGTCCTGCTCAAAACCGCCATTGGTGTTTTTACCCTGGCCAATGTCAGGCGTGTAGGCGACACCAATTTTGACGCCCGGACCGATGGTCGGGGTGTAGTAAGCGATCTTGTTGTCTTTGAAAGTGATAACCTGGTTCGAGTTCGCACCAAAGTTGGTGATCGTCGAGTTAGCCGGACGCGTTGCCGGGTTGATGTTACCAAAGTTACCCCAACTCGGAGCGGCGCTCGGAGCATTGTGGCCCATCAAAAGTGACGGTCCCCAGTAGGAGCCGACGGTCACGCGACCAAAGCCACCTTCAAACCAGATGTAGTTTTCATCCTGGGTGCCGGCTTCAGCTTCCATTTCAGCTTCCCAACCGACCTTGATGCCGTTATCCATCGTGGTGCTGGCTTTGAAGTGAACTTCGCCCTCTTTCGAGATGCCGTGGTTCCGCTCGTTGGCGGCGGCTTCACCGAGCGCATCGTTCTGGCTGCCATAAACCAAATAAACGTGCTGGTAACCGGAGACACCAACTTTCATTGCTTCAGCGGCTGACGCACTACCGGTAATCATGCCGGCGGCGACGAGAGCTGTCGTGCCAATAAGAATCTTTTTCATAAACTTCTCTCTTTCAGGTTTTCATAACCCGGAGGACTTCATCCGGGCCGTAATGGTGTGTTCAACCCACTTTTTTAAATCGTTTGAGTTCTGGCAAGCAGAAATTCGAACGATCCGGGTTACAACACAAATCTGGTTCCAACAGGAATATTGGTTCCTTTTTCCTTTCGGACGCGTGATTACAACCTTTTGGGCCCAGTCAGGTCAAGCGATGCAGGGCATTTGTGTGTCGATAAAACCCCACCGTTGCCTTTTTGTCACATTATTGCCTGCGGATAGGCAAATTCCTGTTCATTTTCAAAGTTTTCGCCGCTTCTGTCACGTGAACTTATCATGCCATCAGAACATTTTTAATCGAATGGAGCCTGAGACCAAGTTGGCTCTCCCGTTTCCGCCAATGATGTGATAGTTAGTCATCAATGACGTACACACAACATTCCAACAGGACGCGTTAACATGACAATTACGGGCCGATACGTCGGCAGACTTGTGGCTGTGGCGGCTATATTGCTGATTGCAGCCTGTACCGAAAGCAAGCAGAAAACAGATTATGCTGTTTATCGGGGCGGCGTATTGTATGAGAGCGAGGAAGCCTACGAAGCCAACAAGATGTTCAGCGGCAAGGCCGGGAATATTTTCGGGTCCGAGGACGAAGATGAAGGCGGTGGTGGCCCAAGCGGTATCGGCGTCAACAGTTTCCTGTGGCGCGCATCGCTTGATACGCTTTCGTTCATGCCGCTGGCCTCGGCCGATCCTTTTGGCGGCGTTATCATCACGGACTGGTATGCCACACCGGGATCGCCTCTCGAGCGGTTCAAGATGACGGTCTACATACTCGATCGCAAGTTACGGGCCGACGCGGTGAAAGTCGCCGTGTTCCGGCAGTCGCGCCCCGCCCCCGGCGCCGAATGGATGGATGCGACAATCGCCAAGGCCACGCCCTTCGAGCTTGAAAACGCCATTTTGACCCGGGCCCGTCAATTGCGTGTGGCCAATCTGGAGCCGGGACAGTAGGTGACAGACAGGTGAAACTGGCATCAAGCACTTGAAATCATTTATTTTTATTAATGGCTCGTGGCTCGAATTCGCGGTCATATGTCTTTAAACTCTTCCAGGAAATACAATAATGGCGCGCTACAACGCCAAGGAAAACGAAATAAAATGGCAGGCCACGTGGTCTGATCAAGGCACGTTCGAGGTCGAACACGACCCGTCCAAACCAAAATATTACGTGCTGGAGATGTTCCCGTACCCATCCGGGCGCATTCATATGGGCCATGTGCGCAATTACACACTGGGCGATGTGGTTGCACGCTATAAAAGTGCCAGGGGCTTTAATGTCCTGCATCCCATGGGCTGGGATGCCTTTGGTCTGCCAGCGGAAAATGCCGCCCGTGATATGGCCGTGCATCCGCGTGAATGGACCTACGCCAACATTGCCACGATGCGCGACGAGCTTAAAGCCATGGGACTGTCGCTCGACTGGTCTCGCGAAATCGCCACCTGTCATCCTGGCTATTACGCCCAGCAGCAGCGCCTGTTTCTTGATTTGTTCGATACTGATCTGGCCTACCGCAAGGAAAGCTGGGTCAACTGGGATCCGGTCGACAACACCGTGCTGGCCAACGAACAGGTCATCGACGGCAAGGGTTGGCGTTCCGGGGCAGAAGTTGAAAAACGCCTGTTATCTCAATGGTTTCTCAAGATCACCGACTATGCCGACGAATTGCTCGAGGCGCTGAACGATCTCGACCGCTGGCCCGAACGCGTGCGCCTGATGCAGCAAAACTGGATTGGCCGTTCTGAAGGCCTGTCACTGCATTTTGATATTTTAGGACAGGACGACCGGCTGGAGATCTACACAACACGCCCGGATACCCTGTTTGGTGCCAGTTTCATGGCCCTGTCGCCGGAACATCCACTATCTCGCCAGGTCGGCGAACAGAACCCGGAGGCGGCCGAATTTATCGCCCAGTGCAGTCGCGCCGGCACCACCGAAGCCGCCATCGAAACCGCAGAAAAGCAGGGGTTTGACTCCGGCTTGAAGGCGATACATCCGTTTGATGGCAGCGAGTTGCCGATTTATATCGCCAATTTTGTCCTGATGGAATACGGCACGGGCGCCATTTTTGGCTGTCCGGCCCATGATCAGCGCGATCTGGACTTCGCCCGTAAATACGGACTGCCCGTGACACCTGTGGTGGCGCCCGCCGATGTCGACCCGGCTGAATTCGAAGTCGGCACAGAAGCGTATCTCGGCAGCGGCGTTATGGTGAATTCCGATTTCCTCAATGGCCTTGAAATTGCCGCCGCCAAAGACGAAGTCGCTGAACGCCTGGAGAAATCAAACGGGGCGACGCGCACGGTGCATTATCGTCTGCGTGACTGGGGTGTTTCCCGACAGCGCTATTGGGGCTGCCCCATTCCGATCATTCATTGTGATGATTGTGGGTCCGTTGGTGCGCCGGTGGAAAGCCTGCCCATCGAATTGCCCGACGACGTGACCTTTGATCATCCAAGTAATCCGCTTGATCGTCACCCGACATGGAAACATGTCGCCTGCCCGACCTGCGGCAAGGACGCGGCGCGCGAGACCGATACGCTGGATACTTTTTTTGATTCGTCCTGGTACTTCGCCCGTTTCTGTTCGCCGCGCAGTGATCAGCCCGTCGATCGCGACGCTGTGGATTACTGGCTGCCGGTCGACCAATACATCGGCGGTATCGAGCACGCTATTTTGCATCTTTTGTATTCGCGGTTTTTCACCCGGGCGATGAAACGCTCGGGCCATCTCGATGTTGACGAGCCGTTCGCCGGTTTGTTCACACAAGGCATGGTTTGTCACGAAACCTACCGCGATCCGGAAGGCCGCTGGATCTATCCGGAAGAGGTTGATTTTGGTGCCGAAGGCGCCCCGATTGTTGCCGCCACCGGTGGTGCCGTCACCGTGGGCCGGTCCGAGAGCATGTCGAAATCGAAGAAGAACGTCGTCGACCCGGGCTCAATCATCGATCAGTACGGGGCTGATACAGCGCGCTGGTACATGCTGTCCGACAGCCCGCCCGAGCGCGACCTTGAATGGACCGATTCCGGCGCGGCCGGAGCGTGGCGTTACACGCAGAGATTGTGGCGTCTTTTTGACGAAGCGCTCGATTTTGTGACCACGCCCGAGGCCGATACCGCTGGCCTCGACAGCCGGAGTTTGAGCGACAACGCACAAACCTTGCGCACGACGACACACAAGATGCTGGCGGCGATCACCGATGATATTGAACGCTTCCGCTTTAACCGCGCCGTCGCCCGGATCTATGAATATACCAATTATGCGCTTGGATTTAAGGCCGTTGAAGACGGTGATGCAGCGAGCTTGCGCGAAGGCCTCGAAATCCTCAACCAGGTTGTCGCCCCGATGATGCCGCACATTGCCGAGGAACTGTGGCAACTCATGGGCCACGATGTTTTGCTGGCCAACACGCCGTGGCCCGAGGCCGACGACAGTCTGCTGGTCGAGGACGTCGTGACGATTGGCGTGCAAGTTGGCGGAAAACTGCGGGGAACCATCGATATGGTGCCTGATGCTGCGGAAGACGTTGTGCGCGAGGCCGCCCTTGCACTGCCCAACGTCGTCCAGGCCGTCGATGGTCGGGACATCCGCAAGGTGGTCGTTGTTCCAAACCGGATTGTGAATGTCGTGGTCTGACACGGGGTCGTGGTCCAAGGCCTGGACCGTTCTGATTTGCCTTGGCATCGCCGGGTGTGGCTTTCGCCCGTTGTACGGCGAAAATGCAAAGGGCCAGATTAATACGACAGCGGAATTGGCCCGCGTCGAAGTCGGGCCGATCAAGGATCGCATCGGCCAACTCGTGCGCAATCATTTGCTCGATCAACTGACGCCGAGGGGCGGCAAGCTCGCACCGCACTACAGACTGAATATCGAGCTCAGTACCTCGCAGGAAGGCGTCGCCCTTGCCCGTGACGAAGCGGCGACGCGGTTCAATTTGCAGTTGCGTGGGCGTTATGCCCTTGTAGACCTTGAAAACAATCGCGAAATCCTCCAGGGCACGGCGCGATCAATTGCGGTCTACAACGTCGTCTCGGCGGACTATTCGACCTTAACCGCGGAGGCGGATGCCAAGCGCCGGGCAGCACGTGAAATCAGTGATGAGATCAAAACCCGGCTGGCGGTGTTTTTCTCCCGCCGGTCGGTAAGAAATTGAGGGCTGGCGGATCATGAAAATTCCGCCTCGCAGTATCGAGAATTTTGTTCGCAATCCTGATCCTGCGGTGCGCGCGGTTCTGTTTTACGGGCCGGACGGTGGTGCCGTGCGGGAACGTGCCGAAACGCTATGCCTTACCGTCGTGCCCGATCTTGGCGATACCTTTGGCGTAGTCGAATTGACCCCGAAAGCAATCACGTCGGATCCGGCGATCCTCGGCGATGAGGCTGCCGCGATTTCGTTTGGTGGCGGGCGTCGGGTCATTCGTATTCGCGGCGCCGGCAATGATATTGCTGATCGCCTGAGTGATTTTCTCAAAGACCCTTTGGGCGATGCGCTGATCGTGATCGAGGCCGGGGAGCTTGCAGCCCGCGCCAAACTGCGCGCAGCCTTTGAAAAATTCGATAATGCCGCCGCTGTAGCCTGTTACGTCGATGAAGGTGTCGGCCTGGAAGCCCTGATCCGATCTGTGATGCAGGAGGCCCAATTACGGCTTGAACCAAACGCGCTCGATTATTTGACAGCCAATCTCGGCGGGGATCGCCAACTGACGCGCCGTGAACTGGAAAAGATCGTGCTTTATGTCGAGCCCGGCGCCACCGTTACGCTTGAAGATGCGCAAGCCTGTGTGGGTGACGGGGCGGCGACCTCGCTCGACGACGTCTCGATGGCTGCGGGTTCCGGTGATTACCAGGCTTTGGAAACGGCACTGCGCCGATGCGGTGCGGATGGTCATGCCGCGGTCGCCATCGTGCGTGCCGTCCAGCGCCACTTCCACAGGTTGCATCTGGCCGTCGGCGTCAAGGCGTCGGGGTCATCCGCCGACCAGGCAATGGCCGCTTTACGGCCGCCGGTGTTTTTTAAACAGAAAGATTCGTTTCGCAGGCAGATCAATAACTGGTCGCCGGGTAATTTGTCGGAAGCCCTGGTAATTTTGACCGAAGCCGAGATCGATTGTAAATCAACCGGGATGCCCGACGTCTCGGTTTGCGGTCGCGCCCTGATGAAAATCACCCAGGCCGCGCGTCAGCGGCGATAAATCCTGGTTTTTCTGGTTATGCCGCTATTAGTGTCAAGGCTCAGGCATGGATTCCCGCTTTCGCGGGAATGACGAGGATTTGAAGTTGGCAATGACTAACTGTTATTATGGTACCAAATTGTCATGCCCGCGAACGTGGGAATCCATTCCGGTGAGTGTTCCACCAGTGCCGAAGTGGGTAGACAGAACGCTATTCTCTGAACTTTTCTTTTGATATCAGTCGCTTGACTTCAATCGCCGGCAAATTTCGTCGAGCTGTTCGAGCGTTTGATAGCTGATATGGACCTCGCCACCGGCTTCGCCCTGGTGATCGATCTGCACTTTCAGGCCGATGGCGTTGGAAACATCGCCCTCAAGCGCCAGAGTATCGGCGTCCTTGCCGAAAGCGGGCCGGGCTGCGGCGGATGAGGTCGGAGCGGACTGTTTTTGAACCAGCTTTTCGACCTGACGCACATTCAGGCCTTTTTTGACGGCGGCTTTGGCAAGCTTCAACGGATGCTCGGCAGCCAAGAGTGCGCGTCCATGGCCGGCAGACAAACTGCCATCTTCGATCATCGCCTTGATTTTATTCGGTAAATTTAACAGTCGCAGAGTATTGGCGATGTGGCTGCGGCTTTTGCCGATGGTGGTGGCGAGCTGTTCCTGGGTATGGCCAAATTCCTCGGCGAGGCGCTGATAGCCGTCAGCTTCCTCGATGGCCGAAAGATCGGCGCGCTGTACGTTTTCAACAATGGCAATTTCCAGCGACCTGACGTCGTCGAGTTCCTTGACGACGACCGGAACCTGATGAAGCTGCGCCCGTTGGGCCGCCCGCCAGCGCCGTTCACCGGCAACAATTTCAAAATTTTGTGGCTCGCCGAGAACCTGGCGCACGAGAATCGGCTGGATGATGCCGAGCTCACGGATCGAGGCTTCGAGCGAGGCGATGTCTTCTTCGTCAAAAGTATGGCGAGGCTGGAATTTGTTGGGGCGCAGATGTTCGATCGGCACTTCGCGCGTGGCACGTTCGCCCTCCGGGCCGGCCTGCGGCTCCGCCGGATTATCGCCCAGCAAGGCTTCAAGTCCCCGGCCAAGCCCGCGTTTTGCCTCTTCAGCCATCGACCTCTCCTCAAGCAGCGCGCTGGCGTTCACGTTTCAACATCTCCCCGGCAAGCTGGATGTAGGCGCGGCTGCCGGCACACTGATGATCGTACAACAGGGCGGGCTTGCCATGGGAAGGCGCTTCGGAAACCCGGACATTACGCGGGATGACCGTTTCGTAAACCTTGTCGCCGAGGTAGCCACGCACATCGTTGGCGACCTGGCCCGAGAGATTATTGCGCTTGTCGAACATGGTCAGCACGATGCCCTGAATGTCGAGCGTCGGATTAAAAGCCGCGCTGACACGCTCGATGGTGCGCAGCAACTGGCTCAAACCTTCGAGGGCGAAAAATTCGCATTGCAACGGTACCAGCACAGAATGCGCCGCGGTCAGGGCATTCAGCGTCAACAGGCCGAGCGACGGCGGGCAGTCAATCAGGACATATTGGTAGTCGCGCAGTGTTTCGCTGGTGAGCGCGTCCTTCAGACGATAGCTGCGCCGGTCGATGTCGACGAGCTCAAGCTCGGCGCCTGACAAATCCTGTGTCGAGGGAATGATGTCGAGCCCGGGGATGTTGCTGGTGAAGCAGGCCTGCTGCACGCTGGCACTGCCGGCCAGCACATCGTAACTCGACAATTCGCGCTGCGCCCGATTGACCCCGAGGCCGGTGCTGGCATTGCCCTGCGGATCAAGATCGACGATCAGCACCTTGCAGCCAACCGCTGCCAGAGCCGTGGCCAGATTGATGGTCGTCGTGGTCTTGCCGACGCCGCCCTTCTGGTTGACGACGGCGAGTATGCGCGTGGCCGGATCCGGTGTGATCAACGGTACAACGCGAGAGGAATCGATTGCCGATGTCTCTTCGCTGATTGCTGTATCGGAATTCTGGTCTGTGATCGTCAAGACCCTGCCCCCTATGTACGCTTAACGGATATGTACGCTTGACTTTTGCCAATGGCCGTCTAATTCCCCAGCCCCGCAACGCGCAAAATAACGCTGTCCGGGTTTGTTGAACTGGGCAATTTTTCGATGTCGAGTGTGCCCTTTTTTGACGATTTCGTCAATTCTTTCTCAACATCTTGACCCTTCAAAAACAGGCATACTGTATCTTGTGTGGCAAGGGGCTGGGCCCACTCGATCAGGGTATCGAAATCTGCCAGCGCCCGGGCCGTGATAACATCGATGCGATCAGGCTTTTCGGACCTCTGCCAGATCTCCTCAATGCGGCAATTGTACAGGGTAATCTCTGTGCCGGTCAGCCGCGCGGCTTCAGCGAGAAAGGCGCATTTGCGGCTGTCGCTTTCGACCAGATGCACCTCCCCTGCGCCGAGGATCGCAAGAATAAGGCCGGGCAATCCGGCACCACTACCGAGATCGAACCAGACCTCTGATCCACCTGGCGCGTGTTCGAGGACTTGCACAGAGTCAAGGATGTGCCGTCGCCAGACGTCGTCGAGGGATTTGCGGCTGACCAGATTGATCGCATTTTGCCACTTGCCGAGGGTCTCGACGTAAGTCGTCAGGCGGCCCATTGTTTCACGTGAAACATCGGTCAGGGCCTGGAATTCTGCCGGTGTCAGGATCGGATTATCGTCGCTCATGCCTCAGGCAGACTGTTGCTCAGCCTTGATACCCGGCACCGATCGAGTCTGTTTGACGTGTGCCAGCAACGAGGTCAGCGCCGCCGGCGTCATGCCGGGAATGCGGGCTGCCGCGCCCAGGGACTCGGGCCGCACCAGTTCAAGCTTGCCGCGCACTTCGTTCGACAACGAGCCAATGGCCTGATAATCGAGATTTGCCGGAAGCCGCAGGTTTTCATCCTTGCGGAAGGCCGCGACATCAGCGGTCTGGCGATCAAGATACCCGGCATAAAGTGACTCGGATTCCAGCTGGTCGATGGCCCGGGCCGACAGGTCACTAAGCTCCGGCCAGATCGGCAGCAATACAGCGATTTCAACATCGGGCAAGGCCAGCAGGTCAAGCGCTGTGCGCCGGTTGCCATCGAGGTTGACGGCGATACCGTGCTTGCGCGCGGCGTTCGGCGTGAGATTAAGCTTTGTTGTCAGGCGGCGCGCCTCGACCAGATCCTGCATCCAGCTTTCGAAAGCGGCCTTGCGCACCGGGCCGACACAGCCGGCATCGAGACCGATGGGCGTCAGACGCTGATCGGCATTATCAGCGCGCAGCGTCAGGCGATATTCGGCGCGCGAGGTGAACATACGATAGGGTTCTTCAGTACCACGCGAAATCAGATCATCAATCATCACGCCAATATAGGCGTCGGCCCGGCTCAGCACGACGGCGGCTTTATCATCCGCCAGGCGCGCGGCATTGAGGCCGGCCATCAAACCCTGGGCCGCGGCTTCTTCATAACCCGTCGTCCCGTTGATCTGTCCGGCGAGGAAAAGTCCGCCCACCTTGTGGGTCTCCAGCGATGCCCGCAGTTCGCGCGGATCGACAAAGTCATATTCAATGGCATAGCCCAGTCGCAGGATCTTTGCGTTCTCCAGCCCCGGAATGGTTTTCAACAGAGCGATCTGCACGTCTTCCGGCAGCGAGGTCGAAATGCCGTTTGGATAGACGGTAACGTCATCGAGGCCTTCGGGCTCAAGGAAAATCTGGTGGCCGTCGCGATCACCGAAGCGCACGACCTTATCCTCGATCGAGGGGCAGTAGCGTGGGCCGGTACTTTCGATCTGGCCGGAATACATTGGTGAGCGGTCGATGTTGGCGCGAATGACATCATGGGTCGCCCGCGTCGTCGTCGTCATATGGCACGAAACCTGGGGCGTGGTGATCTTGTCCGTCAGGAATGAAAACGCCACGGGCGGCTCATCACCCGGCTGTTCGACCAGCCCGGAGGTATCAATCGTCCGGCCATCGAGGCGTGGCGGCGTACCGGTCTTCAGCCGGCCCAGTCTGAAATCGAGCCGGGCCAGCGTCTGCGACAGGCCATTGGCCGGGGCCTCGCCCGCCCGACCCGCCGGCGTGGTTTCATCACCAATGTGGATCAGGCCGCGCAAGAATGTGCCGGTAGTAATGACAACGGTCGGGGCACGGACTTCAAGGCCCTGCCCCGTGATCACTCCGGTAATACGTGGCTGATCGCCGGTTTCGTCAATCAGCAGATCCTCGACACCGCCTTCAGCAATCGTCAGGTTTTCCTGTGATCCGAGCTCGCGCTGCATCTCGGCGCGATAAAGCGCGCGGTCAATCTGGGCGCGCGGCCCGCGGACCGCAGGTCCCTTGCGCCGGTTGAGCAGGCGGAACTGGATGCCGGCAAGATCGGCGATCCGGCCCATGACCCCGTCGAGCGCATCGATCTCGCGCACGAGGTGCCCCTTGCCGAGGCCGCCAATCGCCGGATTACACGACATCTCGCCGATGGTATCGGCGCGATGGGTGATCAAAAGCGTGTTGGCCCCATAGCGCGCAGCGGCTGACGCCGCGTCACAACCGGCGTGTCCGCCGCCGACGATAATGACATCGAAGGTGTCTTTGCCCGTCAATCGGGCTGTGGATATGTTGGGGTTCGGGGACATGGCCGGAACTTACGGAGACCCGCCGCCAGAGTCAATTACTCTGTGTCTCGCGGCGTTAAAGGCGTTTGGCTGAAATTCGGGCAATGTTTCACGTGAAACAATTTTTACCCCGCATCGAATTAAGTTTCGCTACCGAACGCGTTCGGGCTATTTGCCGATACAGAAATCTCTGAATACTATATCTAGTAGGTCTTCGACATCTATGCGGCCCGTGATGCGCCCGAGGGCGCGTGCGGCGAGGCGAATATCCTCCGCCGCCAGCTCCGCAGGCAGGTTTTTGTCGGCGGCTGCAAGAAAACGACCGAGGGACTCCGCGCAGGTTGTTAAAGCCTCGCGATGTCTTTGCCGCGTCAGACCAGGTGCCGCGGAAAGACCAAACCGCTCCCCGACAATATTTTCTATCGCGGAAATCAACTCCGGAAGCCCTGCCCCGGTTTGCACAGAGACCGGAAATACGGTGTGCCCGCCGATTTGCGTTTCCGTCGCCTGTGCCCCGAGATCAATTTTGTTGGCCACGACGACGGAATTATCGTCAATGATTTCAATCGTTCGCGCATCCACTTGCCCCAGTGCCGATGCCTCCAACATGACAATTTTAAGGTCGGCTGCGGCGGCGCGGGCCAGGGCCCGGCGTACACCTTCGTCCTCGATTTCATCTGCCGTCGCCCGCAAACCGGCGGTATCGGCGACAATCACCGGCACACCGCCGAGATCGAGATGCACGTCGATGACGTCTCGTGTTGTGCCGGCAATGCCTGAGACTATCGCCGCCTCGCGCCGGGCCAATACATTCAAGAGACTCGATTTGCCGACATTGGGCGGCCCGACGATGGCGACATAAACGCCATCGCGCAACCGCTCCCCGCGATGGCCATCTGCGAGATGATCCTCCATCGAATTTTGCAAATTTTTCAGACCCGCGACGACGTTATCGGCAAGACCGGTTGGTAAGTCTTCATCCTCGGCAAAATCGATATCAGCTTCGAGGTGCGCAAGTGCTGCAATTAGAATCGCTCGCCAGCGTTCGTAAAGTTCGCCGAGTTTGCCTTCCGTTTGACGCAAGGCCTGGCGACGTTGCGCCTCCGTTTCTGCGTCGATCAAATCAGCGATGCCTTCGGCCTGGGTCAAATCGAGTTTGCCGTTTTCGAAAGCGCGTCGGGTAAACTCGCCAGGCTCAGCCGGCGCGAGACCGGGCACCGACAGCAGCGCCTCAGAGACTGCCGCCACAACTGCTCGCCCTCCATGCAGATGGAGTTCGGCGACGTCCTCTCCGGTGTAGCTGGCTGGCGCGGGGTACCAAAAAACCAGGGCGTCGTCCAAAATTTCCTTCGTGTGTGGCTCTGTGAGACGCGTTAGCGATGCCGTCCTGGCCTTGAGTCCCGAAACACCCAACGCCTCCAGGGCGGCTTGTGAGGCCGGCCCAGACAATCGGACCACAGCCACGCCTGCGGGCAGCGCCCCACTGGCCAGCGCAAAAATCGTCCGGGCTCCCGAAGGAGTTTGGTTTTGAATTTTATGTTCGCCGGACGTCATCAAAATCTTTCGCCGTCAGGTAACCGGCGCCACCTGATCCGGTGCCAGCATCAAGCGCTCGACCCGCCCGCCTTCAACAAGATGCGTCTGAATGATCTCGTCGACGTCGGCCTCACTTTGCGCCGTGTACCAGATGCCTTCGGGATAAATCACAAAGGTCGGCCCGAACTCACAACGGTCGAGACAACCGGCCGCGTTGACCCGCACGCCCTCGACGCCGGCCTGCCGGACCTGTTTCTTGAAATAATTTCGCAGACCCACACCGCCGCGCGCCTGGCAGGAACCACGCGGATCACTGGCGTCGCGCTGATTGGTGCAGCAAAATACATGACGGACAAAGAAGTCCGCAGGATCGCCTGGCTGTTTTGACATATTAACCCTTAACTTATTGATATTGCTTAATCTTTACTGGTCGCCGTGCCGGTCATCTGGGCCCAGAACGCTTTCTGTAAAGTCTCAAGACCCTCCATGCCGCCCGGCATGTTCGACGTGCCCGGCATCCAGTTTTTGAACATCGTCTCGGCGTCCATGCCGCCCAGATTCTCCATCATCTGGTTCTGGATTTTTTCCATCAGGGCGTCCTGCATGGTCGCCACATCAGGCAAGCCGAGAAAAGTGCGGGCTTCCTGCGGCGAACATTCAATATCTATATTGATCTTCATTGGACATTGCTCCGGTCTGCGTAAACAATCGGTCGCGATCTCCAACCGACACTAATGCATTTCAATTTCACAGAGAACCTTTCATGGCCAACAAACTCGGCGACGAAACCAGCCCCTATCTGCTGCAGCACAAGGACAACCCGGTGCACTGGTTGCCGTGGGGCGACGCGGCGCTTGATCTGGCGGCTTCCGAACAAAGGCCGATCCTGTTGAGCGTCGGCTATGCCGCCTGCCACTGGTGCCACGTCATGGCGCACGAAAGTTTTGAAGACCCCGACACCGCCGCCATCATGAACGAACTTTTTGTCTGCATTAAAGTCGACCGCGAGGAACGCCCGGACATTGATGCGATCTACCAACAGGCCCTCGCACTGACAGGCGAACAGGGCGGCTGGCCGCTGACGATGTTCCTGACGCCGACGCGCGAGCCCTTCTGGGGCGGCACCTATTTTCCGCCCCAGCCGCGTTTTGGCCGCCCGGCCTTTCGCGATCTGCTGGCCCAGTTGCACAACGTCTGGCAAACCCAGCCCGAGACCGTGGCCAAAAATACCGAGGCACTCGGTCAGGGCCTCGCCCGACTTTCGCGACCGATGGAAACCGGCAATGGCGCACCCGACGCGCAATACGCCATCACGACCGAGATCATGGATCGATGTGCGAGCCAGCTCGCCGGTGCGGTCGACGTGGTGCACGGCGGCCTGCAGGGCGCGCCCAAGTTCCCCCAGCCGCACGTCTTTGAATTCCTCTGGCGGGCCGGGCTGCGTACCAACTCCGATACTCTGAAAGCCGCGGTCACCTTGACTTTGGACTGCATGTCACAAGGCGGCATCTATGATCATTTGATCGGCGGCTTCTCGCGTTATTCGACCGATGAGGTCTGGCTGGCACCGCATTTTGAGAAAATGCTTTACGACAACGCCTTGCTGATCGATCTGCTGACACGGGTCTGGCGCACCATGCACACATCGCTTTATGCCACACGCGTGCGGGAAACCATTCACTGGGCGCTGGTCGAAATGCGTGATGCGGGCGGTGCCTTTGCCGGCGCGCTCGATGCGGATTCGGAAGGCGAAGAAGGCCGCTTCTATGTCTGGCAAGAAGAACAAATCGATGACCTGCTGGGCGACGATGCAGAAGTGTTCAAAAAAATCTACGACGTCAAAAAACACGGCAACTGGGAACTGAAAAATATTCTCAATCGCACCGATCACCCGAACGCCGAAGATGCCACCACCGAAGCCGGGCTCGGCATCTCGCGCAATATCTTGCTGGCGGAACGCAATACGCGGGTACGACCGGGCCGCGACGACAAGGTGCTGGCCGACTGGAACGGTCTCTTTATCTCCGCCCTCGCCGAAGCCAGTGCGACTTTCCATCAACCTGAATGGCTCGATGCCGCGCGCGAGGCATTTGACTTTATCACCACGACCATGACCAACGGCGATCGCCTGTTGCACAGCTATTGCGATGGCCGGGTGACCGGCGGGGCCTCGGGGCCGGGCTTTCTGGATGATTATGCCAACATGGCCCGCGCCGCCCTGTCGCTGCATGAAGTGACGGGGGACCAGCACTTCCTCGATCATGCCATCCGCTGGGCGACAACGCTGCAAACGCACTATCGCGATCCCGAGCACGGCGGGTATTTCTTTACCGCCGATGATGCCGAGCAATTGATCACACGAACGCGCAACGCCACCGACAACGCCTCCCCCGCCGGCAACGGCACTATCGTCGGCGTGCTGGCGCGATTGTTTTATCTCACCGGCGATGATGCGTGGCGCGCCGAGGCACAGTTTGTCATTGATGCTTTTGCCTCCGAAATGGGCCGCAACTTTGTCTCGATCGCCACCTTGCTGGCCGGGGCTGAATTCCTCGAGGGTGCGGTGCAGGTCGTGATCATCGGCACACGCGGTGACGCCGCCAGCGATGCCCTGATCGATGTCACGTTCCAGGCACCGGAGCCCAACCGCTTGCTGGTCGTGGTCGGACCGGATGAAGATCTGCCCGCCAGCCACCCCGCCCACGGCAAAACACAAACCGACGGACAGGCCACGGCATACGTCTGTCGCGGGCCCGTCTGTTCACTGCCCGTGACGGCTCCGGATGATCTGACCCGGAGCCTCGACACATGAGTTATCTCTCCCTGCACAGCCCGGTCGGTGATTTGACTTTACATGAAGAAGACGGTGCTCTGGTGGCGCTGGAATGGGGCTGGGTGCCGGACGATGTGCCGGGCCGGGTTGAAGCCGCAGCCGTCCTGCATGAGGCCCGCGATCAGATGAACGATTATTTCGACGGCAAGCGCGGCGATTTTGAATTACCCGTGGCACCACACGGCACGCCCTTTCAGCAAGCGGTCTGGCGCGGCATGTGCGAGATCCCGGCAGGCCAGATCCGGACTTATGGTGACCTCGCTGGAGATCTGAAAAGTTCGGCGCAGGCCGTGGGCACCGCGTGTGGTGCCAATCCCATCGCCATCATTATCCCCTGCCACCGCATCGTCGCCGCCGCCGGCCTCGGGGGATATTCAGGTTCCGGCGGCGTCGATACCAAAGTCCAGCTTCTGCGGCTCGAAGGTGTGGCGATCCAGGACGAGCTCTTTTAAGCCGCTTTTTCCGCAGATATTTTGAGATAATTCAGCATCGTATCGGCGTCGGAAACCTCGAAGGGATCGTCGGCTGCGTTATCGGCAAATCCGTCTTCGCTGAAGATTTGTTCGATCACACCATCGTCGACCAGCATGGCGTAGCGCCAGCTGCGCATACCAAAACCGAGGTTTGATTTATCGACCAGCATGCCCATCTTGCGGCTGAACTCGCCGGAGCCATCAGGCAACAAAAAGACGTTGTGTGCCTTTTGCGACTGGCCCCACTGGTACATGACAAAAGCATCATTGACCGAGAGACAAACAATCTGATCAACACCAAGTGCCTGAAATTCATCATGTAATTCTTCGTAACGCGGCAAATGACTGGTCGAACAGGTCGGCGTAAAGGCGCCGGGCAGGGCAAACAGCACGACGCGCTTGCCGTTGAAGACGTCGGCAGTCGTCAGGTCTTTCCATTCAAAGGGGTTGGGACCTTCAATCGCCTCGTTGCGCACACGGGTCTTGAAGGTAACGTCGGGAACTGTGTGTTGGTGAGCCTGTGTCATAATTTCAATCCTCTGACAATACGGTTGCTTCTGAGGAGGAAAATAGGTGGTTCTGATATAATTGTGAAACCGCTAATATTTGTTATAATAAGTGATATTGTCACTTAATAGGAAATGCCAGTTTATGTCGCCTGAGCCCACACTTCGCCAACTCCGGCATTTCCTCAGCCTGGCTGAACACTGTCACTTCAGCCGCGCTGCCGAGGCCTGCCTGATTACCCAGTCGTCCTTGAGCGCCAGCATCCGCGAGATGGAATTTGTACTCGGTACCCAATTATTCGAGCGCACCAAACGATCCGTCATGCTGACGCCGCTCGGTCGTGACATGATCCCGCTCGCCCGCGACGTGCTGTTGCGGCTCGATGACCTGACCGACCTCGTGCAGACGGCAGGCGGTCCCTTGCGCGGGGATTTGCGCCTTGGCGTGATCCCGACGGTCGGGCCATTTTTGTTGCCGCGCACGCTGCCCGGTCTGCGCAAGGCCTGGCCTGATCTGCGGCTTTATCTGCACGAGGATCAAACGGCCCGGCTGCTGCGCCAACTCGATGAGGGCAGGCTCGACCTGGTACTGCTGGCGCTGCCCTACAAGACCGGCAAGTTCGAAAGTCTTGCTTTCGCCGAGGACCCGTTGCTGGCGGTGTTTCCGCGTGGTCACACTTTAAGTGAATTCGAAACCATGACACCGACGCGGCTCAGCCGGGACGCCGTACTCATGCTCGACGACGGTAACTGTCTCAGCGATCAGACTCTGGCGATTGGCCGCTTCAAGACGACGGCGGATCTTGCAACCGCGACCAGTTTGCATACCCTGGTGCAAATGGTCGCCAACGGTCTCGGTGTTACCGTGCTGCCCAAGATGGCCATCGATGCCGGTATCCTGCGCGGGCTCAAACTGGATGTGCGACCGTTCTCCAGCCGCAAGGCATCACGCAGGCTGGCCCTGGTTTGGCGAAAATCATCCCGCCGAGCCGATGAATTTCGTATAATCGCCGCCTACCTTGGTGATGAACTCGGCACGCCGGTGCGGCGTGATTAAGGATACATCATGAAACTCGAATTGCCTGAGACGCTGGAGGATTGGAATACACGCGGGGCCGACTATCTGCCGGGCAGGCTCGATCTTGAATTCCTCAAGGTCGAAGCCGATGAGGTGATCGGCCGCTTCAAGGTCGAAAAATCCCATATGTCGTGGAATGGTTTTTTACATGCCGGTTCCGTTGTCACGCTGGCCGATACCTGTTGTGGCTATGGCGTGCTGAAGGCCCTGCCTGAGGGAGCCGATGCCTTCACCACCATCGATGTGAATTCAAATTTTATCAGCACGGCACGTTCAGGTATCGTCGCGTGTTCTGCGCGTCCGCTGCATACGGGACGAGCCACCCAGGTCTGGGACGCCACCGTGACCTCCGAGGCCAGCGGCAAAACCATCGCCCATTTCAGATGCACCCAGATGATCCTGTGGCCGCGCTAAAATAAAACGCGCCCGCAGTCCGGGCGGGACTGCGGGCGTGCCAGCCGGTCTCACCTGAGAGACCGGAAAACTATTCGTCAGCTATTTTTTTTCAGCCCGGAACGCCTTGTGACAACTGCCGCAAGCCTTTCCAACGCCCCCGATGCTGCCGCGCAAGCCCGCCAGATCTGTGCCGGCCATATTTGCCATGTTTGCCACGGCCGCTTTCAAGGCCTTGGAATTTTTGCCAATCGCCGGCCACGTGCTCCAGATCGTCGGCAGGGCGCGGGTCTTGTCGCCCAGTTTGTCGTTGCCTGATCCCGGTAGCCACATCGATGAGCCATCGAGCTGTTCAAGGGCCGCCAGGCTGTTGGCCGCACCGGCTGCCTTTTTGGCGTCGTAGGCAATTTTGCCCTTGGCCATACCGCCGAGCATGCCGAGGTAGAAGCCTCTCAATTGCATGACGCTTTTACGCGCCGAGACGGCATTGTCCATGCCCGCCGCCTGCACCGCAGGCACACCCGCGCCCAGCACGGCCACAGCCGCCAGCGCAATAACTGAATTTCTGATTGCCTTGTACATGTGTCACTCCCTTCGAGTTAATCCACCAGTCTCTGTATCCCCTGGGGCCAAGATTAACGTGTGCAAAAAAGTTTGGCTATTGGCCATATTCGCCCACAAATCTGTGCAATAATGCACAGGCGACGATGGGCACAGGAGGTTAACGTGGCATGGGATGATTTACGTTATGTGTTGGCGGTGGCCGAACAAGGCACATTGAGTGGCGCGGCGCGCAGTCTCGGCGTCAATCACTCGACGGTGCTGCGGCGCATTTCGGCCTTCGAGGACAACAAGGGTGTGCGGGTTTTTGAGCGTACGGGCGCGGGTTACACCCTGAGGCCGGAAAGCCATCATTTGTTGAACGCACTGCGTACAATCGAAGATCAGGTCCACGGTCTCGACCGCGCGATCGCCCGACAGGGACTGGAACTCGACGGACCGGTGCGTATCACCACCACGGACACCTTCGCCGCCGCCGGCTTCATGGCGCACGTGGCCGCCTTCCAGCAGCAACACCCCGGCGTCATCGTCGAGCTCAACACGACAAATTCCTACGTTGACTTCAGCCGGCTCGAAGCCGACATCACGGTGCGCCCCGCCCTGACGTTGCCGCCCGAACTTGAGGGCGAGCGCGCCTGTGAAATAGAGCTAAAAGTCTACGCCACGCCTGAGTACCTTGAGCAAAACAGCGCCACCAGTTATGCCGCGCACCGCTGGCTCGGCGTTGGGCTGCCGATCTCCTCGACCCTGGTCGGCGACTGGCAGCGCCAGCACGTGCCGGATACCGCCATTATCCTCAAATCAAATTCATTTGCTGATCTCGGCAGTGTCGCCGCGACCGGCCTTGGCCTCGCCATGCTGCCGTGCTGTATCGGTGACCCCTCGCCCGATCTGGTACGGGCGGAGAATTTCCCCGACAGCCTGTCATCCTGGATCTGGGTGGCGACGCACCGCGACATGGCCGGATCGGCCAAGGTGCAGTCAATCATGCGCTATTTTGCCAGCGCCCTTCGCAGCGACGCCGATTTGTTTGCCGGGCGCCTGGCCGATGTCTCAGCCGACGCGGTAGGCCGCCATCATGCCCGTCATGGCGTGGCCGAGAATATGACAGTGTAACAGCCAGTCGCCGGGGTTGTCGGCGACGAAGGCGATATCGACATGTTCCTTGGGGAAGACCAGCACGGTATCGCGCCATGGCGGATTAACCATCCGTTTGCCGCCCACGGAAATGACCTGAAAGGTGTGGCCGTGCAGATGGATGGGATGGGCAAAGGCCGTCTTATTCTGCAGCCGCAGCACATAACTTTTGCCGAGTTCGAGATTGAACAGCCGGCCCCGCCTGGCAATCTCGGCCAGCGATGACCACGCCTTGCCATTGGTGGCCCACAGGATTCCGTTATCGACGAGCTCCGGCATTTCCAATTTTTTGCCGTCCAGCATGGCACCCTGCATGCCGCCCATCGCCCCGCCTTCGAAACTGACCGTCTTGAGTTCGGCGCCGTCGAGTTTTGGCAAGGCCAGCGGGTTGTCGGCGATCTTTTGCGGCATGGCGAGGCCGGTGGTGCGCAATACCTTGCCGGCGGGGCGGAAGGCGGCAACGACAAAGCGGCGCTTGCGATAGGTCGCGTCGAAGACTTCGTATTTCCGGTCGCCGGCCGGTGACGATGGCATATCAAGAACGACATCCGCCCGGCCTCCCGGCGGGATAAAGACGGGCTCGCCATCGATGGGCTGCGGCTGAACGGGCTGGCCATCCCGCGCCACCCACCAGCCCGACAGGCCGGTGAAGTCGAAAGAAAATATCCGCGCCGCAGCCGCATTGATCAAACGCAGCCGCAGTCGTTCACCGGGCTGGACGTCGACGCTCGGGCGATGACGGCCGTTGACGGTGACCAGATTGCCCAGCCGTCCGGCATGACTGTTAAGGCCGAGGCTTTTGAATTTTTCCGAGACGACGCCGTCCTTGCCGATCAGTAAATCCGACAGCACCCAGACGATCTCGCGGTCGACTTCAAGCGGTTTGTCTTCGCGGACAATCAGCGCGCCATACAGGCCGCGCCCGATTTGTTCGGCCGAATTGGCGTGCGGGTGATACCAGAAGGTCCCGGCATCGTCACAGCGAAAACGATAGGGGAAGCTCATCCCCCGTCCGACTGCTTTTTGCGTCACATAAGGCACGCCGTCCATGTCGTTCGGTGTGCGGATGCCATGCCAGTGTATCGTGGTCGACTGCGGCAATTCGTTCTTCAGTGTCATGGCAAGTTCAGCGCCCTGATCGACGCTGAGCACCGGGCCGGGTGTGTGATCGTTATACCCCCAGAACGGTACTTTCAAAGGCGCATCACCGCGCATGACCTCACCGACGCCAGGTTTGGCCACCAGGGTATCCGGCAAGGCTTTCGGCGTCGCGGCGTGCAGAAGTGTGGGCCCGGCCACACCGCCGAGCGCCAGTGCCCGCGCACCTTTAAGAATATGACGACGACTAAATTTCATGTATTCAGCGTGATCCCGGCAGCCAGACGACGCGACCAGCATACGCCAGGCGCTTCACCCGGCGCGAAGATTATTTTGGCTGTTCGCCGGCCAACCAGTCGCGCGCCTCGTCAACGTTGGCGAAGACACCGAATTTGTCCGGGGCGAAACCAAGTGCCAGCCGGTAAAGCCTGGCAAACTCCCGGGCGAAAAAGCTCTGGCCGACGACAAAGGCGCGGCGTACATCCGCACGGTTGGCGGCAAATTCCCTGAGCTCGCCCCTGGTGTTTCGCGCCAGACTGAATAAAGCGACGGCACTGATATCGGCCAGCAGATCGAAGCTCGGGTCATAGTTCGGATCCCGCAGCACCTCGGCCATCACCTCGCCGACATCGTTGCCGACCAGTTCGGCATTCGCCCGGGCAAAAATTATTCCGGCATCAGGTTCGATCACGTAATCAATCATCTGATCAAATCTCTCTGCAACAATTGTACTGGGACTGACATGGCGTCACTCATTCCTCGGAAAATTAATGTAAAATGGGCCGATATGCCTGCCGCAACGGCTGGCGACGAGGGCCTCGTCGGGCGCTTCTATAGCAGGCATTATATTAGAAAATCCACATATATCGTTTCGATATTTAGACAATCAAAACAACAAATTTAGTGAAATTTGAGAGGCCTGCCCTAAGCTGTTGGCATGAAACGGTTTATGTTTTTGCTCTGTCTTTGTGGCTTCTCGCCCGCCGCCGCCGATACGCTGTCCGGCAACCCGGCGTTCTGTTATGGCTTCCTCTCAGCGCTGTCATTGGCAGACGCTGAACGGCTGGATGAGCGTCTGCCACAAATCATCGCCCTGCACGCGACGGCGGGGCCGAAGGATTCAACGGACGAGCGCAATTTCAACGACTGGCAATTGATCGGACGGGAAACAGCAGCCGACCGGGCCGACGCCAAAAACCCGGCTCGCCTGAAAAACTGCCGCCGGCTTCCAGGATTTGCGCCGTCCTGAACGCCACAGTTGTTAACCTTTTAAACACTATATTTGACCATCATCCGCTGGCGATGGCAGGCGAGTGGGGGCTCAAATGCAGACTTATCAGTTGCCGGACTGCGCTCAGTAGCTTATTGCAGTCAGGCGGTCGGGCATTTTTACAGTGAATAGAGTTCTTTTTGCATGGAAAACCAGCAGCAAGCGGCCCCGGATACAAGTACCATTCCGTCGGCGCGTGATTTGGTAAAGGTTTTGGCACCGTACCGCCAGCCCAGTCACCTTCGCAGTACCATTGAACTGGCGATCACCGGCTCAGCCTTTGTCGGCCTGTGGCTCGCCGCTTGGTGGGCGCTTTCGATCAGCTACTGGCTGACGCTTGCGATCAGTGTGCCGGCAGCGGCGTTTCTGGTCCGGCTCTTCCTGATCAAACACGACTGTGGCCATGGCGCTTTCTTCCGCAGCAAATTTGTCAACGACAACGTCGGGCGGGTGCTCGGCGTGTTGACGCTGACGCCCTACGATCTCTGGCGCAAGGCTCATGCTGTGCATCATGCGACGTCAGGCAACCTCAACAAGCGCGGCGTTGGTGATATCGACGTCATGACGGTGAGCGAATATCGCGCCCTGCCGCGTCTCAAGCGTCTGGTTTATCGGCTCTATCGCAACCCGTTGATTATGTTCTGCGTCGGTCCAGCCTATCATTTTCTGCTGCGCAATCGTTTGCCGATCGGCCTGCGTTCGGCGGGCTGGCGCTACTGGCTCAGTGCCATGGGCACCAACGCAGCGATTGCCGTGGGCTTTGGCATCATGATTTATTTTCTTGGTGCCGCGCCGTTCCTGACTGTGCATCTGCCCATCGCCGTATTAGCCGGCGCCATCGGCATCTGGCTGTTTTATGTCCAGCACCAGTTCGAAGACACCTATTGGGCTGAAGACGAAGACTGGAATATGCAGGAGGCAGCCCTGCAGGGCTCGTCGCACTATGACCTGCCGCGTGTGATAAGCTGGATCACCGCTCACATCGGTGTGCACCATATTCATCATCTCAGCAGCCGCATTCCGTTTTACCGGCTGCCCCAGATCATGCGCGACTTCCCCGAGCTCGCCGACATCCGGCGCGTGACCTTTTTGCAAAGCCTGGTTTGCCTGCGCTTGCGGTTGTGGGATGAAGGCCAGAAGAAACTCGTGTCCTTCGCCGAGGCCCGCGCGCTTTAGGCCACCTTCCCGATCAATACGACATCCGGACCGGCAAAGATCAGATTTGCCGAAACACCCCCGGTCGTCCAGTGCGCCGCCAGCCAGTCAAACGAGGTGTCGGCAAAAAAGCAGATGTGCGTCGGATCATTAATATAGTGCCAGCCGCGAAAGGCTTCCTTGTCCCGCACCCGCTTGGTCATGATGCCGAGCCAGCCACCCGGCCTGATCATCTGCCACAAGGCGTCAAGCTCCGGCCCGGGTGTGGCCAGATGTTCCGCAACCTCGCTCAACGTGATGAAGTCGTAAGTTATCGACAGCACCGATTTGTCCGGCGCATACCACGGATCGTAAAGCGCCATCGCAAAACCGGCTTCCTCAAACATCAGCGATAATGTCGGCCCCGGTCCGCAACCGAAATCAAGACCCTGGGCCCCCGGTGCCAGACGCTCTTCAAGCGGCGTAAACAGACGCCCGAGAAAACGCCGGTAACCCGGATCATCGGGCCGGTTGTCATGCTGATCGTATTGGGCCTTTTCGTCGTCGGCGCTCAAATGCTGATGCGACGGCACAAACACCAGGTCACAGGATGCGCAACACATATAGTCGCGCACCTTGTCGCGATGATACGGTTTGATGTTGGTCCCGTGGCAGAGCGGGCAGGGCGGGTTCATAAGCCCGGTTGTACAGGATGGGCCGGATATGATGAAATAACAATCAACGCCAACCCGCCGGAGAATTTGCAATGGTCTTAAGTGCCGCCGATGTCAGCCAGTATGAACGCGACGGTTATGTCTCGCCAGTGCCGGTGCTGGATGCCGCCGAGGCCGGCGACTTGCGGGCGAAGCTTGAGACAACCGAGGCAGCGCAGGGTGGCGCGCTTTACCCCGAACAGCGCAGCAAATCGTATCTGCTGTTCAAGTGGCTCAACGATCTGATCCGAGATACCCGCGTGCTTGATCCCATCGAACAACTGATCGGTCCGGACATATTGCTCTGGAACACCATTTTCTGGATCAAGCCTGCCGGGGCCGGTAACTTCGTCTCATGGCATCAGGACACCAAGTACTGGGGCCTGTCGTCGGAGAAAGTCGTTACCGCGTGGATCGCCCTGTCACCTGCCAGTATCGAGGCTGGCTGCATGCGGGTGATGCCGGGCACCCATCGCGGCGAGGTGCTGGAGCATGATGACCGGTATCACGCCGATAACATGTTGACGCGCGGCCAGGAAATCAGCGCCGATCTCGATGAGGACAAGGCGATCTACATGCCGCTCGAAGTCGGCCAGATGTCCTTGCACAATTATCGTCTGGCCCATGCCTCGGGGCCGAACGGCTCGACCGACCGGCGCATCGGCATCTCGATGCATTTCATGCCGCCGGACACCGAACAGATCGTCGGTAACTGGGATTGTGCGACGCTGGTGCGTGGAGATGACGCTTTCGGAAATTTTGAAGCCGCCCCGATCCCGGCTCGTGATCTCGACCCTGACCTCACGGCCTACCACGCCAAAGCGTCAAAGGCGCTCTCTGAGGTACTTTATACCGGTGCGGCGATTAACGACCGGAAGCTTTGAGAGCGTCAGCCTGAGCGGGCAGCACCACGACGGGCGGCGCCGAAGTTTTTGGTGGTGGCCCCGGCCGGGCTCTTGATTGAGGTGGTGCCGGGATCAAACTGGCCGGGATGCAGGTTTTGATCGGGCTGTTCGGCCATCATCTTGCGTTTCTTGATTTTATCCGCCGCTTTCGCCTTGGCGCGGGCGCGGGCCTTTGCTTTGGTCATGAAACTTGTCCCCTTCAAAATCTGACAACGATTCTAACACATCCCCGACGCTTGTCGCGCGAAGTCTGTTGTCAAAGCCGGAAATGCCCTAGGTTTGAGGCGCATCGATCATAATCAGCAGGATCAAATGGAATTTCTCAATATTCAGGCCGGGCCCTTCGCCTTCAAGGCCAAACTCGAGCTTGCGGCAGCACCAAAAACCTGTGCCCGGTTTCTCGAATTGTTGCCGTTTGAAAACAAAACCATTCATTCGCGCTGGAGCGGCGAGGCGGTCTGGGTGCCACTCGGCGATTTCGAGACAAATCTCGATTTTGAAAACCACACCTGCCATCCTTCGCGTGGCGATATTTTGTTGTACCCCGGCGGCTTCAGCGAAACCGAAATTCTCTTTGCCTATGGCTCGTCCTCGTTCGCCAGCAAGATGGGGGCGCTGGCCGGCAATCATTTCCTCAGTGTGGTCGAGGGCCAGGAAAACCTCGGCGAATTTGGCCGTCTGGTTTTGTGGCAGGGCGCCCAGGATATTGTCTTCTCAGCAGTCTGAACTCTGGCTGAAGCTCCGGCTTGCGGTCGCCAGGCAATCGCGTCACACTGATTGTTTGATCATTAAACAAACTCAGCAGGGGGTCTCATGACAAAAGGAATTATGCTCGACAGCTTTGGTGCAGCCAATGTGATGAAGTGGCGCGACATCAAGGTCGGTAAACCAAAAAAGGGCGAGGCCCGCATTCGCCACACCGCCGTCGGCCTGAATTACATTGATGTTTATCAGCGCACGGGGCTCTATCCGATGCCGGCACCAACCAGCATCGGCCTTGAAGGCGCGGGCGTGGTCGAAGCCATTGGAGCCGGTGTCCGGGAAGTTAAAGTCGGGGACCGGGTGGCTTACGCCGGGGGGCCGCCGGGTGCCTATGTCGAGGAACGCTGCATGCCGGCCGCCAAGCTGGTCAAAATCCCGGACGGAATTTCGGATGAGACGGCGGCGGCAATGATGCTGCAGGGCATGACGGTGGAATACCTCACTGGCCGTACCTTCCCGGCCAAAAAGGGCATGACGATCTTGTGGCATGCCGCCGCCGGCGGTGTCGGCCTGATCGCCGGTCAGTGGCTCAAGGCGAAAGGGGTGACGACCATCGGCACTGCAGGCGGTACGGCCAAGGTCAAGCTGGCCAAGGCCCACGGCTGGACCCACGTCATTGATTACAACAAAAAGGACTTTGTCAGGGAAGTCGCGCGCCTGACCAAAAAACAGGGTGTGCCCGTGGTCTACGATTCCGTCGGCAAGGACACCTGGGAAGGCTCGCTCGATTGTCTGTCGCGCCGCGGCACCATGGTGAGCTTCGGCAATGCCTCGGGTCCTGTGGCACCGGTCATGCCGGTCACCCTGTCGCAGAAGGGCTCTATCTATCTGACGCGCCCGACCCTGATGGATTACACAGCGACCCGGGCCGAACTGGTCAAGTGCGCCGGAAACCTCTTTAAAATGGTCAAAAGCGGCGCCGTCAAGATCGAGGTCAATCAAACCTACCGCCTGAAAGATGCGGCCAAAGCCCACCGCGACCTCGAAGGGCGTAAAACAACCGGAAGTACAGTGCTGATTCCGTAACAAATAATAATTTTCGACCATAAGGGCCGTCGGGGCAATCCGGCGGCCCCTTTTTTTGGTCCACCCGGATTTTGTTTCGCTGGCGGACTTTACTTATGCTGCGGACAAATTACCTCATTAGGCGAACCGCATACCATTGAATGATCATTCGCCGTTGAGTAATTTTTGACATGCCCGACATCGAGCCATCACTGAATACCAAACTGGGCGCCTTGAGGAAAAAATTCCTCGGCGGCGTACAGAGCAGGCTGGCGTTGATCGAGCGGGCGGCGGGCGACCTTGCTGCCTCGACGGATCCCGAGACGTCCCTGGCCCAGGTTTCAACCCTGTCGGCGCTGGCGCACACACTGGCCGGTACGGCTAGTACCTTCTCATTTGAGGAAATTCGCCACGCCGCGCGAAGCTTCGAGCTCGAATGCGATGATATCCTGACGGGCGAGGTTCCCGCGATCACGATCCGGCGCGAGATGATCGACCGGCACCTGACACGCCTGCGCCAGGCGGTCAGCGATGATGTCAGCAATTATACCCTCGTCGATACGCCGGTCGGCACAGCAGTGCCCGAAGCCGAAGGCTCGACCTTCTGGTTCGAATTACCAGGCGCGTAATCCACCCATAACAATCAGGGCTGAACCAGCGCTTCCGGTTCGGCGCTGCGGGCGGGCGTGAAGCTGATTTCAGTAAATTTGCGGACAATGATGTCTGCAATTGACCCACGACAGTCATTTTGAATCGAACTTGCATAATATACATTTTGTTAACGTTCATTCACAGCCAATGATGGATGCTGCCCTTCACACAGCTATATTAGAAGAAGCAATCGCCAATCCTCTTGCTGTGGCATTGCCTTGATTTTGGTTTCTGATCGTCTGGTTTTAAATTCAATAGTTCCCATAAAATCAAGTCACTGATCTGCATGATTTCTGGAGGACCAAGCGAATGAGTTGCCTCACTCGATTGATTTGGACCCTTGTCTTTGCGGTCATCGTATATTCGGTGCCAACGCCCGGACATGCTGCGGATAGCAAAACGAAGATCGTCAAATTCGCTGCGTTTCAGCTTGTGGGTCCGGAAAAAGACAAGGTCGCCCAGTATATTTACGACATTGGGACAGCAGTCATGGCGGCGCGAGGTTACAAGGCCGAGTTCTACAAATTGCCTTTCAAACGAGCCTTGCTTGATGCCGAGGTCGGGAAATACGACGGCATATATGGTGTCTATTTCAGCCCGAAACGCAGCAAGGTATTTGCCTACTCCGACAAAATATACGATGTCGAAACCTCGTTCTTCAAAATGAAGGACAGGGATTTACCTTACCAGGGAATTGCTGACCTGGAAGGCTACACAGTTGGACACATAAATGGCGCTGCCAATGGACAGGAATTTGAACGCGCCCGTCATTTCGATAAAACAGCGCTCACAAACAAAGTACAAATGCTCCGGATGCTGGAAGCAGGTCGCGTTGATTTCATTCTGGACGCTCGAAATGTCGTTCCGCAAATCATAAGATCGAAACTCCCGCACCTCGTGTCGAAAATCGAAGTTCTCGAACCGTCGTTCCGTTCGCGCGGTATTTATGCGGCTTTCTCGAAGAAATCACCGAACTATTTACAGGACCTGAAAGAGTTCAACGCCGGGCTCGCCGAACTTACCCAAAAAGGAACGATCCAGAAAATATTCCGTTCCTATGGCATAGAATGGCGCCGTTCTGTAAACGTCAAATAATTAGACAGGTAGGCGTCTTCTCCGGGCTTTCAGCGGCCCTTTTTTGGCGCTCAGGTCCCCGGCTGAACCGGCGCTTCCGGTTCGGCGATGCGGGCCAGGATTTAGTCGCAACTGTCAGGACTTCGGGCATTGGGAGGGCCGTGTAATCGCCCTTGCCGATAGTCGAGAAGCTGCCTGGGCGCCGCAACCCCGAACCACCGCAAAGTATGGTCCGGATTTCGAAACTACTTTTTTATGGCGACGCAGGGCTGATTTTTTTGTTGCGTCAGATAGCGGTCACGAATTTCCCGGTCCACGCCCTGCTGCTTTATTTCGGTGAGAGCTGTTCTGAACGCCGCCACCAAATCTCCGGGCGTCCCTTTGCTGAAGACCATCCACAGTGGGTTCGACAACTTGTCCACCCGTATCGCAGCTTCAATTTGATCTCCGTCAAAGCCCAGTCGGCAAACATTGGCCCGGGCGACAAATGATGTCAGCGGCATCATCGCGAACCTGTTATTGAACAGCATTGCAACACCCTTGCTGTAATGAGAATAAGTGATGTAGTGATGTCCCTTCTGAAATCTAAGGTCTCGCAATAACCCCTCGGTATTGCTGGCCGCCGCCACCCCGATCCGGTGACCGTCCCGCAGGGCCTCGGCAAGAGACGTCGAGGCAATATCGGTCCGGGTCTTGAGTTTGAAAAAGAATATCTCGTACGGTGAAACCTCTCCGACCTAGAGAAATTTGTCTTCACGTTTGGCGGTCCTGGACAGTGAAAAAAACAATACGTTGGGACGTTTTTGCAAGGCTGCAATGGCCCTGCGAAAAGGCTGGATTTTGATTTGAATGTCATTGATATCGCGGTTCTGTCGTACGCGCGCAATTACCTTTTCCGCCAGTTCTGTGACGTAACCGACAGCCTTTCCGTCGCGGCTCATCTGAAGAGGCGGCCAACACTTCAATCGTCTCTGCACCGGCGGCAGGCTGCAAGGAAATACTCACCATCATCACAGTGACTAGAATTGCGGCCACCGGTCGATATAAAAATTGGCAAGGTGTCAACATGATGTCCATACGGTTGATTGCATCATAAATAGCACCGAATTAGCGGTCTTGTAGGTGATGTCTCTTATTGGCTGGTTTCGCCCGTTTTTACCACCACAAATATTCTTCTGCTTTCATTCGCCAGGCCGACATTGCGGGTGAATTTGTTCGCCATGCGCCGTTAACGTTTGAAGTCTCCAATTCCCGGTGACAGATACAACGTTTGGTTCTCCGGCATTACGCAAGTGTGAACCAGTGTGATTTTACCAAACCCGAATTGTCCAACACTCTCCCGGCCCAGCAAAGAGAAACGGTCTATGAAGCGTCAATCACGAAAGCTGAAGAAGAACCGCCAAAAAACGGTCGAAAACACCAAAGCTGTTGAAGACAAACTGCCGTCAAAAAACAGACGGCTTTTTTTGCGCCGGGCGCGCAACGGCGCGGTTGCGGTCGGCTTGATATCCGGTGCGGCCTGGTTGGTGGCAGAAGAAGTCAGCGCGTCGGTACAGGAACACAATTTGTCCCGCATCGGCAACGGGATTGCATCCGTCGTTCAAATTCACGATCCGCAATGCCCCAAATGCATTGCTTTACAACGCGAGACTCGCGAAGCATTGGGTGCCTTTGAAGATGGCGAATTGCAATACCTGATCGCCAACATCCGCTCCGATGAGGGCAGGCAGTTTGCCACTAGGCAAGGTGTACAACACGTGACATTAATGCTGTTCGATGCCGACGGCAAAAGACGGAGTGTGTTTGCAGGCCCTAACCGGGCACAGGATCTAGAACGAATATTTCGAAATCACGTCGACAGAAATTTGTTGCTGGATCAAGGGTCGTGAACTTGCTGCAGCATGACTGCCTGACAGTTGCTCTGTCGATGGATGTCGTTTTCCTGTGGTGTGCAGTATGAGCAATGTTATTCATTACCTGTCAAAACTGTAGGGCAAATTTGCGGATCAGTGACGAGGTCGAGGGAACATGGAAACACAGGAATTATCCATCTGACCCGGCCGCGTCTTTTCCTGTGATAAATCTGTAAGAGCCCAGCACGAGTTGAATAACCGTTTCCATTTCAGCCATCGTTTTGGGCGTGTAAATCATCACGAAGCCCTCCCATCCCGGTCTTTTTTTGGCCCAGGGATGAGAAATGCCCCAACCTGCCCTGATTGCCCGGGCGGCAAGGTCGGGCGAAAGGGCAATATGAAGACTGCCGTCAGGATGCATATGCCCGAACTCACGACCCTTGACGATCGCATCGGGGCGGGCCAAAGGAATATTTTCATCCAGCCAAAACCCCAGGGCACCTGCCATTGAGATAATGGTATCGTGGATCGATACACCCGGAATGTTATCAACGCGGCGCAGAAACTCTTTTGAGATTTCCGGGACCGGCTCGACCCCGACCTGGACATGCGGCACATGTTTTGATGTGTAGGGCGCGGGACTGGTCCGGATCGGCAGATCACCGGATGCCGCATACGCCGAGACTGTCCCCAGAGCGATCGCTGCGACGATCAGTAAAAAGCTGCCTATGGTTTCAATTTTCATTTTTATGACCTCTATCGCTGAATTGTGTGATGTTGAGTCCCGGCTACTGCTCCGTTCGGCAATTAGCAATGTCCGATCCATGAAGCTTTTTTTACAATCCCTCGTCACACGGGACTGCTAGCCTTGAGCATGTACGGAAAGAGAGCCTTCGCCAACTCACAAAGAGGATAACGCCTGTGATTGTCGTGATATTTGAGTCCTGGCCAAATCCAGGAAACGCGCAGACCTGCCTCGATATGGCTGCTGTCCTCACGCCGCTTGTTCAAGATTTCGATGGATTCATTTCGATCGAGCGTTTCCAAAGCGTTTCAGAACAAGGTCTGCCTTGAGGGGCCTGGAGGACCATTTTGAAATGCCGTGATTCAGTCCGCTTGTGACCCAAAGGCGATTTTCAAGCAGTTGATCAACATCACTCTGCCGATCCAGTTTGCGAACGCAATTCACTCATCAAGCGAGCATTCTCTATTGCTATTGCGCTCTGATCGGCGAACATTCGCGCCAGTTGCATGGTTTTTTCATCAAAGGGACGCAGTTGCTGGCGGTAATTTGTGAACGCTCCAATCAGGCGTTTTCCCGCAAACATCAGAATAGCTGTAAATGACCGTGCACCACCCAGGTCCATTGTCGCGTTTCTCAGAGGATCTTCTGACCGGGAAAATTTTTCGACGCGAACATCGACGATGTTCACGACCTCGTAACTGGTCGCCATTCGGCCAATGGCTGAAGCAGGCTCAGTTACATCCATCCTTCTGTAGGGGCTCGCCATTGTCGGTTCGTTCGGGGGCTTCCTGGTTGATTGGACCGGTCGGCGAAACATGATCCTCATTGTTGGCAATCTGGGTTTCGCGATGTTTGTGTTTGTCGGCTCCTGGACTGATATGGTGTTACTGAATGTTATCGCCACGGGTTTGATTTCCGGCGTGGCCGTTGGAGCGATGATGAGCTTGCCGGTAAGCGTTCTCTCTCCTCGCAATCGGGCAGTGGGAATGGGTATATTCTTCACGCTTCTTTATATAGGTACGTCCCTGGGGCCAATGATCGCAGGCTGGTTGGCGGAGCTGACCGGAGATATCTCGACAACATACCAGTTTGCGGCCGCATTGCTGATCACGTCAGTTCTGGTTCTTCCGATCTATCACAAGCTGGCGAAAGGGGTGTCAACGAAATAGCGGTAAGAAAGACCGGGCAATTCCAGTTGCGGGCGCTCGTTCAACCTCTGCCAAATGTCTCTTCCTGGCTATTAGCAGAACTTTTTTCCACTACCCATTTATGTCTTCTTTTCTACCGAAAGCAGAAGTGAAAACGGGCGGATTTTTAGAGAGTCCGATTTATTGTGTATCAATTGAGTAGACCTTTGCAGGATCATGAAGTTTTGTCACTAATCCCCTTCAGGCCCCTCGGTAAATCGTCAAAATCTCTCACGAATTTTCTTAATCTGTTGAAAGCGTGAACCGCAAATTCCCCGATAGCCTTGTTGCGTTCGGCAAGGATTAACCGCGTTTCGATATCTGACAAATCGAACCTGGCATTACAACCATACATCCGGTGGTTCAGGCTCTCAGAGTTAAACATGCCAATCTCCATTCGTCGTGTTTGGCGGCAGCGTGACAAATACAAACTAAATGCCACAGGTTTTGACTTAGTGTCGCGACGCTTGTTCACGTAAGCCACTGAACTCCTCGTGGCCTCTGGACAGGTCGCGATACATTTTGCTGAGTTCATTCAGCCGGTTCACGGTACCAACCGTAGTTGCCCAGACGGACCTGATGTGTTCGCTGACGATTTTCGTCATATTGGACTCTGTAATATCGACGGGGGAGTTATATCCAAACAGCCGGTGGTCGAGTTCTCTGGGGTCAATCATTTCCGTCTCCATTGTGTCGTGTAGGTGGTTGCCCGATGAAACAAACATAGGCACACTGACCGTTCGTCGCTTCGAGGACTTATCGGGAAGTATCGATAAAACCTCTTGTTTTCTCTTGGGGAAGAAGAAAGAAGTTGATGATACAATTCAGTGGTTTTTCCTTGGATTCAGAGGGGTACGCTCTCAAAAAGGGACAAATGGCCGTCTCCCTTGAGCCGCAGGTCTTTAGCCTGCTTCTCTATCTTGCAGAAAACAGGGATCGCCTGATCAGCAAGGATGAACTGATAGGACAAATCTGGGATGGCCGCATTGTCTCCGATGCAGCAATTACGTCGGCCATTAATCTGGCCAGACGCGCGGTCGGGGATGACGGCAGAACTCAAGCCGTTATCAAGACTTTTCCAAAAAAAGGGTTCCGCTTCGTTGCCGAGGTCAGTGAAATTCCTGATGGAATGCCTGCCTCATCGCCAGTTGCAAGGCAGGGGCAATCCAGTCCAGATCAAATCACCATCGCGGTCCTTCCATTTGACAACTTGTCCAACGATCCGGAACAGGAGTTTTTCGGTGATGGCATTGTCGAAGCCATCGTAACGGACTTGTCGAAGTTAACAGGCCTCTCGGTCATCGCCCGAAATTCCAGTTTCGCCTACAAGGGAAAATCCATCGATATCCGAGATATCGCGCGCGAACTGAATGTTTCTCATGTCCTTGAGGGGAGCGTTCAAAAATCTGCCAACCGGGTGCGCATATCCGCCCAGTTAATTGACGCAAATTCCAATTCCCAACTTTGGGGCGAACAATATGACGGTAGTCTGGATGATGTTTTTGCCTTGCAAGATGAGATTTCCCAAAAAATCATCAGCAGCCTTCAAGTAAACCTGAATGTGGCGGAGGTTAAACGATTAGCCTCCTCCCATGTGCCGGTCAAAGAGGCATACGATTATTATGTCCGCGGAAAATATGCTGTTCATCCACCAACAAGCGAACACCTCAGGGAGGCGAAAATTTATTTCAACAAAGCCGTTGAACTGGACCCGGAGTTTGCCGGCGGCTGTGCAGGACTGGCGCTGGTTTCTGCTTACGAAGGATTTTTTGGCAGAGTTTCAAACACGGAAAGCGGTCAGCAACAGGACAAGGGCATGACCCTGGCGAAACGCGCGTTGTCGCTGGACCCGAACTTTGGCTGGGCCTACGTGTCGCTGGCGATGAAGCACCTGGTCGAGGGAAATCATGATCTCGCGGTCGAAGCCATAAAGAGCGGCCTTGCGATCAGTCCAGGTGATGCGGACCTGAACGCCTACACGGCCTATATGAGTATTTGGCTATGCCAGGGTGCCGAAGCCTGCAAGTTTATTGAAATTGCCAGGAGGCTCGATCCTCATCACGCGACCTACCGGATTTACCATGCCTATGCGCAATTTGTGCTCGGTGACTATTCAGCGGTCGTGGATCTCATTGAAAACCAGGTGCCGGTTGATCGCTATTCGCCGATGTCGTTCATGTTTTTGATCGCTGCCCATATTCGTCTTGGGGACATAGAACGAGCGAAGACGACGACCGAACTCGCCGTGGCAAGATACCAGTTGGAGGGAATGAAAAACGCGCAAGGCTTTTTGCCATTTGTTGACGAGGCCGTTCGGGTCGACCTGTTGGACGATTTGTCCAAAGTTTTGTGAGCGGGCGACCGCGCCGCGGAGTATGTATCTGGATTTGCGAATGTCCGTTTCTGGCTATAAGTGGAACTTTCGCGCGGTCACGAATTGCGTCCGCTCCTGGCTGAAGAGCAGACGTTATCTGGTCTCGATAACACCATTAACCGGGAATCAGGCCCGTCGGTGCGATCCGGCAGTCTTTTTTATGACGCTTGCGGGTCGGGCTGAAACAACGCTTCCAGTTCGGCGATGCGGGCCTGCATCGGGGCAACGGCTTCAGCGATTTCCATTTCGGTAAATCTTGGTGTGATGTGCTGCGGGCAATTCCAGTCCAGAGCCTCGATAGTCAAAATCACGGCGCGTTCGACTTTGGCGCGATAGCTTCGGTCTTCCAGCCGAGCCAGCAATTCAGGGGCTTCGTCGGCATGGACAATGCGGGCGCGGGCCCAGACTTTCAGTCTTTTACGCCGGGCATAATCCATCAGGATCAGGGCGACCCGGTCATTGCCGTTCATGTTGCCGACGCTGAGATACTGCACATTGCCGCGAAAGTCAGCATAGCCGACGGTCTTGTTGTCGAGCACCTTGAGAAACCCGGCCTTGCCGCCACGAAACTGCACGTAAGGCCAGCCGTCTTCCGTCACGGTGGCCTGGTAAAAGCCGTCCCGCGCCTCGATAAACTCGATCTCCCTTGGGCCCAGCACATCGCCCTCGTCCTCGATGACTTCAAAGCGTTCGTTATTGGCCCGGCTGCCATAACGGGTCTGGGCGGCCTTGACGGCGGGCGTGAAGCTGATCTCGGCAAATTTGCGAGCCATGATGAATGATCCTTGAAGAGCGGGTGGTGTCATAGAGATAATCTGTTTCTGCATTTGATTGAATAGCCGTAATATGCAAAAAACTATTGCATTTATTGGAATAATCGAATGGACCGCTTCAGCGCCATCCAGATTTTTGTCAAGGTTGCCGAAACCGGGGGCTTTGCGGCGGCGGCCCGGGCGCAGGGTCTGTCGCCGCCCGGCGTAACACGCGCTATAGCACAACTGGAAGCCCGGCTTGGCACCCGCCTGTTCGTCCGGACCACACGCTCGGTGCGGCTGACCGAAAGCGGGACGCGCTTCCTTGCCGATGCCCGGCGCATCCTTGCCGATCTGGCTGAAGCCGAAGACGCCGCCGTCGGCAGTCATGCGACGCCTCGCGGGGAGATCCGCATTACGGCCCCGGTGCTGTTCGGCCGTATGTACATAACCCCGATCCTCGGTGATTTCCTCGACCGCTACGCCGGTGTTTCGGCCCAGACGTTGTTTGTCGATCGTGTCGTCCACCTGATGGACGAAGGCCAGGATGTTGCCATTCGCATCGGTGAACTGGCGGACTCGTCCCTCACTGCCATTCGCGTTGGCGAAGTGCGCCGCGTGATGTTTGCCGCGCCTGAATATCTGGCGGCATACGGCCTGCCTCAGCATCCGGCCGATCTTGCTGATCACCGGCTGATCCAGTCACTCGGCCTCGGCACGTCGGGCGACTGGCCCTTCGTCGAGGACGGCAAGGCGCTTTCCGTCCGACTTGCCCCGCAACTCGGCATGAACACCAATGACGCGGTGATCGAGCTGGCCCTCAAAGGCTGGGGAGCCTCGCGTCTGCTGTCCTACCAGATCGCACCGTATCTCGCCGATGGCCGGTTGCAGTTCATCCTCAGCGATTACGAACAACCCCCGGTGCCGATCCACGTCATCCACCAGCAAGGCCGCTTCGTCTCCGCCAAGATCCGCGCCTTCGTCGATCACATGGTGGATCGGTTGAGGGCGGATGACAGTTTGAACCCGTGAGTGGTCGACTGGTAATACGCCGCCGCTAGCCATCCACTCTGCGTCCTTCCAGTGAGCGTTCTGATGGTGCCGCATTCAAGTTTTAAGCTCAGGCATGGATTCCCGCTTGCGCGGTAATGACGATTGAAGGTCGGATCGCCGGGAGAGAACAAGTGCGGTTTATTGGATTCAGTCATAATAATACGGCGAAATACCGGTGTCCGAAATTGACTCATTCAGGTCGCACCTGGTCGATTCGCGCGCCATAAGGCTCCTAGTGTGGAAGCGTTCGATCGACATTAATTTGCGGGGGTGCGACTTATGACGACAGAAACAGAGACCGGTCATGAAATCGGTCAGGACAATATCCAGACAAACATCGGCCCGTTCGGCCTCGACATTCACAACCCGGTCTTTCTGATTTCGGGTCTGGGAATTTTTGCCTTTGTCATCGGCACACTGATGGTACCGGAGGCGGCGACCGATCTGTTCAAGATGATGCGCAACTGGGTGACAGTCAACTTCGACTGGTTCTTCCTCGTGGCCGGCAATATTTTTGTCCTGTTCTGTATTCTGCTGATTGTCACGCCGATGGGCTCGATCCGCCTCGGCGGGGCCGACGCCACGCCGGATTACGGCTACCTCGGCTGGTTCGCCATGCTGTTCGCCGCCGGTATGGGCATCGGCCTGATGTTCTTTGGCGTCTCCGAACCGATCTCGCATTTCGGATCCTCGGTGGCCAAGACCGCGGGCACGGCGGCAAGCTGGGCCCCGTTGGCCGGCGCACCCGGTGATGCCGCCGCCGCCGCCCAACTCGGCATGGCGGCAACGATCTATCACTGGGGTTTGCATCCGTGGGCGATGTATGCCGTGGTCGCGCTGGCGCTGGCGTTTTTCACCTACAATCGCGGCCTGCCGCTTTCCCTGCGCTCGGCATTTTATCCGCTGTTCGGCGAGGCCGTCTGGGGCTGGGTCGGACATATCATCGATACCGTTGCCGTGCTGGCAACGATCTTTGGCCTGGCGACGTCACTGGGCTTTGGTGCCTCGCAAGCCAACGCCGGGCTCAACTTCCTGTTCGGCATTTCCGACAGCGACGGCACCAAAATCATTCTCATCGTCGGTATCACGGCGGTGGCGCTGATCTCGGTGATGCGCGGGCTCGATGGCGGCGTCAAGCGGGCCTCAGAAATCAACATGGTGTTGGCGTTCGTGCTTCTGCTGTTCGTGCTGTTCGTCGGCCCGACAGCGGATCTGATCGCCGGTTTCTTCTCAGGGCTAGGCGCCTATGCCGCCAACATCATCCCGCTCTCCAATCCGGTCGGGCGCACGGATGCCAACTTCAGCCAGGGCTGGACGGCGTTCTACTGGGCCTGGTGGATTTCGTGGTCACCCTTCGTCGGCATGTTCATTGCCCGCGTCTCGCGCGGTCGCTCGGTACGCGAGTTCATCATCTGCGTCCTGCTGATCCCGTCACTGGTCTGCGTCTTGTGGATGACGGTGTTCGGCGGCACGGCGCTTTTGCAGATCGTTAATGATGGTTATACGGGCGCTCAGGAAGCGGCCACCGAATTGCGCCTCTTCGCCATGCTCTCGCAATTGCCGTTGACGCAAATTACTTCCGGCATCGGCATCATCCTGGTCGTGGTGTTCTTTGTCACCTCGTCGGATTCAGGCTCGCTGGTCATCGATACCATTACCGCCGGCGGCAAAACCGATGGCCCGATGCCCCAGCGTGTGTTCTGGTGCATCTTCGAAGGCCTCGTCGCCATTGCCCTTCTGCTGGGTGGTGGCCTTGCAGCCTTGCAAGCCATGGCGGTGACGACAGGCTTCCCGTTCGCCGCCGTGTTGCTCCTGATGTGCGTCAGTATCTGGAAAGGCCTGAAATCAGAAAAGGCCATGCTCGACGGCAAATAGACTTTTCTCCCCGGACCGTCTCAATTCCCCCGGTGGCAACGCCGGGGGTTTTTTTTCAGGCGAAACTTATGACTGCGCCGTCGGCGATCATCTGATCGACGTCCGCCGTTTCGTAACCTGCCTCGGTGAGGATAGCGCGGCTGTGTTCACCGAGATGCGGTGCGGTTGCGTCGAAGCTGCCGGGCACGGCGGCGGGGAAGCCCGGGATATTGACCAGCGGGATTTCCCCCATGCCGTCTTGCGCACCAAGCGCATAGGCCTCTGCTTCGGCGACGTGGGCATCGTCCAGGAAATCACCATAATCTGAAATCGAGGCATTCATGATGCCGGCTGCCGACAACATGGCCTGCCACTCGGCCGTGGTTTTTTTACGAAATTCAACGTGGACGATTTCGAGCAGCTCCTCGGCCCGGCTCAAACGCTCGGGCAATTCGGCAAAGCGCGCATCGGTGATCAGGTCGGGGCGCTCCAGCGCTTCGCACAGGGCGACGTAATGTTCCTCCTTGACGACCGAGACATTGATGAAATTATCCGCCGTCGGCATGGTGCCGATGGGCGCGGAAAGCGCGGTCGGCGCGCCACCCTCGAGCACGTGTTCAAGGATCTTGGCCGACTGAAAGGCCGCCGACGCCTGCATCAGATTGCAGTCAATATAAGCGCCGCGATCATAACGAAAACGCGCCAGCAGGGCCGAGGCCACAGCCTGGTAGGCGTACAACCCCGTCAGTACATCGATGGCGATCATGCCGATGCGCCGGGGCGTGCCCTGGCCGTCCTTGTTCATGTACATCATGCCCGAAAAGGCCTGCATGATAGCGTCGCTGACCTTGCGGTCGCGGTTCGGCCCGCGCTGGCCATAGCCCGTGACCGAGCAATAAATTACCTTCGGGTTTTGGGCTTTGATCTCCTCATAGCCCAGACCAAAACGATCCATCACGCCGGGCCGGAAGGCCTCGACAACGATGTCGGCCTCGAAGGCCAGTTTTTGCGCGATGGCCCGCCCGGCGTCTGATTTCAGGTCGAGCGCCAGGCTGCGCTTGCCCCGGTTGAAGGCGGCACTGTGGGCGCAATGATCGCCCCAGACCTTGCCGACATAACGGCCCCAGTCGCCCCCCAGCGGCTCGATCTTGTTCACCTCGGCCCCGTTCAGCGCCATCAGCATGGTGCTGTGCGGCCCGGCAATGCCTTGCGTGGCGTCAAAAACCTTCAGGCCCGAAAGCGGTCTGTCGTCGGTCATAAATGTACTCTTCCCTGCGTGGATTGTTGTCGGCGCAGTATGCCGGGGGCCGTGCCCGCCTTCAAATGATTAGTCGCCCCTTGCGGTGCGGGGAAGGCCCGACCATATGAAATGTGTTAAGATCATTCCCGACCCCCCGACCAGATAAAGGAACGCCCCGTGAGCCAGGCCAGAGTTTCTGATAATCCCCTTATTGATGTGGCCCCGCTGGGCCAGCCGTGGACGACGCTCGATCCCTTCCTGTTTTGCGCCCACCACGACGACGCCTATCCGCCGGGCAACGAGGTCATGGGACCGCCGCCCGCGACATTGGCCGGGCGCGCCATCGGCCAGGATTTTTCCGGCAAGGACGGCTGGAGCATGTATCACGGCGACCGCGTACCGGGTTTCCCGCAACACCCGCACCGGGGTTTTGAGACCGTCACCGTAGCGCGCAAGGGCTTTATCGATCATGCGGATTCGATGGGGGCCTCGGCGCGTTTTGGCGAGGGTGATTTGCAGTGGATGACGGCAGGCAGCGGCATCGTGCATTCGGAGATGTTTCCGCTGCGCGCGGCCGATCAGGACAACCCGACAGAATTGTTCCAGATCTGGCTCAACCTGCCGGCCCGCAGTAAAATGGTCGAGAGCTATTTTTCGATGTTCTGGCGTCACCGTATTCCCGGCACCACGACGACCGACGCGGCGGGCCTTGAGTCCAGCATCGTCAGTTATTGTGGTGCGCTGCCGGGCGAGAACGGCGAGGCCCCCCCCGCGCCGCCACCCGATTCGTGGGCAGCCGATGCCGACAACAAGGTTGTGATCTGGACGGTTAAAATGGCACCGGGTGCGGCCTGGACCTTGCCCGCGACCGATCCGCGCTGCAGCCGCCGGGTGTTTTTCTTCCACGGTGAAAGCCTTGATGTGGCGGGCCAGCACATCCCCGTTGGCCATGCCATCACGCTTGAGGCCGGGGCGGAAATCGATTTAAGGAACGGCGATGCCGAAACCGAATTCCTGCTGCTGCAGGGTTTGCCGATCGGCGAGCCCGTCGCCCAGTACGGCCCGTTCGTGATGAACTCGGAGGCTGAAATCCATCAGGCGATCGCCGACTATCGTGCCACCGGTTTTGGTGGCTGGCCGTGGCCTGACGATGCCCCCACGCACCCCCGAGATTCCGAACGCTTCGCCCGGCACCCCGACGGCCGCCTCGAAAAAGCCAACGACTGAGGGCTCAGGTTTCCCCGACCGACCCCATCGCCATGTCGACGATGCGGCGCTGGACGCTGGCGGATTTCCAGTAACCGTTGTGGGAGAACCAGGTCCAGAACAGCAGGCATCCGGGCAAGACCCGGGTGTCCTCGAGCGCGTAGTTCCGGCCCTCGTCGTAGTAGCGTGACATGCGATAGCCGAGGATGTCGAAGGGGCTGAAAAAATTATCCCAGCGAAACCGCTCGTTCGGCGCGCTGAATGATTTTGTCACGAGGTGGCCCATATCAAAGAGCGGAATGTTGCAGCCGAACGTCACCATGCCGGCGAAATTGTCAAAGTCGGCCAGCGCCGCCGCGGGATTTTTGCCCTGCTGGCGGTCATAGATATAATCCGACATCACCATGGCGCCGAGCGAGTGCGCCGCAATAATCACCGGCGCACCGGGTTGCAGCCCGGCACGCAATTCCGTCAGCCTGTCCGAGACGATTTTCTGAACCCGGTGATAGCCGCCGCCGCTTTTGTAGGACACGGCATCGCTCAAAACGTAGCCGAGCGCACAGCGGCCAAACCGGCTGAGAAACTGCCACCATTTTGAGGTTGAGATCAGCCCGGGCGCGCGCTTCCTCTGAATGTCCTCGAAGACGCCGGCGTAGTGCACGGGTTGCAGCACGACATCGCCGTAAGTCCAGCCGTGGCGGTCAAGGACAATGCGCAGATCGCGCATGAAGGTGTCAGCAAATTTATCGTCCTGCCGGCCCATGCCATGCAGGATCAAGATACCGGCCTTGGCCGCGCCGCTCATCCCGCTCCCCTATAATCCGCTTTCGTGCCCGCCCGCGCGCGAATCCCGGTGCATTTTGTTTCTCAGCAAAACCTGCTCCTGTTCGGCCTTGACCTCAGCCGGCGTACGCATCCGCCGGCGTTTTTCCCGTCGGCGCGTGATCTCGGTGCGAAGATAGAGAATGCCGAACAGAATGCCGAGGAAGCCCAGAAACCAGAGAAGATGTTCAAAAGTTCCCATGCTCGCAACCTCGATAGTCTAGGTGTTCATGCTGTCGAAGAAGTCGTCGTTGGACTTGGTTTCTTTCAGCTTGCCGAGCAGGAATTCCATGGCGTCGGTGACGCCCATGGGCTGCAGGATGCGCCTGAGCACCCACATTTTGGCAAGCGTCCCTTGATCGACCAGCAGTTCTTCCTTGCGGGTGCCGGACTTGGTGATGTCGATGGCGGGCCAGGTGCGTTTGTCGGAGAGCTTGCGATCGAGAATAATTTCCGAGTTACCCGTACCCTTGAATTCCTCGAAGATGACCTCGTCCATGCGGCTGCCGGTATCGATCAGCGCAGTGGCGATAATGGTCAGGCTACCGCCTTCCTCGATGTTACGCGCGGCACCGAAGAAACGCTTGGGCCGTTGCAGGGCGTTGGCGTCAACACCACCGGTCAGGACTTTACCTGATGACGGCACCACGGTGTTATAGGCGCGGGCGAGGCGGGTGATACTATCCAGCAAAATCACCACATCGCGGCCATGCTCGACCAGACGTTTGGATTTGGCGATGACCATCTCGGCGACCTGGACGTGGCGGGTGGCGGGCTCATCAAACGTTGACGAGACAACCTCGCCCTTGACCGAGCGCTGCATGTCCGTGACTTCCTCAGGGCGCTCATCGATCAGCAGGACAATGAGATAAACTTCCGGATGATTGGCGCTGATCGAATGGGCCAGCGACTGCAGCATCATGGTTTTACCAGTACGCGGCGGGGCGACGATCAGTCCGCGCTGGCCCTTGCCCAAGGGCGTAATAAGATCGATCACGCGCGACGACGGGTCCTTGTGCGTCGGATCGTCAAGTTCCAGCTTAAGGCGGTCATCGGGATAAAGCGGCGTCAGGTTATCGAAGTTGACCTTGTGGCGGGATTTCTCCGGCTCTTCGAAATTGATCGTCGTGACCTGCAGCAGGGCGAAGTAGCGCTCGCCGTCTTTCGGTGCCCGGATCGGGCCCTCGACGGTGTCGCCGGTCTTCAGACCGAAGCGGCGGATCTGGCTCGGGCTGACATAGATGTCATCCGGTCCCGGCAGATAATTGGCTTCGGGCGCGCGCAGGAAGCCAAAGCCGTCCTGCAGAGTTTCGAGCACGCCGGTGCCGGTGATTTCCTCGTCCCTGTCAGCCAGTTGCTTGAGGATCACGAACATCATGTCCTGTGTTCGGAGCGTACTGGCGTTCTCGATTTCCAGTTCTTCGGCGAAAGCGAGCAGTTCTGTAGGGGATTTTTTCTTCAGTTCCTGAAGATTCATGGATTTAACCTGTATTGACTAATGACGCTCAAAGCCTTCGGAGGACCCTCGGGCGGCGTCTGGGTGGTGGGTTTTGGACTCCGGGCGTAATGACGCTCGATTTTCAGAATTTCATAAACGGAGTTGTAGTCGCCGGAATGGCTTGGAAGGACAGGCGTTACGGAATTTGGCGTTTCAACCTGTTGAAAGCGAAGGATTAACCAGGCGGACCCCTCGAGTCAACGCCGGATTTGACGATTTGTCAGAAAAAGGTGGGGGGTGTTGCGTTGCGCGAGACACCTGCTCTCCCCGTCATTCCCGCGAAAGCGGGAATCCACTCCGGTGAGTGTCGGGTTGATGTCGCAATTTCCATGAAGGCTCTGGCATGGATTCCCGCTTTCGCGGGAATGACGGATCATGTTTCCGCCGGCCGCGCAGCCTTGGCCTCGCCAAGCAGCCAGTCGCGGAAGGCGGCGATTTTGGGGGTGGCGGCGCTTTCTTCCGTGCTCAAGAGATAATAGGCGAAATCAAGCGGCATGCTGAGGCCGGGATCGAACGGGCGCACGAGGCGGCCACTGGCCAGGTGACCGGCCACAACAAGTTCGTCGACCAGCGCCACGCCGTGACCATCGAGGGCCGCCTGGACCGCCATGGTCTCCATGGTGTAACGCGGGCCCCCGGTCGGGTCAATGTGCGCGAGCCCAGCGGCCAGCAACCACATGCGCCAGCTCGCGTCCGTGTTCTTCCAGTCGACATGCAACAGGGTGTGGTGGCTCAGATTGTCGGGGTCGGTCAAGGGGTGATCGCCCGCCAGCAGCGCCGGGCTGCAGACCGGCGTGTTGACATGGCCAAAGAGGTAATCGACCCGCACCCCTTCGTAGCCACCGGCCCCGTAGCGCAGCGCCACGTCGGCGTCGTCGCGCGCCAGATCAACCAGCCGGTCGGTGCCGTCGAGGCGGATCTCGATGTCCGGATGCAGCACGCGGAATTGCTCAAGGCGCGGCACCAGCCACATGGCGCCGAACGACGGGCTGACGCTGATGGTCAGCACCCCGCTCTCGGCGTGGGCGCGCATCTGCTCGACACCACGGGCGAGCTGATCGAAGCCCTGGCCCAGCATCGGCAACGCGGCCTGGCCGGCCTCTGTCAGGCGCAGGGCCCGGGTTAACCGGCGAAAGAGCGGCACGCCGAGCGTCTCCTCCAGCGCCTTGACCTGGTGGCTGATGGCGGCGGGCGTGACGTTCATTTCCGCCGCCGCTTTGGTGAAGCTCAAATGCCGCCCTGCGGCCTCAAAAGCCCTGAGCGCGTTCAGCGGTGGCAGCGGTCGTGCCATGTTACATACCTTAGTTTTTCTAATATGTCATTCGAGATCTTCTCGTTTGTTGAAGGTTATAGATACTCCTATGTATTGGGTAATTCAAGGCCATACCGACACCCGGTCAATCAATGATAACTAAACCATAACCCGATGGAGAACGACATGAACCCGTATTATGAACTGCCCACGCTCGCCACTTCCTTCCGCCAGGCCACCACCAGCCATCCGGATTGGCACGGCCGGGCCCGGACATCGGGCCGCCAGATCGATGAAATTCTCAGCGTCGGCATCTTGCGCATCGTCCAGGGCCTGGAAACGGTGGTGCGCGGTACGGTCGGCTGGATCGCCCGCCAGCAACAACGCCGCACGGCGATCCGCGAGCTCCAGGCCATGAGCGACCATTTTCTGGCCGACATCGGCCTCGAGCGCGACCAGATTGCGGCCACGGTCGATCAGATGATCGAGACCGGGGAGTAGACGCCGCCGACCCCCAAACCCTCCCCGTCATTCCCGCGAAAGCGGGAATCCATTCCGGTGAGTGTCGGGCTGATGCCGAAATCGGCAGAACGGCTCTGGCATGGATACCCGTTTTCGCGGGAATGACAATCAAGGACCATTCACCATGCGCCAAAACACCCGATCTGAGTACGCCATCGGCGCCGCGCTCGTGGTGATCTCGGCGATCACCTTCAGCACGGCGGGGGTCTTCACCAAGGGTGTCGAGGCGGGATCGTGGGAGGTTATTTTCTGGCGCGGGATTTTTGCCGCCGCCTTCACAACGCTCTGGATTTGGGGCCGGGGCACCTTGCGCCAGAATTTCATCTGCATGGGGGTTGCAGGCTGGGTCGTCGGCGTGACGGGGGCGCTGGGGATCATCGCCTTTATTTCGTCGTTCAAGTTCACGACAATCGCCAATGTCTCGGTGATCTACGCCGTCTCCCCGCTGATCGCCGCGTTGCTGGCGTGGATTGTCATGGGTGAGCGCGCATCGGCCCGGACCCTGGCAGGCAGTGCGGCAGCCCTCATCGGCGTGGCGATCATCGTCTTCGGCTCCCTCGGGGGCTCGCTCGGCCAGTCAAGCCTGGTCGGCGATTTGCTCGCCCTGTGGATGGCCGGCGTCATGTCCTCGATCATGGTGATTTATCGCAAATACCCCGACACACCGGGGGCGGGACCGGCGGTGTTGTCGTCGGTGCTGTTGTTGCCTTTCGCCGGCATGCTCGGCAACCCGTTCGACGTGGTGGGCCCGGAAGTCGCCATCCTCATCGCCTTCGGCCTGCTGTTCGCCATCGCATCCGTGACGCTCGCCGAAGGCGCCAAACGCATGCCCTCAGGCCAGACCGCCCTGCTCAGCATCCTGGAGACCCCGCTGGCCCCGGTGTTCGCTTATCTATTGCTCGCGGAGATCCCCGGCATAGCGACGTTTGTTGGCGGCGCGGTGGTGATCGCGGCGGTGGTGTTTTCGTTGCGGGGGGAGGGGTAAGGGTTTACCTCCCTCGCCCCCAACTTTTGGGGGCGAGGGAATACGGTTTGGGAAGGGTCCGCGCCCCAACCTAAAACGGTTTGATCACCACCATGACAACAATCACCAGCATCAGCACGGTGGGGACTTCGTTCATGAAGCGGTAGAAGCGGGGGGTTCGGGTGTTGCGGTCTTCGGCGAATTCGCGGCGCCATTTGGATAACGCTCCGTGGATGCCGCCCATGAAGAAGACGGCGACGAGCTTGGTCCAGATCCAGCCGGCACTCCAGTCGACGACGCCGGGTACCAGCAACAACAGGCCGCCGAGCAGCGCGGCGGCGACGAAGGCCGGGTTGATGATGCCGTTCATCAGGCGGCGTTCCATCAGCTTGAAGGTTTCCGACGTGTCCGAGCCCGGCTCGGCCTCGGCGTGATAGACGTAGAGCCTCGGCAGATACAGCATGCCGGCCATCAGGGCGATGATGGCGATGATGTGCGCCGCCTTGATGATTTCATACCAGTCGCTGAGCCAGTCAAACATCTTCAGGGAGTCCTTGTGATCGCGTTACGCATGCGGGCGCGCGGCGCAGGCGCAGCCGACGGCACCGATGGGGCAAAAACGCTGGTTGTCGGGCGGGCAGATGCCGCGCCGGGCCATGGTTAGTTTGACGAGCTTCGCCAGCGTCTCGATAAAGCCGGGATTAATCGAGACCGTCGGCACGCGGTGGTACTGCGCCACACCGACGTCACCCGCGATCTTGCGGTATTCGATGTCGAGCTCGACCAGCGTTTCGGAATGCTCGGAGACAAACGAGATCGGCACCACCACCGCGGCCCGGCTGTCGCGCGCGGTCTGGGCGAGGGCCGTGTCCAGCGAGGGGCCGATCCATTCGAGCGGGCCGACGCGGCTTTGATAACACACCACCCACTCGCCGACACCGAGACCCACTTCGCGGGCGATGGCCTCGGCCGAGCGCTCGATCTGGAACTGGTAGGGATCGCCGGCGTCGATGATCTTTTTCGGCAGGCCGTGGGCTGAAAACAGGACACGCCTCGGTCCCGTGACGTTGGTCAGGGTGCGGCGGATCTGGCGGGTTTGCGCGGCGACAAAATCCTCATCCTGCGGGTAACAGCAAACGGCGGCGGTGCGGACGTTGAGATTTGCTTTTCGCGCGGCGCGTTGCCAGTCCTTGATGGAGGAACCTGTCGTCGTCGTCGAGAACTGCGGGTAGAGCGGCAAGAGTATCACCTGATCCGGGGCCCACGCCGCGACGTCCCTGGCCACCGCGTCACTCATCGGATGCCAGTAACGCATGCAGGTAAACACCCGCACGGTTTGCAGCGGATCATCAAGCACTGTCTCCAACGCCTTTGCCTGAGCCTCGGTCTCGGCCAGCAACGGCGAGGAACCGCCAAGCTCGGCATAGATATCCCGCGCAATCGGCGCTCTACGTCGCGAAATTATTTTTGCGATTAACCACCGAAACGGCAGGGGTGCTGTGATGATCGCCGGATCGTTAAAGAGATTAAACAAAAACGGCTGCACCGCGTCCGGCCCGTCCGGTCCGCCGAGATTAAATAAAATAACCGCCGTTTTTCCGCCGTTTAACGTCATGCCGGGAAATTTTTCACGAGTTCAGATAATTCGGCAACATGCTCCGGCGGCGTCTGGGGTACAAATCCATGCCCAAGATTAAAGATGAACGGCCCACCCGACAGTGTCTCGAGAATACGCGTGGCTTCCCGCCGCATTTCCTCGCCGCCCGCCACGACCAGCAGCGGATCGAGATTTCCCTGCACCGTGACATGCGGCTGGATCTCGCGCGCCGCCCATTCAAGCGGCACAGAAGTATCGAGGCTGACGGCGCTCAGGCCGGTCTGGCGAATGTAATCCAGATACGACGCCCCGACGCCGCGCGGAAATCCGATCATCGGCACGTCCGGGTGTTTGAGGTGCACGCGCCGGACGATCTCGGCGGCGGGCTCCAAACACCAGCGCCGGAACTGTGTTTCCGACAAGGCTCCAGCCCAGGTATCAAAAATCTGCAGAACCTCGGCTCCGGCATCAACCTGGGCGATGAGATATTCCGAAGTCACCTCGACTAGCAAATTTATCAGCACCGCGAAACCGTCAGGGTCGCAGAAGGCCCAGTCCTTGGTGATGGCAAAATCCCGGCTGCCCTTTCCCTCGACCATATAGCTCGCCACGGTCCATGGAGCCCCTGCAAAGCCGATCAGAGTGACGTCGGCGGGGAGTTCCCTTGCCAGACCCTTGACGGTCTCGTAGACCGGGCTCAGGTGCTCGTGCAATCGTCCTGCGTCCAGCTTTGAAAGATCGTCGGCGTTTCGCACGGGCTCCAGCAGCGGTCCTTCACCTTCCCTGTAGGCCAGCGGCTGTCCAAGTGCATCAGGTATAACCAGAATATCCGAGAACAGGATAGAGGCATCCATGTGATAGCGCCGGATCGGCTGCAGGGTAACCTCGACCGCGAGCTCGGGATTGTAGCAGAGCGAGAGGAAGTCACCGGCTTCGCTGCGGGTGGCACGGTATTCCGGCAGATAGCGCCCGGCCTGGCGCATGAACCAGAACGGGGGCCGGTCGAGGGTGTCACCCCGCAGGCTTTGCAACAATCGCTTCGGGCCGTTCAATTCCGGACTTGATCCGCTGTTCACCCACAGTCTCCTTTCTACTTAATAATTATATATAAGGTTGTTGTAGTAGTTGATACCTGTGGGACATGGGGATTGTTTTTGATCCTCAGGATTGTCCCGAATTCCGGTTTGCGGCGAAGTCGCTGGACGGATTGTGGATAAGACCGGTAAGAGGAATTGATAAAAGTCGTAATGCTTGCAAATCAGGCCCGGCAACTGTGGGCTGAAACCTGAGGGAAAACGGTGATAACATGACGCGCCCATCTGTGACACAAACTTATTCATTTATTCCCGCCGACAAAAAGATATCTATCCCCGCAGGATAAATCTTCGGAGGATGAAGGTGCCAGCGGGGAGCGATTTTTCGAGCTGCTGACGAAGGTCTGGTTATCCCCATAGTTCCCGCAATTAACAAAGTTCCGGCAATCCACGAAATTTGATCGAGTAACACGCATGACCCAGTTCCATCTCCATCTCGTCTCGGACGCCACCGGCGAAACACTGAATTCAATTGCCCATGCGGCAATTGTCCAGTTCGAGGATGCCGATCCGGTTGAACACAGCTGGATGCTCGTGCGCACGCCGCAGCAGATCGAAAAGGTTCTGGCCGAAATCGAGGCCAACCCGGGCATCGTCATGTTTACCATGGTCGACAACGAAATCCGCGAACAACTTCAGGCGGGCTGCCGCAGTCTTCAGGTGCCGTGCATCCCGGTGCTTGATCTGGTGATGTCGGGCCTTGCGAGCTTCCTCGGTGACACGGCCAAAAACATGCCGGGCATCCAGCACGTCATGGACGCCGAATATTTTGATCGCATCGCCGCCATGACTTTCACGCTGGCCCACGATGACGGGCAGGCAACGGCCAATCTGAAGGAGGCCGATATTGTGCTGGTCGGCGTATCGCGAACCTCCAAGACGCCGACCGCGATCTATCTCGCGAACCGTGGCCTGAAAGTCGCCAATGTGCCGCTGGTGCCGAACTGCCCGCTGCCGGGGGAACTGGAAGTTGAGATGTCGGGCCTGGTGGTTGGACTGACGACCAGTCCGGAACGCCTCGTGCAAATTCGTCGCAACCGGTTGCTGGCGCTGAACCAAGATGAAGAGACCGAATATATCGAGCTCGACTCCGTGCGCGACGAGGTCAAGTCGGCAAGGCGGTTGTTCTCCTCGCGCGAATGGCCGGTGATCGACGTGACCCGGCGCTCGATCGAGGAAACGGCCGCTGCCATCCTCAATCTGCACCACGAACACGCCGCGACCTGACATGCCGAAACTAGTGCTGGCCAGCCAAAGTGCCGTACGGCGTCAGGTGCTGACAAATGCCGGGCTGCACTTCGACGTCGAGGCCGCAGATGTCGATGAAACAGCGACCAAACGAACGCTGACAACGACAGGAGCCGAGGCCGGCGAGATCGCGGCTGCCCTGGCGGCAGAGAAAGCCCGCACCATTTCCGCCGGGCGGCCGGGTGATCTGGTGATCGGGGCCGATCAAATCCTCGCCTGCGGATCGGACCTGTTCGACAAACCCGAAGGCATGGCCGGCGCAAGGCAGCATCTCCAGCGCCTGCGTGGCCAGACGCATCAGCTCCACAGCGCCATTTGCCTCGCCCGGGCTGGCGAAGTGATCTGGCAGCACATGGAAATTCCGTGCCTGACGATGCGGGATTTTTCAGACGACGAACTGGAGGCTTATCTGGCACACAGCGGTGATGAGATCCTGGGCTCGGTCGGGGCCTACCGCCTCGAGGATATCGGCGTGCAGCTGTTCGCTGAAATCTCGGGCGATTATTTTTCGATTCTGGGTTTACCCCTGTTGCCGTTGCTGGCGGTTTTGCGCCAACATGGCGTTCTGGGAATTCAAGGGTGACCGCGTGACATCATTAAGTGGACAGGCACGGATTGCCGGCGTCATGGGCTGGCCGGTCGGGCATTCGCGCTCGCCACGGCTGCACGGATTCTGGCTGTCGCAGCACGCCATCGATGGCACCTACATCCCGATGGCTGTCGCACCCGAACATTTCGCGGACGCGTTGCGGGCCCTGCCGAAGCTCGGCTTCGCCGGCACCAATGTCACCGCCCCGCACAAACAGGCGGCACTGGCCGGGGTTGATGAAGTTGATGACGTGGCCCGGCGCATTGGCGCGGTGAACACAGTGATTGTGCGCGAAGACGCAAGCTTGCTCGGCACAAATACCGATGCATTCGGCTTTATCGAAAACGTCCGTGATGGCGCGCCCGACTGGCAGGCCCAGGCGGGCCCGGCTTTGGTCCTGGGTGCCGGCGGTGCGGCACGGGCAGTGATTGTCGCGCTGCTCGATGCCGGTGTGCCGGACCTTCGATTAACCAACAGAACGGCGGCGCGAGCCGAAGAACTGGCGGCGGAACTTGGCAGCGGTGAATTTGCCGGGCGGATGAACGTGGTGCCATGGGCCGAGCGATCCGATGCTTTGACTGACGCCGCGACCGTGATTAATACGACGAGCCTCGGCATGGTCGGCCAGCCGGATCTTGAACTCGACCTCAGCGCCTTGCCGGGATCGGCGCTGGTGACGGATATTGTCTATGCCCCGCTTGAAACGCCGTTGCTGAAAGCCGCGGCAGCGCGCGGTAATTCTTGCGTCGACGGGCTCGGCATGTTGTTGCACCAGGCGCGGCCCGGCTTCGCTGCCTGGTTCGGCGTTGAGCCCCGGGTCGACCAGGCCTTGCGCGATCATGTTCTGGCGGATGCCGGCGAATGATTGTTCTCGGTTTGACCGGCTCCATCGGTATGGGCAAATCAACCGCCTCGGCAATGTTTCGAAGCCTCGGTGTGCCAGTCTTTGACTCTGACGCCGCTGTACATAAAGTACTGGCGGTTGGCGGTGCGGCGGTGGCCCGGATCGAGGAGACTTTCCCCGGCACCAAAGGCCCGGACGGCGGCGTGGACCGGCAAAAACTGGGCGCGGCGGTGTTTGGGGATGCCACTAAATTGCGCAAGCTTGAAAGTATTGTTCATCCATTGGTGCGCCAGCTTCAGCTAAAATTTCGCAAACGTGCCAAAGCTGCGCGCACGCCCCTGATCGTAATCGATGTGCCGCTATTGTTTGAAACCGGTGGCGAGCGCCATTGCGATGCGACCTGCGTCGTCAGCGCGCCGGGATTTGTGCAGGCGCAGCGCGTGCTGGCCCGGCCCGGCATGACGCCAGACAAATTTCACGATATCCTGCAGCAGCAAGTCCCAGACGCTGAAAAACGCCGACGCGCCGATTTTGTCGTGCCGACCGGGGCCGGCAAAAAATTTGCCCTGCGGCGGGTGCAGGAAATCGTTCGAACATTGAGTGAAAATCCGCCATTCCGTCGGCAGGCGACTATCAGAAAGCAACGCCATGCGTGAAATCGTACTGGATACCGAGACCACGGGCCTGAGCCCCAAAAGCGGCCACCGCGTCGTTGAAATCGGCTGCATTGAACTGGTTAATCTGGTGCCGACCGGCGAGATCTATCACGTTTATATCAACCCCGAACGCGACATGCCGGCGGAAGCTTTCAATGTGCATGGCCTGTCGGAAGAATTCCTGCATGGCCATCAGACCTTCGACAAGATCGTTGATGGCTTTCTCGATTTCGTCGAGGGCGGCCAGCTCGTCATTCACAATGCGCAATTCGATATGGGCTTTTTAAACGCCGAACTCGAACGCCTCGGCAAACCGGAATTGACCAATGATTTTGTTGATACCGTGGGCATGGCGCGCAAAAAATTTCCCGGCGCCCACGCCAATCTCGATGCCTTGTGCCGCCGCTTCGGGATTGACAATTCAGCCCGCGAAAAACACGGCGCCTTGCTTGATGCGGAATTGTTGGCCGAGGTTTATCTCGAACTCACCGGCGGCAAACAGCCCGGCCTGACTTTCGCGAGCAGCGAAAAGGCTGAAGATACCGTTGAAACCGAAAGCTCGGCCCGGGCCGAACGAGAATTTTCAGCCGCCGAAGACGAACTTGCGGCACACGATGCCTTTGTCGAGGAAATCGACGACCCGATCTGGCGTCAGTAGAGGTCTATTCGTCGAGGCCCGAGACTTCGTCGCCGTCTCCGCCCTGGCGGGCTTCAAGCTTGCGGCGATAAAGCAGATTAAAATTCACGGGATCGATCAGCAGTGGTGAAAAACCGCCGTCGCGGGTGGCTTCGGCGATCAAGCGGCGGGCATAGGGGAAAATGACGCGGGGCACTTCGATAAGACACAGGGGCTCGATGCGTTCTTTGGGGAAGTTTTCCGCCACCAGCGTCGCGCCATAGAGAAGTTCAACGACAAAAAGCGTGGCCTCGGCCCGTTTGGCCGTCGCTGTGACGCGCAACTGGGTTTCATAGTTGCTGTTACCGAGCGGCTTGGCGCCGACATCGACGTTGACGCTGATCGCCGGTTTGTCGTTGGAAGGAGCCAGACTGGCTGGCGCATTGGGATTCTCGAAGGAAAAATCCTTGACGTACTGCGCCCGGATACTGAAGCGTGACGCTGCATGGGGTGCCCCCGCGTCATCCGTATCAGACATACACATGCTCCTGCTTTTATTTCATCGCCCAGATTGTCACCGGGCTTTAAATAGGTGACCGAATTATGAGGCCAAATATCACGACTGGCACTCAATATACATAATCAACGCAAAATCATAGCCCGTCGCGTCAAAGATTGGGGTCTTTTTTAACGCCAGCCTCGTCGGCCTCGTCAATTTCGCTGAATTCAGCGTCAATAATATCGCCATCCCTGTCATAGGGTCCGGCCTGGCGCGCCTGGCCACCCGGGTTTACCGGCTGACCATTTACAACGCCCGAGGCATTGGCAAATATCCGGGCGGCAACGCTGATGCGCAAAACGGTGCGGAATGCCGGCACCAGCAGCAGGGCCCCCAGCGCATCGGTAAAAAACCCCGGGGTTAGCAAAAACGCCCCGGCCAGCAACAGGCAGAGACCGTCAAACAGTTCGACAACCGGCAATGTGCCGTGCTCCATGTTTTGACGCGCCCGCGCCAGTGTCGCCAGGCCCTGGCGGCGCAGCAAGGCCGTGCCGATCACAGCCGTGGCGATGACGATCAGCAACGTCGGCGCGAGGCCGAGCCAGCCGCCGACCTGAATGAACACAGCAATTTCAATCAGCGGTACGCCGATGAAGATAAGGAGCAGAATCCAGCCCAATTTGTGTCTTTCCGGTTGGTTGAGTAATTCGAACCTTTCAAAGTGTATCCGGCAAAAGGGATTTGGTCCAAAGCTTGCTGGTTTGCCAGTCAGCTCGATATCACATACCATCCGCTGGTTTTTATGCGCGACATATTTCCATGTTCGCAATAGATATTTGGGGGCGTTTATCACTCCGATATTTACGATTTCGTCACGCGGTGGTTCGGCGACAAAATGGCTGACCAATATAATTAATTCTCATCCCGAGATCGTTTGTTTTCATGCCCTTCGTCAGGATCCGTTCAGCCTGAAAAAATCAGTAACGCCGGATACTCTGGCTGACGGATTGATGAACATGCGAGAGCTCTCCGCGTTTGAGGCGACGCCCTGGCAGCCAGGCTACTCCTTCGGTACGATCCACACCTGGTGGGGTACGGAACCGCGGGAGGCCTTTATGTCGAGGGGCGGAACTTTTTCGGCCATTTTGAGGGATCCAATCCGTCGTCTGCACTCCCTGTTTTCACATCACTACCTCCATGATGTCAAAAAACTGCCCGCAGGGCATTCCAGTCAGATGCACTATGACGAGCTGGTCGAAAACGGTGATATCGGACCACCACAAAATCTGGCGATCAACGAAATAAGAAATGACCCGTTTTCAGAAACCGAAGACTGGTTTATCGCGCTTTGCTGGCAAATTCTGGAAAGCGACCTTGATGTCATCGACAATTGTACGCCCCGGCAAGTGTTGAAACACGAAGATCTGGTCGGTTCGCACGATGGATTAAGAGACGGTCTGCGCAGAATTCTTGATACGGAAACTATAGATGATTTCCCAGGCGCAAAAAATTACTTTGACCAAGTCGTCAACAGGCATGCAGCAACGCCGCTGTCATCCACCGAAATTTTTCAACGGTGGCCTGAAAAACTAAAAAAAATGTTTGTTTTCAACATGTTGGGTTTAGACGTCGATAAAATTAAAAAGGCATATGCCCAATATGACTATGCCTTTCCGACCGAGCTGTTTTCCTGGCTGGATAACGAACTGGCCCGCAGTCGGGAATTCTAGTACCGAGGAAATAGTTCGGCTCAAAAACTCTCGCGTCAACTGCTGATGCCCTGCTCACCGGATAGACCGCCCGGAACTTTGCCTGGCGCAATAAATCACCGCCCTGATCACTTTGTGGCAATCAGGGCGGTGACTAAAAAGTTGATCCGCTGAATACGACGCGGGGTCACAAAAATAACAAGCGAACTACAATAAATGACTGAAATCAGTGGGCTGAACCGCCGCTACCTGCGGACGAATCGATCAGCAGGCGATGGCCCAGTTGTTGGACCGGGCGGGCATTCTGGCCGATCAGGCTGGTGAACTTGCTGATCTGTCCGGCGGAAGCTTCGATGGGTGTTTTGGCGACGTGCCATTGAACGCCCTCTGAACAGGGCGGCGTCGTTAGCGAACCGAGGAAACGGTAATAATCCCTGTTGTCCGGCACCAGATCGAGGGCGTTGACCGCAATTTTCTTATGGGCCTGGACGGCATTGACGCTGGTCGGCATCTTTGACCAGATTTCACCGAGCGCCAGGTTTTCAGCGCCTTGTTTGAAGAAGACGCCCAGCACACCAAGGTTGCCGTCCTGGTCCTTGTGCACGAAATGCACTTCCATCGGGTAGGCCTGGCCGCTGACGATATTTTCGCTCGGCGTATGAAAATGAAACTGCAACAACTGATATTTTCGGTGCCCGACCGTCATCGAACTGCCGGGTGCAATATTGACCTGGATGGTGTGGCCATTATTGACGATGTTCAGCGGCGTCGACCGATAGTCAATGTCGAATGTCGCCATGCCGGCGTGCTGCGGTTTTGTAATATTGACGGGGGACTGTTGATGGCCGCTGCTACACAAGGCGTAGGCGGTCGAGAGTTTGCCCCAGTTTGACGGTCCTTCCGAGCCTGAATATCCCCAGTGTGCTTTTGGCACGGAAGGTGCGGAACCGCTGGTTCCGGAGGCCAATGCAGAACCCGCAACCAATAATGAGGCAACTAACGTACCAAACGTGAGACCCTTGATGTTCTTGCCCATGACTATCCCCAATAAAATATTGCTCAGGACTATTCCTGAAAAATGCTTATTTACCCCTAAATTCAGAGTGGACAATTATCTGGTTAATTTGTATCGGGAATATTTCTACCTTAGGTAAAATGGTTTCTGGTTTGTAACGAGCCATGCGCCCGCATGCTTTTCCTTTGATCACTTGGCGACAAGACTTCGAACAAATATTTTGAAAACGTACGGTTTTTGTATATATCCGGGGAAAGAATTCCGGGGCTCGGGAGATTGAGACGTGAAACTGCAAACCATAGATATTCTTGCCGCCGGCAAGGCCGTGGAAATAACCTGGGTCGATGGCAGCCGGGGGCGCTTCCATGCCCTCTGGTTGCGCGACAATGCGCTGGATGCTGAAACCCGCAGTCCGGCAAACGGCCAGCGCCTGATTACCTTGCTTGATATTTCACCCGAACCCTGTCTGGCGGAAGCATCGATTTCCGAAGCCGGAAACCTCAATGTTGTGATTGCGCCGGAAATGAAAATGCTGGAATTCGCTGGCGGCTGGTTGAAACGCCATGCCTACGATCAGATCCAAACGCGGGAGACAGGCAGCCTTGATCCGGTCATGACGACGTGGGGATCGGATTTGCAGGGCCGGGTCCCGACCGGTAGCTGGGACCACATCAGTCAGTCACCTCCGGCTTTAAGGGACTGGCTGGCCGGTGTGCGGGAATATGGTATCGCTGTGCTGGGCGGCGTGCCGACCACGTCCGGCGCCTTGTGCGAGGTAGCGGAATTGTTCGGCTATGTGCGCGAGACAAATTATGGACGCTGGTTCGAAGTGCGCTCCGAGGTCAATCCGGAGAACCTTGCTTACACCAATCTCGGGCTGCAGGCGCATACCGACAATCCCTACCGCGACCCGGTGCCGACGCTGCAATTACTGTGCTGCCTCGAGAACACGGTCGAGGGCGGCGAATCGATTGTCGTGGACGGGTTCAAGGTTGCGCGCCGGCTCAAATCAGAGGACCCCGGGGCCTTTGACCTGCTCAGTAAATACAGCGCGACTTTTGAATATGCCGGTGCTGAAGGTGTCCGGCTGCGCGCCGAAAAACCGATTATCGCTCTGGCACCGGAGGGTGAGCTGAAGTCGATCAGTTTCAACAACCGCTCCGCCGCGCCGATAACCAGCGTACCGTTCGACGACATGGCGGCGTACTACGCAGCCTGTCGGCGGTTCGCCGAACTGGTTGAAGACAAATCGATGCAGGTAAGTTTCAAGCTTGAACCGGGCGAGCTATTTATTGTCGACAACACCCGCGTGTTGCATGCGCGCCAGGAATTCTCCGGCACTGGCCAGCGCTGGCTGCAGGGCTGTTATGCGGACAAGGATGCCCTGTTCTCGACGCTCAGTATTCTCGAAGACGGGCAAAACGTGGGCGACGTCGCATGACGGGGACCAAACCGGACGCCGGCACAATCGTCGCCTTCCTCGCTGACATTTTTGAACGGCGCGGAGCGGAAAGTTATCTCGGCGAACAGGTCACGATGTCCGAGCACATGCTTCAGGGCGCGTGGCTGGCCGAACAGGAAGGCGCACCCGATGAACTGGTGGCGGCTGCCCTTTTGCATGATGTCGGACATTACACCGGCGAGTTCAGGGCCTATGCACCCGATGATACCCGCGACAAGTATCATGATGCTGCAGGCGGCGAGGCGCTGGCCGATTTTTTCCCCGCGGTGATTACGGAATGTGTGCGCCTGCATGTCGCCGCCAAGCGCTACCTCTGTGCCATTGACCCGAATTATTTGGGCGAACTCTCCGAGGCGTCTGTGCATACGCTCTCCCTTCAGGGCGGGCCAATGAATGCCGATGAAGTTGCCGGGTTTGAAGCCAGTCCGTACTGTGGGGAAATCGTGCGCGTGCGCAAATGGGATGACGGCGGCAAAGTCGCCGGGCGAACGACCAAAACCTTCAGCGATTATACAAACCTGCTGCAGAAGATCGTCGACGCCGAGGCCCTCGCGCGGGGCTGATCCGGTTTGCCGATCTACGACGCCATATAGATATAGAACCGCGCGAGATGTTGAACGTCGTCCGAAGGCGCAGTTGGCAAACTCATGAATTCATCGGTCGTCGTCACAGGCTGCCAGCGACCTGCCGCCTCGAGGCTCGCGAACTTTTCCCGGAATCCATCGTTTTCAAATGTCGGCGTGGTGAGCGAGAAGATCAGATGCCCACCGGGCCGCGTCACCCGGACCAGTTCATCAAGCGCCGAGGCCGGCGCATGTCCGACCGTCAACACACCGGTTGAAATTACCGCTGCAAAAGTGCCGTCGGCGAAATCGAGCTTTTCACCCAGCACCATGTTCTCGAGACGGCTGTAGACAGATTTGCGCCGCGCCATTTCCAGCATGCCGTCCGACATGTCGATGCCAGTCAGTTCGCTGAAACCGAGGATCGACAAGATCTCCCCCATCAGGCCGGTGCCGGCACCGGCATCCAGCACGGCACCACGGCCGGGGTCGAGATAGCGCCCGGCGAGGCCCGCCAGCACGGCCGGATAGCGATAGCCGAACGATTGCAGGTCATCGTCGTAATCCTCGGCCCAGTCGTCATAGATCGCTGCAAGCTCCGCCGGCGTTTTGCCGCCGTAGACCTGATGCAGCCGGTCATCCCTGTCACCCTGGCTCATGATGCCTCCCTTTATCCTGCAGGCATCATATCGAGGTTCCGGGGGCAAGACTAATTCTGTTAACGGAAGTAAACAATCACGGGGGATTTCGGGTGTGAAACACGGCCTGACTGACCTACCCTTATTGTTTGCGATCAGAATCCAGACATTAACATCAGAAATCTGACAGCTAACTCCAGGGGTCCAACAAAATGTCCGACATAATTGCGTCATCAAGCGCGCAAACCGCGAATGCTGCTGCCTTGCTGTCACGGTTCCGAATCACTGACGCTGATCTGGTGCTGGTCCGGAAGTTCGGTGAAAAAGTAATTCCCGATCTCGAGGGATTTGTCGAGGAATTCTACAAGTGGCTGAGGCCCCAGCCCTATTTTTCGTTCTTTTTTCCCGATGAGCGAAAAGTCAAGATAACGCAGGCGGCCCAGGTCGAGTACTGGCGCGAATTTTTCTCCGCCGAGGTCGATGACGATTATGTCCAGTCGCGCCGCGAAATCGGCAAGGTTCACGCGCGTGTGGAATTGCCGCTCGATATCTACATGGCAAGCGTCAGCGTCAGCTTTGAGAACTGTATCGAAATTCTGGCCTCCGGTGGCAAACCATCGCAGCAGTCACAACGCACGTTGCTGGCGATTTCCAAGCTGATGTATTTCGATGCCATGATCACGGCTGATACCTATGCGCAGATCACCAGCGAAACGATGATTGAACAAAGCAAGACACTCATCGAAATGTCGACACCTGTTACGGCGATCTGGGACGGCATTCTTTTATTGCCGCTGGTTGGCATCATCGATTCGAAACGGGCGCTGGATATTACAGCGCGGGTCCTCGAGGAGATCGCCAGTTCCCAGTCATCGGTCTTGATTCTGGACATCAGCGGCGTGGCGGTGATTGATACCGCCGTCGCGAATTATTTGATCAAGATTACCAAGGCCACACGATTGATGGGCTGCGAGTCCCTGATCTCGGGGCTGTCGCCCGCCATTGCCCAGACCATTGTAGACCTTGGTATTGACGTCGGGTCGATCCAGACCACGGGTAATTTGCGCGATGCCCTGCGGCTGGCGTTCGCCAGTGGCGGGCTTACCGTTTCGGAAATCTAGTCGGCGTTTGGCGAGGATGCCGGATGGCAGACATGCACAAATATGGCGATGACGCCTTGTCGGTGAACTCCTTCAATTCAATCGGCGATTGCCTGATCGCGTCTTTGCAGCCCGATGTTGACGAGGCGTGGCTGCGTCAGCTCGAAGTCGATATTTCAAACGCCCTGCGGCATGGCAATCATCGCCTGCTGATCATGGACGCAAGACCGCTGGAACTGATCGATGCAACCGATTTTGACCGGCTGCGCCGGGTCATCGCGACGGCCCGCCTGATGGGCGTCAAAACCGTGCTCGTCGGAATAAAGCCCGGTGTTGCCGCAGGCCTGGTCGAGCTGGACGCCAATATCGACGGTCTGGTGACGACCCTTAACATGGAAAAGGCACTTGAAATTGCCGGCAGGCCGGAGCTGGCAGGATGACTTTCGCGGAGCGCCGTCAATCCATCCGGACAGAATCCAACGCGACTGTCGGCCTGTCGAAACTACGCTCGGACGTGGCAGCGACCGGGTTTTCCGATTACGACGTCACGCGCATCCTGACGGCGACATCCGAATTGACGCGCAACATTCTCAAATATGCCGGCAGCGGTGAACTCAGATATGCCGGCTTGATCGACGGAACCCGCGAAGGTGTTGAAATTATTGTCGAGGACAGCGGGCCGGGCATTGAAGACCTGGAGCAGGCGCTTGCCGACAATTATTCATCGTCCGGCACCCTCGGGCTCGGGCTTCCCGGTGTGCGGCGACTGGTTGATGATTTTGATATGTCATCAGAAGTCGGCGTCGGCACCACGGTGAAATTCAAGGTCTGGAAATCATGACGGCAGTTACACAGCCAGACGAAATCGAGATGGCCTTCTTCGGCCGTGCCTGTCGGGGCGAACACTACAGCGGCGATCTGGCGTTCATTCGCGAGCAAGGCCCGGAGACGTTTCTGAGCATCTTTGACGCCGCCGGCCATGGACGTTCGGCTCACATGGTGGTTCTCGGAATTGAGAAAATATTGCGGACATCGGACGTCGAGGATGTGACCACGCTTGTTCCAGAACTGCATGAGCATCTGACGGGTGGCCCGGGCGGCGTTGTTATTGCCGGAAATCTGAACAGGGAAAGCCTTGAGTTCCGCTATGTCAGGATCGGCGACTCTCATGGCAGGATCTTTGGCCCGCGAAACCGAAGCCTGCAGGGCCAGGCGGGCATGCTGGGCAATGTGATCCCGACACCCGAAATCCATTCCGAAACTCTTGGCCGTGGAGATATTCTGGTGCTGTGTACCGACGGCATCAGCGAACGATTTGATCTGGCGCAAATTCCCGGCAACCAGACAATTTCAGCTGAAGTACTGGCCCACCGGATTGTCGATCAATTCGGCAAGGGCCATGACGATGCAACCTGCCTTGTTGTGAGGTGCTGATCCCATGTCAACCAGTCTTGAAAAAGTTGGTGATCTTGCCGTCCATAGCGGCGAGGCCATAACGGGCCTCAGGCGAAAAATTCTGGGCGTTGCCCGGCTCGCCGGTTTTTCTGACGTCGATGCGACGCGTCTGGCCGTGACAGTTTCTGAAATCAGCCGTTTGTTGTTGTCGGCCAATTCAGGCGAGCCAATAGGCGTTTATCTCGACGGCACGAACAACATCGATGGATTGGCCCTTTCATTCCCCGACGTGCAAAATATCGCCGAAATGCTGCGCGGTTCCAATTATTTCGATCACCTGTCGACCAGCGAAATCGAAAATTCGCCGACTGTACTCGCGCACAAGAATATTCGCGGCAAAACCGTCCGGCTCGACGAAATGAAAGTGGCGCAGATCAGGGAATTGCTGACGCGGCTGAGCCGGGCCGAGCTGACCGGCGCATTGCGGACAAAAAATCAGGAGCTCGAAGCTCATCAGGTTAATCTGGAGCGCACCGTCGCCGAGCGGACATCAAGTCTGATCGAGGCAAATGAAGAGCTTGGTGTCGCCCGCGAAAAAGCCGAGGAAGCAACAAAGGCCAAGGCATCATTCCTTGCCACCATGAGCCACGAGATTCGGACGCCCATGACCGGCGTCATCGGCATGGTGGATTTACTGACGCAGTCAAAACTTGATGAAGATCAGCGCCAGATGATGAATACCGTGCGCGATTCTGCCTATGCGCTGCTCACCATCATCAACGATATTCTCGACTTCTCAAAAATCGAGGCGGGCAAGCTTGAACTCGAACAGGAACCATTTTCGCTGCGCGATTCGCTCGAAGGTATTTCCGAAACACTCGGGCCGAACGCGAACAAAAAGGGTATCAGGATCAATATTCATGTTGATCCGGAGATCCCGGATGCCGTGCTGGGTGACCAGGTTCGCATCCGCCAGATCCTGTTCAACATCGGTGGTAACGCCGTCAAGTTCACCGAGGCGGGCCGGGTTCGCATACGTGCCTTCCGGCTGCCGACAGAGACGGAGGATGCCGTTACTGTTCGTTTCGATGTCATTGACAGCGGCATCGGCATCTCAAAGGAAGCCCAGGCCAGCCTGTTCGAGGAATTTTCGCAAGCCGAAAGTTCAACAACGCGTCGCTTCGGCGGCACCGGTCTCGGCCTGTCAATATGTCAGCGGCTGACGGAGATGATGGGCGGCACCATCGGTGTCGAGAGTGAGCCTGGTGTGGGCACAACTTTTTCCGTCACTCTGACTTTTCCGGTTGCCGAAGATCATACTCTCAAAAGCGATGGCCATGACCTGGCCAGCCTCAAGGTAGTGCTCATCGGTGACGACGTCGAGGAACGCGAACTGGCTGCCCTCTATCTGAGACACTGGGGTGCCGAAGTGATTTCGGTCGACGATCCGGAAAGCGCGAAGACTGAAGCGCTTGCCGCCGTCGGCACTTCGCCTTGTGACCTGTTTTTGCTGGGCCCGGATTATTCACCGGAAGAACAGATTGATTACGTCAAATATATTCGCGCGACCGACGGCCTTGCTGATGTGCGATTTGTTCTGATGACGCCATCCCGAAACCGGGCGACGCGTCAGGAAATACCGAATGTGGTGTATGTCGAATCAAACCCGCTGCGACGCGCGCCGTTTATTCGCGGTGTCGCGGTCGCCGCCGGACGGGCAAGTCCGGATGTGACTTATGATCGTGATGATGCCGTCGCCGACATCATCAAGGCACCGACCGTCGAGGAAGCGCAAGCGGCCGGATCACTTGTCCTCGTCGCCGAGGACAATCTGACAAATCAAAATGTCATTCGCCGTCAGCTCAACATGCTGGGCTACGCTGTAGAGATGGTCGACGACGGCAAAATGGCGCTGGATGCCTATAAAACCGGGCGACATGCCATTTTGTTGACCGATTGCCATATGCCGGAAATGGATGGCTTTGAATTGTCCGAAAGAATTCGCGAGATCGAACAAGGCACCGGCAATCGCATTCCGATCGTTGCCATTACAGCCAGCGTTATGGCGGCGGAAATTGATCGCTGTTTTGAATCCGGAATGGATGACAGCCTTGCCAAGCCACTGGAAATGCCCAAGCTCAAGGACGCCTTGCGCAAATGGATGCCGCCGCCGGCGGAAACCGGAAATACCCGATCCGACCGGGATCAAAAAGAAATTCCAGCGGAAGCGGAGAAGGCCGAAACCGGCCCGACAGATGATACCGGCCCGATTGACCCGCAAGCCCTTAAAAGTGTTTTTGGCGATGATCAGGAAACCTACGTCGAAATCCTCAGAGAGTTCATTGACCCGGCGAGGAACAACATAGACGAAATCGTCAAGGCGGCTGATGTCCACTCGGCAAAAGACGTGGGCGCGGCCGCCCATAAACTCAAGTCTTCTTCGCGCTCGGTCGGGGCGAGAGAACTTGGCGAGGTCTGTCAGGCACTGGAAGCCGCCGGGCATGATGCGGACTGGGACGTCATCGAAGCACTCGCCCCCCGGCTCGGCAACCTGTTTGACGACGTAAAGTCCTACATCGACGCTTTGTGAGCCTGGACGGGGGACACGACCCGAATGCAGGGCGCTACGACGACGGAGAAAAGCCGGCGCGCGTTCGTTCGGGCAAACCGCTGACGAAAATTCCGGCGAGCACCAGAGTGAGGCCGATGACAAGGTCCGGCGTCAAAGATTCGCTGAGCAACAGCACACCAAGCAACACGGCCGAAATTGGATTGAGGGTTAGATAGATCACGGTGCGTGTCGGCTGCAGCCACCGTAGCGCCCAGGTGAACAGCGAAAACTGGATCGCCCCGCCAAAGGTGCCGAGGAAAATAATCGCCAGCCAGCCTGCATCACTGAATTCGGGCAGACTAAATCCTCCCGGCCCCAAAAGCACCAGCGGTGAGAGCGCCAACACACCGAAGACCATGGCGAGGGCGGTGACGAACAGCGGGCCGTGACGCATTAACGTCGCTCGGCTGAATACTGAATAGATCGCGGCGCAGAACGCACCGATCAACATCAGGCCATCACCGAGCAGGACGTTTGAACCCGTAGCGCTGAGGGCTGCCGGACCGAAGACGATGGCAATACCGGCAAAAGCCAGCACGACACTGAAGACCTTGTTGCGTGTCAATCGCTCACGGCCAAAAACCGCTGCGACAATCAGGGTCTGGATCGGGATCGTCGCCAGACCAATGGCACCACGGGCCGCCGGGATATATTGCAGCGACGCGGTGAAGGCCCACGGGAACAGGCCAAAGAACAGGGCACCGAGCAAGGCGATCTTGCCGTATTCCGAAGCGGGGATGCGCGCCTCGGGCCAGATGAACGGCAGGAACGGCAGGAAGCAGATCACGGCAATGACGTAGCGATACAATACCAGCGTCACCGGATCGGTTTCACCCACGACATAACGCGTGGCGACGACACAGACACCGGCGCTCAAAGCCGCTGCTGCCGCGGCTGAATTCGCAAGAAATGACCGGTTCATCCTGATATTCCACCCTGTCTGAAAGCTCACGCCGGGGAGTGACTTTAAAAATGGAAGTTACAAGGTATCGAACTAACTTTAATTATGCAAGTAACTCGCCTAAAATAGTCAGATCGCTGGAATAACCGTGATGAAGCTCATGCCCCAGGCTCTGAAAACCGATGACCATACCTTTCGCTCGGAATGCTCGATTTCGCGCACCCTGGAATTGCTCGGCGACAAGTGGACGCTGCTGGTGGTGCGTGATCTGATGTGGCACGGCAAACATACATTCCGCGATCTGCAGGGCAGCGCCGAACACATCCCGAGCAATCTGCTGTCGCAGCGGCTCGGCAAATTGATGGAGCTCGGCCTGGTCGCGCGCCAGCCCTATCAGGAACGCCCGGTGCGCCATGCCTATCATCTGACAGAGACGGGGCGCACATTGGAGCCGGTGCTGCTTCAGGTCATGGCCTGGGGCCACGAACATCTCGGTGGCGGCAGATATGATCCGGATTCGCCGCCCCTCTGAAATTCGGTTAATTTTTTTCCGGGTCAACGGGGAACCGGCGAATGAGCGAGGGCGGCGTCGAAAAACGGTTGTCGGCAATTCTGGCGGCGGATGTCGCTCAAATCATGGCAGAGCGAAAACTGAAGTCCGAGCTGCTGACATCGGAATCAAAAAAGACTTCCGTGACCGAGTGATTAAAGGACTATTCCGAAGCACTGACCAAATCCATCCGGTCTTGTTTGGCCATTGAGCCCGGGACAGAGACCTCGTCGACTGGTTGAACCGATGTGCTGCTTTTCGTCAGGCCGATGCCGTCGCCCCGGCAGACATTTGATTCCACGCCATCAGGGCTTCACCGAATGCCTCGAATAGAGGCCTGGAAACCGTATCATTTGCGGCGTTAAATTCAGGATGCCACTGGACGGCGAGCGCAAAGCCCGGAGCGTTTTCGATGGAGATCGCTTCGGCGGTGCCGTCAGGTGCATGGCCATCCACCCGGACCCTTGGTCCCGGTTCCTCAATACCTTGGCCGTGCAGCGAATTAACCAGCACTTCGTCACTGCCGAAAATGCGGGTGAAGGAGCTGCCCGACGCCAGATGCACCACGTGACGGAGGGCGAATTTTTCCTCGATCGTGCCGTCAGGCGGCATCCGGTGGTTCATGCGTCCGGGAATGTCGCGAATTTCCGGATGCAATGTGCCACCCATGGCCACATTGAATTCTTGAAAGCCCCGGCACAGGCCCAGGACCGGTTGCCCGATGTCAATGCAGGCGCGGATCAGGGGAAGTGCCACGCGGTCCCTGTCCCGGTCGATGGCGCCATGGGCTTCTGTGTGCTCTTGGCCATATTCTTCCGCGTGCACATTGGGTCTTGCGCCTGTAAACAAAAACCCGTCGCAAAGGTCCATGATTTCCTTGATGTCGACGCAATCCGGCAGGGATGGAACAATCATGGGCAGCGCACCGGAGACATTGGCAATTGCCTCGACATTCATTTTGCCAGTGGATTGCACCGGATACTGATCGTCAATCAGAAAGGAGTTGGCAATAATGCCAACAACGGGCTTTTTCATTGCAACAACCTGATCCACTGTTCCTCCTGTTGATTGGCCGGAATTTTTTGAGATTGCACCCGACTATAATCCCTTTTGTCAAAAAAAGACCTTTTCATTGGCTCATAATGCGGGGCCTGTAATGTGGTCCGCCCGGATTCCCGAGGCAGACGTCATTTGCCAGCCATAAGATACCGTTCGGACAAATCCAGCGGGTGACATTCATTTGGCGGTGCAATATGCCATCTGCTTCCTCGTGAAATGATATTCGTTTATTGTTGCTTCAGTTTGAAGTTCGCCGCCGAAAGTTTTCCAGATGACCAGAGCCGAAAAGCGCCGCCAGCAAAAACTGGCCAAAAAGGCGACAGGGCGTTCTCCTGACCAGCTATCTCCAGCCGACCAGAAAATACTGAAGCTCGCTGTGCAGCATCACAACGCGGGGCGCCTGTCTGAAGCGGACAGTTTATATCGCCGGGTATTGCAGGCTGATCCAAATCAACCGAACGCATTGCATTTGCTGGGCGTGATTGCGCACCAGATTGGCAAGAGTGACATTGCCGCTGATCTCATCAAAAAATCACTTGTCATCAAACCCGACGTCGCCGAGGCGCATTGCGATCTCGGAGCCGCATTACATGAGCTGGGGCGGCTGGACGGCGCCGTCGCCAGTTATCGAAAGGCACTCAAGATCAAACCTGATGTTGCCGAGGCACACAGCAACCTTGGCAATGCCTGCAAGGAACTGGGGCGGCTGGAAGAGGCGGTAGAAAGTTGTCAAAAAGCAGTTGCCATCAAGCCTCAATTCGCTGTCGCCCACAGTATTCTTGGCGACGCGTTACGAAAACTGGGACGGCTGGAAGAGGCAGTAACAAGTTGTGAAAAAGCACTTTCCATCAAGCCGGGATACGTTGAGGCCAGCATCACCTTGAGCCAGACCCTCTACGGGATCAGTGTCAAGGATGCAGGCCGCGCGCGGGAACTCGCGGCTCACTTCATACAGGCATTTCCGGAAGACGAACTCCTGCGGCGTGGCATCAGTGGCATTGCCGAAACCGGCGCGTGCTCGACAGAGGCAGACAGACTTTATTCCACCATCATATTTGACAATTTTGCCAGGACGTTCGACGACACACTGGCAGACCTGCACTACGACATGCCGGAAAAACTGGCACGGGCGGCCTGCCCGGATGACGGAGGAGCCGGTCTCGACATTCTTGATGCCGGCTGCGGGACCGGATTGTGTGGCGTCCATTTGAAGTCTCATGCGCGGCACCTGGTCGGGGTTGATTTATCGACCAACATGCTGGCCGGGGCGCGGGCAAAAAAACTTTACGATTCTCTTGTCGAGGCTGATCTCGTCAGCTTCATGGAGGATAACCCTGAAAGTTTTGACCTCGTGCTGTCAGCCGATGTGCTGATCTACATTGGCGAGATCGCGCCTCTGGCTCAGGCGGCATACCTCGCCTTGCGCCCTGGTGGCGTTTGCGCTGTCTCGGTCGAAAGTCTGGACGACGAAGTCGGGGTTCCGTACCTTCTTTCGCCGAGCGGGCGGTACCAGCAAACCGGGCAATACGTTCGTGAGACCTTTACCGCTGCCGGCTTCACAGTTGACCCGCTGCAAGAGACGCCGGTTCGGTTGGAAAATACCGTCCCGATCCCTGGCTTGATCGTGCTCGCCCGCAAGGAATGAAGAACGGTACGGATCTACTCTGTGCTCACGCCAACCATTTCACCCACCAGCGGCGCAGTCCGACAGCAGCGTTACGCTAACCGCGTCCGACGAAGGGCATTTTGGTGGCCATCACGGTCATGAACTGAACGTTGGCGTCGAGCGGCAGGCTGGCAATATGGACCACGGCGTTGGCGACGTGGCTGATATGCATCAGGGGTTCTGCCTTGATTGAGCCATCGGCCTGCGGCACACCGTCAGCCATGCGCATGGCCATCTCGGTTTCGGCATTGCCGATATCGAGCTGACTGCAGGCGATGTCGTGGATGCGGCCATCAAGTGACGTCGTTTTTGTCAGGCCGGTGATGGCGTGTTTGGTTGCTGTGTAGGGTACCGAAAAAGGCCTGGGCGCATACGCAGATATTGATCCGTTGTTGATGATCCGCCCGCCTTTTGGGTCTTGCGCCTTCATCAGACGGAAAGCTTCCTGCGTACAAAGGAACGGGCCGGTCAGATTGATATCGACCACCGCCTGCCATTGCTCGACGCTTAGCTCATCCAAAGGGATGCCCGGCGCATTGATGCCGGCGTTGTTAAAAAGCACATCGAGCCGGCCAAAGGCTTCTTTGGTTTTGGCAAAAAGAGCGGCGACATCATCGGGCCTGGCGACGTCCGTTGGCACGATCAGGGCGTTGCTGCCTTCCTCGCCGGCCATCGCTTGCGTCTCCGCCAGCGGCTCCTCCCGGCGACCCGCCAGCACGACGGAATAGCCTTCCTTCAGCAGGGCAATGGCCGAGGCGCGACCGATGCCGGAACCTGCACCCGTGACAATGGCAATTTTGCTAGCTGCGCTCATAAACTGTTTCCACCCTTGATCGATGATGATTAATTGACGGTAAGCCAACATAACGCGGCTTCTTCGGCATGAGAAGCCGCCCGGCCAAAAAGATCAAAGTCCGGTGATGGCCGGTTCCTATCCGCCCGGAAATGCTCTAATCTGCCCGGGCATACAGAATGATGGTCCGGTGTGCGGCTCCAGCCAATGGTTGTCGATGAGTATTGATGACGGGTGCGGTGCATGCTTCAGACCCATAACTCGAGTACGGCGACGAGCGCAAACGTCGCCAAAACAGGTAGTGCTGATGGATAGCGGTTTTCAGTTTTTTGATATTTTGCTGTTCGCGCTTGTCGCGGTGGTCATTTTGCTCAGGTTGCGCAGCACCCTCGGCAGCCGGCCCGATGACAGCGACGACGCGGCAAACGACACCGTTTCGGACTGGTCGGCGAGAACGCGTGCCGAACCGCTCGATGAACCGGTCGACAATGATAACGTTATCAATCTGCCGGGCCAGGGTCCGGTCGAGGCGCCGCCAAGGCCGTCGGTCGACGAAAACCTTCCGATTGAAATCGCCGGTGGGGTGGCCGAGGTCCGGCTTTCCGATCCGCATTTTGAACTGAACAAATTCCTCGAAGGCGCAGTCTTCGCCTACGAAATGGTCATGACGGCTTTTGCCGCTACCCACTATGAAACGCTGCGCCAGTTGCTGGCCGATTCGGTCTATGACGATTTCGCCGCATCCTTGCGCCATCGCGAGGAACGCGGCGAGACGCTGGAGACCATCCTGATCGAGATCGAGAATGCCGAGCCGATTGAAGTACACATGAACGGCAGGCAGTCTGAAATTACCGTCAAGTTCTCGGCCCAGATCATCAACGTGCTGCGCGACATGGATGGCGAAGTACTGTCCGGTTCGGCTGATGTGCCGGACGATGTCGTCGATATCTGGACCTTCACCCGCGATACCGCCAGCAAGGATCCGAACTGGCAGATCCTTGCGACACGCAAAGCGAATTAATCGCCCTTCCCTTCAAGTAACGCCATGACCAAAACGACCCGGCTTGCCATCGCCCTGACCCTCGGCTGTTTGCTGATCGTGGCGGTCTGGTTGCACCAGCTTCGGGCCAGCTTGCCGGATGGCCGTATCCTCAGGCCGGCTGAATTTGTCGATCTGCCGGGCTGGCTGGAAGATGAACAGAAGTTCGTGCTGGTTGCTCTCAGCCGCAGTTGCAAGAAAATTTCCCGCAGGGCCAATGCCCGGTCGCTGGGTGCCGGTGGTATTGCCGGGACTGTCGCGGACTGGCGCGATATGTGCCGTGAGGTCGATGCTGTACCGTACAACGACAAGGCCGTGCGCGATTTCATCAAAGCCTGGTTTCGACCGTGGCGCGTCATTAACCGGAACGGCAGCACGCCGCGCGGTCTGTTCACCGGATACTATGAACCCTCGCTCACCGGCAGCCGGACGCGTGGCGGCAAGAACCAGACACCGCTTTATGCCCGACCGGATGATCTGATCACGGCTGAGCTGCGCCCCTTCCGCAAGGACCTCGCGGGTCGGCGGATCGCCGGGCGGCTGCAATCGGGCAAGCTGGTGCCCTATCCGACGCGGGCCGAGATCGTCAAGGGCTCGCTGGTCGGCATGGCCGATCCGCTGGTCTGGGTCGATGATCCGGTGGACGCGTTTTTTCTGCAGATCCAGGGTTCAGGCCGGGTGACGCTGGACGAAGGCGGCGAGTTGCGTGTCGGCTACGCTGCAACCAATGGCCAGCCTTACACCGCCATTGGCCGTGATCTGGTGAAGCGCGGCGCCCTGACGCGGAAAGCCGTCTCGCTGCAGACCATCCGGGCGTGGCTCGAAGCGAATCCGGATGAAGCGTCCGATGTCATGGCGTTGAACAAATCCTATGTGTTTTTTCGCGAGCTCACGGGCGAAGGCCCTATAGGTGCCCAGGGCGTGGCGCTGACGGCGGCACGCTCGCTGGCGGTTGATCGAAAATACATTCCGCTCGGCGTGCCGATATGGATTGATGCCACCGCGCCGTCGCCTGAAGCAGGTGCGCCGGATTTACCATTGCAGCGATTGATGGTAGCACAGGATACCGGCGGCGCTATTCGGGGTCCGATCCGGGGCGATGTCTTCTGGGGCTATGGCCCCAAGGCCGAACATATTGCCGGACACATGAAGCACACCGGGCGTTATTTTTTACTTTTACCAAAGTCGGTTGCCGTCAAATAGGCAACTGCAGGGAACCCATCGATGTCGATCAAGATACCAAACGATCTGCCCTCTACCGACTTGCTGCTTGACGAAGGTGTTTCGTTGATCCGCGAGGAAGATGCGGTGCGTCAGGACATTCGCCCCTTGCAGATCGCAGTGCTCAACCTGATGCCCGAAAAGGTGAAGACCGAGACACAGCTAATCCGCCAGCTCGGCCGCACGCCGCTGCAGATCGAGCTGACTTTGTTGACGACAGGCAGCTACGCCGCGACTAATGCGCCACAAGGTCACATGGCGGCGTTTTATCAGACGTGGTCAGAAGTTCGGGATCAGAAGTTCGACGGCCTTGTGATCACCGGCGCGCCGATCGAGCGGCTTGAATTTGAAGAGGTCAAATACTGGCCCGAGTTTGCCGAGATCCTCGACTGGGCAACGACGCATGTGCACAGCTGCTATTTTCTCTGCTGGGCCGGACAGGCGGCGCTTTATAATTATTATGGCGTGCCGAAGTACGATTTGGGGCGCAAGTTATCCGGTATTTTCGAACACCGCCGGGCCCATCAACGCAATCCGCTGATCGGTGGTTTCGATGACCGGTTTCGTGTGCCGGTGTCGCGCTGGACCGAAGTTCGCCACGCCGACATCGACAAGCATGCCGAACTCACGGTACTGGCTGAATCGGACGAGTCCGGTATTTGCATTGTCGAGGATGAAGCCCGCCGCCGGGTATTTGTCTTCAACCATTTTGAATATGACGCCGACACCCTGCGTGATGAATACCAGCGAGATGTCGCTGCCGGCGGCGAGGGCATCGAGGTGCCGGCACACTATTTCCCCAATGATGATCCAGGGCTTGCTCCGGTGAACGACTGGCGCAGTCATGCCCAGTTGCTTTATGGCAACTGGCTCAACGAGATATACCAGACAACGCCTTATGATCTTGCGAAGATCGGAACCGGCTCATGAAAGTCGCGCTGTTTGTCACTTGTCTGGTTGATCTGTTCCGGCCTTCCGTCGGCTTTGCGGCACTGAAGTTACTGGAAGACGCCGGTTGCACCGTGTACGTGCCGGAGGCCCAGACCTGTTGCGGACAGCCGGCCTACAATTCCGGCGCGCGCGATGAGGCCAAAGCCATCGCCCGTCAGGTCATCGAGGCTTTTGAGGAATTTGAGGCGGTGGTAGCACCTTCGGGCAGCTGCACCGGCATGATCTCCCATCATTATCCCGCCCTCTTTGAAGGTGATGAAATCTGGGGCCCCCGGGCCGAGGCGCTGGCCGCCAAAACGTTTGAGCTCGTTTCCTATTTGACCGATCAACTCGGCGTTGAAGCCGTGACGGCGGCGTATCAGGGCGAGGTCACCTATCACGATGCCTGCTCGGGCCTGCGGGAACTCGGCATTCGCGACCAGCCACGCAAGTTGCTGGCCAGTGTTGACGGCTTGAATTTGAGCGAGGCCCCGGAGCGCGATGTCTGTTGCGGCTTTGGCGGCACTTTTTCGGCCAAGTACGGTGAAGTGTCGGGCGCTATCGTCACGGCAAAAACGGCGGCGCTGGGATCGACCGGCGCGACCACAGTGCTGGGCGGTGATCTAGGCTGTCTGGTCAATATCGCCGGTCGCCTGCAGCGCGAAGGCTCGCCCATTTCGGTTCGCCATATCGCCGAAGTGCTGGCCGGCATGACGGACACGCCGGCCATCGGTGCCGGTGATGCGGAGGCCGGCAAATGAAACCGACAAGCCACGCCTTCAAACAAAATGCCCACCAGGCGCTGGGTGACAAGAACCTCCAGGAAGCGCTCAGCGATCTCGAAGGCGGCTTTGTCCAGGGCCGCCGCAACGCCGTCAACAAGCTACCGGAATTTGATCAGCTGCGCGATGCCGGGCGGGACATCAAACATCACGTCCTTGAAAACCTCGATGTTTATCTAGAGATATTCGAAGACAACGTCGTAGCCAACGGGGGCCAGGTTCACTGGTGCCGCTCGCCCGAAGACGCCCGCCAGAAGGTGCTTGAACTTTGCCGTTCTATTGATGCCAAAACCGTCACCAAGGGCAAGTCGATGATCGGCGAGGAAATGGATCTGAACCATTTTCTCGAAGGCCACGCCGTCGAGCCCATCGAGACCGACTTTGGCGAATACATTATCCAGCTCGCCGATGAACGCCCGAGCCATATCATCGCGCCGGCCATCCACAAGACCAAGGAGCAGGTCGCTGATCTGTTTCACGAGCACCATCAGAAGTATGGCAAATCGACACGCCTTGAAGAGCCGCGCGACATGCTCGATGAAGCCCGCGAAATCCTGCGGCCCAAATATATCGAGGCCGATGTCGGCATCACCGGGGCCAACTTCATGATCGCCGAAACCGGCTCGACCGTGATTGTCACCAACGAAGGCAACGGCGATCTGACGCAGACGCTGGCAAAAATGCACATCGCCCTGGCGACGCCGGAAAAAATCGTACCGACGCTCGACGATGCGACGACGTTGCTGCGCATCCTGGCGCGCTCGGCCACAGGTCAGGAGATGTCGGTCTACACGACGTTCTCCAGCGGCAACAAACGTCCCGACGATCTCGACGGCCCGGCCAGTTATCACGTGGTCATTCTCGACAATGGCCGCACCGATATGGTCGGCGGCGATTTCAATGACATGCTGACCTGCATCAAATGCGGTGCCTGTTTGATGCACTGCCCGGTGTGGACGGCCATCGGTGGTCACGCCTACGGCTGGGTTTATCCCGGCCCCATGGGCTCGGTGTTGACGCCTAACCTGGTCGGTCTGGAAGAAGCCTGTCACCTGCCTAACGCCTCGACATTCTGTGGGCGCTGCGAGGAAATCTGTCCGCAAAAAATTCCCCTGCCCCGCATGTTGCGCAAACATCGCGAGAACGCCTTTACCGCCCGGCTCGGTCCGCCGCAGGAACGTATGGGCATTGCCCTGTGGGCGTGGCTCGCCAAACGCCCGGCGCTTTATCGCCTTGCCACATCACTGGCGATCGAGACGCTACGTTTGCTAGCGGGCAAACGCGGCAGCCTGAAATCAGTGCCTCTGGCCACTGGCTGGACCCATTCGCGCAATATGCCGACACCGCAGGGCGGCACTTTCATGCAGCAAATCAAGGCAAAGCGCCGCGCCAGGGGTGCGCCATGAGCAACGCGCGCAACGATATCCTCGGCCGCATCCGGGGCAAGCTCGGGGCCGACAAACGCAGTGCTTCTGAACAGGCCGTGGCTCAGCGTCTCAAACGAACGGGACCGCAGCCCGGTCAAAACCCGATCCCGGCCCGTGGCCAGCTCGACGCGCCTGAACGTCTTGCATTGTTTCAGGAAATGGCCGAGGCGGTTGATGCAACCGTGGTCGTTGTCGACAGCCTGAGCGACGTGCCGACATCGGTTACCGGTTATCTTGCCGAGAACAACCTGCCGGCCGAGGCCGTGATGTCGCCCGACAGTCGCATGGATGACATACCCTGGGCCGATCAGCCGTTGCTGTCGTTGCGCCGGGGCCGGGCCGAAGAAGCGGACGCCGTCGGCATCACACCTGTTAATGCGGCTATTGCCGAGACCGGTACACTGATGATGACGTCGGGAGCCGAAACGCCGGTAACGCTGAACTTTATGCCCGACACCCATATCGCCATCGTACAGGCCAGCCAGATTGTCGGCACCTACGAAGAGACCTGGGGTGAGCTGCGCGGGCGCACGCCACGTGACGGCGACGGTAATTTTATGCCGCGCGCCGTCAACTGGGTAACCGGGCCGTCGCGTTCGGCGGATATCGCCAAGACGCTGTTCCTTGGCGCGCATGGTCCGCGACGCCTTCATATTGTTGTCGTTGATGACAATGATCAAAAAACCTGAGAAGGCTAAAAAGCAGGCGAAAAAGCTCGGCGACGCGGAGTTATTCCATGCCGTAATGACGGATGCTGTGCCGCTCGATCCCGAAACCCGGCGGCGCTATGTCGCCGAATCCGGCAGCGCCGCCAAAAAATCCGCGCCGGAACCCGCCGATGCAAAACCGAAACGAACGATTAGACCAAAACCGGTCGTGCGGGCGGCTTCTATACCCGGGCCTGCTGCCAAAAAATCGCCGGAACCGGCCAAAACCTTCGACCGCGTCACCTTGCGCCAGGTCAAACAGCGCAAGATCGAGATCGACGGGCGGCTCGACCTGCATGGTATGACCCAGGCTCAGGCACACAGCCGTTTGCGGGGGTTTATTGAAAACGCGGCCCGGACGGGAAAACGCTGCGTTCTCGTGATCACCGGCAAGGGCGCGCCGGAGGGTAAGGGGACGGGCGGAGGTATTGGCCGGGGTATATTGCGCCAAATGACCCCGAATTGGCTGGCAGAAGCCGGAATTTCACAATATGTCGTCGATTTTCAGGCTGCTTTGCCCCGAGACGGTGGTTCAGGGGCGCTTTATGTCCGTCTCAGGCGTCCAAAATAGAGAACCGGGTCAATTATGACGCCTTTTGGTGAAAAAATACGTGATTTAAGGGCGAAAAGAGGCATTTCGCTCAAAGACATGGCGGCGGCGATCCAGGTGTCACCGGCCTATCTCTCTGCCCTTGAACACGGCCATCGCGGACGCCCGTCGGCGGGATTGTTGCACCAGATTTGCGGATATTTCGAGATCATCTGGGATGATGCCGAGGAAATCCGCAGTCTCGCCAACATCTCCCACCCCAAAGTGACGCTCGATACCAGTGGCCTCAGCGCCCGGCACACCGAACTGGCCAATCGTCTGGCTCACGATATCCGTGATCTGGAAAACCGCGAGGTCAAGGCTCTGCTCGACCTGCTGGCCAAAATAACCTGACCACGACGTTGTCGATGGTATATCCAGGCACTAGACGCAGAATTCAGTCGCCGCCCGTGTGATCACCTTTGCCATGGGCGGCCAGCCAGTCATCCGGCGCCCAGCGCTTGAGTGCAAACGTCTCGCCGAGCGGGGCATAGAGATCCCAATACAGCCGTCCAACGACATCATATTTTTCAAGGTCGAGGTACAGAGTGTCTGGATCGATCAGGCCGTCGCGGGCATGCATGGTGAGCACTTCGCCGACGACCAGGTCCCGGTCCGCGCCGACCTGCAGGGTCAACGTGCGCCTGCATTCAAATGACACCGGTGCTTCGGCGATGCGTGGCGGCTTTATCAGTCGGCTCGGCACAGGTGTGAACCCGGCGAGATCAAATTCATCGTACTCCGGTTCAAAATCAATGGCGCAGATGTTCATGCCTTCGGCGAGTTCGCGGTCCACCAGATTGACGACGTACTCACCACTTTCGCGAATAAGGCGCGCGGTATCCTTGGCCCGCCCGTCCGGACGTTGCTGGATACCCAGCACACAGGTCGCCGGGTCGTCGGCGAACATATTAAAAAAACTGAACGGGGCCGCGTTGAGGGCACCTTCTTCATCCACCGTCGAGACCAGGGCAATCGGGCGCGGGATAACGGTCGAGGTCAAAAGCTTGTAGCGGTCTTTTGCGTCGAGTTTGCTGAAATCAAATTCCATGCTGATCCTGATGCTCGAAAATCCGGCTTGAAGCCCGACGCTACCACTTATCCAGCGCAGGCATGAATTTTTCTGTGATCTTTTGCCAGCGCCCGTTCTTGCGGATTGCGTCAAGCGCGGCGCGCCATTTATTGATGACTTTGTCGTCTGTCTTCAGCGAAAACGCCAGATAGAGATCTGCATCGTTCATCCAGAAAACCGGCTTCACGGTGCCAGTCGGAATTCCCTGTTTGCGCATTTGATAGGCGACGGTGGCATCTGTCGCGCTGGCAAGTTCAACACGGCCGATGGTCAGCATCTTGATCTGCTGATCAATGTTCTGGATCGGCACGAGATTATTAAACCCTTGTGCCAGCAGCCGCGTTTCCGACGCACCTCCAGCCTGCAGTAAAATCGATTTGGCTTTTTTGGCATCTTCTATCGACTTGATTTCTTTGGCGTAATCATGGCGACCAAAAAGGAAGGAGCCCATGGTGTACAAAGGGCCCACCCATTTGAACAGTTTCTCCCGCTGTGCAATACGTGACATCGAAAAGAGCGCGACATCCTGATCATTCAAGGCGAGTTGATAGGCCCTCTTCCAGGGCAGGACCTCGACTTTCAAGTCTGCGACGCCGAGCACTTTCGCCATCTCGTAGACGATTTCCGGCCCGACGCCGGTCAGCTTGCCGTCATCAACATAGCCGAAGGGTGCGTAGTCTTCGGTAATCACACGAAGGGGTGCCGCCGACGAAACTGTTGCCAATACGGCGAGGACCGTTATTGCAATTCCAATAACTCTGATTAATCCAGTCGCCATATAATCCTGCGAGTTCAAATCAGTCGAAGGGTACTGCGTTGGTGGGACTGCCATCAAGATTGGCACGTACTTTTTCAAGCAGTTCGCTTCGCCGGTACGGCTTGTTGACGAGGTTTGTGCCGGGTTCCAGATTGCCACGGTGCACGAGAGCATTCTCGGTATAGCCAGTGGTAAAAAGAACCTTGATATCAGGCTGTATGTCCCTTGCAGCATCTGCAATTTCAACACCACTCATGCCGCCCGGCAAGGCGATGTCTGTGAAGAGCAAATCGAAAGGCCGCCCGTCCCGCAGCCGGGCAATGGCTTCTGCACCATCGTTCGCCTCGACAATATCGTAGCCTTGCGCGCGCAAGATGTTGACGGGGACTTCCCGAACGGCGGGGTCGTCTTCAACGACAAGGATGCGTTCCGCTCCCCGATCCTGATCAGAAGATTTGTGCCCGGCGTTTTCCTGATCAATTGAATCCAGGGACCTTGGAACATAAAGTTTGACGGTGGTACCACGACCAATTTCGCTGTAGATCGTCGCGTGACCGTTGGATTGTTTGGCAAATCCGTAAACCATGCTCAAGCCAAGGCCGCTGCCTTTCCCGACTTCTTTTGTCGTGAAGAAAGGCTCAAACACTTTGTCCAGCACTTCGGTTGACATGCCGGTGCCTGTGTCGCTGACAGCAATTTCAACGTAATCGCCCGGCAACACATCGACTTCCTGCCGGGTGTAGGTTTCGTCCAGGCTGACATTGGTGGTCTCAATCGTCAATGAGCCGCCTTTGGGCATGGCGTCTCTTGCGTTAATCGCCAGGTTAAGCAAGGCGTTTTCGAACTGATGTGGATCCGTTGTTACCGGCCACATGTCGGGAACATTCACAACTTTCAGGTCGATGGTTTCCCCCAGTGTCCTTCGCAACATGTCCTCAAGACCGTCGATCAAATCTGTCACATTCGCCGCAACCGGGACCATCGCCTGTTTGCGCGAAAACGCCAGAAGTCTGTGGGTCAGGGATGAGCCCCGCTCAACAGAATTGATAATCGCGTCAATGCTGCCCAGTGCCTGCTCATCGTTGTTGACCTTGTCCCTGAGGATCTCGGCGTTGCCGATCATCACGGCCAGCAGATTGTTGAAGTCGTGGGCAATGCCGCCCGTCAACTGGCCGATCGCTTCCATCCTCTGGGCGCGTCGAAGCTGCTCGGATGTCGCAACCAGTTTCGATACATCCGATCCGGTCCCGAGGTATCCGGTGAATTCTCCCCTGGCGTCGAAGAGCGGCGTGCCATTGATAGAGAGGTGAACAATCTCGCCATCGACATCCCTGGCATCGTACTGGAAATTGCGGAACGGCTCGTGTCGCGCCAGCTGGGCCAGATGCGATTTCCACTTTTCGCTTTCGAGGTCTTCGAGCTCCGTATTGACAAGCTCCAGACGATTATGGCCATACACTTCTTCTGCGGTCTTGCCCGAGATTTCGAAGAACCGTTCACTGCCAAACGAGAATCTCAATTCGGCGTCCATTTCCCAAAACCAGTCCGACGACGATTCAGCAAAATCCCGGAAGCGTTGTTCACTCAACCGGCGCTTTTCTTCGCTTGTCGTCAGTTCCGCCAGATGTCTGGTCTGATCGGAGGCGTACTGATTGATAACGGCGGACAGCACGCCCAGTTCATCCCGGCTCTCAACCGGCGGGACGTCGATCTGAACATGTTCGGTCGACTTGAAGTCAAAGGCACCAACCTCGCCAGTGATCTGTACCAGGCGTTTGGTCAATTGAAAATAGAACGCGACCATCAGCAGACCCGCGAGGATGACGGCGCGCACGATGCCCAAAAGCAAGGTAAGACCGATGCGATCGACAAAGTCTTCATAAACCAGATGCGGGTGCACCCAAATCGTCAGCGTGCCAATGGGGTTGGCATGATCATCAACATAGAGGTCAAGGGCGTGAGGCTGCTGCTCGTCCGGGAAAAAAAGGTCGAGAAACTTGTGATCTTCGTCGACGTCGGATGATCGGTCGACGAAGGCGACTTTTCCGCCGAGATCAAGAGAGATTTCGGCGCGCACAATCGACTTATTTTGCATCAAACCGGCAACGACGCGCTTGCCCAGAATATCGTCGAGACCAAAGGCCGCCTGGGACGCCGATTCGCGAACGGTATTAAGGTGCTGTGACATCGTTGTATCAATGCGCGACTGCACTGTACTGAAGTCAAAGGCAATTTGAACCGCACTAAAAAGAAGCCCAAGCAAGACGGCAATAGTAACGGCCAGTTTTGCCTGTTTAATTGAAAGCCTGTTCTTTATTCGAACGCTCATGAAATAATTACCGTCACTTGAAAATAAAGTGCGTCGTGTTACCCCTTCCAAAATCAAAACCGGGAATAACTACTCTCCATTTGGCCAAGCGCAGATCATACAACATGCGATACGTGGATCGCCATGAGAATTTATCATTACAGGTCAGGTGTTTACGCCCATTCGGGATCATAATTGCACGGGCGGCCCTGCGTTTGGCACTCGCTTCTTTAGATAAAACCTGCCTGATCTTACAAAATGTATTTGGACAGGTCAGCGTTTTTGGCCAGTTCACCAACCTGGCTTTGCACGTAATCCGCGTCGATGGCGAATGTTTCGCCGTCGCGGTCTGTGGCGCTGAAGGAGATTTCGTCGAGCAATTTTTCCAGCACGGTATGCAGCCGCCGAGCCCCGATGTTCTCGACACCGGCGTTTACTTCGGTGGCGAGATCGGCAATGGCATCAATTGCATCGTCGGTGAATTCCAGCGTCACACCCTCAGTACCCATCAAGGCAACATACTGTTTGATCAGGCTGGCTTCGGGTTCGAGCAAAATGCGCTTCAGATCATCCCGGCTCAGGGCTTGCAGTTCGACGCGGATGGGCAACCGGCCCTGCAATTCGGGCAGCAGGTCCGACGGTTTGGCGAGGTGAAAAGCCCCTGATGCAATAAACAGCACGTGGTCGGTTTTGACCGGCCCGTGTTTGGTGGCGACAGTGGTGCCCTCGATCAGCGGCAGCAAATCACGCTGCACACCCTCGCGGCTGACTTCGGCACCGCCGCGATCAGAGCGACCACAAATCTTGTCGATCTCATCGAGGAAGACAATGCCGTTTTGTTCAACCGACTCGATGGCCGCCCGGATAATTTTTTCATCGTCCAGCAACTTGTCGCTCTCATCAGCGATCAGCACGTCGTAACTTTCCTCGACCGTCATTTTGCGCGGTGTCGTGTTCTGACCGAAGGCTTTGCCAAAAACATCGTTCAGGTTCAGCATGCCCATGCTGGCACCGGGCATGCCCGGCACTTCAAATGTCGGCAAGGCTGACCCGGCATTGTCGGATGTTTCGATTTCGATTTCCTTGTCGGCCAGCTCGCCATTGCGCAATTTGTCGCGGAAACTTTTGCGCGTGTTTTCGCTGGACGTTTCGCCGACCAGGGCATCCAGCACACGATCTTCAGCCGCCATTTCGGCGCCGGCCTGAACCTCGCGGCGATTTTTGTCGCGCTGCTGGGCGATGGCAAATTCGATCAGGTCACGGATGATCTGTTCGACGTCGCGCCCGACATACCCGACTTCGGTAAACTTGGTCGCCTCAACCTTGACGAACGGTGCTTCGGCCAGGCGGGCGAGACGCCGCGCGATCTCGGTTTTGCCGACACCGGTCGGGCCGATCATCAGGATGTTTTTCGGCAGGACTTCCTCGCGCAGCGTTTCATCAAGCTGTTGACGACGCCAGCGATTACGCAAGGCGATGGCGACAGAACGCTTGGCGTCCTGTTGGCCGACAATAAAACGATCCAGTTCGGAGACGATTTCGCGGGGACTAAACTCAGACATAGGGGGGCGGAACTTCTCTGCTTGATTGAGGGATTAAACGATTTCAACAGTGACGTTGGTATTGGTGTAGACGCAAATTTCGGCTGCGATGCCGAGTGCCCGGCGGGCCACGGCCTCGGCGTCCATGTCGTCGCGGTCGATCAGGGCGCGGGCGGCGGCAAGGGCATAATTACCGCCTGAACCGATGCCGATAATGCCGTCATCGGTTTCCAGCACATCGCCGTTTCCCGTCAGCACCAGGCTTGTCTCCTTGTCGGCGACCGCCATCAGCGCTTCGAGACGGCGCAGGTATTTGTCGGTGCGCCAGTCCTTGGCCAGTTCGACGCAGGCCCGGGTCAATTGCGTCGGATACTGCTCAAGCTTGCTTTCCAGCCGCTCAAACAAAGTGAAGGCATCTGCCGTCGCACCGGCAAAACCGGCAACGACAGAACCGTCGCCCAGGCGACGGACTTTACGCGCACCACCCTTGATCACGGTATCTCCGAGGCTGACCTGGCCGTCTCCGGCGATAACGGTCTGGCCGTCCTTGCGCACTGCCAGAATTGTCGTACCGTGCCAGGACGGAAGGGATTGCTCAGTCATATCTCGCCTCGTTATCGAACATCGACAAATATGGTTTCAACGAATTCTTAAGCCCCGCCTGGTATGTCTCGACCGTTAGCTCGCGGGGGTGTCGGCCAACATGTGGCGATTTCCGCCGTCGGGTCAAGGGTCTCTGACAAGTTGGCGACTATTTGGCAGAAAACAAGCCGTTTTGGTCATTTTGCCGCCTGGTTGCCATCTGGTCTGGCGATTTGGGGCTCCAACTGATAAAACACCGCCAGACAAGGCAGGAGAATTCAAGTGAAGAGCGCCAATCGAGAGGCCAGCGTCGAGCGGAATACCAATGAAACGCGCATTTCTGCGCGGGTAAACCTCGACGGCACCGGAGTATTCAATGTCACCACAGGCATTGGTTTCCTTGACCACATGCTGGAACAACTCTCACGCCATTCGCTGATCGACCTCGACGTTAGGGCCGACGGCGACCTGCATATCGATTTCCACCACACGACAGAAGATACCGGCATTGCCATTGGCGAAGCTGTGGGCGAGGCACTCGGTGACCGGCGCGGCATCCGGCGCTATGGCTCGGCCCTCGCGCCAATGGACGAAGCCTGCACGCGGGTTGCACTTGATGCCTCGAACCGGCCCTATCTGATCTGGCGCGTTGAATTCAACAAGCCGAAACTCGGCGATATGGATACCGAACTGTTCAAGGAATGGTTTCAGGCCTTCGCCCAGGGTGCTGGCCTGACACTGCATGTCGAAAACTTTTACGGCGAAAACAACCATCACATCGTTGAATCGTGCTACAAGGCTCTTGCCCGCGCATTGCGTGAAGCGGTTGAGATCGATCCAAGGCGAGCAGATGCCGTGCCCTCGACCAAGGGCGTGCTCGGCGGTTCGCTGGAGGTTGCGGAGGGTTAGGACATGCGTGTCTATACGGCCTACGAAAGATCGGGCCCGGCGGGCCCCGGATCAGATTCCGATGTCGTCCTGATCAACGAAGGCGCATCGTTCTTCGCCATGGTCCTGCCTGTCCTGTGGCCACTCTATCATGGCATGTGGCTCGTCGTGCTGGGCCAGCTCGTTGTCGGCGGCGGGCTCGTGGCCGCCCAGATGTTCTGGCTGCAAAGTGATCTTGCCCTGTTTGTTATCGCTGCGGCTGTCATGGTGGCGATGGGGTTTCAGGGCAATGACCTTCGGCGCTGGACCTTGCGTCTCAAGGGCTATGCCTTCAGCGGCGTTGTCGCCGGGACCGATCTTGCCGAAGCCGAACGCAGGCTGTTCACGGCCCTTGGCCCTCACATCTACATGCCGTAGGGATTTGATCCTCTTTTATGCGTGTCGCGATTATTGATTATGGCTCGGGCAATTTACGCTCGGCAGCCAAAGCCTTTGAACGTCAAGCCGCCGTTCTCGGGGGCGATATTGACGTTCAGGTTACCGCGGATGCCGATGACGTGCGATCCGCCGACCGTATCGTCCTGCCCGGCGTCGGCGCGTTTGCGGATTGCAGCAAGGGCCTGCACGCCGTTGACGGCATGGTCGATGCCCTGACCGAAGCTGTGCTCAAATCGGCACGGCCATTTCTCGGCATTTGTGTCGGCATGCAGCTGATGGCGAGCGTGGGGCGCGAACATCGTGATCACCCCGGCCTCGACTGGATCCCCGGCGAGGTCGTGCCGATCGAGACCGACGACCCGGCCCTGAAAATCCCGCACATGGGCTGGAATGATCTAATGCTTGATGCGCCGGACCACCCCTTGTTTGCGGGCTTGAAGTCGGGCGAGCACGGCTATTTTGTGCACAGTTATCAGTACCGCTGCGCCGAGGCCGAAGACGCCCTTGCCCACGTTGACTATGGCGGGGCGGTTACTGCGGCCATAGGCCGGGATAATTTGTTTGGTACCCAGTTTCATCCGGAAAAAAGCCAGGCCTTCGGCCTGCGCCTCATTTCCAACTTCCTGGAGTGGCGGCCCTGATGGATACACTGGTTGAGTGGTCGACGGAATTGCGGGCCAACGAGCTTGAAGAGATTTGTCAGGCTACCGAAGAGGCGATCCTCGACGGTAACGGGTTTGGCTGGTTGCGCCCGCCTGAGCGTACAGCGCTCGAAAATCACTGGCGCGGTGTCTTGATGGTGCCGCAGCGCAATCTCGCCGTCGCTCGCCTCAATGGCGTGATTGTCGGCTCGGCGCAGTACGTCACGCCGCTCGCCAACAATGAAGCACGATCCTTCGCCGCCGAGGTTACGACATTTTTTGTTGCGCCGTGGGCGCGCGGCCATGGACTGGCTCAGGGCCTGATGGCATTGATCGAGGATCGTGCCCGGCGCGACGGTTATTCCGTGCTGGAACTTGATATTCGCGAAACCCAGGAAGCCGCCATCAAGCTGATTGAACAGGATGGATATGAACGCTGGGCGACCAAGGAAAAATACGCCTTTGCCGACGGCAAGTACATTGCCGGGCATTACTATTTGAAAGAACTCGGCGATGATAAACTTGCCTCGAAAGGGCCCGCATCGTGATCCTGTTTCCCGCCATTGATCTGAAGGACGGCCAGTGTGTTCGCCTGTTGCGCGGCGACATGGACAAGGCCACTGTCTTTAACGACGACGCCGGTGCGCAAGCCCAGGCCTTTGTTGCCGGCGGCAGTACCTGGCTGCATGTCGTCGATTTAAACGGAGCCTTTGCCGGTCGGCCGGTCAACGGCGATGCCGTTGATGCCATACTGGCGGCGGTCGATGTGCCGGTCCAGCTCGGCGGGGGCATTCGCGATCTTGAAACAATTTCGATGTGGCTCGAGCGCGGCATCTCGCGGGTTATCCTCGGCACTGTCGCGGTGCGGGATCCCGACCTCGTCCGCGAGGCTTGCAAGCGCCATCCCGGCGCCGTCGCGGTCGGTATTGATGCACGCGGTGGCCAGGTTGCCGTCGAAGGCTGGGCCGAAGTTTCCGAACTCAGCGCCATCGAACTTGCAGCCCGCTTCGAAGACGCCGGTGTTGCCGCCATCATCTATACCGACATTGATCGCGACGGTGCCATGCAGGGCGTCAATGTCGAGGCAACGGCAGAGCTTGCCGCCTCAACTTCCATTCCGGTGATCGCCTCGGGCGGCGTCTCGTCGCTTGACGATCTGCGCGACCTCAAGGCCCGGGCGGATACCGGTATTGCCGGTGTCATTTCAGGCCGGGCGCTTTATGACGGCGGCCTCGACCTTGGTGCTGCCCTCGCGGTCTGCGCGGGTTGAGGTGATACGCTCATGCTGAAATCGCGCGTCATTCCCTGCCTCGATGTCAAAGACGGTCGCGTCGTCAAGGGCATCAACTTTGTCGATCTGGTCGATGCCGGTGATCCGGTCGAACAGGCAAAAGTCTATGACGCTCAAGGTGCAGACGAACTCTGCTTCCTCGACATCACGGCCAGCAGCGATAATCGCGAGACGATTTTTGACGTCGTCGCCGGCACGGCGGAACAATGTTTCATGCCGCTCACCGTTGGCGGTGGTGTGCGCAATGTTGATGATATCCGCAAGCTCCTGCTCGCCGGAGCCGACAAGGTTGCGATTAATACCGCCGCCGTCACCCGGCCGGAATTTGTCGCCGAGGCGGCGGAAAAATTTGGCTCGCAATGCATTGTTGTCTCGGTCGATGCCAAAAGCACCGGCCCCGGGACTTGGGAGATTTTTACCCACGGCGGGCGAATTGCCACGGGCCTCGAAGCGGTTGGCTGGTGCCAGCGCATGACCGACCTCGGTGCCGGTGAAATCCTGCTTACAAGTATGGATCGCGACGGCACCAAAGCCGGTTTCAACATTCCGCTGACCCGCGCCGTTGCCGACAAACTGACCGTGCCGGTTATTGCCTCGGGCGGTGTCGGCACGCTTGATCACATGGTCGCCGGTGTCGCCGACGGCCATGCCTCGGCGGTTCTGGCCGCCTCGATATTTCACTTTGGCACGCATTCAATCGGCGAGACCAAGGCACACATGAAAGCGGCGGGGATTGCCGTTCGCGATTAATTGATTTCGACTTCAGGGGAGACAGGGGTTTGTCCAGCAAAGTAAACAATCAGGTTATCGAGCGCGTTTTCGAGGTCATTCAGGACCGGCGCAATGGCGACCCGAAAGAAAGCTACGTCGCCAAACAGTTTGGCAAGGGGCGGGCCAAGATCGCCGAGAAAGTCGGCGAGGAAGCGGTTGAAACCGTGATCGCCGCGATCCAGGACAACAAGCGCGAGATCATTGCCGAAAGCACCGATTTGCTGTTCCACCTGCTGATGCTGTGGGCCGACGCCGGTGTCAAACCCGGCGACGTTTATGCCGAACTGGCCAGGCGTGAAGGCATGTCCGGCATCACCGAAAAGAAGCAGCGCAAGAAATTCAAAAAGGAAATGTGATGGCTTATGACGACGACAACATTTTCGCCAAAATCCTGCGCGGGGAAGTTCCCTGCAACAAGGTTTTTGAAGATGATCACGTGCTGGCCTTCTGCGACATCACACCGCAACGCCCGGTTCACGTGCTGGTTATTCCCAAGGGCCGTTACGTCAGCCTCGACGATTTTACAGCCTCTGCCAGCGACGCCGAAGTGACCGCCCTGTTCCGTGCCGTCGGCCAGATCGCCCGCGACCTCGGCGTCGATCAAAGCGGTTACCGTATCATCTCCAATACCGGCGCCCACGGCCATCAGGAAGTCGCCCACCTCCACATCCACATCGCCGGTGGCGCCCCCGCCGGCCCCATGCTCAAACGCATGGAGGGGTGAGCGGTTAGTCGATCAATTTCGACAATACGGTTTCGGGACGGGCGCCGAAGTGGCTGATGATTTCGGCGGCGGCGATGGCGCCGAGGCGGCCAGCGCCGTGCAGGTCGAAACCGTTTGTCACGCCGTGCAAAAATCCTGAAGCAAAAAGATCGCCGGCCCCGGTGGTGTCGGTAATGCGGTCAACCGGCACGGCATCGACAATGTGAACTTCATCGCCCGAGACAATGACGGCACCCTTTTCCGAACGCGTCAGAGCAGCGATTTCGCAATGATTACGAACGTGCTGCAAGGCTTCGTCGAAGTTGTCGACCTGGTAGAGCGAGGTAATTTCATCTTCGTTGGCAAACAGAATGTCGACCTGGTTTTCGGCCAGATCGAGAAACTCATCGCGCCAGCGATCGACACAAAACGAATCCGACAGGCTGAGCGAGACCTTGCGCCCGGCGTCGTGCGCCACTTGCGCCGCTTTGAGAAAGGCTTCCTTGGCACCTGGACGATCCCACAAATAGCCTTCCATGTACGTCACCTGTGCGCTGGCGATCTGGGCCTCGTCGATATCGCCTGCCGTCAGGCCGGTGGCAGCGCCCAAATAAGTATTCATGGTGCGCTCGGCATCCGGGGTGACCAGAACAAGGCAGCGGCCCGTCGGTTCACTGTTCTCTGCGCCCATCGGCGTCTTGAACTCGACGCCCATGGCCCTGAGATCGTGGGCAAACACCCGGCCGAGCTGGTCGTCGCGGACCTTGCCGACAAAAGCACCTTTCGCACCAAGGCTTGCAAGACCGGCCATGGTATTGCCGGCTGAGCCGCCCGACATTTCAATGCCGGGGCCCATCACGTCATAAAGCGCTTCGGCCCGGTCGGCCTCGATCAGCGTCATCGCCCCCTTGACGAGGTCGTGTTTGATCAAAAATTCTTCCTCGGCGTGGGACAGCACATCAACCAGCGCATTGCCAATACCAACTACATCCAGCGAAGCGTCACTCATCAGGAACCTCTAAATTTCAATAATGCTCAAGGCGGCGCAGTATACGGGGGATATCGATACCCGCAAGCGCCTAAACCCTGTATAAAACCGGGCAGACTTTGCCAATCATACAGGACCGGACATTGCCCGACGAACTCACTCGACTAACTGCACGCCAAACCGTCGCAAAGCTTAAATCCGGCGAGGTATCACCGCTCGATCTGATTGACGCCGCCGCCGCCCGAATTGAAAGCGTTGATCAAAAAGTCAACGCCCTGCCGACCTTGTGTCTTGACCGTGCGCGCGACCGTGCGGGCAAAATCATGCAGGACGGCCCGAAAGATCGCGGCCCAAACGATCTCGCCGGCTTGCCGATTGCCGTCAAGGATCTCAACCATGTCGAGGGCGTGCGCAACACCCAGGGCTCGCCGATTTTTGCCGATGATATATCGGATCATTCCGATTTCATGGTCGAGCAGCTCGAGGCCAATGGCGCGCTGGTCGTGGCCAAGTCGAACACCCCGGAATTTGGTGCCGGCGCCAATACATTCAACGAAGTCTTTGGCCGCACCTGCAATCCGTGGGGCCTGCAAAAAAATCCCGGCGGCTCTTCCGGCGGTTCGGCGGCGGCCCTGGCGACGGGCCAGGTCTGGCTGGCGACAGGCAGTGACCTCGGCGGCAGTTTGCGCATTCCGGCGGCATATTGCTCCATCGTCGGCATGCGGCCGACACCTGGACGCGTATCCTCAGGCCCCGGCGCTTTGCCCTTCGGTCCGTTGTCAGTAGACGGGCCGATGGCGCGCAATGTCGGCGATGTCGCGCTGATGCTGGATGCCCAGGCCGGACCCCATCCGCTCGACCCGATTTCACTGCAAACCGAGGCTCCGGGATTTTTTCAGGCGGCGGTCGATGAACCGGTATCGCCCAAACGCATCGCCTTCAGCCCGGACCTCGGCTACGTGCCGGTCGATGCCGAGACGGCAGATATTTGCGAAACGGCGGCCCGTCGGTTTGTCGATCTCGGTGCCGAAGTCGAAGCCGCCTGCCCCGATCTGAGGGATGCCGAGGAAACATTCGATATTTTGCGAGCCGAGCAATACGCCGCGGGTAAACAGCCCCTGCTGGAAAGCCACCGCGATCAGCTCAAACCGGAAGTGATCTGGAACATCGAACATGGTCTGGCCATGACGGCAGAAGTCATCGGCCGGGGCGAGCGCATGCGCGGAGCGATGTTCAATCGCCTGGCGACGTTCTTTCAGACTTACGACTATTTGCTGACACCGACGGTGATCACCGCCCCGTTTGACGGCGAAATACGCTACCTCGAGGAACTGAATGGCCACAAGTTCGAGAGTTATGTGAGCTGGCTGATCATGACCTTCGCCTTTTCGGCCTTTTCGCTGCCGTCGATATCTATCCCTTGCGGCTTCACCCGTGAAGGCCTACCTGTAGGACTACAGATTGTCGGCCGGCCCCGCGACGATGCGGGCGTTCTTGGTGCGGCGAGTTTGCTGGAAGAGGCGCTGGGTCTGGCGGATCTGGTGCCAATAGAGCCCCGCGACACGCCGCAACCGGTATCGACTTGATTCAGGAGTTTGTTTTGTGATTACCGCTTTCGTTCGCGCCATCGGCCAGTTACCCGAACCGGCATTCCGCAGTGTTCTGCTCAAATCGTTTGGCCTGACGCTGCTGGTCTTTATAGTCTTGATCGGCGGTGCCTGGACCAGCGTCGGCGGGGCCGACCTCAGTGACAGCGCCTGGGTATCGTGGCTGCCCGATTTTATCATCGCGACGCTGAACTGGCTGCTGGGTGGTGTGGTTTTCGCCGTCGCCCTGATGCTGTTCCCAGCCATCGCCAGCATTTTTGTCAGCCTGTTTCTCGACCAGATCGTCGACGCCGTGGAGGCAAAATATTACCCCGGCGATGCCAAAGGCCCCGGCCTGCCGATTGTCCAGAGCCTGCTGGTCTCGATCCGCTTCAGTGTGCTGGTGGTGTTCGTCAATATTCTGGCGCTGCCGTTCTACCTGATCCCCGGCATTAACCTGATCGTCTATTATATGGTCAATGGTTACCTGTTCGGGCGAGAGTATTTTGAACTCATCGCCCTGACCCACAAATCGCCTCAGGAAGCTGCCATCCTGCGCGTCACCAACAAGGGCAAGATCCTGTTCTGCGGCATCATCATTGCCTTCATGTTTACCATCCCCATCGTCAACTTTTTCACGCCGATCATCGGCGCGGCGGCTATGGTTCATATTTTCAAGGGTTTGAGGCAGCCGGTCAGTGCGCAGTAGAGCCGTCATGAACAGGGCCGTCGTTTTTTCGTTTGCTGTCGGCAGTGCGTTATTGCTTTCCGCCTGCAGTGGTGCGCCCGGACCGTCGGTGGCCGACAACACACCGGCACCTGTCATCACGCCGGCACCTGCGCCGCGACCCGCGGCCATATCCAAACCGGAAGTCGTCGCGGACGCCCCGAAGGCGGAGCCCGTACAAAGTCCGCCCGAGACACCTGAACCGGTAAGAACTGCGCGGGTTGAACCTGCAGCAGTGCCTGCCCCGAAACCGGAGCCGGTTCCAGCGCCGCCCCCGCCGCCAACCATGCACGATGTACTTGATCTGGATCGCGGTGCCTTGACCGACATGCTGCTGGCACCCCGTCTGAAAAGACAGGAAGCGCCGGCGGAAATCTGGCAATACGTCGGCCAGACCTGCGTATTGCATGTATTTTTCTATCCCTCGGTGCAGGATCGCCAGCTCAGCGTCGATCATCTTGAGGCCACCAGTCCGACGGGGGCAAAATACCCGACCAATTCCTGTCTCGCCGAACTGGTTACGGCGAAGGCTCGAGAACCCTGACAATTGTTTCCAGAACGTTGTCGATCATCAGGGGCTTGGTGAGGTATGCCTTGAAACCCGATTCCAGTCCCCTTGTGACATCCGCAGGCAAGGCGTTCGCCGTTACGGCAATGACCGGGATTTGCGCAGTCACCGGACGCTGTTTCAAGTGTTTGAGCGCCTCGAAACCATTTATCCCCGGCAGATTGATATCCATCAGGATCAGGCAAGGCTGAATATTTTGTGCCAGCGAAATGCCGAGTTCCGCTGTCTCGCTTGAAACCAGCCGAAGGTTGGGCGACCGAGCAATTATTTTTTCCATCAAAATAAGGTTTGCCGGATTGTCCTCGATATAAAGCAATGTGCGTATGGCCTGGCCGTCCGGGGTGGCGACGTCATTTGTTTCCACGCCGGCAGTCATCTGCGACAGCACGGCATCGGACATCGACAGTTCAACCCAGAATTTCGAGCCGACACCGACTTCGCTTTCAAATCCGATACTGCCGTCCATCAGATCGATCAGCATTTTCGAAATCGTCATGCCGATGCCAGTGCCCTCGATGCCGGTGTTTTCGGCATTCAGTCGTTCAAAGGGTTCAAACACCTGATGCTGGACATCGTACGGAATGCCGCCACCGGTATCGCTGATACTGATGCGCAGCTTCCTGTCTGACTGCAGCTCGCTGGCGATTGTCACCGAACCGCTTTGCCGATTGTACTTTATGGCGTTCGATAACAGGTTGAGCAAAACCTGACGAAGTCGGGTCGTGTCAGCCCGGATCATCCGGTCTTCCAGATCGTTGAACACAACGGCAATATCGATTTCCCGGTCTTTCGCCAGGGTCTCGGCCATGGCTCGGCACTGCGAGACAATTTCAGCAACATTGACGTCTTCGATTGAAACCTCGACCTGGCCGGTTTCAATGCGTGACAGGTCGAGCACTTCATTGATCAGGTTCAGCAAATGCTGGCCACCGCGCAAAATATGGCCGAGCGATTCCTGTTGATCTTCGCTCAGTGGTTCGTCGCCATCTGTTTCGAGAATTTGGCCAAAGCCCAGAATTGAATTCAGCGGTGTGCGCAATTCGTGACTCATCGAAGACAGGAACAGGGACTTGGCACGGCTGGCCTGCTCGGCCGCCTCCTGCGCCTTTTTCAGGTCGGTGATATCGACCCGGAAACCAACGATGCCACCATCGCCGGTCCGGCGCTCCGAAATTCTGAGCCATCGGCCATCGGCGAGCTGTTGCTCGATTTCGGTATTGGCGGCCAGATGATTTACCATCCGCGCGGCGACCCAGTCATCGACCCGGCCCACAGCCGCCGGGAACTGGCCCATTTCAGCACCGGCCCGCAACATGTCTTCGAACTGTGCGCCCGGCACCATCAAGTGGGCGGTCTCATGGTAATAGCCTCGATATATCTCGTTGCACATCACCAGACGATCATCTGCGTCGTACAACACGAAGCCATCGCCTGTACTCTCGATGGCATCCAGCATGCGTTCCTGGGCCAAGGCGGCTTCTTTCTCGGCCAGCTTCTGGTCCGTCAGATCGACCAGCGTTGACTGCGCTGCCGTTTCACCTTCCCACTCGACCAGCCGAACCCGGGTTTGCGCCCAGAACAACGAGCCATCTTTTCGCTGACCTTGAAATTCATAGTGTTCCGGCGCCGGTTTACCCGCCATGCGCGCCTGGTGAAAGTCGGACTGACGTTCGAGCTCTGACGGTGCTGACAGGACATCGATGGAATCGAGCGCCACAATTTCTGCCGCCGTATAGCCATACATTTCGGCAAAGGTATCGTTGATAAACAGGGCTTTCATGTCTCGATGGACCATGATGCCCTGCAGCGACCCATCGATCAGATCACGCAGCTTGTTTTCGCTGGCCCGCAAGGCTTCTGTGCGCCGCTCAACGCGCTCCTCCAGTTCGTCCTTGTGCCGGCGCAGGGCTTCTTCGTGTTCCTTAAAGGCCGTGATATCGGAGACCAGTCCAAAATACCCCTGCACGCTGCCATCTTCATGCAGGTCGGGAATATAGGAATAATCGAGATATCTCGAATGTCCGTCCGGGTAATCGATCTGGGTTTCAAAGCGTTGCGTTTGCCCTTCCAGCACCGCTTCAATATGCGGCCTGACTTTTTCGTAATTCTCCGGCCCCAATAATTCACCGGTCGTCCTGCCAAGCAACTCCGCCTGGCTCCGCTCGAACCAGATTTCAGCGGTCCGGTTAGCGAACACCATGCGCTGGTTTCGATCAATGTAGGCAATGGACGCAGGGGCTGCGTCTGTAATGACGCGTAACTGGTCGGCTCGTGCCCGGGCATCTTCCTGGGCCCTTTTGAGTTCCGTAATATCGGAGCGAATGGCAACAATGTCGCCCGAAGCCGTCGGGTATTCGGACAGGCGAATAATCCGGCCATCGGCGAAGACTTGCTCAAGCGGTTCACTGGCGGATTTGTGACGCGCAATCCGCTGATCCAGCCAGGCCTCTTCCTGATCTGGCGGTACGGACATTTGACCGCTTCTGATTTGCGCCCTGAGCAATTCGCGATAAGCGAGGCCCGGCGCCAGTTTGTTGGCGACCGACGGAAATAGTTCAAGCTGTTTGGTATTGTAGGTGACGACGTGATCATCGGCGTCAAAGACGATAAAGCCGTCAGAGATCGCCTCCAGAGCCTCCCGGATCGAGGTGAGCTCCTTGATCAGTTCGTCTCTGCTCTTCGTCGAGAGGTCGGCCCCTTGCGGGTCTCGATCAGCCATTCAAACCCCAAAAACAATTTATAAAACACGGCACATTTGGCGAAATATAATTTGGTTCAATCTGGAATGGAATGTAAGGCGGTGCGCGTTCAAGGCAAAGTGAAATCGCTGAAAATCAAGGGTTTACCGTATTTGATTCGAGATCAGGCTTGCAGCAAATTGAGCTGGTGGAGCGGCAACTCCCTGGCGGCGAAGGATTGTTTGAAGACTTGCAAAAATGTTTTGCTGCCGGCGGCAAAAAAATGAATCCCGGACAGGTCGTTAATATCGTCAGCCAATCGATCCAAAATTTTATCGGGCAAGGCATTTGTCAGCGGGGCATAGTGAAAATCGTCAAGGAAGTCAGCCCATGACCGGCACAGGTTGGACATGTAATGTCCTGACGGTTCGGCCGCCAGCCAATAAAGGCTCATCGGCGCGTCTTCGTCGAGCGACATGGCGTGTTCGATCAGGCTGCGAATGGGTGCAAACCCGGTTTCTTCGGCGATAAAGACCAGTCGCCCGGTTCTTTCTGCCGACAGTACAAAATCACCGACCGGTCCGACAAGATGAAGGCGTTTGACTTCGCGGCTCTGGCGCAACAAGGCCTGGCAAAAGTCGTCGCCCTCGCTGTTGCGGATATGAAATTCAAGGTTTCGATCATCACAGGGGCAACTGGCAACCGGCAGGTCGCGGGTCATTTCTGCGCCTGCATCGTCGGTCAGGCTGAGCCGCACGCCTTGACCCGCCAGGAAACGGAAGCGCTGGCTGCGCGGTGTCCGGGCCTGTACGACAAGGACATCTTCGCACGGCTGATCAATGTTTTTGACGCGGATTTCGATCTGCTGCTCGACAATCTCGCCGACACCGCCGGCCACCTCGGCTTCCAGTTCAAGTTCGGGCGAGGCCGGTGAATTGACACAGGTCAAAACATAATCCTGCGCCTTGTCCGCCGCCCTGAAGACATAGTCTGAATGTTTAATCGACTGCACATCACCGGAAACCTTGCGCGCCCGGCACAAACCACAGGTACCGTTGGAGCAGCCATAATTCAGGGCCAGTCCGGCCTTGAGCCCGGCCTGCAGGATGCTCTCGTGTTCCTCGACCTCAAATCGCTGGCCACCAGGCCGCAGTGTCACCCATTGGTCCATTTTGCACTCCGGGCCCGATCAAGCCACGACAGTGCGCCATTTCAAATGGCGTTTCAACAGCCACAAGGCAACGCACATATTGACCACGTTGAAGGCGATGCCGTTGAGGAAAGCGGCCTGGTAAGATCCCGTGATATCAAAGACCTCGCCCGACACCCAGCCGCCGATCGCCATGCCGACAACCGTCGCCGTCAGCCCGAGGCTGACCCGAAATCCAGCCTCGCGGGCCGGGAAATACTGGCGGGCGATCAGGGCGTAACTCGGCACGATGCCACCCTGCGCCAGACCAAAAAACGCAGAGACGATGTAGAGCGAAACCAGGCCGTCGAAGGGCAGGTAGAATAACAAAGCCAGGCATTGCAGGACTGAACCGAGGATCAGGGTGCCGATGCCACCGATGTAATCGGCCAGCCAGCCCGAGACCAGGCGGCTGACAATGCCAAAGCCGAGCATGAGTGAGAGCATCTCGGCCCCGCGTGCCGAGCCATAACCGAGATCACCACAATAGGCGACGATGTGAACCTGCGGCATGGCCATGGCGATACAACAGGTCAGCCCGGCGAGGATAATCAGGGTTTGCAGGGTGGCGCGCGAGATGCCAAGCGAGGTCATCTTGTCATTGCCGTTGGGGCCATAGTTGCCAACAGGTCCTGCCACCTCATGATCATCGTCAATCGGCGACGGACGTCGCAGATAAAGCGCCAGCGGGACCATGGTGACAATACAAAAGATGCCGATACCCATATGGGCCTGCCGCCAGCCGACGGTCTCGATGCCGTATTGCAGGATCGGCGGCCAGAGTGTGCCGGCGAGATAATTGCCGCTGGAGACCACGGCAATGGCAATGCCGCGCCGTTTGACGAACCAGTGTGAAATATCGGCGACCAGCGGCCCGAAGGTCACGGTGCAACCAAGCAAACCGATCAGCACACCCTGGGCCAGCATGAACTGCCACAGGCTGTCGGCACTGGCAGCGGCGATATATCCGATCCCCAACATGACGCCGGCGACCATGGTTGGTGCCATAATGCCGAAGCGGTCGACCACGCGCCCCATCAACAAGCTGCCAATGCCAAAGCCGGTCAGTGTCGCGGTAAAGGGCAATGACGCGTCACTGCGATCGACGCCGAATTCGGCCTGGATCGCCGGCAATGTCACCACGACCGACCACAGCCCGATGCCGCCGATGGTGGCCAGCGCTAGCGACACCGCCAGACGTTTCCAGGCGTAGGTGCCGTCGATGTCTTCAGTGGGCATCAGGCTCATGCGTTGAAATCAGTCACGGACGTTCCATTCGACAAGCACATTACGTTCGATCGCCATCATCCAATTTCCTCAACCGACTGATTTTTCAGCCGCCAACCATATAGCAAATCAATCAGGCAATGGTCTTTGCTTTGTAGGGGCACAATTCGGCGACGACGCAGACGGGGCAGTCGGGTTTGCGGGCCTTGCAAGTGTAGCGGCCATGCAGGATCAGCCAGTGGTGGGCGTGCAGCTTCCATTCATCGGGCACAACTTTCAAAAGCTTCTTCTCGACTTCCAGCGGGTTTTTGCCGACGGCCATTTTGGTCCGGTTGCCGACGCGAAATATATGCGTATCAACGGCGATGGTCGGCTGTCCAAACGCGATGTTCAGAACAACATTGGCCGTCTTGCGCCCGACACCCGGCAAGGCTTCCAGCGCCTCGCGCGTATCCGGCACCACGCTCTTGTGTTCCTCGACCAGGATCTCCGCCAGCCGTGCCACGTTTTTTGCCTTGTTGCGGTAAAGCCCGATGGTCTTGATCAATTCGCGAATTTTTTCCTCACCGAGTGCCGCCATTTTTGCAGGCGTTGGTCCGGCCTTGAACAGGGCCGGTGTCGCCTTGTTGACCCCGGCATCCGTTGCCTGAGCCGACAGCACCACGGCCACCAACAAGGTAAAGGGGGATGTGTAAATCAGATCGCTTTGCGGCTTCGCTTCGATCTTCGACAGACGGCGAAAAAATTCATCTATGTCGGCGCGCTTCATTTTTGATCCTGTGCTGGTATCATTTGCGGATGATGGCTGGCATTGAGACATCAGCGGGCGGCAAGGACAACCCGGAAACGGACACGGCCTTTGAGGCACCACAGGAATCGGGTGGTTTGATCTGGCGGGTCCTGGCAAAATAGCGGCAATGGAAAAGCCGAATGGGAAGATGGATCGATGAACACCACACAAAACAGTGCCGCCGCCCGCGACTACGCACGCATTGAAGCGGCCATTCAGTATCTCGCTGAACATTACCTCGATCAGCCGGAACTGGGCGACGTCGCGGGTGCCGCCGGCCTCAGTGCCGCACATTTCCAGCGCATGTTCGCCAAATGGGCCGGGTTGTCGCCCAAACGCTTTGTGCAGTATCTCACCCTGGAACACGCCAAACGCAGCCTGCAGGAAAGCCAGAGCGTGCTCGACGCCGCCTTTGATGTCGGACTTTCCGGCCCCGGCCGCCTGCATGATCTGTTTGTTGCTTGCGAAGCCATGACGCCCGGCGAATACAAGGCCATGGGTGATGGTCTCGAAATTACCTACGGCTTTGCCTCCAGCCCGTTCGGTGAATGTTTGGTCGGCGAAACGACCCGGGGTGTTTGCGGTATTGCCTTTGTCGATGGTGATCGCGATGCCGCCTTCGATGACCTGGCCCGACGCTGGCCAGGGGCCAGATTCAAGCGCGACGACAAGGTCGCAAAGTCAACCGCAGCAACGGTTTATGCCGTTTATTCCGATATCGCATCGACCGAACGTACGAAAATGAAATTGCTGCTGAAAGGCACCAATTTTCAGGTGCGTGTCTGGGAGGCACTGATGCGCATTCCGTCCGGCTGCGTCACCAGTTATGACGATCTGGCCACCCGCGTCGGCACACCCGGCGGGGCCCGCGCCGTGGCCGGGGCCGTCGCCGCCAATCCGCTCGGCCCCATCGTGCCCTGTCACCGCGTCATTCGCTCGACAGGCGCGATCACCGGCTATTACTGGGGTCCGGACCGCAAACGCGCCATCCTCGGCTGGGAAGCCGCCCGCGCCGACCTGGCGGCCTGAGAGGTCGTATCTAGAACCCCAGCACGTCCGCCATGTTGTAGTGGCCGGGGGCGCGGTCTTTGGTCCACAACGCCGCCGTGACCGCGCCGCGGGCGAAAAGCGCCCGGTCGGAGGCCTTGTGGCTGATTTCAATGCGTTCGTTGTCGGCGGCAAAAATCACCGTGTGATCGCCGACGACATTGCCGCCACGCAGCGAGGCATAGCCGATTTCGCCGCGCTCGCGCTCGCCGGTAATGCCGTCGCGTCCGCGCTTCACAACAGCATCGTGGTTGATGCCGCGCCCGTCGGCGGCAGCCCGTCCCAGCATCAGGGCAGTGCCTGATGGCGCATCAACCTTGTGGCGGTGATGCATTTCGACGACTTCGACATCCCAGTCGGCATCGAGTGTCGCCGCCACCCGCCGGGTCACCTCGACCAGCAAGTTGACACCGACACTCATGTTGCCGGCCTGGACGACAGCCGTCAGCAGCGCCGCCGCGTCGATGGCGCTCTGATGCTCGGCCTCCATGCCCGTCGTACCGATGATATGAGCGGTGCCGTGTTCGGCACAGAGTGCCGCATGTTTGACAGTGGCCGCCGGGGCGGTGAATTCAAGGATGGCGTCGGCCGCACTGATCAGCGCCGCCGGGTCATCGGTGATCTTGATGTCGAGGTTGCCGAGACCGGCGATCACGCCGATATCCTGGCCCAGGGCCACACTGCCCGGTCGTTCTGTCCCGCCGGCAATTTCACAGCCATTCGTTTCCGAGATCTGCTTCAACAAGGCAACGCCCATGCGCCCGGCACAGCCGACCACACCGATTTTCATATCGGACATTCAGTCATCTCCATAAAAGAATTTCAGGGAGAGGATATATCGTCAGACTGGATTGAGCAGAAAAAAGATTTGGCCAGGCAATAACAGTTGCCTCGACCCGGAGAGATCAGTCTTTCAAATCTTCCCAGAGTTCCTTGACCTTGGCCATGAAACCTTCGGATTCGGGGTTTGTGCGGGCGGAGCCGGCGTCCTCGAATTCCTTGAGCAGTTCCTTTTGTTTGGGCGTCAGGCTGACCGGTGTTTCGACCGTGGCCTGAATGTACATGTCTCCCGACGCATTGCCGCCGCGACCTCGCAGCGGCGGCATGCCCTTGCCCTTGAGGCGGAATTGTCGTCCGGTTTGTGAACCCGCCGGGATCGTGACCCGGGCCCGGCCGCCGTCCAGTGTCGGCACTTCGATGGTGCCGCCCAGTGACGCCGTGGTCATCGGGATCGGCACGCGGCAATAAAGATGCTGGCCGTCGCGCTGGAAAATTCTGTGTGGTGCGAGCGAGAGGAAAATATAGAGATCGCCGGGTTGCCCGCCCCGCAGGCCAGCTTCGCCCTCGCCGGTCAGGCGAATGCGCGTGCCGTCCTCGACGCCGGACGGAATGTTGACCGACAAGGTCTTGTCCTTGTTGACACGACCGGCACCTGAGCAACTGCGGCAGGGATCGGTAATGACATGACCGGCTCCCTGACAGGTCGGGCAGGTACGCTCGACCGTGAAAAAGCCGCTCTGGCTGCGCACCTTGCCGATACCCTGGCAAGTCTGGCAAACCGTGGGTTTGGAGGAATCCTTGGCACCAGTGCCATCGCAGGGCTCACAGCTGACAGTGGTCGGCACACGGATTTCGCTCTGACGGCCATGGAAGGCGTCTTCAAGCGAGATTTCCATGTTGTAGCGCAGGTCCGATCCGCGCGAATTGGCGTTGCCGCCGCCGCGACGTCCGCCCATGAATTCGCCAAACAAATCGTCAAAGACATCGGCAAAGCTGGAGCCAAAACCAAAATCACCGCCACCCGGTGCACCGCCGCCTTGCGCGCCCTGCTGGAAGGCGGCATGGCCCATGCGGTCATAGGCCGCACGTTTTTGCTCGTCGCTCAGGATCTCGTAGGCTTCGGAGATGTCCTTGAATTTGGCCTCGGCAGTCGCATCATCCGGATTGCGATCCGGATGATACTGTTTGGCCAGACGGCGGTAAGCCGACTTGAGCTCAGAGGCCGCTGCGTCCCGGTTAACACCGAGCGTTTCGTAATAATCGCTTGAGGCCATGACCTGAAACCCGTCGTACTAAAAGCTTAACCGATGCCGTACCGCGACTACGACGCGTCTTTTTTGTCGTCTTCGTCGCTGTCGTTGACTTCCTCGAAGTCGGCGTCAACAACATCATCGTCCGCTGCCGCGTCGTCACCGCCATCGGCGGCATCCGCACCGGCTTCACCAGCCGGGCCGGCGCCGTCTTCGGCTTCGGCCTGCTGGGCTGCGTACATCGCTTCGCCGAGTTTCATGGCGGCCTGCGACAAGGTCTCGGATTTGGCCTTGATGTCTTCGCCGTCTTCACCTTCAAGCGCCGTCTTCAGCTCGGTGATGGCTGTTTCGATTTCGGCCTTTTCGTCTTCGCCGATCTTGTCGCCAAATTCAGACAGGCTCTTCTCCGTCGAATGCACGAGGGCTTCGGCGGTGTTGCGCGCTTCGGCCACTTCACGGCGGGTCTGATCTTCCGTGGCGTTCTGTTCGGCGTCATTGACCATGCGGTCAATTTCGTCGTCCGACAAACCACCCGACGCCTGAATGCGGATCTGCTGTTCCTTGCCGGTGCCCTTGTCCTTGGCCGAGACGTTGACGATGCCGTTGGCATCAATATCAAACGTCACCTCGACCTGCGGGATGCCGCGCGGTGCCGGCGGGATGCCCACGAGATCGAACTGACCGAGAATTTTATTATCGGCGGCCATTTCACGTTCGCCCTGGAAGACCCGGATCGTCACAGCGCTCTGGCTGTCTTCAGCCGTCGAGAAGGTCTGGCTCTTTTTGGTCGGGATCGTCGTGTTGCGATCGATCAGGCGGGTGAACACGCCACCCAGTGTTTCAATGCCAAGGCTCAGCGGCGTGACGTCGAGCAACAATACGTCCTTGACGTCGCCCTGCAACACACCGGCCTGAATGCCGGCGCCGATGGCAACGACTTCGTCGGGGTTGACGCCCTGATGGGGCTCACGACCGAAAAACTCCTTCACCTTGTCGTAGACCTTGGGCATGCGGGTCATGCCACCGACGAGGATAACCTCATCGATATCACCGGCGGTGAGATCGGCATCTTTCAACGCCTTGCGGCACGGTGCGATGGTGCGGTCGATCAAATCCTCGACCAGTGCCTCGAGCTTGGCGCGCGTCAGCTTCATGGTCAAATGCTTCGGCCCGCTAGCGTCGGCAGTAATAAACGGCAGGTTTACTTCGGTCTGCGTGGCGCTGGAAAGCTCGATCTTGGCCTTTTCGGCGGCTTCCTTCAGGCGCTGCAGGGCCAGCTTGTCCTGGCGCAGGTCAATGCCCTGCTCCTTGTTGAATTCCTCGGCGAGGTAGTTCAGCAAGGTGGCATCAAAATCCTCACCACCGAGGAAAGTGTCGCCGTTGGTCGATTTGACTTCAAAGACGCCATCGCCGAGTTCGAGAACGGAAACGTCGAAAGTACCGCCACCGAGATCATAGACCGCGATAGTGCGGGCGTCGCCGCGATCCATGCCATAGGCAAGCGCGGCTGCGGTCGGTTCGTTGATGATGCGTTTGACATCCAGACCGGCGATCCTGCCGGCATCCTTGGTGGCCTGACGCTGTGAATCGTTAAAATAGGCCGGCACCGTGATGACGGCTTCGGTGACGTCTTCGCCGAGGAAGGTCTCAGCGGTCTCTTTCATTTTCTGCAAAATGAAGGCGCTGACCTGGCTCGGGGCATATTTTTCGTCGTGGGCTTCAACCCAGGCATCACCGTTTTCGGCGGCGACGATGCTGTACGGCACCATGTCCATATCTTTTTTGGTCATCGGATCATCGAACGACCGGCCAATCAGACGCTTGATGGCAAACAGCGTGTTTTCCGGATTGGTCACACCCTGGCGCTTGGCGGCCTGGCCAACGAGGCGCTCACCATCTTCGGTGAAAGCGACCATGGACGGCGTCGTCCGCGTGCCTTCGGAATTTTCAATCACCTTGGGGTCTGAACCGTCCATGACGGCAACACACGAATTTGTCGTGCCCAGATCGATACCGATAATTTTACCCATGACATCCTCTTTACGTTGGCGGGCCGGACCGGCCACAATGGCACCGTTCCAACCCCCTGAATTTTCAATACTTCTTCCTTCTTGCGCGCGGGTTTGTGCGGCAAGTGACCGGAAAGTTCGACCGTTATATAGGGATGGCGCGCCAGGATCGCAAGCGCCACGATCAAACGGGGCGATATTTGGTCCAATATCCAGGCTATAATCGGGGCAATATGATCATATCCGCGAGCTACAAGACCGACATTCCGGCACTTTATGGCGACTGGTTTATCAATCGCCTGCGTGTCGGCTTTTGCCGCATGACAAATCCTTACAACGGCAAATCGTATGATGTGCCGCTGGATAACGAAAGCGTCGACGGTTTTGTCTTCTGGACCCGCAATATCGGTCCTTTCCTGCCCCACCTGGCCGAGATCCGGCGGCTCGGGCATCCGTTTTATGTGCAATTTACGATTACCGGGTATCCGACCGAGATCGACCGCGCAGTGCCGGATGCCGAGCGCATGATCCGGCAGTTTCGCCAGCTCTCCATCGATTATGGCCACCGCTGTGTGATCTGGCGCTACGATCCGATTGCCATCACCTCGATCACCGACCGTGAATTCCACCTGAGCAATTTTCGCCATATTGCGCGTGCACTCTATGGCTCAACCGACGAAGTGGTGGTGTCGTACCCGACGCTTTATCGCAAAACCAAACGCAATCTCGACAAGGCGGCCAAACAGTTTGACTTTCAGTGGCGTGACGTCGCGCCGCAGGAAAAACGCTCTCTGGTGTCGGAACTTGGCGATATAGCCGGGCAATTCAACATGCGCCTCACCGTCTGCTCGCAAAAGGCTGTGCATGTTCAGGGCGTCGACGGTGCGCGCTGTGTTGATGCTGGTCGTATGTCGTGGATGGCCGGGCACGATATTACGGCGAAAGAAATGGGCAACCGTCCGGGCTGCCTCTGTCACCAGTCGCGAGACATCGGGGCTTATGACACCTGCCCGCATGGCTGTGCCTATTGTTACGCTGTCGATGATCAGGCCGTGGCAGCGGAACGTTATCGCCAGCACGACAAGTCGGGGGCGTATCTCTTCCCGCCGGTGGTCAGGACCTGAAGCCCTGATCCGGCCGGATGCGACGCTATGCCACAGCGTCGAGGGGGCCGACCGCTGGATATGATCGCCAAATGACCCTGCCGAAGATATCGACAAATATTGCCGTCGCAGCGCCGCTTATCGCCATCGCTATCGTCTTGGCGATCTGGCTGCTGGGTGTTATTGATTTTCTGACGCCCGGTTAAGACCCACTTCGAATTTCCTGCAGGACATCTATCCATGAAATATCTCGCCGTAATTCTTTTTGTGTTCGGCCTGGGCTTCCCGGCTCTGGCCGATGCGGTCAAAGCAGGTGATCTTGTGATCGACAAGGTCTGGGCCCGGGCGACACTGCGCACTGGCGCGCCGACTGGCGCCTTCCTCGGCATCCGCAATACCGGCGGGGCGGCGGATCGCCTGATCGGCGTTTCAAGCCCGCTCGCCAAAAAGGCTGAAATTCACCAGAGCGCCATGACCGATGGCGTGATGAAAATGCGCCATGTCATGCATGTCGAAATTCCGGCCGGTAAAATGGTGATGTTCAAGCCCGGCGGCTTTCACATCATGCTGATGGGCATGACCAAAGCCATCAAGGCCGGCGCCCATGTGCCTTTAACGCTGACGTTCGAACGCGCCGGCAAAGTCACGGTTCATGCCGACGTCATGGCCATGGGAAAAGCGCCTATGCATAAGATGAAGAAGAGTATCTAGGCCGAGGTATCCACACCGCCGTCAGCACTACCTTCGTCAACGCCACCTTCGTCACTGGTAGGCGCTTCGCCGGCTTTGGCGACACCGACCATGGCCGGGCGCAACAATCGGTCGCCAATGACGTAGCCGGCCTGCATGACCTGGACGACCGTGCCGGGGGCGACACTTGAGTCAGGCAGTTCAAACATCGCCTGATGCAGGTTGTGATCAAACTTCTCGCCCATCGGTTCGATCAACTTGATGCCATGGCGTTCAAGGGCTGAATGCAATTCGCGCTCGGTCATTTGCACGCCCTGGAACAGGGCTGCAACCGGGCTGTCATCGCCGCGGGCGTCTTCGGGCACGGCCTCGAGGGCGCGGTGCATGTTGTCGCTGACGTTCAGCATGTCGCGGGCAAAATTGGCGATGGAATAGCGCGTGGCATCCTCTTTTTCGCGGGCCGAGCGACGGCGCACGTTTTCGGTTTCGGCCAACGCCCGCAGCAACTGATCCTTCATGTCGGCGATGACATCTTCTGCCGTCTTGGCGTCGGGGAAACTGCGGCCATCTACAGCCTCTGTGGCCTCATCCTCATCCGCGTCCTCGTCGGCCGGATCGATTTCTGCAGCATCGTCCTCAGCTTGCAGTGTGGCTTCTGCGTCGGCCCTGGCCGCTTCCAAATTGTCCTGCGCTGCTTCTGCGTTGGCATCAATTTCTTCAGATTCTGTTTCGTCGCGCGGGTCTTGATCGCCGGTATCACTCATCACGTCGTCCTTGTCGTAGAAATGTTATGGCTCGTCAGGGGGCATATGGCACTTGTCAGCCGAGAAGTCGACCCACAACTTTGGCCGTATAGTCGACCATTGGAATTATGCGGGCATAATTCAGGCGGTTCGGGCCGATCACGCCGATGGCACCAACGATGTTATCGCGCCCGTCGGAATAGGGCGCCACGATGAGCGAACAGCCGGCCATATCAAACAAATGATTTTCCGAGCCGATGTAGATCCGCACCCCCTCGCCGCCCTCAGCCAGTTCCAGCACCCGCAGCAATTCATTGCGAGTTTCCAGCGTATCGAACAAATCCCGAATGCGTTCAAGATCTTCGTCGGCGTTAACTTCTTCAAGCAATTTCGACTGACCGCGCACAATCAGTGTCGCCCGTCCACCGGCCTCTGACCAGGTCGCAAGTCCCGCTTCGACCACACGCGATGTCAGATCATCGAGCTCCGCCCGGCGCGCCTCGACCTCGGCGAGAATTTCGTCCCGGGCGTCTTCCAGAGTGCGACCGAACAATCGGGTGCTGAGATAGTTTGAGGCCTGGGTCAGCGCCGACATTGGCAGATCGGGCGGCGTCTCGATGACACGGTTCTCGACCGTGCCGTCAGCGGTCACCAGAATAACCAGGGCCCGCCCCGGTGCCAGACTGACAAATTCTGCGTGACGCAGCGGGGCTGTTGTCTTGGGCGCGACGACAAGACCTGTGTAGTGGGACAAACCGGCCAGCATGTCCGTCGCCTGGCCGAGGGTTTCCTCAAAATTGCCGCCGCCGGCAACACAGCGCGCCTTGATGTCTTCGCGCTCGGCCTCGCTCAGGTTACCGACTTCCAGCAGGCCGTCGACAAAAAGACGCAAGCCCGCTTCGGTCGGCAGACGTCCGGCAGAAGTATGCGGTGAATAGAGTAATCCGGTGGCTTCCAGTTCAGCCATGACACTGCGGATCGATGCCGCCGAGAGATTTTGCGTCAGCAAATCCGACAGCGTACGCGAGCCAATCGGCGCGCCGGTTTCGACGTAAGCATCGACAATCAGGCGAAATATTTCGCGGCTGCGGTCGTTGAGGTCGGACAACATAATTCCCTTGTACCTGATTCATCGATCCCCACGCCACAACACATTTGAACCTGATCTGGACCCGAAGGCGTGATACCTGTAGAAACCGCCCAATACCTATGTGTTGATTTTCATTTTCAGGAGACGCCCATGCGCCCTTCCGGACGCGCCACCGACCAGTTGCGAGACGTGATACTCGAGCCCGGCTTCAATAAATATGCCGAAGGTTCGTGCCTCGCCCGCTTTGGCAATACCCATGTGCTGTGCACCGCCAGCGTCGATGAGCGCGTGCCGCCGTGGATGCGCAATTCCTGCAAGGGCTGGGTGACGGCGGAATACGGCATGCTGCCGCGTTCGACCCATACCCGCACCAATCGTGAAGCGGCGCGCGGCAAACAGTCGGGCCGCACCCAGGAAATTCAGCGCCTGATCGGCCGGTCGTTGCGCTCGGTGACCGATCTTGCCGCTTTGGGAGAACGCCAGATCAATCTCGATTGTGACGTCTTGCAGGCCGATGGCGGCACCCGCACCGCAGCGATCACCGGATCCTACGTTGCCCTGTATATCGCGCTGGCGAAGCTGGTGACCGACGGCGTGCTGAAAAGTGTGCCGCTGACCGATCAGGTCACGGCCGTGTCCTGTGGCATATACCAGGGTGAGGGCGTGCTCGATCTCGACTACGACGAAGATTCCAACGCCCACACCGACGCCAACTTCGTGCTGACCGGCGGTGGCAAGATCATCGAAATCCAGGGCACTGCCGAAGAATCCCCCTTTTCGCGGGAGCAGTTCATGGAATTGCTTGATCTGGCGGAAACCGGTGCCGAACAACTGGCCGTCTTCCAGCGCCAGGCCCTCGGACTGGACTGACACAATGGCGCGGAAGTTCGAAGGGACACGCCTGGTTGTCGCCACGCACAATCCGGGCAAGGTTGTCGAATTCGCGGCCTTGCTGGCACCTCTGGGGATCGAGACGGTCTCGGCTGGTGAGCTTGGTCTGCCGGAGCCCGAAGAAACCGGTGTGACCTTCCGCGAAAATGCCGAACTCAAGGCGCTGGTCTCGGCCCGGGCCACCGACTTGCCCGCCCTGTCGGATGACAGTGGCCTGGTCGTCGAGGCGCTGAACGGTGATCCCGGAATTTATTCGGCGCGCTGGGCGGGCGAGAGCAAGGACTTCAGCATCGCCATGCAACGCGTTGAAGAAGCCTTGCAGGCCGCGGGAGCGACGACGCCCGAAGCCCGCCGGGCTCACTTCGTTGCCGCCCTGACGCTGGCCTGGCCGGACGGGCATTGCGAAACCTTCGAAGGCATTTTCGAGGGAACCGTGGTCACGCCACCGCGCGGCGACAACGGCTTTGGCTATGACCCGATGTTCCTGCCCGATGGCTATGACATCACCTGCGGCGAGATGGATCCAGATGCCAAACACGCCATCAGCCACCGCGCCCTGGCCCTCGCCCAGCTTCTGCCGGCCTGCTTCGACCGCTGAGACCTGGCATGAGCACTGATCCGACACAGCCCGGATTTGCCGTTTATGTGCACTGGCCGTTTTGTCTGGCCAAATGTCCCTATTGTGATTTCAACAGCCATGTTCGGGACAGCATTGATCAGGCGGCCTGGGCCGATGCCCTGGTTCAGGAGCTTCAGTCAGCGCCTGAACTGGAAGGCCTGACGCCTGAGCCGGTGACAAGCGTTTTTTTTGGCGGCGGCACGCCTTCCCTGATGACACCGGCGACAGTTGAGCGGGTCCTTCGGGCTATTGGCGACAAATTTGCCCTCGCGGCAGACATCGAAATCACGCTCGAGGCCAATCCGACCTCGGTTGAAGCGAAAAACTTTGAAGGATACGTGTCAGCGGGCGTGAACCGGTTTTCGCTTGGCGTTCAGGCGCTCAATGATCAGGCGCTCAAATTTCTCGGCCGGCATCACAGCGTGGCTGAGGCGCTCAAGGCTTTTGAACTCGCCCGGCACCATTGCGACAATGTTTCGTTTGACATGATCTACGCACGGCCCGATCAGACGCCGGACGACTGGGCCCGGGAATTACGCCAGGCGCTCGATTTTGGCCTCAGTCATGTTTCGCTCTATCAATTGACCATCGAACGCGGCACGCAGTTTTTCGAGAGTGCCCGCCGCGGTGATTTGATCGTTCCCGATGATGATACGGGAGCGAAACTATTTGAAATGACGCAGAATATTTGCCGTGATGCCGGATTGTCGGCTTACGAAATTTCCAATCACGCAAGGCCCGGCCTGGAGAGCCGCCACAATCTGACGTATTGGCGATCCGGATCGTATCTCGGTCTGGGTCCGGGCGCGCACGGTCGTATTAATCAGGAAAAAGCACGATTGGCCACTCAACGTGTGCGCAGCCCGGAAAAATGGCTGGCCGCTGTCGGAGAATACGGGCACGGTACGGAATCGACCGAGCGTATTCTTGGCGAAGATTTGACGGGTGAAATATTGATGATGGGCCTGAGATTGCGCGAAGGCATTAATATGGTTCAATTTCAAATAGTTAGCGGGCAAGAAATTGATGACACGATCGATCGGAAGTCACTCGACGATCTGATATCCGGTGGATTTGTCGAAAAGAACGATAATGTTCTTCGGGCGACGCCCAGGGGGCACATGGTCCTCAACGAAGTGGTGCGTCAGCTAATTGCTTGATCCCGTTTAATAAATTCGAACAACCGTACAGATCTAGCTCGCCGGTTTGACAACGGGGGTGTCGCCGGGCGTATCAAAACTGTCCGGTGCCGGATCGAGCACCTTGAATCCGCGGGGCTGAACTTCCATTACCGCAAGGCCCCGGATGGCAATGCCATCATTGTGAAACCGAAATAAACCGTCCACACCGGCAAATCCGTTGGCATCACTCAAGGCTTCAGCAGAATAGTCCGGCACCGATTTTCCCAGCGATAAAACGGCAGCAAGCGCCATGGCATCGTAGGCCATGCTGACAATACGCGGTGGACGGTAACCGTAGGTATTCTCGAAACGATGCAAAAATGTGGCGGCCGCCTGAGGATCGGGTCCGGCAAACCAGCCACCCACCAGGGCGGGCTCGCGGCCAATTGTTTCGTCATCCCACAGCCCGGTCCCGAGGAACCGGACTTTATTCGTATCAACATCATAAAACGGCAACAAGGGGGCGACCGCGCGCAGGCGATTGCCGCCCTCAGGGATCATCACAGCGTCATAACTGACATCGCCCAGCGTCTCCGCCTGCTTCAGACGCGCCAGCTCGGCGGCCGCCGCGGGGTCTTCCTCAAGTTCTTTCAGCTCGGCCCGCCTCGCCCGCAGGGCACCCCGGCGGCTGTCATATTCGGCCAGCCTGCGGGCGGTTTCCATCGCCAGTTCATCATCTGTTGGATATCGCTCGACCCTGATCATCTGGCCGCCGTTGCTCAGGACGGCCGCCGACATGGTGCCGATCACGCCTTCGCCATAAGCAGACTGCGGGGCCAGTACGGCGTAGCGTTCCAGCCCCTGGGCGTGGGCGTAATCGATCACCCGGTCGACCTGCTGATCGAACATGAAACCCATCAGGAAAGTCCCGTTCCCTGCAACACTTCGATCCGTCGAAAAAGCCACGACATTTACATCGCGCGACAGGGCAGGTTCAGCGACGGCACGGACGGCATCACTGAACACCGGCCCGAGGATCAATTCGGCGCCCTCGCCCAACACGTCATTGGCGGCTTCCGCAGCCATCACGGCGTCGCCGCCGGTGTCGCGCGGCATCAGCGTAAAGCGTTCGGGCGCGACATCAAACAGCGCCAGCAAGGCCGCGTCCAGCAGCGCCGCGCCCAACTCGGCCTCGGGACCGGACAGCGGCAGCAGCAGGGCAACCCGGATTGGCTGCGGTCCTGATACCGGCTCCTTCAGTTCAGGGGCGGCGATCACCGGGGCCGGTGGCGGTGCCGGCGCCACGACGAGCGGCGGCGGTGGTACGACAATGGCGACCTTTTTCTTTTTCGGCGGTTTGTGTATCTGGTCGAGGGAGGGTGTGACCGGCCTGGAGCCCGCGCCGTTATTGCTGTCGCTGACGTTGCCCGATACAGTCGTCTCGGCGCACGAGGCCAGCAACAGGGCCGCAACAACTAAAACTGAAAATCGATGACGCAACGATATGACTCCTGAAACCCGTTCGGCATTGAAAGTAGCGTTGCTGGTGAGCCAAGTAAACGGAGCAACTTGATGCAGGCCGGTTTGTATATCGTGGCGACACCCATCGGCAACATGGGCGATATGACGATCCGCGCCGTCAACGTCCTGCGCGAAGCCGCCGTGATCGCCTGCGAGGACACCCGGGTGACGGTAAAACTTTTGCGCCATCACGCCCTGAGCACGCCGATGGAGCGTTACGACGAACACAACGCGCCGCGCATCCGCCCGAAATTACTGGCCCGCCTGACCGCCGGTGAAATTGTAGCCCTGGTCTCTGATGCCGGCACGCCGCTGATCTCTGATCCCGGCTACAAGCTGGTGGTTGAGGCCATCGAACTCGGCATCCCCGTCATCCCGATCCCCGGTGCCTCCTCGGTGATGGCGGCCCTGATGGTGTCGGGCCTGCCGACAGACCGTTTTATGTTCGCCGGATTCCTGCCGCCCAAACAGGCGAAACGCCGCGCCACCCTGACCGAATTATCAGGCATCGACACCACGCTGGTGGTGCTCGAAACACCACGACGGCTGGCCGACGTACTGGCCGATATGGCCCTTGTACTGGGCACGCGCCAGGCTTTCGTCGCCCGCGAGATGACAAAAAAATTTGAAGAATACCGGCACGGGTCTCTGGCTGCGCTGGCCGAGGCCTATGCCGCTGAGGATACGCCCAAAGGCGAGGTCGTCATCGTCGTCGGCCCGCCCGAAGGACCGCAAGTCGTTGTTGATATCGAGGCATTGCTGGCGGTCGAACTTGAACATCACAGCGTCAAGGAAGCGACCGCCCTTGTCACGGCGCAGACCGGGCTGCCGCGCAAGGAAGTCTACGCAAAGGCGCTGTTGTTGAAAAAGGCCCGCGATACGTGAGCTCAGGCGCCACCCGCCCGACCCGACAACAGGCCGAGCGCTTTGGTCGCCTGGCCGAAACAGGCGCCGCCTGGATGTTGCGCCTGAAAGGTTTCGGCATCTTGCAAACCCGGTACCGCAATGCCGGCGGCGAAATCGATCTGATTGCCCGGCGGCGAAATCTGCTGATCTTTGTCGAGGTCAAGGCGCGCGGCGATCTCGATGACGCGGCCCATGCGATCTCGACGCATCAGCAGCAGCGCATCGCCAGGGCCGGCGAAATTTTTCTGAGCGATGAGCCAGGACTGGCCACCCTCGATATGCGCTTTGACGCGGTTTTGGTTGCGCCGTGGCGATTACCTGTCCATATACCAGGAGCCTGGCAGAAGACCTGACCGGTCAGGGGGCGATAATCACTAGGCGCGAGCGTCGCAGACCATTAACATTTGCCGGGTCAAGATATTCAGACCTGAAGGGGATCGATTAACATGCTGTCGCGAAACAAATTGTCCGCCCGTCTTGCCACCGGTGTATTGCTCATCGCCAGTGCCATCGCCTTGTCCGGTTGTGCCGGGGGCATGATGATCGGGGCTGGTGCGACGGCAGGTGTAGCGCTGGCGCAGGAGAGAACGGTCGGCGATGCTGTCGATGACAAAAAAATCCAGATCGCTATCAATGAAGGCCTTTTCCAGCATGACGCCAATTTGTTCGGCAACGTCGATGTCGAGGTCGTCGAAGGCCGGGTCCTGCTGACGGGTAGCGTGAAGGACGCCGGGGACCGCGTCACGGCAGCCCGGATGACGTGGAAGATCAAAGGTGTCACGGAAGTCCTCAACGAAATTCAGGTCAGCAATCGCGGCGGCGTTGTGAACTATTTCAAGGATGCCAAAATCACCGCGCAGTTGCGCTACCTGATGATTCGGGACAAGGAAATCAACGACATCAATTTCACCGTGGAGACGGTCAACTCTGTTGTCTATCTGATGGGGATCTCGATCAGACAGGCTGAACTCGACAAACTCACCAACCACGCGCGCAACATTGCAGGCGTCGAGAAAGTGATCAATCACGTCGTTCTCAAGACGCACGACAGCTAGACGAATTCAAGGACCGGAGAAGCGTTGTTATGAGTCTTGCCGTCGCTATTCAGATGGACCCCATCGATGACATCGATATTGAGGGGGACAGCTCGTTTGTGCTGGCGCTCGAGGCGCAAAAGCGCGGGCACACACTTTATCACTACCTGCCCAAACACATGAGCCTGCACGATGGCCGTGTCACGGCGCGCGCCCGGCCACTCGAGGTCCGGCGCGAGCTCGGTAATCACGCGACCCTGGGTTCTGAGGAAGTGATTGATCTGGCCAAAGTGGACGTCATCCTGATGCGCCAGGATCCGCCGTTCGACATGTCCTACATCACGGCGACCCATTTGCTTGAGCACGTCCATCCGCAAACTCTCGTGGTCAACGATCCGGCTGAAGTCCGCAACGCGCCCGAGAAAATATTTGTCACGCATTTTGATGGTTTGCTGCCGCCGACGCTGATCACCTCCGATCCGGTCGAGATCGCTGCCTTCCGCGACGAGCACAAGGACATCATCGTCAAGCCGCTTTATGGCAATGGCGGGGCCGGGGTATTTCATTTGCAGCCTGGCGATGAAAACCTCAATTCGCTGATCGAGATGTTCACGGAAATGTATCGCGAACCGATCATCGTCCAGCGCTACCTCGCCGATGTGCGTGCCGGCGACAAGCGGATTATCCTTGTCGATGGTGAACCGGTGGGCGCGATCAACCGCGTGCCGATGGAGGGTGAATCGCGCTCGAACATGCATGTCGGCGGCCGTGCCGAAGCCTCAAAACTGACGACGCGCGAACATGAAATCTGCGAGATGATTGGCCCGTCCTTGCGCGACAAGGGCCTGATCTTCGTCGGCATCGATGTGATCGGTGATTATCTGACCGAAATCAACGTCACCTCGCCAACGGGCTTGCAGGAAATCAATCGCTACGACGACGTCTGCCTCGAAGCCAACATCTGGGACGCCATCGAGGGCAGGCTTTAATCTCACAATAAGGAACCGGCCATGACGTTAACCGCCATCATGCTTGTGCTGCATATCGCCTCCGTCGTCATCTGGGTCGGGGGCATGATCTTCGCCCATCAAATGTTGCGCCCCGTCGTCGTTGATGTGCTGGAACCACCACATAGATTACGCGTCTGGGTCGGCGTGTTCGGGCGCTTCTTTCCGTGGGTCTGGGCCAGCGTCATCCTGCTGCTGCTCACCGGTTTTGGCTTGATCGAAACCGCGTTTGGCGGCTTTGCGGGCCTGCCGATCTATATTCATTCCATGATGGGCATCGGCCTGGTCATGATGCTGATTTTCGGCCACGTCTACTTCGGCCCGTACAAGCGCCTGCAACAACACGTCGCCGCCGAGGCCTGGCCCGATGGTGCCGCCTCCCTCGCCCAGATCCGCCGCCTCGTCGGCCTCAACATCCTGCTCGGCCTCGCCACCATCGCCGTGGCAGCAAGCGGGCGGGTGATGGGTTTTTAGGTCGATCGACGAACCGGCCCAACTAAAAATCGCCCTGACCCTTTCATAACCCCCGTAACGAAGCGGAGGCGATCCACGCCCCTGCGTCTTTTATCTGGGTCGGGGATATGGTTGCACGTGTGAATACGGTGGCGTTTCAGGGGATCGATGTCAGGGATGTTGATGTTCAGGTGCATCTGGCGCCCGGGCTGCCTGCCTTCACCATTGTCGGTTTGCCCGACAAGGCTGTGGGCGAGAGCCGGGAGCGGGTGAGGAGTGCGCTGGCCGCCATTGGTTTGGCCCTGCCGCCCAAACGCATCACGGTTAATCTGGCACCCGCCGACGTGACCAAGGAAGGCAGTCACTTTGATCTGCCGATTGCCCTTGGATTGCTGGCGGCGATGGATGTGCTGCCGGTCGATGAAATTGCGCAGTACACCGTGCTCGGTGAACTGGCGCTTGATGGCGCGCTGGCCCCTGTTGCCGGTGTACTGCCTGCGGCGGTTGCAGCCGTCGCTGCCGAGCGCGGTTTAATCTGTCCTGGAACCACGGGTGGTGAAGCGGCCTGGGCCGGGGAGCTCGAAATTCTCGCAAGCCCTACATTGTTATCGCTGGTCAATCACTTCAAGGGTACGCAAGTGCTCTCCACGCCCGTGCCCGCTGTGGCTGAGACCGGCGGGGTTTATCTTGATCTCAAAGACATTCGCGGCCAGGAAACCGCCAAGCGGGCGCTCGAGGTCGTGGCGGCGGGCGGTCACAACATGCGCATGACGGGGCCGCCCGGTGCCGGTAAATCGATGCTGGCGGCGCGCCTTGCCGGGATCCTGCCGCCCATGTCGGCGCGCGAAATGCTCGAGGTCAGTATGGTCCACAGTATTGCCGGGCTTTTGACCGACGGCGGCATATCCAGTGTCCGGCCGTTCCGCGATCCGCATCATTCGGCCTCGCAAGCCGCCATGGTCGGCGGCGGCACCCGGGCCAAACCGGGCGATATTTCGCTCGCCCACAACGGTGTCCTCTTCCTCGATGAATTGCCGGAATATCCCCGCACTGTGCTGGAAAGTCTGCGCCAGCCTTTGGAGCTTGGTCGCGTCACGGTGGCGCGGGTCAACAATCACGTGACGTACCCTGCGCGCTTCCAGTTCATCGCCGCCATGAACCCCTGCCGCTGCGGTCATCTCTCTGACCCCGGCCTCGCCTGCAGCCGGGCGCCGAAATGCGGCGCGGACTATCAGGCCAAACTGTCGGGGCCGCTGCTTGATCGCATCGATATCCACATTGATGTACCGGCTGTGGAGATCGCCGATCTCTCCCTGCCGCCACCCGCCGAAGGATCGGGCGATGTCGCGGTGCGGGTCGCGGCAGCCCGCGCAATCCAGACCGCGCGTTATGACAGCCTGGCACCGGATGCCAACGTCCGGACAAACGCCGAGGCCGACGGAGAATTGCTCTCGGCGATCGCCAAACCCGATGCCGAGGGCGTCAAACTGTTGACCGAAGCCGCCAACGCCATGCGCCTGTCGGCGCGCGGCTATAACCGCGTCTTGCGCGTCGCCCGCACTCTCGCCGATCTCGAGGCAATTCCCGACATCAACCGCTTGCACATCGCCGAAGCCCTCTCCTATCGCCGCCTTGGTCTTGCGCAACACTAGGGAAATTACATCAAGAGCCCGCATTTTCTATTGATCTTGCCCGGCCTGTGCTAATGCTCTGTGCAAAGGTTTGAACACGGGGAGCCAGGTTGTATGCGGATTGGGGTGCCAAGGGAAGTGAAGCCGGGCGAGGGCAGGGTTGCACTGATGCCCGAACAGGTCGAAATTCTCGTCAAGGCGGGCCACGCGGTCCAGGTCGAACGCGGTGCAGGTGCCGCGTCCGGTATCGCCGATGCAGATTACTCCAAGGTTGGCGCAGCGCTGGCGGAAAACGGCCAGTGGATTTTTCAGATCAGCGATCTGATCGTCAAGGTCAAGGAAATCATGCCGGAGGAATACGGCTTCCTGCGGCCCGAACACACCCTTTTCACCAATCTGCATTGTGCCGTCCTACGCGAACAACTGGACAAATTGCTCGAGGTTGGACTTACCGCAATTGCTGCCGAGGAGACCCATGCCACGGGCTCCCCCAACAGCGCACTGGCGGGCGAAGTCGGTGCCTTCGAAGGCCTGCGTCTCGCTTTCGCCCCGCACGGCGGGCCGGGGCGGCATTTTTTTGAACGCTACGGGGCGAGCCCCGTCCGGGCGCTGGTCATCGGGCTCGGCGGTGTCGGCCAGGGTGCCTTGCGCACCTTGCTGGGTCTTGGCGTATCCGTCGCCGGTTTCGATGTCTCGGCCGAGGCCCGCGACAACGCGTCCAAAGAATGGAAAGGTTCCAGCTTCAGCGCCCACGATATTTCCGAACTCGGTGATCATCTGGCCGGGGCCGATGTCATTTATAACTGTGTGCTTTGGCCCAAAACCCGCGGCGATCATCTGATTGACCGCGCCGCGCTTAAAATTCTCAAGCCGACGTCGGTGGTCGTTGATATCTCGTGCGATCCGGCAGGGGCGATTGAGACCAGCCGGGCCACGACCTGGGCCGATCCCGTCTATATCGAAGAGGGCATCCGGCATTTCTGTGTCGATAATATTCCGGGTGCCGTGCCGGCGACCGCGTCGGCTGGCTATGGCCGCAGCATTATTGATCACGTCGCGATGGTTGCCGAGGTCGGTGCGCTCGCTGCCTGCCGGCAGAATGAATGGATCGCCCGCGGCTTGACATGTACCGGCGGAGAACTGGTGCTGGCCGAGGCCGGCGCGGTCCAGGACCGCCCTTTCACGCCAGTTTCCGAAGTTCTCGCCCGTTGAGGCTTGTTGAATGACCGGGTTCGGGCAGGCGGCGCGGGTCTATTTTGAAGCGCCCATCGTCCGCTTGCTGTTTCTGGGATTTGCCAGCGGCCTGCCGCTGGCGCTCACCGCCAGCACGCTCAGCATCTGGCTCAGTGAAGTCGGTGTCAGCAAATCGACTATCGGCCTGTTCGCCGCGCTGGGCGTGCCCTATGCCTTGAAATTTCTCTGGGCCCCGCTGATTGACCGCCTGCCCTTGCCGCTGTTTACCGCCACCTTCGGGCGAAGGCGCGGCTGGGTCCTCGCCACACAAATCGCCCTGATCGCCGCTATCGTTACGCTTGGCTTTTCCGATCCGGCACTTGATGCAGGATTTGTCGCCGTATTGGCGCTGATCGTTTCGTTCTGTTCGGCCAGCCAGGACATCGTGCTCGATGCCTACCGGGTCGAGACCCTGGAGGAACGCCAGCTCGCAGCGGGCGCGGCTGTGTTCGTCTGGGGCTACCGCGTTGCCATGCTGGCCTCGGGTGCCGGTGCGCTATATCTCGCAAGTTTTGCCGCCTGGTCCGTCGCCTACATGGTAATGGCGGGCCTGATGGCCGTCGGCATTATCACCATTCTGCTCAGCCCTGAGCCCGCCGATAACGGCATTGCTGAAACCACGGCCCGCGAACAGGACGTTCAGGATTTCCTCAAAGCGCGCAACATCGCAGCCGATGACTGGCGCGCGCGCCTCAGTGCGTGGATCTATGTCGCCGTCGTCAGCCCGTTCGTTGAATTCCTCACCTCGCGCGGTTGGACGGCGATCCTCGTGCTGGGCTTCGTGATTTTTTACAAGCTCGGCGATTCGATGGCGGGCGTGATGACCAACCCCTTCCTCGTCGAGATCGGCTTCACAAAAATCGAGATCGCCAACGTCGCCAAGCTTTATGGCTTCACCGCAACGATGATCGGTCTGGCGCTCGGCGGCTGGCTGCTGAACGCCAGCGGCATGGTCAAAAGCCTGTGGATTTGCGGCATCCTGCAATTACTCTCCAACCTGATGTTTGCCGTCCAGGCCGAAGTCGGGGCCGATCTTGGCCTGCTGGCTGCAACCATCGGCTTTGAAAATCTGGCAAGCGGCATGGGCACAGCGATCTTTATCGCCTACCTCTCCAGCCTGTGTAACGTCGCCTATACCGCGACCCAGTATGCCTTGTTGTCGTCGCTGTTTGCCGTGCCGCGCACCCTGATCGCCTCTGGCACCGGGTTTGTCGCCGAAGCCGTGCCGTGGACCGAATTCTTTATATACACTGCCATCGGCGCCATTCCCGGCCTGCTGATCCTGTGGTGGATGACCAGCCGGGGCGCTGTGACCCGGCCCGCCAGCCCGGATTGACCCCGGCCGGGCATACGGTCTAGACTTGCCCGGTTGGGTTTCCACCATGGAAGGAGCCTTGATATGCGTACAGGTAAATTGTTGGCGGTGGCGGCAGGTGTGGCATTTATGCTGGCACCGGCATTGGCCCAGGCGGGATGCGCCGGCCATACCAAATCCGTCAAGATGGACTCACAGACTGTGCATGTTGAATCTTCGAAACCGGTTGCCAAACCGGATGACAAGAAGAGCTGATCGCACGGTTTGGCCCTCCCCGGAGGGCTGACAAAATTGACCGCTGGACGCATTTGCTGTCCGGCGGTTTCTTTTTGCGCCGGGCCTCAGCGCGGACGATCAACCAAATGTGACCGGCGGGCGGGTTTGACCTGTGCGGGATTTGCGGTTTAAGGTTCTCGTCCCAAGTCTCCAACAGAAAGGAGGTTTAGAATGCGTACAGTTAAACTTTTGGCGATTGTAGCTGGACTGTCATTTGTCGCAGGGCCTGTTTTGGCCGAAGGCGATTGTGGTGGCTTCTCGCACAGCGTCAAAATCAAAACACAGACCGTACAAGTCGAATCTTCAAAACCGGTTGTCAAACCGGATGATAAGAAGAGCTGATTTTACGGCGCTGCTCTCTATCTGGAGCAGGATCATTTAACCGCCGGATGCGTTATCGCACCCGGCGGTTTTCTTTTGATAGACTGTCCTCATCATGACCGATCAGCTCTCCCATATTGAACCGACACCAATGCCGCCAGTATCACGTCGGCTCGAAGTTCGGCTGGCAGAAGACGACCACGATATTCGCGCGGCCCAGGCGCTGAGGTATCGGGTCTTTGCCGGGGAAATGGGGGCACCACTGTCGCCCGCCCGGCATTTGTCCAGGCTCGAGGCCGATGCTTTCGATGGTCATTGTGATCATCTGCTGGTGCTTGATCATGCGCAACGATCGGCTGAGGCCGTTGTCGGGACCTACCGTTTGATGCCTGGTGATCGGGCGCGGGCCACAGGTGGATTTTATTCGGCGGCTGAGTTTGATCTGACACCACTGTTGGCAAATGCGCCAGACCCGGCGCGCCTTGTCGAAGTCGGGCGCAGTTGTGTTGCCGCCGGATATCGCACAAATGCCACAGTGCAAATGCTGTGGCGCGGCATCGCGAAATACCTGGCTGACCGTGACGTCGAGACCCTGTTTGGCTGTGCCAGTTTTCCAACGACGGTAGTTGGTGCGCTGGCACCGGCGCTGGCCTGTTTGCACCTCAATCATCTCACTCCGCCCGAGCGGCGAGTGCAGGCTTTGTTGGCGCGTGAGGTTGATATGTCAGGGGCATGTATCAAAGGTCACGACCAGCGGGCCATCTACCGAACCTTGCCGCCTTTGATCAAGGGCTATCTCAGGCTCGGGGCGACGGTTGGCCAAGGTGCTGTTATTGATGAGGAATTTGGCACGACGGACGTCTTCATGCAGGCGGATGTCGGGCAAATCCCCGAGCGATATTTTATCCATTTTAGGGCTTGATTCCTGATCGCTGACCAGCGATAACCGCCGCGAAACCTCGTCGTGCAGTTTGAGCATTGCCAAATCTCTCGGAAGGAAAGTGTTCATGGTCGGAACGAAGACCGTCGACAAAGACCTTAAACGTTTCACTCTCATCGAAAAAGCAGGCCAGCAGGCCGGAAGACAAAACGTAAAACTCGGACTTGGGTTGCTCTTTATCCTCGGTGTCTGGGCTTATCTTTCGTTGCAGGCCGGCAGTGGTGAAGGTGAACTGTTTGTTGTCGTTGCCGGTGTCATCGGTGCCTACATGGCGCTCAACATCGGGGCCAATGATGTGGCGAACAATGTCGGACCCGCCGTGGGCTCGGCCGCCCTGTCGATGACCGGAGCCCTTGTCATTGCCTCCGTCTTTGAAGCCAGCGGTGCCATCCTCGCAGGCTCGGACGTTGTCAGCACGATCCGCAAGGGCATTATAGATCCGGACGGCATGGAATCGTCTGCGGTCTTTACCTGGGCCATGATGGCGGCACTTCTGGCCGCGGCCATCTGGATCAATCTGGCGACCTGGGTTGGCGCGCCCGTCTCGACCACGCACTCCATTGTCGGCGGGGTCATGGGCGCCGGCATTGCCGCCGCCGGCTGGTACGCCGTGAACTGGGTAACCATGACCAAGATCGCCGCAAGCTGGGTCATCTCCCCGATCCTCGGCGGAATAGTTGCCGCAGGCTTTCTCGCCGTCATCAAATTCATGATCGTTTACCAGGACGACAAGGTCGCGGCAGCCAAACGCTGGGTCCCCGTGCTGGTCGCGATTATGGCGGCAGCCTTTTCGGCCTATCTCGTCATGAAGGGCCTGAAAAACATCTGGAAACCCGGCGGCCCGATGATCGGTTTGATCGCCGTCGTCTCGTTCGGAATTGCCTGGTATCTCGTCAGAATCTGGGTCTCACGCGCCGCTGTTGGCCTTGAGAACCGGCGGAAATCCGTCAGCACACTGTTTACGGTGCCGCTGATCTGTTCCGCTGCCATGCTGTCGTTTGCCCATGGGGCCAATGACGTCGCCAACGCGGTCGGTCCGCTGGCGGCCATCGTCGGCTCGGTTTATTCCGGTGAAATCGTCTCGAAAGTCGCCGTACCCTACTGGGTGCTGGTGATCGGGGCCATCGGCATTTCGGCGGGCCTTGTGCTTTATGGGCCGAAACTGATCAAAACAGTCGGCAGCAAGATCACCAAGCTCGATCGCATGCGAGCCTTTACCGTCGCCCTGTCGGCTTCAATTACGGTAATCGTCGCCTCGGCCTTCGGCCTGCCGGTCTCCTCAACCCATATCGCGGTAGGTGCGGTCTTTGGCGTCGGTTTTTTCCGCGAATGGCTGGTCAACCGGCGCAAGGCAAATCTGGTGATGGCGGCAGCGGCCGACGGCGGTGCCTCGGTTGCCGGCTGGGGTCCGGATGAGCAGATATCAGCCGACTCCGCTGAAGAACTCGGCCTCAAACTCGCCAAGAAAGAAAAGAAAAAGCGCAAGAAAGCCGCAAAGAAAAAACTGGTGCGGCGCTCTCACTTCCTGACAATCATTACAGCCTGGGTCGTCACCGTACCGCTTGCCGCCCTGCTTTCGGCCATAATCTTCTACGCCATCAAGGGGATTTTGACGCCCTGATCGTTGAATAATTAATAGCTACGACGCCAGCGATGGCGGCGGCCAGACCAAGACCGACAACCGGTGTGATGTGTTCGCCGAGGACCACAAGGCCAAGGGCCACGCCGACGCCTGCGCGCAGATAAGCCTGACTGGCGACACCCATCGAGCCCAGCGTCCGGATAAGCCGAAAATAGATAAACATCGCCGTACCGGTGCAGAGAATGCCCAGGGCAAGGACCGCCAGGATTGAGTCACTCGACGGCTTCAAGGTCCATGGTTGATCGACCACCAGGGATAGCGGCACGAGAACCAATGCCGCAACGATCATGGTGCCGGATGCCGTCACGGTCGATGATATGTGTTTGAACCGGCTGCCGTAGATTGCAGCGCAGCCGTAAAGAAAAGCACTCGTTACGGCAGCCAGTTGCCCGGCAACCTGATCGCCAAGGCCCTGCAGGGCATCAACACCGACGATCAATATCACGCCGACCAGGCCGAGAATGGCGCCCATCAGCCGCAGGGCATGCACCGATTCATGCCTTGTCAGCAACAGGGTGATGAAAAAGACAAAAATTGGTGACGTCGAATTCAGCACGCTGGCCAAACCACTGCCAATAAACTGCTGGCCCCAGGCGAGTAAGGTCCAGGAAAAAATACTGCTGAAGCAGGCTTGGATAAACAACATGCGCCAGGTCGCGGTGTCGCGTGGCAGACGTTCGCCGCACAGGTACATCACGCAAGTAAGCATGATTGCGGCAATCGAGACCCGCGCCGCAATCAATGTAATCGGCGGAATCGTTTCAACAGCGATCTTGATGAACAGATACGACGATCCCCACAAAAGCGCCAGCAGCCCGAGCAAGGCGATTTCAAATCCGATACGCTTATCTGCCCGGGTCATGTCCTCTAACCCTCAAGTTACGGCGGACAACGACTAACGTTTGGCTTCGTGGGCGGCGAGGGCGGCCATGTTGACGAGTTCGGCGTCACTCGCCCCCATGCGCACGATTTGCGCCGGTCGGCTCAAGCCCACCATCAAGGGCCCGATCACTGTGCCATCGCCCAGTTCACGCACCAGCTTGGCGGCGATGTTGGCGGCGTGCAGGCCCGGCATGACCAGTACATTGGCCGGGGCCGACAGGCGGCAGAACGGATAGACCGCCATCAATTCGGCGTTGAGGGCGACGTCGGCAGACATTTCGCCGTCATATTCGAATTCGATGTCGCGCTGATCGAGGATTTCCACGGCATCGCGAATGCTTTTGGTGCGATCCAGTTGCGGATTGCCAAAATTCGAGAACGACAGCAAGGCGACACGCGGTTCATGCCCCAGGCGGCGAACCATGGCGGCTGCCTGTTGGGTAATATCAGCGAGCTGCTGGGCATCCGGGCGTTCATGCACCGTGGTGTCGGCAATAAAAATGGTCTTGCCCTTGGCGACCAGAATGTTCATGCCGAAAGTGATGCAATCCGGGGCCGGGTCGAGGACGCGCAGGACATCGTAATAAACTTCCATGTAGTTGCGGGTTGAGCCCGCCACCATGGCGTCGGCATCGCCATTGGCGACCATGCTGGCGGCAAAGACCGTGCGATACGCCTTGATCATGCGCAGGCAGTCGCGATGCAGGACGCCCTGGCGTTGCAGTCGTTGATAAAGGAATTCGGCATATTCATCGACCCGGCTATCGGTCTCGGCCGAGACAACATCGACACCCGCCATTTCGGCCTGGCCGATGGCCGCCATGCCTTCGCGGATCCGCTCTTCGTTGCCGATCAAAACCGGCGTGCCATAACCTTCATTGCGGAATGTAATGGCGGCGCGCATGACGCGTTCTTCCTCGCCATCGGCAAAAGCCACACGGGCGGGGCGGGCGCGGACCTGTTCTAGGATCAACTCCATCGGACCGGCGATGGGATCAAGGCGCGCGCGCAACACATTGCGATACGCTTCCATATCAAAGATCGGTTTTTTGGCCACGCCGCTATCCATGGCTGCCTGGGCTACGGCGGGCGGGATTTCGGTAATCAGTCGCGGATCAAAGGGCACGGGAATGATGTAGTTGGGCCCGTAAACCAGACGCTCGCCCTGATAGGCAGCGGCGACTTCGTCGGGCACGTCCTCGCGTGCCAGTTCAGCCAGCGCCCGGGCGGCGGCGATTTTCATCTCGTCATTGATCGAGCTTGCGCGGACATCGAGTGCGCCCCGGAAGATATAGGGAAAGCCCAGCACATTATTGACCTGGTTGGCATAGTCCGAGCGACCCGTCGCCATGATGGCGTCGTCCCGAATTTCAGCGACTTCTTCGGGCGTAATTTCGGGATCGGGGTTGGCCATGGCAAAGATGATCGGCTGGTCGGCCATGTTGGTAACCATCTCCGCCGTTACAGCACCCTTCACCGAACAGCCGATAAAGATGTCGGCACCTTTCATGGCGTCGTCCAGTGTGCGCGCTTCGGTCTCGACGGCGTGGGCCGATTTCCATTGGTTCATGCCTTCTTCGCGGCCCTGATAGATCACGCCCTTTGAATCGCACAACAAGGCATTGCTGTGCGCCACACCATAGGCCTTGGCCAGTTCGATACAGGCAATGCCCGCCGCACCGGCACCGTTCACCACGACCTTCGCGGTCTCGATGGAACGGCCCGTCAATTCCAGCGCGTTGATCATGCCGGCCAGCGAAATGATCGCCGTGCCGTGCTGATCATCGTGAAAGACCGGGATCGGCATCAACTCGCGCAAGCGCTGCTCGATGATGAAACACTCCGGCGCCTTGATGTCTTCGAGGTTGATGCCGCCAAAGCTCGGACCGAGATAGCGCACGGAGTTGATAAATTCGTCGACGTCTCGGGTATCGACTTCGAGATCGATTGAGTCCACGTCGGCGAAGCGCTTGAAAAGGACGGCCTTGCCCTCCATCACGGGCTTTGAGCCCAGCGCACCGAGATCACCCAGGCCCAGCACCGCCGTACCATTGGAGATGACGGCAACGAGGTTACCCTTGGCGGTATAATCGTAGGCTGTATCCGGATCCTCCGCGATGGCGAGACACGGCACCGCAACACCCGGCGAATAGGCCAGTGACAGCTCGCGCTGGGTAGTCAACGGCTTGGTCGGCGTGATCTCGATCTTGCCGGGCTTGCCCTCTGAATGAAACAGCAGGGCTTCCTCATCAGTGATGCGGGTAAATTCGTTGCTCATGGTCCGGATGCGTTCTCTGAAAATATTTCGCCCGTGTGAGCGAAAGGGGATTAAAACAGATCGTTGGTAACTCTATTGTTGAAGGCCCGCAACCGCAAACCGATCATGACTTCAGATTTGACAGATTCAGCCCAACCGGCGGAAACGCCTGCCTCACCGACGCCTGCGCCCGCCAGCAAAAAGAAGGGCAAGAAGGCTGCGGGTGATGCCGTGACGCCGATGATGGCGCAGTACCTCGCCATCAAGGCCAGCCATCCCGATGATCTCCTGTTCTATCGCATGGGCGATTTTTACGAGATGTTCTTTGACGATGCCGTCAAGGCAGCGGCGGCGCTCGACATCGTCCTGACAAAACGCGGCAAGCATGGCGGCGAAGACATTCAGATGTGCGGTGTGCCGGTGCATGCCTATGAAAACTATCTGCAGCGCCTGATCCGGGCGGGCTTCCGGGTCGCGGTTTGCGAACAGACCGAAGACCCGGCGGAAGCCAAAAAACGCGGGGCCAAATCCGTTGTTGCGCGCGAAGTCGTCCGGGTAATTACGCCGGGCACCTTGATCGAAGCCTCGCTGCTCGATTCGCGTCAGCACAATTATCTCGCTGCCATAGCCCGCTCCGGTGGCGCGCTGGCCCTCGCCTGGCTTGATCTCTCGACCGGTGACGTTTCAGTGGCTCCAGCCGATTATGCCTTGCTGGCCGCCGAAATCGCCCGGCTTAATCCCGGGGAACTGCTGGTGCCGGACAGCCTGATCCAGACCCCTGAACTGTTTGATGTGCTGGCCGACTGGTCCGAGGCCCTGACCGTATTGCCGCCGGCGTCGTTTGACAGCCAGAACGGAGAGCGCCGCCTGAAAGCCATCTATGGCGTCTCATCGCTCGATGGCTTCGGCGCTTTTGGCCGGGCCGAGCTTGCCGCCCTCGGCGGGCTGGTGAGTTATGTCGAATTGACCCAGAAGGGTCGTCTGCCGATGCTAAAAGCACCGCGTACGACGCTGACCGGGGCAAGCATGGCCATTGATGCCTCGACGCGGCGCAATCTTGAACTGGTGCGCACGCTTTCGGGCGACCGGCGCGGCAGTCTCTTGTCGGTCATGGATATGACGGTGACGGGTGCCGGGGCCCGCCTGCTAGGCTCTCGCCTCGCCGCACCGCTCACCGACGTCGCCGCAATCAACACGCGGCTCGATGAAGTCGGCTTTTTTGCCGGTCTGGAGAATTTGCGCCACGCTATCCGCGACAGCCTCAGGGCGATCCCCGATATTGAACGCGCGTTGTCGCGTCTGACGATGGGCCGGGGCGGCCCGCGCGATCTCGCCGCCATTCGCGATGGTCTGAAGGATACCGGTCCCTTGCGCGAAACTCTGCTTGATCCCGGTGTGGCGCCGGTGCCGCCGGGTGTCGAGGAAATGACGCGGGACTTTGGCCACCACGAAAACCTGGTTGATCGCCTGACGCGCGCCCTTGCCGCCGAATTGCCCTTGCTGCCACGGGACGGCGGCTTTATCGCACCTGGTTATGATGCCGGGCTTGATGAACTGCGGGGCTTGCGTGACCAGACGCGTCGTCATATCGCCGGCTTGCAGGCGGACTACGCCAAAGATACCGGGATCACCGGCCTCAAGATCCGCCACAACAATGTGCTGGGTTATTTCATCGAGGTCACGGCGACACACGCCGACAAGATCATGAGCCGCGACGATGCGCACTACATTCATCGCCAGACCATGGCCAACGCCGTGCGCTTCACCACCACTGAACTGGGTGAGCTCGAGCGCGAAATATCCTCGGCCGCCGACCGGGCGCTGGCGCTGGAGGCGAAGTTCTTTCAGGACCTGGTTGATGAAATCTCGGGGCGCGGGCGGGAAATCGCCACGTCCGCCGAGGCCCTCGCGCGCCTTGATGTGGCGGCGGCCCTTGCCGAGCTTGCCATCACCCGGCGCTACACTCGCCCGTTGATCGACGACAGCGTGGCGTTCGAAATTACAGGCGGTCGCCATCCCGTGGTCGAGGCGGCGCTTGAGCAAAACCAGGACGGCACGTTTGTCGCCAATGACTGTGATCTCTCGGAAGACCAGCGCCTCTGGTTGCTCACTGGCCCCAACATGGCGGGTAAAAGTACCTTCCTGCGCCAGAACGCCTTGATCGCCGTGCTGGCCCAGATGGGGGGATACGTCCCGGCGGCCAGCGCCCTTATCGGTGTGGTTGACCGGTTGTTCAGCCGGGTCGGGGCCGCCGATGACCTGGCGCGCGGGCGCTCGACCTTTATGGTCGAGATGGTCGAGGCGGCGGCGATCCTCAACCAGTCAGGCGATCGTGCGCTAGTGATCCTCGATGAAATTGGCCGGGGCACCGCAACATATGATGGCCTCTCCATCGCCTGGGCGGTGATCGAACACCTGCACGAAGTGAACCGTTGCCGGGCGTTGTTCGCCACGCACTATCATGAGCTGACGGCGTTATCGACCAAGCTGCCGGCGCTGGCCACCCACACGCTCCGCGTCAAGGAGTGGCAGGGCGAAGTGGTCTTCCTTCATGAAGTCGCTCCGGGGACTGCAGACCGGAGTTACGGCATTCAGGTCGCCAAACTGGCGGGTCTGCCCAAGGCCGTGGTCGAGCGCGCAGGCGAAATCCTCGAGACCCTCGAACAGGGCGAACAGGCCAGTGCTGTTTCCCGCATGGCCGAGGATTTACCGCTGTTTGCCGCCGCACCCGCCAAACCGGCACCGGTCGTTTCGACTGCGGAACCATCTGCCGTCGAGGCCGAATTGAACGCCCTGCATCCCGATGACATGTCACCGCGTGAAGCACTGGAAGCATTGTTCCGTTTACGCGGGTTATTGAAGGAATGAGGGCTGCCGCGTCGTTTTTCTATCGGCACGGCGCTAAATCTGAGAATATGACGTATGCATAAGGTCAAAAATCATCGCGAGGTTCTGGATCGGCGCGAGCTCGGCGGGTTTCTCAATGACCTGGCTGAGAGCTCTGATGTGCGCTCGCCTGCTGTACGCGGCGAGATATTGGCCAAAACCAAGGAACTGCTCGCGGCAGGCCGGGCCGAAGTGCGCCGGCGCTTTGAGGAAGCCGGTGCCAGCGGTCATGAAACCGCGCGCGCGCAGTGTTACCTCGTCGATCAGATCTTGCGCACGCTCTATGATTTTACCATCACCCATGTTTATCCAAGCCACAGCCCGACCTCGGGTGAGCGCCTCGGCGTCGTCGCAGTCGGCGGTTATGGACGCGGCGAGATGGCACCATTTTCTGATGTCGATCTATTGTTCCTGCTGCCCTACAAACAGACGCCGTGGGGCGAGCAGGTCGTTGAATATCTGCTTTATCACTTGTGGGATCTCGGCCTGAAGGTCGGGCATGCGACGCGCTCGGTCGATGAATGCGTGCGACTTTCCAAGGCCGACGTCACCATTCGCACGGCCATTCTTGAAGCGCGCTATCTCTGTGGCGATGAAACGCTGTTTGGCGATTTACGCGCCCGTTATCTGAAAGATGTTGTTACCGGAACGGGACCAGATTTCACCGATCTGAAATTGCTCGAACGCGACGAGCGGCACAAAAAATTCGGCGAATCACGTTATCTGGTGGAGCCCAACATCAAGGAGGGCAAAGGCGGGTTACGTGATCTGCATACGCTGTTCTGGATCGCCAAGTATTTTTATCAGGTCGATAAAGTCTCCGAACTGGTCAAGCTTGAAGTCCTGACGGCGCGGGAGCTCAGGCGCTTCACCAAGGCCGAGGAATTTCTCTGGCGGGTGCGCTGCCACCTTCATTATCTGACGGGACGCCCCGAAGAACGCCTGACGTTTGATGTGCAGTCTGAAATCGGCAAGCGGCTGAACTATACCGACCGCACCAACAACCAGGCGGTCGAGCGTTTCATGAAGCACTATTATCTCATCGCCAAGGAAGTCGGCGATTTGACCCGGATCATTTGTGCCTCCATCGAGGAAGAGCACAAACGCCCGGCGCGTTTCCGCCTGCTCGGGTTGCCCAAATTGCCGAAGCTCGGCGGCCTGCGCCGTCAGGAAGTCGACGGCTTCGTCATTGAAGGCGGTCGCATCGATCTTAAAGACACCGATATGTTCGAGAGCGATCCCGTCTCAATTCTCCGGCTTTTCCGCAATGCCCAGGAACGTCGCGTCGACATTCACCCGAGCGCCCTGACCGCGGTGACACGCAATCTGAAACGCATTGACGCGGGCATGCGCAAAGACGCCGACGCCAACCGGATTTTTCTCGAAATCCTGACCTCGCAGGAGGATCCGGAAACGTCTCTCAGACGGCTGAATGAAGCCGGTGTCTTCGGGCGCTTTGTGCGCGATTTTGGCCGGGTCGTTGCCCAGATGCAGCACGACATGTACCACGTCTACACGGTTGATGAGCACACCATCCGGGCCGTCGGCATGCTGGCCCAGATCGAGGCCGGCCTGCTCGAGGACGAACACCCGCTGAGCCACGAAATCATTCACAAGGTGATCTCGCGCGAAGTCCTTTATGTCGCCGTCATGCTGCACGATATCGCGAAGGGCCGGGGCGGTGATCATGCGGAACTGGGGGCGAAGGTTGCACAGAAATTGTGCCCGCGTCTCGGAATGTCGGCGGAAGATACCGAGACCGTCTCATGGCTGGTGCTGCATCACCTTGATATGAGTCGCACCGCTTTCAAACGTGACGTGCAGGACCCGCAAACAATCATAGACTTCGCCGAAGTTGTGCAGGACCCGGAACGGCTGCGCCTGTTGCTGATCCTGACGGTCGCCGATATCCGCGCTGTTGGACCGGGTCGCTGGAACGGCTGGAAAGGCCAGTTGCTGCGCGAACTTTATTACCGCACGGAAGAAGCACTGTCGGGCGGCATGTCGGGCGAAGGCGCAAAAGAACGCGTCGAGCACGCAAAATACGCCCTGCGCGATGCCCTTGGCGACTGGCCCGAAGCGGCGCTCGAAAAGCAGCTCGCACGCGGCTACGATTCCTACTGGCTGGCTGCCGATACACCGAGCCACAAACGTGATGCCGAACTGATGCGCCGTGCCGATCAGAAGGCCGCCGACGGTGGGGCCGGGCTAACCATCGATATGTATGTCGACAGTTTCCAGGCGGTGACGGCGGTGACGGTTTTTGCCGCTGATCATGCCGGGCTTTTTTCGCGCATCGCCGGGGCCATCGCTGTCGCAGGTCTCAACGTTGTGCACGCAACGATTTTCACCACCACCGACGGCATGGCGCTCGATACCTTCTGGGTGCAGGAGCCCAAAGGGCTGGCGGCGGTGACCGACCCGGCGCGCCTGAAAAAACTGGAAACAACCATCGAAGACACGCTGGCCGGTCGCATCAACATTCAAAAATCCCTCGCCGCCAAGGCCGGACCACCCAGCCGCACCCGCGCTTTCAAGGTCGGCCAGCGCGTACTGATCGATAACAAGGCGTCGAGCGTCTACACCGTTGTCGAAGTCAGCGGACGCGACCGGCGCGGCCTGCTGCACGATGTCACCGGGGCCTTCGCCGAGATGGGCCTGTCGGTCGCCAGTGCCCGCATCGCGACCTACGGCACGCGGGCGTCGGATGTGTTTTACGTCAAGGATGTGTTCGGCCTGAAAGTCACGCACGAGGGCAAGCTTGAGAACATTCGCCAGCGTCTGACGGAAGTGCTCAATGTGGCACCGTCCGGCAAAAAATCCGATGCAAAAGAAGCGGCGACCGCCGCCTGATACTTACACATTACCTTCGGGAGAATGAACGATGATCGGTGACCCTGTAGCGCTGCGCATTCGGCGGAAGATTGACCGTGCGCCCAAGACACTGGTGCGCGCGTTCGCCCGCGCCCAGACCAGCTTTATCGCCGATGCCATGCAGGGCTGGAACTGCCTGCACTATTCGATCAAGGGGCTGAACCCCAAACAGAAGTTTGCCGGCACGGCGGTCACCGCTTTCAACGGCCCGCGCGACAATCTCGCCGCCATGGCCATGCTGGACGTTGCCAAACCGGGTGACGTTCTGGTCATCGCCACGGCACAGGACGAATCCGGTGCGGTGATCGGCGACCTCTGGGCCGCCCTTGCCAAACAGAAGGGCGTTGTCGGTATTGTCACCGATGGTCTGGTACGCGATGCCGTGGGCTGCGAAAAACTCGGGCCGCCGACATTTTGCCGCGGCCTCAGTCCCAATGCCGGTTATCGCAATGGTCCGGGCGAGGTTAACACCACCGTCTCTGTCGGCGGCATCAGCATCTCGCCGGGTGATATTATTGTTGGCGATCGCGACGGCGTCGTCGTCGTACCGCGCGACGAAGCCGCCCGGATTAAAAAAACTCTCGATCAAGTGATCAAGGCGGAGGCCATCAAAGACAAACAGATCGCGGCCAAGTCGATCAAATCCTTCTGGGATCCTGAAAAATTCAAAGACCGCGGGATCGAATATCTGGATTTTTGACCGTCCCTATTTCAACAGCTTGCCAATCTCGGCAAACGTCGCGGCTTCAGCGGCGTAGTCGAATGTGCCTTCGTCCTTCACTTCGCGTGCCGCCCGGATAAACGCCCCCAGTGCCGCGCGTGCCATTGATGCACCAACACTGATGCGGCGCACCCCGGCGTCGGACAGTTCGGCGACCGACATCTGCGCACCGGTTAGCCCGCGCACAACATTGACCGGTTTAGAGACGGACTGACAAACTGTGCGCACGGCGTCGAGGTCGGGCAGGCCCGGCGCATACAGCACATCGGCCCCGGCTTTCTCATATGCCTGCAGGCGCTCGATGGTGTCATAAAGATCGGGGCGGCCATGCAGATAGTTCTCGGCCCGCGCCGTAAAAGTAAAATGAAAGGGCAGCGCCCGCACCGCTTCAACACCGGCCGCCACGCGATCCACCGCTTCACTCAATTCATAAATCGGCACATCCGCGTTGCCGGAATAATCCTCGATCGAGGCCCCGACAAGACCGGTCTCCGCCGCCAGCCGATAGGTCTCGGCAACCTCACCAAGCGTCGCGCCATAGCCGTTCTCCAGGTCCGCCGACACGGGCAAATCCGTCGCCGCCACCAGGTCCCGGCAATGCGCCAGTACTTCATCGCGTGTCACAGAACCCGCCGCCCGCCCCAGCGAAAAATCCAGCCCCGCACTCGTCGTCGCCAACGCCTCAAACCCCATATTCGCCAACATCCGCGCCGTCCCCACATCCCACGGATTGGGAATAACGAACGCCGTGTCGCGTTCGTGCAGGGCTTTGAAAGTTTGGGCTTTGTTGGCTTGAGTTGGAATAGTCATTGTTTTGGGTTCCTGTCCGGGCAACGTCCGACTGTCTCAGCGCCAATAATATGTTCATGTTTTGTGCTTAAGCAAGCAGCGTCCAAAACAGCAACTGAAATTTGATATAACAAATAGCCGTCACTCTCGCGAAGGCGGGAGTCCATACTGAGGTGAAATCGAACGCGGAATATCACTATGGATTCCCGCCTGCGCGGGAATGACGTTTGAGACATTCCTCCGCCTTCCTTCCGCCGCATTAATCGGCTAAGACCGGGGCATGGGGGCGCAACCTAAACTTTTGAAAGCGATTGCCACGGTCGGCGGGTTTACGATGATCAGCCGTGTGCTGGGATTTGTGCGCGATGTCCTGTTGGCCTCGGTGTTGGGCGCGGGGCCGGTGGCGGATGCGTTTTTTGTGGCTTTCAAGCTGCCCAATTTTTTCCGCCGGTTGTTTGCCGAGGGTGCCTTTAATGCGGGCTTCGTGCCGCTCTTTTCAAAGTATCTGGAAAGTGAGGGGCGGGCGGCGGCGAAGGAATTTGCTGAACAATCGCTGGCGTTGTTGCTGCTTATCCTGTTCGGCTTTGTTGTCGCGCTGCAGGCCCTGATGCCGTGGGTGATGATGGGCATGGCACCGGGCTTCATGGCCGATCCGGAAAAATTTGATCTGACGGTGCAGCTTTCCCGGCTGACCTTCCCCTATCTTTTGTTCATCAGTCTGGTCTCCCTGATGGGTGGCGTGATGAATTCGCTCGGGCGCTTTGCTGCTGTGGCGGCAACGCCAATATTGCTTAATCTGTGCCTGATCGCTTCGGTCATCGGCCTGGTGGATGTCATGCCGACGGCCGGACATGCCCTTGCCTGGGGCGTCGCGATTGCTGGCATGGTGCAATTTGTCTGGATGCTGATCGCCTTGCAGCGCGAAGGTATGTTGTTGCGCTTGCCGAGGCCCCGGCTCAGCCCGCGCGTCATCGCCCTGCTCAAGCTCATCGCCCCCGCCGCTGTGGGTGCGGGTGTGGTGCAAATCAATCTGGTGATCGATATCATTCTGGCCTCCCTGCTGCCGGAAGGCTCGGTGAGTTATCTCTTTTATGCTGATCGCTTGAGCCAGCTTCCGCTGGGTGTCGTCGGGGTTGCCGTCGGCACGGCGCTGTTGCCGCTATTGTCACGCCAGATCGCGGCGGGCGATCAGGCAGCGGCCAACGCGTCACAAAACCGCGCCATCGAATTCGCCCTGCTGCTCGCCGTACCCGCCGCCATAGCGCTGGTGGTTGTCGCTGCCCCGATCATATCCGTGCTGTTTGAACGCGGTGCGTTTGACGCAACGACGACGCTCAAGACCAGCTATGCCGTCATGGCGTATGCGGTGGGGCTGCCCGCCTTCATTTTGGTCAAGGTCCTGACGCCCGGCTTCTTTGCCCGGCAAGATACCCGCACGCCCGTGCGCATCGCGCTGATCGCACTTGGTGTTAATCTCGTGCTCAACGTCGCCCTGATGATCCCGCTGCAGCATACTGGTCTGGCCCTGGCCACAGCGATTTCGGCCTGGGTCAATTGCGCGCTGCTCTACACCACTCTGAGCCGAGAGGGTCATTTTGAGGCCGATGCGCGGCTCAATGCCCGGCTGATTGGCACGGTGTCTTCAGCCCTTGTCATGGGTGGCGTACTTTATGGTCTGGCGATTTATTTGACGCCGTGGTTTGGCGGAGACGAACAACAACGCATTGCAGCCCTTGTCACCCTGATTGCCGCCGGGCTCGGCACCTACGGCGTGATGGCCCAGCTCACCGGGGCGGCGCGGCTCGGCGATCTCAAATCGCAACTGCGCGGTCAGAAAAGTTGACCGGACGGCCCGGCCTTGCCATAACAGCCCACCAATTTTGCCAGCAACCAACAATTCTTAAAGCCCGTGTCCAAAACGGGCGAAAGCGAGTTCGACGAATGAGTACCAAGCGCATCTTTTCGGGTGTTCAACCGACCGGCAATCTTCACCTCGGCAATTACCTCGGCGCCATCCGCAACTGGGCCCGCCTGCAGTCCGACTATGAATGCATCTATTGCATGGTTGATCTGCATGCCATCACGATTTTTCAGGACCCGGCCGAACTCAAGGCCTCGACCCGCGAAGTTGCGGCGAGCCTGCTTGCCGCCGGCATCGATCCACAAACCTCAATCGTCTTTAACCAGAGCCAGGTGTCGGCCCATGCCGAACTGGCCTGGATCTTCAACTGCGTGGCGCGTCTGGGCTGGCTCAACCGTATGACCCAGTTCAAGGAGAAGGCCGGTAAAAACCGCGAGAACGCTTCGGTCGGGCTCTATGCCTATCCCAACCTGATGGCTGCCGATATCCTCATCTACAAGGCGACGCACGTCCCGGTCGGCGAAGATCAGAAACAGCATCTCGAACTGACGCGCGATATCGCCCAGTCGTTTAATTCGGCCTATGGCGTGGACTATTTTCCGCTCACCGAGCCGCTGATCTTTGGTGAGGCCACCCGCGTCATGAGCCTGCGCGATGGCTCGAAAAAAATGTCGAAGTCGGAGCCTTCCGAGATGAGCCGCATCATCCTGACGGACAGCCCTGAAGATATCGCCAAGAAAATCCGCAAGGCCAAAACCGATCCGCAGCCGCTGCCGTCAACAACAAAAGAGATGGCGGAACGTCCCGAAGCCGCCAACCTGATCGGCATCTTCGCGGCCCTTGATGACAAATCGGCGGCCGATGTTTGCAGCCAGTTCGGCGGCGTTGAATTCTCGCAGTTCAAGAAAGAACTGGTGGAGCTTGCCGTCGACAAGCTGTCGCCGATCACCACCGAAATGCAGCGTCTGATGCAGGATCACACTTATGTCGATGGCGTGTTGCGCGAGGGTGCCGAGCGGGCCGCCGTGATCGCCGATCCGATCCTGAGGGAAGTCCAGGATCTCGTCGGCTTTCTTCGGCCCTGATGCTTCCAATGGGAAATCCCTTGTCGATGGCGGGTTTGCTGCCCATCTAATGCCCTATGGAACGCATAACTGAACTCTTTTCACGCCGTCCGCAGTTGCCGAACTTCTCGGGCTCGGTCGGCAAAACCGTTGGCGGCGTTACTGCCGCCCTCGCTGTCATCGCTGTGATGTACTATCCGATTGGCATGGCGCTCACCCATCACGTCAATGACGACATCAAGTTTGCCGCGGCTGAAGATGCTGTGCCCAAGGGGGCGAGCTTCGCAGTTGCCGCCACCGCCGGCCTGATCGAGCGTGAAGTCGATCAGGTGAGTTGGGTGGCCAATGATCCGTGGTTTATGCCAGGCGCCGCGCTCGACAACATGCCTAATTTCCAGCAGGGCGTTGTTGCTGCACTGGCGCGTTTCACCTTCGAATTGACCGATCAGATCGGGCGCACACGAGGCTCGAGCCAGACCGACAAGGACCTGCAGGAAGCCGCCGGATTGTTGCAGTATTCCGGTACCAAGTGGGTTTTCGATTTTTCAACCTCGATAGCGCCGACCGCGACTTCGGAAGCGCAGTATCGAAAAGCCCGCCGTTCGTTGATCGCCTACAACAAGCGCCTCGCCGAAGGCAACGCCGTGTTTGAGCGCCGGGCCGATAACCTGATGGCGACACTTGATCGCATGGCGCTTGATCTCGGCTCGTCGTCGGCAGCGATTGATCAGCACATTGGTTTGTACGGTGGCGGCATTTTTGATTTCCAGGCCGACGATCTTTTCTACAGCGTCAAGGGTCAGCTCTATGCCTACACCATATTGCTGCGCGAACTGGCGCGTGATTTTGGCAATATCATTGTCGAGCGCGAGCTGACAAAAGCTTGGTCGCTGATGATGGGAAGCTTTGAACATGCCGCCGGGCTTGATCCGCTGGTCATCGTCAACGGTGCGCCCGACGGTCAAATGGTGCCGAGCCATCTGGCGGCCCAGGGTTTTTATCTCCTGCGCGCCCGGACCCAGATGCGGGAAATAACGAATATCCTGTTGAAATAGTTGGGTATTTAGCGAACCAATTGATTTTCCACACTTTTTGTAGGTCTTTGCGCGACAGAATTGTGATCACCATGCGACAAGGTGTCTCTTGATTTTTGTCATGGCTTCCGCCATTTAGAGTGTTGTACGCGCGAGAAACCTTGCGGAGAAAGAGAGCAAATGTTTATTCAGACCGAAACCACACCGAACCCCGCCACGCTTAAATTCCTGCCCGGCCAGGCCGTGATGGAAAATGGCACGGCAAACTTCGCCGACCGCGAAGCTGCCGGACGCTCGCCTCTGGCGACACGCATTTTTGACGTTGAAGGCGTCACCGGTGTGTTCTTTGGCTCGGACTTTGTCACGGTGTCCAAGGGCGCTGTCGACTGGAATGACATCAAGCCCGCCGTTCTCGGTGCGATCATGGATCACTTCACATCAGGTGCCGCACTGATCGAACACGCCGCCGAAGAGACCGGTGACGGCGAAGACGATGACGGTGTCGTCATGCAGATCAAGGAATTGCTTGAAACCCGTGTGCGCCCCGCTGTGGCCCAGGATGGCGGTGATATCATCTTCCACGGCTTTGAAGACGGTGTCGTCCATCTTGAAATGCATGGCGCCTGTGCGGGTTGCCCCTCATCGACGATGACCCTGAAACACGGCATCGAGAACATGCTGCGCCACTACATTCCCGAAGTTCTGGAAGTTCGCCAGACCTGAGCGCGGCTCGGACGAGCCATCAAAAAATGAAATTTGCAGTGATCCCAGTGCCTTAAATGGCGTCGGGATTGTTGCATGGACTCTGGTTAAATTAGTCACTATAAGATCGCGGTTATTAACGAGGGCGGTGGAAACACTGTGAGTGGGACCTCATAGATTTGTGTCACGACATGTTTGGTTTTTTTGCTATATCTGGTATGTTAGGGTGTTTTAATTACCAGATTGAGTATCTATCAAGCTGATTGAGCGTGTCGAGACCCTACTGTTTCTGCCTGAACAGGCCCAAAGGTTTGCCGAGGAAATGCCGTAATGTCCCAACTCGCGTCGTCCGGTCGTACTGGACATTTTCTGCCAGGTTTTGATCGATCTTTTATTGGCATCTTGCTGGCCAGTATTGTCGGCCTTTATGGCGCGGTGGCGGTTGACGCCGTGATCTCGGGCCATGGCTCGACCTCGCAGGGACACAACTTCCTTGTCGTGCCGGACGTCAAAACTTCTGATGCAACCCGTCCCGTGCAAGAGCCCGAACCTGATCCGGCGACACATAATCTGACGGCGACGGCGCGCAAAGGCCTTGGCAAGTCAGCCAAAGTCGTCGTGACACCGATACCGCACCTCAGGCCCTTCGGTTTTAAAAGCGCACAAAAATCACTGGCGGCCCGGGCCAAGGCAGTTACGTTGCCGATCCTGATTGCCACGTCAGCCGATCTCGACAACAAGTTGTCCAAGGCCGGTTTCAATCTGGCAGAAATTCGCGATGGCGCCGCCGTGCCGCGTTTCACGCTCGTCAGCCTGCCGCGCGATCTGCCTGATTTGCGCTCGGTCAAGGCGCGCAAGGATCTCTTTATCCGGGTCATGCTGCCGCTGGTTCTTCAGGCCAATGAAAAAGTCCGCAAAGACCGGTCGCGCCTTTTGAACCTCAACGTCCGGCGCGACAATCTGGGACAGGCCGATCTGGTCTGGCTCAAAGCAGTTTCTGAAAAATACGGTGTCGAGGAAACAGACAGGCGCAAACAGTTTGCCGAACTGAAACGCCGCATCGACATTATTCCGCCCTCGCTGGCGCTCGCCCAGGGTGCGGAGGAATCTGGCTGGGGCACCTCGCGCTTTGCCATGGAAGGCAATGCCGTATTCGGGCAATGGACCTACAAAAAGGGCAAGGGCATCGTCCCGTCCAAACGCGATGAAGGCAAACGACACGAAATCAAGTCCTTTACCGGATTGCGCTCCTCCATCGCTGCCTACGTCAACAATCTCAATACGCACTGGGCCTATGTTGAATTCCGTGCCGGCCGGGCCGAAGCCCGCAAACAGGGCGGCGTCTTGCGCGGTGACAAACTGATCGGGAATTTACGCAAATATTCCCAGCGCGGCGAAGACTATATCCGCACCATCAAGACCATCATGCGGGTTAACGGATTTTCGGAATTTGATCGCGCCCGCCTGCAGCAACTGGACGGCGAAGAAACCTGATCCAAAAATTCCTGTTCAGGATTTCGGTACGAGGAACTGGCGGCCGAGCCAGCGCCAGCGTCCATCCTTTGTCCGCATCGTACAGTTGATGCGCGCCCGGCCCGGCGGGAAGGGCTGATCAAACCTCACTTCAAAACGCTGGCTGCCCAGCCGTTCAATGCGCACCGGCGTCGGCAGGTGCGAGGCGAAGCAGGTCAGCCGCCCGATACCGGCAATCCGGTCGGACACCGTAAAGCCATAGGCCGGCGGGTTCGGCCCCAGCCTGGTATCGACCGGGGCGATCTCCGCCACCGGGATCGGCAAGGCATTGACGGCCAGCCGCAAACGCTCAAGGCCTCCATAATTTTCGTTGATGGCGAAGCGCGGCAGGTAGTACGGGTCGTTGCCCGCGACCACAACGCCCGAATGCTGGCCGAAGGCGGCGATGATGTCTCGTTTTGCGATGAGGTCTTTCAGGGCAGCGGAAACTTCGCCATAGGGGTAGGCAAAAATATTTGGGATGCGCCCGAGGACTTCCATGAATTTGGCATCGCTGCGCGCCAGATCAGCGGCGATGCGTTCGTCGGAGATCGAGGCCATATGCGCGTGGGCGGCACCGTGGTGGCCGATCTCAACGCCATCGGCGGCCAGTTCGCGGATTTGATCCCACGTCATGTAATTGTGCTGACGCCCGGGCTGATCGGTTGAGACAAATAACGCAAACGGCAGACCGGCTTTTTTCAGCCGGGGCCAAGCCTGGTGATAGACCGAGGCATACGCGTCATCAATGGTGATGGCGACTGTGCGATCCGGCAGGGGGCGGTTATTGACCATGGCATCGACTAGTTGTGACAGCGGCACAACGTTGTAACCACCGCTCGTCAATTCACCGATGTGCGCATCAAACTGATCAAGCGTCACATTTGTCGATGGATAGTTTGCCTCGCCGAAGCGGTGATACATCAGAGTAACGGCATGCGGTCGCTCCGCCGCCTGAACCTGCGGCGCGTACGACACGACGGCGATAGCCGCCACGGCAATAATCTGTGCCAGACACAAAAGGACAATTGATCTCATATGAATATCTTACATCATTTGTGTGCCGGCGTCGGCGTCACTTAATGCCGCATAACGCCGGGCGTCAAAAAGCTGATAGTGCCACCATTCATTGCGAAAAAAATCCCAGCCTGCCGTTGTCATGATGCCCATCAGCAGATGACGGTTACGCTGGGCCCCGGCGGAAACGCCGGACGCTCCGTGATGAGAAAGCGGTGTAAAGGCGTCGAAGCCCGTGCCCATATCAAGCGGCTTCCCGGCAGCGTCGATCAGGGTCAAATCAATCGCAACACCCCGGCTGTGTGGCGAGCCGCGCCACGGCGGAGAGAGAAATTCAGGATCCGGCGTGTGTTGCCACAGGACCCATTGCGCCTCGGCGGGCCGGAAGGCATCAAAGATCAAAAAGCGCAGATCAAGTGCCGCCGCCAGCTCGATGGCGCGGGCCAAAAGATCGGCGGCATCGGCATGCAAAAAACACGCGGCACGGCGATAAACCGCAGCACCTGAAAAATTATTCGCAGTGGCGTAGGCTATTTCGACATCGACATCAAAATCGGGCGGTGTTATTTCGACGAGCATGGAAGCGAACCAGACAGACTGTTTCAACAGGGCGCGGTGTTTGAGATTATCATGAAGTTACTGGCAATCGATACTACCCTTGAAACCTGCTCGGTTGCGGTATTGCTGGACGACGCGCTGGCGGCGCACCGGTCGGCGCAAATCGGCCGCGGTCACGCCGAAGCCCTGATGCCGATGATCGGCGTGGTTCTGGCCGAAGCCGGTGCGGGTTATGGCGACCTCGATGCCGTGGCGGTCACGACGGGTCCGGGCTCATTCACAGGCCAGCGCGTCGGCCTGTCAGCGGCGCGCGGCATCGGCCTTGCGCGGTCGATCCCGGTCAAGGGCGTGACGACATTAAGCGCCATCGCCTTCGGCCTGATTGCCGATGATCTGGTGCAGGATGGCGAGGACATTTTGGTCGCTCTCGACGCCCGGCGGAACGAAGTCTACATTCAGCACTTCCCGGCACCCTTCGGCTGGCCCTGTATTGAGAGCCGGCCCGCAGCTATCCCCATCGAGGATCTCGGTTCCCTGCGGCACGGCGACAAGTGTGTCGTTGTTGGCACGGGCGCTGGCCTGGTACGTGAGGCCACAAGTGAACAAACAGTGGGCTTGCGTTATCTCGCTGCGCCTGGTGAAGCCGATGCTCGCCACGTCGGGGCGCTGGCAATGGCGGAAATCGCTGCGACCGGATTGCCGACGACACCGCCTGCTCCGCTCTACCTTCGCGCGCCCGATGCCAAACTGCCGGGCGGCAAATCGCCTTGAGCTCTCGGCAAGAGTTCGCGCTGTCGGAGGTGGACGAAGCATATGCCGCCGTGTTGTCCGAATTGCATGCCGCAGCGTTTGCCGGCACCACTGACGCCTGGTCAGCCGACGCTTTCGTAAAACTCATGGCCATGCCCGGTGCGGTCGCCTGGCTTGCTACGGACAGGGAACAAATCCCGGCCGGCTTCGCCCTCGCCCGAACCGGTAGCGGGGAATGTGAAATTATTGTCATCGGTGTTGATCCGGGCGTCCGCAGATGCGGCGTCGGCGAACGCCTGCTGGATCGCATATTGTCGTCGGCCTTGCAGGCGCAGGTGCCGGTTATTCTGGAAGTCGCGGCGGATAATATAGCGGCGATCTCGCTTTATGACGCCAGCGGGTTCGTCGAAGCCGGGCGTCGGCGGCATTATTACCGAAGGTCTTCGGGCCCGGTGGACGCTCTGATCCTGCGCAAGGACTCCTGAGCCGGGACGGTCAGGATTCTTGTCAGGATTTTTGCAGAACCAGCACGTGAATACCGGGCTGTTGATCATCTGCCTGCAGTGACAAAACCTGATGACCTTCGTCGAGGACGGACCGCGGCACGTTCTCCAGCGGCTCGCCGTCACTCAGGCGAACTTCGGCGATTTCGCCCGCAGCCATTTTTTCCATCAGTAACTTCGCCTTGACGAAAGTGATAGGGCAAATATCGCTCGTGATGTCTAGGTAATGATCAATTTTTGTCTTCACAGTTTTCCTTTTGATTCTTTTGATCTATTTAATATTCATTGAAATGATCTATGAGACACAATATATAAATACTAATCATTATAAAAGAAGGCGGGAATTTGATGTCCGATCCAATTGAAACAAATGAACTTCTTGCATTAACCACAGACATCGTTGCATCGCACGTCTCGAACAACGATGTACCAGTCGCGGAATTACCGCAACTTATCAATCAGGTTTTCGGCGCGCTGGCTCAACTCGGCGGCGCCGCCCCTGCCGCCAAGGAAAAACCGACTCCGGCCGTGCCGATCAAAAAATCGATCGCCCCGGACTATATTGTCTGCCTCGAAGATGGCAAAAAGCTGAAAATGCTGAAGCGTCACATCAAAACCCGCTACAACCTGACACCGGACGAATATCGCGAACGTTGGGGCCTGGGGGCGGATTATCCGATGGTTGCGCCAAATTATGCTGCGCAACGCTCTGATCTGGCGAAAAAAATTGGCCTCGGCACAAAGCCGCGGCGCAATAGCTGAGGTTAATTGTCCAGTCCGGATAACGTGAACCGGTTCGTCATTCCGTTGGTTCAAGGGAGCGCGTGAATTGCCCAATCCGTCGCGGCTGGAGAGGCTGTGTATTGAAAAAGGCATGAAGATGACGGCCCAGCGGCGCGTCATCGCCCGGGTGCTGTCTGAATCCGAAGACCATCCGGATGTCGAAGACGTTTATGCCCGCGCCAGCGCGATTGATCCCAAAATCTCGATTGCCACCGTATATCGTACCGTTCGCCTGTTTGAAGAGGCCGAAATCCTTGAACGCCATGACTTTGGCGACGGTCGCGCGCGCTTTGAGGAGGTCTCGGACGAGCACCACGATCACTTCATCAATATCCGCACGCGCGAAGTACTCGAATTTCAGGATCCGGAAATCGAACGCCTGCAAAGTGAAATCGCGCGGCGCATGGGGTATCGCCTTGTCGGGCACAAACTTGAACTGTATGGCGTTCCACTGGATGAAGACGGCAAGTGACTGAATTCGTCTGATGTATGTTGTTCGGGGGACACTTAACGTGGTCCTGCTGCTCGCCTGGACATTTATTTTGCTTCCGTTACAAATAATTGCGGCCCGTCAGGGCGGGGCACTATCCAGATACATACCCAGGCTTTTTCATCGTGGTGCCGCGCTGATCATTGGCTTGCGCGTCGATGTCATCGGAACGCCCCTGCAGCAAACACCCGTACTCTTTGTCGCCAATCATGCCTCGTGGATCGATATCGTTGTGTTGGGGACCTTGATGGAAGCCGGTTTTATCGCCAAAAGTGAAGTCGCCACCTGGCCCGGCCTCAGTTTGCTGGCGCGGCTGCAGGGCTCGGTTTTTGTCGCCCGTCAGCGGCAGAAAACGGCGGTTCAGGCCGATGAGATCACCGCGCATTTGCAGCGCGGTCGGCGTCTCGTGCTGTTTCCCGAAGGCACCAGCAATGATGGCCGTCGGGTTCTGGCCTTCCGCAGCGGCTTTTTTTCGGTTGCCGAACGCTGGCCGGGCGCGAGCCCCTTGCCGGTTCAATCCATTAGTATCGCCTATGTCGAACACCATGGACTGCCGATCCGCCGTGCCGACATGCCGACGTTCGCGTGGTATGGCGACATGGAACTGGCACCCCATTTATGGGAATTGTTGTGCCAGGGCGGTAGTTTTCGCGCCCGGGTCGAGTTTCACGAGCCTGTTTCCAATGAAAGCCATCCAGACCGCAAGATTCTGGCCGCCCATTGTGAGGCTCTCGTCGCCGCCGGGCTGGATCGCGCGCATAGCGGTCAAATCCCGCTGGATCAAGGACTTGTGGCACCTTGACATCAACCACTTAAGTGCGCATCTTCATTAGACAAGACGCGGCCACTTAACCAGGAACACTTAACAGGATATAAGCGACCTACTTTGACGAAAACGGCCCCGAGCCCCAAAAAACTGCACATCCGTACGTACGGGTGCCAGATGAATGTGTACGATTCCAGCCGGATGGCGGATGTGCTTGCACCCTTGGGCTACACCCAGACAGATGATGCGGAGGGGGCCGATATGGTCATCCTCAACACGTGCCATATTCGCGAAAAAGCGGCGGAAAAAGTCTATTCCGAGCTCGGGCGTTTGCGCCTGCAAAAAGAAGCCAGATCCAGTGCCGAAGAGCCGATGGTCATCGCCGTCGCCGGTTGTGTTGCGCAAGCTGAAGGCGATGAAGTCAAGCGCCGGGCGCCGTGGGTCGATATGGTGTTTGGACCGCAGGCCTATCACAACCTGCCGGATATGGTGCAGGCAGCGGCGCGCGGCGCCGGGGTTGTCGAGACGGATTTCCCGGCTGTGCCCAAGTTTGATGCCCTGCCGTTCGAGACGATTTCCCAGGGTCCCAGCGCTTTTCTGACGGTTCAGGAAGGCTGCGACAAATTCTGTACCTTCTGTGTTGTGCCCTATACCCGGGGCGCTGAATATTCTCGCCCCGTTAATGATATTCTGGCGGAGGCCCGCCGTATGGTGGCGGGCGGCAGCGCCGAAATCACCTTGCTTGGTCAAAACGTTAATGCCTATCACGGCGACGGTCCGGACGGCAGCGCCTGGTCGCTGGGCCGCCTGATCGAGGGGCTTCAGGCCGTCGACGGTCTGGCGCGGCTGCGCTATACGACATCGCACCCGCTCGACATGGATGCCGAGCTTATTGCTGCCCATCGTGATTTTGATGTCCTGATGCCGTATCTGCATTTACCCGTGCAGTCCGGGTCGGACCGCGTGTTGGCCGCGATGAACCGGCGGCACAAGGCGGCTGACTACTTGCGTGTGGTTGATCTTCTGCGCGAGGCCCGGCCTGACATCGCTTTGTCCGGTGATTTTATTGTCGGCTTCCCGGGTGAAACAGATGCAGATTTTGAGGCGACCATGGACTTGGTGCGCCGGGTTGGCTACGCCAGTGCCTATTCCTTCAAGTACAGCCCGCGGCCCGGTACGCCTGCGGCCACGCTGGATGATCAGGTTGAGGAAGCGGTCCAGGTCGAACGCCTGGCGCAGCTGCAGGACCTGATCAATTCACAGCAATTTGATTTCAATAAAAGTACGGTCGGCCTGACCTTTGATGTTCTGCTGGAACGGCCCGGCAAACACGAAGGACAATTGATGGGTCGAAGCCCGTACAATCAATCCGTCCACGTGCACGATGCCGTGTCTGCGGGTCTGGAGCCGGGTACACTTGCCAAAGTCCGTGTCTCGGAAGGTCTGCCCAAAAGTGTTGCCGCCACCGCGCTGGCCTCGGCCGACGCCGCGTGAACAAAGATTAAAAAGGAGCGCCGGGAGCAAGTTGAAAGCATCACCTCAGGAAAGCGGTCATCCACCGCTGCTTATGGATTTTGACGACAACAGCTTGCTGACAGAGTTGTTTGGGGAACATGATCGGAACCTGGCGCGCATTGAACAGCGTCTCGATGTTTCGGTCTCAACGCGCGGCAATCGCGTCTCCATTACCGGTACGCCGTCGTCGCAAGCGGCAACCAAGGCGGTGCTTGATGATCTTTATGCGCGCCTCAAAAAAGGCATGACCATGGACAAGGGTGAAGTTGACGGTGCCATCCGCATGGCCGAAGCCTCGGCAACCGGTACGGGTCCGAAACTATCGGTCGCCTCGGAAGAATACATGATCCGCACGCCCAAGCGCGTGATCACACCGCGCACGCCGATGCAGGCAAGTTATGTCGCCGACATGCGGCGTCATGAACTGGTCTTTGGCCTGGGTCCGGCGGGTACCGGCAAGACCTATCTCGCAGTGGCCAAGGCGGTCGAGATGATGCAGGACGGCTCGGTTGACCGGATTATCCTGTCGCGCCCGGCTGTCGAGGCCGGCGAGCGTCTGGGTTTCCTGCCGGGCGACATGCGGGAAAAAATCGACCCATATTTGCGCCCGCTGTTTGACGCCCTGCATCACATGCTGCCGGGCGATCAGATCGTCCGTCGGCTCGAAAGTGAACAGATCGAAATCGCGCCGGTCGCCTTTATGCGCGGCCGGACGCTGTCGAACGCCTTCATCATTATTGACGAGGCACAGAACACGACGACCGTGCAGATGAAAATGCTGCTGACCCGGCTTGGCGAAGGCAGCCGTATGATCGTCACCGGCGATCTGTCGCAAATCGATTTACCCAAGGGCGTTAAATCCGGCCTCGCCGATGCGACCCAGGCGCTGGCCGGGATCGACGAAGTTGGCGTAACGAACTTCAGTGATGTCGATATTGTGCGCCATGATCTGGTGACCCGAATTGTGCGGGCCTACGACGTACACGAACGCAAGGATCCGAAGTAAAACCAAAATGCCTGACGAACCTGACCCGTCGATGACAGATTTATCCGTCGCCATCAGTATGCCGTGCGAAGGCTGGCTGAAGGTCCTGCCGGAAGCCGATCAGATTTGCCGCACGGCGGCAGAAGCCGCATATGCGGGTGCCGCCGAAAGCCAGGATGTCACCACCGAAATTTCGATCGTACTGGCCGACGATCCGATGGTGCATGATCTCAATCGCGATTATCGAAATCAGGATAAACCAACAAACGTATTGTCGTTTCCGCTCGGCGATGAAGGCGTCTCGCCGGATGGTGGACTGCGCATGCTGGGTGACGTCATATTGTCACTCGAGACAACGGAACGTGAAGCGAGCCAGCAGGCCAAGTCCCTGTCGGCCCATACCAGTCATCTGGTCGTGCACGGCGTACTGCATCTGATCGGGTTTGATCACGAGGACGAGGTCGACGCCGGCGAAATGGAAAGCCTCGAGCGGCAAATTCTCGCCTCGCTGAATATTGCCGATCCTTACCTGGTCGAGACGATCTCATGAGTGATCATCGCACCCGTTATGCCGACGACGCCGAGACGCAAGCCGAGCGTCAGGAGAACGGCGTCTTCGACTGGATCAAGTCGCTTGCGCGCGGGCGCAACGGCGATGCAAACCTGCGCGAGACACTTGAAGAGCTGATCGAGGACAGCGAGGGCGACGCCGCGTCCAAGGTGCCGATCAACGCCGAAGAACGCCTGATGCTGATGAATATCCTTGAGCTCGGCGAATTGCGTGTTGACGATGTCATGGTGCCGCGCGCCGATATTGTTGCTCTTGAATCGGGTACAAGCCTCAGTGACATGGTGGCACTTTTTCATACCGCCTTGCATTCGCGCATGCCGGTCTACCGCAAAGCTCTCGACGACGTGCTCGGCATGGTTCATATCAAGGATCTGCTGAGCTTCTGGGACCGGCGCGACGACTTCAAGCTGCGCAGTATCATTCGCGAGGTTCTGTTTGTGCCGCCGGCCATGCCGGTGCTCGATCTGTTGCTGAAGATGCGGGCGACGCGCATTCACATGGCCGTCGTCGTCGATGAATATGGCGGCACCGACGGGCTGGTCACGATCGAGGATCTGGTGGAAGAGATTGTCGGTGAAATTGAAGACGAGCACGATGAGATCGAGGGTCCGTTGATCGTGACGCGGGCCGACGGCGCGCTCGATGCAGATGCCCGCGCGCCAATCGATGAATTTGAAAGTCAGGTCGGTGTCGATTTGTTGCCCGACGAACGGGACGAGGATGTCGATACTCTCGGCGGCTTTGTGTTTTCCCTGCTCGGCCGGGTACCCCAGCGTGGCGAAGTGGTTAGCCATTCTGCCGGCCTCGAGTTTGAGATTCTCGATGCAGATCCCCGGCGGATCAAGCGGCTGCGTGTGCGCCGGGTGTCTCCCGATACCCTGGCGCTCGACGACGACGCACCCGCTTCCGACTGAGTGACATGATCCAGCGTCTGCAGAAATTGAACGGCTGGCGTCGTCTCGCGGTTTCCCTGGCACTTGGCGCGCTGGCGACCATGGCCCTGCCACCGCTTTATTTTTTCCCCGTCCTCGCTCTCTCATTCAGTGGACTGATCTGGCTGCTGGATGGGGTGAGGCGCGCGCGCACAGCACTGGCTATTGGCTGGTGGTTCGGCTTTGGATATTTTGCCGCCGGACTTTACTGGACCGGTTTTGCCATGCTGGTCGACGCCGCCCGGTTCGCCTGGTTGGTGCCCATTGCAAGCCTTGGACTGCCCGCTGGTCTGGCAATTTTTTCAGGCCTCGCCGGTTTGATATATTACCGGCTGGGCCCGACCGGGGTAGCGCGCGTGCTGGTGCTGGCCCTCGCGTGGACGACCGTCGAATGGCTGCGCAGCACGATTTTGACCGGTTTCCCGTGGAACCTGATCGGCTATACCTGGATGAGCTCGGACGCCATGGCCCAGGCGGCGGCTTATGTCGGTGTGCACGGGCTTGGCCTGATCACGGTGGCGACGATGGCGTCGTTTGCAGCGATCAAAGCTGACGGCTCCGCACTGTCGCGGTTTCGTTATCCGTTGGTTGGCATCGCAGTTCTGGCGATAATCCAGGCTGGCGGTACTTGGCGTGTCGCCAACACAAAAATCACCAATGTTGAAGGTGTCAATCTGCGGCTCGTCCAGGCCAACATTCCGCAACACCACAAATGGCGCCCGGAACTCAGGCGCAAAAATCTTGATCGATACATGCAAATGTCGTCGTTCCCCGGCGCTGACCGGATCAGCCACATTATCTGGCCTGAGACTGCGGCGGCTTATTTCCTCGGTAATGATCCGGAGTTAAGAAAATCGCTCGGCGGTCTGGTCGCGGGTAACGGCGTTCTGATCACCGGTGCACCGCGTACGACGCCAACACGTCAGACACCTTTCAAGGTCTGGAACAGCGTGCTGGCGCTCGACAACAAGGGTGACATTGTCGGGACCTACGACAAGTTTCATCTCGTGCCCTTTGGCGAGTACGTGCCGTTTCGAAATATCCTCGGCCTGTTCGGGATCGAGCGGCTGGTTGCCGGGCGCGGTGATTTCCAGCGGGGTCCCGGCCCCCGGACTCTTGAACTGCCGGGCTTGCCGCCGGTTAGTCCGCTGATCTGCTATGAAGCGATTTTTCCGGGCGAGGTCAAGGATCCGGACCATCGCCCGGACTGGATGCTCAATCTGACGAACGACGCCTGGTTCGGCATGACTGCCGGTCCGCACCAGCACCTGGCCATGACGCGCATGCGGGCTATTGAAGAAGGCATCGCCATGGTCCGCGTTGCCAATACCGGAATTTCCGCCATCATCGACCCGCTGGGGCGGGTTCGAAACAGCATCGGCCTCGGTGTCAGTGGTGTTCTCGATGGCACGCTGCCTCGTCCTGTCGCCGAGGCTACACTCTATTCGAGGTATGCCGACCGGACGGCCCTGGTGGTCTTTTTAATAGCACTTGCTGTCTGCGGCGGCCTGATGCGACGGCGCGGCGAAGAACAAATATAATTGTGCGACCATATACAATTTCTTCGTGTTCCCTGACTCCTTAATCTGACATACTCCCGCATGCCTGACGATTATCAGGCGTCATTTTGGGAGTTTAACTTGGCGAAAATACCTAACCCGGTCGATGTCCATGTCGGCGGCCGGATTCGCTTGCGCCGTACATTACTCGGCCTGAGTCAGGAGAAATTGGGCAACGCTGTTGGCCTGACTTTTCAACAGATCCAGAAGTATGAGCGTGGCGCAAATCGTGTCGGTGCCAGCCGTTTGTATCAATTTTCAAACGTTCTCGATGTTCCGGTATCGTTTTTTTACGACGATATGGCGTCAGAATTTAAATCGAACCAGCCCGGACTATCCGAAGGCGAACGCGAACCATTTGATCAGGAACATTTTGGCAGTCGTGAGACGCTGGAACTGATCCGGGCTTATTACGGCATCTCCAGTCCGGCTATTCGAAAACGGATATATGAACTGACGAAATCAGTTGCCAGAATGGACGACCCGTCCGGGACTTCCGGCGACGACACCTGACGAATACGTCCGGGGCGAAAATTCAGTTTTGAACGGGATGCTGGCCGTTAGCAATTGACTTGACCCCACGGCTAAATCTTGTCAGAAGTTTCAGCGTCGTCTTTTTGGCCTTTGGCCAATCGATGAACCGTGGATGATTTGGATCGCTTGCCGCCACGTTAATAACAAGGGCTAAGTGGTGCGTAACGGCGAGGACTGCCTGCGACGCTCCTGATCCATATAATTGAAACCATGTTGATCGGAGGAGAAGTCCATGCCGAAATCTGACTATTTGTTTACCAGTGAATCCGTATCTGAAGGCCACCCGGACAAGGTCTGTGACCGTATTTCAGATGCCGTGGTCGATACCTATCTTGGTGCCGAACCACAGGCCCGTGTTGCGGTCGAAACGCTTGTGACGACAAACCGTATCGTTCTGGCCGGTGAAGTGCGTGGTCCGGAAAGCATCACCCACGATCAGCTTGAAGAAGTTGCCCGTGCCGCTGTCAAGGACATCGGCTATGAACAGGATGGCTTCCACTGGAAGAATTCAGACGTCAGTGTTTATGTTCACGCCCAGTCGGTTGATATCGCGCAAGGTGTCGATGCCGCCGGTAACAAGGACGAAGGTGCCGGTGATCAGGGCATCATGTTCGGTTATGCCTGCCGCGAAACCAAATCATTGATGCCGGCGCCGATTTATCTCTCGCACAAAATTCTCGAGCGACTGGCCGAAGTTCGTCATTCCGGTGCCGAGATCGGCCTTGGTCCGGATTCAAAAAGCCAGGTCACCCTGAAATATGAAAATGGCGAGCCAGTCGGTGCGACGTCGGTCGTTGTCTCGACCCAGCATGCTGCCGATATCGACCAGCATCAGGTCCGCGAAATTGTCCGCCCCTATGTCGAGGAAGTGCTGCCCGACGGCTGGATGTGTCCGGAAGAGGAGTTTTATGTCAATCCGACCGGCCAGTTCATCATTGGCGGTCCCGATGGCGATGCTGGTCTGACGGGTCGCAAGATCATTGTTGATACCTATGGCGGTGCCGCGCCGCATGGCGGTGGCGCGTTCTCAGGCAAGGATCCGACCAAGGTTGATCGCTCGGCAGCCTATGCTGCCCGTTATGTTGCCAAGAATGTGGTTGGCGCTGATCTGGCGGATCGCTGCACGATCCAGCTTGCTTATGCCATCGGTGTCTCCAAACCCTTGTCGATCTATGTTGACCTGCACGAAACGGGCAAGGTTGACGAAGACAAGCTGGAAGCCGCCATCAATGAAGCGATGGATTTGAGCCCGCGCGGCATTCGTGAACACCTGAACCTCAGCCGGCCGATCTACGCCCGCACCGCTGCCTATGGCCATTTCGGTCGTGAGCCCGATGCGGACGGTGGATTCTCATGGGAAAAACTCGACCTGGTGGATGCCTTGAAGGCCGCATTGACATAAAGCCAATCCGGGACGGCCTCGCGTATTCCGGGACGGCCTCGCGTATACTGACAAGATGAACGACGAGGCCGAAATCCGAAAACGAATTCTGTATGGCCGTCGCCGTGGCAAAAAGCTGCGCGGCGGCCGTCAGGTTCTGGTCGAACAACTGCTGCCTCACCTGTCGATCGAGGTCCCGGACACGGGCAAGCTCGATCAGGCCGAAGTCTTTGCCGGTATGCCGGACGTCATGGACGCCGAACTCTGGCTGGAGATCGGCTTTGGCGGCGGCGAGCATCTGGCAGCGCAGGCCGGGGCACATCCCGACATTGCCATTATCGGCTGTGAGCCGTTTATCAACGGTGTGGCCAGCCTGCTCAGCCATATCGAGCGCGATGGCTTGCAGAACGTGCGTATCTGGAACGAAGATGCCCGCGAGCTGATCGCGGCCCTGCCCGATGCCTCGTTATCAAAGGTGTATTTACTCTATCCCGATCCCTGGCCCAAGGCGCGCCATGCCAGGCGGCGCTTTGTGTCACCTGAAAATCTCGATGAAGTCGCACGCGTTCTCAAGGATGACGGCGAATTTCGGTTGGCGACAGACCATCCGGTGTACTGCCGCTGGGCCCTCGCCCGGACCGTTCGGCACGCCGACTTTGACTGGACGGCAAACTCTGCGGTGGACTGGAAAGAGCCCCCCGCCAACTGGCCGGGTACGCGATATGAGGCCAAAGCGATCCGTGAGGGCCGGACCCCGCACTATCTGAATTTTGTCCGCCAGGCACGAATCATCGCCTGAAGTCGATTCAACGCTTGAAATTCCGCGCTCTTCGGCGCATATTCTGCCCCGGTAGCGTATACCAAACCTCAATTTACCCGACGTTAAGTCATCAGGTGGGTCTTCGGCCCGCCTTTCTTTTTACCGCCGGGCGGGGTTCCGGGGCGCTGTAGCGCTGTGCCATGGGCTGTATTTTGAGTTGGTCCAGATGCACGACGTAACGAAATGAAGCTTTACTGAACTGGATTTCGAGACCGCATGTCGCAGACGAAACGTATCGCAGAGATCATCAGGCCCACTATCGAGGCGTTGGGCTTTGACCTCGTGCGTGTGCACTACAGCGGCGGGGAGCACCCGACCCTGCAGATCATGGCCGAACCTGAGGGTGGCGGCGAAATGATTGTCGACGACTGCGCCGATATCAGCCGCGCCGTTTCGGCCTTGCTTGACGTTGAGGACCCGATCTCCGGGGCCTACAATCTTGAAGTTTCGTCACCGGGTCTCGACCGGCCTCTGGTCAAGCTTTCCGATTTCGAACGCTTCGCCGGCTTTGTCGCCAAGGTTGAACTGAGCGAATTGCAGGAGGGCCGCAAACGTTTTCGCGGCCGTATTCTGAACAACGAAAAAGATTCGGTGCGAATTGAAATGGATAACGGTGATGTCGCTTCGCTGCCGTTTGAAAAAATTGAAGAAGCAAAACTGATCATTACTGACGATTTAATCGCCGAGGCACTGCGTGCGCGTGATGCCCTGGATGTGGAACAAGATGAAGACGTGAGCGAGAACGCATGACTGCTATGGAAACCGAAACCGCTACCGGCTGGAACCGGATGGAACTTCTCCAGATCGCCGATGCCGTGGCGCGTGAGAAGAGCATTGATCCCCTGACGGTACTCGAGGCTATGGAAGAGGCAATTCAAAAAGCCGCCCGATCCAAATATGGCCACGAAAACGATATTCGCGCCGAGATTGACCCGAAGACCGGTCAGATCAGCCTGTATCGCTGCCTTGAGGTTGTCGAGGAAGTCGAGGACGATTACGTCCAGATTTCCCTGACTTCTGCGCATCGCCGTAATCCCGACGCCCAGGTCGGCGACACGATTGCCGACGCCCTGCCGCCGATTGATTTTGGCCGGATTGCCGCACAGACCGCCAAACAGGTCATCGTCCAGAAGGTGCGGGAAGCCGAGCGCGAGCGTCAGTACGATGAGTACAAGGACCGCATCAGCGAGATCATCAATGGTCTGGTCAAGCGCATGGAATACGGCAACGTTACGGTCGATCTTGGTCGTGGGGAAGCCGTTGTGCGGCGCGATGAATTGCTGCCGCGCGAAAGTTTCCGTCAGGGTGATCGAATTCGCGCCTACATTTATGATGTGCGCCGCGAACAGCGCGGCCCGCAGATTTTCCTCTCGCGCACGCATCCGCAGTTCATGGCAAAACTGTTTGCCCAGGAAGTGCCGGAAATTTATGACGGCATCATCGAAATCAAATCCGTCGCCCGTGACCCCGGCAGTCGCGCCAAGATCGCCGTGCTTTCGAACGATGGTGCGATTGATCCGGTTGGTGCCTGTGTCGGTATGCGGGGCTCCCGCGTTCAGGCGGTGGTCAACGAACTGCAGGGTGAAAAGATCGACATCATCCAGTGGTCGCCCGATCCCGCAACCTTCATCGTCAACGCGCTTGCCCCGGCAGAGGTCGCCAAGGTTGTTCTGGATGAAGACGCCATGCGCATTGAAGTCGTGGTGCCCGATGATCAGCTCAGCCTGGCAATCGGCCGGCGTGGCCAGAATGTTCGTCTCGCCTCTCAGCTGACAGGCTGGGACATCGACATAATGACTGAGGCCGAAGAATCGGAACGTCGTCAGGAAGAGTTCCGCCAGCGCAGCCAGATGTTCATCGACAGCCTCGACGTCGATGAGGTTATCGGCCAGTTGCTGGTGACCGAAGGTTTCTCGTCTATTGACGAAGTTGCCTTTGTGCCGCTGGAAGAGCTTGCCGAAATCGAGGGCTTTGACGAAGACATTGCCGAAGAACTACGCACGCGTGCCAACGACTTCCTCGCCGCTGAGGAAATTCGCTTGACTGAGCGTCGCAAGGAACTCGGCGTCGAAGATACATTGGCAGAGCTTGAAGGCATGACGACGGCGATGCTGGTCGTGCTCGGTGAAGGCGAAGTCAAAACGCTGGATGACCTCGGTGATCTGGCCAGTGATGAACTGATCGAAATGTTGCCACAGTTCGGATTTTCCTCGGAAGAAGCTGACGGCATCATTATGTCGGCGCGTATCGCTGCCGGTTGGTTTGAAGGTATGGAAGAGCCGGTCATCGGCGGCGAAGCCGGGGAAGAAGCGGAAGCGGAAAGCGAAGAGGCATAACGTTCAGGCGCTGTGATGTCAGATCACATGGGACCGGAGCGTAAATGCATCGTCAGCGGTGAGGTCCGGGACAAAAAGGATCTGATCCGCTTTGCGATATCGCCGGACGGGATTGTAGTGCCTGATCTGGCGGAGAATTTGCCGGGCCGGGGAATTTGGGTAAGTGCCCGCCGGGCGGTTTTGACGGAAGCGGTTGCCAGAGGACGGTTTGCCCGGGCGGCCAAAGCGAAGGTAAAAGCCGATGCGGCCCTGGTCGACGACGTGGCCGGACAACTGGCGCTTCGCGGCCTTGAGACACTGGGTCTTGCGCGTCGGGCAGGACATCTGGTTGCCGGATTTGAGAAAGTCCGGGGCGTGTTGGGTGGCGAAAATGCCGCCGTATTGATTGCAGCGTCGGATGGCGCTGTGGACGGACGCGAGAAGTTATCGCGTCTGGCTGGGGAGCTGCCGGTGGTATCGCTCTTCAGTGTTGAAGAATTGAGTTTGGCGTTAGGGCGCGAAAATGTGGTACATGCAGCCCTGACGTCTGGTGGATTGGCGGATCGGTTTCTGATGGAAACCAGTCGGCTGGCTGGATTTCGGGATCAACCGGGGCCTTGATACAGGGTCCCCATCGAGACCGGGGTCGGGTTTTGTAAACAGGATGGGCGAAGGATCAGGGTGATCCGGCGTCCAGCAAGAGCTGAAAGCAAGCGTTGGAATGAGCGATACCAAAGACCCGAAAGATAAAAAGAAGTCGCTGACGTTGTCTTCGTCACCGAAACGGTTGGAACTCAAGAAAACCGTTGAGTCAGGACAAGTGCGTCAGAGCTTCAGCCATGGCCGGTCAAAAGCCGTGACGGTCGAGGTGAAGAAAAAGCGCACCTTCAGCCGTGATGGCGCAGCGCCCGCCGCCGCGAAACCGGCTGCCGCTCCTGCCGCGCCTGCTGCCCCGACAGCCGCCCCGGTTGAAGAGGTATCGACCGCACCCGCAGCACCTGAAGCCACGGCCAGTACCGAAGAACCCGTTGTCGCCGAAGCGGCTGCACCGGCACCTGCTGCCGAAGTCGCACCAGCGCCGCCAGCGGAACCAGGCCGCCGGGCCGGCAAAAAGGATTCATCACGTGGTCGCGTTGTTCTCAAATCGCTGACCGATGACGAAAAGAAAGCCCGTGCCAGAGCACTGGCCGGCGCCAAACAGGCTGATGACGAAGCCCGTCGCCGGGCCGACGAATTAAGCCGCAGACGTGTCGACGAAGATGAACGTCGTGCCCTGGAGCGCCAGGAAGCCGAAAAGCGCGCATCCGAGGAAGAAGAGCGCAAGGCGACTGAAGAAGAATCCCGGCTGCGCGCCGCCGAGGCCGCCGCCAAACGGCTGGAAGAAGAGGCACCGGCTCCGGGTGAAGTCAAAAAACCGACGGGCCCCGAGGCCGACGCTCCTTCTCGCGCCAGCAAACCGAAACGTACCAAGACGCCGACGGAACGTCCCTCGGCCGGCGCACCGCGTCGCCGTGGCCGCCTGACAATTTCGGACGCCCTGTCTGATCGCGATCCCCGAACCCGCAGCCTGGCCGCTGTTAAACGTGCGCGCGAACGCGAAAAGCGCGCGGCTGCCGGTACCGAAGAAAGAATTAAAGTGCTCCGTGACGTTGTGATCCCCGAGACGATTTCGGTTTCCGAACTGGCGAACCGCATGGCCGAACGTGGCGTCGATGTCATCAAATCGCTGATGGGCATGGGCGTCATGGCGACGATCAACGAAACGATTGATGCCGATACGGCGGAACTGGTTGTGGCTGAATTTGGCCACCGTTCCAAGCGTGTTGCCGAATCAGACGTCGATGTCGAAATTGCCAGTGAAATTGTCGATGACGAAGGCGACTTGTTGCCGCGCGCACCGGTTGTCACCGTCATGGGTCACGTTGATCACGGTAAAACGTCTTTGCTGGATGCCTTGCGCGCCACGGATGTTGCCAGCGGCGAGGCCGGCGGCATTACCCAGCATATCGGTGCCTATCAGGTCCATATGAAATCGGGCAACGCCATTACCTTCCTCGATACGCCGGGCCACGAGGCCTTCAGCGCCATGCGCTCGCGCGGTGCAGAGGCAACGGATATTGTCGTGCTGGTGGTGGCCGCCGATGACGGCATCATGCCGCAGACGGTAGAGGCCATTCGTCATGCCAAGGCAGCCGAAGTGCCGATCATCGTGGCCATCAACAAGATGGACAAGCCCGGTGCCAACCCGGATCGGGTGCGCCAGGATTTGCTCAACCATGAAATCCTGCTCGAATCGGTTGGCGGTGACGTGCTGTCGGTCGAAGTCTCGGCCAAGGATCACACCAACCTCGATAAACTTGAGGAAGCGATTTTACTGCAGTCCGAGGTTCTCGAGCTCAAAGCCAATCCGGAAACCGAAGCCAGCGGTGTCGTGGTCGAAGCCAAGATTGACCGCGGGCGCGGTCCGGTGGCGACGGTTCTGGTGCAACGTGGCACCTTGCGTGTCGGCGACATCTTTGTTGCCGGTGACGAGTGGGGTCGTGTCCGGGCGCTGATCGACGATCACGGCCACAAGATCAAGGAAGCCGGACCTGCGGTCCCGGTCGAAGTACTTGGCCTGAACGGTGCGCCGGAAGCCGGCGATAATTTCTCGGTGGTTGATACCGAAGCCAAGGCGCGCGAAGTCGCAGAATTCCGTACACGCAAGACCCGGGCGCAGTCAGCCCAGGTGTCGGCGCGTGGCTCGCTTGAGCAGATGTTCTCTGAAATCAAGCAGGGCAAGGCCAGCGAATTCCCGATTGTCGTCAAGGCAGACGTTCAGGGCTCGCTCGAAGCGATCCTCTCGTCGCTGGCCAAACTTTCAACCGACGAAGTCGCCATTCGCGTGCTGCATGGTGCGGTCGGTGGTATTAATGAATCTGATGTCACGCTGGCGCAGGCCTCGAACGCGATGATCATCGGCTTTAACGTGCGTGCCAATACGCAAGCTCGCGAGCTGTCGCGCCGCGAAAAAATCGAATTGCGTTATTACTCGGTGATTTACGATGTGACGGACGACATGAAAGACATCCTGTCCGGCATGCTTGAGCCGACGCGTCAGGAAAACTTCATCGGCAACGCCAAGGTACAGGAAGTCTTCGCCGTATCGAAAGTCGGCAAGGTCGCCGGTTGTCTGGTGACCGATGGTGTCGTCAAACGCGGTGCCGGTGTTCGCCTGCTGCGGGACGATGTTGTGGTTCACGAAGGTACGCTTGCGACCCTCAAACGCATCAAGGACGATGTCAACGAGGTTCGCGCCGGTACTGAATGCGGCATGTCGTTCGAAAATTATCAGGACATCCAGGCCGGTGATGTGATCGAGGCCTTCGAAGTCGAAATCGTCGCCAGAACGCTTTAGCCGACCGGCGTTTCATTTGCGATATTTTCCCGGTCGCGCTCAAGCGTGGCTGACAGAACCAGGAATCATTTATCATGGGCGACCGAAAAAAAGCCCCCAGCCAGCGTCAGCTTCGAATCGGTGAAGAACTGCGCCACGCGATTTCCAGCGTACTGGCGCGTGGCGATGTGCGCGACCCGGCCGTTGAAAATACGGTCGTGACCGTTACCGAGGTCCGGGCCAGCCCTGACCTCAAGCACGCCACGGTCTTTGTCTCGCCGCTCGGTGGCGGCGACGGTGCTGAATTGATCGAAGGCCTGAAGCGCTCGTCGCGTTATTTGCGGGGCCAGATCTCGAAACAGGTCTATTTGCGCAACACGCCGCAAATCCACTTCGAACTCGATACGACGTTCGACAACGCTGGCCACATTGATAAACTGTTGCACCGCCCCGAGGTCAAACGCGACCTCCATCGTGCGTCTGAAAACGACGACTAGGACGACCGCGCACCGTGGCCCGGAGACGCAAAGGCCAGCCGATCCACGGCTGGCTCAATATCGACAAACCCTATGGCATGTCATCGGCAAAAGTTGTGGCCGAAGTCAAACGCCTGACCGATGCCGCCAAGGCTGGTCACGGTGGCACCCTTGATCCGCTGGCTACGGGTGTCCTGCCGGTGGCGCTCGGCGAGGCGACAAAAACCACGTCGTGGGCGATGACCGGGCGCAAAACCTATCGCTTTGTTGTGCGCTGGGGCGAGGCCCGAAACACCGATGATGCCGAAGGTGAAGTCACAGAAACCAGTGATGTCCGCCCCGACCAGACCGCGATTGAAGCAGCGCTGCCAGAATTTACCGGCGAGATCACACAAACGCCGCCTGCCTTTTCCGCCATCAAGATTGACGGTAAACGTGCCTACAAAATGGCCCGCGATGGCGAAGACGTCGAGATGCCGTCGCGACTTGTCCAGATTGAGTGCTTTGAACTCCTCGACTGTCCAGATGTTGATCATGCCGCCTTCGAAGTGACCTGCGGCAAAGGGACCTATATCCGGGCGCTGGGCCGCGATATCGCCCGTCGGCTGGGTACGGTCGGCTACATCAGTGACCTATGCCGGACGGCAGTAGGAGAATTCAAAATTAATGATGCGATTTCGCTGGATTCTCTAAATGACTTCAGCCATATTGCAGCGCTTAATTCATGCCTGCTCCCCGTTGAAGCGGCGCTGGACGACATCCCGGCGTTTTCTTTGACAGGTCCGCAAGCCCAACGTCTCCAAAACGGACAGATGATCAGGGTGCTTGATGCCCCGGATGGTCTGTGTCGTGCAAGTCGGGACGGAAAGCTTATCGCCCTCGTCGATGTGACGTCAGGCGAAGTTCGTGCGGTGCGGGTGTTTAACCTGTAAAGACATAAGGAGTTACGATGTCGATAACAGCAGTACGCAAGAACGAATTGGTTGACGAGTACAAAACCAAGACGGATGACACCGGTTCCCCCGAGGTCCAGGTCGCGATCCTGACGGAACGGATCGTAAACCTCACGGAACATTTCAAAACGCATAAAAAAGACGTGCATTCCCGCCGTGGCCTGATCCGCATGATCAACCGCCGCCGCAGTTTGCTCGACTACCTCAAGCGCAAGGACGAACCGCGCTACGAGGCCATCATCAAGTCGCTTAACATTCGTAAGTAAGCGGCTCTTGCACCACTGCCCGACGGGCGGTGGTGTTTTTGTTTAGGAACAGCACTGACAGGACGGCGGGGAGCTTGATGCTTGCCTGGCCTTGCAGTGTTGTATTTCGGGTTCGCGCGTGAGGGTTTTCCCATGCGCCGGACCGAGGTCGCAGCGGCAGCCAATTCGGGCTTTTGCTGTGGACAGGATGCCAACAGGCATCTGTAAGAAGAAGAGCCGTTTGGGCTCGACGTTGAACCGGCGCATCAAAACATGATGCCCGTTCAGCTTTATTCGGACCGGCAGCCATTGGGGCCGTCTGGTCTTTGAGGCAAGGAATAAAAAAATGTTTACTACCCATTCAAAAGAAATCATGTGGGGCGGTCGTCCGTTGACGATTGAAACCGGCAAGGTTGCACGACAGGCCAATGGTTCCGTCATGGTGACCTATGGTGACACTGTGGTTCTGGCCACTGCCGTCGCGGAAAAAAGCGCCCGTCCGGGCATGGATTTTTTCCCGCTGACTGTTAACTACCAGGAAAAAACCTTTGCTGCCGGCAAAATCCCCGGTGGCTTTTTCAAGCGTGAAGGCCGTCCTTCGGAAAAAGAGACGCTGACTTCGCGTTTGATTGATCGCCCGATCCGGCCGCTGTTCGCCAGTGACTTTCGCAACGAAACGCAGGTTATCTGTACGGTTCTCGGCCACGATCTCGAAAACGATCCCGATATCGTCGCCCTCGTGGCATCGTCCGCTGCCCTGACACTCTCCGGCCTGCCGTTCATGGGCCCGATTGGTGCCGCACGCGTTGGCCTGATCGATGGCGAATTTGTTCTCAACCCGCAGATGGAAGACATGCCGTCGACCGATCTTGACCTTATCGTCGCCGGTACGCGCGATCACGTCATGATGGTGGAATCGGAAGCCAACGAACTCAGCGAAGAGCAGATGCTCGGCGCCGTCAAGTTTGGCCACGAACAGTTCCGCCCGGTTATTGACGCCATTGTCGAACTGGCTGAAAGCGCCGCCGCCGAGCCGTGGGATCTGCCGGCACCGGAAGATTTCTCCGAACTCGCCGGCAAAATCGCTGCCGACTTCGAAGCTGATCTGCGCACTGCCTACGCCGAACAGGACAAATCGAAGCGCCAGGCCATGGTTGGTGCCGTTCGCAAGGCCGCGGTTGAAGCTTTCGCCAGCGACGACATTACCTCGACGACAATCGGTGATCAGTTCAAGAAACTTGAGAAGAAGATCGTTCGCGGTCAGATCCTCGACACCGGCAGCCGTATTGATGGCCGTGACACCAAGACCGTCCGTGCCATTGAGGCTCAGGTCAACATGCTGCCGCGCAGCCATGGTTCAGCACTCTTTACACGCGGTGAAACCCAGGCTCTGGTCGTTGCCACACTCGGTACCGGTCGTGACGAGCAGATCATTGATGCGCTTGAAGGCGAATATCGCGAGCCCTTCATGCTGCATTATAACTTCCCGCCGTACTCGGTTGGCGAAACCTCCTTCCGCCTCGGCCCGGGCCGTCGTGAAATCGGTCATGGCAAGCTTGCCTGGCGCGCCATCAAACCGTTGATGCCGTCAGCCGAAGACTTCCCCTACACAGTGCGTGTGGTGTCCGAGATCACGGAATCAAACGGTTCCTCCTCGATGGCCACGGTTTGCGGAACATCCTTGTCCCTGATGGACGCCGGTGTGCCGCTGAAACGCCCCTGTGCCGGTATTGCCATGGGCCTGATCCTCGAAGGTGATCGTCATGCCGTGTTGTCCGATATTCTCGGCGACGAGGATCACCTCGGCGACATGGACTTCAAGGTTGCCGGTACAGAAGCCGGTGTGACGTCCCTGCAGATGGACATCAAGATCGCCGGTATCACGCCGGAGATCATGGAAGTGGCACTTGCCCAGGCCAAGGACGGCCGGGAACACATCCTCGGTGAAATGTCCAAGGCCCTGACCTCGGCCCGTGATGAAGTCGGTGAACATGCACCACGCATCACGACGATGCAGGTTCCGAAAGAAAAAATCCGTGATGTCATCGGCACCGGCGGTAAAGTCATCCGCGAAATCTGTGAAGTTACAGGTGCCAAGATCGACATCGAAGACGATGGCACGATCAAGGTCGCGGCAACGTCCACCGAATCCGCTGATGCAGCGCTCAAGTGGATCAAGGACATCGTGGCCGAGCCGGAAATTGGCCTGATCTATCAGGGCAAGGTCGTCAAGGTCGTCGACTTCGGCGCGTTTGTGAACTTCATCGGCAACCGTGATGGACTGGTTCACATCAGTGAGCTGGCCGACCACCGCGTTGGTCAGGTGACCGATATCGTCAACGAAGGTGACGAGATCTACGTCAAGGTTCTGGCCGTCGACGATCGTGGCAAGGTTCGCCTCAGCATGAAAGTCGTCGATCAGGAAAGTGGCGAAGAAAAGCAGAAAGAGGAAGCGACCGCAGACGAGTAGTCGCTTTATCGTTGGCATCAGGGCGGCTGTTCGACAGAATAGCCGCCCCGGGCTGACGTCCGGATCAGTTTGGTAGTGTCAGGATGGACAAGACGTGAAAACACTTAATCCGATCATGATTTCCGGCAAGGAGATGTTGCCCCTGCTGGAAGCCGGCAAAGGTGTCGCTGTATCGACCGGTGAAAGTTCCGGGGCCTGGGCCAAGGCCGGTGGTATCGGTACGGTCTCCGGCGTTAATCCTGACTACCGCAATGACGATGGCGACATTGTCATGCCGACCTACAAGGGCAAGAACCGCATTGACCGTCACGAAGAACTGGTTGACCAGGGTATTCGCGGCGGCATTACCCAGATCCAGATCGCCCATGATATTGCCGCCGGCGAAGGCCGTTTGCATTTAAACGTCTTGTGGGAAATGGGCGGGGCGGAACGCGTACTTGAAGGCGTGCTGGAAGGGGCCAAAGGCCTGGTTCACGGCATTACCTGTGGTGCCGGTATGCCCTACCGCGTCGGGGAGATCGCCGCCAAACACGACGTATATTATTACCCGATCATTTCATCTGCCCGGGCTTTTCGCGCGCTGTGGAAGCGCAGTTACCACAAACATCCCGACAAGCTTGGCGGTGTGGTTTACGAGGATCCGTGGCTGGCTGGTGGTCACAACGGCTTGTCCAATGCCGAAGACCCGCTGAAACCGCAGGATCCCTTCCCGCGTGTTCTGGAACTGCGCAAGATAATGAATGATTTCGGTCTCGATCAGACGCCCATCGTCATGGCGGGCGGTGTCTGGTATTTGCGCGACTGGGAAGACTGGATCGATAACCCGGACCTTGGGCCGATCGTCTTTCAGTACGGAACGCGACCGTTGCTGACAAAAGAAAGCCCGATCTCCGAGGAATGGAAGACGCGCCTGCCGTTGCTCAAGGAAGGTGACGTCGCCTTACAGAAATTCAGCCCGACCGGTTTCTGGTCGTCGGCCATGCACAACGATTTTGTTCTCGAGCTTGAAGGCCGGACCGAACGCCAGACCGACTATCGCCGCAAGCCCGAGGAAGGCTTTGAGGCCGAATTTACCTTTGGTGCCCGCAAGCGCGCTGTGTATATGTCGAGCGAGGACAAGGCGCGGGCCGAAGGTTATGTCGCGGCGGGGTATGCCCAACCCTTGCGCACGCCGGACGATTCACTGATTTATGTCACGCCTGAAAAAGCCGAAGAGATCCATAAAGATCAGGTCGATTGCATGGGCTGCCTCAGCCAGTGCCGTTTTTCCAACTGGGCCGAGAACGAAGCGCACAACAATGGCCGCAAGGCCGATCCGCGTAGTTTTTGCATTCAAAAAACACTGCTCGATATTGCTCACGGCGGTGATGTTGACAACAACTTTGTTTTTGGCGGTCACAACGCCTTTAACTTCGGCCTTGATCCGTTTTATTCCAACGGCTTTGTGCCGACGGTCAAGGAACTGTTTGACCGCATCGTTACGGGCGACTAGACCGCGCTCTATCCGCTAGTTTTGCAGGCGTTACTTTCGAGTAATTCAAAAGAAGGCTCCAGGGCTTTGATCATTGGGCTTTATATTTACACAAAATTCGCTAGAATAGCCTTATGACCTCTATGGATATGAACAGCGAGCGGCCCTACGCCGGGATTATTGAACGCCTCAAGGAGGCGGGATTGCGCCCGACACGCCAGCGTCTGGCACTGGCCCGCATTTTGTTTGATGGCCCCGATCGCCATGTCACGGCGGAAGCGTTGCACAGCGAAGTCATGGAGGCCAATATCCGGGTCTCGCTTGCCACAGTCTACAACACGCTGCATCAATTCACCCGGTCGGGCCTGCTGCGCGAAGTCGTGGTCGATTCGGGCCGCGCCTATTTCGATACCAACATGTCGGATCACCATCATTTTTTTGATGAAGACAACGGGCGTTTGACAGATATTGCACCGGACGACATCACATTGTCCGGTGTGCCAACCTTGCCTGAGGGCAGCAAATTGAGCCGGGTCGACGTCGTCTTGCGCGTCAGTAGCGCCGACAAATAAATCCACTCTCCAGTTACCTGAATTATTTTACTTTAGAACTATTCTAAAGTGTTGACTCATATCTTGATCACGTGTTTATAATGGGTGTTGTCCAACGGTGCACTGATGGTGTGCCGGGCACAGCTTATTTTTGTCGATCCCGGCCCAAAGACTTCATCAAGAAGTCACCAGCCGGATCAGTAACCACCGGGGAGAAACCGATGTCACTAGCGGGAAGCAAAACCGAACAAAACCTCAAAGACGCCTTTGCCGGCGAAAGCCAGGCCAATCGCCGTTATCTCTATTTTGCGCAAAAAGCCGATGTGCAGGGCTACAACGACGTCGCCGTCGTGTTCCGCTCCACAGCGGAAGGCGAGACCGGCCACGCCCACGGCCATCTCGACTATCTCGCTGAAACCGGTGATCCGGCAACCGGCAAACCGATTGGCTCGACCAGCGATAACCTGGCCGCCGCCGTTGCCGGTGAAACCCACGAATACACCGACATGTATCCCGGCATGGCCCGCACCGCGCGCGATGAAGGCTTCGACGAAATTGCCGAATGGTTCGAGACTCTTGCCAAGGCCGAAAAAAGCCACGCCGGTCGCTTCCAGAAAGCACTGGACAGTCTCGACGACTAGTCGCGACTGAACAAACACGATATGTCGGGGGATTGGCGTTCAGCGCCTTTCCCCCTTCTTCTTGCATCCCGGGACCCGAGACACGAAACCTATGTCCATCAAGGAAGGCAGCACCGAAGCGCCGATCCGCCACGCCATCAAGTGGCAGGACGATGACTTCTATGACATGGCGGCCATCGAGCAGGAACTGACACGCGTTTTTGACATCTGCCACGGTTGCCGGCGCTGTTTTAATTTGTGTGACAGTTTCCCAAAACTGTTCGACCTGATCGACGACTCTGAGACCGGTGAACTCGACAGTGTCTCGACCAGGGATTACAAGCCCATCGTTGATGCCTGTACGCTTTGTGACATGTGTTTCATGACAAAGTGTCCCTATGTGCCGCCGCATGAATTTGATCTCGACTTTCCCCATCTGATGCTGCGCTACCGGGCCGCCGAACATCGCGCCGGTGATACCGGTTTCATGATCCGCCAATTGACGGCGACCGACCGCAATGGCGCGCTCGCGGGCAAGGTCGCGCCACTGGCCAACTGGGCCAGCGCCAGATCGAATGCGCTCACCCGCGTGCCGCTCGAAGCCATCGCCGGTGTGCACCGCGATGCGTCGCTGCCAGAGTTCCACAGCCAGACGTTCGAGGCGCGGGCCAGATCCGCATCGCCCGAGGTTGCCGCCGATACGCCGGCAGCGGGCCGCAAGGCAGTGCTCTACGCCACCTGTTTTGTCAATTATAACAACCCCTTAATCGGTACGTCGGCGCAGGGTATCCTCGCCAAAAATGGCGTACAGACCGAAGTTGTCTACCCCGGCTGTTGCGGCATGCCGCAGTTTGAACAGGGCGATCTTGCGGACGTCGCCGGGCGCGCGCGCCACGTTGCGGCGGAAATGTCATCGTGGATCGACAGCGGCCACACGGTCGTCGCCCTGACACCAAGCTGCGCCCTGATGCTCAAGTTTGAATGGCCCTTGCTGCTGCCCGATGACGATCAAGTGGCAAAGCTAGCGGCTGCGACAATGGACATCACGGAATACATTGTCGACATCGCCCGTAATGAAGGCCTGGCACCCGGGCTCGAGCCGCTCGATGGTGGCGTGGCCTTGCATTTTGCCTGTCACGCCCAGGCGCAGAACATGGGCCCAAAGGCCGCCGACATGTTACGGCTGATCCCCGACATTGACCTTCAGGTCATCGAGCGCTGCTCCGGGCATGGCGGCTCGTGGGGCATTCTTAAAGAGAACTTCGATACTGCTATCAAGGTCGGCATGCCTGCAGCACGCCAGGTTGTCAAATCGGAGAAAAAATATGTCGCTTCTGAATGTCCGCTGGCCGGCGAACATCTCCTGCAAACCATGACCCGTCTCGACGCCACCGACATCCCCGAACAATCACCGCACCCGGTGGAGCTCCTTGCCAAAGCCTATGGCCTCAATTCGTGAACAGGATCCGGGCATTCCAATGACCGCCAAAACAGAAATCACTGCAGCCGACATTCTCGACCTTGAGTCCTATGAAGCCGTGCGTGCAGACAAACGTGCCGCGACGATGGCTCTCAAACGGGATCGTCGTATCCCCGTCGGCCCGGACGCCACGTTCTACTTCGAAAACTGGCAAACCATGTGGATGCAAATCCAGGAAATGCTGCGGGCGGAGCGAGGCGGCGCCGAACAACTGGTCGATGAACTCGTTGCCTATAATCCGATGGTGCCCCAGGGCCGCAATCTTGCCGCCACGTTCATGATTGAAATCGCCGATGAAGCGCGGCGCGACCGTACCTTGCGCCAGCTCGGCAATATTGATCAAACCATCTCAATCGAGTTCGCCGGTGAACGCGTGATGGCGACGGCGGACGATGATGTCGAGCGCACGGATGAGACCGGCCGGGCTTCATCCGTGCATTTCCTGCTGTTCCATTTCAGTGACGACCAGGTGGCGAAGTTTTGCGCCGATGACTGCGAAGTCACGCTCAAAATCAGCCATGAAAACTACCGACACATGGCCGGCCTGTCGCCCGCCAGCCAAAAATCCCTCGCGTTGGACTTCGCCTGAAACCTGGCCTATTCGAACACCTCGTGGGGGTAGACGCCCCAGATGTTTTTACGGCGCAGCCAGCCGTCAGTGCCGGCAATGCGCAGACGGCAATATTTGGCTTCGCACGTCAGCAGACGGCCCTGAACACCGGGTTCGGCGCGTAATACCGGTACGGTCCCGCCGGGCCGGCGAAACAGGGTCTGAATGCCTCCCTTGACGATGGCTGAGCGATTGCCGGACAGCAGGCTTTTGTGCGCCCAGCCCTCCGTGCCCTGACGGTCGCGAATTTTTCGCCAGAGCTCGAACTCGGCGACGATTTCGACTGGCAATGCACGGCGCAGGTAAACCCACGAAATGGGATACCTCACACCCGGTCCCGCCCGCACGTTCACCTTGTCGGCCCTGAGGCTGGCAAAACGCGGCAATTCACCTGCAGCCTCAACTGTCGCCGTCCCGAAAAACAGCGTCCAGCACAGCGATATCAGCAATGTCAGGCAGAATTGGCGGCGCGATTTGGTCATGGCGTAATCTAGGGCAAGCTGATCACTGCTGCCAGCCTGATCAGACAAATCGGGCCGATTTAACCATGGCATTTGTTTCTCGGGCGCAGGTTTGCTAGACAGGGGACAGATTTCTAGAATCAATTGTCTGCCCGCCTGCGCGCCGCCCTGTTGAGGACCCCCTATGAGCCAGAAGAAACCCGTCGTCATTGTCACCCGCAAGTTGCCCGACGCCATTGAGACGCGAATGATGGAGTTGTTTGATGCGCGGTTGAACCACGACGATCACCCGATGGATCAGGCCGAGTTGATTGAAGCAGTAAAAACCGCCGATATCCTGGTACCGACGGTGACGGACCGCATTGATTCGCGCGTACTTTCGCAGGCCAATCCCGAACTCCGGCTGATCGCAAATTTCGGCACCGGTGTCGATCACATTGATCTGGCCAGCGCACGGGAGCGCGGCATTACAGTGACAAATACGCCGGGCGTTTTGACCGAAGATACCGCCGACATGACGATGGCGCTGATCCTCGCCGTGCCGCGCAAACTGGCCGAGGGCGAAAAGCTGATGCGCTCGGGCGAATGGTCGGGCTGGTCCCCGACCTCGATGCTCGGCCATCGCATATGGGGCAAGCGTCTCGGCATCATCGGCATGGGCCGGATCGGCCAGGCCGTTGCGCGCCGGGCAAAAGGCTTTGGCGTTTCCGTGCATTATCACAATCGCAATCGCGTGCATGAGGATATTGAGGCTGAACTGGAAGCAACGTACTGGGAAAGCCTCGACCAGATGCTGGCCCGCATGGATATTATTTCGATCAACTGCCCGCATACGCCGGCGACCTATCACCTGCTGTCCGCCCGCCGTCTGAAATTACTGCAGCCCCAGGCCTACGTCGTTAACACCGCGCGCGGTGAAGTGATCGATGAAAATGCCCTGACCCGGATGCTGCGGGCAGGGGAGCTTGCCGGTGCCGGGCTTGATGTCTTCGAGCACGAACCGGCTGTAAATCCCAAACTCGGCGAGCTCGACAATGTCATGCTGCTGCCGCACATGGCGTCCGCCACCATCGAGGGTCGCAATGAGATGGGTGAAAAAGTCATCATCAACATCAAGACATTTGTCGATGGCCACGTCCCGCCCGACCGCGTCCTGCCCGGCGAATATGTCTAGATAAATATGATCTGGCCATCCTGTTCAGCGTCGGACAGGAAAGTCACAAGACCGGCGATCTCGATAGTAAGATCATCGCGCAGGGTGTCGGCTGTTTGATCCAGCGCCTTCAGCCCCATCTCGCAGACGATAAAGCGGGCACCAAGGGCCGTGCAGGCCTCGATCAATTCTTCCATGGTGCCGATGTTGCGCGCGGTGAAGCCCGCGTCCATCTGCGCCCCGGACTTGCCGTCCGCCGTGGTCATGGTGCGCCAGCCCGCGTCATCGCCCGTACCCATCAGGGCCAGTGACGCCGTCATGGTGAAAAACAATGTCACCGGGATGTTGATGGCAAGTGCTGCGCTGGCGGTGGCGAAGGCGTAGTGGACCTTGTCGACCTCGCCCGATTGCACAATCAGCGACAGTTTTTTGATGCGTTCGGGCGTCGCCATGTCGGATCAGGCCGCGTGCACTGAAAGATCAGTGATCGATTTTTGCGGGCCGCACAGGGCGCAGGCGGCATCCGGGCGCAGTCTGATCTTTTGCCAGTCGCCGCCAAGCGCGTCATACATAGCAAGCCAGCCTGACAGACTGTCACCGATGCCGAGGATTTCCTTGATCACTTCCACTGCCTGCATCGAGCCGATTGTACCGGCCAGTGCCCCGAACACCCCGCCCTCGGCGCAGCTCGGCACGACGCCCGGTGGGGGCGCTTCAGGGTAGAGGCAACGATAACAGGGATTGTCGCCGCCGAGGTGCGCCTTGTAGGTCGAAATCTGGCCTTCAAACTTCAGCATGGCCGCCGAGACCAAAGTGGTTTGCGCCATATAGCAGGCATCGTTCAGCAAATAACGCGTATCAAAATTGTCGCTGCCATCGGCGACGATGTCATAGTTGGCGATCAATTCCGCAGCATTTGCCGCGTTCAGGCGAAAGCCGTGCTCGATCACTTTCACTTCCGGGTTGAGCGCTTTGAGCGTCCCGGCCGCGCTGGCCGTCTTGGGTGCGCCGACATTGCCGGTCGTGTGGACGATCTGGCGTTGCAGGTTCGACAGTGACACGACATCGTCATCGACAATGCCGATGGTGCCGACGCCCGCGGCGGCGAGGTACATTGCGACCGGCGAGCCCAGCCCGCCGGCACCGATGATCAGCACACGGGCCTTCAACAATTTTTCCTGGCCGACGCCGCCGACCTGGCGCAAAACGATGTGCCGGGCGTAGCGTTCGATCTGTTCTTCGGAAAAATCCATGGCCTCGCCCTGCGATCCCGCCTAGATGTCGTCGAACAGTGCGGTCGTCAGGTAACGTTCCGCGAACGATGGTAAAATAACCACGATACGCTTGCCAGCCATCTCCGGCCGTGCACCGACTTCGAGCGCTGCGGCCAGCGCCGCACCGGAGGAGATACCGACCGGCACACCATCGGTCCTGGCGACAAGCCTGGAAATCTCGAACGCGGTTTCGTTGGCAATGGTGACGATCTCGTCAATCACTTCACTGTTGAGGATGTCGGGAACAAATCCGGCACCGATGCCCTGGATTTTGTGCGGACCAGGATTGCCGCCCGACAATACCGGGCTGTCCTCCGGTTCAACTGCGATCATTTTCAGATCGGGATTGCGCGACTTCAGGACTTCGCCGACGCCGGTGATGGTGCCGCCGGTACCAATGCCGGAAATCACCACATCAACGTCGCCGCCGGTGTCGTTCCAGATTTCTTCTGCCGTGGTCTGGCGATGGACTTCCGGGTTGGCCGGGTTCTGAAACTGCTGCGGCATGATGGCGTTGGGGTTTTCCGCGAGGATTTCCTCGGCCCGGGCGATACAGCCCTTCATGCCCTTGGCGGCCTCGGTCAATTCCAGCGTCGCGCCCAGAAAGGACAGCATCTTGCGCCGTTCGATCGACATGCTTTCCGGCATGATCAGCGTCAGCTTGTAACCCTTGGCGGCGCAAACAAAGGCCAGCGCGATACCGGTGTTGCCCGATGTCGGCTCGACCAGCATGGTGTCGGGACCGATCCTGCCGTCTTTTTCCAAAGCTTCAATCATCGCCGTGCCGATGCGGTCCTTGACCGAGGCCAGTGGATTAAAAAACTCGAGCTTGCCGACGAGCTCGGCGGCGCAATTCTTTTCTTTCATCAAGCCGGACAGGCGCACCAGCGGCGTATTGCCGACGGTCTGCACAATATCGTCGTGAATAAATCCGTAACCCGGTTTGGCGTGGTCGGTGCTGGACATTGATCTTCCTTTTGATGCTTAAGTGATTGCGGTGGATGTTTAAGTCCTAGATCGAATAGTCGGCAAAATCCTGAAGTTCACTGCGAACGCCTTGATCCTTGGCTTTTTTGCACAAATCTTCAATCGAGATGACTTCAAGCTGTTTCATCAATTCGGCGCGCAGATCGCGCCAGATCGGGCGCACAACCTTTTCGGCGAGCTCGGAGGGTGTATCGCGCTCGATAATGTCATCGCCGGCTTCCAGGTCGTAGACCACACGGGCGACGTCGGCGACGGTAATGCGCCGGCGCTCCCTGGCCAGGCGATAGCCGCCGCGCGGACCCCGCACGCCGCGCAGCACACCGTCATGCACCAGACGCTGCATAACCTGTTCAAGGTAGCGCTGGGGAATGTCCTGACGGCGCGTGATATCGCGCGACTGAACCGGCTCAGACCCGCCGTGATAAGCGATATCAACCACTGCCTCGAGGGCATAGACCATTTTTTTTGAAAGTCGCAACATATGGTGTTCTCTGTTTCGTCTCAGTTGGTGCCGGTTGAGCCAAAGCCGCCGCGGCCACGCACGGTGTCATCGAGTTCCCCGACTTCGTTCATACTGGCGCGCTCATGGCGGGTGATGACCATCTGGGCGATGCGCATGCCGCGGGTCACGATGAAGGGCTCGGTGCCCATGTTGGCCATGATCACGCCGACCTCGCCCCGGTAATCAGCATCGATGGTGCCTGGACTGTTGAGCAAAGTGATGCCGTGCTTGAGCGCCAGACCCGAGCGCGGGCGAATTTGTGCCTCAAATCCCACGGGCAGGGCGATGGCAAAACCGGTCGGCACCAGCGCACGCGCACCCGGCGTCAGCACCAGGTCTGCCTCGACGGCGGCTGGCAAGTCCATGCCGGCGGCGGCCTCCGTGGCGTAATCGGGCAATTCGAGACCGTGGCCGTGTTCCAGTCGGCGGATTTCAATTTCGATGGCGCTCATGGCTCAGGTCTTTGATCCGCCATCGCTTGTCAGGTGATCAACAATGCGGCCGACAAGACGCTCGGCGACACCGGTTTTTGTCAGCGTCGGCCAATCCTCCACACCGGCTGATGTCACCAGATGCACCGTGTTGCTGTCGCCTCCAAAAGTGCCGGTTTCGGGCGAGACGTCATTGGCGACGATCCAGTCACACTGCTTGCGTTCCCGCTTGGCCGTGGCGTGATCAACAATCTTTTCCGTTTCAGCAGCAAATCCTACGACCAGGGCCGGGCGGTTATTGCCGCTCTGGCTCAGCGTGGCGAGGATATCGGGGTTCTCCACCATGTTGAGGGACGGCGGCGCGCCACCGTTCTTTTTCATTTTCTCAGCGGCCTCGGTATCAACGCGCCAGTCAGCGACTGCAGCGGCGCAGACGGCAACATCCAGCGGCAACGCCTGTTCGCAGGCCGCCAGCATGTCACGGGCCGATTCAATACTTACCGTTGTTACGCCGTCCGGTGCGGGCTCACTGGTAGGTCCTGTCACCAGAACGGTATCCGCACCGCGGGCAGCAAGGGCGGCAGCAATCGCGTGGCCCTGTTTGCCCGAAGAATGATTGGAGAGATAGCGCACGGGATCGATGGCTTCACGCGTCGGGCCCGATGTCACCAGCGCGCGCTTGCCTGCAAGCGCCTGATCGCTGGTGCTGCCGATTTTGGCGACAACCGCCTCGACCAGATCAGCGGCCTCGACCATCCGGCCCTGGCCAACTTCACCACAGGCGAGGTCGCCGGCAGCGGGCCCGACGATAGTGATGCCATCACCCCGCAAAGTTTCGACGTTACGTTGTGTCGCGACATGGCCCCACATTTCGACGTTCATGGCCGGCGCGATCAGCACGGGCTTGTCGGTCGCCAGCAAGGCGGTCGACGCCAGATCATTGGCAAGGCCGCCTGCCATCTTTGCCATGATGTCGGCGGTTGCAGGTGCGACCACAACCAGGTCCGCCTCACGTGACAGGCGAATGTGTCCCATCTCGGCCTCGTCCGTCAGATCAAAGAGATCGCTGTAGACTTTTTCACCAGACAAGGCGGCGACGGAAAGTGGCGTGACAAATTCGGACCCGGCCTTCGTCAAAATGCAGCGCACCGTGGCCCCCTGATCCGACAGCCGACGGATCAGCTCAAGGCTCTTGTAGGCAGCGATGCCGCCAGCGATGATGAGTAGCACCCGCTTGTTTTTCAGCACTGTGGGATAAACCTTATTTACGTAGCACTTGTGTGAATACAGGATCGAACACTAAAGCTTTGAGATATATACGACAAGTACGCAGATTAAGGGTTCAGAGCTTGACCAGCAGAACGGCGATCACGGCGATCAGCATAACGATGACCAGCATATGCGGCATACCGCGCCGCCGCCCGATGGAACCGCTGCGATCCCGGCCCCAGGTGTGGCCCCCGCCACCATTGAACCCGGGAGCGCCCGTATCCGGACCACGGGCATCCGGATTGGCGTCGGACTGCAGGTTGATGCCAGCCGCAGCCAGCATATCGGTGGCATGCTCAGCGCGGTCGATCAGGCCGGGAATGCGCCGGGCGGCCTGGGCGGTTTCGCCGACCATGTCGCGCACCCGGGCTTCGGGCCCGAGATTATCCTGCACCCATTCGGTCAGAAACGGTCGGGCGGCCTCGAAGAAGTTGGTCTCCGGGCTCAAATCGCGGCAGACGCCTTCAACCACGACCAGCGTCTTTTGCAACAGCAGCAATTGCGGCTGGGTTTGCATGGCAAAGGTCTCGGTGATCTGGAAAAGCTGGGCCAGCAAGCGGCCGATGGATATCTCACTGGCCGGGCGGCCCATAATCGGCTCACCAATCGAGCGACACGCCTGGGCAAAGACATCAACCGATTTGTTGCGCGGCACATAACCCGCCTCAAAGTGAATTTCCGCGGCACGCCGCCAGTCGCCCTGCACAAAAGCCAGCAACAACTCGGCGACAAAACGTCGGGTTTGTTTATCGAGCCGCCCCATAATGCCAAAATCAACGGCCATGACGCGGCCACTTTCCGCCACAAACAGATTGCCGGGGTGAAGGTCGGCGTGGAAAAAGCCATCGCGAAAAACCTGTTTCAGAAACGCAACGAGCAGTGTTTCGGCCAGTTTTTCAGGATTATGCCCCTCAGCGATCAGGGTTTTGCGCTCCGCGATGGGCGTGCCATGAATGCGCTCGACTGTCATTACCCGGCGCTGGGTGCGCTGCCAGTCGATATCCGGCACACCAAAGTCCGGATCGTCGTTGAACGCGTCTGTCAGCTCGGAGGCTGCTGCCGCTTCAAGCCGCAAATCCATCTCCAGATTGACGCTGTCATGGAAGGTGCGCACGACTTCAACCGGGCGCAAACGGCGGTATTCCGGCTGCAATGTCTCAATCGTTTCGGCAAGCCAATAAAATAAATCAAGATCACGATCAAACGCCGCTTCGATACCGGGGCGAAGGATTTTGACCGCGACCGGCTCGCCCTGCGTCGTCTCGGCGAAGTGAACTTGCGCTATCGACGCGGCGGCAATGGGCTCGTCATCGAACGAGGCATAAATCGTATCAAGCGGTCGATCGAATTCCTGTTCGATGGTGGCGCGCGCCTCCGCCGCACCGAAGGGCGGCAGGCGGTCGCGCAGGCCCGCCAGATCAAGGGCGACATCTTCGCCGATCAGATCGGAGCGCGTCGACAGAGACTGGCCAAATTTAATGAAACTCGGCCCCAGCGCCTGCAGCGCCGCCGCCAGTCGTTGACCGGGCCTGAGATCGGCGTGATCCTTGTGCGGGCGGCCCGCAACCAGACGCAGCGCCTTCGACGTCCAGTCCGGCAGATCCAGCCGGTCGAGTGGGAACAAGGCGTCATAACGCGACAACGTGCGTACGATGCTGAAAAGGCGGAAAAGATTGCGGAGACTGCGAAACACCGGACGATCAGGCCTCAGATGCGCCAGGCGGAGTGCATGGCGGCGATCCCGCCGCTCAGATTGCGCACCTTGACCTGGCCGAGGCCAGCGTTGGCAATCATGGAAGCGTAGGTCTCCTGATTGGGGAATTTGCGAATACTTTCGGCAAGATACTGATAAGCCTCCCGATTTCCCGCCACCCTCTCGCCCAGTGCGGGCAAGATCTGGAACGAATAGGCATCATAGGCCGCTTTCAGGCCGGGCAGTACGACATGGCTGAATTCGAGGCACAGAAAACGCCCTCCGGGCTTGAGCACACGCCGGGCTTCGGCCAGCGCTGCTTCAATGTCGGTCACGTTTCGAATGCCGAACGCTATCGTATAGGCATCAACGCTGGCGCTCTCGACCGGCAAAGCCTCGGCATTGCCGCAAATCCAGTCGATATCACTGATGATGCCCCGATCAAGGGCACGATCCCGCCCGACGTTGATCATGGCTTCGTTAATATCGCAAACCGATACATGCGCCGGAAGACCCGGCTCTTTCGAGCGTTTGGCCAGCCGATCCAGGAATCTCAGCGCGATATCACCGGTCCCCCCGGCGACGTCGAGCAAATGACTGCCGGGCCGGGGGTTGAGCCAGTCAATCATGTCCGACTTCCACAAGCGGTGAATACCGCCGCTCATCAAGTCGTTCATCAGGTCGTACTGATCCGCCACACCGTCAAAGACAGCGCGCACCAGTCCCGCTTTTTCGGCAGCCTCTACAGACTGGAAACCGAAATGGGTCTTTTCACCCGCCGACGCAGCGTCGGTCGAATTATCTGTCTTCATATTCATGAAGGGGACCATAGCGCAGGCCCATGATCCGCGCTACCTTGGCTGGATAATCAATAATTGGTCCAAAATGAGTACTACTAAAAGCAAAGTAATCGATGCCTGAGCTTCCCGAAGTCGAAACTGTCCGTCGCGGCCTGATCCCGTACCTCGAGGGCCACACGCTGGTGCGGGTGGATCGCCGCCGCAAGGACCTGCGAATTCCGTTTCCACGCGGTTTCGTCAAGCGCCTGGCCGGGGGCCGGGTCCTGCGTTTGAGCCGCCGGGCCAAGTACCTGCTGTTCCATATGGCGGACGAAACCGTATTGATTATTCATCTTGGTATGTCAGGCCGTATGACGGTGACGCCACCGGGTCAGGACGCCGGGAAACCCGGCAAGCATGATCACGTGATATTCGAGACCGACGCAGGCGCGGTGATCACCTTTAATGATGTTCGACGTTTCGGCCTGATGACGCTGACGGATGAGGTGGGTCTTGATGATCACAAACTGATCCGGGATCTGGGCCCGGAGCCGTTGGGCAATGAATTTTCCGACGCTTATTTCTCCGACATCCTGCGCGGACGCAAAACGCCGATCAAGGCCGCCCTGCTGGACCAGAAAATCGTTGCCGGGATCGGTAATATTTATGCCTGCGAAGCGCTTTATCGCGCAGGCATATCACCCCGCCGCCTCGCTGACAGTGTTGCAGGCGTCCGGGCGACACGTCTGGCACCCGCCGTCCGTGATGTATTGAACGATGCAATAGCAGCGGGTGGGTCGACCCTGAAGGACTATGTTCAGGCCGATGGGGAGTTAGGCTATTTCCAGCATAGTTTTGCCGTCTATGGGCGCGAAGGCGAGCCCTGCCCCGACTGTGATTGTGACGGCAGTGTCGAGCGCATTGTGCAATCCGGTCGCTCAACTTTCTTTTGTGCCAAACGCCAGATCTGACCGATATGCCTCTGCCCGCTATCTTTACGCGGCGGCTGTGCTAATTTGTTTGCCATGAACCCGACGCCAAAACCCCTTCGCCCTGTCAAACCCGTGGCCGTCCTGCTGTGCTGGATGTCGCTTGCCGTCATGGCCACAATGATGGCCGGACCTTCGACGGCGCAGGCCCAGGGCTTCTTTTCCACGGTGACCGATTTGCCGCTGATGGCGAGCATGACCGAGCGCACGGACGAGGCGCTTTTATATGACAAGCCGGGGGGCCGGATTGTTGAAGTCGTCGCTGAAGGCATGGCGTCACGCCAGGCGACAATGGCCTTCTATGCCGACACCCTGCCACAGCTCGGCTGGGCGGCGACGGGCAGTGGTTTTGAGCGCGATGGCGAGCGGCTGAAAATCCTCTATGAACAATCGGGCAAATCGCTGATCGTACGCATTTCGATCAACCCCAAATAACAATCAATTCCTGGCGCCACCGGACAGCGGTGTGCATGTCTTATTCTCGAACACCGGAGTATAGAAAAATGACTTACGATAATATTCTTGTCGAAACGCGCGGCCCCGTCGGCTTGATCACGCTCAATCGTCCTGAGGCTCTGAATGCCCTGAACTCGGCTCTGGTCAACGATCTTGGCGCAGCCCTTGATGCCTTTGAGAGCGATGACGATATCCGGGCGATCGTCTTGACGGGTAGCGAAAAGGCTTTTGCCGCCGGTGCCGACATCAAGGAAATGCAAAGCAAGACCTACATGGAAGCCTACAAACAGGACTTCATAACGTCAGGCTGGGAACGGGTCGCCGAATGCCGCAAACCCGTCATCGCCGCGGTTGCCGGGTTTGCCCTCGGCGGCGGCTGCGAAGTGGCCATGATGTGCGATTTTATTCTCGCTGCGGATAACGCCAGATTTGGCCAGCCGGAAATCAAACTGGGGGCCATCCCCGGGGCTGGTGGCACCCAGCGACTGACAAGATTTGTCGGCAAATCGAAGGCCATGGAAATGTGTTTGACGGGGCGCATGATGGATGCCGATGAAGCCGAGCGTTCAGGCCTTGTAAGCCGGATCGTGCCGTTGGATGATTTGCTCGATGAAGCCGTCAAGGTCGCAACCGACATTGCCAACATGTCCCTGCCGATTGTCATGATGGCCAAGGAGAGTGTGAACCGGGCCTACCAGACCACGCTGGCGGAAGGCGTCCTGTTTGAGCGCCGGGTGTTCCATTCGACCTTTGCCACGGAAGACCAGAAGGAAGGCATGGCGGCTTTTGTTGAAAAAAGGAAGCCCGATTTCAGTCATCGCTGAGCGGTCGTTGCGGTTTCTGTTCAGGCCAGCCGGCGGGCCGGATCGAAGCGCCAGGAGACGGGCTTGAATGCGGCGCAATTCGCCGGGGTTGACGCCGGGCGCAAGCGGCTATATAAGCCTGCGTTCGCAACACATAACTGAGCGAGAGAACAATCAATGGCGCACCATAAATCAGCCCTGAAACGCATTCGGCGTACAGAGCGTGCAACTGAAGTAAACCGCAACCGTCGTGGTCGCATTCGCAGCTATCTTCGCAAGGTCGAGGAAGCGATTGCCGGCGGCGATCAGTCAGCGGCCCAGTTGGCACTTAAAGAAGCGCAGCCCGAACTCATGCGCGGCGTGACACGCGGCATTCTGAAACAGAATACAGCCTCACGCAAAGTCTCCCGTCTGTCCCATCGCATCAAGGGCATGGCGAGCTGAATTATCCGCAGCGATAATCCGGCACGATCCAAACCGCGTTCTACCCGAGCGCGGTTTTTTCGTGTCTGCGGCACAGTGGTGTAAACTTGTTGTGCGCCCGACCGCGCGTTTCCGGTGCCGGTGACCGCGGGCCCTACAAATTTTCCGAAGCAGCTGTGTGCACCCTGCAACGATAATCGGCGTCGGCGAATTTTGCTGGTGTCGAATCGCGAATATTTTGCCAAAGCGTGTTAGCCGTCTGGAGGATTTTCCGCCCGGATTTTTTTGGCGCTCTACATCTAGTGTTCCGGGCCAGGGCAAGACCGATTCAGGCCGTCTTTTTTTAGACGTTCCGCTTTCGTCCCATTGCGTAACGCGGACCGGCGATTTACTGTAGCAAGGCTTCGACGGAGACGGTGAATTCAAGTCTTCGTTTTAAGTTATAAATGAGTTTTTCGGTTACAATTGGCTTTCGGCTCACACTATTAGTTAATTTTTCTTAATTTATAAATAAAACCTAAGTATTCACAATATGGGGCGGCGGGGCGTCGCGTTAGTTTTTATCGGCGGAAAGAGTTGAGGCCAACTTGACTTGCCGTCGTTGGGGAGTGTTTCTTTCAATGTCCGGGGACTCCATTTCATCAGGTGCCGAAGCACAAGTGGGCGCCAATAATGATGGTGCCGACTACGCTGGCGACTTGTCCGTTGACGAGACGTGGGCCATGTTGCGCGACGATGCGGGTGCTGTCCTCATCGACGTACGGACCCCGGCAGAATGGAATTATGTCGGCGTCGTTGATCTCTCAAGCCTCGGCAAGGAAGCGCGCTACGTCGCCTGGCTGGATTTTCCGGGCATGGTGCTGAACGACGGTTTTGTCGCCGAGGTTAAAGGCCAGAATGTCGGCCAGGACAAGCCCGTCTTTTTGTTATGCCGATCCGGTGTGCGTTCAAAAGCAGCAGCGATTGCGCTGACGGCGGCAGGGTTTGGCCCCTGCTACAACATTGCAGGCGGTTTTGAAGGCGATGCCGACGACCATAAACATCGCGGACATACCGGTGGCTGGAAGGCTTCGGGCCTGGCCTGGGTGCAGAGTTAATCCGGCCGCAGAGCCGGGATTTGGTTAATCCGGCCGCAAGGCCGGAATATAGGAAGAGTAGAATGAACGACAGTTTCGCGGTTACACCTGAATTGGAAGCTCAATGGGGCCATGTTCGTTCCCTGTTGCGCGCCGAAGTTGGTGATGCTGCCTTCAACAGCTGGCTCAAGCCCTTGATGCTGGCGGCGGTGCGCGAAGGCCAGGCCGTGATGACCGTGCCGACGCGGTTCATGCGTGACTGGGTTGTCTCGCATTATGGCGATCGTATTCGTGAACTCTGGTGCGACGCCAATCCGGAAGTCAATTCCGTCGATATTCACGTTAAAACCGGTGCAAAAGCTGCTGCCGAGACCGTGGCCGGGACTGCGGCGAAGACGAGCTCCCCCGCAGGCGACGAAGCCCAACCCATTGCGGCTGTCGCGAATGCGGCCTTTCAGCGGGGTGACGATCTCGACCATCAGCCCGATGTATTTGGCGTCGGAGCCTCGCTCGATCCGCGCTTTACCTTTGATAACTTTATTGTCGGCAAACCCAATGAACTGGCCTACGCCGCCGCCCGGCGCGTGGCCGAAGCCCCGGCAGTGCCTTTTAACCCGCTGTTTCTCTACGGCGGTGTGGGCCTCGGCAAAACCCATCTGATGCACGCCATTGCGGCGCAAATCAGGGCGATGTACCCCGAGCGCAAGGTGCTTTACCTGTCTGCCGAGAAGTTCATGTATCAGTTTATCCGGGCCTTGCGCTTCAAGAACGTCATGGCGTTCAAGCAGCAGTTTCGCTCGGTCGATGTGCTGATGATCGATGACGTCCAGTTTATCGCCGGCAAGGACACCACGCAGGAAGAGTTCTTCCACACCTTTAATGCCCTGGTCGATCAGAACCGCCAGATCATTATTTCGGGTGATCGCTCGCCCAGTGACCTTGATGGTGTGGAAGAACGCTTGCGCTCCCGCCTGGGTTGGGGTTTGGTCGCCGATATTCACGCAACGGACTACGAATTGCGTCTTGGCATTCTGCAAAGCAAGGCTGAACAGGCGGGTGCGCGGGAAATCCCGGGGCGTGTTCTGGAATTCCTCGCCCACCGCATCACCTCGAATGTGCGTGAGCTGGAGGGGGCTCTGAACCGTGTCCTGGCCTATTCAAACCTTGTCGGACGCCCGATCACCCTCGAAGGCACCCAGGAAGTCCTGCGCGACCTTCTGCGGGCCAATGACCGGCGTGTGACCATCGAAGACATCCAGAAACGTGTCGCCGAACATTTCAATATTCGCCTCGCCGACATGTACTCGGCCCGACGGGCCCGCGCCGTGGCCCGACCCCGCCAGGTGGCGATGTATCTGGCCAAACAATTGACCTCGCGGTCTTTGCCGGAAATTGGCCGTAAATTTGGTGGACGAGATCACACCACGGTCATGCACGCCGTCAAGAAAATTGACGAATTGCGCCAGGCCGATACCACGCTTTCCGAGGATATAGAGCTTCTGCGCCGCATGCTCGAAGCCTGAGATTTCAGCACCGGATTACGGCTATTTTTGCTCGCCCGGACAGGGTGTCTCAAGACGCGAATAACTGTGCCTTTTCAGGGTTGATCTGATATAATCCAGGACCGGTCGGGCAGCCTGATCGGGGGTGTCGCAAACGTACGTGGCAACCGCCTCCAGCCTCGGTGAGAAGTTCTGGGAATTTCGACCTCATTTCAATACTTTAGGGCAGAATTGTCCGGTCGTTCACCGACCGTTGGACGGCGTTGTTTCGGGCGTATGACGAAAGCCTCGTCGACGGCTATTTCGCCGGATATTCCTGCCCGCCTGAATTCCACCCGGAAGAACTCGAAAAAGAGATAAGCACACGATATGAAACTGACCATTGAACGCGCGACATTGTTGACGGCACTGGCCCATGTTCAGAGCGTTGTCGAACGCCGGAATACCATCCCGATATTGTCCAATGTATTGCTTGATGCCCAGGACGGTGGCTTGCGTCTGACAGCGACCGATATGGAGCTGGCGATTATCGAAGGTACAACCGCAGATATCGCCCAGGCCGGTGCAACGACGACACCGGCGCATACGCTCTATGACATCGTGCGCAAGCTGCCGGATGGCGCGCAGGTTGAGCTGGCGCTGGGTGGTGATGATACGCGACTGACCCTGAAGGCCGGGCGTTCTGAATTTGCCCTGCCCTGCCTGCCGCGCGAGGATTTTCCGGTCATGGCCGATGGTGACTTGCCGGTGCGTTTCACCGTCGATGCCGATGCCTTCCGGCGCCTGGTCGACAAAACCCGTTTCGCCGTCTCGACCGAAGAGACGCGCTATTATCTCAACGGGATCTATCTTCATGCCGCCGAGACCGGCGGGGTTGCAATGTTGCGTGCCGTGGCCACCGATGGTCACCGTCTCGCCCTGGTTGAGACGCCCTTGCCCGAAGGTGCCGCCAGCATGCCCGGCGTGATCGTGCCGCGCAAGGCGGTCGGCGAGTTGCGTAAGCTGATCGATGATACCGATGGTGAAATCACCATCGCTCTGTCGGACACCAAGATCCGCTTCGAATTTGACGATGCTGTTTTGACCTCGAAATTGATCGACGGCACCTTCCCGGAATACCAGCGCGTTATTCCCGAAGGCAACGATAAAATTCTCGAAGTTGATTCCAAATCGTTTGCCGAGGCAGTGGATCGCGTCTCGACGATCTCGACCGAAAAATCACGCTCGGTAAAACTGAGCCTGGCGCAAGGCATGGCGACGTTGACGGCGACCAGCCCGGATAATGGCAGCGCCACCGAAGAGATCGCTGTCGCCTATGACGCCGATGCGATCGAGATCGGTTTTAATTCACGCTATTTGCTCGAAATGACAGCGCAGATCGAGGGCGATGAAGCCCGGTTTGCGCTTTCGGATTCCGTGTCACCAACACTGGTGCGCGACAGCAATGACGAAGCGGCAATTTATGTCCTTATGCCCATGCGGGTGTGAGGTCACAAATCAGTCGGCAGGAGCCTGTAATCGAAACGATTGCGACAGCACATAACAAGATGGCGGCACAGATGACGGTGTCCGACAGTCAGCATGCTGACGTGCGGGCGACGGCGGTGACGCGTCTTGTTCTGACAGAATTCAGGAGCTACGCCGGGTTGCGGCTTCAGGTCGATACGGTACCGGTTGTTTTGACCGGGGCCAATGGGGCTGGAAAAACCAACCTGCTCGAGGCGCTGAGTTTTCTATCGCCCGGTCGTGGCCTGCGCCAGGCGAAACTCTCGGACGTCACCCGAGCTTCCGGTGATGAGGGCGAGGGTAAGACCTGGGCCGTGGCAGCAACGATAAGCAGCGCGTCGGGGCCGCTTGATGTCGGCACCGGTCTTGAGGCGTTGGCGACACCAACACCGGATGATCAGGAGCCCGGTACTCTGGCGACACCGCGCCGCGTCGTGCGTGTCGATGGATCGCCTGCCCGCAGTGCCAACGCCCTGGCCGACGTCGCCGTGGTCAGCTGGCTGACGCCGCAAATGGATCGGCTGTTTATAGATGGTGCCTCGGCGCGCCGACGGTTTCTCGACCGCCTGGTTTACGGCTTTGATACCGGTCATGCCCGGCGCGTGGCGGCCTACGAAAAAGCCTTGCGCGAACGCAGCCGACTGCTGCGTGATCGTCGGGGCGATGACGCCTGGCTCGGGGCGCTGGAGGAGACCATCGCCGGACACGGTATCGCGGTGGCTGCCGCACGTCGCGATGCCGTATCCAGGCTCAGCGGATCGATGGAAAGTGGTTTTGCCGGTGATGACAATGCCTTTCCGCGCGCCCGTGTTGCCGTCAGCGGGGCGGTTGAGGACTGGCTTGCCGCCTGCCCCGCCGTTGAAGCCGAAAGCCGGTTTCGCGAGACCCTGTTGAATTCGCGAACCCTCGATGCCACGACGGGCGGGGCACAGACCGGGCCACACAAAAGCGATTTTCTGGTTACGCATGTTGCCAAGGAAATGCCGGCTTCGCAGTGTTCGACGGGCGAGCAAAAAGCCTTGCTGATCGCCGTTGTACTGGCCGATGCCCGCCTGCAGGCGGCGCGTCTCGGGCGGGCACCGTTGCTGCTGCTGGACGAGGTTGCCGCCCATCTCGATGACATTCGACGCGAGGCACTCTACCGCGAAATCCAGTCCATCGGTGCCCAGGCCTGGCTTACCGGCACTGACCCCGGTCTGTTTCACGGCATGTCCGGCATGGCGCAGTTCATGACCGTCGAAGACGGTGCCGTGACACAGACCTGAAGCTGATTGAATTGTTCTGATTTTTTTATGCGCAAAAGTACAACTTGGGAAAAAGTAATATGACCGACCCGGTATCATCCAACGAAATAGACCCGGCAGCCGACGCTGAAGACTACGGCGCGGACTCGATCAAGGTACTGCGCGGTCTCGATGCCGTGCGCAAACGTCCGGGCATGTACATCGGTGATACTGACGACGGCTCGGGCCTGCACCACATGGTCTACGAAGTTGTTGATAACGCCATTGATGAGGCGTTGGCCGGACACTGCGATACGGTGGACGTCCTGCTCAATCCCGAAGGTACGGTCACGGTGCGTGATAACGGTCGTGGCATTCCCACCGACATTCATGACGAAGAGGGTGTTTCGGCAGCCGAGGTCATCATGACGCAACTGCACGCGGGCGGTAAGTTTGACCAGAATTCCTACAAGGTGTCGGGTGGCCTGCACGGTGTCGGGGTCTCGGTCGTCAATGCGTTGTCGGTCAAACTTGAACTGCGCATCTGGCGCAACGGCGAAGAACACCTGATGGAATTCCACGACGGCGACGCCGTCTCGCCATTGGCCGTGGTCGGCGACGCCGGAGATAAGACCGGCACCGAAATAACCTTTCAACCCGCGACCTCGACCTTCTCCAATGTCGAGTTCGATCAACCGACCCTGGAGCATCGCCTGCGCGAGTTGGCCTTCCTGAATTCGGGCGTCAAGATCGTCTTTGACGATAATCGCCATGTCGAGACGAAGCGGGTCGAGTTTATGTATGACGGCGGTATCTCCGCCTTTGTAGAATATCTTGATCGCAACAAGTCGGCCCAGCATCCCGGACCGGTTGTCATGAATGGCGAGCGGGATGAAATTGTCATCGAGGCGGCGCTGGAATGGAACGACAGCTATCATGAGAATGTCTTGTGTTTCACCAACAACATTCCGCAGCGCGATGGCGGCACCCATCTGGCAGGGTTCCGCGCCGCGCTGACCCGGACGATCAACGCCTACGCCACGTCTTCGGGCCTGACCAAAAAAGAGAAAGTCAGCCTGACCGGCGATGATGCGCGTGAAGGTCTTACCTGTGTGTTGTCGGTCAAGGTGCCGGACCCGAAATTCTCCTCCCAGACCAAGGACAAACTGGTGTCGTCGGAAGTGCGCACGGCGGTCGAAAGTTTCATGGGCGAACAACTGGGCGAATGGTTCGAGGAACACCCCAACGAGGCCAAATCGATCATCATGAAGGTTGTCGAGGCCGCCGCGGCCCGTGAAGCCGCCCGCAAGGCGCGTGAATTGACCCGGCGCAAGGGGGCGCTCGATATCTCCAGCCTGCCGGGCAAACTGGCAGACTGTCAGGAACGTGATCCGGCCAAATCAGAAATTTTCCTCGTTGAGGGTGATTCAGCCGGGGGTTCGGCCAAACAGGGCCGGGCACGCTCCAATCAGGCCGTGTTGCCGTTACGTGGTAAAATCCTCAATGTCGAGCGCGCGCGTTTCGACAAGATGCTGTCGTCGGCGGAAATCGGCACACTGATCACCGCCCTCGGCACCGGCATTGGCCGCGACGATTTCGACATCGAAAAACTGCGCTACCACCGCATCATCATTATGACCGATGCTGATGTCGATGGTGCCCATATCCGGACTTTGTTGCTGACTTTCTTTTATCGCCAGATGCGGGAAATTGTTGACGCTGGCCATCTCTACATTGCCCAGCCGCCGCTCTACAAGGTGTCGCGCGGAAAATCCGAGCGCTACGTCAAGGATGAAGCCTCGCTTGAGGATTACCTGATCGAGGGCGGTCTGGAAGACGCCGTGTTGACCTTGCATACCGGCGAACAGCGCGCCGGGGCCGATCTCAGAGCCCTGGTCGATCATGCCTGCCTGTGCCGTCGCTTGCTGGAGGCCGTCAGTCAAAAATATGATCGCTCTGTTGTTGAGCAAACGGCGATCGCCGGATCGCTCAGTCCGTCTGTATTGTCGGACCCTGAACAAGCGGTCGCGGTGGCCCAATACGTCGCCAACCGGCTGGACCAACTCAGCCCGGCGATCGAGCGGGGCTGGCAGGGCGAGCCGACTGAAGACGGCGGGCTCAAATTCTCCCGTGTCTTGCGCGGCATTACCCAGACCCAGGTGATCGATGGCCCGCTCATACGCTCCGCCGAAGCCCGCCAACTCGACAAACAGGCGACGGAATTGCAGGAGGCGTACCTCAAACGCGGCGTACTGACCCGCAAGGACGAGGAATTCGAAGTTCGCTCGCCGACACAGTTGCTCGATCTGATATTGGGATTTGGCCGCAAGGGTCTTGCCATCCAGCGTTATAAAGGCCTCGGTGAGATGAACCCCGACCAGTTATGGGAAACAACACTCGATCCTGATGCCCGAACCCTGCTGCAGGTCAAAGTCAGTCATGCGGACGAGGCCGATGAGATGTTCTCGACCCTGATGGGTGACGTGGTCGAGCCGCGGCGTGATTTTATTCAGGACAACGCCCTGAACGTTGCAAATCTCGACGCCTGAGTAATATGCGACAATTGTTTCTGGCCCTGATCGGCCTTGTCGCACTCTCGGCCTGTGCTCCGCCACCGCCGCCGGATCCGACAAAAGTCGCGTCCAGCGCAGATCTGGTCACGGTGTTTGATCGTCTGGCAGTGGGACGGGGGCGAAACGCTAATGCCAAGGGCCGCACACTGAAATGGGTGACACCGATATCGATCCGCCTTCAGGATGCCACCTCACCCTCGGATCGTACGGTCGTTCGAAAAGCTTTTGACGCTGTAGCGGCAATCACCGGTGTGCCGTACAAATTTGCTGAAAAAGGGCAAAAACCGAACTTTTTTGTCCGTTTCGTCGCCCAAAACGATGTTTATGTCGAAGTTGCCAAATTGCGGGGTGGTCTCGAAAATACCAGAGGGCTGCCGGAAACGGCCATTTGTTACGCTCAGCCTATGGGGACGATCAACATCAATGCCGCCCATATTCTGATCGCCAGCAACATGGGCAATAACGTTCGGGATATCTGCGTATTGCATGAAATCATGCACGCCTTTGGCCTGATCGGCCATCATCGCATATTCGCCCCGTCTATTCTCTTTCACAAAGACATGTCGCGACAGGGATTTTCGGTCAACGACAAGATCATATTGCGCACCTTGTATGACGTCAGAATACACGCCGGTATGAAGAGCAAAGACGCTTTGCCTATCGCACAGGAAATTATCGATGACTTCGTCAGTCGTCTGGCTACGGCGAAGAACGCTGACGACATCCTTAATCAGCCACCGGAGTCGTGAATTTCGGTTGATGGTTAATTTCAGGTCCTCTTGATAACTCATTGAGGAATGGTCTAAAAAATGATTCTTTACGGTCATTTTCACTCAGGTTCGCATTCGGTCAAATATCGCCCGGCAAAAACAATCAGAAACTGAAAAATCGAGGAATTTTTGTGCCCTTCAATTGAATTTTCGAGTTTTCACGGAAGAAAATAGAAAATCCGGCCCCGAAATCTACTAGATTCGATCTTCATTGCAGCCAATATCTGTCTGAAATTACTGATTGAATCGATGGCCGGAACCCGGAAAATCTGGTGTAAATGCCCGGGATATTTCGGCAGCACAGGCGGATGGCCTTATATCGAGCCTTTACAAGTGGTATTCACAGTCTGATGGCAAAAACCCCCAAAAAAGTCGCCGGCAATAAAGACCCGGCCGATGTACGGCCAGATCCACCGGCAAAGACGCCGGCAAAGGGCGAGCGCCGCCTTATCCGTTTCATCACCTATTGGGCTGCGGTCGCTGGAATCTGGATCATTGTCGGTCTTGCCGGGATCGTTGCCTGGTATGCCTACGAATTACCGGACATACGGGGTCCCGGGGAGGGGCCGGCACAGGCGTCCGCGACCCGGGGCCCCGAAGTATCCTTAACCTATGCCGACGGTTCACCGCTGATTTCGGTCGGCGGCGCGTGGGGTGAAGAAGTGGCCTACGCCACTTTGCCCAAAAGCCTGATTGATGCTGTCATCGCGACCGAAGATCGCCGATTTTTCAGCCATGTTGGCCTCGATATCCTCGGCCTCGCCCGGGCGGTATTCGTCAATATGACGGCGGGCCGCGTTGTCCAGGGCGGCAGCACCATTACACAGCAGTTGGCCAAAAACGTATTTTTGACATCGGAACGCAGTTTGCGACGCAAGCTCCTGGAAGCCATGATGGCTCTGTGGCTGGAAGCCAAATACAGCAAGGAAGAGATCCTCGGGCTTTACCTCAACCGGGTCTATCTCGGCGCTGGCGCCTACGGCGTCGATGCGGCGGCACGGCGCTATTTTGGTATCCCGGCCGCCAGATTGTCACTGCCACAGTCGGCGATCCTCGCCGGTTTGCTCAAGGCACCCTCGCGATATGCGCCCAGTCACAATAAAAAGGCCGCGATCAAGCGAACACGAATTGTGCTTTCCAATATGGTTGCGGCCGAGTTGCTCAAACCCGCAGCAGCCGAAAAAGCCCGCAGCCAGCTTGCCCGCGTCGTTGGCCGGGTCAAAAAATCAAAAGCCCGCGACCGTGCCACCAGTGCGCGCTATTTCTCAGACTGGGTATTTGAGCAACTGGCCGATTATGTCAGCCAGACCGGCCAGCAAATCACTGTGCGCACGACGCTGGACCGGCGCCTGCAAGCGGCGGCCGAAACGACCGTGCGACGGGGTCTGGATGGTGAAGGCAAAAAACGAAATGCCGACCAGGCGGCACTGGTGACGATGGATGCAAACGGTGCGGTGCGGGCATTGGTCGGTGGCAAATCTTATGCGCAAAGCCAGTTCAACCGCGCGGTCCAGGCCCGTCGCCATGCCGGATCAACGTTCAAGCTTTTTGTCTATCTGGCGGCGCTGGAAAAAGGTTTGAGACCCGAAACAAAGATGGTGGACGGGCCGGTAACGGTTGAAAACTGGTCGCCCCGAAACTTCAGTGACTACAAAGGCAACGTCACCATGGGCCAGGGTCTGGCCTGGTCGCTGAACTCGATCGCCGTGAAAGTTTCGCAGCGCACGGGCCTGAAACCGGTCGTTGAGGCGGCGAGACGCCTTGGCCTGACGGGAAAAATGGCCCCGCATCCCTCGCTGGCGCTCGGTGCCGCCGAAGTCTCGCCGCTGGAAATGACATCTGCCTATGCCGCCGTTGCCACGGGGGGGATCGGCGTTTTCCCTTATGCCATCAGCGAAATCAAAAACGCCCGGGGTGAGGTCATCTATCGCCGCCAGGGCGAGGGGCCGGGCCGCGTCATGTCGGCACAAAACGCGGCGCAACTGACGACGATGTTAACGACAGCGGTCAAAACCGGCACCGGGCGCAACGCCCGTCTTAAACATCCGGCGGCGGGCAAAACCGGCACAAGCCAGAACTACCGCGACGCATGGTTTGTCGGCTTCACAGCCAGCTATATTACCGGCATCTGGGTTGGCAACGACAACGGCAGTCCGACCAAAAAGATCACAGGCGGGGGTTTGCCGGCCCGTATGTGGAAGACATTCATGACGGCGGCCCACAGCAAAATTGCCGCGCGTCCCCTGACGGCGGCGCGGCGGAAGGATCCCGGCGGCTGGTTCGAAAAATTGATCTCGGGCGCAGGTGAGGGGGCGGGCAGCAGCGCTCAGCCGACGATGGAAGAACGCATTGAGTCAGGCGACGTCGGGCAATAGCACCTGAGCCTGTCCATCGCCGTAGCGATGCAACGATGTTCCGTGCAGGCGTAACCAGTCTTTGGGCGTCTCGATATCGTCGATCAACTGTTTGACGAGCTCCCAGAAATCGGGACTGTGGTTCATCTCGGCGCGATGAGCGACCTCGTGCACGACGACATACTCCAGCACATTCTCAGGCGCCAGGATGAGACGCCACGAAAAGGACAATGTGCCGGCCGATGAACAACTGCCCCAGCGGCTGCGGGTATCCCGCAATGTAATGCCCTTGACGACGACATCGAGTTTTTGTGCCGCCCGCATGGCTCTTTCCGTCATTTCACGCCGGGCCCGGGTCTTCAACCAGTCTCGCACTCGCCGCGGGACGTGGGGGGCATCACCACTGACATAGAGAATGCCTTCTTCCTGCCACACCGGGCCATGCTTTTCGCGCGGCTGTTCCGGGCCAAACAATTCGCATTGCGTCATGATGTGATGGATGCGCAGGCGCTCGCCCAGTATGGGAATCTCCGCGCCATCAACAAAGGGCACGGGCTCGGGTATGGCCGCCAGATGATCAAGCAACCAGTCCGATTTTGACTTGGCGAAGTTCAGGCCCTGTTTGGTCGAGACACCTTTGGGCAACACCAGTTCGGCCCCGCCAATACGGGGATCGACGCGCAAGCCGATATGCCGGGCCCGCGCACTGATACGGATGGTCAGTGGAATATCACCGTCTTCGGTTTTCAGCAGGGCGACGTTCGGGCTCATGCCGGCCACTCCACAACATGCTCTTCAAGGTCGCCGGCTTCGCGCTCGGAAACGACTTTACCCTTGACAGAGATGCCGGCTTCAACGACGGAATCGGCGTCTCCCGTGATCAGCGGATGCCAGTCCGGCAAATCGCCACCGTCGGCCAGCACGCGATAGGCGCAGGTCGAGGGCAGCCATTTTATTTCGCCGACCGATTTTGGTTTCAGGGCAATGCAGTCCGGCACATATTTCTGACGTTCGGCATAATTTGTGCAGCGGCAGGTACCGAGATCGAGCAACCGGCAGGCGACATCGGTATAGGCAATGTCGCCGCTGTCGACATCTTCAAGCTTGTTGAGACAACACTTCGCACAGCCGTCGCACAGGCTCTCCCACTCGTCGTCCGTCATTTCGCTCAATTCCTTCACCTGCCAGAACGGTTTCTGTCGGGATCGGAGTTTGGCCATGTCTCGAAGCCTCAAGCCTTGCGGTCAGCCTGGGCGCGGATGAATTTTGTGATCCGCGGCGAGATCTGTTCGCGCCATCGCCGACCGTTAAAGACACCGTAATGCCCGACACCTTTTTGTTCGTAATGCAGGCGCTGGTTTTTCGCCAGATTGACGCACAGGTCCTGGGCCGCTTTGGTCTGGCCGAGACCGGAGATATCGTCGAGCTCACCTTCAACCGTCATCAACGCGGTTTTGGTGATGTCGGCAGGGTCGATCAATCGATCGCGCCACATCATCTCACCCTTCGGCAGGGCGTGGTCCTGAAAAACCGTCTTGACGGTTTGCAGATAATACTCTGCCGGCAGATCCATGACCGAGAGGTATTCGTCGTAAAACCTGCGATGCTGATCGGCGGATTCGCCATCACCTTCGACCAGATGATGAAACAATTGCATGTGCGCGCCGATATGACGATCCAGGTTCATGCTCATGAAGCCGGTGAGTTGCAGGAAGCCCGGATAGACCCGCCGCATCACACCGCTATAAATCATCGGCACCATGGAGATCGCGTTCTTTTCAAACCATGACAGCGGCTTCTGCTCAGCCAGTTCATTGACTTCGGTCGGATTGATCCGGGTATCGATCGGTCCGCCCATCAGGGTCATCGTGGTCGGCGCGCAAGGATCGTTGTCGGCGTTCATCACGGCAACAGCGGCCAGCACCGGCACGGACGGCTGACAGACCGCCAGCACATGTGTATCCGGCCCGAGGAAACGCAGGAACTCGATGACCTGATCGATGTAATCGTCGAGATCAAATTTGCCCTGATCAACCGGCACGTCGCGGGCATCGCGCCATTCCGTGATGTAGACATCATGCTCGACCGCCATGGCCTGAACGGTGCCGCGCAGCAAAGTGGCGTAGTGTCCGGACAGGGGAGCGACGATCAACAGTTTGGGGTCATCGCGTTTAACCGACCGGCGGAAGTGTTTCAGACCGACGAACGGTTTTTCGAGCACGACTTCCTCGATCAGATCAACCGGTTTGCCGTCTATCTCGACCGGGGCGAGGTCAAATTCCGGTTTGCCGCGACGCTTGGTGGTTTCTTCAAATATTTCGCAGGCCGCTGCCATGGCGCGCGCAGGCTGGGTATAGGAAAACGGATTAAACGGGGTCTGTAAAAATTTTCGGTTCGCCGATGCCGCATAACGCCAGGGTTCGAGGGCCGCGTTCTGCATTTCGTGCAAATGATAAAGCATACTGTCTCCAAACAGGCGCGCCGGGCGGGCGCGCTAAATTTCAAACTACGATTTGTGCGACTAACGTTAACGGTCCAACTTTTTACCAGGGCAATTATAACGCACTTGCAGCAGATTCCATCGCTGGATTTTGCACTGCGGAATACTCTAACACCACATTTTGTGCCATTCCTAGCCTGTTTACACAATTTTTGTTGCAAATCGGTCGCAGATGACATTGCGCTGCAGCGTAAATGAAGGCGTGGGGGAAGACTATTTTACGGTTTTGAGAAGTCGCTCAGCCATCGCTTCGGGCGTCACATTGTGACTGAAATGACCGACGTAGCCACTCTCGGGTCCCATCAGATAGGTGATCGCCGTATGGTCCATCAGATAGTCGGCGGACGAGGTTTCATCTTTCACTTTGGCGTAATAAACCCGGTAGGCCTTGGCGGTTTGCGTCAGTTGATCAACACTGCCGCTCAGGCCGCGAAAGCCGGGGTGAAAGTTTGTCAGGTATTCCTTGAGGATTTCAGGCGTATCGCGTTCGGGATCAACCGTGACAAAAAGTGGCGCAATGCGTTTCAGGTCGCCGCCTTTTTCAACGAATATGTCCAGCGCTTCACCGATGACCTGCAAGCCCAGCGGACAGACGTCGGGGCAAAAGGTGTAGCCAAAATAGACGATCATGAAACGCCCGGCGTAACTGGATTGTGTGACGTCGGCTCCGTCGTGATCGACCATGGAAAAGGGCCCGCCGACGAGTGCGCTGGTTTTGACCGGAGTGCCATAATTGTTTTGATCATCGCCGCCACCAAGGATGAAATAGCGCCCGCCCAGGCCGAGAGCGAGGGCGGCGAGAACGGCAATGGCGATGAGGGCAGAACGGTTCATGATGGGCGGAGTCTAGCGGATATGCCTCGCAATGACAGCATTTCATCGACCCTGATTGGCGGATGCAAGCGGTGTATGTCAAAGTAAGGCGCTGGCAATACGGGACAATAGACATCAGACATGGCCGCGACTGATTTCCGCTTCGACTTTGAGGCCCTCGCATTCGGGCCGGGAGATGGCGTTTTGCTGATCGCGGCGCTGATCATTGATCTGGCGTTCAGCCGCTGGCCGGTCGTGCGCCGTTTTGTGCCGCATCCCGCCTTGATAATCGCAAGCCTTGTCGGTGGACTGACCCGACGACTGAACCGCGAACAACGCGGCCCCGGCGTCCGCCTGATCCGCGGCATGATCGCTGTCACGATTGTTGTCTCATTGGCCGTGTTGGCGGGATGGGCGCTGGCCGCTGCGACCCTGAACATTCCCTTCGTCTGGATTATTGCACTTTTTGTCGTTGCCGCCCTGACCGTCCAACGCGGCCCGTTCGATGAGGCCAGCCGCGTCCTTGCCGGATTTGCCGAGGGCGGATCTGCAGGTGGTCGCGAGGCTGCAAGCCTAGTCATTGGTCCGCAAGTAAGTGGTGTTGCGCCGGAAAACATTGTGCGATCCCTGTTGCGTCATCTCGCCGGACGGTTTGCAGATGGTCTGGTCGGCGGCGTTTTCTGGTTCCTGCTGCTCGGCCTGCCCGGGCTTATTGTCTATCGGGCGATCAACATATCCGGCAGGATGCTCGATGAAGGCAAGGCGGACATCGGCCTGTTTGGTTTTGCCCCGACCCGGTTGAACGACGCTGTGGGATTTCTGCCAACCTGGGTCGGCGGGATTGTCCTGACGATTGCGGCCCTGTTTGTGCCGCGCGCCAACCCGTTTGGTGTCATGCCGGCGATGGTGCAGAAGGCCGGGCAGGCGGACGTCCATGCCCGGGGTGCGGCGGCTCCGGCGTTCAGTGGCGCACTGGGACTTGATCTGTCACCGACGGCCAATAACGCGACAATGTCGCCGGCAGATATCGTGCACGGACAGTATCTTTATGCTGTTGGCGGATTGCTGGTCTTCGGCCTCAGCGTCATCGCGGTCGCGCTTGACTATGCCGTTTAGTCGGGTGACGCCGACTATTTGGCCCGCATGTTGAGGAAGGCCACGCGCCAGTTGCCGCCGAGACCCGGACCGGCGATGTGATCAAGCCGGGTGGTGCCGAGGTTTTCGGTCTGTAGTCCCAGAGCACGCTCCGGATCGAGATCAAGCGCCAGAGCGACCGCGGCGCGGATCACGCCGCCATGGGCAACCGCCACGATGTCACGGCCGCTATGGGTTTCCGTCAGGCGCTCGATAACTTCCGACACACGTTCGATCACTGTGACAAAACTTTCCCCATTGGGCGGGGTGTGGCTCGCCGGCGCATGCCAGAATTTATGAAAGGCGTCGTCGCCGTGATCGCCCCGCCAGAGCTCATCGAGCTCTTCATAGGTCATGCCCTGCCAGTCGCCGAAATCCTGTTCGCCAAGACCGATCTCAATCGCCCGGTCACCATGGTCCAGACCGGCACTGCCGATGGCATCGGCGGTGACGTGGGTGCGTGACAAATGGCTGGTCACCCAGATGGCATCTTTGGGCAGGCGCTCGGCCAGATTGGCATATGATTCAGGATCATTCGTATCGGCGTCGACATCGTCGGCGCCGTAGATCCGTCCGTCCTGGCCGACAACCGGAGCGTGACGTATCCACCACCAGCGGGTGATGTTTTCCTCGGACGAATTTTGCATGCGTGATGAGCTTCCTGAAGTCTGTTCTGGCGGGAAGTGTCCCCCGGGTCGGCGCATCTTATAGCCGCTGTCCCGCCAGTCGGCAAACATTCGTGATGGCAGGTTGGCGAAAGTGGCCCCGGTCGAATGCACGCCTGGGCTAAACAATCGAGCGGTGATAAAGTATTAATGCCGCACCTGATAGCGTTCACCGGATTATTCTGAGATGACCGACCAGACAGACCAGCCCACCTACAGCATCGCCGATTTGAGCGAGAGCATGCTCTTTGGTGCGGCGTCGCGCGGGCGTGTGCGGCTGCTGACGCTGGTGCTGATCCGCTGGATTGCCGTCATCGGGCAACTTATCGCGATTTTGCTGGTTCACTTTGCGCTGGGCTTTGAATTGCCGCTGGTTCTGGCCCTGGCGGCAGTCGTCGCCTCGGCCTTGCTCAATGTCGCCGTCACTGTGCGTTATTCGCCCGCCAAAAGACTGAGCAACCGTGAAGCCGCGTTCTATCTTGCCTATGACATCTTGCAACTCGGTGCGCTTCTCTTTCTCAGCGGCGGTTTGTCGAACCCGTTTTCCCTGCTGTTCCTCGTGCCGGTGACCATTTCTGCCAGCGTCCTCAGCCTCGGCTCCACCGTCTGGCTCGGCGCCCTGTCGCTGGCCTGCATCAGTGTGCTGTCAGGCTTTCACATGCCGCTGCCGTGGAGCGGCACCTCGCCGCAATTGCCCGAACTCTATGTCAGCGGCATCTGGTCGGCGCTTGTGCTGGGCATGGTTTTCATTTCGATCTACGCCTGGCGCGTCGCCGAGGAAGCCCGGCGCATGGCCGACGCCCTGGCGGAAACCCAGTTTATTTTGTCGCGTGAACAAAAGATGTCGGCACTGGGCGGCCTGGCAGCGGCTGCAGCCCATGAACTGGGCACGCCGCTCGGGACCATTGCTCTCGTCGCCAAGGAAGTCAAAAACCAGTTGCCCGAAGGCAGCGAGATGTCGGAAGACATGACCCTGATCGCCGAGCAAACCGCTCGTTGCCGTGACATCCTCGGCCAGTTGTCACACTCCCCCGAAGCTGAAGGACGCGGCGAACAATTCAGTCACGTCAGTCTCGCAGCCCTGGTGCAGGAAGCGGTTGAGTCTCACGGCCGTGGTGATGTTCTTGTTGAAATTGAATCAAATGGTGCCGCACCGCCGCCACTGGTTCCCCGTCATCCCGAGATTCTGCATGGCATCGGTAATTTCATTGAAAATGCTGTCGATTTTTCGACCCACAAGGTTATTGTCCGGGCCGACTGGCAAGGGCCGAGGCTCAGGGTCGAGGTCAGCGACGATGGCCCGGGCTTTTCGTCCGATATTCTCGGGCATCTCGGTGAGCCCTACGTGACCAGCCGAAAGTTGTCAGACGATGGCGGTGGCGGCCTGGGTCTCGGTGTTTTTATCGCCAAGACGCTGCTGGAAAGGACCGGGGCCGATGTCAATTTTGGTAACGTGCGTGGCGGCGGCGCCAAAGTCAGCATATCATGGGCGCGCGCGAACTTTGAGGAGGAAGCCACATCATGACCGGTGGCAAGGAAGAGGAGACGTCGGTGGCAGATCAGTCAGATGACATGTCGGATGTGGAAATCGGCAGCCGCACATTGTTGATCGTCGATGACGATGAGCCGTTTCGCAATCGCCTGGGCCGGGCCATGGAGAAACGTGAATTTGTTGTCCGGCTGGCGGAAGGTGTCACGACCGCAATCGAGCTGGCAAAAAATGATCCGCCGGCCTTTGCCGTGGTTGATCTGAAACTGCTCGACGGCAGCGGCCTCGATATTGTGCCGGCCCTGCGCGAAGCGCGCGACGATATGCGCATCGTCATTTTGACCGGCTACGGCAATATTGCCACGGCGGTGGCGGCGGTGAAGGCGGGTGCACTCGACTACCTCGCCAAACCGGCCGATGCCGATCAGATCGAAGCGGCCTTGATGGCGGCAAAGGATGGTCATGCCGAACCACCCGAACACCCCATGTCAGCGGACCGGGTGCGCTGGGAACACATTCAGCGTGTCTTTGAGCTTTGTGATCGGAATGTCTCGGAAACGGCGCGCCGTCTAAATATGCATCGCCGCACGTTGCAGCGCATCCTGGCCAAACATTCGCCGCGGGAAAATTCACCGACGCGTGAATGAGATCAGGCGCCAATCGTATCAGGCAACAGTCGCCTTTTTCTGGCTTTCGGCCATGATGCCGTCGATATAGCGGCCCTGGAACAACGAGATGCCGAGGCTCTGGCCAAACTCGACAGCGGTTTCGTCATCGCAACGACATAAAATAACACGCGCCGCGCCGGCCTGGGCCACGGATTGTCGAATTTTGTCGCGGCGATCCGATTTGCCGTCGTCGCCAAGATCCGTCGCCCAATACATTTTTTTCAGATCGACACCGAGATCTTCGCGATTGACCAGCGGGAAGGTGAAATGGGTCAAACCATCGATGCATAACCGATAGCCCCGGTCATGGACAAAATCGCGGGCAAACATATAGGCGCCCATATCGCTGAAAATGTCGGCGGTTTGTAACTCGAAAACGATAGCTTTTTTGGTCCCGGCGCGCAGTTGCTGGTCGAAAGCGAGAAATTCCGACGACAGCAAAGTGGATACATTGAGGTTGATACTCAGGGCGCGCTCAAGATCAGCCCGCATTTCAGGCAATGCCGACAGTACGCGTTTATCGAGGCTTTGCGTCAGGCGCTGGAACAGCCAGCGGTCGGCAAAAATATCGACGCCCGGCATGATCTGGCGTTTCAGCTCGGCCATGGCGATAAAAAGCTCGTTAAAGACCAGACGCGGCTCATTATTGGGAATGATGGCGCAGATCGCCTGGCGACGAATCATGTTGCGGATATCCATCCGCTTCAGGGCTTCTTCCAGTTTGGCCAGCAATTCAGGGGTCAGCGGGCCGCCATCTTCCTCATCGTTGCCGCCGCCAAGTCTGCTGCTCCCGGCATCAATAATGCGGCTTTGGCGCTCCTTGTCGCGGCGTTCTTCGCTGCGGGCATAAAGCTGATCGGCCAGATGTCTGAAGGTTTCACGCTCGTCCGCGTTGCCGATGTCAAACCAGGTTACAAAGCGTTTGCCTTGCTGGGCGCTGGCGATAACGACAGGGTCTTCACTAAACAGGAAACGCAGTTTGTCGATGACTTCTTCGATGTCGGTTTTTTCAGCACCCTTGCAGGCAAAAACAAAATCGCCGTTTTCCAGTTTGAATAAACGTCCTTCGTAACGCCGGATGATCGCCTCAAAGCTGGCGGCTGCGATGCGTTTATGGTGATCCTGGCGATTTTGCGAACGAAGATTGGACAAGTGGACGTAGACCGCCCGCCAACCCGTCGGGAATTTCATCAATCGTTGGGCGTGATCGGCGAACTGCGCCTCGTCCGCAGAACGTTTCGCGCCACCACCGGCTCCGTCAGTCATACTCATACTATCTCGCCACCTGGTCTATTCCATACTCGTCCGGACAATCTTCAGTGGACCAGCCTGCATTCGGCACGGCATTATTCATTCAACAAAGACTGCCAATCAGGTCCAACCCGACAATGCGTTTGGGGAACTATGTAAGGCCAAAGGACTTTTTTACACAGAAGTTCCCTAATTACCGCAAAATCATATTAACACCACATTACCACTATTCCATCCTGCCTGATAAAGTATTGATCCAACGTTAATTTATTTCCAAGTAATTTCAATTAATTAGAGCGTTAGTCTGGAGTGATATGCAAGCACAGGTGCCAGTCAATTGTCGCGTTTATGCTGTCGGCGATATTCACGGGCGCGTCGATCTGCTGCGCACGCTCAATAGCCGCATCGTGTCGGATGCGGCCAGATTTGATGATGACTGCGAAAACATCGTGATTTACCTCGGCGATTACGTTGATCGTGGCGATCAAAGCCGGGAGGTCATTTCCACCCTGATCGACGATCCACTGGAGGATTTTTCCCGCGTCCACCTCTGCGGTGATCATGAACGCTATCTGTTGCAGTTCCTGAAAGATCCGGATGTCGGCTCGACGTGGCTGTTCAACGGCGGGGATGCAACGCTTAGAAGTTATGGCGTCGATCTTGAAGATCCGGCGTTCGGTCGGGAAGGCTGGCCGTGGGTGCAGCAACGACTGATCGACGGTCTGCCCGCCCGGCATCTCGCATTCCTGCGCGATCTGGATTTGCAGCATGTCGAGGGCGATTATCTGTTTGTCCATGCCGGTGTCCGGCCGGGGGCGGCCCTGGATCGACAGGATGAAACCGACCTTTTGTGGATCCGCGAGGATTTTCTCCATTCCACTGAACAATTCGGAAAAATGATCGTGCATGGCCATACCGTGACCGCCGATGTCGAGGTTCATCTCAATCGCATTGGCATTGATACCGGTGCGTATATGTCAGACACACTCAGTTGTCTGGTGCTTGAAGGTGGATCAAGGCGATTTATCCAGACCTGACGGGACCATGACGATGAATAGAAACCTGACGGCGAGCGCTGTATCAGTTAAAAGAAAAGCCTTCGTTTTCAAAGGATGCCTGGATGGATGCCGTTGAACATTTAAACAGTCAGTTTGATGCACATGCTGAAACGGTGGGTGCGACCCTCTCTGCGGTTCGCCGCCCCTTCGCCGAACTGGTCTTTGCCTGTGTGTCGTCCGTCGGCGGCAGCGGCAAGATTTTGCTGATGGGGAACGGTGGCAGCGCCGCCGACGCCCAGCATCTGGCGACGGAGCTCGTGGTTCGCTATGTCTCTGACCGTCCGGCCATCGCGGCCCTTGCTCTTACGACCGATACATCCCTGTTGACGGCCGCGGCAAACGATCTGGGTTATGAAACGATCTTTGCGCGACAGGTCGAGGCGCTCGCCAGCCCCCAGGATGTCGTCATCGGAATTTCAACTTCAGGCAACAGCGAAAACGTTGTTCAGGCGTTAACCACAGCAAAGGAAATCGGTGCCACGACGGTCGCTTTTACGGGTCAGGACGGGGGCAAACTGGCGGACCTGGCCGACGTTCTGGTCGCCGTGCCGTCCGCCGTTACTGCCCGCATCCAGGAGATGCACATCCTGATCGGGCACGCCCTTTGCGGGGCCATCGAAATCGGGCTCGGCCTGACACCGGATGAAAGCTAGAACCAGGCCATGACCGACACAGTCGCGCACGGGATCACACAGGACACCATCGCCAGGCTTGGTGGTGCGCGTGTTGCCGTGATCGGTGACGTTATGCTGGATCGGTATGTTTACGGTGCTGTTGATCGTGTCTCCCCGGAAGCCCCGATTGCGGTGCTGGGGATCGAACGCGAACGCAGCATGCTCGGTGGCGCCGGGAATGTCGCGCGGAATGCCGCAGCGCTCGGCGCAGAGGTTACGCTTGTCGGGTTTTGCGGCGACGATGATGCCGGTACGGAAGTCAGCCAGTTGCTTGCCGGTGAAGCCGGGGTATCGTCAAGTATGATTGTCGTGCCGGATCGCCCGACTTCGGTCAAGACGCGATATGTTGCCGGCAATCAGCAACTATTGCGCACGGACAAGGACGCCGGCGTTGAAGTCACTACGGCATCGGCATCTGAGCTGCTGGCAGCGGCACGGACGGCTATCGAACAGGCCGATGCAATTATTCTTTCGGATTACGCCAGAGGTGTCCTGAGCCGCACCCTGATTGACGAGGTTGTGGCAGCGGCGAAAACGCGCGCGGTGCCGGTGGTCGTTGATCCCAAGTCGCTCGATTTTGGTGATTATCGCGGCGTCGGTATTTTGACCCCGAACCGTGCTGAATTGCAGGCCGCGACGCAGATGGACGTGGCCGATGATGAGCAAGCAGTGGCGGCTGCCCGCCACGTCATTGAGAACTGCGGCATTAACGCCGTACTGGCAACGCGCGGCGGGGATGGCATGTCGCTGGTTCAGGCAAATGGGTCAACCGTGCATATACCGACAAGTGCGCGCGAGGTCTTTGATGTATCAGGGGCCGGCGATACCGTTGTGGCGACGCTGGCAACAGCACTGGCCGTCGGGCTTGAACTGGCCGATGCCGCCGAGCTGGCCAATCTGGCGGCGGGCGTCGTGGTTGGCAAAGTCGGCACGGCGGTGGTGCATCCGGCTGATCTGGTCTCTGCACAGCAAACCGGAGAGACGACAACTGCCGAGGCCAAGATAACCGGTCTCGACGCGGCGCTTGATCAAATGGAAAAGTGGCGAGGCGCCGGGGATCAGGTCGTCTTTACCAATGGCTGTTTTGATCTCATTCATCCCGGCCATGTTGCCTTGCTGGCGCAAGCCAAAGCCGCAGGACAGCGTCTTGTCGTTGGTCTGAATTCCGACACCTCGGTGGTACGGTTGAAGGGCGAGGACCGCCCGGTTCAGAACGAAGCCTCACGGGCTCTTGTACTGGCCTCATTTGCCGCCGTGGACCTGGTTATTATTTTTTCGGAAGACACGCCCCTTGAGCTGATATCTGCCTTGCGCCCCGACATTCTGGTCAAGGGCGCGGATTACAGTGAAGCCGAAGTTGTCGGCGGGGATGTGGTAAAATCATATGGTGGCAAGGTCGTGCTGGCGGACATCATCGATGGCCACAGCACGACGAAGACGATTTCACGCATGGCGGAGACTTAATCATGATTGTCGTAACCGGTGGTGCCGGGTTTATCGGCTCGAACCTGGTCGCAGCCCTCGAAGCGCGCGGTCATCACAACATCGTTGTCTGCGACTGGCTCGGCGATGACGACAAATGGCGCAATCTCGCCAAACGTGAACTTGCGCGCATTGTCTCGCCGGACAAGCTATTTGATGTGTTGGCCGAACTTGGTGATGGTCTGGAAGCCGTCTTTCACATGGGGGCTATTTCCGCCACGACCGAGACCGACGGTGATCGCATCATTGAAAATAATTTTGAACTCTCGCGCCGGCTCTGGCGCTGGTGCGAGGCCCACGCCGCACGTTTTATCTATGCCTCCTCTGCCGCAACATACGGCGATGGTGCTGAAGGCTTTGACGATGACGGATCGATCGATGCGCTGGCGGCGCTGAAGCCGCTCAATCTTTATGGCTGGTCAAAACATCTTTTTGACCGGCGGGTTGCCCGCATGGTGGCCGAAGATCAGGCCGCACCTTTGCAGTGGGCGGGACTGAAATTTTTCAATGTCTACGGTCCCAACGAATATCACAAAAGCAACATGCGCAGTGTCGTTGCCCAGGTTCATGAAAGCATTCGCGGCGACCGGCCGGTTATGCTGTTCCGCTCGCACAATCCGGACTATGCCGATGGCGGCCAGCTGCGGGACTTCGTCTCGGTCAAGGATTGCGTCGATGTCCTGATCTGGCTTTATGACAACCCTCAGGTCAACGGCCTGTTTAATCTCGGTACTGGCAAGGCGCGCAGCTTTGCCGATCTGGCATCCGCTGTCTTCACCGCTCTGGGTCAGGAACCGGAATTCAGTTTCATCGATACGCCGGTCGAAATTCGCGAAAAGTACCAGTACTTCACCGAAGCCAGAATGGATCGGCTGCACGCCGCTGGCTACGAACAGCCCTTTACCGGGCTGGAAGACGGCGTGGTGGATTATGTGCAGAACTTCCTCGAGCGGGAAGACCGCTATCGCTAGACTGGCGGATCGGTAAAGGTTCTCAGACGATTGGCGGCGGTGCGGCCAAACTTCAGGGTCAGCGCCTTGCGCCGGGCCGCGTTGACCCTGGCCCTCTCAGGCGGTTCACGAACGATTTCCGCACCGAATTTATCGGCGATGATCAGACCCTGATTGTGAGGCAGAATGTCGCTCGGGAAGGCTTCATCGACGGCGAAATAAAACCGGTCGCAGTGGTCGAGATAGTCTGGCCATTTGCTGTCGCTCTGGAAATCGGCGACAGAGGATTCCACTTCGACGATGACGATATCGCCACGCTTGTCGAGACCGGCGACGTCGGCGCGGCGGCCATTCTTCAGGGTATATTCCGTGATCGAAGCGAAGCCGTGGTCGGCCAGTAATCTGGCGACACCGCGAGCGATTTCGCGGGCCTTGCTGTCATCTCGCCCGTCAGACAAGACCGCCCGTCACGCCGACATCGTAAAGTGTCACCAGGCCGAGCCCGATAGTCGCTACGCCGACAAAAATATGCAAGGTGTTGTAGGCACCGGTGACCGCACTGGCGCCGGCGCGCAAGGGCAGGGCGATGGCAAAGGAAAGCGCTGCCATGCCAATCATTGATCCGACGCCAAACAAAGCCATGTAGGCGAGACCAACTGCGATACTCGGCACCGTATCCAGCGTCAGTAAAACAAGCGCTGCTGATCCGGCCAGGCCGTGCATCAGGCCGACCATCAGAGCGCGACGCGGCAGGGTCTTGTTGTGCCGGTGCTGATGGGCCGAGACCTGGTGCTCACCTTCGCCGCGATGAGAATGGGCGTGCAGATGCAATTGCTTGCCGTGGTTATGAGCATGAAAGTGCACGCGATTCCGCCACAGGCGCCACAGCACGTCACCACCGAGAATAACAAGCATGGCTCCGACCAGCAGTTCGGCGTAGAAGGCGATTTCGACAGCTGCCGCCCATTTGAAGATCAGCACGCTGGCACCCAGCGCTGTCAGGGTCACAGTGTGACCAAGGCCCCAGGCCAGCCCGAGTTTGAGGGTCCGGCGCACGTTGCCTTTATCGCCTGTGGCAAGCGAGGCCACGGCGGCGACATGATCCGCTTCAAGCGCGTGTTTCATGCCGATCAACAGGCCGATCATCAGGATCGAGGTCATACGGGAAGTATCCGGGGAAGAAGTAAAAGAATGTCCAGGCCGCGTTGATGGCCGTCAGGCGCAGACCATACCGAATTCGATCCCCCGGCGACACAAAAAGAATCGTTCCCGTCTTTCCGGCAATTGACGCAGTGATAATTGACGCCGGGGCGATTGAACGATTAAGTGAGGCCATGCTGATCATGAATTCTTCACTGCGCGGCGTTGTCTGAATGACCGCGACATCAAACTTGCGTCCGGCGACCTGGACGGATACCGCCCTTTTGCTGGCATTGGGCACCATCTGGGGTTCGTCATTTCTCTCGATCAAGATCGCCATTGTCGACATCCCGCCCTTGACCCTGGCCGCTGGCCGGGTAAGCATTGCAGCACTGATCCTCTACATTTTCATTCGAATGCGCGGACGTCATCTGCCGCGGGACTGGCGGCTCTGGCGCAAAATTGTACCGGCGGGCTTGCTGAATTCGACCTTGCCGTTCCTGTTGATCGGCTGGGCCGAGCAATACGTCGATAGCACCTTTGCCGCCCTGCTGATGTCTGCCGGACCCCTGTGGACCTTGATACTGGCCCATATATTCACCGTCGATGATCGCCTTAATCTGATCAAGTTTGTCGGCGTCAGCACAGGATTTATCGGTGTTATTGCCATTATCTTGCCCGGATCAAATACCGGCGATGGCGCACATCTGTACGGCGTACTGGCGCTGGTGCTGGCAAATCTGTGCCATGCCAGTTCCGGTATCGTCACCCGTCGCGTCACCGAGCTTTCACCTGACCGATTTGGTGCGGCGTCGATGCTGGTCGGCACCGTTGTGCTATTGCCCTTCAGTTTGATGATCGACCAGCCCTGGACGCTGCAGCCGTCGTCCGATGCCCTGATGGCTTTTCTCTACCTGGCCCTCGTAGGATCGGCCTTCTCATCGATGCTGCGGTTCCATTTGATCTTTGCCGTCGGCGTGACGTTTTTCAGTCAGGTCGCCTATATCATTACCGTCTCCGGCGTCCTGTTCGGGGCGATCTTTCTGGCCGAGCCGATTACGGCCGCCATGATCATTGGCATGGGCCTGATCTTTGCCGGTATTTACGTCACGCGCCTTGGGCAAAAGAAGGTATAAATCACGGGCGCCGGAAACGGGGCGCAATAACAAGAGGACTGTCATGGACTATCGCAATCTCGGCCGCAGCGGCCTTCGTGTCTCGAATCTCTGTCTCGGAACCATGATGTTTGGCGGCCAGACGGACGAAGCGACATCCCGCCTGATTATCGACAAGGCTTTCGAGACCGGCGTCAATTTCATCGACACGGCGGATGCCTATAACGGCGGCGGCTCGGAAGAAGTGGTGGGCCGCGCCATCGCCGATCACCGGGACGACTGGGTGCTGGCGACCAAAATCGCCAACGCCATGGCTTCGAAATCAGGCGGCAATGATGCCAACCGCAGTGGCCTTGGCCGGAAGTGGGTCCTGCAGGCCTGCGAGGAAAGCCTCGGGCGTCTCGGCACGGACTACATTGATATTCTTTATCTGCACAAGGAAGATCTCGACACACCGCTTGAGGAAACCATCGGTGCTGTCGGCGATCTGATCGCTGCCGGCAAGATCCGCTTCTTTGGCCTGTCCAATTTCCGTGCCTGGCGCGTTGCCGAAGTGGTGCGCATTTGTGAAGGCATGGGCGTGCCGGCCCCGGTTGTCAGCCAGCCTTATTACAATGCCATGAACCGCATGCCCGAGGTCGAGCACCTGCCGGCCTGCGATCATTATGGTCTGGGCATCGTGCCTTACAGCCCGCTGGCCCGTGGTGTCTTGACCGGCAAATATTTGCCTTCGGATTTGACCGCACCATCGGAGAGCACACGGGCCGGGCGCAACGACATGCGTATGATGCAAACGGAATGGCGCGAAGAATCTCTGGTCATCAGCCAGACGTTAAAAACCTACTGCGAGGACAAAGGCGTCGCACCCACGCATTACGCCGTCAACTGGGTGCTCAACAACGCACTTGTGACCGCCGTCATCGGGGGCCCGCGCACGATGGAACAATGGGATGATTACGTTGCTGCCCTTGATTATGAATTCACTGCCGGGGACGAAGCCTTCCTCGACAGCCTTGTCACCATCGGCCATGCCTCGACACCGGGTTACAACGATCCGGCCTATCCCATCGAAGGCCGCCCGACGTTTACGGAATAACCTGGTATGAAAATAACCGGTCGCGTGTTGGGCATATGTCTTGCTGCTGTGGTGGCTTTGACCGCCTGCGATGACGCTTCGGAGAAGACGGAAGATAAAGCCGGGTCAAGCGCGGCGACGGCGGATGTGCATCCGGCACTGAAGGCGCACAGCCAGCTGTTCGCCAAAAAAATTCACAATCCGGTGCCCGGCGTTTATGTCGCCGTGGGCTATGGCCTCGCCAACTCGATCATGCTCGAGGGCGACGACGGCATTGTCATTGTCGACACGCTGGAAGGCGCGCGCCAGGCCCGCGAAGTGCTGGCCGAGTTCCGCAAGATCACCGACAAACCGGTCAAGGCGATTATCTTTACACATAATCACACCGACCATATCTATGGCTCGAAGGTGTTCGCCGAAGGGCGGGAGGTGCCGGTCTATGCCCATCGCACCACAGGCGCGCTGATCGACAAGATCGTCAACATTCTGGTCGACACCGTCTTTGCCCGCAGCATGCGCATGTTCGGGCCGCTGCTCAGTGACGATGAAGTGGTCAACGCCGGCATCGGGCCCGGCCTCGGCGTCAAGGTCGCCGACGTCGCGTTGTTGCGTCCGACCCATGTTTTTGACGATCAGCTTGATCTCGATGTCGCCGGTCTGAAACTCAAACTGGTGCACGCACCGGGGGAGACCGATGATCAACTTTTTGTCTGGCTCGAAGACCGAAAGATCCTGTTGCCGGGCGATAACATTTACCAGTCCTTCCCCAACCTCTACACCATTCGCGGCACGGCCCACCGCGACATCCTGAAGTGGGCGCAAAGCCTCGACGTGATGCGTGATCTGAAGCCCGAAGCCATCGTGCCGTCTCACACCCTGCCGCTGGTCGGTAGTGAAAAGGTCGCTGACGTCCTGACGGCGTACCGCGATGCCATTCAGTATATTCACGATCAAACCGTGCGCGGTATTAACCAGGGTTTGACACCGGACCAGCTCGTTGATTTTGTCCGCTTGCCCAAACATCTGGCCGATCATCCCTGGCTGATCGAACATTACGGGACCGTCGCCTGGTCGGTGCGCGCGGTGTTCAACGGCTACATCGGCTGGTTCAGCGGCCAGGGCGATGAGCTTGAACCGCTGGCGCCGACGGATCGCGCGAAACGCATGGCGGCGGCCTTCGCCAAGGCAAGTCCGCTGGCGGATCAGGCACGGGCAGCTCTGGCGGCAGGCGATCAGCAATGGGCGGCGGAACTCGCTCGGCTCTGGCTGCAGGCCGAACCGGACAGCGACGAGGCAAAAACTTTTCTGGCCCGGACTTTCAAGGCACGGGCGCGCGGCCACATCAATCCCAATGCCCGCCACTGGTATCTGACGCAGGCGAAGGAACTGACGGGCGACCTCGAAGTCGGCAAACCGGTGCCAAGCGATATCCCCGATGATTTTCTTGCCAGTCTGCCTATTGATGGTTTCATGGCCGGCATGACGACGCGGCTGCGGGCGGAAGATACGCTGGAGACCAACACGGTCGTGCGCTTTGTTTTTGGCGATGTCGGGCGCACCTTCACAGTTCACATCAGGCGCGGTGTCGCAGCGTTAAGTGAAAAGGCAGTTGCCAATCCAGATGTGACCATTCGCACCACGGCCGAGGCCTGGAAACGTATTGCCGCGCGCAAACGCAATCCGGCACTCGCCTTCGCTGCCGGTGAAGTCGAGGTCGACGGCGGTATTATCGAGGTGGTGAAATTCCTGGCACTGTTTGAGCGCTAGGTTCTATTCCAGCCAGACGCGGTAATTTTTATCGTCCTTGTCGACGTTGAGAATTTCCTGGGGCTGCAAGCCGTGCGTGCGAATGTCATCTGCAATCGCTTCAAGATCGGTCTCGCCGCTGGCCCGGATCATCTCAATAACATCCTCCGGGATCAACGTGCCGAGATCGAGCGCTGCCTCGGCCGGCATGGCGAGGGCGACTTTCTGTGTTGTGCCCTCCATCACCTTGACCTTGAGATGCTGCGCTGCCTTGCCGGCACCCAGTTTCGCAATATCGCTGTCGATCAGATCATCCGGCAACGGTGGCAGTTCAAATGCGCGCGCCGCCGCCAACGTATCCGCTGACACGCTGGCTTCGAGTACCTCGCCCCAGTCGAGCGATATTTTGAGAAGATCGAGCTGCTGGCTCACGCCCTGGAAGGCCCGCATCAGCAGGAAATTTGATGGCGGACCGGCGGCGCGAAACCACCAGCGGTTTTCTCCGAGCAACATTTCAAATCTGTTTTTCAGATTCCAGTGTGCCACGAACATCGCTTTGCGTGTCAGGATCGGCTGCAACATGATGACGCCGAGCATGGGCAGCGTGCCCGCGATGTAGCTCAGCTTTTTGGCATCGAACCCCATGGCGGCGAAGGCCTGCAGCGGCGACACTTCTGTCTCCTCGCGCAGGGCCAAAATCAGTTTCAGCAGGGCAAGGCGCGGCACCTCGTCAACGGCGATGGTGCAGCCATAATCCATCAACACCACCTCGACGTCGCCGGTGTCATTCCGGCGATAATACGCATTGCCGGGGTGCGGGTCGCCGTGCACTTCGCCGGCCTCAAACAAACTGGCAAACAGGGTCGAGAGCAGCACACGGCCAATCGCCTGTTTGTCGGCAACGGGCCAGTCCAGCACCTTGTTCAGCGGCTCACCCTGTTGCCAGTCCTGGACCAGAATGTTGGGGCGCGTGAGATCATCATGGATGCGCGGCACGATCAGGCCCGGCACGTGCACGTTATTACCAAAGCGCATTTGCCGCCGGGCTTCGGACGGGTAATCAAGCTCCCGGTCCATGTTGTCTTTCAGCGTGTCTTTATAACCGCCGAAGTCAAAGCCCCACTTTTTCACCGGCCCCATGCCCGGCATTAGACCGGCAAGTTTCATTTCCGCCGCCACGGCATCGGCAATGCCGGGGTACTGAACCTTGATGGCGACGTCTCGACCGTCCGTCAACACGGCGTGATGCACCTGGCCGAGCGAGGCGGCAGCCGTTGAGGGTTCGATGGAACGGAAGACGTCGTTAATGGGCTGGCCGAGACTTTCGGCGATCACCGGTTCGATTTCAGCCAGTGCGACCGGTTCAATACTCGTCACCAGGCCGGCATAAGCATCGCCGCCTTCGGGGTCGGCGAGAAACTGCCCGACCTTCATGGTGACGCCTTTGGTATCGGCAAACAGGTTAGCCAGCGCCTGGCGGGCCAGTTCCTTGTCGTCGTCGGTGCGGGCGCGGGCGACCTTGCGCGCCGCCAGGCCTATTTTGGCCAGCTGGACGACGCGTTTACCGACGTTCATGACCTGGGCATGATGGGGCTAGAGCGCGCTGGCTCGTTCAGGCTGGCTGGCGTTCGGGTTGACCGGGGCAAAATGGCTCTGATCAACCGGCCACTGGCGCGGACCGAAATAATCGATGTAGCGCGACGTCCAGTGATCCCAGATGCGGGCCTTGTCCGACGCCCACTGCCACGACAATTCGCTGAGATGGGCGAACAGTTTCCCGGCGTTGTCCGACGCGACATTCTCAAACGTCTTCTGCCAGATCGGTTCCTTCTGCTCGGCGTAGGGATCGACAAATACCCGCAGGCGCGAGAAGGCACCGACAGTGTCGCCATCGATCGGCGCTTCAAAAATCAGGTCGAGGCGGTCGCGATAACGTTTCTGGGTTTTGCGACCGAAGCTCAGATTGGCGCTTTCATAGCGCTGACCGTCTTCGCTGAATTCCTGCAGGAAGACGAAGCCCATCAGGTCTCTGTCGTTCAGTAATTCTTCAACATATTTTTTGGCAACGCCAGGCATGGCACTGCATTCGTCGGCCAGCACGGCACGGGCGTGTTCAATCAGGTCGTTATCAGCAGGAAAGCCGAGCTTGAAGCTCTGGAATGTATTGATGCCGTATTTATTCCACGGCCGCGACCAGCCGATCTTGCGAGCCTGGCGATAGGATTCAAAGGCACTCATCAAAAACCGCAGGATTGCCGGCGGCCGGTCTTGCTGGTTCAGGGTGCGCATCGCCGCCTGATAGGCCGTCTCGTCCTTGATCTCGACGACACCGTCATCAGCGCTGGTACCCGTTTCATCAATACCGGTTGTTGTCTCAACCATGGCCCTTAATCTCCGCCTGAAATTTCATGAACAATATGAACATGAGTGAAAATCCTGAAATATCAACTTTTTCAATGTTACCATGTCCGATTATCTCGAGCTGATCTTCTCCAGCATGGCGGTAACCGCCGCCATATGTTCGTCTTCATTGTGGCAAACGCCCTGAAAAATGGCGCAAAGATCGAGAAAATCGGGCAATTCCGTGCGCTGGGCCATTTTCAGCAGGCGTTTGGTCAGGCGCAAGGCCGTGGTCGGCTTGCTCGCCATATCACGGGCCATTTCCTGCGCCCTCGGCAGCAGATCATCGGGCGCCAGCACTTCGAGGGCAATGCCGTATTCGAGGGCTTCTTCGGCTGTAATCAGGCGTCCCGTGAGTGAAAGCTCCGCTGCCCGTTGATAACCGATCAGGCGCTGCATGAACCACGCCCCGCCATCGCCCGGAATGATACCCAGGTTAACAAACGTCTCGCCCATTTTTGCCTTGTTTGAGATCAGGCGCATATCGCACATGTTCATCAAATCAAATCCCGCACCAACAGCAGCGCCGTTGACGGCGGCGATGACTGGTGCTTCGCAGCCGTGCATGGCGATGGGCATGCGCTGGACCGTACTGCGATAATGCTCGGCGATCTCGGCGGGATTACCGGCAAACTCGGCACCGCGCTCGGCCATGTCCTTGATATTGCCACCGGCACAGAAGGCCGAACCGGCGCCTGTGACAATCAGGACCTTGACGGATTGATCGCGGTTGATCCAGTCCGTCACGGCCAGGATATCGTCGATGATGGCCGTACCGGTAACGGCATTGCGCACATCGTGGCGGTTCATCGTCAACGTGGCGACGCCGTCATTCAGGTCCAGTGTGCAGTCGGTGACTTCGGGTGGGGCGGTCATAGAGTTATCCTGTGATCTGTTTGTGTTTGCCGTCGAACTGCGGCGCGATTTCAGCCATGAACTTTGCCATCTGATCCTGCACCATGCCATGCGGTTTCTGGCCGACGTTGAAATAAAGTATGACTTCCTCAATGCCCGCTGCCTCGACCCGCTTCAGTGTTTCGGTGATTTGATCGGCCGAGCCGATCAGCACGGACTTGTCGGTCAGGTCTTCCTTTTTCATTTTCGACAGGTTTTCATGCATTTTCATGAAGTACTGCATGGTCGGTGGTGCCTTACTCGGGTCCGACGGGATGGCGCGCAAAACGCAATTCTGGAAATAGCTGATCATGCCGGCCCGGCCGTAATCTTCTTCTTCAGGCGTCTCGGTGATGTGAATGAAATAGCTGCACATGGCGCGGCCCGGTTTATTGCCGTTGGCGACGCAGGCCTCACGATACTGACTGACCGCCTGGTCGAGGCCGCCGAAGATCATGGCGGCAGCAAACGGCGCGTAGATTATATTCAGGTTCTTGCGCGCCGCCATGGCCAGGCTGTTTTCGGAGAAACAGGCGACATAAAACGGGATCGGATTTTGTACCGGTTTGGGCGTCATTTCCATATTCTGGATATCGTAATAGGTCCCCTTGTGCGACCAGACGCCGGGCTCAGTCCACGCCTTCAGCACGACGTCCATGCCTTCATCGAAAATCTCCGACGACTTCATGAAGTCGGCACCGAAGGGGCCGTATTCATCCTTGTCATAACCGCGTCCCGCCGCGAAATCGACCCGACCTCCGCTCAGCAAATCAAGCGTCGCCCAGCTTTCGGCGACGTGCAGCGGATGGTGCAGGGGCAATACACTCACCGCCGGCGCGAGGCGAATGTTCGTTGTCTCCGGCACAATGCTGCTCAGCAGAATGTCGGGTCGGCTGTTGACGCCGAGGCTGTCGAAGTGATGCTCGCCGATCCACGCCGAATGCATACCGAGCTTGTCGGCGAGAATGGCCTGTTCCCGGATTTCCAGGATGAACTGGTTGGCCGAGCGCGGATTATCCGGGTAGTGATTATCGCTCAGCGTGAAGTAGCCAAATTCCATGGTCCCGTTCCCTGTATGTAATTCAAAAGTCCCGCACCGCGACGTCCATCGCGCCGACGTCCTGGATAACGCAACTCAACACATCGCCGGGCTCAATCGGGCCGACGCCTTCCGGCGTGCCCGTCATGATGATGTCGCCGGGTTCAAGTGTATAGCGCATGGATGCATATTCGATCAGCTTGTGCACATCATAGACAAGGTGGCGGGTGTTGGAGTGCTGGCGGATTTCACCATTGACCTCGATCTTCAGATCGAGCTGGTTCGGGTCCGAGATTTCGTCGACCGTGACCAGCCACGGCCCCAGCACGGCGTAGGTGTCGGCGGATTTTCGAAAACTCTGCAGTTCCTTGCCGCGCGTTGTGATGTCGAGGCCGATGGCATACCCCGCGACATAATCCAGTGCCTCTGCGGCTGCGATTTGCGAGGCTTGTCTGCCGATCACCACGGCCAGCTCAACTTCATGATCGTTGCGCGCCTCAAGAAAGCGCAAGGCAATCCCGTCACCTGGACCAGCCAGTGAACTGTTGGCCTTGAGAAACAGGCCCCAGTCGGAAATGTGGTTGATCGGGCGCGACGAGACAATGCCGTCATCCTCGACAGATTCGTCGATATGCTTTGTGTAGTTGATCGGCGCACCGATAATCTTGCCGGGGTTGGCCACGGGCGCATTCAAATGAACACCCTCAAGCGGAATACCCGACCCTGCATCCGCTGCCGCCTGCATCTTCGACCTCAGGTCAGCAAGATTGGTGATCATCTGATCGCCCGCCGGGTAGGGGTATCGCTGCACCGGCAGATCGTCCAGCACCGACGTGACATCGAAGATCAGATTGTCGCGGACCAGGCCGAAACTTGATCCGTTGTAGCGGCAGATTTTCAAGACGATCCCCCCGTGCGAAGCCTGTTGCGGCAAACTCTAGCACCGGGCCCGCCATCGTGCACATTGATTAGGGCGGTCAGGCGCATTACCCTGATGCCTTCGGATTTTGACAGCAGACACACTGGAGGCCCCCGTGGCGGCATCGCAAGAAGTCCTGGAAGAATATTACACGCGCCTGGCACCGGAAAACCTCGCACCCTTGTGGGAAGTTCTGAAAGACCTCGTGCCGAAGGAGCCGATCCCCAAGGCCGGTGCCTTCCAGTGGAAGTATGAAAATATCCGTGCCCTGTTGCTCGAATCAGGTGATTTGCTGACGGCGGAAGAAGCAGAACGCCGTGTGCTGGTGCTGCAACATCCGGCCTATGCCGGTCAAAGCAAGGCGACCAGCACGATCTATGCCGGGGTCCAGTTGATCATGCCGGGCGAGACCGCGCCGGCCCATCGCCATACCGCCTCGGCGGTGCGGTTTTTTCTTGAAGGCCAGGGTGCGGTTACGGCGGTCGGCGGCGAGCCGACCGAGATGAACCCCGGCGATTTTGTCATTACACCGTCGTGGGCGTGGCATGATCATCGCAACGACGGGGACGAGCCCTGTGTCTGGCTCGACGGGCTTGATCTGCCGATGGTGCAGTTTTATGAAGCCGGATTTTCCGAACAGCACAACGATGAACGCCAGTTACTGCACAAGCCTGAGCACTTTTCCGAGGCACGCTTCGGCGAGGGCATGCTGCCGATCAATGCCGACAGCCCCTACGGTCTGACAACACCAATTTTCAATTACACCTTCAAACGCACACGTGCCGCCCTCGTCGCGGCAGCATCTGGCGAGGCACCCGATCCGCACGCGGCGGTTTCCTTGCGCTATGCCAATCCGATCGATGGCGGCTGGACCATGCCGACGATGTCCGCCTGGATGATGCATGTGCCGAAAGGGTTCTCGACCCTGCCCGTGCGTTCAACCGACAGCATGATCATGTCGGTCGCCGAAGGAGCGGGATCAATGACCGTGGCCGATGAAACCTTCGATTTTGTTCACAAGGATTCCCACGCCATCCCCGGCTGGTCGTGGCGTTCGTTCAAGGCGACTGAGGACAGTTTCCTGTTCTTCATCTCCGACCGTGTCGCCCACGAAAAACTCGGTTTCTACCGCGAGGAAAAAGCGGCGGAACTTTAAAAGCGCTATTGCGGCGGTTAGCCCGGGCGCTTCGGCACGAATTTGCGCGGGACTGTGACGGTCAGGCCGAGCAGGTAGTACGACAGTGACTTGCCGTGGCCGTCGAGGTTGAGGCTGGCGTTGACGCCGCCTTCCAGCACGTTATCAATGACAAAGTTAAAGCCCGGCAGGTTGGGCAGGTCATGGCGTTTGACAGCGCTGGCCCCGCGATGGGCGAAGGCTTCGAGCACGCGGGCCTCAGAGAGCTGTTCGGCCAGCGTTTCAAACGCCGCATCAATATAAGGAAAGAGCGAGACGTTGAGCCGGTTGCCCTTGTCACCGGTGCGACCGTGGGCGACTTCATGCAATGGCACCGTGATCACTTCACTATCCGTCATGCGCCGGCCTCCAGCAATGTGACGCGCGCCTGGCATTTGTCGCGCGCAACGAGGATCGATGCGGTCGACAGGCGCGGCGTGACGGACTGGCGCACACCCGCGCCACCGGCGGGGCCCGAGCAATACAAGCTGAGGACTTCATCGGCGATGAACTGCGCGGTGTCTTTTGCCGCACTGCCGACAGCGGCGCGCACGCGATAATCCCCCTCCGGTGCGAATTTGCTCGCCGATCTCAATGCAGCACTATCACCGTCATGTACCGATGCCGCGCCGATGATGTCGAAGCGCACGGGCGTGTTCAGCCCTTTCAGTGCGCAGCGTTGGCGCAAGACATCGACGGCGAGTTCTGCACGGGCATACGCGTTCGGACCGGCATAGGAAATCTCTCCCTCCCCGAGCCAGCCCGCTTCGTAGGACAAGGTGGCTTTCAATTTCTCCGGCGCGGGATGTCCGCGCACGCCTTCGATCGCCACCCGGTTTGCCGATATCTCTGTGACGTGTGCGGCTGTGATATCCATCGTCACGTCGGGTGTCAGATAGGCCGCCGGGTCATGGACTTCGTAGAGCAACTGTTCCTTGACGGTCTGCGCGGACACCAGCCCGCCGGTCGCCGCCGCCTTGGTAATTGTGACGCCCAGGTCGTCCGTGATCTCGGCGATGGGGAAACCAACGCGGGAGAGGCCTGCGACGTCCTTGTAACCGGGGTCGGCGAAGTAGGCACCGGTCACTTGCGCGCCGCATTCGATCAAATGACCGGCGAGCGTTGCCGTAGCGATGCGATCATCCTCGCCTTCGCGCCAGCCGAAGGTGTGCATGGCGGGGCCAACGACCAGGGCCGGATCCGCGCAGCGCCCCGTCACAACAACGTCCGCGCCCTGATCAAGTGCATCGGCAATGGGACGTCCGCCGAGATAGGCGTTGGCCGCGACCAGACTGCCGGTGGGCGGGGCCAGTCCGTCAATGATGGCGTGGCTCAGCAGCTCATCATCGGTCATGGTTTGGCGTAGATCGTCGCCTTCAACGACACCGACTTTCAGGCCGTCCAGTCCCTGGGCGCGGGCGATCTCGCAGATGAGTTTCCCCGCTGCCATCGGATTGGCCGCACCAAAATTCGAGACAATCCGAATACCCGATTGAAAGACTTCGCGCAGGATGGGCTCGACATAGCGTTCTAGCCACGGCGAATAACCCCGCTCCGGGTCGTCCAGCCGCAAGCGCTGGGCGTGGGCCAGGGTGCGCTCGGCCAGGGTTTCGAAGATCAGGAAGCGCGGGCCCGTTCTCTGGCGCAAGGTCGCGACCACAGGGATCGCCGCATCAAACCGGTCGCCGGCGAAACCGGCCCCACAACCGATGTGCAATGTCTCAGACTGTGTCCGGGTCACGGCTTTAGTTCTCTTTCAGCATGTTTTCGAGGCTCAACAGGATGTCGTCAATATCCTGCCGCGTGCCAATGGTGATGCGCAGACTGCCGTGATCGTTATCGCTGGTCCGTGGCCACGGCAGGGCCTGCACCATCAGGCCGCGCTTCATCAGGGCATCGGCAAGTTCGTCTGCCGGTCGCGGGCACTGAACGGTGAGAAAGTTGGCTTGTGACGGGAAGGGCGTGAACCCGAGCCCGGCCAGGCTGACGGCCAGGCGCTCGCGTTGTTCGATTACGGCGCAGAGAGTCTTGCGTAAGTGATCATCGTCTTTCAGCGCCGCGACGGCCCCGGCCAGGGCAATGCGATTGACATTGAAATTGCCGCGCAAGGCCCAGAGCCCGTCGCGAATATCGGTGTGACTGCAAAAGATGTAACCAATACGCATTCCGGCCATGCAGTAGGCTTTCGAGAATGAGCGTGAAACCACCCAGGGCCCCTGGCGTTTTGCCAACAGGCTCAGGACATCCGGTGCGCCCTCGGCTTTGGTGAATTCATGGTAGGCCTCGTCGATGACCAGCAGGCAGGTGGCTGGAACCTCAGCGATGGCGTGGCTCAGATCAGCCTCGTCCAGAACACCACCGGTCGGGTTGTTCGGCGTGCAAAGATAGAAAAGCCGCGTCTTGTCCGTGATTGCCGCCAGCATCGCCGGAACATCATTCACACCGTCCGGCTTGACCGGTACATGGATGGCCTGCCCCCCTGCAATACCAACGCCCTTGGCGCAAGTCGGGAAGGTCGGTGCCGGGAAGATGGCTTCGTCGCCGTGATCGATGGCAATGGCTGCCGCCGAGGTCAGCAACTCGCCACTGCCATTGCCGAAGCTGATGCGGTCCGCCGGAATGCCCGTGCGCGCCACCAGTACATCGGCCAGTGCCTGGCAGCTGTGATCCGTGTAGGCCTCGACAAAATCCAGCGCTTCGTGCATGGCCGCAAGGGCGTGCGGCGAGGGCGCGACCAGGGATTCGTTCAAATTCAGGCGGCGGAATTCACTGGGCGGGCGGCAGTTGGCCTCGCCGATTTCAGGCGGCCGCTGGTAGTCGAGATCGGCGATCCGCCTGATCGGAAAATTGTGTGGCATCGTTCAGGTCCTGCAACAGTCAACGCATAATAGTTCGCGCGCACATCAAACGCCTGTTTGTCCGCCGCGTCTATGGAGATGTTGGTTCCGGACTAGCCGCCGCTGTTCCCCAGCACGATCAACAACACGATATTGACGGCGAGCAGAGCAAGAGCAAGACCACGCCAGAATCCAAGCGGGTTGCGCTGGATCAGTGGCTGGCCGGTCTGTGGTGTCAGGCTCGAGTTGGGGCGGGAAATATCGGTGGTGAAGGCGGACAAGGCGTCATAACGCCGGGCCGGATCGAGATGTGTTGCTTTTGCCAGCGCACCATCGAGCCACGCCGGGATCGGCAATTCCGGGTTGGTGGCCGACGTATAACGGGCGCGATCAATGGCACGTTTTGAAGCCAGGCCATCGCCGTAGGGCAGGCTGCCGGTCAACATTTCGTACGCCAGAACGCCGAGCGAATAAATGTCGGCGCGCGGGCTTGCAGGCGCGCCCAGCACCACTTCCGGCGCCGTATATCCGACAGTGCCCAGCGCGCCTTCCGGGCGCACGGGACGGGCGACTTCCTCGATGCCGAGGATGCGGGCCGAACCGAAATCAACGATCTTCACCGTGCCGTCACGGTCGATCATGACGTTCTCCGGCTTCAGGTCCTGGTGCACCATTTCACGGCGATGGAAGGCGCGAAGCCCGCGGGCGATTTGCTCGACGATGGCCCGGACTTCCGTCAGATCGGGCTTGGGATTGTCGTCCATCCACTGGCGCAGCGTCTGCCCCTCGATGTATTCGCTGACCTGATAAAGGAATTTACGCCGTCCGGCTGGCTCAATAAATCGCGCGACATGCGGACTGCTCAGACGTCTGCCGACCCATTCCTCGCGGGCAAACAGTTCGAGATAAACCGGATCGTCTTCGTAGTTGACCGAGGGTGTTTTCAGCGCCACCCGCTCGTCTGTCGCTTCGTCAATCGCCAGATAAACCTGACTGCGGTTGCTGGCATGCAACGCGCGGACGATACGATAACCGTCAAGCTGCATGCCCGGATCAAGATCGGGCGGAAAGGGCAGGGCGCGCAGGCGCTCGATATAGCTGTCGACCTCGTCAATACCGGGATCATCGACCCGGACGATCTGGCAGGTCAGATTGTCGTCACTGCCCGCCGCCATCGCGCCTTCGACAATTCCTTGCGCTGCGCCATCAAGATCATGACCGGCCCTGAGAAGTTTGAGAATTTCAGGGTCGCTGAGAAAATCGTGCACACCGTCCGTGGTGAAGATAAAGATATCCCCGGCTTCAACCGTCGTCCGCCGGTAATCGATGTCGACGTTGACATCGACGCCCATGGCGCGGCCGAGATAGTCACGCCCGCCACCCATTTGTACCCTGTGGTCTTCTGTCAGCGGTTCCAGTGATCCATCGCGCAGCAGGGTGATGCGTGAATCGCCCACATGGAAAAGATGCGCCGTCGCGGATTTGAGCACCAGGGCACTGAAGGTACTGGCCATCGCCTCGCCCGAACCATAGCGTGCCTGCGACTGGCCGTGCAGCCAGCGATTGACGGCACTGAGCACACGCCCGACCGAGGTCTTCACGGTCCACGAGTCATGCGTGCAATAATAATCCTCGAGGAAGCTTTTGACGCAGGTCTCGCTGGCTTCCTTGCCGCCTTCACTGCCACTGATACCATCGGCGATGGCCATGGCAATTCCCTTGACCTCCGCCATCGCGCCATCGGGAATCAGGACACCATAACTGTCCTCGTTGACCGGCTTTAGGCCGGCCCGCGAATTCTGTCCAATGCTGATTTGGGCCTGGCGCATGCTTTATCTCAACCGACTTCGATCATCTGCACCGTGCCATCGGGCAGCACTTCGGCCATGTGGCCTTCAGGTTCGTCGAGCATAAAGTGCGTCGCGACCAGCGTCAGGACGGCAGCTCCGGCGATGACCAGGAAAAAGATCTGCGGCGAGACGAATGACAATACGGTAAGGAAACTCACAGCGCCGACATTGCCGTAGGCTCCGACCATGCCGGCGATCTGGCCGGTCATGCGGCGCTTGATCAGAGGCACCATCGAGAAGATGGCACCGGCACCGGCCTGGACAAAAAACGAACAGGCCATGGTGGCGGCGACGGCGACCCACAGCCACCACTCGGAGCTGATCTGGGACATCACGAGATAACCGAGCGCGAGACCGCCGAGCAAAACGAGCAGGGTTTTTTTGCGCCCGAAGCGATCACTCAACAGGCCGCCGCCGGGCCGGGCCAGCAAGTTGGTGAAGGAGTAGCCCGATGCCATCATACCGGCCATCACCGGTGATAGACCAAACGTCTCATTGAAAAACAACGGCAACATCGAGATCACGGCAAGCTCGGAGCCGAACGTCACGAGATAGGCCAGATCGAGCACGGCAACCTGTTTGAAGCTGTAGCGGTGGATCTGCGGCACGGCTTCACGGAAGACCTGCTTGTTGACGGCATGGATGTGGTAGACCTGATAGAGGTAAAGCGCCACGAGGGCGGTGTAGGCGATTGTCACCGCCGTGGCGTCGAGCATGCCGAGATTGCCCGGACCGAGTTTCCACGTCAGCAGGGCGAGGGCGAGAAACAGCGGTGCTTTCATGACGATATAGAGATAGAAGTCGCTGCGGCTGGTGATCTCCATGGCACCGGATTTTTTGGGCTTGAAGTAGGTCGAGCCCTTCGGCGTGTCGCGCGCGCGCAGGAAGAAAAACACGCCGTAGAGGATGGCGACAACGCCGGTCAGGGCCACGGCATAGCGCCAGCCGTTGTCGCCACCGAACATCAGGGCGATGGTCGGCAGCGTCATGGCAACCGCCGCGGAGCCAAAATTCCCCCAGCCACCATAGATGCCTTCAGCCAGACCGACCTGGCGGGCCGGAAACCATTCGCCGATCATGCGAATGCCGATGACAAACCCCGCACCGACGAAACCGAGCAGGAAGCGCGTCAGTGCCAGGGTCTGGAAATCGTCGGCCAGGGCAAAGGCAAAGCTGAGGAAACCGGCGATGACCAGCAGTCCGGAGTACAAGATACGCGGGCCGACGCGGTCCACCAGCATGCCGACGATAATGCGGGCCGGGACGGTCAGGGCGACATTGAGGATGAGCAGGGTTTTGATTTGCTGGTCCGTCAGGCCAATGGTATCGCGCATCGCGGCCATCAGGGGCGCATGGTTGAACCAGACATAAAAACTGATGAAAAAAGCGATCCAGGTGATATGCAGGGTGCGGATGTTGTCCTTGAACGACAACAAATTCAGCTTTGAGGTAGCAGGGGTACTCATGGATTTTTCCTCGTGACCATCGATACAAATCAGTGCGTGTGAACTCTTATGCTGCAATGCAAAACGCAAGGTTTGTGCCACAAATTTCACATCGCTAGAGCGATCAAAAAACTGTTTGTTTTTAATGGATTACGCAAATACACCTAAAATAAGTGCATTTATAAATATGATTAATTAATAGGCAATTATTATTGCAATGCACAATTTTCGACCCTTTGCGATGTGCAGATCGTGCGGGTCAGTCTTAAATTAAATGCAGATTTTTCAATCAATTAGCCAGGTTTGGCTGCGGATCTGCCGTCTGGCACGGCGCTTGCGATGCCCTGTGGCAGGCGCGGTGGATTATGGCTGTGCTGGCGAATTGGTATTTTGAGCGTTTGGGTCAGGAAAGGTCGTGGGGTCATGAAGGAAAAACTGGTGGTTATCGGTAACGGTATGGCCGGTATGCGTACCGTCGAGGAACTGCTCGACGTCGCGCCCGAGGATTATGACATCACGGTTTTTGGAGCCGAGCCGCACGGCAACTACAATCGCATTTTGTTGTCGCCCGTGCTGTCCGGTGAGAAGTCCTTCAAGGACATCATGATCAATGACGACAGCTGGTACAGCGACAACAGCATCAACCTGCGTAAAGGCCATGACGTCACCAAGATTGATCGTCAGCGCCGCGTGGTGATTGATTCGACTGGCACCGAAACACCTTACGACCGTCTCTTGCTGGCGACGGGCTCGGATCCGATTGTGCTGCCTTTCCCCGGCCACGACCTGCCGGGCGTCGTCACCTTCCGCGACATTCACGATGTTGAACGCATGCACGAAGCGACAGAAAAAGGTGGTCACGCGGTGGTCATCGGCGGCGGCTTGCTCGGCCTCGAAGCCGCCAACGGCCTGATGAAAAAAGGCATGGCCGTCACCGTCGTACATCTGATGGACACACTGATGGAGCGCCAGCTTGACGATGTCGCTGCCGAAATGCTGCGCCAGTCACTGGAAGCCAAGGGTCTTGAATTCAAGATGCCGGCCGAGACCGCCGCCATCCTCGGCACCGATCACGTTGAAGGCGTGCGCTTCAAGGACGGCGAACAGATTCCGGCCGATCTCGTGGTCATGGCCGTAGGCATCCGGCCCAACACAACGCTGGCCCAGGAGGCTTTTCTGCATTGCGAACGCGGTGTCATCGTCTCCGATACGCTGCAGACCTACGATCCCCGCATCTATGCCGTAGGTGAATGTGTCCAGCATCGCGGTACGGCCTATGGCCTGGTCGCGCCGCTGTTTGAACAGGCAAAGGTCGCGGCCCGGCAACTGGCCCAGCGCGGCCACGCCGCCTATTCCGGTTCCGTGACCTCGACCAAACTGAAAGTCACGGGCATCGATGTGTTTTCCGCCGGCGACTTCCACGACAGCGAAGATACCGAAGCCATTGTGCTGCGGGACCCCGGACGCGGCGTCTACAAAAAGCTGGTGCTGCGCGACAACCGCATTGTCGGGGCCGTGATGTTTGGTGACGCGACAGACGGCAGCTGGTTCTTCCAGTTGCTGCGCGACGAAACCGACGTCTCCGAAATGCGCGAACAGCTTTTATTCGGCCCGTCTCACCTTGGCGATTCTGGTCACGGCGGTCACGACGCCGCCACGGCCATGAGCGACGACCAGGAAGTCTGCGGCTGCAACGGCGTCTGCAAGGGTGACATCACCTCGGCCATTGTCGAGAAAAACCTGTTCACGCTGGAAGATGTGCGGGCCCATACCAAGGCTTCGTCATCCTGTGGCTCGTGCACGGGCCTCGTCGAGCAAATCCTCGCCTCGACCCTCGGCGGCGACTATTCCGAAGCCCCGGCGGTCAAGTCGATGTGCGCCTGCACCGAACACAGCCACGACGAGGTCCGCCGCACCATTGTCGATCAGGGCCTGAAAAGTGTCGGCGACGTCATGGCTTTCCTTGAATGGCGCGAGGCCGATGGCTGCGCCAAATGCCGCCCGGCACTGAACTATTATCTGATCTGCGCCTGGCCCGGTGAGTACACCGATGACGCCCAGTCGCGCTTCATCAACGAACGCGTTCACGCCAATATCCAGAAAGACGGCACCTATTCGGTCATCCCACGCATGTGGGGCGGCGTGACGACGCCTGACGAATTGCGCGCCATTGCCGATGTTGCCGACAAGTTTGAAATACCGGCCATGAAAGTCACGGGCGGCCAGCGCATCGATTTGCTTGGCGTACATAAGGAAGACCTGCCGGCAGTATGGAAAGATCTCAATCAGGCCGGGCTGGTCTCGGGGCACGCTTACGGCAAAGCCTTGCGCACAGTAAAAACTTGTGTCGGGTCGGAGTGGTGCCGCTTCGGCACGCAGGACTCCACGGCAATGGGCATCGCGCTGGAGCGCATGTGCTGGCGCTCATGGACACCACACAAATTCAAGATCGCGGTTTCGGGCTGTCCACGCAATTGCGCCGAGGCAACCATCAAGGACTTTGGTGTGGTCGCGGTCGAATCCGGCTGGGAGCTGCACGTCGGTGGCAATGGCGGCGTCAAGGTTCGGGCAACCGATTTGCTCTGCAAGGTCACATCCGATGAAGAGGTGATGGAATATGCCGCTTCCTTCATGCAGATCTACCGCGAGGAAGCGCATTACCTTGAACGCACCGCACCCTGGATCGAACGTGTCGGTCTGGCGTACATCAAAAATCGCCTGATCGAAGATGCCGATGGCCGGGTGCGTCTGGCGGAGCGTTTCCACTGGTCACAAAAGTTTTCGCAAGCCGATCCGTGGGACGAAGTGCGTAAAGACGCCGACCGTCAGGCCGAGTTCATGCCGATCAAAACCCTCAGCCGTGAAAAGGAAACAGTATGAACGACTGGATCGATATCGGCCCGTTGGCCGACATTCCGCCGCTCGGGGCCCGGGTGGTGCGCAACGATGGTGGCGACATTGCCGTCTTTCGTACAAACGACGACGAGGTTTTTGCCCTCGATGACAAGTGCCCGCATCGCGGCGGGCCTTTGTCGCAAGGTATCGTGCATGGCAAAAGTGTGACCTGTCCCCTGCATAACTGGGTACTGGAACTCGGTAATGGCCAGGCTGTGGCACCGGATGACGGCTGCGTCACGACCTATGCTGTGCGGATTGAAGGTGGCCAGGTCTTTTTGCAAATCGATGGCGTTCGCGAGGACGCGGCCTGATCGCTATGCCCGATACGATCAAAACAACCTGTCCTTATTGCGGTGTCGGTTGCGGCCTCGAGGTCGAGCGATCTGCAGAGGGCGCAGTCGAGATCACGGGCGATCCCGCGCATCCGTCTAATTTTGGCCGTCTCTGTTCCAAGGGCGCGGCGTTGGGCGAGACCATCGATCCTGAAGGGCGCCTGCTGCAGCCCCGGGTTGATGGCGCACCGACGGACTGGCCGACGGCACTTGATCGCGTGGCACAGGGCTTTGCTGATGTGATTGAGGAATTTGGGCCCGACGCTGTCGCTTTTTATGTCTCCGGCCAGTTGTTGACCGAAGACTATTACGTCGCCAACAAACTGATGAAGGGCTTTATCGGCTCGGCCAATATCGATACCAATTCAAGGCTTTGCATGTCGTCCGCCGTCGTCGCCCACAAGCGTTCGTTCGGCAGCGATACCGTGCCCGGCAACTATGAAGATTTCGACGCCGCTGATCTCATCGTGCTGGTTGGCTCCAACACAGCGTGGTGTCATCCCGTGCTTTATCAGCGCATCGCTGCAGCGAAACAGGCGCGGCCACAAATGCAAATCGTCGTCATCGATCCGCGCCGCACCGCGACTTGCGACATCGCGGACCTGCACCTCGCGGTGGCACCCGGCAGTGATGCGACCCTGTTCAATGGTCTGCTGACGTATCTCTCTACACATGGCCTGACGGATGAAGAATTTGTCGCTGACAATACTGTTGGATTGGACGAAACGCTGGCCGTCGCCAGGGCCGGGGCTTCAACCACGGCGGTCGTCGCCAAACGTTGTGGTTTGAGTGAGCCCGTCGTCGCGCGTTTCTTTGACATGTTCGCGACCACGCAGAAATCGGCGACCCTGTTCTCGCAAGGTGTCAATCAGTCAACCGGTGGCAGTGACAAGGGCAATGCCATTATCAATTGTCATTTGCTCACGGGTCGTGTCGGGCGGCCGGGCATGGGGCCATTTTCGATGACGGGACAGCCCAACGCCATGGGCGGGCGTGAAGTCGGCGGTCTGGCCAACCAGCTCGCTGCCCATATGGATATTGAAAACGAACGCCACCGCGACCTCGTCCAGCGCTTCTGGCAGGCACCAAACGTCACCGATCAACAAGGCCTGAAGGCGGTTGATCTCTTTGAAGCCGTGGGCGACGGGCGCGTCAAGGCGGTCTGGATCATGGCGACCAACCCCGTGGTCAGCATGCCCGATGCCGACCGGGTCAGGGCGGCGCTTGCGGGTTGCGATCTGGTTGTTGTCTCCGATGTCATGGCTGATACCGATACCGCTGCACTTGCCGACGTCTTGTTGCCGGCGCTGGCGTGGGGCGAAAAAGACGGCACGGTGACAAATTCAGAGCGCCGTATTTCACGCCAGCGCGCTTTTCTGCCGCCGCCGGGTGTGGCGCGCAGTGACTGGTGGGCGATCTGCGAGGTTGCCCGGCGCCTGGGTCACGGCGAGGCGTTCGCCTACGATACCGCCGTCGAGATTTTTCGCGAACACGCGGCCCTGAGTGGATTCGAAAATAATGGCAGCCGCGATTTCGATATCTCGGCCCTGGCGGACATCAGCCAGATGGCCTACGACACGCTGGGTCCGGTTCAGTGGCCCTTATCGTCGGGCAATACAGACGGCACAGCGCGCCTGTTTGAAGATGGCCGTTTTTTCCACGCCGATGGCAAGGCTCGTTTCATTAGTGCCGCGCCTAAACCGCTGGCCAATGAAACCGACCCGACGTACCCGCTGTCACTGAATACCGGCCGGGTGCGCGATCACTGGCATACCATGACCCGGACCGGAAAATCGGCCCGTCTGTCGAGCCATATCGTCGAGGCTCAAGTTGAAATTCATCCCGATGACGCACTGTTTTGCCATGTCGAAGACGGCGACCTCGCCTGTGTCACCAGCCGCCATGGCCAGGTCACGGTCAGGGTCCACGTCACGTCCAATCAGCGTCCTGGCAGCGTCTTCGTGCCGATGCACTGGAATGATCAGTTTGCATCCCTCGGGCGCATCGGTGCCGTGGTCAATCCGGATACCGACCCGGCGTCCGGCCAGCCCGAGTTCAAGCACACGCCGGTACAGGTGACGCCGCGAACATACAGGTGGCATGCCTTCGTGCTCTCCCGACAGCGGCTTCAGGTCGAGGGTGCCGATTATGTCGTCTGCGCGCCGGGGGAGGGGTATTACCGTTATGAACTCGCCGGTGATGAAGCGCCTGCGAGCTGGTCAGCGTGGAGCCGCACGCTGCTGGGCAGCAGGAATGACGCGGCAGATCGCATCGAATACAGCGATACCGCGACCGGGCATTACCGGTGTGCCTCGTTGCGCGACAATGCGCTGGAGGCCTGCCTCTTCGTCTCATCCGATCACCGTCTGACACCAAGGGCATGGCTCGCCGGATTATTTGCAGATGAAACCGTGTCGCCTGCGGCGCGAACCAGCCTGATGGCCGGACAGCCTGCCAGGGGCGCGCCGGACAAGGGCCCGGTGGTCTGCGCTTGCTTTGGTATCGGCCTCAATTCCATCACCGCCGCCATCTCAAGCCAGGCCCTGACGACGGTGGACGAGATTGGCCGCGCCCTTCACGCCGGCACCAACTGCGGCTCCTGCAAACCCGAACTCAGCCGCCTGCTCGCGGATGTTCAGGTTTTGCCGGTCGCTTCCTGAAAACCGACCGACACAATTATTTACAATTTTTTGCGGGCACAATGCGAACACAGACGCATAATACTGACCCGGAGACAATGACTGGTATCCAAGAGTTTCAGGCAATGACTGAACCAGCATCTCTAAACAACCCGAACGACAGCTTCGCCCGAATTCTGGTTGTCGATGACAACGTCATGGCGCGCACGTTTATTGAACGCACCCTCGGCCGCAAGGGCTATGAAATGGTCACCGCAAGTTCAGGCGATGAAGCTCTGGCGGCCTTGGTGGAAAACCCGGTTGATATGATTTTCCTTGATCTGGTCATGCCGGGCATGAGCGGCATGGAAGTTCTGCAAACCCTGCAGGCAGACGAGCGCCATCGGCATATCCCCGTGGTTGTTGTCTCCGGCAGCGAAGACATGAACGCCGTCGAATTTGTCGCCAAGCCGGTCAAACCGGCAGAATTGCATCATTCAGTTGAGAAATAACTCGGCCCTGTTTGAGCTGGAACTGCGTTTAACGCCAGCGTTCGAGCAAGGCGGCCAATCTTTCAATCTTCAGGGGTTTGGTCGGCACATCGTCCATGCCGGCATCGAGGTAGGAATTGTGTTCGGCGCTGCCGGTGTGCCCGGTAAAGGCGATGATCGGCGTTTTCTGGCCACTCGACTGCTCGAGGCGGCGAACTTCCGAGGTGAAGTCAATGCCGGACTTGCCCGGCATTGTGATGTCGGCGAGGATCAGCACATAGGAATTTGATTTGAGGTTTTCCAGCGCCGCTTCGCCGCTTTCGACCAGATCACAATTCAGACCAAGCTTCTGAAGTAGTTTGCTGGCCATCGCCCGGTTGATCTTATTGTCGTCGATGACGAGAGCCGGCAGGTCATTATGACCCCGTGCTTTCAGATGCGCCGTCGCTGGTCATGCGTGAAATCGCCATCAATAATATGTCGCTGCCGATGGGCTTGGTCAACAGCTCGTTCATGCCGGCGTCGAGATAGGACTGAATTTCTGATTTGGACGAGCGCATCCGTATCTTCGGTTTGATATTTTCTGATCATTGTTTTAGGTGCCAAAATTTTGAGATTGATGTAGTTGAAATTCTGGGCTGTAATGTCCGTTGTGAGCGGTAAAGCGGACCAAGTTGAGAAGACGTGAATCAGTCTTCTGCTGACCCAATGCGGACGTCTCTGAATTGTCCTTTTCTTTCGATAATTGATCGGTTTTTCCGTCGATTTTCCGATGGATTACAAACTTGCTTCTCATATAAATTCGTCAGTGGAATTCGCTTTGCCTTCTTCATCAATGTATTTCCTTTAGTGTTCCTGCACTTGACTACACATCCTGATCCAATTGTTTCAGCATTCAAATTCCACCGTTCGTCGGTAATTGTCTTCATGACTGGTGACAAAGGTGCTAATTTTTTCTTGTGGCGTAGACTTAATAGTTGAGGATGTTTTCCGATGGCGTTGGGCCGAGACAGCAAAATTGATTATTGGGGTACCGGGCAATGACTGTCCTTGAATTTGGTGACGTACGTGCTTTGGTAGCTGATGATCAACCGTTTGTCCGCCATTCCATCAAAACTATTCTGACCAGACTAGGCGTAGGCGAAGTTCTGGAAGCTGGCGACGGTGTGGAGGCCGCTACTATGCTTCTCGGATCAGCGCAGCCCATTGACATCATATTCTGCGATTTGCAAATGCCGGGTCGCGATGGCATCGAAATTCTACGGACTTTGTCTGATCAAAAGTCGGAAATCGCTGTCGTCGTCATCAGCGGCGAAGACACTGAATTGATCCAAGCCGCTGTTATGCTGGCCGAAGAGCAAGGCTTGAACATCCTGGGTAGTCTGAAAAAACCGGCAACTGCCGACAAAGTCAACGCGTTCATGCAGCGGCTCGCAAGCTCGCCTGGAAAAAAAGCACACTTCCCCAACGCCAATGTGAGCCCCGATGACTTGCGTAACGCCATTGGGCAAGGTCATATCTTACCGTATTACCAGCCCAAAGTTAGTATGAATCAGCGCAAGTTGATCAGTGTCGAAGCCCTCGCGCGCTGGCAACACCCGGACCAAGGTTTGATCAACCCGGGCGTTTTCATTCCAATGGCCGAACAAAACGACCTGATCGACGTCCTGACAAATACCATGCTAGACCAAGCTGTCCGACAATGTGTGCAATGGCAAGATGCGGGTATTTCCGTCCAGTTGGCGATAAATTTATCAGTCAATTCGCTTGATCAACTTGACCTCCCGGAACATCTCGTAAACCTTGTTGAGGCCGCCGGTTTTTCGCCCTCGCAAATCGTATTGGAAGTAACTGAGAGTCGCATTTCCGACAATCCAACAGCGTTGCTGGATATCGCTACACGGCTGCGACTAAAGCGTTTCTCACTGTCGATCGACGATTTTGGTACGGGATTTTCCAGCCTGCAGCAATTGCAGCGACTGCCGTTTACCGAGCTTAAAGTCGATCAGGCTTTTGTCACCGGCGCAAGTCAGGACAAAAAGGCTCGTTCTATTCTCGAAACCAGTATCGATCTGGCACAAAAACTGGGCATGAAGATTGTGGTGGAAGGGATCGAAAGCAAAGACGATTGGGAGCTGGTAGCGTCGCTGGGTTGCGATCTGGCTCAAGGTTATTTTATCGCTCGCCCTATGCCTGGTCGCGACATTGCTGGCTGGTTGACTGATTGGAAAGGCCAAGGCCAGTGACCAATTTCCACCAGTCAGAGCTGAATCAATATTTTTTCAGTGAGGCCGGGCAAGTCTTTCAGATCAAGAAGTTTGTCGACCAACTGTGCCGTCATAGGTGTGCCTCGCGCCAAAAGTACTACGCCTTTGCCACTGCGCACATCTTCCAGCAGCGTCGCGCCGGGCTGAACATCCTGCAGGCGAACTGACTGGACGCTACCGTCGGGCTGCGGAACAACCTTTTTCTTCGATTTTCTTATTTCTGCGACTTGATCGAGAACAACCCCATGGGCCACACCAGCGCCCTTGTGTTTTTTCAGGGCAAGGCTGGAAATCGGTCCGGGGATGACTTCGTCAGTATATTCAGCAATTGATTTCGGGTTGGAATAATTTTTCATCGCTCGGACAACCCGCGTAAGCAAATCAAATCGCGACACAGGCTTAAGCACAAAGGCATTTACGTCTAAAGCCAAGGCCGAAGCTACAAGATAGGCATCCGAATGTGCCGTCAGCAAGGCAACGGGCGTGTCGCGCGGCGCACCCGTATTTCCGGTGCGAATATCCTGCAGCAGTTGAAGCCCGGTTACGGGTTGCATATTGAAATCGGTCACGACGCAATCAAAGCCGCCGACGGAATCGCTGATGGTGCCGGGCTTGACGGGACCGACAGAATCAACCGGATTGGTTTCGGACCGCGCTTTGATCAGTTCAATTGCTTCTTCGCCATTGATTGCCGTCTCGATGTCCCGCACGCCCGATGACACCAGCGCTTCGCGCACGATGTGCCGAACGAATTCCTGATCATCAACAACCAAAAAGTGATACCCGGCTAAACCAGCCGATGTAGCCACACCCATTCGAACACCTCTCAAGACGTCGCAGCTAACGCCACGACCAAATGTATTGAAATGATAACAGAATTAGAAATGGATTGCCGAAGATAAGAGAAATCGTCGGGGAAACTCTATATTTATGGCGGCAGATAAATTTGTCGACATCTATTTGGCCCCGACGGACACCGGGTTGGACGTTTTCGTGACTTCCCATCGTTCGAACTTCATGACGTCTGTTTCATTTCCAACGACGATGATGAGCAACGACCAATTTCGAATATTTTTGATGCCGGCCTGCAATTTCCTCTACACTGCCACTTGGGCTTACGAGGGAAGAGCAGAAAATGCTAGGACATGCGCGCGACAATTCATTGTCATCCGTCCTTGAAGCCAGTCCCATTGGTATCGCTATTCTGAACCGTTCCACGGGCCAGCGTCTGTTTGTGAATACCGCCTTGGTCAAGATTTTTGGTGCCGCCAGTCGGTCGGAAATGCTGAAGCAAGACATTTCAAAGACGTGGGTTGATGAGAGCGATTTAGTTCGTGCAATGTCGGCCTTTCGCGATAACGAGAACTTGGCCAATTTTGAGGCTGAACGCTTGCGCTTGGACGGTAGCCGTTGGTGGGTTCTGATGAACACCCAGCCCGTTGTCTTTGAGGGAGTGGACGCAGGCATCGTCTGGCACGTCGATATCACCGCGCGCAAAAAGGCGGAAGACGCAGCCCGCGCGGCCCAAAAAGCCTCCGCCATCGCCGAAAGCCAGATGCGCATGTCGATTGAGTCCATGTCAGAAGGATTTGTCTATTACGATGCAGACGAACGTTTGGTCATCTGCAACAGTCGTTTTCGCGATCTTTATGGCTATTCCGAAATGGAGGCAATTGCCGGGGTATCTGCATCGGAACTCTTTGAACTGGACAGCCTGCGCGGTGCCGTTGCCAGGAGCGAATTTGCTCAAAATGAATTTGGTCAACGACGCGAGAACACACGCCGGGATGGTGATGGTCGGTTCGAGTTGCAGCTAAAAGACGGCCGCTGGCTGCAAATTCATGAACGTGTCGCCGACGATGGAGGTGTGGTCAGCGTTCAAGCCGATATCAGCGAATACAAAACGGCTGAAAAAGCATTACGCGATAGCGAAGAACGCTTCGCCCTGGCCATGCAGTCGACGAACGAGATTATGTACGACACGATAGTCGAAACCATGGCCACCCGATATTCATCCGGCAACCGGGCAGACTTCGGCCTGCCGGACTGGTCAGAAGATGGAGACGCCTGGGCACGTTTGATCCACCCTGACGATTTGCCTATCGCATCGGCTGCACTAGCCGACCTGGTCAAAGGGAAAACCGATCGACTGGATTGTGAGTACCGGGTCAGGGATATCGAAGGCAACTGGCGCTGGATCCATCAAAACGGCGTGGCGCTCCGCGACGAGAACGACAGAACTTACCGTATTGTCGGCTCAGCCGGCGATATCACAGGTCGCAAAAAAGCCGAACTGGCTCTGACACAAAGCGAACAGCGCCTGCGGGTTATGCTGGAAACCAGCCCCGTCGCCATTGTCATCATTCGCAACGGCGGCAAAAGCGAGCGGCTCTATTACAACAAAAGCTATGAGACCTTGATTGCGGGCGATCAGCCGCTACCCGATGCTGATCTCAGCCTAAGCTACATCAACAAAGAAGACCGAGAACAGATGATCCGTACTGTCTCCAAGTATGGTCGCATCGAAGACGCTGAAATCCGCCGTCGGCGACCAAACGGGGAGGAGTTCTGGGCACTTTTGAATTCCCAACGTATTGAATATGAAGGCGGCCCGGCGGATATTTTCTGGCTGATCGATATTACCGCGCGCAAACACGCCGATGACGCCATTGCGGCCAAGGAAGCACAATTGCGATCCGCCATCGACAACATGTCGGGCGGCATTTTCATGGTCGACCGCGATCTCAACTTGCAGGTATTCAACGACAATTTTGCCCGATATTACGAAATTTCCGACGGTGTGATCAAGGTCGGCGCACCGCTGGAGAATGTGCTCAAAATCAGGGCCAAGCGCGGCGACTATGGCCCCGGTGATCCGGAAACGCTGGTCAGAAAGCGCCTAGAAGGTTACCGCGATCCCAAACTTCGTTGGATCGAAGACCGCACGCCCAGCGGTCACGTCATTGAATTGCTGCGTGCGCCAACAGAAGAAGGCGGCGTCGTCGCAATCTTCAACGATATCACCGAACGCAAACAAGTCGAAGAGGCCGTGATATTGGCGAAAGACGCAGCTGCGGCCGCGGAAAAGCAACTCCTGGATGCCATTTCAAATATTTCTGACGGTTTCGTCCTGTTTGACGAAAACGACAAGCTAGTGATTTGCAACGATCACTATAAAAATTTGATTCCCGCCCTTGCCGGTCAGAAGGTCCCGGGCACCCCGTTCAAAACAATAGCCGAGGCCGCTGTCAAATTCGAATACCCCGACGAAGCGCCCCGGCAGATCGCACAGCGGGTCGATGTCATTATGAAAGAGCACCAAACGCCCACCGGCGACATGATCCTGCTCCACATGCCGAACGGGCGCTGGATCAGAAGTACGGAACGACGCACAGATGCCGGCGGGTATGTCGGTGTGCGGGCCGACGTCACCGAACTGAAACGCATTCAAGACGAACTGGCGCAGCAGCGCGACGTGCAGGAAGCCACACTGGAAACAGCCAGCCAGGGCATCGCTGCCTTTGATGGCGATCACAAACTACTGACTTACAACACACACTTTGCCGATATTTTCCAATTCAACGAAGGCGTTCTAAAAGAAGGCGCCCATATCAAGGAGCTGGCGACGGACGTCAATTTACGTCTGGACAAATCCGACCCCCGCCAAATCGACGCCATGGTCTGGGTCGAAATGTTGACCCAGGGTAAATCCGTGCAAGAAACGACGCGCGGACTGGACGGTCAATATTACCAACTGGAATCTCGCGCTTTGCCCGACGGTGGTTTCGTCATGACTTTGGCCGACATTACCGACCACCTGCGGGCGACTCGTGATTTGCAGCGGGCACGTGAACAATCGGAAGAGACTGAACGGAAAATGCGGGCCATTCTTGAGACCCTGCCCATTGGCATTCTTGTCATGGACGCAAAAACTCGCGTCGATTACTGGAACGAAGCCTATATCAATATTACCGGGCTTTCAGATCAGGTTCTGGGTCAGTCAGAGAGCTTCGAAGACTTGATCCGGTACGTCTATTCGACTTTCGGTCACACCGCCGATGGATCGTTCGAAGACTTCCTTGCTGAGCGCCAAGAAGTCTCCATGCCAGACAAAAAGCTCAGTATTGAACAATCTTTTCGCGAACGCGACTTTGACATTCAACATATTTCCGCACCCTTGCTGACGGGTGGATATGTCAACGCCATGGTCGATATTACGCCGCAAAAAACAGCACAACGGGACGCGCTGGTCGCTCGGGATCAGGCCGAGGCTGCGGCCCGTGCCAAATCATCATTTCTGGCCGCGATGAGCCACGAAATCCGCACGCCGATGAACGGCGTCATTGGCATGCTGGACCTGCTGACCAAGTCGAGCCTGGATGAAAACCAGCGCGACATGGCCGACACTATTCGCTCGTCGGCCTTTTCGCTTTTGCAGATCATCGATGACATTCTCGATTTTTCAAAAATCGAAGCCGGACATCTCAAATTTGAGAACGTCCCGTTTTCGATTTGCGCCGCGGTCGAATCGGTCGCCGATTCGCTAGTTCCCGGCGCCGGTCAAAAAGGTCTCGATGTTTTTGTCTATGTTGATCCTGCCATCCCCGAACCCCTGTTGGGCGATGCCGTTCGCTTGCGGCAAATCCTGATCAATCTGTTGGGCAACGCCATCAAGTTCACCAAAGCCGGCCGGATTATTGTCCGCGCCACCCTGGTGCCGTCCGAAGCGGCGGGCCGCACCAGCGTTGATTTTTCGGTTCGTGATACTGGCATTGGCATCCCTAAAGAATCGCAAAGTTTGCTGTTCGATCCCTTTGTTCAGGCCGAAAGTTCGACCACCCGGCGTTTTGGCGGCACCGGGCTGGGGCTGTCGATTTGTGCCCATCTTGTCGAGATACAGGGCGGGCGGATCGACGTTGACAGCACGCTCGGTTTTGGCTCGACATTCCGCGTCGTGCTGTCCTATGACCGGGTGATAAGCGACGACGGCGACGATGTTCCTGAACACAACGACCTGGCTGGACTGAACGTTCTGGTCGTGACGCAGGAAAAGGAGATCGGCAATAATCTGGGGCAATATCTCACTCACTGGCAGGCCCGCGTGCGCAATACCAAGCAATTCAAGCGCGTCCGCCAAATCGCCTTGAAGGCCGCCCGCGACGGTGACAAATTTGATGTCATTGTCTTCGGCGTGGCCTGGTCGCGGAAGCAACAGGATGACATGTGTGCCGCGATTCGCGAGCTCCCTGACCTTGGCGGCACTCGCTTTGTGCTGATGACGACACAACGTATGCTGGCCAATATGACAAACGAACCAGATCAGGTTCTGGTCAGCGTCAGCCCGTTGCGACGGGCGGTGTTTTTGTCCGCTGTCGCCATTGCGGCGGGACGTGAAAGTCCGGAAGTACGAGTCATTGAAGACCAGATGGAATTCGAAGAAATTGACCCCTTGTCCGAAGCCGAGGCCGAGGCGCGCGGCAGCCTTATTCTTGTCGCTGAAGACAATCTGACTAATCAGCACGTTATTCTTCGACAGTTAAACCGCATGGGTTATACCGCAGTCGTGGCGGCGGACGGCCGCGAAGCCCTGACGGAATGGAATTCGCGCAGCTTCGGCCTCGTGCTGACGGATTGCCATATGCCTGAGATGGATGGTTTCGAGTTGTGTGCAGCATTGCGCCGATCGGAACAGGAGGCGAAATCCTACACGCCAATTATCGCTATCACTGCCAATGCTCTGGAAGGTGAAGCCGAACGCTGCCTGGCGGCGGGCATGGATGATTTTATGGCCAAGCCTGTAGAACTGGTGACGCTGAACGCGGTGTTGCAGAAATGGCTGCCTGGTGCCGTGCCGGAATTTGTCGCTAAAGGTGATAATGCCGGAGCCGATGACGGCGACGACGCAATTAATCTCACGAGATTGGCCGAGATGATGGGCGACAACAACCCCGCTTACCTGAAAGAGACATTGGAATTTTTCTGGAGCACCGTCGACGATACACCGGACTTGCTGCAAGCCTGCATCGCGGATGAAGATGCCGAAGGCGTCAAGAACATGGCACACGCGGCAAAAGGGGCAACGCTATCGGCTGCTGCCGGCCCACTGTCGCAACTGCTGCAAGAAGTTGAAGCTGCTGCCGTCGCCGAGGACTGGCCGGCATTGAAAGCAATGGAGCCGATCATCGCGGCGCGGTTTGACGAAGTTGATCAGTTCATCCACCAATTATCTGATTGATGTGGAAGGTAGAATGTTTGTCCCCTGCCGTGAGATAAGATCTGACCAGCGAGTTTGTCGGAAATAACACCAAGTCATTTATCGGACAAATGCGTCTGTCAAACGTCTGTTCCTGGCTAACAATCCCCGTTTCATCCAGCCACAAAGTACGTCTGCATTTGAGGGATGAACAGACGTTCATGAACGCTTTCGCAAAGTCTGCACAAGCCGGTCCCAGAGCATTTGCGATATTCAGCGTGGGCGGCGAAAAGTTCGCCTGTGACCAACTTAGGATTTCCCATCAAGTCGGAACTGGAATGCGGCCACAATTTATTGGATGAAAATGTGTATAAAATCTCGGTGGCATTTTCTGATTGCACAGAACAAGGATGTTCCGTTCGGACTTACGTTAAACGAATTCGGGAGTGGGGTGCGACGGGATGGAAGACCGATAAATCCGTGGTCGATTTTCGAGGGTTCATTTTTGAAGTGAAGGACGGGTTGTTGGAGGAATTGATCGTTTCGGCTGATGGCAAACTGTCGGAGATTGTCAAGTAACCCATATATTTATGTCGCCGTTCTTCTGATGACATCCAAGGCACCCATTTCATTTAGTAAGCCAATTCGCTACTCGTCGATCCTCTCTGTATTCTCACTCGCCGGTCCTCTTTTCAACTTAACGCTGACAGTTCCTCCTAGGCGTTATAGAAATATCTTTATCGCCGTTTAAGGGCGGCCACAGACTCGTTGGAAAGTTCGGTAGGTTGGGGTGCCCGGCAGCTCAAACCCCGTCATCCTGATAGCTTTCTTCACATCCTCCTCCTACTAATCGACTAAACCACCTGATCGTGATTTCTTTGTGGTGCCTGTTTCACGTCGGATTCAGCTATTCTTAATATTGCCGTGTTATATCTCTATGTCTTGGATCAGAACTGGCAATCTCGATGGATTATCTGGCACAAATATTGGGTGGAAAAGACGAGGATCAGGGAAGCGCTGCGACTCAATCTAACGCCAAAAATCAAAAAACAATTAGTAGTTTTTCAGGCAAATCGGGAGTCGGAATAGTACGGTCAAAACAATCTTCTGACACGCGGTCAACAAAATTGTTTCAGGGCGATGTCCGGCCAGAACGTACCTTTGGGCGTCGGAAACCATAAGGGCCGTCACAAAAAATACCTCTGATTAATTCAAAGTTATTAACAACTGGCAATGAATGTCCAAACAGGATTGGCGCTCTATCGACTTAGCGAGTTATCTAAAGGGAAAAGATGATGATTAAAGCCGAACACAATGAGTTCTATTCCCTCATTTCGCACCTTGAGGGTCAGCAGAAAACAAAGCCTGAAATCTTAGGTATGATCATGGCCGCGGTAGGTAGTTTCACCGGGAAAAGCAAAGTTGACGCCGATATACTCAGGTCCGTGTTCGCCGAAATTAATCACTTCGACTAAGCGGCCTAAATACCAAATATTGATAAAGACTTGCCGCCTTAATAGGCAACTAAACAACATCTATTCTTCGCTCGGCAAAACGAATGCCTTCATCCTAATTGCAATCTTCACATCCGCCCGCTTGGCTCCACATAACTCACAACGCAACACCCGCTTGAACCTCGGTATATGAAAGCCTCCGCCTAGCCGATCTATCAGGCTGTCAGGATCAATAGGACGGTGCTTACCGCAAGCGTCGCAGTTGATGTTTAGGAAGTTGCCCGCCCATTTTCGACATACACCGACAAAGAGATCTGTTTGTCTGCCGTCGTTGTAAGTACCGACGGCTTTGCGAAGTGGAATCAGCGCTATGCTATACGAGTTAAAGAAGCCAAACGTAGAGGTATTTCTTTCGAGAAATTTGTTGGGCTCACGAATAGGGAATATCGGGACCTCAACTAACCCTTTCAGGTATACAAACTCAAAATCCCAAATCAGTCGAACGCCAATACAATCAATAGAAATATACCCCTAGCACCCTCTGGCCCCCCGATCTAATCATGTCGGATGAAGTCAAAAAACGTTGATCTTTGGAGTCGGATTGGTAGGGAAGTGTTGTCGGATCAGGCATCGAGGACATACCTTAAACCCACAAACCCTGTATTTTAGCGAATAATTCTGTGGGGTTACTGAGGGGGTCAACAATAGCGAGCTCGCTGAAATTCCGCTAAATCATTGATCTAATTGGCGCACCCGACAGGATTCGAACCTGTGACCTCTGCCTTCGGAGGGCAAATGTATGGCTAGTAAGGCGTTTCCGCATTCCTTCACATACCGCAGAAAATAGCGATATACCTATCCGCATCCCTCCTTTTGTTGCCGCTTGTTTGATTGCTGGTGATTGCTATATGATTGCTAGGTATCGAACAGGGAGAATGCGCCCGTGCAGGCTAAAATTACGAAACGGACCGTTGATGCGGCGAAGCCGAGGCGGCGCGACACCTTCATTTGGGATACTGAAACCAAAGGCTTCGGCCTTAAAGTCACTCCGGCGGGAAACAAGATTTACGTTTTTCAGTACCGGGTGCCGGGTAGAAATGTGCCCCCGCGTATTACTATCGGCAGGCATGGCGACCCTTGGACGGCGGATCGGGCGCGCAGGGCAGCGGAGAAATATCGAGGAGAGGTGAAGAACGGGATAAATCCTGCAGCAACCAAAACCTCGGAGAAAGCGGAAAAATCGGTTGCCGAGTTATGTGATCTCTACGTAGCCGAAGGGTGCGAGACTAAAAAACCTTCCACGGTTGCGACTGACAGGGGGCGGATCGAACGGCACATCAAGCCACTGCTGGGCTGCAAACGCGTGAAGGATATTACCCAAGCTGATGTGCGTCGATTTTTAAAGGATGTCGCCGCTGGGAAAACCAGTGCGGACGAAAAGACGGGCAAGTATGGCCGTGCCCGTGTCACCGGCGGCAAGGGTACGGCGAGCCGGACAGTTGGTCTGCTGGGAGGCATTTTTTCTTTTGCCGTGGAAGAGGGCTTGCGACCCGACAACCCAGTTCGTGGCGTGAAGCGTTATGCGGACAAAAAGGGGGAGCGGCATTTGTCGCCCAGCGAAATGGCAACACTGGGCGAAGCTCTTATTGCGGCTCAGTCAGAGGGAAAAAACATTTTTGCAATTGCGGCAATCCGTTTGTTGATATTGAGCGGATGCCGAAAATCTGAAGTCCTCAGCCTTAAATGGGAATACGTTGATTTTGAGCGAGCCTTTTTCGTGCTGCCGGATTCAAAGACCGGCCACAAGATTGTACCGCTTGGTGCACCCGTCTTGGAACTGCTGGCATCCCTCCCGCGAATCGAAGGCAATCCCTATGTCCTGCCGGGTGAGAAAGAAGGCCAACACCTTGTCGGTCTGCCGCGTGTTTGGCAGCGGATCAAGGAGCGGGCGGATCTTGAAGGCGTGCGCCTGCATGACCTACGCCACTCTTTTGCCAGTGTTGGTGCAGGTGCGGGCATGGGCTTGCAGATAGTCGGGAAGCTACTTGGGCATCGAGACCCCAAGACCACAGCAAGGTACGCTCACATCGCTGACGACCCTGCTAAGGCGGCGGCAGATCGTATCTCAGAGAGTATCGCCGCCAACATGAGAGGCGAAGTTGGGGAGGTTGTAACTATACCTAGGCGAGGCGCGTGATTGAGGTTGGTGTGAGCATGGAGTCGGGTTCTGTTTCGTAATGAACGAAAATTTCGAGACTAGACCATGACGGATTCGGGCGAAAAAAATGACCACGCCGAGCGGCAGGAGATCGTAAAACTGATCGATGATCTGATTGATATAGACGAGCAGATTGCCGCTCACTTCCATGACGAGAACAAAAAAATGCAACTCATCGATTCCGCATCGCAACTCTATTTTACTCTGAACAGCCGATTCCCTAGTATCCAAGCCGTGCTTGAACTTTCGTTCCCGCATGACAATTCGATGTCTAGAAGCTATCCGGATTGGCGCAAAATGGTTGCGTATCAACTTGAGAATAGCTTTCCACTCTCCCAAGTTAGCTCGACCGAACTTTCAAATGCGTTGCGCGCCCTAAATGACGGCGAAGTAAAAGACGCCCTAAAGCCCACGAAAAACAGTCAAAGAATTCAAACGTGGTCAATTAGACGGCTTCAGTTATTGGCGGTAATGCATACTTATTTACTTCGAGGTGCCGGTACAAAAGCGAATGTCGCAAGGGACAGAGTTGCGACAGCGTATGGGTATTTCCAACATGATGGCGGTAACACGGTACGAAAATGGGAACAACGCGAACTCAAGAAATACTTCGCCCCAGTTTTTGTCGATGAGTGGAAGGAAGTATGTAGACAGCTTGGCGAAATTGGATTGAATTTTGAGTCCGAAAATACGCTAGACCGTGATCTGGCAAGAACCGTGGCAAACGCCCCCGGATTGATACTTGAAGATCAGTTGTCGATTGTCCTCACAGGGCTCTATTTGCGAGACTTCACCTTAGATGAAGCTGGCCAACTTTATCTCCGGGCCATCAAGGGAGAGAGTGTAAGTATCCCACCATTTCTTGGCTCCGGCGAGAAGCCACCGAAATAAGGTCCACAATTTTGTGACAGCTATCGCCTTAATTTGTCACACGATTAGTCTCCTGAACTTGGATTAGCTTTCTTCATCGTACCGCGTGCATCGCGGCGCAGCATGGAGAGAGCAATGAATTTATCGAATCTTTCAAAAGTCAGAATTCGCACCGCTGACGCGGCGTCTTATCTTGGATTGTCCAAAAGCACGTTGGAAAAATACCGTATTTCGGGCGCTGGTCCGGTGTACGCGTCACTCGGTCGAGTCATCGTGTATGACGTTGAAGACCTTGATGCTTGGGTTGATGCGCGAAAGCGGACTTCGACTTCTGAAGCGGTGCCAGCATGACTGACCACAAAACACGAAGCCCCGGCAAGGGAGACGCCTTGCCGGGGCTTTATTTTGCATTCCCGCACTGTGAAAAACGGAGAAAGCACCATGAACATATTGAATTGCAATGTCACTATCAAGTGTAGCTCTCATGCATGTCAGACGTTTCTTCGCCTGACTAAGACCGTTGCAATTGACTTCAAAATCCTGATTCAAAACTGCCCTGGCTTCTATGACATCGGCGGCAAATTGGCGGTGTGCGACTTCGAAGCAGCTGACAGCTTGATTGGTAAACGGCATGAATGACGTTGCTCCAACAAATTTCGATCACATTTTTCTCCATCTCAATTTGGAATGGGCACTGGGCCATGATGACAAACAATGGATTGTCATGAAGTGGCGAGGCTCGACCAAGGGCTGGCGGCCCGAGGCGTTTGTGGCGACTTCTAAGGTGGTCCTCAGGCGCGTTCTCGAGGAAGCCGGTGCCGAGTTGTCTCAGGAGGCGAGCGCGTCTCTCGACCGACTTCCCGGAACAGTGAGCAGATGGCTTGCCGACAAAAAACAGCGGGATGCTAGGTAATGGCAAGCAGGAAATGTAAGAAGTCGCCTCGCGTCCTGAAAAATGGTCGCAATAAGTACGCGCGGTATGTCCGCATTCTTCACTGGGAGATGAGCCAGCCGGCATGGCTAGAGATGTCGGTGTACGGTCGCGCCCTTATTATTGAACTGCGGGGTCGGTTCAACGGTGGCAACAACGGTGAAGTTTTCATGTCCGTACGAGAGGCAGCAAAGGTTCTTAATTGTTGTCGAGACAGAGCCCAAAAGGCGTTCCGCGAGATTGAAGACAAGGGCTGGGTACGCCTAAACCAAAAAGGGTCTTTTGATTGGAAGGGCGGACCCGCAACGACATGGATTCTCACCAACGAAAATCATGGTGAAGAAATTGCGACCAAGGACTTTAGGACATGGACGCCAAAGCCAGAAATTCAAAATCCGATACGACGAGACAGGACCGTTGGTACGACGAGACAGGACAGTGACTGAATTTCAAATCTCCAAAATCCTCACGGAGGTACGACGAGACAGGACCATAAAGTTCAAAAACCTTTCCATTCGGTACGGCTACGCAGGACACTTATAGTTTACCATATATCTGCCTATGATGATTTGACGTCTGCTCTTGACCGATAAGCGGTCGTGCGTGACGTTCGATTAAAACTTCTGCTTTTGACCCAGGCTGTGTCAAAACGCTTAGCATGATATGATTCTGCCATTGTTTTGGCGGAGGGATTGATGAAGCGTTTCATTGAAGGCGAAGAGCGCAGCCAGAGCACGTTATTCCCCGAACATCTGGATGATTACGTCGGCGAAGACAACCCGGTGCGGGTGGTTGATGTTTTTGTCGATGAGCTTGATCTCGCTGGTTTGGGCTTTGATCGGGTTGCACCGCAGGCGACGGGCCGACCCGGTTATCATCCGTCCGTTTTGCTCAAGCTCTATATCTACGGCTACCTCAACCGGGTTCAGTCGAGCCGCCGTCTGGAGCGCGAAGCCGGGCGCAATGTGGAAGTAATGTGGTTGACCGGTCGCCTGGTCCCGGATCACAAGACGATCGCCGAGTTCCGTAAAGACAAAGGTGGGGCGATCCGCAAAGTCTGCGTTCAGTTCGTCACTCTGTGCCGCCAGCTTGATCTCTTTGCCGAGGCCAGCGTGGCGATAGATGGCAGTAAGTTCAAAGCCGTGAACACGCGTGACAAGAACTTCACGCGGGCCAAGGTGAAGCGTCGCCAGGCGCAGATCGAAGAAAGTGTGGCGCGCTATCTGCATCAGTTAGATAGCTCGGATCGGCAGGAACCATCGCTGGCACGGACAACGAAGACGGCCCGTCTGACAGAGAAGATCGCCACGCTGAAGGAGGAGATGCAGCGCCTGGAAAAGCTTGAAGACCGGATGTTGGCAACGCCGGGTCAACAGATCTCACTGAGCGATCCCGATGCCCGCTCGATGGCTACTAGTGGCCGGGGCAGCGGCATGGTGGGTTACAACGTGCAGTCAGCCGTAGATATTAAGCATCACCTGATCGTGGCGCACGAAGTGACCAATGTCGGCACTGATCGCAGCCAACTCTCGGCCATAGCCAAACAGACCAAGGCAGCCCTCAAGGTCGATACACTCGACGTTGTGGCCGACCGGGGCTACTTCAGCAGCGAACAAATCCTCGCCTGCGAGGAAGCTGGGATCACCGTTACCCTGCCCAAACCCATGACCTCGGGCAGCCGGATCAGGGGCCGCTTTGTCAAACAGGACTTTGTCTATCTGGCCGCCGACGATGTTTATCGTTGCCCAGCTGGCGAGCATCTGACCTACCACTTCACAAGCGTCGAAAAGGGCCTGACCTTATATCGCTACTGGACCACCGCCTGCCGCACCTGCATCATCAAGGATCAATGTACCTCAGGCAAAGAACGCCGGATTACCCGCTGGGAACACGAACATGTTCTTGAGGCCGTCCAGCAACGGCTCGACGAACATCCCGAGAAGATGCGTCAGCGCCGGGAAACCGTAGAACATCCCTTTGGAACCATCAAATCCTGGATGGGCTACACCCACTTCCAGATGAGGACGCTGAAAAGGGTCGGCACGGAAATGGCATTGCACGTGCTGGCCTACAATCTCAAACGCGTCATCAACATCATCGGCATTGCCCCCCTGATCGCAGCGATGAGAGCGGCATAGGCGCTTGTCAGCATCATTTTGAGCCCGAACCTGGCCAAATCCCCGTGCAAATCGACATATCTGGATCAGATACTCACGTCAGGTGCAAAAAACCAAATACCGAAATATCGACCATCGCAATCAGCTGGCTCTCACAGGGGCGATGACACTGAACGTTTTGACACAGCCTGGACCCAAAGTGGACGCCAGTCCCTCACGGTAATCCCGCTTTTTCTAGCAGCTTGGCGAAGTGTTCAAACACACTTTCGTCCCGAAACGGCCAGTTCGTTGAGAGGTTGGCAAGTTTGATTTCGGGGCTTATTTCAAGCACCGTACCGACATTTGATCGCGCGGCGTCGAGTTTTCCGAGGGCGGCTTCCGTGGCAGCCAAAATCAGACGCCCCCCAGGCCATCTCGGCGCGTTTGCGGCCGACTGGTTGAAGTCGATTTCGGCCTCTTCGTAGCGCCCCTGGACGAAATAAGCGCGGCCACGAAAATTCGGATAGGTCGCAGGATAGTGCGGATTGAGTCGCATCGCTATTTCGATCTCCGCAAGCGCCCGTTCCGGTTCTCCAGCAAATACCAGCGAGACGCTAAAATAGGCACGGGTCGTGGCCTCGTTGGGATTGAGGGCGACGGCACGCTCCAGGCTGGCGATGCCGAGGTCATGGCGCCGCTGCCAGATTTGACACAGGCCGAGCACCGTGTGGGCAAGAAAATTATGATCGTCGAGTGCGATCGCTCGTTGCCCAGTCTCGTATGAGTCTTCCAGTGTGCCTTCCGGATCGTCTGGCCACCGCGAGGTGAAAGATATGAGCTGAGTCCAACCAACGATCGCATGTGCCTGTGCGAGCTCGGGATCGAGTGTGATGGCCTCCTGCGCCAGCCGCCGGGCGTCTGTGAACGGTGTGCGGTCCGGGTTGGGCAGCTGTGCCGACGCCTGCAGGCACTTATCATAAGAATCCATGTTGGCCGGTTCTTTACGTCGGGATTCCCGCAGACGGAAGTTCTGAATGCTCTGCCCCAGGGCGCTGACGATCTGGGCCGTGATCTCATCTTGTACTTCGAATATGTCGTCGAGTTCGCGGTCGAAGCGTTCGGCCCAGATGTGTCCGCCGGAGATGGCGTCGATGAGCTGGGCGACCACGCGTACCCGGCTCCCTGCCTTGCGCACGCTGCCCTCGAGAATAAAATGGACGCCCAGTTCACCGGCGACCTGCTTCATATCGACCGGGCGCCCCTTGTAGACGAAAGAGGAGTTGCGCGCGATGACGAGAAAATCGGGATAACGGGCGAGTTCGGCAATGATGTCCTCGGTAATGCCGTCCGAGAAATACTCTTGTTTCGGATCACCCGATAGGTTGTCGAGTGGCAGCACCGCGATTGAAGGCTTGTCGGGCAGAGGAGGCAGCTGACGCAGCGAGGTGCTGTCGTCGTCGACGCGAAATACTCGCACGGGCGCGGACACGTGTTTGACCTCGTGCTCTCCCAAGTCCTCGAAACGCTGATCCAGTCGATTACGCACGGTTTCATACACCAGAGCGGAAACGCAAATTCCGCCGGGATTGGCTAAAGCCTCTATGCGAGCGGCGATATTGACGCCTTCGCCGTGAATATCTTCGCCATCGTCGATAATGTCGCCGAGGTCTATGCCGATGCGAAAATCAAGCGTGCTCGCCACCAGTTCAGCTTGCATCACGACAGCACATTGCACAGCCTCGTGGACGGTAAGGAACTCAGCCAAGAATCCGTCACCCGTGTGTTTGACAATGCGCCCGGAGTATTCCGCGATAAAGGGGTCGATGACTTCGGTGCGGGCGAACTGCCAGGCGGCTACGGTACCATCGGAATCCTGCTCCATAAGGCTCGTGTAGCCCACGACGTCCGCCGCCAGGATCGCCGATAGCCGTTTTCTGACGCTGCTATCAATCATGTCCTAAGTTTCCCCGAAACTGAGGAAAGGACATTACTCGAACTTTTAAAGGGCGGCGAATCCGTATGGATTTGCCCCGCTGGTGTTGCACGCCATGAAAATTACTGAGGTCCGGTTATGGCTACAAGCTGACCTTATTTCCACTACCCATTTATGTCTGCTTTTCTACGGAAAGCAGAAGTGAAAACGGCAAAATCCAGATTTCCGATTTTGATGTCCGCTTATAGGGGGTAAAGCTGACATTGTTTTGGGGGACGGATTACTTCCGTTTTTGACCCGAAGCGGACATTCGTCGATGAAGGGTCAACTTTATCCACTCACTCGCAGTACCCTACTAATTTCATCTGACTGAAAGCCGATAGCGGATGGACGTGTAACACCGGGCAGAGCAACAACATCATAAAGCTCATCGACAACGTTGCTTTCGATGCGAAGCCAGTCGACGATGTCGCCCGACTTCAAATTAATGATGACAAGCCCACAGCGGGCATCCATGTTCCTGGACTTCAGGTTTTCTTCCAAGGGTAAGCCACCAAAGGTTTTGGAGTTGCGCGGGAGTGAGAGCCCAACAACCGCATAGTGATCGCCAACAAACGTCAGTCCCCGACCATAGCCAGGCAGGAATGCAATAGGCTCAAAAGCGCCATCTTCCAGATCGATTGTTCCAAGGTATCCGGTGCCGGAGTTCAGTATCCACAGTTTTCCATCAAGCACTCTCGGAGAATGAGGCATAGAGAGGCCCGAAGCGATTATTTCATCTGTCGTGACATCGATAACCACTCCACCATCTGTCCGTCTGTCTCTCCAGCCGTCGACACCGTCCGAATTTGAAATGGCTGTCATGTATTTCGGTTTGCCATCCAGCATCGCCAGACCGTTGAGGTGGCATCTGTCTTCGGCAGCCAGTTTGCTGATGAACGGTGGCCTCCAGACTTCGGCGAAGCTGTGTGTCGTATTGGTAGTGGCCAGACAGCTGAACAGTGTGTTGGCGAACAGGATGTTGCCGTCTTCGTCCGTCGCAATATCGTGGATATCAAGGTCGCCGGTGACGTAGCCGACCTGCGGCAAGTAGACACGGTCAAAACCATCCTGATTCTGACCACTATCAAGAACATTTTCAAGTCGCCAAAGCTGGTAGAGGGTGCTGACCCACAGGCTGTTTCCGCTGACATACAGACCCATACAGCGTTCCATGGTGCGTTCAAAAACGGAAAGGCTCCCGTCCGGTTTCAGCCCGAGCAGGAAAAGCTTGCCTGCCCGATAGGTGGAAAAGGCAAGGCTGGTATCCTGAGCCGCCAACCAGCTGGTGAACTGTCGGGACGTACTCAATTCAAACGTTGTATCTTGTGGATGGTTCACCGGTCGGTTATCTCCATAACTATCAAACCGGACCCGAAACCCCAGACACGGAAATGTCTGTATCGACCAGGACAACAGCATCCGATGAACTGTTGGTATATATATCATAGGTGTCGCCACCGGATGTCGCGGTACTTGAAGTGCTCCAAGTGCCGGAACCCGTAAACGCGACGCTGTCGGCGCTGTCACCGCTGAAGACCAGAGTATTGTCCGTCGAAGAAAATGAATTTACGCCCTCGGTCAGGCGCAATACAGCTGCCGAATCAATGGTCGCAGAGCTGGCATTGGAACCCGAAACAAAATCAAATATCTCGACACCGGAAACGGATGTTTTTGACTGCGTCGTCAGATTGAGTGAAAGGGCGCCGCCGAACTGGACAGTGTCAGCACCTGTTCCCCCATCGATCTTCCGGAAGGTGAGATCGGAGATGACGATTTTGTCGTCACCTGCACCGCCCTTGAACACGTCCGCGCCACCACCACCCGTCATCGTGTCGTTGCCCTGGCCCGCAACAAAGACTTCGGCTGCCGAAGTGCCTGTCAGTGAGTCCGCGGATGAAGTCCCGGCAAACTGAACCGACGCAGAAAAGTCGCCGCCGAAAATAATGAAGCTTTCGCCAGCGTTGCTAGCCGCATCGGCGGCGCCGACGATGAGGTCGTCAAAGCCGTCGCCATTAATGTCTCCAGCCCCTGATACAGCACGTCCGCTAAAGTCGAAGCTGTCGATACCATCGAGGCGGATACCGTTGGAACCATCCAGGCTTGAAAGACTAAAAACCGCCGAGAACCCCGAAGCCTTGCCGAAAACTACATAACTTTCACCGGCGTAGCTATTGGAGCCGGGATCACCTCCATGCGCGCCAATGATAACATCGTCAAATCCGTCGCCGTTGACATCCCCGGCGGCGGCAACCGAGACCCCGCTATAATCATTGCCCTCAATTCCGTCGATGCGAAAACCGTTCGTGCCGTCAAGGCTAGACAGATCAAGGCTGGCGGAAAAGCCGGAAGCTTTGCCGAAAACCACGTAACTTTCACCCGATCTGTTGCCATTCGGATCAGCGCTTTCGGCTCCGATAATCAGGTCGGCGAAACCATCGCCATTAACGTCGCCTGCTCCGGAAACCGAAGCACCGCTGAAGTCGTTCACATCAATTCCATCGATGCGAAAACCGGTGGAACCGTCAAGGCTCGACAAGGCGAAGGTGGCGGCAAAACCCGAGGCCTGGCCGAACACCACGTAGGTTTCACCTTCATCGTCGGTCACTTGATCGGCCTGCCTGGCGCCGATGATCAAGTCATCGAAACCATCGCCATTGATGTCTCCGGCCCCGGCAACGGAATATCCTGATCGATCATCTGAATCAATTCCGTCGAGGCGAAAACCGGTTGTTCCGTCCAGGCTCGACAGCGCAATACTGGCGGCGAATCCTGAAGCCTTGCCAAACACGACATAACTTTCGCCGGCAGTGCTTCCCGCCACATGGGCGCCAATAATCAGGTCATCAAAACCATCGCCATTGATATCGCCGGCCCCGGCGACCGAATGACCTGTCTGGTCGCCATTATCGATGCCGGTGAGACTAAAGCCGGTGGTGCCATTTAGGGTCGACAAATCAAGGCTGGCGGCAAATCCGGACGCCTTGCCAAAAACCACATAACTGTCGCCGGGGAACGCATTGCTTGGCTGGCCGCCGATCAGCAGATCAGCAAAGCCGTCGCCATTAACGTCGCCGGCGGCAGAAAGTGAATGCCCGACTCTGCCATCACCCACCGTGCCGTCGAGGCGAAAGCCGTTTGTGCCGTTCAGGCTCGACAACAACAGGTTTGTTGAAAACCCCGACGCCTGGCCGAAAATCAGATAACTTTCACCGGCGTTAGCGACACCGCCAGGGTCTGCGTTTATGGCGCCGATGATGAAATCTTCAAACCCGTCGCCATTGACGTCACCGGCGCCTGAAACCTCAGTTCCGGCTCCGTCGCCGTTATCAACGCCGGTAACGATAAAGCCGTTGGTGCCGTCCAGTGATGACGCGCTTATTGCTGTGTCGTCATTGGTGATTGTTCCAATTGCCTGGCTGTCGGAGATCGTGGCTCCTGAGGCACTGCTGAGGTTCAACAGGATGGTCTCGGCAGACTCGAGAGTCGTGTCACTGGTGATTGTGACGGACGTGGTCGCCGTAGTTGCCCCGGCAGCAAAGCTCAGCGTTCCGGTTGCAGCCGTAAAGTCCGTGCCTTGCGTTGCTGTGCCGCTGGCAGTAGCGAAGTTGACCGAGGATGTGCCCGAGGTGTCGCCTGAACGGGTCACCGTAAATGTGATTGACCCGGCACTTTCCGAGGCTGATACGTTCGCAACCGACAAGGTCGGCGCACTCACCGTCCCGACACCGGTCTGGGTGACGTCGGTATCAACAAAAAGGTTGGCGCCATCTTGGGTGTACTTGTTGTAGGTCTGGCCGCTGAAGCTCACGGTACTGGCGCTGGACCAGCCGGAACCGGCATTGACAGTGTCACCGACGTTTCCATCGACGACAAGATTGTCAGATGTGCTGGATAGATTGAGAACCTCGTTAACATCAACCGACAGCGTATTATTACCCGAGCCGGTAATATCGATTACCTCGAAACCTTTCACATTCGCATCGGCAATCGCCGTAAGGTCGAGGGAAATTCCACCCCCTGTCAACTGCAGTTCATCCGTTCCCGCGCCACCGTCCAGAGTAGCAAAAGTCGTGTCAGTGATCGTGAGGGTGTCGTTGCCGCTGCCGCCGTTCAAGGTATCGCCGCCACCCCCTCCATTCAGGGTATCATTGCCACCACGGCCATTGATCTGGTTGGCACTGCTGTTGCCGGTCAGAGTATCGACATTGTCTGTACCTTCGATGTTTTCGATGCTGGCCAGACTGTCGATATTTCCGAATGTATCGTTGGCAACACCGGTCGCCAGGTTGACCGAAACACCTTGGGTGCCTTCTTCGCTGAAATAATCCGCGGTATCTGTGCCGACGCCTCCAACCATGCTGTCGTTGCCGGAACCGCCGATCAGAGTATCTGATCCACCATCTCCCGCCAGGCTGTCACCGCCTGCGCCACCTAGCAGAGTATCGTTTCCATCATTTCCAAACAGGCTATCGCTTTCATTGCCGCCTTTGATGGTGTCGTTGCCGGTACCACCACTGATATTGTCGCCACTGGTCGAACCCGTCAGCGTATCGTTGCCCCCACCGCCAAAAATGATTGACCCGAGAATATTTGAGGCACCATCAATATCGTGGTTGAGGGTGCCATTGGTCAGGTCGGCGGTTGAATCTCCACTGCCCGCCAACGATATGACGTCATCGCCGGAGGAGCCGGAAAGGATATAGCCAACGCCTGTATCTGTATCGGAAAAGGACAATTGCACAGCGGACGCGGTCGCATCTGAGGCAAACAACTGTTCAATGGACGTCAGTCCGATCTGGCCGGAAACGGAGGCGTCCGCGTTGGAAAACCGAGCAGTGTCGTTGCCCGGACCGCTGGCAAAATCTACCACGAACTGGATATCGCTCAAATTTTTCAGGGTGATCTGATCCGTACCCTCGCCGCCGTCAACGGTATCTGTACCTCCCAGAGAGGAACCCTGGACCATCTCAAACGACGTATTACCGCTACCACCTTTTAGTTGGTCAGGCCCTGTGGTCGCCGCGAGCACTTCGCTAAATTCGTTGGTGACGTTCGGGCCCAAAATAACCACGCCGTCTTCGACAAAGGGGCGGTCGATATCTTCTGATCCGAATTGATCGGGGTCGAATTGATTGAAGCCAAACTCGCCCGGCCCGAATTGCCCAGGTCCGAAAGTGTCGGAGCCGAAGGGATCCGGACCAAAACCAATCTCGGGTCCGAAATGATCATCCGGGCCGGGACCGAACTGATCAGCCGGGCCGGGGCCATAGGGGTTGCCCGGCTCGAAGTTGCCGCCCGAACCGGAGCCGAAGTTTCCGCCGGGGCCGAAAAATGAGCTCGAGCCGGGACCACCTGGGCCATCCGGACCACCAACAGGGGCTGACTGGAACGCCGGCGTGCCGGGCGGCGGACCGCCAAAGCCTGCAGCTTGTCCCGCGGCCGAAAATGCCTCCTCCATTGATGCACCCGAGGCCAGCGCCTGTTCGAAGGCCGCCTGCGCTTCGGCTTCCGGCGAACCGGGCGCCGGCGCGCCGGGACCACCGGGTCCCTCCGGCCCTCCGGGTCCTTCTGGCCCACCGGGATCGGGTTGGCCCTGCGCCAACGACCCGGGTTGACCCTGGCCCGGTTGGCCTTCGCCTTCCTGGCCGCCGGCCGCAACTTGTTGATCTTCGCCTTCGCCGGGCTGACCTTCGCCCGGTTGGCCTTCGCCGTCGGCGGGCTGCCCCTCGCCATCAGCTGGTTGACCTTCGCCATCGGCAGCCTGTTCACCCTCTACCGGTTCGCCTTCACCTTCGACGGGCTCACCTTCTCCCTCGACGGGTTCGCCTTCTCCCTCGACGGGTTCGCCTTCTCCTTCGCCGGGCTCGCCTTCGCCCTCTCCTTCGGCAGGTTGGCCCTCACCGTCTGCAGCTGCCTGATCGCCCTCTGCCTGCTCGCCTTCTCCTTCACCCTCGCCTTGCTGGCCTTCCCCTTCCCCCTGGGCACCACCTTGTTGCTGATCGTCGTCGCCTTCGTCGTCATTGGTTTCGGCGCGCGGCGGCGGCGGCGGCGGCATGGCGGCACGGGCCTGACCATATAGCTGATTGGCAGCAGAGGCCGGCAACGTAATAATCGGTGATGGTGGTGCAAAAGCGCTGACCACTTGGGTGGTCTGCAAGGGCTGGTTCAGGACTTGGGAGCCGACCGCATTGCTGACCAGGATTTCACCCGCGCTGCCGTCGGGGTTGGGCAGCAAGGTCACGGTATTTGCCTGGCCTTCAGCGGCCGCCCGACCGGCAACGGTGGTGCCGCGAATACCGATGGTCGTGACTGGTGTCCTGACGACCATCGCGTCAGAGCCCGCCTTGGCGATCTCGCCACTGACAAAGGAAAACACGCCCTGGACAACGTTGAATGAGGCATTGCCTTCGTTCGAGGCGGCATCATAAATCAGTTCATCGACAACCATGCGACCGTCTTCGCCCAGCGCAAATGTCGTATCATCGGCAAAGACAATACCAATGCTGGCACCGTCTTCGGTCTCAATCAAATCACCCTGAAGGATTTTGGTGCCGTTGGCGGCCTGGACACGTGTGCCGTCGGGATGGGTAACAAAGGCCTGACCGGCGACGTTTTCGACCTGGCCAATCGAGGCCGAGGCGGGCGTTGCCGCATTCTGGGCAAACTGTCCCGGTGCCATCGGACCGGCCAGTGTATTGGCCAGTTTTGCCGAAATAATGCCACCACCATCGCTGGTCGTCAGATCGGGCGGCGTTTGCAGGGTGAAATAATCGCGCACCAGCACGGATTGTCCGTCATCGCTGAGCAATAGATCGGGGCCCTGACGGCTGTAGTCAGCTTTCAGAACAAAATCACCACCAGGGATCGCCAGCGCATAACCTTCAACGGCATCTACAATCACAGGCGCAGTATTGGAAACGCCCGCGCCCGATCCAAAGGGGGTGGCGAAGGGGCCAAATCCGGTTGTTGATGCGTGCTGTACCATTATCAATTTACCTGTCGGGCGAAAGAGTTGGCTGGATCAGTTCTCTACTGTTTCTCCGTGACGATTCCACGGTTGAGATTTCGGGCTTATTTGACGACCTCAATATTAAGTTGAGCCAATACATTCAGCAGCGTAAAGGCCGAGATCGCGATGTTGTTTTCGGCGGCGGCGGCGTCGGACGACGAATTAATCAAGGCCGTTTCACCGGCGAGAACATCGATCAGGGATCGGCGGCCAAGGCGACGTTCCTTGCGCGCCAGATCCAGAAATTCACTGGCGATGTTAGCCTGGTTGCGCAGGAACTGTGCGTTCATCCGGCTGGTTTCCAGTTGTTGCCAGGCGTTACGCGCCTGTTCACTGACCAGGTCTTCGGCATCGCCGAGCCGGCTTTCGCTGGCGAGGAAGGCTTGCTTGGTGGCTTCAAGTGTATCGAAGGACGTGCCACCGAGATTAAAGTTATAAGTCGCCTCGACGCGGATGATTTGTTCGCCCTTGAAACCGATGGTACCGCCAACATCCTGCTTGTATTTGTTTTCACCGATCAGATTGAACGTCGGATAAAAGCCATCGGCGTCCGCCTTGTGGGTTTGGCTGCGGGCTATATTGGAGGCGATGCGTGTTGCCTGGATCTGCAGGTTGCTCTTGACCGCCATTTCAACCGCCGCTTCAAGAGACTCCGGCAACAAATCAACCGACACTTTCGGTTTTTTCATTTGGGTGATGTCGTCCGGCACACTGCCAAACACAGCCATGTATCGATAACGCGCCTGGTGCATGGCGCCTTCCGCCTGGACCCGGCGCGCCTGGGCACCGGCAAGCTGGGCCTTGGCCTGCAAGACATCGGTCGAAAAACCCGAACCGCGCTTGACACGCGCATCTTCCAGTTCGGTCTGACGTTTAATGTTGGCTTCCGAACCCTTGGCAAACCCCAGAATTTCGTGGGCGCTGATCAGGCCGAGATGGGCGCTGATCGCTTCCAGCATCAAAGCCTGTTTGGTCGCCTCGAAAATTACCTCGGCCTGCAAGACAGCGAGATCGGACTGATCAATGGTGCCGCCGGTCGAGCCAAAATCCCATAGTAACTGGGTGATCTTGAAATCGATCTCGCGCGTCGGCATGTTGGTGTTGGCGACGCCCTCATCCTTGCGCTGGATTTCGTAACCATAGTGTCCGGTGATATCGAGCGTCGGATACCACGCACCAAAGGCAACGCTGGCATTGTTTTTGGCGCTGTCGAGATCGGATTTTGCGGCTTTGAGCCGTTTGTGACTGCCGACCAGCGCCGACAATGACTCATACAGTGTTTCGGCAGTTGTGGACCGGACACCGCCAGTAAACAAAACAGAAATCAATAAACCAACAATTATCGCTGCAACTGGCGCACACTTTCCCAAACCAATCAGCATAAATCCCCCAAAGGAACAAAACCAATCGAAATTCAATACTCTATGTACCAAGCTTGACAACAAAAAATAATTTAGATGAATCCCGCACAAATAGAAACATCTGCTCCAATTTTAAGATTGCCTTCGACGAGCATTAAGAATTCTTCACGACGATATTTTTTGGCCATGAACATTAGAAGCGTTGGCGATGATCAGGCCATCCAATTGGGCTCCGGTCTTCGATTTAATTTCCTGACATTAGATGTCGATACCAGTTAGACACATCGAATGTCGCCTTTTGGCTATTAGCGGTCCTCAGTTGACATGTTGAATATAGTCCGCTCTTGGGCACAAAGCAGACATTTTCTGAATTTAATGAACATACTTATTCAGGATTCTGGGCCGATCCAATATCGCTTGGGTCAACCCCGATCCCGCGACGGCAACCCCAAAGTCGATTTTGTACTGCTATCACCGTCAATCTGGCCAGATATCGAGATATTGCGTGCCCGGCTATCAACCCCATTTATTGAACTACCGACCCGTTCTAGAGTGGAGAACTGAGACACCTTAAAAAGGAGAGAGAAAATCTTGTCAGGCAGAATTAGCCGTTTCTACGAGTATGAGTTTCACAGTTAGATACATCGGAGCACCTTTATTGGTTTCCGTATTGCGAGGGCCCTCGACTAGAAAATTGTTTTCTGTTTCCTGTCTCGGGGAAAGTTTAGATGCCAAATTTGCCGAATCTTAGCTACGAAAATGCAAACTATCTCGATGATCGAATGTTTGTACTCGAACTTCGACGGGCCGGAAAATCTAGCGATAAAAGCGAGTGGCTTTTGGTGACTCGACGGAACGTTAGGGGCTATCCACCAAAACGCGTCGACGACTTTGAGGACTACGAAACCGCAAGGGCCTATATGGAAAAAGTTGAGCCGGAGACCCCTCGGCTAAGCCTCGATGAAAGGCCGCCTGATCCCATCCCGACTATCGAAAAACATAGAGCGTGGGTCAAAGAAATCGGTGGCCGCCAAAATTACGATGAAGGGGCTGACATTGGTTCGCCATTCTTTCCGGGTGAGGTGAATTCGGTAAGTGTAAAGGAATAATATCAACGAGCGTCCTGCCTCATTAATGAAATTCAGTCGGCAGCGAAATCTTCTCGACTGATTGCTATGTGATTGCTGGTTCTAGAAATCACATGCCAACATCTTATTTAAGTCATTGAAATAATTGGCGCACCCGAGAGGATTCGAACCTCTGGCCTCTGCCTTCGGAGGGCAGCGCTCTATCCAGCTGAGCTACGGGTGCGTCGGGCGAGAACATAACCGAACGTATGGCGCTGTGCAATTGGCCAGGGTGACAAGTAATTCAGTGAATTTACCTTGTGTTGATTGAAGTCAAAACGGGTCAATTTGCAGGTTAAACCTCTGGAATCTCAAATATTGCCCTGATTTCGGTTGCGTGCTAGCTTTCTCTCAGTCTTTTGTTTAGTTGCTGATTTTTGTCTCCGCGTTGTTTCCTTATTCTGGAAATGTAGGGGGTATGGCTCAAATCTTTCAACTTTGTCGCCTTGAACGACGAGCGGACTTGTCGGAAATTGCCTTCCGGTTGAACGGCACACGCAAGCGAATTTCAGATTTATCCCGTCCAGATTATCGACGCATATTTCAATACCGGTATTTTGCCCGGCTGGCCGTGTTGTGTACCGTTCTGTTTGGTGCCGTCAATCTGGCGGCGACGACGGCGTCCGCACAAACCACGAACCTGGCATCTGGCGACAGGGCGGCGCTTGAGCGAGCGTACGAGGCAGCATTTGCCGAGGTTTTTCGCGATCCCGGCGATCTCGACAAATCTTTTGCTTTCGCCAAGATCGCCATAAAACTGGATAATTTCGAGGCCGCGATCAGTGCCCTTGAACGCATGCTGCTGGTTAATCCCGATCTGCCGCGCGTGCGTCTTGAACTTGGCGTGCTTTATTTCCGGCTGGGATCATTCCAGTTGGCGAAAACCTACCTGCTGCGCGCGATCGAAGGCGAGGACGTACCGGGTGAAGTGCGAACCCGTGTCGAGCGCTTCCTGGTCGAAATCGAAAACCGCCTGTCCCAGCATCAGATTTCGGGAAGTTTTTATGGTGGGCTTCGCTGGCAGAGTAACGCCAATGCAGGCCCCAGCTCGACAGCGGTCAAGGCGAACGGCATTGATGCCGTGCTCGGCGACGAATTTACTGAAACCATCGATCAGAATGTTTTCCTGACAGGCTCGCTTCGTCACGTTTACGATATGCAGAGCCAGAGTGGCGCGACCTATGAAACCGGCGCAACGGCCTACGCCTCGCAACAGCGTAGCCAGAATGATCTCGATCTGGTGTTTCTGGAAATTAATTCCGGCCCACGCTTTCCGCTGGAAACCGAGTTGGCCCAGAACGCCAGTACGCGACCATTTTTATCGCTCGAGGTTGTCGGTCTGGCTGACGCCCGTTATATGACAACCTACGGACTGGGCGGTACCGTCAAGGGCAATTTTGGCCAGCATTTCATGGGTGAATTTTCGCTGCGCCACAAGGAACGCCGCTTCCGTGATTCGGCTGACCGGCCAACCAACAGTGATCAAAACGGCGGCGAAAGCAGTTTGCGACTGAACACGCGGATCGCGTTCAACAGTGACAATATAATCGATATGACCGTCGCCGCCAAAACCCTGACCGCGACCGATCATCATTTCGCCAATCGCGAATTTTCCGCCACTCTAGGCTACACGATGAATTACGAAGGCTATCGCCTCGACGACAAGGCTGGCCCCTGGTCGACGTCGATGTCGTTCGAGCGCAAGTTTATTGACTACAAGGAGTTTGATACCGCCGTCGATCCGACCAACAAACGCGACGATCACCAATGGCGTGCCAATTTCCTGACAGCAATTCCGATCTCGGAGGAGTGGTCATTCATTTTCAATCTTCAGCGCATCGTCGCCAACTCGTCATTGATTAATTATCAATACCACAACAACATCGCCTCACTTGGCGCGTCATTCAGATTCTAATGACTGACACTTCCAGACGGAGCTCGATCATGTCGGTGCAAAAAACATTAACAGCCGGATTGGCAATGAGTGCCGCGGCGCTTGGCGTCCTGGCGCTGATGAACGGCGCTGCCCTGGCACAATCATCGCAGATCGGTGTCGCCGCAGCGATTACACCGAGCGCCACCGGCACCCCGGCCGGTCGGCAATCCCGCACTTTGAGCGTCGGTGTCAACGTGTTCAGCAACGAAGCCGTCGTCACCGGCCCCAAGGGCCAGGCACAGATGTTGTTCCTTGACGAATCCGCGCTGACCATTGGCCCCAATTCCAATGTGACGCTGGATGAATTTGTCTACGACCCCGGCACGAAGACCGGCAAGATCGCCCTGTCTGCCGTCAAGGGCGTGTTCAGACTGGTTGGCGGCAAAATCAGCAAACGCACGCCGGTCCGCCTTAAAACACCCACAGCCGTCATCGGTATTCGCGGCGGTATTGTGATGGTTGATGCTGCTGCCAGCGGTGCCACGCGGACGACGTTTTTGTTTGGACGCGAGGCAACGGTGCAGTCGGGTGGTGTGACGCAAACCATTACCCGGCCCGGCTATTTTGTCGATACGGTTTCCGGCCAGCCGCCCAGTGTTCCGGCCCCGGCCAGTGTCGAGGTTCTCAGCGCATCGCTCAGTGCGCTGGAAGAGGGCGGTCGCGGTGATGACGATGCCGATACGAGTGATGCCGACGTACCATCTGATGCCGATGTTGCAGCCAGTGGCGTTGACGAGGGCGGCTCGTCCGAGGCACCTGGCGATGTCGCATCGATCGGGACAACAGCAGATGCCGGTGGCGAGACGACGGTCGATACAACCGAGATCGAGGAAAGTTCCGACAAGACCGGTGCCAGTCAGGATACAGCTTCCACCAGCGTCACGTCGACTTTGACAATTTCGGAGACTTTCAAAGGCCGGTTGAAACATGCAACGACGCCGACCAACGGCACGGATGATTCGACCGCATCCAACAACGTAACTTTTTCAGACGGCAGCATTACCGACGGAGTCCTGACGGCAACTGCAACCGGTGGCACCTTCAGCATCAATGCCCAGGCGGGTTCATTCTCGGCAACCAGTACCTCCCAGCCGTTTGGTTCCTCGGCTTTGACGGGCACAGGATTTATTACCAGTGACCTTAAGTTCGGGTTTTATGAACTGACTGACCAGGGCGACAACCACAAGGTCTTCGGTTTTGGTGGTGATCCTGTAACCGGCGTGCCGACCAGTGGATCGACATTCTATTCACTGCAGGACGATTTTGTCATGGGCTCGTCCATCCCGTTCATGCGCCTTTCGGACATCGGCAGCCTGACACCGCCTGAATCCGAGGGCACGGTTGATACAGCGATCATGTGGGATACCACGGGCTCTTCAACGGCGGTTCGGGCGTTTGGTCATCGGACGATCGTTATCAGTGGACAGGGCAGCAGTCAGATTTCGGCGATGTCCATGGCCGCTGGCGAAGTCCTGCTCGATTCAAACAGTTTACCGTTCATTGTTGGCGCCGTCACCGCGACGTCTCGATTAACCACGACCGGTACCATCAACGTCGTTGAAGGTGAAATTTCCAGCAGTGACGACGCGGCAGGCAACGATTTCTTCGGCGGCGGGACCAGTGCAAACTATTTTGTGCTTGAGGGCAATGAAGTCAATACAAGTGATGTCATCACGACAAATGGCATTGAATCGTTTGTCTCCAACACTGCAACGACGATCCAGCCGAATGCTGTGGCGCTGGCGGGGAGTGACTCGGTGGGCACCCGGACCAGCCGTACGATGAATGGTTATGCTGGCGGCATGTTACAGGCTACTGCCTCTGATGGCTCATTAACCAGTTCGACCCTGTTCCAGAACGAAACCAGCGACCCCGGCGATATAACTATCAAGACCAGTGCAGAAACCAACAAGGTCCAGGCCGACATCAACGTCAAGGATGGTTTTGGCTCCAACTTCACGTCCTTCAAAAACGCCTTTGGTGATGATGATTCGGCCTTTGGCGACGGCACGGCAACAAAAGGCGACAGCATTTTTATCGATGACGAAACTTTTGGTGCCATCGACGCGGACGCCGAAAATTCAACCATTAGCAATGGCACCGTGTCGACAGATGGCACCAATCTGGCCATGGTCACGGTCCGGACAACGGGCGAGTTCGACTCCAGTTTCGTGCCGTCCGGTGTAACAATTTGTGCCTGTGAATTTGCCGCCTGGGGTTTTTGGAGTGCAGAACTTTCCATGAGTGACAGCACCCATCAGACCGCCCACCTGGCGACCTTTGTGGCGGGCGAAATTCCGACTTTGACCGAGATCTCGGCAATCACCGGTTCTGCGACGTACGGTGGTCACGCGATTGCCAACGTCTTGAGTGGCAGTGACGCCTACCTGGCGGTCGGCGGCTGGAGTTACACTGTCAATTTCGATTCACCTTCGTCTTCCTTCGGCACGCTCAGCAATTTTGACAGTGGCACCTACACACTCGGCGGCGCGACGACGTCATCGGGCAACAATTCGCTGAATGTCTTCACGGGGTCAATTACCGGTTCAGCGGGTACGGGAACAGGCCGTTCAGGTTCGTTCAAGGGATCATTCATGAAAACAAGTTCCGACAATGCGGCTGGCATGGGCGGACATTTTTCAGTAAGTGGCACTGACTACAAGGCGTCAGGTACTTTTGTCGGCAAAAAATAATCAGGCTTTCAGGATTACCTGACCCGGCGTTAGGATTGCCGGTATTATGATCCTCGGTCGAAAATGGCGTGAACTCTCCCTGCCCCTGCTGATCGTTGTGGCAGCCCTTGGCATGCGCTCGTTTTTTGCCGGGCCGATTGAAGAAGTCCAGCTTAAAACCTTCGACGTTTTCCAGCGCCTGAAACCCCGCCCCTATACGCCGATGCCGGTCAAGATGATCGATCTCGATGACGCTTCACTTGAGCGTCTCGGACAATGGCCCTGGCCCCGGACCATCATGGCTGAACTGGTGGCGCATCTGGCGAACGCGGGGACGGCAGCCATTGCCTTTGATATCGTTTTTGCCGAACCCGACCGCACATCTCCGGCCAACATTCTGCCGGTCTGGCCTGCATCCCCCTTGCTGGACAACTTGAGGGGCAAGGCCGATCAATTGCCCGACCACGACGCGATATTTGCCGACATTGTGTCCCGGGCCAACGTCACGGCGGGCTTTGTCCTGACCTCCGAGGCCAATGAAAAAGTGCCGCCGGTCAAGGCCGGATTTGCTTTCGCAGGGGATGACCCCAAGCCTTATCTTCCGGCCTATCCAGGTGCTGTGCTCAATCTGGAGGCAATCGAGAAAGGGGCCGCAGGCCTCGGTACCTTTACCCTGCTGCCGGAAGCTGACGCCATTATTCGGCGCATCCCGCTTGTGTTCAGGAAAGATGAAAATCTCTATCCCTCGCTCTCTGCCGAGACCTTGCGGATTGCCCAGGGTGCCACAACGCTGATCATCAAGTCGTCGGGTGCCAGTGGTGAGACGGCTTATGGTGAACACACCGGCATCAATCATATCAAGATCGGGCGCTTCGAAGTCCCGACCGATTCACTGGGCCGGATCTGGCTGCATTTTACCGAAAACGCACCGGAGCGATCGGTTTCGGCCTGGAAGCTGTTTGATCCGGAATTCGACGCCAGCAGCCTCGAAGGCAATATCGTTGTCATCGGCACCAGCGCTGCAGGCCTGCGCGATGCCCGGGCGACGCCGCTCGACCCGGCGATGCCCGGCGGGCTGGCGCATGTTCAGGCACTCGAGCAGATTTTGATGGGCTATTTTCTCGAACTGCCGGACTGGGCCTTCGGCGCAGAGATTGTTTATATCGCCGTACTGGGCATCGCCCTGAGCATCCTGATCAATACGCTTGGTGCAATGTGGAGTGCTGTGATCGCCCTGGCGGGTATCGTGTCGGCGGTATTCTTTTCGTGGACGATGTTTGTTGATTTTCACCTGCTGATCGATCCGGTCTATCCGGCCACGGTTATCCTGGTGGTCTACATTACGGGCTCGCTGATCAGCTATCTGCGTACCGAGGGCGAAAAACGCCAGGTTCGCGGAGCCTTCGCCCAGTATCTCTCGCCGGCCCTGGTTGAACAGTTGGCGGATGAACCCGACCGGCTGCAACTCGGTGGCGAGATCAAGGATATGACATTGTTGTTCGCCGATGTCCGCGGGTTTACGGCGATCTCCGAGCAATTCAAAAGCGATCCGACCGGCCTGACCAAACTGATCAACCGCTTTTTGACGCCGATGACCGATATGATCCTCGCCCGTCAGGGCACGATCGACAAGTACATGGGTGACTGCATTATGGCCTTCTGGAACGCGCCACTGGATGATCCCGATCATGTCGCCCATGCCTGTGACTCGGCGCTGGCCATGTTCTCGGCGCTTGAAAGCCTCAATGCCGATATCAAGGCGGAACGCGAGGCGGCGGGCGAGTTGTTCCTGCCGCTCAATATCGGTATTGGTTTAAACTCGGGCGATGCCTGCGTCGGTAATATGGGCTCGGAACAGCGCTTCGATTATTCTGTACTTGGGGATACCGTGAACCTGGCCGCGCGTCTTGAAGGACAATCCAAAAACTACGGTGTCGGCATCGTAATCGGCGATCTGACGCATCAGGGTGCACCGGAATATGCCACGCTGGAAATGGATCTGATCGCCGTCAAAGGCAAGACCGAAGGTGTGCACATCTACTGTCTGCAGGGTCCGCCAGAACTCGCTCAATCACCCGACTTCGTGGCCCTGGAGACAAGCAATGCTGCGATGATCGAGGCCTATCGCAGCCAGCAGTGGGACAAGGCCCGAGACCTCGTGGTCAAGTGCCGCGAGCTCGACGACTTCCTGCCGCTGCCGCTCGATGTGCTCTACGATCTTTATGACGAGCGCATTGACGAATACGTCGCCAACCCGCCGCCCACCGACTGGGATGGCGTCTTCGTCGCGACCAGCAAGTAGAATTTCTACGCCGTAAAACCGCCGTCGACGGTGATTTCGCTGCCTGTCACATATGTGCTCTCGTCGGAGGCGAGGAACAGGGCGGCGTGGGCGACGTCCCAGGCGGTGCCCATTTTGCCGGTCGGGCACATGGCATCGCGTTTGGCGATCATCGCGGCGGGATCACCATCACCATATTGATCGGCGATGCGGTCGGCGACCAGCGGCGTGTGCATCAATCCCGGCACGATGGTATTGACTCGGATACCTGCCGCGGCGTACTGGCGGGCGATGGATTTGGAGAACTGGATGAGGCCGGCCTTGGCGGTGGCATACGACACCATGTTGCGCCCGAGATAAGCCGTACCAGCGACCGATGAAATGTTGATGATCGAGCCCGCACCCTGGCTTTCCATATGCGGCAGGGTGTGCTTGCAGCCGAGGAAGGCGCTTTTGAGATTAAGATTGATATTGCCGTCCCAGACCTCTTCGCTCATCTCCACCGGCCCGCCGGGTACTGAGCCGCCGACGTTATTTTGCAGGACGTCGATGCGGCCAAACCTGGCCATACAGGCATCGACCACGGCCTTGACGTCATCGCTGTTTGTGGCGTCGGCCTGTGCCGTTGCGCAGGTGCCGCCTTCGCGCTCGATGGCGGTGGCCGTGTCGGCGACCGCAGCTTCGCGCAAGTCGACGGCAAAAACACTGGCCCCTTCGCGGGCATACAATACCGAGGCTGCCTTGCCGTTGCCCCAGCCCGCCAGCGAGTTCGGATCCGCAGCCGTATCGCCGACCGACCCGGCCCCGATGACCAGCACGATTTTACCGTCCAGACGTCCACTCATTTATTGATCTCCACGGGTGATTTGCAGGAACAGATCTTCCAGATCACTTTCCTCGGTCGTCAGATCCTGGATCGTCAGGCCGGCCTTCTGGACGGCGGCCAGCACTTCGGCCACCTGCGTCTGGCTCGGGCGATAGCGGATCATCAGGCGGCGATAGGGCAGGACTTCGGCCTCAAAGCGCGCGAGGTTTTCCGGCACGCTTTCAATCTCATCGACCAGGGTGATGGTGATCGATTTGTGATCAAGCCGCCCGATCAGGGTTTCGGTCCGGTCGCAGGCTACAAGTTTGCCCTTGTTGATGATGGCGATGTGGTCACAAAGCGCTTCTGCTTCCTCAAGATAATGCGTGGTCAGCACGACGGTGACGCCGCGTGCATTCAGGTCCTGAACATAGGTCCAGAGCTGATGGCGCAATTCAACATCGACACCGGCTGTCGGCTCGTCCAGCACCAGTACCGGCGGATTGTGGGCCAGTGCCTTGGCGACCAGCAAACGACGGCGCATGCCACCCGAAAGCTTGCGGGCATAAGTGTCGGCCTTGTCGGTGAGGTGGACGGCCTCGAGGATTTCCGCCGTCCGGCGTTCGGCCTTTGGTACGCCATAGAGACCGGCCTGAAAGTCGAGGCCTTCGCGGGCGGTAAAAAACGGATCGATGTTCAGTTCCTGCGGCACCACGCCAATGGCGGCCCGGGCCTGGCGAGGGTTCACATCAATATCCTGGCCCCAGACCGTGGCCTGGCCCGAGGATTTCATCACCAGTCCGGCAAGAATATTGATAAAGGTCGATTTGCCTGCACCATTGGGGCCGAGCAGGCCAAAAAACGAGCCGCGCGGGATATCAAGATCGACGGCATCGAGCGCAGGCGTCAATTGGCTGACACCGGCATAATGTTTGGTCAGTCCGCGCGCCGTGATGGCCTGTGCCGGCAACTCGCCGTCGTGCCGGGCATCGTCATCATCACTTGTCAGGGCTGTTGTCATGGCTCATTTTCTTAAGCGGATGTCATTGACAGGCTGTTTCATTACAGCGTCGCAATGGGTATCATTCAGTCGAGCTATCCGTCAACCGGCGCCCCGCCTGAACAAATCAAGAGAGCCCTTTCATGCAGCCAGATGAAACTAAAGTTGTCGAGCAATCCGAAGTCGCCTGTGATGGTGGCGGCGGCGCACTGGGACACCCCAAAGTCTATCTCACCGTTGACGCAGCGGAAGGCATCGACTGCCCCTATTGCGGCGTGCATTTTGAATTGAAAGAGGGCGCCGCGCCTGCGTCTGCCCACTGATGCCGCCCGCCGCCCGCCGCCGGGTCTATCTGGTTGACGGCTCGGGCTACATCTTCCGGGCCTATCACGCGCTGCCGCCCCTGACGCGCAAAAGCGACGGTATGCCGATGGGCGCAGTGGCAGGCTTTTGCAACATGCTCAACAAACTGCTGGAGATCGTCAACGACGAGGACGGCACCGATCACCTCGCGGTGATTTTTGATACGGCCCGCAAAACCTTCCGCAGCGACATCTACACCGACTACAAGGCGCACCGCCCGCCGCCGCCCGAAGATCTGATACCTCAGTTCAGCCTGATCCGCGACGCTGTCAGGGCCTTCAACGTGCCAACCTTTGAAATGCAGGGCTTCGAGGCTGATGATATCATCGCCACCTACGCCCGCATTGCCCATGAAGCGGACTACGACGTGACAATTGTCTCGTCCGACAAGGATTTGATGCAGCTCGTGGGCGACGGCATTTCGATGCTCGACCCGATGAAACAGCGCAATATCGGTCCCGACGAAGTTTTCGAAAAATTTGGTGTCCAGCCGGACAAGGTCATCGACGTTCAGGCCCTGGCTGGCGATTCCGCCGATAACGTGCCGGGCGTGCCGGGCATCGGCGTCAAGACAGCGGCGTTGCTAATCGATGAATACGGTGATCTCGACAGCCTGCTGGAGCGGGCCGGGGAGATCAAACAGAACAAGCGGCGCGAAAATCTCATTGAATTCGCCGATCTTGCCCGTATCAGCCGTGAGCTGGTCACTCTGAAGGCGGATGTGCCGGTTGATGGCGATATGGACGCGCTGGAAATCAAGGCCCCCGATCCCGAAGTTCTGTTCGGTTTTCTGCAGGAGATGGAGTTGCGCACCCTGGCCCAGCGCCTGCGCAGCCAGTTCGGCGATATCGAACTGGCCGAAATCACGATCGACGACGGCAGTGGCAGCGGCAGCACCGCCGGCTACGCGACAGAGGAAAAAGCCCCGCCGCCGGCCGAAAGCACTTACACCGCCGTTCAAACACTCGCCGACCTTGAAGACTGGGTCTCCCGGGCAACGGCTGCCGGCGCCGTTGCTTTCGATACCGAAACCACCGGACTCGACGCGATGCAGGTCGATCTCGTTGGCTTTTCCCTGTCGATTGAACCGGGTGAGGCCTGTTATGTGCCGGTCCGCCATACCGCCCCGGTGAAGGGCGCGGCGCAAGGCTCGTTCGATCTCGGCGACGAGGCCGAAGAGGGTGGCGATACCGCGCTCGTGCCGGATCAGATCCCCTTCGATGACGCACTGGCCGCGCTGAAGCCTTTGCTGGAAAACCCCGGCGTGCTGAAGATCGGACAGAACATCAAGTATGATGCGCTCATCCTCGCCCGTCTCGGTGTCCGCATCGCCCCGATTGACGACACCATGTTGCTGTCTTTTGTGCTCGACGCCGGGACCAACAGCCACGGCATGGACAACCTGAGCAAACTGCATCTCGACATTACGCCGGTGCCGTTCAAGGAAGTCGCCGGCACGGGCAAATCACAGATCACCTTTGATCAGGTGCCGCTGGAAGACGCCGTGCGCTACGCCGCCGAGGACGCCGATATTACCTTGCGTCTGCACAGGGCGCTGAAGCCCCGGCTGGCGACCGAACAAATGGTCACAGTTTACGAAACGCTTGAACGCCCGTTGACGCCCGTGCTGATGGATATGGAGAAAGCCGGCATCAAGGTCGATGTCAAGATTCTGGCCGACCTGTCGACCGATTTTGCCAAACGCATGGCCGATCTCGAAATTGCTATTCACAAGCTCGCCGGGCGCGACTTTAACATTGCCTCTCCGAAACAACTGGGCGAGGTGTTGTTCGATGAAATGGGCCTCGAAGGCGGAAAAAAATCCTCCAAGACCGGTGCCTGGAGTACTGGTGCCGACGTATTGGACAAGCTTGCCAGCGAGGGCCACGAGTTGCCGGTCAAGGTGCTGGACTGGCGGCATTTGTCGAAACTCAAGAGTACCTATACCGATTCGCTCCAGACCCAGATCAATCCGCAAACCGGGCGCGTGCACACATCCTATGCCATGGCTGGTGCGGCGACCGGGCGGCTGGCCTCGACCGATCCGAATTTGCAGAACATTCCGATCCGTACCGAAGATGGCCGCAAGATCCGCACGGCTTTTGTCGCCGGCAAGGGCAACAAGTTACTGGCGGCAGATTATTCGCAGATCGAATTGCGCCTGCTGGCCCATGTCGCCGGCATGGATAGTCTGAAAGAAGCGTTTCGCAAAGGCATCGATATTCATGCCCTGACGGCCAGCCAGGTCTTTGGCGTGCCGGTTGAAGGCATGGATGCCGAAACCCGCCGCCGCGCCAAGGCTATCAACTTCGGCATTGTCTATGGCATCAGCGCGTTTGGTCTGGCGGCCCAGCTTGGCATCGGGCGCAAGGAAGCGGCGGACTACATCAGCACCTATTTTGAACAGTACCCCGGCATTCGCGATTACATGGAAACCACCAAGCAGTTCTGCCGCGACCACGGTTATGTCGAAACCGTGTTCGGGCGACGCTGTCACATGCCCGGCATCAACGACAAAAACCCGATGAAGCGCGCCTTCAACGAGCGCGCTGCCATTAACGCACCCCTGCAGGGGGCTGCGGCCGACGTCATCAAGCGCGCCATGGTGCGCCTGCCCGATGCGCTGACAAAGGCAAAACTCGACGCCGTCATGATGCTGCAGGTCCACGATGAATTGTTGTTCGAAGTCCCGGAGGCCCAGGTCGATGACACGATTGAGGTAGTTAAATCCGTCATGGAAGGTGCCGCCCACCTTTCCGTCCCGCTGATCGTCGACTGCGGCATCGGCAACGACTGGGGCGCCGCGCATTAAATTTGGTAACGCCTAGCGCTCAACCTTGATGACGATGCGGCGGTTGAGTTCGCGGTTTTCGGGGATGGCTTCACCGGTGTCGTCGATGTTGGGTTCCAGTGGCTGGGTGTCGCCGTAGCCGACGGCGCGCATGCGTTCGGGGTCGATGCCACGGCTGATCAGCCAGCGAACAACGGCGGCAGCGCGCGAGGCTGAAAGTTCCCAGTTCGAGGGAAATTGTTTTGTGCTGATCGGCACGTCGTCGGTATGTCCCTCGACCTCAATGGAATAATTCGTGACACCCATCAGACTGACGAGCTGGGCGACACGGTCGAGCAGGGGTTCGGCTTCTTCGATGACTTCGGCCGATCCACCCTTGAACATTTTGGCATTCTTGAAATTGAACGTCAGACCGCCGTCCGAGGCTTCGGCTGAGCCGTCATCGGATTCCTCCAGCGAGCTCACTGTGTCCTGAAGTTCCTGCGCCAGAACCATCATGGCTTCGGCCTTGGCTGCATTTTCGCCGTCGATTTCCTCAAGGATACCGCCGGCGACTTCATCAAATTTTTCAGGACTTGGCTCGGAGATCGAGAACATCAGAACAAAAAAGGCCATCAAAATGGTAATGGCGTCGGCATAGGTGACGAGCCAGTCTTCCGTGATCGGCTCTTCCTTGTGCATTTCAAAGGTATCGCTCATGACCTGCTCTTACCTTTGAAAAAGGGTTTAGGCCGCCTTGCGGCGACCACCCTTCTGATCGATGGTGTAATGGATCGACGGATCAAGATAGCTGTTCATCTTGTCCTGGATATAACGCGGGCTCTTGTGATCGGCCAGCATCGAAAAGCCTTCGGTCACGAGGAAATTGCGGAAGCGCTGAATACCTTCCTTCTGGATGACCTTGGAGGACGAGGGCAGGAAAACCAGCCGGGCCAGCAACACACCATACAGCGTCGTCAACATGGCAACGGCGAGGCCGGTACCAATACCACTGGGATCCGTCCCCAGCGATTGCAGCATAACGATCAGGCCAACCAGTGTGCCGATCATGCCAAAGGCGGGTGCGGCAGCGGCCATGTTCTTGAGGATATCCGCCTGGACCATGGCGCGCTGATAAGACCCGGTGGAGGCGGCATTCAGCATGCTGCGCACTTCATCACCGGAATAGCCCGAGATCACCAGCTCAATTCCATAGTTGAGGAAATGATCCTGTTTCTTGGCGCCCTTGATTTCTTTTTCCAGCGCCAGCAGGCCCTGCTTCTTGACGAGATAACCCCAGCGAATGATTTTACCGGTTTCAAGCGTCAGCATCTTGCGGTCGACCTTGCCCTTGACGAACAGGAAGGCAATATCGCGCAGCGCCAGCATAACATAACGCGCCTGATAGCCGATGAACGTCGCAGACAGCGTACCGCCCAGCACCATGACGATACTGGAGCCGCTCATGAAACTCATATAATTGTCGGTACTCGAATAGATCGCACCAAGAAACAGCCCGATGCCGGCTAAAAATCCGAGTAGTGTGGCTATCGACATTCAGTGTTCCCGCAGCAATCCCGACGACTTCGAGCACGGGGAATCCGGCTCCTCGTCGTCCCCTAAAGGCATCCCCTGGTTTACGTCTCAATGTGAATAACGCGGGCAGTCTCAGCCGCATTTCCTCATTCACATCCTACACCAAGCGTCAAAATGGTTAATTTACTGTTGATTCAAGACGCTAGGTGCATACCCGTACGCGAACGATAAAGCTTATTTTAGCTGAAAAACCGCAATGAAAAAAGGGTCGGCTCGAAATGAACCGACCCTCAAGTCATTTGATCTGGCGCAAAACGTTATGCGGCGCGCGGTGCAGCGGCCTTGATGCCGTCCTCGACATGCGTTTCAAACTGCTCAAAATTTGAGCCGAACCGACCGACGAGGTCTGATGCCGTGCTGTCATAGGCCGATTTGTCGGACCAGGTTTCGCGCGGTGTCAGCACTTCATCGGGCACACCGGCGCAGGATTCAGGGACATGCAGGCCGAAACTTGAATCCTGACGAACCGGGGCCGCCGCAAGGCCGCCATCCAGAGCCGCCGATAACAAGGCACGGGTATGACTGATCGGCATGCGATGGCCGGTGCCATAGGCCCCGCCGGTCCAGCCTGTGTTGACCAGCCAGCAGGTGACGTCATGACGGGCGATCTTTTCACCCAGCAGTTTGGCGTATTCGGTGGGATGACGCGGCATGAAGGGCGCGCCGAAACAGGTTGAGAACGTCGCTTGCGGCTCGTTTCCGAGACCTTTTTCCGTGCCGGCCACCTTGGCCGTGTAGCCTGAGAGGAAGTGATACATCGCCTGTTCGGGCGTCAGCTTGGAGATCGGCGGCAGGACGCCAAAGGCATCCGCCGTCAACATAACGACATTTTTGGGATGGTTGGCGAAACTGAGCTCGGCCGCGTTGGGAATGAAATCAAGCGGGTAGGACGCCCGGGTGTTTTCGGTCAGCGAGCCATCATCAAGATCAAGACCGCGTGCGCCCTGCGACATCACGACGTTCTCGAGAATGGTGCCGAAACGACGCGTGGTGTCATAAATTTCGGGCTCGGCTTCGGCACTCAGATTAATCACTTTGGCGTAGCAGCCACCTTCAAAATTGAACACACCGTTATCGGACCAGCCGTGCTCGTCATCGCCGATCAATTCGCGGTTGGGGTCGGCCGACAAGGTTGTCTTGCCTGTGCCGGACAAGCCAAAAAATACTGCAGAATCAGCGCTTTTGCCAACATTGACCGAACAATGCATGGGCAGGACGCCTTTGGCGGGCAAGAGATAATTCAGGATGCTGAAGATCGATTTCTTGATTTCGCCTGCGTAACTGGTGCCGCCGATAAGGATAATTTTCTGGGCGAAATTTACCAGAATAAACACTTCGGACCCCGTGCCATCGACTACCGGAACGGCCTGAAAACGGGGCGCATGAAGCACGGTAAAATCGGGTGTGAAGTTTTCATGTTCGGCCGCCGTCGGCTCGATGAACATGTTGTGGGCGAACATGGCATGCCAGGCATTTTCGGTGATGACGCGAACGCCAATGCGATAATCGGTATCGGCACCGGCCCAGCTATCCTTGATGAAAACTTCGCGAGCCTGGAAATAGGCCAGCATGCGGCGGTGCATGTTATCGAAGTGACTTTCGGATATCGGCTTGTTGACCTTGCCCCACCAGATCTGATCGCGGTTCTCAGGCTCATCAACAATGAATTTGTCATTGGCCGAGCGACCGGTGTGCTGGCCGGTATGAACAACAAAGGCACCGCCCTGGGCCATCTGGCCTTCACCGCGAAGGATCGCTTGTTCATATAAAGCCGGAACCGAATAGTTCCAGTGGGCGGTATCGACGTTTAATACGCCGTGTTTATCGAGCCCGAAGCTCGAATTGTAGGGTCCTGAATTTGACAACGGGGGGTCTCCGTTAGTGCGGCTGAAGTGCGGGACGAAAAAATGACAGTAACGTTTGCCGGGAAGCGATGGCAACCGACTCTTTGCCACTTTATGTCATTCTTTGTGGATAATTCGCCAAATGAGAAGAACAGTTCCTGAATCAGTCACTTTTTCGCGCCAGATCAACCAGGGCGACAAGCTTTTGGCGGACATCACCGGTCTTTTCGACCGGCATCTCAAAATCAATCCGGCAGACTTCGCCGCGCGACCGAAGATCAAACCCCTCGGCGTCAATACCGGTCATGGTCCAGCCCGAACCGCCTGCCATAGCCAGTTTTTGGGCATAAAGATCGACGGCGTCAGCGTGATCAGCGTTCATGTGATCGAGCTCGTCTTTTTCCTGTGCGGCGAGTTCCTCATTGCAGGCGGCGGCGTAAAGATATGCGTCCGCTTCCAGCGTCTCGATCCGTCCGAAGCCCGCGACGAGATGGGCCGAGGTGACCTCCAGTCGATAAAAATCGAAATCCTCGAAACCGGCATACATTTCTGCTTCCGGGTGACGGCGCAGGAACCGGGCCTGCAGCAGCGTATCAGTGGTGACCTGCAATGATCCCGCAAGGGACAGGCGCGGCCCGGTCAGCGGGCTCTCCAGTCCCCGGCAATTTTCAAACAGCAGGGCTACGCGCGGGTCGGCCAGGATGTTTCGGGTATGGATCGCCAGCTTTGAAATCAACAAAACCGGCCGGGCCATCAGGTCGCAGCAGGTCAGCACCAGCGAGCCATGCGGCTGGCCATCCGGAGCGACGCTGGAGAGCGCCGCCGTCTGCTGTCCCCGCACGAGCTGGCGGGCCAGAATATCGGTATCGATGCAGGTCTCGGCTTCAGACGACATAACCCCTCCTTAACAGGTGTGACAATCCTGTCATTGTCGGACGTGCGTGATATACCTCGGCGATGACTGAACCCGCACCTTCATCCCCGCCCATCGCGCGGACCATCCCTGAGCATATCAGACAAACACTTGCTCTGGCCTGGCCTGTTGTCATATCACGTGCCAGCATTTTGATCATGGTGTCGGTCGATGTCGCGATGACCGGTCACGCCGGCCAGTTGCAACTGGCCTATGTCAGTATCGCCATGGCGATACAGGTATTGTTTCTGATGGTCGGGGTCGGTGCCTTGTTTGGCACAGCCGTGCTCATTGCCCAGTCCCATGGTGCCGGTGAACATGCGGCCTGCGGCGGTATCTGGCGTCTGGCGATCCTGCATGCAATTGGCATTGGCGCGATCACCGGACTGCTCTGTCTCGGTGGCGCATGGTTCCTGCTGGCCATCGGACATGATGCAGATCTTGCCCGCGGTGGCGGGCGTGTCCTCAACCAGTTCTCATGGGGCATGATGCCGATGATGATGTCGGTGGTGACCAGCATGTTCCTCGAAGCCATTGGCCGCCCGCGTCCCGGCATGATCGTCATGGTGGCAGCAAATTTCGTCAACCTTGGCCTGAACTGGCTATTCATTTATGGCAATTGGGGTGCGCCGGAAATGGGCGGCGAGGGTGCCGTTCTGGCGACCACGATTGTGCGCTGGCTGATCTTCGCCACTTTGTTGACTTACGTTTTCACCATGCCGGGCAGCGCTGCCTACGGCATTCGTGGTGGCCGTCGCGCGGCCTGGTCGGTGGGGAAAAAGCTCCGGCGCATTGGCTATCCCATTGGCTTTGCCCAAGGCGTTGAAGCGAGTGCTTTTTCCGGACTGATCATGATGGCGGGATATTTGGGAGCGGCGACGCTGGGCGGCTACCAGATCGCCCAGAATCTATTCTCCGTGGCCTTTATGTGCGCCATCGGCATCGGCGTGGCGACAACGGTTCGCGTCGGAAATGCCATCGGTCGCAACGATCAGCCCGGCGTCGCCCGGGCCGGCTGGACCGGTATCGGCATTGTTCTCGTTACCATGAGTTTGATCGCTCTGCTGTTCGAGACCGTGCCGGGGACACTGGTGCAGATCTACACCAGCGATCCCGCCGTCATCAACGTATCAATCACGCTCGTCATGATTGCAGGTCTGGTGCTGGTTTTTGACGGGGCCCAGGTCGTATTCATGTCCGCCCTGCGCGGCACTGGCGATGTCTGGGTGCCGGTGTGCATACAGATGGTGGCGTTTGGATTGATCGCGTTACCGGTCGCGGCATATCTGGCCTTTGTCGTCGAGCTGGGGGCACCCGGGCTGATGTCCGGCATGTGTGCCGGTGTGATTTCAGCCTCTTTGTTACTGGGCTGGCGCTTTCGCATTGTCAGCAAGCGTCCGGTGCGCCGTATTTGACGTTCAAAGTGTTCAGGAGCGAAAATAGACGTCTTAAACCGGATTTGCCGTATTTTCGCCTATATTCCGCCGCATGTTGCCGCCAATAGACGAATATCATTTTGGGAAAACAGTTATCCGTATGAATACCAGCGAGAGCGCAACGATTGCCCTGGTCGATGATGACCGGAATATTTTGACGTCGGTTTCGATGGCGCTCGAGGCCGAGGGCTTCAAGGTTGCGACCTATCGTGATGGCTCGGAAGCTTTGCGCGGTCTGAAACTGGCACCGGCTGATCTGGTCGTGCTGGATATCAAGATGCCGCGCATGGACGGCATGGAATTATTGACCAAGCTTCGCCGCTCCAGTGATGTCCCGGCGATATTTTTGACTTCCAAAGACGAAGAGATCGATGAGATGCTCGGGCTCAAGATGGGGGCCGACGATTACATCCGCAAACCCTTTTCGCAGCGCTTGCTGATCGAACGCATTCGGGCTGTGTTGCGCCGTGCCGCCGGTTCGCCAGACCGGGCCATTCAGGAAGGCGGCAACACGGTGACGCGTGGTGATCTGTTGCTCGACCCCGACCGTCATCTCTGCACCTGGAAATCGGACCCGGTCCAGCTCACGGTCACCGAATTCCTGATCCTGCAATCTCTGGTCCAGCGCGTCGGGCATGTCAAAAGCCGGGATCAATTGATGGACGCGGCCTATGACGACAACATCTATGTCGACGACCGTACCGTCGACAGTCACATCAAACGATTGCGCAAAAAGTTTCGTGCCGTCGATCCCGACTTCGACGGTATCGAGACACTCTATGGTGTCGGCTACCGATACCGGGAAATGTAGCACCCATGTTTACGGGGGCGGGGCCGGGGTCGATGACCGCTGCGAGGCGGCGGCGCATATCGCCTTTGACGCTCCGTATTCTCGCCATCAACATCATGGCCCTGGCGCTGCTGCTGGCGGGACTGCTGTATCTAGATCAGTATCGCGACGGTCTGATCGAAGCCAAAACCGAATCGCTCGAAATCAACGGCACCATCATCGCCGGGGCACTTGGCGAATCAGCAGGCATCGCCGCAAACGGTGTGCCTGTCCTCAATCCGGCGGGCGCCCGGACCATGGTGCGGCGACTGGTTTCATTAACCGGAACCCGCGCCCGACTGTTCGGTGAACGCGGTGCCCTGCTCGCCGACAGTCAGGTCCTGATTTCGGCAGGCCGGGAAGTGCAGGCCGGTGTGCTGATCTCTGAAATCTCTGCCCCGCCCGGATTGCTGCGCCGCACCTGGGATCAGGCCAGCGAAACCGTGCGGCATATTTTTGGCGGGGATCGGGATTTGCCGCTCTACCACGAGGCCCGCCGTCAGCGTGCCGGTGATTTTACTGAAGTCGAGGCAGCCCTGGTCGGACGGGTCGTCAGCAAACGCCGGGATAGTATCGATGGCGAGGTAATCGTCAGCGTCGCCCTGCCGGTCCAGCACTTCAAAAAAATCCTCGGCGCGCTGCTGCTCAGCGCCGGGACGGCGGATGTTGAGGCCGCAGTCGCTGACGCCCGCCTCGCGATCTTCAGCGTGTTCCTGGCAGCACTCGCCGTAACGATCCTCTTGTCGCTTTATCTTGCGGGATCTATTTCGCAACCGCTGCATCATCTGGCTGAAGCCGCCGAAGCCGTGCGCCGTCGTCCTGGCCATCGTGAGCGCATTCCTGATCTCAGTAGGCGCAACGATGAAATCGGTGATTTGTCCGCCGTGCTGCGCGACATGACCGGCGCACTTTATGAGCGGCTTGATGCCATCGAGGGGTTTGCCGCCGATGTGGCGCACGAAATTCGCAATCCGCTGACCAGTATAAAAAGTGCGGTGGAAGTATTGGCGCGTGGCGGTGATGCGACTTTTCAGGCTCGCCTGATTGCCATCATCGAAGACGATGTGCGCAGGCTCGACCGGCTGATCGGCGATATTTCGGATGCCTCCCGTCTTGACTCTGAACTGGCAAGGGCCGAGTTTGAACCGGTCAACCTGATATCCTTGAGTGAAACACTGATCGATATTTCCGGTGCAACGGCAAGCGACGAGGGCCCTGAATATGTCCTCGACGTTGAGCCCGGGATCGAAATCGATCCCGGCGCCTCAAGGCAGGAACGCTTTACCGTGCCGGGTCTGGAGAGCCGTCTCGGTCAGGTCTTGCGCAATCTGCTGGTCAATGCGGCGACCTTCAGCCCACCGGGCGGCACGGTTCGGATCAAACTCTCGTACAAGGGGCAATGGGTACACCTGAGTGTCGAGGACGATGGACCGGGCATTCCCGAAGACAAGCTCAACGCCGTGTTCGACCGCTTCTATACCGAGCGGCCGGAACAGGAAGCCTTTGGCGAACATTCCGGTCTGGGCCTGTCGATTTCGCGCCAGATTATCGATGCCCACGATGGCGTCATTCGCGTTGAAAACCGTAAAGACGATGACGGTCATATCCGTGGTGCCCGGTTCATTGTCGAACTTCGCACGACCTTGTCGCCGGATGAAGCCTGAGGCACAGGCCGAGTAGCATATTGACTCGTTCGACCGACCCGTTCAGGCTCCTGCGAAATGTCGGTGATACACGGAACATGCATCTCATTCCCTCTTATTGAGGACGACGGCCTGTGCGCCGCCCTGTTGCTGCGCGGCCCGCCGGGTGTGGGCAAGTCCGACCTCGCCCTGCGGCTGATCGATGACGGCGCAATGTTGGTGGCCGACGACCAGGTCGAAGTCTCATTGCGAGACGATATTTTGATCGCAGCGCCTGCGCCAAACATCGGCGGCATGCTCGAAGTGCGCGGTGTCGGCGTGGTGAATTTGCCGGCTGTGCCCGAGGCCCGGCTGGTTGGCGTTATTGATCTGGGTCCGGCCGGTGTTGAGCGCTTGCCGGAAGATCAACGCGCAGAAATTGAGGGTCTCTCGCTGCCACTCTGGCAGCTCAATGCCTTTGAAGCTTCGGCCATGGCCAAGGTCGGCGTTATCGTCGCCCTTGCCGCCGGACGCACGGAGCTTGTCACATGACGACGCGCGTTGTCCTGGTCACGGGCATGTCGGGGGCTGGCAAGTCCTCGGCACTCAAGTGCCTCGAGGATCTGGGCTACGAAGCGATTGATAATCTGCCGCTGCAACTGCTGGGTCGATTGCTGCATCAGGGCGGCCAGCAACCCGGCGAGGGCACGCTGGCCGAAGCCGTGGCCATCGGCGTTGATATACGCTCGCGCGATTTTGCCGTCGGGCCCTTGCTGGAACAGCTCAAACCACTGATTGCCCGGGGTGATCTCGATCTGACATTGTTGTTCCTCGATTGCGACGATCTGGCATTGCGACGGCGATTTACCGAAACCCGGCGTCGTCACCCGCTCGCCGCCGACCGCCCGGTGACCGATGGCATCGCGCATGAACGCCAACTCATGGCGCCGTTGTTGGCGCAGGCCGATCGGGTGGTCGATACCACGGCAATTTCAGTTGCCGATTTGCGGCGCATCATCGACACAGAATTTGCCCTGGTCCAGGGCCTGAATATGACCGTCACCCTGACTTCATTTGCCTACCGTCAAGGCCTGCCGCGCGAAGCGGACCTCGTCTTCGACGTCCGCTTTCTGGCCAATCCGCATTATGATGAAAACCTGCGCCCCCTTGATGGCCGAGACCTGTCTGTCGGTGACTTTATCCGCCGCGACGAAGCCTACCCGCCGTTTTTCGATACTCTGTCCGGCCTGCTTGGCCAGTTGTTGCCGCACTACCGGCGCGAGGGTAAAAGCTACTTGACCATCGCCGTGGGCTGTACCGGTGGCCGGCATCGTTCGGTGTTTGTCACCGAACAACTGGCTGGCTGGTTTGGTCAGCACGGTGAAAATATCCTGGTCCGGCATCGCGAGCTTGAGCGGGATAATGAACGTGAAATTGATCGAACGGTTGCGGAGGATGGTAAAGACGTTCTACCGTCCGCTCCGGCAACCGGAGCCACCAATGAAGAGGAAGAAAAACCATGATCGGACTGGTGTTGGTCACACATGGTCATCTGGCGGACGAGTTCATCGCCGCAGTTGAGCACGTTGTCGGCCCGCAAACTGCCATTCAATCGGTTTGCATCGGCGCGGACGACGATATGGATCAGCGCCGCCAGGACATTGTCGATGCTGTCGCCGACGTTGAAACCGGCAACGGCGTGATTGTGCTGACAGACATGTTTGGCGGCACGCCGTCGAACCTGGCGATTTCGATCATGGACCAGGCCAATATAGAAGTGATCGCCGGCATCAATCTGCCAATGCTGATCAAGCTGGCAACGGTGCGCGAGGGCGACGATCTGCAAAAATCGGTGGTCAAGGCGCAGGAGGCCGGGCGCAAATATATCAACGTTGCCTCAACATTGCTGGCGGATAGCTGATTTTGCCCGACACCGACGCTGAAACCGAATCCCGCGCCATCACGGTGATGATCGCCAATCAGCGCGGGCTGCATGCCCGGGCGGCGGCAAAGTTCGTCAAGACAGCGGGAGAATTTGAGGCCGAAGTCACCGTCACCAGGGGCGATACAACCGTGTCCGGCGGCTCGATTATGGGCCTGATGATGCTGGCCGCGGCGACGGGATGTGAAATCGAAATCTCGGCGCTCGGCAGCGATCGCGAGGCAGCACTCGCCGCCTTGCAGAAGCTGGTCGAGGACCGCTTCGATGAAGACTAGGGCAGCGGGCAAGAAGGCCACCAAACGCAAATCCGGCAGCGGTGAGCAACTGTTCCAGGGGCATGGCGTTTCCGCCGGTATCGCCATCGGTCCGGCCCATGTCATGGAATCCGGCCTTGTAGGTGTGGCCGAATTCCGCGTTGCCAAAAACAAGATCACCGCCGAATGCGGTCGATTTAACGAAGCCGTCGATCATTCGCGTGAACAGGTCCGCAAACTGCAGTCCAAAATCCGCGACAAGGGCGGCGCGGCGGCAGCGGAACTGGATTATTTGCTGGAAGCGCATTTGCAGATGTTGTCGGGCTCACGCCTGGTGCGCGGCGTCGAGGAACGAATCCGGCGCGATCGCATTAACGCCGAGGCCGCCGTCCAGGCCGAAGTTCTGGAAATCGGCGAGGACTTTGCCGCGATTGCCGACCCCTACCTGGCGGCCCGGATGCAGGACATTCAGGACGTCGGCAAGCGCCTGCTGCGCAGTTTAACCAAGACGCCCTTTAAGGCTTTCGGCGACATCGCCAAAGACGCCATCATTCTGGCCGACGAAATTACTCCCGCTGATACCGCCCTGATCGACCCCAAACGGGCGGGCGGCATGGCCGCCGGTCTTGGCGGCGCGGAAAGTCATACGGCGATCATGGCGCGCTCGATGGGATTGCCCGCTGTGCTCGGGGCCTCGGATGTTGCACGTGCCGCCCGGCCGGGCGATCTTGTGATCGTCGATGGCGACCGGGGCCGGGTCCTTCTCAACCCAACGCCCCGGACCATTGCCGCCTATGAACGCCGCCGCGAAGTCCTGAAGCGCGAACGCCGGACGCTGGCGCGCTTGAGGGATTTGCCTGCGGTCACAACGGACGGCCAGGAAATAAACCTGTTCGCCAATATCGAAATGCCGATGGAATTCCCGCAAGCCCTGCAGGCCGGTGCCGGCGGTGTTGGCCTGTTGCGTTCGGAATTCCTCTATATGAACCGTGAAGACTTGCCGGGCGAGGAAGAGCAATACCTCGCCTTTCGCAATCTTGTCGAAGGCATGGCGGGACGTCCCGTGACCATCCGCACGCTCGACGTCGGCGGCGACAAACTGGCCGAACCGCTGGGCGAGCATTTTGCTGACAGCCCCAATCCGGCCATGGGGCTGCGCGCCATTCGCCTCAGTCTGCGGGTACGCGATTTGCTCGACGTTCAACTGGCGGCAATCTTGCGCGCCGGCGCGCATGGCCCGGTGCGAATCCTGTTGCCGATGATCACCAGTGGTTCCGAAGTGCGTCATGTCCGCGCCGCGCTCAAGCGACTGGCTCGCAAACTCAAACGTCAGGGCATCAAAATCGCCGATCCCCTGCCGCCGGTCGGCGTGATGATCGAAGTCCCGGCGGCAGCGCTGGCGGCAGACGGACTTACGCGATCAGCCGATTTCTTTTCCATCGGCACCAACGATTTGACCATGTATACCCTGGCGATTGATCGTGGCGACGAGCAAGTAGCGGATTATTACAATCCCCTGCATCCGGCGGTGTTGCGCCTGATTCGCATGTCGATCGTTGCCGCCGATCAGTTTGATCTGCCGATTAATCTCTGCGGTGAAATGGCCGGTGATCCCCGGTTTGCCGCGCTGCTGATCGGACTGGGCTTGCGCGATCTGTCGATGTCGGCCGCCAGCCTGCCGCGCGTCAAACAGCGTATTCGCGGGCTTGATCTCGGTGATGCCCGGCGCCGGGCGGACATAATCCTCAGTCAGTCTGATGCCGGGCGCATTGCCGCCTTGCTCGACGATATGGAAGAGGCAAGCTAGTCCGCACAGAAGCCATTTCAAGCATTATATCAATACATAAACATTTCTTTATACTTGCATGTCCTGTACGGCGCTGATATAGACCGGGCATCCATTTTTTTACGAACGGCACCGAGGCATTCAAACGCCCGGTCGCCGCCGATCAGGAGCAAATATCGATGACCGAATTCACCGACTGCAAAGTCGCCGACATGTCGCTGGCCGAATGGGGCCGCAAGGAAATCAACATTGCCGAGACCGAAATGCCGGGCCTCATGGCCTTGCGCGCCGAGTTTGGCGAAAGCAAGCCGCTGACCGGCACACGCATCGCCGGTTGCTTGCACATGACCATTCAGACGGCCGTGCTGATCGAGACGCTGACGGCGCTGGGCGCTGAAATTCGCTGGTCTTCCTGCAACATCTTCTCGACCCAGGATCAGGCTGCCGCCGCCATCGCCTCGACCGAAGTGCCGGTTTTTGCCTGGAAGGGCGAAACCGAAGAAGAAGCCATGTGGTGCATCGAACAGACCATTATCGGTCCCGATGGCTGGCGTCCGAACATGATCCTCGACGACGGCGGTGATCTCACCCAGATGATGCACGATAAATTTCCTGAACTGATGGCGGACGTGCGCGGTCTGTCGGAAGAAACCACGACCGGCGTGCATCGTTTGTACGAAATGGAACGTGAAGGCCTGCTCAAGGTTCCGGCGATCAACGTCAACGACAGTGTCACCAAGTCCAAGTTTGATAACCTTTATGGCTGCCGCGAAAGCCTGATCGATGGCATCAAGCGCGCCACCGACGTCATGCTGGCCGGCAAAGTCGCCGTGGTCGCCGGGTATGGTGACGTCGGCAAGGGTTGTGCGGACTCGCTCAAAGGCCAGGGCGCTCGCGTCATGGTCACCGAAGTTGATCCGATCTGCGCCCTGCAGGCGGCGATGGAAGGTTTTGAAGTTGTACGCATGGACGATGTCGCCGCCAAGGGCGATATCTTTGTCACCGCGACCGGCAACCTCGACGTCATCACGCTTGATCACATGCGTCAGATGAAAGACCGAGCCATTGTCTGCAACATCGGTCACTTCGACAGCGAAATCCAGATCGAGGCTCTGCGCAACTACAAATGGGACAACGTCAAGCCGCAGGTCGACGAAATCGAGTTCCCCGATGGCAAGCGTCTGATCGTTCTGGCTGAAGGCCGCCTCGTTAACCTCGGTTGCGCCACCGGCCACCCGAGCTTCGTCATGAGCGCTTCCTTCGCCAACCAGGTGCTGGCTCAGATTGAGTTGTGGAATCATCCGGAAAATTACGAACCCAAGGTTTACGTGTTGCCCAAGGTGCTCGACGAAAAAGTCGCCGCCCTGCATCTCGAACGCCTCGGCGTTGACATGACCGTCCTGAATGACGAACAGGCCGAATACATCGGTGTGCCCCAGGCCGGCCCCTTCAAGCCGGACTACTACCGCTACTAAATTCTGGCGACACAATCACATCAACGGGCGGAACCCAGGGTTCCGCCCGTTTTTGTTTGTGCGAAGCTGACGTGGCATACTGGCCGTACATTTGGGGAGTTCACTGCAAGACCATGCCGCGTCACACCGCACCAGTTTTCATAACTTCGTTTGTCATCACGACCCCCGCCGTCGCCCAGACCGTTGGCACCGGGGCGGCGGCGACCACGGTACTGGCTGTGTTCATTGCGGTCGTCGTGGCGCTGGTGGGTCTTGGAGTTGCGGTGTTGTTGTGGTTGCGCGGACGGCGCTGGCGTTTGAGGATCGCGGATGAGCGGGTAACGATTGATGGCCTGATGGGGGCGGCAGAGGATTTGCTGGCGACCGCCGAAGACGGTTACATGATCTGGCCCTATGGCGGTGAACGGGCGGCGGCCTCGGATCGGCTCGGCAGCATGTTCCGGCTCGATCCTGAGCACATCGCAGATGTCGACGCCCTTGCCGACCTTGTCAATCCTGACGATTTTGCCGTGTTCCAGCGCGCCGTAGCGAGCCTGCGCTCAAACGGCGTGCCCTTCATGCATGAACTGCGCCGGCTCAACGACAGTGTGATTATCCGCACGCGCGGTGGCCTCGCCAGCAGTGGGGCTGCTGTGGTCTGGTTCCGCGATCAAACCGAACTGCAATCCCTGACAACGGCCTATACTGATCAACTCCGCAATTCCATGGCTGATGCCCAGCATCTGCGCGCCTTGCTGGATGGCGCACCTTTTCCGGTCTGGCGGCGCAATGCCGAGCTGGCAGTGGACTGGGGCAACCAGGCGTATTGCGAAGCCGTCGAGGCTGATCTCGCCACGGTGATTGATCAGGGGATTGAGCTGGTGCCGGGTGTCGCCGCCGCCGAAGCACGGGCGCTGGCCCGCAGCGCCCTGGCTGACAATGCCGCACGTGCCGAACGCCGGCGCTTTGTCGTGGCCGGGGATCGCCGAACCTATGAACTGGTTGAGACGCCCTTGCTGGCCGAAAGTGGCGGGGCGGCCGGTTACGCCCGCGACGTCACGGATCGGGATGACGCCGCCGGTGACCTTGAACGCCATATCGAGGCGCAGAACGATGTGCTCGATCAGGTCCATTCGGCCATCGCCATCTTTGGTCCCAAAAAGCAGCTGGTGTTTTTTAATGCGGCTTACGCCCGGCTCTGGCGGCTCGATGAAGACTGGCTGGCGACCCAGCCCTCGCACGGCGATATTCTCGAACGCCTGCGCGAGCAACGCCGCCTGCCCGAACAAGCCGATTTTCCAGCCTTCAAGACCGAAACACTCAACCTCTATACGTCGGTGATTGAACGTCAGGAGGATCAATTACATCTGCCGGACGGTACAACCTTGCGGGTGGTGATCACGCCGCATCCCTTTGGCGGATTGCTGTTCATCTACGAAGACGTCAGCGCCCGGCTTGAACTGGAACGCGCTCGCAATACCCTCGCCGCCGTCCAGCGCGCCACGCTCGATCATCTGTTTGAAGGCGTTGCCGTGTTCGGGGCCAATGGCCGGCTTGAGCTTTACAATCCGGGCTATGCCCAGATCTGGCAACTGGATACCGAATTACTCAATCAACAGCCGCACGTCGCCGACGTCACCGAGGCCTCACGCAAACTCTTTTATGCCGATGATGAAGACCAGGCCGGCTGGGTCGACTTCAAGGAAGTGATCGTACGGCGCACGCTGGACCGCGAAGCCGGTATTACCATGATCGAGCGGCCCGACGGCAGCGTGCTGCGTCATGCCGCCGTTCCCCTGCCCGACGGGGCGATGCTGCACACCTATCTCGATGTCTCTGACAGCGCCCGGAACGAGCGCGAATTGCGCGAGCGAGCCGAGGCACTGGAAAAGGCCGTGCAAAAATCTTAAGGCACGCCGTGGGTGGTTGAATACTCGAAGTGATAGGCTTCGTTCGGCTTTGCGATGGCGCGGGCGGCATGGACGGCGCAAGCGGCTTCGGCAAAGCCGGACAAAATCAGCTTCAGTTTGCCGGGATAATCGATGATATCGCCAATGGCGAAGATGCCCGGCGATGACGTACCCATCGTCGCCGGATCGACCTTGATCAGGTTGCGTTCGAGATCAAGGCCCCAGTCAGCAATTGGCCCCAGTTCCATGGCCAGACCAAAAAATGCCAGCAAGACGTCCGCGTCGAGCTTGCGGGTCTCGCCATCCAGCGTGGCGACGTTGACGGCGGACAATTTGCCATCGTCGCCCTCGAGGCCGGCCAGTTGGTAGGGCACAACCAGTTCGATCTTGCCGGCCTCAGCCAGCGCTTCCATCTGGCGCACGCTTTCAGGTGCTGCGCGAAATTTGGGCCGCCGATGCACGACATAAACCTGGCTTGCCACGTCGGCCAGCGACAGCGCCCAGTCGACGGCGGAATCGCCGCCTCCGGCAATAACTACGGATTTGTCGCGCAATTCCTCGCGGCGCTGAACCATGTACTGAACGCCGCCGCCGCCCTCATAAGCCTCAATGCCCTCCAGGGGCGGACGGTTGGGGCCGAACGCACCGCAGCCAGCGGCGATAATCACGCAGCGCGCGGTTGTTTCCGTGCCTTTGCTGCCCGTCAGTTTCCAGCCGCCATCCGGTCGGGCGGTAATTGCCGTGATCTGCTCACCAAGATGAAACTGGGCCTCAAAAGGTGCGGCCTGCTCTTTCAGTTTTTCGATCAGATCGACGGCATCGATGGACGGGTGACCGGGGATATCGTAGATCGGCTTTTCCGGATAAAGCGCCGTACATTGGCCGCCCTCGGCCTCGAGCACGTCAAACACGTGGCAGCGCAAATCCAGCATACCGGCCTCGAATATCGCAAACAGGCCGACCGGTCCGGCGCCGATAATGGCGATGTCGGTATCGGCTTCAATTTCCTTGATGTCAGTCATGTAAGCAGAATCCAGGGCGGCTTCAGATCAGGAAATCAGTTATAGCTGACGCCCGGTCGACGGCCAAGTGAACCATGGTTGCACCATCATCAGGTGCGGGCTACAAAACGGTATGGGGAATTCAGCAAATCAGCCCGAGCCTTTTGTCCTGGCTCTGCCGGATCTGGCCGCCACCGAACGGCTGGCCGACGTGTTGTCGGCTGAGGCGCAGCGAGGTGATGTGATTGCCCTGCATGGTGATCTCGGTGCCGGCAAGACCGCCTTTGCCCGGGCTTTTATTCGCGCCCTGGGGCGGGCCCGGGGCCTTGTCATCGAGGACGTGCCAAGCCCGACCTTCACCATTGTCCAGATTTACGATGAGCTCGACCCCGCCGTCTGGCATGTCGATCTTTATCGGCTCGAGCACCTGATTGAGACCACCGAGCTCGGCCTTGAAGAAGGTTATGACAATGGCATTACCCTGATCGAGTGGCCGGATCGTCTGGGCGATGACTTGCCCGTCACACGTCTCGACCTTGAACTGCGCGCCGGCGACAACGAAGACGCACGCATTGCCCGTCTGAGCGGCGATGCTCGCTGGACATCCGGCCTGGCGGACTGGACATGAGCGGCCTCGTCGCCCTGTCGGAGGACGAGCGCGCCCGCCGCCGCCGGAAAATGCTGGCCTCCGTCGGCTGGGCAGAAGCTGATTTCGCACCGCTGGCCGGCGATGCCTCTTTCCGCAGTTATCAACGCCTGAGCCAGGGTGGCGAGACGCGTGTGCTGATGGACGCGCCGCCACCACAGGAAGATGTCCGGCCTTTTGTTGCGGTGGCCAACTGGCTGCGTCAGCACGGATATTCCGCACCAGAAATCCTCGCCGTCGATGATGAAGCCGGCTACCTGCTGCTCGAAGATCTCGGCGATGGCCTTTACATCCACGACATTCTGGCGGGCGCAGATGAGACGACGCTGTATGCCGCCGCCATCGAAGTGCTTGCCGACTATCAGGGTCGCGAAGCTTCGCCCGGCATCAAGCCGTACTCGACGGAGGTTCTGATCCAGGAGGCCCGGTTGTTCACCGACTGGTATATGCCATACGCCACGTCCGGGCCGCTCGACGACAATCGGATCGAAGAATATGAAGCACTCTGGCACCGTGCCCTGTCGCAGGCGCTGGATGTCGGCAATCCCGTCATGGTTCTGCGCGACTATCATGCCGAGAACCTGATCTGGCTGCCGGAACGATCCGGGCTCGCACGGGTCGGGCTGCTCGATTTCCAGGACGCCCTGTTCGGTTCGATGGCGTACGACCTTGCATCCTTGCTCAAGGATATCCGCCGCGTCGTTTCGCCCGACGTGGCCGAACAAATGCTCAAGCGATACCTTGCTCACCCCATCGCCGCTGGTCTCGATACGGAAGAATTTCGGCGCGCCTACGCCGTCATCGGGGCGCAGCGCAATACCAAGATTATCGGCATCTTCACCAGGCTCTCGCAGCGCGACGGCAAGCACGTCTATCTCGATTATCTGCCGCGCCTGTGGCAACTGCTGGCTGACGATCTGGCGCATTCGGCACTGGCGGATTTGCGCGACTGGTTTGACACCGCCTTGCCGCCGGATCAGAGGCCATGACAGCTATCGCACGCAAGACCTCAGGCGTCGTCATGTTGCTCGCCGCAGGCAAGGGTTTGCGCATGCGGCCTTTGACGTCGCACCGCCCCAAGCCAATGGTTGATGTCGCCGGGCGTACACTCATTGACCGGGCGCTCGACCGTGTCGTTGAGGCTGGAATCCGGCGCGCCGTCGTCAATTTGCATTATCGCGGCGCCATGTTGCAGAAACAACTGGCCAGCCGCGATGACGTCGCATTGGCGTTTTCCGATGAAAGCACTGGCCTGCTGGAGACCGGTGGCGGTGTGAAGAAAGCGCTTCGATTTCTGAAAGACAAACAGGGGCAGGCCCGACCGTTTTTTGTCGCCAACAGCGATGCCCTCTGGCTCGACCGCCGGGTAAACGCCTTTGAGCGCCTGGCTGATGCCTGGGACGGTCGGCGCATGGACGCGCTTTTGTTGCTGCAGCGAACATCAGGTGCCATCGGCTATGAACGCCAGGGCGATTATCGCATCGCGGACGATGGCCGTCTGGTTCGCAGCATTGGCAAACCGGCACCTTTTGTATTTACCGGCCTGCAGATACTGCATCCGCGTCTATTCGCGGGCGCACCACGCGGCGCGTTTTCTACTGTGCGCCTGTTCGATGCCGCCGAGGCGCGCGGGCGACTATTCGGCCTGGCGCACGACGGCGTCTGGATGGATGTCGGCACACCGGCCAGCGTTCAACTGGCGATGCAGAAACTCCAAAGCCTGGGCCAGCCGTGAGTATCGCGCTGCCGCGCGTTTTTACCATTGCGCCGACGGCGTCGTTTGTTGACGCGCTGGCGGCAAAAATTCTTGAAGATCATGGTAGCGACCCGCTCGAACTCAATGAGGTCGTGATCCTGCTGCCGACCCGGCGCGCCTGCCGCAGTTTGCGTGAGGCCTTCCTGCGCGTCGGTGATGGCAAGCCCATGATCCTGCCGCGCATCCAGCCCATCGGCGATGTCGATGAAGATGAACTTATGCTCGGTGTTGAAGGCACGGGCGAGGGCGTGATCGGTCTCGGCAGGCAGATGCTTGATCTGCCCGAGGCCATCCCCGGCCTGCGCCGCGAGTTGATGCTGGTGCAATTGATCCTGAAATCGGACGCGGTCCGGCGCACCAATGATGGCGCGCCGGGGCTCGATGCGGCCCAGGCCGCACATCTTGCGCGCGACCTTGCGGCATTGCTCGATCAGGTACAAACCGAACGGCTGTCGTTTCATGATCTGGCGGAAATCGTGCCGGAAGAACTGGCGTCGCACTGGCAACTGACACTCGAATTTCTCAAGATCGTCACCGAGTTCTGGCCGAAAATTCTTGCCGAAGAAGGTTTGATCGATCCGGCCCGGCGGCGCGACGAGGTCCTGAAGCTGCAAGCCGCCGCCTGGCAATCGTCGGACCATGAAGGGCCGGTGTATGCCGCGGGCTCGACTGGCTCGATCCCGGCGACGGCTGATTTGCTGAAAGTTATTGCCCGGCTGCCACAGGGTGCCGTCGTGCTGCCCGGCCTTGATCGCGATCTGAACGACGATGTCTGGGCCGCGCTGGCCGAGGACCCGAGCCATCCGCAGTTCGGCATGCACCAGCTTCTCGATCACCTCGGCATTCACCGACTGGACGTCGAAGACTGGGCGAGCGAAAAGTCACCGACTGCGCGCAGCAAGGTACTGAATGCCGCCTTGTTGCCGGCGGCGGCGGTGGAGGGCTGGCGGGAGACGGCGGATTTGTCTGCCGATGCTCTCGACGGATTGTCGCTGCTCGATTGTCCGGGCCCTGAAGAAGAAGCGCGCACGATTGCCTTGCTGATGCGCGAAGCACTGGAGACCCCGGCACGGACGGCGGCGCTCGTGACACCGGACCGGTCGCTGGCGCGCCGGGTGACGGCCGAGCTTAACCGCTGGGATATCGAGGTTGATGACTCAGCGGGCAGGCCGCTGGCTGATACGCCGGTCGGCCTGTTTTTGCGACTGACCGCGGAACTGGTGGCGGGCGGCTGGTCGCCGCTCGATGTGTTGGCCACCCTGAAACACCCCTTGGCCATGGGCGGCGAAAGTGCGGGTATTTTCCGCAATCTCGTGCGGCGGCTCGAGACCACTGTCCTGCGCGGGCCCCGGCCCGGCAGTGGCGTCGACGGATTGCGTGCAGCCCTCAAAGCGTCAGCCGAAGGTCGCGCCCTGATGCCGTGGCTCGAGGGTCTGGCTGTGCAGCAAACTGATCTGGCTTTGTTGATGGCGGCACCCTCGGCGCCGCTCGCGAGTTTATTGACGACGCACATCGCTTTTGCCGAAGCCCTGGCCGCCAGCGATGAGCAGCAGGGTGCACAACGTCTTTGGGCCGGTGACGATGGTGAAGCAGCGGCAACGTTTATTGACGAACTCAACGCCGCCGCCAACGTCTTGCCTGAATTGCCGGGAGCGCTCTACCCCGCCCTGCTCGATGGTTTGATGGCCGGGCGGGTCGTGCGACCGCGCTATGGCCGTCATCCCAGACTGGCAGTCTGGGGTCTGCTGGAAGCCCGGTTGCAGCGCGCCGACGTGATGATCCTTGGCGGGCTCAATGAAGGCACCTGGCCGCCCGAAGTCGATACCGGTCCATGGCTGAGCCGTCCGATGCGGGCCGGATTTGGCTTGCCGCAACCGGAACGCCGCATCGGCCTGACGGCGCATGATTTTGTCCAGGCGGCGAGCGGGCCCGAAGTCATTTTGACCCGCGCTGCCAAGGTCGAAGGATCACCGACGGTGCCGGCGCGCTGGCTGTTGCGGCTGCAAGCGTTGCTTGATGGGGCAGGGCTTGCCTGGCCGCAGCACCTCCAGCACAGGGCCTGGGCCGACCAGCTCGACGATCCCGGACATGAGGCCCGGCCTTGTGCCGCGCCGCGCCCGTGTCCACCGCTGGCAGCCCGGCCAACCGAATTGTCGGTGACCGAAATCGAAACCTGGCTGCGTGATCCTTACGCAATATTTGCCCGGCGTATTCTCAAACTGTATGCGCTGGAGCCGATTGATGCCGATCCCGGTGCGGCCGAACGCGGGACGTTCATCCATGACGCGCTCGATGAATTTGTCCGGGAGACGAAGTGGCCGCCGGCGGATGACGCTTATGACCGCTTGCTGGCCATCGGGCGCAAGAAGTTTGGTGTAGCCCTCGCCCGTCCCGGCGTCTGGGCCTTCTGGTGGCCGCGCTTTGAACGCGCCGCCCGCTGGTTTGTCGATCAGCTGATGCGCGATGCCGAAGCCGGTGCCAGCAAACCCGCTGCCAGTGAAGTTAGGGGCGAAGTGAAGTTCGAGCGCGCGGATGGCGAATTCAGGATTTACGGCAAGGCCGACCGCATTGATCGTGACAGCGGCGGCAAGCTCACCATTATCGACTACAAAACCGGGGGTGTGCCATCTTCTGCCGAAGTCGTTGCAGGCTTTGCGCCCCAGCTTCCCGTTGAAGGCCTGATCGCCGAGCAGGGCGGGTTTGATAACGTCGCAGCCGGAGAAGTCTCGGGGCTGGCCTATTGGCGGCTGAGCGGCGGTGATCCGGCTGGCGAAATCAAGACCGTGCGGGGAGATATCGCCGAGGTCCTGGCGGAGACTTATGCCCGCCTCGAGGACTTGATGACGGCGTTTGAGGACGAGGCAACGCCTTATCTCGCCCACCCGCGCCCGTCCTGGGGGCCGCGCTATTCTGACTATGGCCACCTCGAACGTCTGGGCGAATGGGCTGTAGAAGACGACGTGGAGGAGGGCGAATGACGCCTTCATCGCCCGCAGACTCAAACCCGGCCACGGCCCAGCGCAGTGCGTCGGATCCCACGGCGTCGGCCTGGGTGTCGGCCTCGGCCGGGACCGGAAAGACTCGCGTTTTGACTGATCGCGTGGCGCGCCTGATGCTGGCGGGGGCGGCACCGGATCGTATTCTCTGCCTGACATTCACCAAGGCCGCAGCGGCGGAAATGTCCATCCGGCTGAACCAGCGCCTCGGGCGCTGGGCGATGATGGCGGACGCTGAACTCGATGCCGATTTGCTGGAGCTGGCCGGCACACCGCCGGACGATGACGTCAGACGCCGGGCACGTGGATTGTTCGCCCGGGTGCTGGATGTGCCGGGTGGCCTGAAAATCCAGACCATTCACGCCTTTTGCCAGTCCTTGCTCGGGCGTTTCCCGCTCGAGGCCGGGTTGATGCCGCATTTCCAGATCATGGATCAACGCACGGCCTTCGAAATGCTGCAACAGGCCCGCGACGCCATGCTGATCGCGGCACAAAAAGATAATGAATTGCAGACCGCCCTGCGTACCGTGACGGCGCGGGCCGGTGAGCTGGTCTTTGGCGAGGTCATGTCGGCTTTGTCCGGGGAACGCCGGCGATTGTCGCGCATGTTCACTGCCACTGGCGGGCTGGCCGGTGCCATTTCTGCTACGCGCGCCCGTCTCGGGCTGGCGGACGGCGAAGATGCAACAACGATTGTCGGCGCGGCCAGTGATGACGAGGCGTTCGACAAAATGGCCCTGGTTGCTGCGGCTCAGGCGCTGGATCAGGGCAGCAAGACTGACAAGGCACGGGCGGCCATCATGGCGGACTGGCTGGCCCGCCCGGCCAAACGGGGCGACCTGTTCGACGGCTATGTCGATGTTTTCCTCACAAAGGAAGGCACGGTGCGGGCCCGCCTCGCGACAAAGGCCGCACAGGCCGTGCTGCCGGGTGTCGAGGACGTTCTCGGTCTTGAAGCGGCGCGCCTGATCGCTGTCCGGGAGCGGCTGGCGGCGGCATCGGTGCTGGAAGCAACCTCGGCCTTGCTGGTGATCGCCCGGGCCTTGCTGCAGGCTTACGATGCTCTCAAGCGCCGCCATGCGCGCCTTGATTATGACGATCTGATTTTACTGGCGCAGGATTTACTGGCCCGCTCCGACCAGGCAGCCTGGGTGCTCTACAAACTTGATGGCGGGCTCGATCACATTCTGGTCGATGAAGCCCAGGATACCAATCCCGACCAGTGGGCTGTGATCTCCGCCCTGGCCGATGAATTTTTTGCCGGTGACGGCGCGCGCTCTCACGATCGCACGCTGTTCGCGGTGGGTGATGCCAAACAATCGATCTACGGCTTCCAACGCGCCGACCCGGCAACCTTCGCCGGTTCACAGGAGGCCTTCGGTTCGCGCGTGCGGGCGGTCGACAGGATCTGGCGGCCCGTTGAACTGGCGATTTCCTTTCGCTCGACCCCGGCGATCCTTGACGTGGTCGATCAGGTGTTTGCCGACCCGGCGGCGCGCGACGGTTTGATTTTCAATACCCAAGCCGGCGAAGTGCGACACTTTTCCCATCGTCGCGGCCAGGCCGGGCGGGTCGAATTATGGCCGACCGTGGTGCCGGAAGAAGCCGACGACGAAGACTGGTCGCCGCCTGTCGCCCAGCACGCCGAGCTTGATGCGGCCACGCGCCTCGCCTGGGATATCGCCGCGCGCATTGCCGACTGGATTGAAAGTGGTGAACAATTGCCCAGCCGGGATCGGGCGATCCGTCCCGGCGACATTATGGTCCTCGTCCAGCGCCGCACCGATTTTGTCGTTGATCTGGTGACGGCGTTGAAAAGCCATGGCGTGCCGGTGGCCGGCAGTGACCGTATGGTGCTGGCCGATCAACTGGCGGTGATGGACCTGATCGCGGCGGCGCGATTTGCCCTGCTGCCAGACGATGATCTGACGCTGGCCGAGGTGCTCAAGGGCCCGCTCTGCAATCTCGACGACGATGATCTGTTTGCCCTCGCCCATGGTCGCGAAGATACCTTGTGGCGCAGCCTGCAGCGCCTGTCTGGCGAACAGGACGACGATCATCCGTGGCGTCAGGCTTGTGACCGGTTGCGGGCCTTGCTGGCACGGGCAGATTATGCCCTGCCCTATGAATTTTTCGCCCGGCTGCTCGGTGCCGAAGGTGGCCGCACACGCCTACTCGCCCGCCTTGGCCCGGAGGTCAACGACCCGATTGATGAATTTCTGGCCCTTGCCCTGCAGTTTGAACGAAGCCACGCACCGTCGCTGCAGGGGTTCCTGCACTGGATTGAAGCCGGCGAGACCGATGTCAAGCGCGATCCCGAATTGCGCCGCGATGAAGTGCGGGTGATGACGGTACACGGGGCCAAGGGCTTGCAGGCCCCCATTGTCATCCTGCCTGATACCTTGCGCGTGCCGCGTCAGGATGACCGCCTGATGTGGCTGGAGCCAGCGGACGACCAGTCGGTCAGCCTGATGCTGTGGCCCGGCAGTGCCAGCCGGGTTGAGCCCGTATCGCGTGAGGCCCGCGATCAGGTGCGATTGCGACGCGATCAGGAATACCGCCGGCTGTTGTATGTGGCCCTGACCCGGGCCGAGGATCGTTTGTACATCGGCGGCTGGGAAACCACGCAAGGCCGGGCCGAGACCTGTTGGTACGAAATGATCCGCCGGGCCATGGACACCCTGGCAACGGATGTCGAGACGCCTCACGGTGTGGTTCAGCGCTTCGACACGCCGCAGGACGCGGACCCGGACCGAGTAGGCGAGGCGCAGGACGAAGTGGACGTGACAACCGATTTGCCGGACTGGGCCGGCCAGAATCCGGCGGCGGAACCGGCACCGCCAACACCGTTGTCGCCTTCACGTCCGGGCGGTGAGGAGCCGGCGGTTCGCTCGCCTTTCGCCGTCGACGATACCGGGCGCTTCCAGCGCGGACGTCTTATTCACCGCCTGCTGGAAAGCTTGCCCGAACTGGCGGAGAGCGAACGTGGTCCGGCGGCACAGCGCTTCCTCGCCAATTCGGCGCATGATCTCGATGCTGCCGTCCAGGCGAACATTGCCGGTGAAACTCTGGCCATCCTCGACCATGCCGACTTCGCGCCGTTGTTCGGGCCGGGCAGCCGGGCGGAAGTCTCAATCGCCGGAGCGATAGGCGATCACGTGATTTCGGGCCAGGTCGATCGTCTGGTCGTCACCGACAACCAGGTGATGATCATCGACTACAAAACCAACCGTCCCCCACCGGCGGATGAGGCCGGGGTATCGCCGGTTTATCTCGGTCAAATGGCGGCCTATCGTGCGGCCTTGCGCCGGATCTATCCTGATCACAGGGTTGTCTGTGCGTTGCTTTGGACGGATTCCGGTCTGCTCATGCCGCTTGCAGATGTGACACTGGATGCCCATATACAATTGGACGCCTGAAAAAATCCTGCTTATTCAAGCTTGTGACGTGATCAAAGCGACTGTCGCTTGACGGCACCGGTGGGCGTTCGTAAAGTCGATGAAACAGCCTTCATCCTGAAGCGCAAAAAAATAGATAGATAGGGTCCGCAAATGAGCACCATCACACACGTCAGCGATGACAGTTTCGAAGCCGACGTCATCGGATCGTCCACGCCAGTTCTCGTCGATTACTGGGCGGAATGGTGCGGCCCCTGCAAGCAGATCGCTCCGGCACTGGAAGAGATTTCCGGCGAGATGGGTGATCGCGTGACCATCGCCAAACTCAACATCGATGACAACCCGGTGACGCCGACCAAGTTTGGTGTGCGCGGCATTCCGACGCTGATGCTATTCAAGGATGGCCAGGTTGCGGCGACAAAGGTCGGCGCGTTGCCCAAGGGCAAGCTTCAGGAATGGATCGAATCCGTTATCTGATAACCCGAATTGATTTCGATGAAAGCGGGTCCCGGTCGGGGCCCGTTTTTTATGTCAGGACAATTCGCCCGGTGCCTTGACCGTGCCGCGCTCTGCCGCCAGCACACTTCCTGCCAGATATAGCGAGCCACAGATCAGCACACGCGGCGCCGTGCCGTCTTCACAATCGGCTGAAATGAGCGTCATAGCCGCCGCCATATCGTCAGCGGGTCGGGCGTCCAGTCCAGCACTTGACGCATGATCACAAACGTCGTTCGCCGACAAGCCGTTGATTTCACCGGGGATTTCGACGCCAATCACACATGTCGCCAGGCCGGCAAAGGGTGTGAGGAATGCGGTGACGTCCTTGACGTTCATCATGCCGATAACGAGGTAGAACGGGCGTGTCTGCTCATCCTCGTGAGCCCAGGTTCGAACGGTTTCGGCGAGGGCCAGCCCGGCCGCTGAATTATGGCCGCCGTCGAGCCACAAATCCGCGCCTTGCGGCAGCGCCGCCGCCAGTGCGCCACCCTCCAGCCGCTCCAGCCGCCCCGGCCAGCAAGCGCTCTCGAGGCCTTGCGACAGGTGGGCGTCACTAATGTCAAAGCCCGTCATGTTTTTCAGGGCCGCGATAGCCAGTCCGGCATTATCGATTTGATGATGGCCGGACAGGGCGGGAAGCGGCAGATGAATTACCTCATCGCCGATTGAGAAATCGAAACCGTCTGCCGTGGTTTGTGCCAGCTGCCAGGCGTCGGCGCGGGCGACCAGCGGGGCCCCGACTTCGCGGGCACGGGCCTCGATGACGTCGCGGGCAACCCGGTCCTGGCCGGCGACGATACAGGGCACACCGGCCTTCAGAATACCGGCTTTTTCGCCGGCGATTTTCGCCAGGCTGTCGCCAAGAAACTGTACATGATCGATCGAGACCGGGGTGATCACACTGAGCAACGGTTTTTCGATCACATTGGTAGCGTCAAGCCGGCCACCCAGCCCGACCTCGAGCAGGACGATGTCCGCCGGATTGCGGCTAAAGGCGAGAAAGGCTGCCGCAGTTGTCACCTCAAAATAGGTGATGGGCTCGTCCCCGTTGGCGATTTCGCACTCGATCAGGATATCCATCAGATCCTGATCGGCGATTGCCTTCGCGCCGCCCGGTGACGCCAGTGCGATGCGTTCATGGAAGTGCACGAGATGCGGCGAGGTGTAGACGTGCACACCATAGCCCGCCGCTTCAAGCGACGACTTCATATAAGCCGTGGTTGAGCCCTTGCCGTTGGTACCGGCGATATGAATGACGGGGGGCAGGTTTTGTTCAGGGTGGCCAAGACGCGCCAGCAGACGCTCCATCCGGCCGAGCGACAAATCGATACGTTTGGGATGCAGCCGCCTCAGTCGTTCGAGGACCGCATCACCACTTGTCGCCGTGGCTTTATCAAGTGTTGTCGTCACCGGACGTCTGATCGTCGCTGTCGTCGACCGCAGGTGTCTCAACGTCGGCGGTCGGCGCAAGGTCCGGGGAATCGGCAATCGCCGTTGCCTCTTGCAGGGCCGGCACCGAGACCACAGGGGTCGGCGTCGACAGGCTCTCGGATTTATTCATCAAAAGATCGATCAGGCGAACCAGCGTTGCCTTCAGTTCGTGGCGATGCGTCACCATGTCGATCATGCCGTGTTCCAGCAGGTATTCGGCACGCTGGAAACCATCGGGTAACTGTTCGCGAATGGTGTTCTGGATCACCCGTGGCCCGGCAAAGCCGATCAGGGCACCGGGCTCGGCGATTTGAATGTCGCCGATCATGGCGAACGACGCCGTCACACCGCCCGTCGTCGGATCAGTCAACACAACGATGTAGGGCAATCCGGCCTCACGCACTTGCTCTACCGCAATGGTGGCACGGGGCATCTGCATCAGGGAGTAAATACCTTCCTGCATGCGGGCACCGCCAGCGGCGGCAAAGACGATCAGCGGCGCCTTGTCAGCAACGGCGCGGGCGGCACCGGCAATCAGGGCCTCACCAACCGCCAGTCCCATCGAGCCGCCCATGAAGGCGAAATATTGCACGACGGCTACGGCATCCAGCGCACCCATTTTGCCGGCGGCGACTACAACGGATTCGTCCTCACCGGTTTTGCTGCGGCTTTCCTTCAGGCGATCGACGTATTTCTTCTCGTCGCGAAATTTAAGCGGATCAGCCTGTACGCCGGGGATGACGATACGTTCATAATCGCCGTCATCAAACAATTGCCCCAGGCGCTCTTTGGCACTCAGGCGCAGGTGGTGATCACAATGCGGGCACACGCGCATGGCGGCGCTGAGATCGCGGTGGAAAACCATCTGGCCGCAGGACGGGCACTTTTCCCACAATGTTTCGCGGTCGTCGTCCTTGCGCACCAGGGCCCTGATCTTGGGCCGGACGAAGTTGGTGAGCCAGTTCATCTGACTTAGGCCGCTGTTGCCCGGTGGACACCAGCCACCAGATCACGTGCAAGTTTCAGAACCGCGTCGACCAGGCCGGGTTTGGCTTTGCCGTCGTCGTCAAGATGTTCCACGATCACGTTGACCAGGGCCGTCCCGACAACTGCGCCATCAGCCGCCCTGGCGATAGCTTCGGCCTGTTCAGGCGTCGTAATGCCGAAGCCAACAACGACAGGCAATTCAGTGTGACGCTTGATCCGCGCCACAGCGTTGCCCACGGCATCATGATCGGGTGCGGCGGCGCCGGTAATACCGGTGATCGAGACGTAGTAGACAAAACCCGAGGTGTTCGCCAGCACGGCTGGCAGCCGGGCATCATCCGTGGTCGGCGTGGCCAGGCGAATAAAGCTTAACCCCGCTTCCAGTGCCGGCAGGCAGAGCTCTCCATCTTCTTCCGGCGGCAGGTCGACAATGATCAGTCCATCGACGCCGGCAGCCTTGGCATCGTTCAGGAATTTGTCGACGCCATACAAATGAATGGGATTGTAATAGCCCATCAGGATGATCGGGGTCTCCGTGTTGTCCTGACGGAAACTGCGGACCATGTCGAGCGTGCGCAGCAAGCTGGCACCGGTGGCAAGTGCCCGTAATCCGGCGGCCTGAATGGCCGGGCCATCGGCCATCGGATCGGTGAAGGGCATACCAAGCTCGATGACGTCAACGCCGGTCTCGGCCAGGCCGCGCACGATCTCGAGACTGGTTTCGTGATCGGGGTCGCCGGCAATGACAAATGAGACAAAGGCCGGGCGTCCGGCCTCGCGACAGGCAGCGAAGCGGGCGTCGAGCCGGGGCGTGCCGCCGACGATGTTGCCGCCAATCTTGCCTGAGCCGCTCATAGTTCGACCCCCAGCGCATCCGCCACAGTAAAGATGTCCTTGTCGCCGCGACCACACATGTTCATGACCAATAGATGGTCTTTCGGCAGGTCCGGTGCAATCTTTGCCACGTGGGCAAGCGCGTGGGCCGGTTCCAGCGCCGGGATAATGCCTTCCAGCTCGCTGCACAACTGGAACATTTCAAGCGCCTCGTTGTCGGTCACGCTGACATAGTCAATACGGCCGAGGTCATGCAGCCAGGAATGTTCGGGGCCGATGCCGGGATAATCGAGCCCGGCCGAAATCGAATGCGCCTCGATAATCTGGCCATCGTCATCCTGCAGCAAATAAGTCCGGTTGCCGTGCAGCACGCCGGGCTTGCCGCCGGTCAGACTGGCGGCGTGTTTGTCGGTATCGACGCCATGCCCGCCGGCTTCAACGCCGATAATATTGACGCTCTCGTCGTCAAGGAAGGGATGGAACAGGCCGATGGCATTCGAGCCCCCGCCAATGCAGGCCACCAGGGTATCAGGCAGGCGGCCTTCGGCTTCCTGCATCTGTTCTCTGGTTTCATTGCCGATGACCGACTGGAAGTCGCGCACAAGTGCCGGGTACGGGTGCGGCCCGGCAGCAGTGCCGATGATATAGAACGTGTCCTCGACGTTGGTCACCCAGTCGCGCAAGGCTTCGTTCATGGCATCCTTCAGGGTCGAGGAGCCCGATGTCACGGGGATCACTTCGGCACCCAGCAAACGCATGCGGAAGACGTTCGGAGCCTGGCGTTCAATATCGACCTGACCCATGTAGACCGTGCACGGCAAACCAAAACGGGCGGCAACGGTGGCGGTTGCCACGCCGTGCTGGCCGGCACCGGTCTCGGCAATGATGCGGGTCTTCTTCATGCGGCGGGCCAGCAAGATCTGGCCCATGCAATTGTTGATCTTGTGAGCACCTGTGTGATTGAGTTCGTCGCGCTTGAAGTAGATTTTCGCGCCGCCAAAATGTTCGGTCAGCCGCTCGGCATAATAGAGCGGGCTTGGCCGCCCGACAAAATGTTTGAGGAAATGATCGAGCTCGGCCTGAAACGACGGGTCTTTTTTGGCCGACGTCCATGCTTCTTCCAGTTCGAGAATAAGCGGCATCAGCGTTTCGGCAACAAAACGACCGCCATAGATGCCGAAATGGCCATCCTCATCCGGGCCGGCGCGATAGGTATTTGGTTTTTGCACGTTCAAAGTCTCATCCGTCGTTCTTGATATTATAAACCTGCCGTCACATCCAGAAAGGCGCGAATACGGACCGGGTCCTTGTGGCCGGGCCGGCCTTCAACGCCTGACGATACATCAACTGCCGCAGCGCCTGTAATCTTCACGGCCTCTGCGACATTCGCAGCATCAAGGCCGCCACACAACATCCACGGCACCGTCCAGTCCTGATCCCGTAATAACTGCCAGTCGAAACTCAGCGCATTGCCGCCCGGCAACGCGCCGGCCATGTTTTTAGGCGCTTTGGCGTCAAACAGCAACCAGTCCGCGACATCCTGATAAATCCGTGCCCCGGCGACATCCGTCGCCGTTTCGATCTTGACCGCCTTCATCACGGGCAAGCCAAAGCGGGTGCTGATCTCATCCAGCCGCTCAACACTCTCCGAGCCATGCAATTGCAGCGCCTGCAGCGACACATGCTTAAGCGTGGCGGCGATGATCGCATCATCGGCATCGACAAAAAGCCCGACTTTGGTGATCTTTGCCGGCACGCTCGATGCGAGGTCCGCTGCCTGTGCAGGCGTCACGGCGCGCGGCGAGGGCGGGAAGAATACGAAGCCGACAAAATCAGCACCGGCCTCGATGGCAACGCCCAGCGTCTCGTGCGTCGATAACCCGCAAATCTTGGTCTGAATAGTCAATTTTGACCAGTATCCGCGATGTCTGCGGCGATGGCGAGGGCCGCCGCCGCCGGGTCGGCGGCTTGTGTGATGGGGCGTCCAATCACCAGATGGCTGGCACCCAGCGCCATGGCATCGGCGGGTGTCATAATTCGTTTTTGATCCCCGGCCGCACTGCCCGCGGGCCGGATGCCCGGCACGACCAGCAAGAATTCAGGCCCGAGGTCGGCGCGCAGCGTTTCGATTTCCAGCGGTGAACAGACGATGCCGTCGGCACCATTTGTTTGTGCCAGTGCCGCCAGACGGCGCACCTGATCCGATGGCGCATCGTTGACGCCGACCGACTTCAGATCGGCCTGATCCATGCTGGTTAATACGGTCACAGCCAGAATGTTGGGCCGGGTGACACCAGCCTCCGCCGCGCCCGCTGTCGCGGCTTCGGCTGCCGCCGCGATCATGGCCGCGCTGCCGCTGGCGTGAATAGTCATCAGGTACGGTGACATCGCGCAGGCCGCGCGTACCGCTCCGGCCACTGTATTGGGAATGTCGTGGAACTTCAGATCGAGAAACAGCGGCAATTCACTGGCCCCGGTCATCTGGCGCACGCCGTCCGGACCGAAGCAGGTGAAAAATTCCTTGCCCAGTTTCAGGCCACCGACAGCCCCGGCAAGTTTGCCTGCCAACGCCGCAGCGTCACTGAGATCCGTTGTGTCGACGGCACAGAAAACCGGGCTGATATCTGATGCTGGATTAGTCATGTCGCGGGTTATATCACAATCATTGAGCCTTGCAGGCCTTATTGGCCACCACTTTATTGGCCGACACGTTCGACGACCAGTTCCGCCGCCGCCAGGTCCTCGATTGCGCTGCCGACGGATTTGAACAGGGTAATCTCGTCCGGCGACTGACGGCCCGGCTTTTGGCCCCGCGTCAAATCGCTGAGATCAGCAATAATATGGTTCTCGTTGATGACACCGGCGGCCAGCGGCTGGACGATATCGCCGCCCTCTTTCAATGCACCGCCACGCGTATCGACATAAACGCGGGCCTTGAGGATGGCGGCATCGTCGGTCTCGCGCAGATCAGGACGGTATGCGCCGACCAGATCGACGTGGCAGCCCGGCTGCAGCCAGTCGCCGCGGATTAGCGGTTCCGACGACATGGTGGCGCAGGAGATCACATCCGCCTTGCGTGCTTCGGTTTCGAGGTCTTCGGCAAGACGCGCATTCAAACCCTGTTCAGAGATTTGCCCGACCAGCTTTTCGGCCCGGGCCGGGTCGCGGTTCCAGATCGCCACAGATTTTATCGGGCGCACGGCGGCATGTGCGCCGATCAGATGCGGGCCCAGCGCGCCCGCCCCGACCATCAGCATGTGCGCCGCATCCTCGCGGGCGAGGTAGCTTGCCGCCAGGGCAGAGGCTGCAGCCGTGCGGCGCACCGTCAGCGCAGCACCTTCAATTGCCGCCAGCGTCTGGCCGTTGCTGCCGTCCAGCACCAGGACCTGGGCACTGATAGATGCGAGGCCCCTGGCGGCATTGCCCGGAAACACGCTGAGGATCTTGATAGCAATCTGGCCGCCCTCACGCCACGCCGGCATCAACAAAAGCGTCGCATCGGGCTGATCGGCCAGCGGGATGGTGTGGTGGTGACGGACCGGCATGTCGCCGACGGCGGCAAAGGCTTCACGCAGTCGTTCGACCAGATCGGCATAGTCCAGCACCTGATGGACGGTTTCGGCCGATATAATTTTCATACGCCGGATTATACGCCCGCAGGTGGCTGCAGCGAGTTCTCGCTGGCCGCCGGTGCGTCATCATTTGCGGGGTCGTTCACCGGTTCGGCGAGACGGGCGCGTAGGCTGTCGACTTCAGCTTCCAGCAATTTGATGTTGCGGCGGCCCCGGCGGGCTTCGCGGCGCCATGGCCGGGCTGCCATCCATGTTGATATGCCGCCGATAATCAGGCCGACAAATATGGCCGCCATCAGGGCGACATAGGTGGGTGTGTCGAAGACCCAGGGCAGGGGGTCAAGGCTGACGCTGATCTCGGTCCGGTTGGCGACGGCGAATACGGCAACCAGTGCGATCAGCGGCAAGAGAATGATCCACCAGAGCAACTTCACAGCATATGCTCCATCAGGCGCTCCATCAGGACAGACTTAGACGATAAGGGGATGTCGGGGAACCGGCACATGTGACGATGGGCCTGGCAAAAGACGGTGTTATTGGGCCGCCGCTTCATTACCGGTGTTCAACCGTTCGCGCAATTCCTTGCCGGTCTTGAAAAACGGGATGTGTTTTTCACCAACCGAGACAGCCTGGCCGGTTCGCGGATTGCGCGCCACGCGCGGGGCACGCTGCTTGACCGAAAATGCACCAAATCCCCGTAACTCGACCCGGTCACCACGTGCCAGCGCCGACGAAATTTCTTCAAATATCGTTGTGACGATGCGTTCGATGTCGCGCTGATAAAGATGCGGGTTTTTTTCCGCCAGATGCGCGATCAGTTCGGATTTGACCATTGACCGGCCTCCCGAAGCCGTTGGTTCCCTGCAAGGTAGTGCCATGCAAAGTGGTTACGTGAAAAATGCACAAGGCTCACCTTTCCTGAAAGATGAACCTGAAAACAAACTCTTGAAATAATCGCCTCGACGGATTAATCGCCGATCCGATACTTAAAACAAGCTGCTAGGTTGCCAAAGCGTGAGCAGGCCGTCAAGTGTAAGTCTTTCAGATAACAAAGAATTTTGGGCCATTCCAAACAAACGCCGCATCAAACCACCGGTGTCATAATCGGCATCGATTGCCTGCATCGGCATTCCCGTGGGGATGCCCTGGCTTTGCAGCCACGACCGTGCCTCGACCAGACCACCCAGTTCGTCGATCAGTTTGAAGCCCAGAGCCTGGCGTCCCGTGAACAAACGACCATCCGACGCTGCTGTCGCTTCTTCAGCCGACAGTTTACGCCGCTGGGTCACCAGTTCGACAAACCAGCTATGGGTGTCGTCAATCAGCCCTTGAGTTGCCGTGCGGGCTTCATCAGACATCGGCTCAAACGCAGAAGGCTGGGCTTTCAGGGGACCGCTGGCGAGGGTTTCGGCACTGACGCCAATTTTCTCCAGCAAGCCACTCATTTCCGCCGTCTGCAACACGACACCAATGGAACCGGTGAGCGAATTTTCACGGGCGTAAATACGATCAGCCGCCAAAGCCGCCATGTATCCGCCTGAGGTGCCCATCGTCCGGATCAGGGCGACAACCGGTTTCTCATCCGCCACACGACGCAGCGCATGATAGAGCGTCTCGCCACCAACCGCGGTGCCGCCCGGGCTGTTGATGCGCAGCACCAACGCCTTGATGCTGCGATTGCGGGCGATCTTGTCCAGGGTCTTCAGGCGCGCCGCATCATCCGTGATCAAGCCGGAGACTTGTATCGTGGCAATATGGTCACGCCCCGTGATCATTTGTAACGGGAAAAAAGCGACATAGGCGAGTGCCGCCACCGCTGTGATGGCCGCCAGCCGCCAGACGACAAGACGACGTTTCAGGCGCCGCCGGTCGACAATTGCATCTGCATCCAATGACATGGAACCCTCCTGTCATTACTTTAGCCGGGTTAGCTGTTTCTACTCACCAATAAAATTAAACATCGATACTAAACGATTATAAATAAACGGAAAATATTAAAAAACCA